>Ga0160449_1000006_pt1 | contig 552713 bp, 422 predicted proteins | sample HID1975I_E1MG_FD_108216 | JGI IMG/M metagenome (GOLD analysis project Ga0160449, IMG submission 108216) | Enriched soil microbial communities from UW Madison campus, WI, USA - HID1975I_E1 MG | ecosystem: Environmental > Terrestrial > Soil > Unclassified | place: USA: Madison, Wisconsin...
GAAATTTTTATTATCATTATTATCGGTGGTATTTTGTCTATCGCGGTGGTGACCTTCATTGTCATTACGGTATTGCAATATCAACGCAGGCAGCACCGTCATGAGCGGGAGTTGACGCGGATGAAGGACCAGTATGAGCAGGAAGTGTTGCGCTCTCAACTGGAGATACAGGAGGAAACTTTCAAAATGATCGGGCAGGAGTTACATGATAACATTGGGCAGGTATTGTCGGTTGTGAAACTATCATTGGCCATATTGCCTATAGATAAAACGCATGAGGCGTATGAGCCTATTCTTAACTCCCGTCAAATCCTGAATAAAGCGGCCCTGGACCTTTCGGATCTTACGAAGAGTCTGCACAGTGACCGTATTGCGCAGATAGGGTTGGTGGAAGCCATCCGGTTTGAGTTGGAAAGTGTGCGTAAAAGCGGGTTGATGGAAGTGGGATTTGAAGTGGAGGGTTATGAACATCATTTTGATGGTCAAAAGTCAACATTCCTGTTCCGGATGTTCCAGGAGATGCTGAATAATATCCTGAAGCATTCGAAGGCCAGCCAGGTGAATGTGAAGCTGTTATTTTCGGATGATGACAAATTTGTGTTAATCCTGGCGGATAATGGCGTAGGTTTTGATGTGGAAGCCAAGAGAAATTCTGTGTCTTCCTCTTCCGGTGTTGGATTAAAGAGTATCTTCAATAGAGCAAAGTTGATCGGTGCTGATCTGGATATGAAAAGTACTCCCGGGAAGGGCACTACAGTAACGATTCAATTACCTTTGCCACAAGAAAGTTAAGCACTCTCCGAATGACAGTTGGAAAACAAATACAAGTAGCGGTTGCTGATGATCACACACTGATGCGCAAAGCATTGGCAAGGTTGATCAGCACTTTTGAGAATTATAGCATTTTATTTGAGGCGGATAATGGGTCGGATGTAAAGGATAAGATCGGCCGGCATATTATACCGGATATCCTTTTACTGGATGTGAATATGCCAGGAATGGATGGCTATGAGACAGTGAAATGGTTGTTCAAGAATCACCCGCATATCAAGGTACTGGCTTTATCGATGTCCAGCGATGAGAGCACGATCATCCGTATGCTCCGCCTGGGTGCCAAGGGCTATATCATGAAGAATACAGAGCCGGAGGAGTTGAAAATGGCGCTTGATTCGGTGATGGAAAAGAACTTTTATCTTTCTGAATATATTTCCGGTAAGATCATCAGCGGTCTCCATAAGGATATTGACCAGCCAGATGAGCCGGTATCGATGACGGAGAAGGAAAAAGAATTCCTGCAATGGGTATGTTCTGAACTTACCTATAAGGACATAGCGGCCAAAATGTTTGTAAGTCCCCGCACGGTGGATGATTACCGCAATTCTCTCTTTGATAAGCTCAAGGTAAAGACCAGGGTAGGCCTGGTATTGTACGCCATCCGCCATGGGATGGTGGAAGCTTAAACAGCGTTTTACTCCAGTAGTTTTTTAACGTAGGCTATCTGTCCCAGGTGGTAGATATTATGCTGTATAAGACCATGCAGCATATAGCCCACATTGTATGTGCGCTTGCTGACGGGTGTGGCCAGGAAATCGTCGTTCTTCGATCTCAGTAGTTCAATAATCCGCTTGTGGGTGGCTTTTAATTCCTTTACGCCGTTTTTCCAGGTATGAATGGTGGGATCTATTTCGCGCCAGTCCAGTGCTTCGTAATAAGTGATCCCTTTTACCGCATCTTCTTCCAGGGTGCTTTGGATAAACTGTGCCCAGGCGATCATATGGTAGAGTAGCTCAATGAGGGCATGCTCTTTTTCGTTGGGATTGATAAAAACAGCAGAAGGGTCTACTTCGTCCAATATGGGATACATGGAGCGGCCATACCAGGGCTCGCCATCGAGGGATTCCTGTAAGGTAGTAATGATGTATTGCACCTCTTTATTCATGGGACTTGTTTTGGCAAAGTTATCACTGTAAAAATCGTACCCATAAAAAAGGAGGATGTCTTTGTCTGACATCCTCCCTGAAGATTTATAATGACCTAAGGCCTGCCGAACTATTTGCTCAGGTACATGCTCCTGTCTTTATACAACTGGCGGAAGTAAGGATCGCGCAAGTCTTTAATAAAGCGGATGGCCTCACCGGTTGATTTCATTTCGGGGCCTAATTCCTTGTTTACACCGGGGAATTTCTCAAAGCTGAATACGGGTTCCTTGATGGCATATCCTTTCAGGCGTTTGACGACTTTCAGATCGCGTACTTTTTGCTGGCCCAGCATTACTTTGGTGGCAATGTTGAGGTAAGGGATCTGATAGGCTTTGGCGATGAATGGTGTGGTCCTGGAGGCCCGTGGATTGGCTTCGATCACATACACTTTACCATCCTTGATGGCAAACTGGATGTTGATGAGTCCTTTGATATTGAGCTTTAAGGCAATTTTCTTTGCATATTCTTCCATGGTCTCCACGATGAGGGGAGAAAGGTTGAACTGTGGCAGTACGGCATTGCTGTCGCCGCTATGGATACCTGCGGGCTCAATGTGCTCCATGAGTCCCATGATGTGTACATGTTCCCCGTCGCAGATGGCGTCGATCTCTGCTTCCTGACAACGATCGAGGAAGTGGTCGATGAGGATCTTGTTGCCGGGGATATGCTTCAGCAGGCTTACCACTGCGCTTTCAACTTCGTCGTCGTTGATCACGATACGCATTCTTTGTCCGCCCAGTACATAGCTGGGACGAACGAGAACGGGATAGCCTACTTTGTTGGCTACTTCCACTGCCTCATCTACATCGTAGGCGGTGCCATAATCGGGATAAGGTATTTTGAGTTCCTTCAGCAGGTCGCTAAAACGGCCGCGGTCTTCGGCAATGTCCATGCTGTCGAAGGAAGTACCAATGATCTTAATGCCTTTGTTGTGCAGGCGTTCGGCGAGTTTGAGGGCTGTTTGACCACCCAGCTGAACGATCACGCCTTCGGGCTTTTCGAGTTCGATGATCTCCCAGAGGTGTTCCCAGAATACGGGCTCGAAGTATAATTTATCGGCCATGTCGAAATCGGTGGAAACGGTCTCGGGGTTACAGTTGATCATGATGGCCTCGTAGCCGCATTCTTTCAGGGCGAGCAGGCCGTGTACGCAGCAGTAGTCGAATTCGATACCCTGACCGATACGGTTGGGGCCTGAACCGAGTACGATTACTTTCTTCTTATTGCTGGATTTGCTTTCGTTGGTATTGCCTGTTTCGAAAGTGGAATAGAAGTACGGGGTTTTGGCTTCAAACTCGGCACTGCAGGTATCCACCATTTTGAATACGCGGGTGATACCGGCGGCTTTTCTTTTCTCATAGATGGCGTCATCGGTGCCGTCCTGCATGATCAAAGAAATTTGCTGGTCGCTAAAGCCGAGGAATTTGGCTTGTTTCAGTAATTCATCGGGCAGGGTTGCCATTTTGAATTTAGCAATCTCCTTTTCCAGGTTTACGATCTTCTGGATCTCGTTCACAAACCAGCGGTCGATGCCGGTGGCTTTGGAAATAGTGCCTACGGATACACCGAGGGTGAGGGCATCCTTAATACGGAAGATGCGGTCCCATTTTGGTATTTTGATGTATTCGATGAGTTCTTCGGCGTGCATGCGGCTGTGGCCGTAATAACCGAGACCTACGGCATTGTTCTCGAGGCTTTGGCAGGCTTTCTGGATGGCTTCTGTAAAGCTTCTTCCGATGGCCATTACTTCTCCTACGCTCTTCATCTGAAGACCGAGGGTATCATTGGCGCCCTTGAACTTATCGAAGTTCCAACGGGGCATTTTAACGATCACATAATCGAGTGCAGGCTCAAAGTAGGCGGAGGTGGTTTGGGTGATCTGGTTCTTCAGTTCATCCAGGTTGTAACCGATGGCCAGTTTGGCTGCTATTTTGGCGATGGGGTAACCGGTTGCTTTGGAAGCGAGGGCCGAAGAACGGCTTACGCGGGGGTTGATCTCAACGGCGATCAGCTCTTCTGTTGCCGGGTTGAGGGCAAACTGTACGTTACAGCCGCCAGCGAAGTTGCCGAGGCTGCGCATCATGAGGATGGCTTTGTCGCGCATTTCCTGGAAAGCGGTATCGCTGAGGGTCATGGCGGGGGCCACGGTGATGGAGTCTCCGGTATGTACACCCATGGGGTCTACATTCTCCACGGTACAGATGATGGTTACGTTGTCGTTCTTATCACGCAGGAGTTCGAGTTCGTATTCTTTCCATCCGAGTACGGCTTTTTCCACCAGTACTTCGTGGATGGGGGAGGCTTTAAGGCCTCTGTCGAGGGCTGCTTCCAGTTCGGATTTGTCGTGTACAAAACCACCTCCTGTACCGCCGAGGGTAAAGGAAGGGCGAATTACAAGGGGGAATCCGATAGCCTGGGCAAACTCTTTTCCTTCGAGGAGGGAATTGGCTACCCTGGAAGGGGCTACGGCCATGCCGATCTTTACCATGAGCTGGCGGAATTTCTCCCGGTCCTCTGCGGTATCGATGGCTGCGATATCCACGCCGATCATACGCACGTGGTATTTTTCCCAAACGCCGAGTTCGGCAGCTTCTTTGGCCAGGTTGAGGGCTGTTTGGCCACCCATGGTGGGCAATACAGCGTCGATCTGGTTCTCTTCCAGGATCTGCTCAATACTTTCTACTGTTAAGGGCAGCAGGTACACTTTATCGGCCATCATGGGATCGGTCATGATGGTAGCCGGATTACTGTTGATGAGGATCACTTTGATCCCTTCTTCCCTCAGGCTGCGGGCAGCCTGGGAGCCTGAATAATCAAATTCACAAGCTTGTCCGATGATAATGGGGCCTGAACCGATGATAAGTACTGACTTGATCGAGGTGTCTTTGGGCATCTTCTTTTACGCTGTTTTTACTTTTTTGAATGAAATCCCGGGCTATACCGGCGGGATAAATTGCGCAAAAGTAAGGGGATGGGGGGAATAATGCGGATTATTTTTTGATTCATGGCAAAGATGACGGGGAAAGGTGAGGAGGCAACAAGGCATCGAGGCAGCAAGGCAACGAGGGGAAGAGGATAGGGCGGAGAGGAGTTTTTGAAGGTATTGGGCATAAGGGCAGCAGGAGGTGGGGGCGGGGATGGCCGGGAGAGGGGCTGTAGGGCTGTCTGGTACCTGTTTGGTACGGGTCTGGTATGGAGCTGGGTAGGAGCTGGGTCTCGTTAAAGTCTCGATAAGGTCCCGATAAGGTCTCTATAAGGTCTCGATAAGGGTAGTCTGACAGTGGGATAAAAGGGGAGGGAAGAAGAAAATGGCCGGCTGGGGAGGCATAAAAAAGCCCCTACCACCGGCAGAGGCTATTATTTTGCTGGCTGGAAAATTAAATGTGTTCAGTTGTTGTGAAAAGCAGCGATCTCGATATCGTCCAATGGTACACCGCCCTGGCGGATGAATTTCTTCTCTTCTGCCAGATGGCGCTTTTCCTCAAAACGACTCTTGATACGGAATACCCATTTCTGCTTTGCTTCTGTTCCTTTAAACATCCCTACTATGGACCCTACCGTTAATGCCAGTAGTAACACCGTCCTATTAAGTATCGTACTCATAAAACACTGGTTGTAGATTTATACTTTCATTTCATATATTCTTAGACAATTTATATACGCCAAAAGCTGTTCCATAGTTCACAAAAAGACATACAACTAAGTGGGTATTTTTAAAACTTAACATACTAATAGCGAATCACTGCCGTCTGTATGTTTATACCCATTGGCGTGCCGGGTAACCCAATTGTCCAACTTTTAATATTAGTTTAATATTGGACTGCTGCATAGGGTTTTCCATTACCTGGAATTGTTATGCAATTAGTCGCTTTTTTATGATGGTTCGTAAACAAAACGAGTGGTTGGTAGTCTATTTCCAGTGAACAGATGGATTTGGGATTTAAAATGTTGTACCAGGGGTGCTTTATCGGTAAAAACGTAGGTTAATTTCGGCTGGATGAGACGGCAAGGCGTAGTTTTGCAGCACTACTAACCTAAATGAATTGATCGGATGCGTGTATTGGTCTTTGTTCTGTTATGTTTTACAGTAAGTGTAAAGGCGCAGTTGTTTGTGCCAGCCAGCTATCCCAAAGGATACTTCCGCAATCCGCTGGAACTCCCTATGGACCTAAGCGGGAACTTTGGTGAGCTACGTCCCAATCATTACCATATGGGGCTGGATCTGAAAACAAATAAGGTCGAAAATCAACTGGTACATGCTGCTGCGGACGGGTATATTTCCCGGATCAAGATTGAGCCGGGAGGTTTTGGCCGGGCTATTTACATCAATCATCCCAATGGGTTTACTACCCTCTATGCACATCTCAATGACTTTAACCCAAAATTGGAAAACTGGGTAAAGCAGCAACAATATGCTAAAGAATCGTGGAATATCTTTCTCGAATTAACACCCGGTCAGTTTCCGGTGAAGCAAGGTGACTTTCTGGCTTATAGCGGGAATACGGGTGGGTCGCAGGCACCGCATCTGCATTTTGAGATCAGGCGTACGCAGGATGATGTGAATGTAAACCCTATGTTGTTTGGATTTCCGCTGGCTGATAATACAGCGCCGCGCATATTGCGACTCGCTGTTTATGACAGAACACGCAGTCTTTATGAACAATCACCCAAGCTTATTCCGGTAAAAGCCAGTGGCAGCAACTATTCCACTACGCCGGGGCTTCTTACAGTAAGTTCTCCCAAAGTAAGTTTTGCCATTACTGCCTTCGATACGCATACGGGTTCTTCTAACCTGAATGGCATTTTTGAAGCACTCCTCTATAAGGATAATGAAGTGGTGATTGGTTTCCGGATGGACAATATCAGCTACAGTGATACGCGTTACCTGAATGCTCATATTGATTACCGTACGAAATCGGCAGGAGGGGCGTGGTTGCAGCATCTGAGTGACCTGCCTGGCTATGTGAACTCTATTTATAAGCAAGCGAAAGGAGATGGCGCAATAGACATCAGCGACGGCGCGGTGCATACTATTCGCATTGTGGTGAAGGATGCATATGGTAACGCTGCTACGCTTGACTATTCGGTACAGTATGACGGATCGGCGGTGACGCCCGTGGCCGGCACTGGTAAAATGTTCTATCCTTTTATGCTTGACGGTTTCGAAACAGAGCATTGCGAATTCTATATTGGAGAGCGGTGCTTGTATGATTCGGTGCATATACGACATAGTCAATCGGTGAATACGCATCCGCAAGGGGTATCTGAGGTACATACCATCGGTACTTCTGCTATTCCTTTGCAGGAACCCTTCCTGGTACGTATTCAACCGAATCGTTCCTTGACTGTTCAAGAGCAGCAGCGTACGGTGATGCAGTGGTACAGCGGAAGCAAGAATGATGTCCAAAAAGTGGAATGGCAAAATGGATGGGCTTCGGCCCGGTTCCGGGATTTTGGAGCTTTCCGTTTGGTGACAGACGATATTCCCCCACAGATCAATACGCCCGGACTGGCAGATGGGGCCAACCTGGGAAAAGCCAGTCGCATTACATTTACGGTGACGGATAACCTGGGACGGAGTAAGAATGTACGAACGCTGCTGGATGGTAAATGGTTACGATTTACCAATGATAAAGGCCGTACTTTCATTTACCGGTTTGATGAGAAATGCCTGGCAGGCCCGCATGAACTGACGATCAGTGCAGAGGATGAGGTGGGGAACAGGACGGAAAAGACGATCCGGTTTGTGAGGTAGGAGTTACCGGTTAGGTTTTAGGTATTAGCTTTTAGCGGGGGCTATTAGTGATTAGGATTTAAATTATCTATTCTTCATTTATAATGATCACACTACAGGAAGGCGATAAAGCGCCGGCATTCAAAGGCAAGGACCAGAATGGTAAAGCAGTTTCATTGAGCGATTTTAAAGGAAAAAAACTGGTTCTGTATTTCTACCCGCAGGATGATACGCCTACCTGTACGGTACAGGCCTGTAACCTGCGCGACAACTATGCTTTGCTGCGCAAGGAAGGGTTTGAAATATTGGGTGTAAGTCCGGATGAGGCAGCCAAACACAAGAAGTTTGAAACCAAGTATAACCTGCCTTTTACCTTATTGGCAGATCCTGAACATACGATTATAGATAAGTATGGAGTATGGGGCGAAAAGCAGTTGTATGGCCGTCAATACATGGGGTTGCTCCGAACTACTTTTGTGATTGACGAGAAAGGGGTTATCCGCAAAATCTTCCTCCGCCCCAACAACAAGCAACATGCAGAAGAGATCATTGCTGCGTGGAAGTAGCTGCGGGCTACGAGCCTTTTGCTTCGAATAGTTGTTGGGAATTAGCTATCAGGTAATTAGTCTTTGGCGCGTCTACTACGGTTGGTAGCAAGGGCGTTGCATTGCCTATCCCCGAAAATGGGGATGTGATTTCCCTTGAATGGGGATTTTTGAGCAGGGCTTTTCAGGTGAATTTTGTACTCGTTACAGGGGTTGAAGTGAAGTGAGACATTGATTAAAACAGGTAAACCATTCCCATCCATTAATACATCGTCTTTTCAGGTAGGGGTTTTTATCGAGCCGCCGGCATGTCAACAGCATCCGGCGGTATTTTGAGTTTATAAACTGCCGGCTGGTTTGGCCGGCTTTCAGTATTTTTAAGGTATTGCCCTGCTGTCTCAATTACACAGGTTATGTGTCAAAAGCTTTTTTTATTGTTCTTTTTATTGTCGTGCCGGTTTTGTCTTCCTGCACAGAAGCCTTCGCTGTATTTTGACAGGTTAACTACTCAGAACGGGCTTTCTCATAATAAGGTGAACTGTATCATCCGCGACCGGCGTGGCTTTATGTGGTTTGGTACGAATGACGGATTGAATCGCTATGATGGCCATAATTTCGAGGTGTTTCAATATAAACCGGGCGACAGTACTACGATCTCGGGCAATATCATCAATGATATGCTGGAGGATGAACAAGGTGTTTTGTGGATCGCCACGGCAGATGGGGGATTGAGCCGGTATGATCACAGGCAATCTCCCCGCCGGCAATTCAAACAATACCGGCATTCGCCGGGTGATCGTAATTCTATTCCTGTTAATATATTGAATAAGCTGATTCTGGATACGCAAGGGTATTTGTGGATCGGCACCAGCGGAGTGGCACTGCTGCGCTTTGACAGGGTAACAGAAAAATTTACAGCGCCGATCGTGCATGGCACGCGCACGATCCTGGACCTGGAGATGGACAAGGCCGGGATGCTGTGGGTAGGCAGGGTAGGCGGCGGAATGCTAAAAGTGAATCCTCGTAACCTGCAGTATGAAACGGAGCCTGCTTATAATGACCTCTATGCAAAATTGCCTCATATTTCGATCACCTCTATTTATGCGGATAATGAAAAACAGGTATGGTTTGGCTCCTGGGACAGGATGCTGTACCGACGTTCTACGGTAACGGGCCTGGAAACGGTGTTTCAGCAATCCAGGGCTCCTTTCTCCTTCAACAATGACGAGATCAGTTGTTTTACCACGGATTCGCAGGGCCGTTTGTGGATGGGCGGACGATTTGGGGGACTCCATATATATAATAAGGAATCCGGGCGCTTCTATCATTATGCCTATGATCCCGCCCGGGAAGGTACGATTGCAGACAATCATATTAACAGTCTGTACACGGATAGCAATGGCGTAATATGGATGGGAACGAACCGGGGGGTAAGTATACACCGGCCCGCACAACAACAGTTTGAACAAACTTTCTTACCTGCTGCCGGGAGCGGAGGGAATAAAGATATTACGATCTATGACTTTTATGAACGGGATGGAAACTTATGGATTGGTACGAGTGAAGGGATCTATATCAGGGAGCCGGGGAATAATGAACTCCTCTTCCGGCTTGTATCGTATAAAGGTGAGCGGCTGCAGGTAACGCAATTCTTTGAAGACGTGGATGGGGCTTTGTACCTGGGTACAGATTATTCGCTGTTCCGGTGTGATGTGCATAGTTTCCAGGTGAGTTTGCTGCCGAATACGGAAAAGGACCGGGTGATGAATAAGATCATAGAATCGAGGGTTGTATCGATATTAAGGGATACGGTAGATGGGCACCCGGTATTGATGACAGCTCCCTATGGGCATTTTATAGCTTATTATGACCTGGTAGAGAAACGCTGGATATCCAGGCATGATACGCTCAAAAATGTAATTGACCGGTTTAAGCTGGGGGATAATAATCTGATCAGGAAAGTGTACAAAACGCGTGACGGGCAATTGTGGTTCACCACAGCCACGAAGGGGCTTGGGATGTGTGTAAAAAAGGAGGAGCCGGCGGTTCAATTCTTCCATAATGATCCGGCTGCGCCGGGAAGCATCAGCAGTAACAATGTATTTGACCTGAAAGAAGATGCTTCGGGTAATTTATGGGTGAGCACCTATGGGGGCGGGCTGCATTATTTTGAGCGGGGCAAACGAGGGTTTACGCATATTACTGCTTCCAATAACCTGCTGGAAGGTATTCAGCTGGATGCAAGGGGCAATGTGTGGATGATCAGCAATGGCAACCTGCACAAATATGATCCAGCCAAGAAGTCGTTTACCTCTTTTGATCTGCCGGATATCGAAAAAGCAGGTGGGGTAAAGGGAGATATTTTTAAGGATCGGAAGGGCTATTTGTATGTAGCCGGCAACAATTATTTTATTGCCTTTAATCCAAGGGAAGTGCGCGACACCAGGAGGATACCGCAGGTATTCTTTACGGATTTTAAAATATTCAATGAATCTTATAATGACCTGCTTCAAAAAGACAAGATCGACCTGCGCTACGATCAGAACTATTTTACGGTGACTTTTGCGGCGCCGGATCTCTCCGCCGGCCGTAATACGCATTATGCCTATATATTAGAAGGAAGGGACAAGGAATGGATAGATATTGGTACACGCACTGCGCAGGAGTTTTCTAACCTGGAGGCCAAGGATTATGTACTAAAAGTGAGGGCTACGAATAGTGCCGGCATGTGGAATGAAAAAGTAGCCACGATCCGCATCACGATCATACCTCCTTTCTGGCAACGCTGGTGGTTTTACGGGCTTTGCGCGCTGACAATGGGGCTTTTGATCTATAGTATTTACCGTTATCGCATTGACCAGTTGTTAAAACAACAGGCTATCCGGAATAAGATAGCGCAAGACCTGCATGATAATGTAGGGTCTACACTTAGCAGCATCTCGGTTTACAGCCAGGTAGCTAAAATCTACCATGAGCAGGAACGGCAGGGTGATCTGCAACAAACACTGGAAAAGATCAGTGATACTTCGGGGGAAATGATCTCGGAAATGAATGATATTGTGTGGGCCATCAATCCAAGGCATGATAGTATGGATACTATTTTGCAAAGGATGGAATCTTTTGCCCGGCCGCTGCTTGCCTCCAAAGGCATTATTTTTCATTTTGAGGTGGAGCCGGGTATCAAACAGGTGAACCTGGAAATGACACGCCGCAAGAATTTTTACCTCATTTTTAAGGAGGCTGTCAATAATGCGCTGAAATATGCAGCTTGCAGGAACCTATGGGTAAAGATCGGCTTGCGGCATCACCAAATTGAGCTAGAGGTGAAGGATGACGGGGTAGGTTTTGATAAGGAAAAAGTACATATGTATGCTTCGCAGTCGTTATCGGGCAATGGGTTGCGCAATATGGAAATGAGGGCTGCAGAGATGAAAGGTGTGTGGACAATCAATAGTGAGCCTGGGAAAGGGACTGTTGTACAGTTGCGGTTTCCGGCAGGATAAGGCGGCAATCGACAATCGGCAGTCGGCAATGGGAGTGGTTGAATTGGCTGTCAACGATCACTTTTATTCAGTTTCTCTCACCCATAATGGGGATTGCCGGGTAGCCGGAAAGTGCGAAATTTGCCCCAATACATTTATATGAGCCTCCGTATCGCCATATTTGACGACAATAAGAATATCCGGGAAAGCATTACGCTTTTGCTGAGAACGGTACCAACCTTTGAGGTAGTGGGCTCTTTTTCGCATGTACTGGACTGTGTAGAGGATGTGCGGGATTCTAAACCGGATATTGTGCTGATGGACATTGAGATGCCGGGTATGACAGGTATTGAAGCGGTGAAGGCGATCCGCAAGGAGTTTCCCCATATCCAGGTATTGATGCAAACGGTATTTGAAGACGATGACCGGGTATTTGATTCCATTTGTGCCGGGGCCTCTGGTTATATATTAAAGAACCACCTGAATACGAAGCTGGTGGAATCCATCCAGGAATTGCAGTATGGGGGTTCGCCTATGTCGCCATCGATCGCCCGTAAGGTATTGGGCAAACTGCAGCAGATACCGCAGCATGTGAAGCCGGAAGAAGCGCCTGACTATCATCTTACTCCGCGTGAAAAAGAAGTGCTGGCCTGTATTGTAGAAGGGCTGAGTTATAAAATGATTGCCGACCGGCTGGCCATTAGTTATGAAACTGTACGGAGTCATGTTAAAAAGATCTACGAAAAACTGCATGTAGCTTCTCTCACAGAAGCAGTGGCCAAGGCTATTCATCAACGTATTGTTTAATCCTCCTCCCCATATCCGGTTACCCTTCTCCTGGTTTTGGTGATTGTGCAACTTGAGTGAACAAAGCAATTTTGTGCCTTCAACATTAAGTATGGATAATCGTATAAAAGAACGGAGGAGCTGGAAGTCATTTATTAAGAAGTTTAATTTTCCGGGAGGCTTTTTGAATGATCTGCCTACCCCTGACTTTAACCTGAAAATAGTTTTTTATGAAAAGTAATCTTGTGCTGGGGTTTGTACTCAGTGCACTAGCGATCACTATTATGCTGGAAGCTTTTGAAAAGCCTGCTGCACCCCTTCAACGTATGGACAATCGTATTCCCATTTTTTGCACTCCTTCTTTTGATGTGGCGAAGCTGAAAAGTGGGCATGCTCCTTTAATAAAAGGACTGGGTAACCTGCATTACAAGATCACCACGCGTTCAAAACAAGCCCAGCAATATTTTGACCAGGGGCTTACGCTGATCTATGCTTTTAACCATGGGGAAGCAGCGCGTTCCTTTCAGCAGGTGATCAGGCTGGATAGTACAGCAGCGATGGGCTGGTGGGGTATGGCGATGGTGCTGGGGCCTAATTATAATGCAGCACTGAATCCGTCGAGTCTGGAGGAAATCAACCAGGCGCTGGCGAATGCCAGAAAGTATTATTTGAATGCTACAGGTAAAGAGCGCTCGCTGATCACTGCTTTAATGAAGCGGTTTCCGACGGAGGCTGTGAAGGATATGACACCTTTTAATGAAGCATATGCTGCGGCCATGAAGCAGGTGTATGAACAGTTTCCGAATGATGCGGAGATCGCGGTATTGTATGCGGATGCGCTAATGAATGAACACCCGTGGAACCTGTATCTGAAAGATGGCAGTGCGCAGCCGTGGACGGCGGCTATTGAACAGCAATTGGAAAAAACATTGGCTGCCTATCCCAACCATCCCGGTGCCATCCATCTTTATCTCCATGCAGTAGAAGCTTCGCGTACTGCGCAACGGGCGGTACCTGCTGCCAGAAGGTTGTTGGATATGTTGCCCGCTGCCGGTCACCTGGTGCATATGCCGGCACATATTTATATACGTACCGGGAATTACCATGAAGGGGTAGATGCTACTGAAAAGGCCAGGCTATCGGACAGCAGTTATATCAGTCAGTGTCAATCGCAGGGAACCTATCCGTTGTTGTATTATCCGCACAATATTCATTTCCTGGCTGCCTGCGCCTTCCTGGAGGGGAATAGTGAAAAAGCAATAGAAGCTGCCTGGGGGGTATCACGGAATGCGGACAGGAAATACCTGGCGCTTTCTGTTACGGTACAACATTATTATATCATTCCTTATTATGTAATGGTGCACCTGGGAAAATGGGATGATATCCTGGCGCTTCCTGTTCCGGGAGAATCGCTGCAATATCCGCGTGCCATCTGGTATTATGCCCGTGGCATGGCGCTGGCGGCAAAAGGCCGGCTAACGGAAGCGCGCGAGGCATTTAAAACCTTACAGGCATATGCAGCTGATGAATCGCTTCGTAGCTTATTGATATGGGAAACGAATAGTGCGCTGGATCTGATCACCATTGCCAAATTGACGCTGGAAGGGGAATTGCTGAGCCGCGAGCGGCAGTATGACGAAGCTATTGTTTTGTTGCAAAAAGCTGTGGAAACAGAAGATAAGCTCAATTACCAGGAACCACCGGATTGGTTCTTTTCGGTACGTCATACATTAGGTGATGTACTGCTGCAGGCAAAACGCTATCCGGAAGCAGAGAAGGTGTACCGCGAAGATTTGGTGAACCTTCCGGAAAATGGATGGGGATTGATGGGTCTGTTCAATAGTTTGCGGGAACAACAAAAATCAACAGAAGCGGCGGAAGTAAAGCAGCGGTTTGACAAAGCCTGGCAATGGGCTGATATTACGATCACTGGTTCCAGAAAATATTAAAGTATCTGACTATCCGGACTGAAGTACGGGATTGGGTAAACAGATATGGTTATTTTGTGTAGCAAGGTGACATCTTTTCAATAAGGTGTCACCTTGTTGTTTTTGAAGGAAACCCTCGTAGTTTAATTAACGTATTAATAGCATAAACCCGAAAGCAGGTGGTTCTCTATCCTTGTAAAAAGGAACTTCTTTCACGGGTTATCATAAGTTCTAAGGGTTTGGTTCCCTGTCCTTTCCAGGACAGGGCTTTTTTTAGAGGCAACCTTTGAAAGTAAATAAACGTAAAAGTCACAGGAAACGAATCTAAATATGATGAAAAAAGTTCTTATCACCTTAACTGTGTGCCTGGCAGTATTCATAAGTTGTACCAATGACAAAGATGAGTTGTTAAATCCGCAGGGTAGTGATTGTACTGGTGTGAATGCCAGTTTTGTGAATGATGTATTACCTATTATCCAGGCAAATTGTCAGGGCTGCCATGGGGCAGGTTCTACCAATGGACCGGGGCAGCTGACCAATTATACTGAGATCAAGAATGCTGCTACCCGGATAAAAAATGCTGTTGTTACGGGCTTTATGCCGCGTAATGCGGCCCCGCTCCCTGCTGCAGAGATCAGGCTCATCAGGTGCTGGGTGGATTCCGGAACTCCCAATAATTAATTGCATGCAAAAAAAACAGCTTATTGTTATCAGCATCTTATTGGTGCTTGCTGCGGTAGCTATCTATGCCTATCGTGAATACAGCCGTACGAATAAGAACCTGGCCGAGGTGGAGGCGGATCTTACGGTGGATGCGACAGCATTGGTGAATGAGTTTTTGGCCAATGATACGGCCGCCTATAATAAGTACCGCAATAAAATACTGGCTGTGCAAGGGATGGTAAAAGCGGTGGATCAAGTGGAAGGTGATTGCACGATTGTGTTGGGCGATACCACTGAACTGGCTTCTTCTGTAAGGTGCCTGGTGGACAGTGCGCACGTAAAAAGTGCTGTTGTTCTTAAACGGGGTGAACGTATTACTGTGAAAGGTGCGATTACAGGATTTAAGAAAGATGATACGGGCTTGCTGGGATCGGATGTGGAATTGAACCGGTGCGTGATGGGAAAGGAGTAACGCTTTAATTCGTATTCTAACATATAAATAGTAATGGACATGAAAACGCGTGTTATCTGGCTGGTGAATGTACTGATGTCGGTATCGGTACTGGCTTCTGCACAGGATAAATTTTTTACCAAGAGCGGCAAGATATCGTTTGTGTCAAAGGGAAATGTTGAAACTATTGCCGCTAAACACAAAGGTATTACCTGTGTACTGGATTCAAAAACGGGTGCTGTACAGTTTGCTGTACTCATGAAGGGGTTTGAATTTGCCAAAGCACTGATGCAGGAACACTTCAATGAGAATTATGTAGAGAGTGACAAATATCCCAAAGCAGACTTCAAAGGGACGGTTGTCAATAATAGTGAAGTGAACTATGGCCAGGATGGCACTTATCCTGCCAAAGTAAAAGGCACTCTTACGCTGCATGGGGTAAGCAAAGAAATTGAGACAACGGGCAAGATCACTGTAAAGAATGGTAAGCCACAGCTGAATACTGATCTTACTATCCTGTTATCAGACTATGCTATCAAGATCCCATCGGTAGTCAAGGAAAATATTTCGAATACAGTTGCGATAACAGTCGACTGCGCACTGGAACCCTTACAACGTTAAATAACCCTTCTAAAAAACAATGGCTTATGAAAAGAATAATAAATGGTCGTTTATGGGGGATTGCGCTGTTGCTTTCCGCCACGGCTACGTATGGGCAGGATCAGGATCTATTGAAAGAACTGGGTACTGATTCGGTTAAGAAAGAATATGTGAAGAATGCTTTTAAATCGAGCCGGGTGATCCATTCTCATTCCATGGAGTTTATTGGCAAGGGTGTATTGGATGTTCGCATTCTGCACCGGTTTGGAACGGTCAACCATGGGCTTAAGGACTTGTTTGGTCTGGATGAAGCCAATATGCGTTTTGGTTTTGATTATGGATTGGGTAAAAACCTTACGGTTGGTATTGGCAGAAGTAATGTGAACAAGGAACTGGATGGGTTTGTCAAATACCGGCCTGTACAGCAATCTACAGGACCTGGCGGTGTACCTTTCTCTGTGGTATTGATAACTGGCATGTCGTTGCGCACTCAGGAGTTTCCAGAGCCGAAGGATGTATACAAATTCCAGCATCGCCTGGCTTTCTACCAGGAGATCATTGTTGGGCGCAAGTTCAGCGAGGCTTTCAGTCTGCAATTGAACCCCATCTTTCTGCACCGCAACCTGGTACCTAATACGGAAGATGATAATAATACCTGGGCGCTGGGTGTAGGTGGACGCATAAAGCTTACAAAACGCACGGCCTTTGTGGTAGATTATACGCCTATCCTGGCGGGCCGTCAACCTGGTACCAAAGATCCGCTGGCGATGGGCTTTGATATTGAAACGGGCGGGCACGTATTCCAGTTGCATTTTACGAATGCCACGGGGATGAATGAAAAGGCTTTCCTGACCACTACTACGGATGATTTCTGGAAAGGGGAGATCAGGTTTGGCTTCAACCTCTCAAGGGTATTTACCATTAAAAAGAAGAAATAATTTAAAGGAGGGTATAGGCCTTATTTTATTTTGAATAAGAGCCTTACTCCGCCTGGAAAGGCTGGGAAAAGCGTTTCGCTTTGGTTGGGGTCTTCATTGAACATCCGTCTCAAAAATGTGTAAGAAGAGCCGGGTGGCAGCTGTGCATGTTGCCACTTTTTTCTTATACCAAATCCTGCATAGAGTTCTACCCAAAGCCATTTTTTCTGTACCAGGCATTCCTGTACGCCTATTTTAACCTGTAATCCGGCTACTTCCTTGATATACCTGAATTTTCTGTACTCTTCATAGGCTTGTACGCCATTCACTACATTTCTGCCTACCCAGTCCTCCATGGGACTGACTAAATATTTATAGTGAAACTCAGCTTCCACATAATGATTTAATTGCCTGCTAAAATACTTTCTCACGGCAGGTCTTACAATAAAGCCTTTGGCAGATTGCAGGTTTTGTAAATTACTGGAATGAAAGATCCAGGCAGCGTCTATTGCTGCCGACCATTTTGGTTTGAACCTGTATTCTGCTCCTATTGAGAGGTTTTGATCTATCGGGTCAATTGCTCCCAATGGGTTGAGGCGTAAGAAGAGGGTTCCCTTGGGCAGGATAACTGTATTTCGTTGCCGGGCAAAAGTATTACCCATCCAACAAATCAGGATGAATGCAAGAACAATGCTTTTCGCCGGCATCAATTTATTTTTGTAATAAGCTGGGGAGCTAATGGATTAGCAATATCATATAAGATCACACCTTCCTTCACCCAGCAGATGAGTGTATTGGAGGTTGGAATAACATCCACATAAGAGCCATCTTTCACGCTGCTTACAAATTTGGGCTGAAATGGCTTTGATATATCAAAGACCATTAAGCTATCTCTGTCGCAAACATAGAGGGCATCGTTGGCATATCCAAGACCATAAGGTTCGGCAATGGGATAAGTGGCTTTTTGAACAGGGTTGGTGATATCTGTGATATCATATACGGCCAAAATGCTTTGGGTGCCTCCACATGGGCCGCTTGTACGCAGGGTGGCAAATGCCACATCGTCTTTTGCCACCACAGGATCACAACGCCTTATTACGGTGGGTGAAATAGCGGTGCTTAGTTTTTGTGGCTGTTCGGGGTTCTCAATTGAGAAAATATGCACCACGCTGGTAGAGCCAATAAATAGTTTGTCTTTGAAAGGGTAGATGGTTTCTATTTCAAAGCCGATGTTAACGGTGGCTTTCAAAACAGGATCAGCAGCGTTGCTAATATTAAATACTCTTAGTTTTTCTTTATCTACTGTATACAAGTAATTGCCGGCAATGGCAAAACGGGCCAAAGAACCGCCCTGACCAGCACCTGGTGTAAAGGCTTTGGCGGTGTCTTTTGCGCATTGCAGGGAAGCCATGCTGATGCTTACAAAGAGGATCGTGTAAATTATATGCTTTCTCAAGTTGTTGGGTTAAGGGGTTAACGTCTGCAATTGGGTCTTTTTATTGTCTTTAGTTCCCAATCCACTACAATGCCTTTTGAGGGATCCACACATTCAAAATACACATTGGAAAAGGGTGGATGATCCTGATTGATAGCGGGAAAGGCATCCTTAATTCTTTTTATTACAGATGGTTGTTGGGGATTGGAAATATCGATCACCAATATATCGCTTACGCTATTGGTGTACAGGTAATTTCCTTTTACGGCTATTTCGGTGCTATAAGGAATTTTCAAGAAGGCGACTTTTCTGGGCTGGGCCTGAGACTTATCAATAATATGAATACCCTCGTTCAATTCGTTTTGAAAAATATAAGCCCCATAGGTGTAAATCTTGCCTGCTTTTTGCGTGGCGCGCACAGGAGCTATTGAAATATCATTTAGTATGGAAGTGTTAGCATATACTGGTACGTAAGCCTGTTCCTCAACAGGGGGATTGGATGCATTGATATCTGTATCGCAAGCGGAAAGGCCCAAAGCCAGCAAAAACAAGGCAGCAGTTGTTTTCATATCTGCTTGAGAAGGAGGTGAAATTAAACGTTGCATCCGGGTCACTAAATTGCCAATTATCAAGTCCTGATCACCCATTCCACTTCTCCTACATCGAAGTGCCGTTCCAGGGTATCCCGGGTGATCAATTGTCCGGCGGGGGTTACACCCTGGATGGTGGTCTCAAAAACGCTGGCGCCTTTTTTCAGCTTTACGGGCTGGTGGAGCTTATATAAGGCCTGTTGATAATCGGCCAATAGTTGCGAGGGGTTGTTGATAGCCTGGTAGCGGTTTTCGAGGGAGGTACAGAGCTCCCTGGCCAAGGCATTGATATCGTATGTTTTACCGGTTATCTGCTTCAAAGAAACGGGTCGGAGGGCTGCGGGGTCAAACTGCGTTTGGTTGATATTAATGCCCATTCCGGCGATGGCGAAGAGCCAGTCCGGGGTCTGGAGTCTGGAGTTGGGAGTTCTGAGTTGGGAGTTCTGAGTTGGGAGTTCTGGGTTGGGAGGCTGGAACCTGGAGTTTCCCGGCTCCCGGCTCTTAACTCTCGACTCTATTAAAATACCTGCTGCCTTTCTGTCACGCCAGTAAATATCGTTGGGCCATTTGATACTGGTTTCATCACCGGCGTAATTTTTAAAGAAATCATAACAACCCAGGGCAATAGCGGCGGAAAGAAGGAATTGTTGACTGGTTTTCAAGGGATGGGGCTCGATTACCACGCTCATCATGATGTTTTCGCCGGGTGTGGCGAGCCAGGTTTTGCCTCGCTGGCCCTTGCCGGCGGTCTGTTCCAGGGTAAAATAAACGGTTCCGTGACCGGCTTTCCCGGCAGTTGCCTGCCCCATGGCATAGTTGTTGGTGCTGTCTATAACCGGCAATATAATAAGCCGTTGGCCGATAGTGGGATGTGGCAAAAGATTACTATTTTTGAATTGTACGAAAATAGATATTACTGTTGAACGTTTAAGCTACTGTGGTGTTATTAATAGAAGTTTAGAATAGCACGGCAGGTAAGCGGGATACAGCATCCTAATTTAACAGCCTTCCGTTTTCAGGATATCAATTTGACCATCTAAAACGTTTTGATTATTGGAACAATTGTCAGTGTTAGCTACCCGTCGTAAACGAAGCAGTGTAGCCAGGTTAACTAAAAACTCGAAGATCTTCAAAGCTATCATCCACGCTATCCAGGAGAAAAAAGGTAGTAATATCACCTCGCTCGACCTCCGGAAAATTCCCGAAGCTATTGCTGATTTTTTTATTGTCTGTGAAGCAGGCAGCACCACCCAGGTAAAAGCCATTGCCAATTTTGTAGAAGATCATGTGCGGGACGCGGCCAAGGAAGCGCCTTACCATCATGAAGGACACCAGGGAGCACAATGGGTTTTGGTAGACTACGTTAATATCGTGGTACATATCATGTTGCCGGAAACCCGCAAATTCTACAAATTGGAAGAAATGTGGAGTGACGCCGAGACCGAAGAACATAAATAATTTGATTCTTAGGGCCGGATGTTTGATATTGTGTACCGGGAGCTGTTCTAAATCTGCCATTTCAACAGGTTTTTTCGAACAATTTCATCGCTATAATCCTTAATTAGAAAAACAAGCTGAAGTAAGTACAATATGTCACAGGACGAGTCAAGACAGAATGAACGCGGTTTTCCCCGCCTACGCCCACGCGGTGATGAAAATGGCCAACGAAAAGGCCCGAAATTCAATATCTACTGGGTTTGGGCAATCATATTTGCTGTACTGGTAGCCTTTCAGTTATTCGGTTCTTTTGCACCCGATGCCAAAGAAATTGATGAACTGGAGTTTTACCAGATGCTGGAGAAAGGCGATATTGATAAGTTGACCACGATCACCAATAAGAATCTTATCCGGATCACCCTCACGCAGGGAGGCTATCAGAAATACAAGGACCAGCTATCTAAAAAATGGCCGGGTGTATCTGAAAAGGGCCCTCACTTTGAATTCCGTGTAATTAAAGCCGAAGAATTCAAGAAAGAGTTGAATACCTGGTATAAGGATCATCCTACTATTAAAGAAGTGCCTAATAAACCTGCCCAGGAAGGCGAATGGTTTACCTCCATTATCCAGTTCCTGCTTCCGCTGGTGGTTATTATCCTTATCTGGGTAATGCTGATGCGTAAGATGGGCGGTGGTGCTGGTGGCAGCAGCGGTCCGGGTGGTATCTTCAACATTGGTAAATCAAGAGCTACCTTATTTGATAAAGGCACGAAGGTCAATATTAACTTCTCTGATGTAGCGGGACTTGATGAGGCGAAAGTAGAAGTGATGGAAATCGTTGACTTCTTAAAGAACCCTAAAAAGTATACTGCACTGGGTGGTAAGATACCCAAAGGAGCTTTACTGGTAGGCCCTCCGGGTACTGGTAAGACCTTGCTGGCCAAAGCAATGGCCGGTGAAGCGCAGGTTCCTTTCTTCTCCATGAGTGGTTCTGATTTCGTAGAATTATTTGTAGGGGTGGGCGCCAGCCGTGTAAGAGACCTGTTCAAACAGGCCCGTGAAAAAGCACCCTGTATCATATTTATCGATGAAATTGACGCTATTGGCCGTGCACGTGGTAAAAATGCCATGATGAGCAACGACGAGCGTGAAAGCACCCTCAACCAGTTGCTGGTAGAAATGGATGGTTTCAGCGGCGAGAGCGGTATCATTGTACTGGCTGCCACCAACCGTCCGGATGTACTGGATACGGCGCTGTTGCGTCCCGGTCGTTTTGATCGTCAGATCTCCATCGACAAGCCCGATCTGAAAGGTCGTGAGCATATCTTTAAAGTGCATTTGAAGCCAATCAAGATCTCTGAAAAAGTAGATATCTATAAACTGGCTGAACAGACCCCCGGATTTGCCGGTGCTGATATCGCCAATATCTGTAACGAAGCTGCCCTGATCGCTGCCCGTAAAGGCAAGCAATCGGTGGAAATGGAAGATTTCCAGGATGCAGTAGACAGGGTAATTGGCGGTCTGGAAAAGAAGAATAAGATCATTTCTCCCGATGAGAAAAGGATCATTGCCTACCACGAAGCAGGTCACGCTATCTGCGGATGGTACCTGGAGCATGCTTACCCGCTGCTGAAAGTGACCATCGTACCAAGAGGCGTGGCTGCATTGGGATATGCACAATACACACCGAAAGAACAATACCTGTACAATACGGATCAACTGACAGATCAGATCTGCATGACATTGGGCGGTCGGGCCAGCGAAGACATTTTCTTCGGCAAGATCTCTACCGGTGCACAGAATGACCTGCAACAAATCACCCGCATTGCTTATTCCATGATTACCGTGTACGGTATGAATGAAAAAGTAGGTAACGTAAGCTTTTATGATCCAGCTGCGGAAAATTCCTTTACGAAGCCTTATTCTGAAGAGACTTCCCGCCTGATCGATGATGAAGTGAGAAAGCTGATCACAGACGCTTACGGCAAAACCAAGGAATTGTTGATAGAGAAGAAAGCACAGGTTGAAAAACTGGCAGAAGCTTTGTTAAGTAAGGAAGTATTATTCCAGAGTGATGTGGAAGCCCTGATCGGCAAACGTCCTTATGGAGAAAAGAAAATACTGGATGTGGATGGTAATCCCAGTCATGGAGCTGAAGAAACCAGCATCAGTGAAGGAGTACCTCCTTATGATAGCAATGTGACGAATCATCCTGCCACTTAATAGTAATTATGAACATTTCTCCTGCAAGGGAAAGTATTCTCAAGAAAATACGGAAGGCGTTGACACAGTCAACGCCTCTTCCTTTTCCACAAAGTGAAGGCAATAGTTCGGTGTTCCAGCCTTCGAAACAGGAACTGGAAGTTCAGTTTGCCGAGCAGTTCTCCAGGCTTCAGGGTAAGTTTGTTTTCTGTCTTAACCAGCAGGAACTGGCGGCACAGCTAAAGCATGTAATAGCCCACAATAAATGGGAAAAAATATACTGCCGGGAAAATATATTGAGGCGCGACCTGGCAGCGAATGGCTTTGAGGATCTTACTTATGGCGATCTTGCCAGTTGTGATGCCGCCATTACCACCTGCGAATGGCTGGTGGCCAGAACGGGCTCCATTGTATTGAGTGCGGGCCAGCAAAGTGGCCGCACGGTGAGTGTTTATGCCCCCATCCATATTTGCATTGCCTATACCAGCCAGCTGGTCTATGATATTAAAGACGGCCTGCAACAGGCAAAAGAAAAATATGGCGCCAATCTCCCTTCCCTCATCACTTTTGCTACGGGCCCCAGCCGTACAGCGGATATCGAAAAAACGCTGGTGGTAGGGGTACATGGCCCCAAAGAAGTGTATGTATTCCTGGTAGATCAATAAGACATTTTAATATTTATGGCCACAGAAATATATCAACTCTTTGTATATGGCTCGCTGCTGAGCGGGTTTCATCATCCTGCCTATGGTTATATCAGCCGTTATTTTACATTGATCGGTCCTGCCAAAGTAAAAGGTAAATTGTTTGACATGGGAGAATACCCGGCTGCTATACCGGTCAATGAAGATGTGTGGATAACAGGGGAGCTTTATCAGCTTAATAACAAGGATGAATTTGAGTACGCGCTCTGTCAACTGGACGATTATGAAGGGATATTTCCTGATGCCGGTGAAACACCCTTGTATAGAAGGGAGCCGGTTAATGTAGTGATCAATGACAGGGATACGCTGGCCTGGATCTATTGGTATAACCAGGATATTAATGGCAAACCCTGGATAGCTTCAGGAAGTGTATTGGAATATCGTGACAATCAGGAAAAGAAAAACCAATCTGGCTTCTTTTAGTTGCCAATTTATTATCGATCATTCGCTATGAACATACCTGCTGGCAAAAAAGTATATTTTCTTTCTGATTTTCATCTTGGTGCGCCGGATGCGGCTGCCAGTTTATTACGGGAAAAACAAATTGTTGCTTTCCTGGACGAGATCAAAAAAGACGCCGCTGTCATCTTCATTGTAGGGGATATGTTTGACTTCTGGTACGAATACCGGATCGTGGTGCCCAAGGGGTATGTACGTTTGCTGGGTAAACTAGCCGAAATTACGGATGCGGGTATCCCGGTCCATTTTTTCGTGGGCAATCATGATATGTGGATGACGGACTACTTTCAAAAAGAATTGAATATCCCGGTATATTTTGAACCACAGGAATTTGACTTCAATGGACAATCCTTCCTTATCGGCCATGGTGATGGACTAGGACCCGGAGATCATGGATACAAATTCATCAAGAAAGTATTTAGAAATCCGGTTTGCCGGTGGCTGTTTGGTATTCTTCCTCCCTATATGGGGATGGGCCTGGCTAACTACCTAAGTCGCCGCAGCCGGGCAATGACGGGGCAAACGGATGAAAAGTTCTTTGGTGAAGAAGGGGAATGGTTAATTATTTACTGTAAGGAAGTATTGCAAAAGAAGCATTATAAGTATCTTATTTTCGGACACCGGCACTTGCCTATAGACTACAAGATGAGTGATAAGAGCCGGTATATCAACCTGGGCGATTGGATACGTTATTTTACCTACGCGGTATTTGACGGGGAGCAGTTAACCCTTCAGTCAAGGTACCCTGAATTGGAGCATAAGATCATAAGGGGGCAAACAGGCAATTAATGTTTATACGAATAACGATACTGTGTCTTTTTATGGGTGCATGCCTTATGGGGTCTGCGCAAACGGCTGCAGTTCCGGTTCCTGAGAACAGGGACCAGGCCGATTCATTTTTCATTCTACAACAAAAGATAAGCGGTGACTTCTCCGATTTTACGGTAGATGTCCTGGGAAATCTGTATGTACTGAATCAAAGCGGGCAGTTGAAAAAGATGGGACCTGCAGGCGATTCGATTGCGGTTTTCAATAATGTGCGGCAATACGGAAAGATCCATTTTATTGATGTATCGAACCCGCTCAAGGTATTGTTGTATTTCAAAGACTTTGGTACTGTAGTGACGCTGGACCGTTTCCTGAACACGCGGTCCACACTGGATTTGCGCCGCAAGCAACTGTTTCAGGTAAAGTCGATTGGGCAGGCCTATGACAACAATATCTGGGTATTTGATGAGCTGGAAGGTAAACTAAAGCGGATAGGAGAAGATGGACGGCTTATTGACCAGAGCTCCGACTTTCGCCTCCTCTTTGACTCCATGCCTTCTCCTCAATTCATCGTAGACCAGAACAAGCTCTTATATCTTTATGATGCCGCCAAAGGTGTTTACCTGTTTGATTACTATGGGACGTTTAAAAACCGAATCCGTTTTACAGGCTGGACAGATTTCTCGGTGATCAATAATACGCTCTTTGGCAGGGATGCCGGCATGTTGTACCGGTATGAACCCGGCACGCTCAACCTGCAGCAATACCCCATACCGGCGGCTATGCAAAGCGCCCGGAAAATAAAGATCATGCCCGGCAATTTATATCTTCTTCGGGATCACCAGCTGGAGATCTATTCTTATCGTTGAATGCTTTCAGAATAATATGTGCGACTGATTTGTTTAAATTTGCAGCATGGACAAATTGTTGGACAGTGTTTTTCTTGATAATACGATCCGTAATTATTTGCTGGTAGGTGGTTCTATACTGTTAGCTGTACTGTTCAAGCGTTATCTTTCCCGGTATATTGCGGGTCTTATTTACCGGATCATACACCGGTTTGCGAGTGGCGTTGATAAGAAGTCATTTGTAAACCTGGTGGTTTCTCCCCTGGAAACATTTCTCCTGCTACTGGTGTGTATAGTGTCGCTGGATAAGCTCAGTTTTCCGAAACTCTTCAATATTAACCTGTATAAGATACAGTTGCATGGCCTGATCGATGGAGTTGCCATCATTGTGATGATTGTTGCTTTTAACTGGCTGCTGCTGCGGATCATTGATTTTGTGGCCATGATCCTTCAACATAAGGCAGATCTGACGCCCGATCAGGCAGATAATCAGCTGGTGGTTTTCTTCAGAGATTTCTTTAAGGCGCTCGTAGTGATCATGGGCGTGCTGATGGTATTGAAACTGGCCTTTCATTACCCGATCACCAACCTCATTACGGCATTAAGTATCGGTGGTGCCGCAATCGCACTGGCTACGCGAGAGAGCTTGGAAAACCTGATCGCCTCTTTCATCATCTTCTTTGATAAACCGTTTATGGTAGGTGACCTTGTAAAGGTGCAATCTATTACGGGTACGGTGGAAAAAATAGGCTTGCGGAGTACACGTATCCGCACGGACCAGAAGACGTATGTGACGATGCCGAACAAGCAGATGGTAGACAGTATTATGGATAATCTTTCGTTGCGTACACAACGAAGGGCTTTTGTGCAACTGGAATTGAGCAATGATACGTCGCATGAATCGGTCGATCAGTTGATCCTGCGGATACAGCAGCTGTTTCAGCAGCGAAATGGGGTAATAGAAAATTATACGGTATTTCTTTCTGATATTGTTAAGGATGCTTACCTGGTCAATGTAGAGTTCTTCACGGCTACGATACCAGTGGCTGACTTCAATGCCTTGCGACAGGAGGTAAACCTGCAGATCATTGGCTTTTTGAAAGAGTTGACAATCAAACTGGCTTCCCGTGATGCGGGAGTAGTGATCATGCGTGAAGGATAGGTTATAAAGAGGCTTTTATCTCGAGGAGGAATTCTTTCACTTTCTGTAAAGACTGGATCAATTCAAAGCTATCGCGGCCCTGCTTGTTCTTCTTCAGGAAGTCTTTGGCGCCTTCGATGGTAAGCTTACGCCGGCGGAGGAGGTCATAGATCAGCTCCAGGTTCTTGATGTCTATGGGCCTGAAGTGACGATCACCCTTGCGGTTCTTGCGCGGTTGGATAATATCAAACTCATTCTCCCAAAAACGCAGCAAAGACTGGTTTACGCCAAACATTTCGGCTACTTCGCCAATGGCATAATACTGACGTTGGAAAAGGATCTCATCGGCAGGGATATTGACCAGGTCGGCTTCTGCGTCCAATGCTTTGAGGGATTTACGGCCACGGGTAGACTTCTTAACAACTGGTTTGGCTGGTGCAGGCGCAACAGCGGCGGCAGTTATTGGTTCTTCAGTTGTTGACTCTTCCTTAGGCGGCTCTACAGGTTTCAGGGATTTCACCCTTACGCCTACAGAGGCGTTTTCCTGAGGCTGAGCCGCATCGGAAAAATCGAAGGTAATTTGGGAGAGGTTTTTAGGATCCATAGTTATTGAATGGGTAGCGGTTATTTCATAACAAATATCGTGCTGTAAAATTACGAACATTATAAAGGGCCAAAAACCTTGGTGAAGGAGGCTGTCAAAAGGGGTGTTTTGAAGGCCCTAAAACAAAGGTTTAAACGGTGAAAAAAGGTGCATAAAATGACCCTTTAAAAGCGGCCGAAAGCCTTAATTTTCGTACATTTGCGGGAATCAACATTCTTAACTTTCACAAGCATTTTCACAAGCATTTATGGATACAGAAATCAAGGAAATTCTTACCCCCGCCACCAACGGTTATGGAGCAGATAGCATACAGGTTTTGGAAGGGTTGGAAGCGGTGCGTAAGCGTCCTGCCATGTATATCGGAGATGTTGGCGAAAAAGGCCTGCACCACCTGGTATATGAGGTAGTAGACAACTCGATCGATGAAGCACTTGCTGGCTATTGTAAAAATATTGTGGTTACAATCCACGAGGATAACTCTATTTCAGTAATTGATGACGGGCGTGGTATTCCTACCGGTATCAATACCAAAGAACAAAAGAGTGCACTCGAAATCGTAATGACTGTATTGCATGCCGGCGGTAAATTCGATAAGGATACCTATAAGGTTTCCGGTGGTTTGCACGGTGTGGGTGTAAGTTGCGTAAACGCTCTGAGTACTCTTTTGCAGGTGACGGTGCGACGTGAAGGAAAGATCTTTGAACAGGAGTATCGCATTGGTGTACCGCAATATTCAGTACGGGAGATCGGCGTATCAGAAGAAACAGGTACAAAGGTTCACTTCTGGCCAGATACGAGCATTTTTACAGTCAGTGTTTATAAGAAGGATATCCTGGAAGGCCGTTTGCGTGAACTGGCTTACCTGAATAGGGGAATCCGTATTGAGCTGAATGACCTGCGTGAAAAGGATGAGGCCGGAGAAACCTACAACAAGGTATTTTACAGCCAGGGAGGTATTGTGGAGTTTGTAGAGATGCTTGATAAAAATGCAGGCCGCGCAGCATTGCTCCCCAATGTAATTTTTGTAGAAGGCAGGGATGAGAATACCAATGTAGCAGTAGAAGTAGCCCTTACTTACAACGACAGCTACAACGAACACATTTATTCTTACGTCAATAATATCAATACTATCGAGGGCGGTACCCACGTATCCGGTTTCCGCCGGGCGCTTACCCGGGTATTCAAGAGCTATGGCGACAAGCAAAACCTCTTTGAAAAAGCCAAGGTGGAGATTGAAGGGGATGACTTCCGTGAAGGTCTTAGCGCCATCATTTCCGTGAAAGTGCCGGAGCCACAGTTTGAAGGTCAGACCAAGACCAAGCTGGGTAATAGCGATGTAATGGGTGTAGTAGACAGTACTGTATCCGGCGTATTGCAGGCGTTTCTCGAAGAAAACCCCAAAGAAGCCAAGAATATCATTTCCAAGGTGATCCTGGCTGCACAGGCAAGAGCCGCAGCCCGTAAAGCCCGTGAGCTGGTACAACGGAAGAGCGTATTGAGCGGCGGTGGCTTACCGGGTAAGCTGGCCGATTGTTCGGACCGTGATCCGGAGCGTTGCGAGTTGTTCCTCGTCGAAGGTGACTCGGCCGGTGGTACTGCCAAGCAGGGCCGCGACCGCTCCTTCCAGGCCATCCTGCCACTGCGTGGTAAGATCCTGAACGTAGAAAAAGCCATGGAGCATAAGATCTATGAGAACGAGGAAATCCGGAATATGTATACCGCATTGGGTGTTACGGTAGGTACGCCGGAAGACCCCAAAGCGTTGAATCTCGCGAAACTGCGCTATCATAAGCTGATCATCATGACGGATGCCGATGTGGATGGAAGCCACATTGCCACCCTGATCCTGACCTTTATCTATCGTTATATGGCTGCTCTGGTGGAGCAGGGGTATGTATACATTGCCCAGCCACCTTTATACCTCGTAAAAAAAGGTAAGGACCAGGCCTATGCATGGAATGAGGATCAGCGTAAAGGATGGGTAGCCAAATTTGGCGCCGGCAAAGAAGACAGTGTGAACATCCAGCGTTACAAAGGTTTGGGAGAAATGAACGCTACCCAGTTGTGGGATACGACCATGAATCCTGATAGCCGTACGCTGAAGCAGGTAACGATCGAAAGTGCCGCAGAAGCCGACCGTATCTTCAGTATGCTGATGGGCGATGAAGTAGCACCTCGTCGTGAATTCATTGAAAGTCACGCCAAATACGCTAAGCTGGACATCTAACACAGTAAGTGCTAAAAATATAAATCCCTCTCTTGTCATTGAACAGAGAGGGATTTTTCGTTTAGCTTATTCCTATCAGAATTTGCCGATCACTTTCTCCATGGCCTGCACAATGTAGTCATTGTACAGGTTGCCGATGCTTCCCTCATGGGTATGGTGTAATTGCTGCTTGTAATCGAAGTTGAAAGTACCCTGCTCAATATCATTGCCCACCTGCTTGTAAGCATCGCGGAAGGGAATGCCCTTGTTAACGAGTTCATTGACGGCTTCTACGCTGAACAGGTATTTGTATTTCGGATCGTCCAGGATGTTTTCTGTTACGGACATATGGGATAACATGAGACGTGTCATCTGCAGGCAATCCTTCAGGGTTTCAATAGCCGGGAACAGTATCTCCTTGGTAAGCTGCAGGTCGCGGTGATAGCCGGATGGCAGGTTATTGACCAGGAGGGTAAGTTCGTTGGGGGTGGATTGTATCCGGTTGCATTTGGCCCTGATAAGCTCAAACACATCAGGGTTCTTTTTATGGGGCATGATGCTGCTGCCGGTGGTCAGTTCGGAGGGGAAGGAAATAAACCCAAAATTCTGGTTGATATACAGGCAGCAATCCATGGCCAGGCGGCTGAGGGTAGCGGCTACTGCACTGATGCCGGTAGCTACCACGCGTTCTGTTTTACCCCGGCTCATCTGGGCATACACTGAATTGGCATTCAGGGCGCCGAAATGCAGCAGTTCGGTGGTGCGGGTGCGATTCAGTGGGAAAGAGGAACCATAGCCAGCGCCACTGCCCAGCGGGTTTTTGTTGGCCACAGCATAAGCTGCGGCCAGGAGTTCCAGGTCGTCGACCAAACCTTCAGCGTAGGCGCCTAACCATAGACCAAACGATGAGGGCATGGCGATCTGGAGATGGGTGTATCCCGGTAATAAATGGTGTTTGAATTTTTCGCTTTGGGCAATCAGCAGATCGAACAACTCTTTTACTTCTTCCTTCACGGCCAATACTTCTGCCCGCAGGTACAGTTTGATATCAACAGCTACCTGGTCATTCCTGCTGCGGCCACTGTGGATCATTTTGCCGGCATCGCCAATGCGCTGGGTGAGCAACAGTTCCACCTGGGAATGTACGTCCTCTACACCATCAGCAATCGCGAATTGTGCATCGGCAATCTCCTGTTGTATTTCTTTGAGGCCTTTTACGGCCAGTGCTGCTTCTTCCTTGCTCATCAATCCTACTTCACCCAACATGGTTACATGGGCAATAGAGCCTTCCACATCGTACTTTGCCAGCAGGATGTCGAACTCCTTGTCGCGCCCTACGGTGAACTTTTCTATCTGTGCAGATACGGAGGTGTTTTCTTTTTGCCACAATTTCATAATACCTGGTTTAAAAGTTGGATGTACAATTGGATCCCTTCTTTGATCTCCTCCACATAAATATATTCATCAGCGGTATGGCTGCGGGCCGAGTCCCCTGGTCCCATCTTGAGCGTTTGGAAAGGCATCAGCGCTTTATCGGAGGTAGTGGGGGAGCCATAATAAGACCTGTTGAGCGCAATGCCTGCCCGGGTAAGGGGATGATCGAGTGCAATGGAAGTAGAGCGGAGCCTGGTACTTCTGGGCTGCACTTCACATTGTACATTGGCGCGGATCACTTCCAGCACTTCTTCAAAAGAATACAACTCATTGACGCGCACATCTACCACAAACTTACACTGGGCGGGTACTACATTATGCGCCTTATTATCAGTTTCAATAACAGTAACACTCATTTTAACGGGGCCCAGCAAATCAGATACTTTGGGGAATCGGTAATTACGAAACCACTCTATATCTGCCAGTGCCTTGTAAATAGCATTCTCTCCTTCTTCACGGGCGGCGTGACCGGCTTTGCCATGGGAAAGGCAATCCAGTACCATAAGGCCGCGCTCTGCTACTGCCATCTGCATTTGGGTGGGCTCGCCTACAATGCCGCTATCAATTACTATATGGCTTTGGGTCTCGTTCAATGCAGGCAGCAGGGCTTCAATGCCATTGCGGCCGGAGATCTCTTCTTCCGAAGAAGCTACCAGCAGCAGATTATATTTCAGGTCTGTTCTATCGTTGTAATATAGGAAAGTACTAATGAGTGATACCAATGGCCCTCCCGCATCATTGCTGCCGAGGCCAAACAATTTACCCTCCTTTTCAATCGGCGAAAATGGATCGAGGGTATATCCCTTATTGGGTTTTACCGTGTCGTGGTGCGAATTGAGAATGATGGTGCGCTTGGCCGGGTCAAAATGCTTATTGACAGCCCATACATTGTGGAGATGCCTGTTGGCTTTGATATCGTTTTGTTGCAGGAATTGTTCCAGTATAGCGGCTGTTTGGTCTTCTTCTTTGCTGAATGATGGTGTAGCAATCAGTTGTTTCAGTAAGGCTATGGCCTGCTCCTGTAATATGGTGATATGGTCACTACTCATTGATAATGGTTGTACCGGATGATCCGGCAATTAATTGTTGAAGCTGTTCAGCTTTTCCGATGATCACTTTTTTTACGCCACTGTTCAAAGCTGCAAAGGCATTGTCCAGCTTGGGGATCATGCCTGCAAATATCTTTTGTTCTGCTTTTAGTTGCTGGTAATAAGTTGGTGTGATGGAAGCTATCACCGTGCTGTCGTCATTGGCATCGAGGAGTACGCCGCTCTTTTCAAAAGAATAGATCAGCTGTACATCATAATGCCCGCTCAGGCCTTTGGCCGCTTCCTGGGCAATGGTATCGGCATTGGTGTTGAGCAATAGACCTTGTTTGTCGTGCGTAATGGGTGCCAGTACAATGGCCAGATCCTGCTCCAGCAAGGATTTCAGGAAAGGGGCGTTCACACTGTCCACATCACCTACAAACCCATAGTCCAGGGTAGGGTGTACTCTTTTGTGGGCCTGGATGGCATTGCCATCTGCTCCGCTGAGGCCAATGGCATTGCTTCCATGGGCCTGTAATTGTGCTACAATATTTTTATTGATATAACCGGCGTAGACCATGGTTACGATCTTGAGGGTCCCGGCATCAGTGATCCTTCTTCCGTCCACCATTTGCTGGGGTACCTTCATTTCTTCTGCCAGGCGGGTAGCCAGTTTACCACCGCCATGCACCAATATCTTTTTGCCTTTGAGGGCGGCAAAGGAAGAGAGGAATGCAGCTAACTTGGCATCATCATCTATAATATTACCGCCGATCTTAACTACAAATAAAGGCTCACTCACGCCCCCGGCCCCTGAAGGGGTGCCCTGCTGCAAAGCTGTGATTGTATTTCCTATTGTACTCAATGTTTCTTTAGTATTATAAAAGATTTCTTCGTTTCTGAATCGCAAAACAGTTAATCCTAATTCTCTTAAGTGTTGTTCCCTCGCTGCATCATTTCTCTTTGCCTCATCTGTATCATGAATGCTCCCATCCACTTCAATCACTAACTTAACTCCGTGACAGTAAAAATCCGCGATATAATTAGCTATAGGATGTTGTCGCCGGAATTTAAGTTGCCACTCATTTGCCTTCACTAAATTCCATAACATTTCTTCTGCAGGCGTCATTCTGTTACGTAGCTCCTCTGCTTTTTGGAATATTAGTGGGCCAGCGCCATAGAACATGGTTTTCTTCATAGGCAATTATATTGATGGACGGATCTGCTTTCTCCCCTTTAGGGGCGGGGGCCTAATATCTCTGCCAATACTGCCTGTGCTGCCCATACCCTGTTGGAAGCCTCCTGGGTTACAATGCTGTTGGGGCCATCCAGGATTTCATCGCTCAGCTCTACATTCCTTCTTACGGGCAGGCAGTGCATTACTTTGGCATTGTTGGTAAGGGCCAGTTTTTCATTGGTCATCATCCAGGCAGGATCGTTGGTATAGATACGGCCATATTCATGGTTGAAAGTGCTCCAGTTCTTCACGTATACAAAATCAGCATCCTTCAGGGCTTCATTCTGATCGTGGGTGATGGTAGCTCCATCGGTGAACTGAGTATCCAGTTCATAATCTTCGGGGTGGGTGATCACAAAATCAGCCTGCCCCCAGGCGTTTACCCATTGGGAGAAGCTGTTGGCCACACATTGTGGTAAAGGCTTAACGTGCGGCGCCCAGGTGAGTACGATCTTGGGTTTCTTTCCTTTGATAGCCGCCGCCGCTGGCAGACTCAGGATTTCCTGGATCGTGATGATATCTGTTAAGCTCTGCAAGGGATGCAGGGTGGCGCTTTCCAGACTCACTACCGGGATGCCGGCATATTTAATAAACTGCTTGATGAACAGTTCGCTGTAATCATCATCACGGTTCTTCAGGGAAGGAAAGGTACGGATGGCCAATACGTCAAAGTATTTGCCCATGATGGGAGCCGCATCTTTTACGTGCTCTACGGTGCTGCCGCTCATGATGGCCTCTTCTTCAAACTCCAGGGCCCAGCCTTCCTGACCTACATTGAACACGATGGCTTCCATACCCAGGTTCTGCGCCGCTATCTGTGTGCTAAGGCGGGTACGCATACTTGGATTGAGAAACAATAGCCCAATTCTTTTATGGGCGCCCAATGATTTGTCTTTTAGCGGAGCTGCTTTGTAGTCTAAAGCCTTTGTTACGAGGTCATTGATGTTGGAAACATCGTGAACAGAAATAAAGTTTCTCATTTCCGTGAAGAACTGTTTATGAATGAATATAAATAGTGAGAAGCGAAACAACAGACGTGAAAGCAGTTACCGGTCTTATGGCTTCCCTTTCACGTCTCACAGCTTGTCCCGCCATAGCGGGATCTCACTTCTCGTACACTAATGGGCGGGCACCAATGCTGCGATCTCTTCTTTCACAGCTTCTATAAACTCATTGGCATCTTTCTTACGCAAAGCCAGGGAAGGCAATAAGCGGATCACATTGGGCTTTGCTTCGCCGGTAAATATCTTGTGTTTCCACAGCAGGTTCTTCTTCAGGTCTTTCAGTTCTTCGGGAACGTCAAACCCGATCATCAGGCCACGGCCTCTTACATTCTTCAGCTCATTAATACCTTTCAGTTGTTGCATGATGTAGTTGCCTACTTCTGCAGCATTGTTGAGGAGGTTTTCCTGCTCTATCACTTCCAGTACGGCCAGCGCTGCGGCACATGCCAGGTGGTTGCCGCCAAAAGTGGTACCAAGCATGGAGTGTTTGGCTTGTATATGCGGGGCGATGATAATGCCTGCTACAGGGAAGCCATTACCCATGCCTTTGGCCATAGTATAGATATCGGCATTTACGCCGGCGAAATCGTGGGAGAAGAATTTACCGCTTCTGCCATATCCACATTGCACACTGTCGGCAATGAAAACCGCGCCATGCTCATCACAGAGGTGACGGATCTGTTGGAGGAAGGGAACAGAAGCTACATTGATACCACCTACACCCTGTATACCTTCAATGATCACAGAAGAAATTTCACTGCCTTGTGCTCTGAAGCAGGCTTGCAGGGCCTCTTCATCATTGAAAGGCAGGAAGATGACATTATTTGTTTGATTAACCGGCGCCACAATGGATGGATTATCCGTAGCTGCTACTGCAAGGGAGGTCCTTCCGTGAAAGCCTTTTGTGAAAGCGATGATCTTTTTTCGGCCATTGAAGAAAGAAGCCAGCTTCAGGGCATTCTCATTGGCTTCTGCGCCTGAATTACACAGGAACAGCTGGTAATCTTCTTTACCGGATACCTTGCCCAGCTTGGCAGCCAGTTCTTCCTGCAAGGGAATTCGGATAGAGTTGGAGTAAAAACCTACTTTATTGAGTTGTTCTGTAATTCGCTGTACGTAATGTGGATGGGTATGGCCAATAGATATTACCGCATGACCGCCATACAGGTCAAGGTATTGTTCACCGGCTGCATCCCATACATAAGAGCCTTTGGCTTTTGTGATGGTGATGTCGTTGATAGGATAGACGTCAAATAACTTCATGGACTACCAGTTTGTAGCTGCGGGCTGAGTAGTAAGTTGCGGGCAAAAGGCCCGAAGCTCATAGCTCATGGCTCGAAGCTTGTATTTAAAAATAATTAGCCTTCAGTTTCAGACCAGCACACTCATCCAGACCAAACAACAGGTTCATGTTCTGCACTGCCTGGCCCGAAGCGCCTTTCAGTAAATTATCTATGATGGAGTGTACCACCAGTTTGGCCCCTACTTTTTCCAGCTGGATAATAGCCTTGTTGGTATTAACCGCCTGCTTTAAAAAGATAGGCTCTTTGCTTACTGTGGTAAATGGGTGACCATTGTAAAAGTCAGTATACAGCGTATATAATTCCTGCTCGGAAAGGTCGCAATCGAGTTGTGAACTGATGAAGATACCACGGGTAAAATCGCCTCTCCAGGGAACAAAATTCACATCGATCTCACCCTTGGGCTGTAATTGTAACAATGACTCACCAATTTCATTCATATGCTGGTGATTCAGTGTCTTATAAGCTTGAATATTATTGGCTCTCCAGCTGAAATGGGAAGTGCCACTGAGGCTTTGCCCTGCGCCTGTAGAACCGGTGATACCTGTAGAATAAACATGCTTCAGCAAACCCGCATGGGCCAGCGGTAACAGACCCAGTTGAATAGCGGTAGCAAAGCAGCCGGGATTAGCCACATTGGAGGCTGTACGGATAGCTTCTCTGTTCAGCTCGGGGAGACCGTATACAAAGCTGCGGTCTGCAAGTTTCGAGTTTTGAGTCAACCTGAAATCCTGGCTCAGGTCAATGATCTTGATCCTGGCATCAAATGGATTTTCCGCCAGGAATTTCTTTGCTTCGCCATGTCCTACACACAGAAATATCACATCTACATCCTGGCTTAATTCTCCCGTGAACAGCCAATCGGTTTCCCCGATCAGGTCTTCATGAACAGCATACACGGGTTTGCCTGCATTGCTGCGGCTATGAATAAAAGAAACAGCTACATACGGGTGATTAACCAATAAACGGATCAGTTCACCACCAGTATAACCTGCTCCTCCGATAATACCTACCTTAATATGCTTGCTCATAATAACATCGATTAAATACTGAAGTCTGTCAGGACTTCAAAGAGCCTCGAGCTACGAGCTATGAGCTTCGAGCCTTTTGCTCGCGGCTCGCAGCTCACGGCTCGCAGCTTATTTCTTATTCTCTTCCTTCACTGCAGTCCAGATAGAGGTCTGGTTGCCGAATATCTTGCTGAATCCACGTACATCATCACCAGTAAAGCCGGTATTCATTTCACCGTATTTACCAAACTTGCTGCTCATCAGATCGTACGGAGACTCAATACCTATTACCTGGAAACGGTAAGGCAACAATTGTACAAACACATCACCTGTTACTGTTTGTTGGGAATTTTCCAGGTAGGCTTCAATATCACGCATCACAGGGTCCATGATCTGTCCTTCATGCAACCAGTTGCCATAGAACTGTGCCAACTGGTCTTTCCAGTTCAACTGCCATTTGGTGAGTACGTGTTTTTCCAGGGCGTGGTGTGCTTTCAGGATCACCATGGGAGCAGCAGCTTCAAAGCCTACGCGGCCTTTGATACCAATGATGGTATCACCTACGTGAATATCACGGCCTACGCCATAAGGTCCGGCAATGGTTTGCAGGTATTGTATCGCTTGGGTAGGATGATCGAATGACTTGCCATCAACGGCTTTCAATTCACCTTTTACAAAGCTCAGCTTTACTTCCTGGCTACCGGTTTGGGTAACCTGTGTAGGCCATGCTTCTTCGGGCAACATGCCTTTGGAAGAAAGGGTTTCCTTACCGCCAACACTGGTGCCCCACAGGCCCTTATTGATAGAATACATGGCTTTGGCAAAGTTCATGTTCACTCCCTTGCCTTTCAGGTATTCGATCTCAGCTTCGCGACTCAGTTTGAGGTCACGGATAGGAGTGATGATCTCAACACCGGGGATCATGATATGGAAGATCATATCAAAACGTACCTGGTCGTTGCCGGCGCCGGTGCTGCCATGGGCAACTGCATCTGCTTTCAGCTTTTGCACATGTTCGGCAATATGCACGGCCTGGCTCAGCCTTTCAGCACTTACGCTCAATGGGTATGTATTGTTCTTTAACACATTACCATAGATCAGGTATTTGATAATGCGATCGTAATAAGACTTCACGGCATTAACAGTAGTATGGGTCTTAACGCCCAGGTTATAGGCATGGGCCTCTATCTGTTTCAACTCTTCTTCACTGAAACCACCGGTATTAACGATGATGCTGTGTACTTCATAACCTTTGTCTTCACCCAGGTATTTAACACAATAGGAAGTGTCGAGTCCGCCGCTGAATCCTAAAACTATTTTTTTCATTGCTGTATTATGGTAGTTAATTGCTAAACGCTGTTTTATAAAATAAAGCTGGTTCTGATTGCCGGTTTTCGACTGCTCCCGTTCGTCGGCGGGACCGGGTCAAACCTACAAGCTAAAGAAGTACTGCAGCAGCGATCTCCGTTTGCTTGCGTGTACCATTTTGGTGCTATTGTCCTCTTTGTCTTTCTTCAGGAAAGGTTGGAGGAATTTCCACTGCTTGATACGCAGCAGGCGTTCCAGGATGCCTTTTTTCTCCTCGAAGAATTGTTTGGTTTCTTCTGGCTCGTAGTGATCCTTGGGATCGTAGAGCATGGCCGTACACATACAGTTCTTCCTTTCCTTGCTCATGAGGATCTCATAGTTCACACAGCTTTTACAGCCTGCCCAGAAAGCATCGTCCTGTGTAAGTTCGGAATAGGTAACGGGTTCATAACCCAGTTCACTGTTGATCTTCATCACGGCCAGACCAGTAGTAAGTCCGAATATTTTGGATTCAGGATACAGCTTACGGCTTAGGTTGAAGATCTTCTTTTTGATGGCCTTGGCCAGGCCACCTTTTCTGAAGGCAGGAGCTACAATGAGGCCTGAATTGGCTACGTATTCGCCATGGCTCCATGTCTCTATATAACAAAAGCCAGCCCATATACCATCATGGCTAAAAGCGATCACGGCTTTGCCTTCCCGCATTTTTTGCTGGATGTATTCCGGTGAGCGTTTGGCTATGCCGGTACCCCGCGCTTTGGCAGAGGAAAGCATCTCGTCGCAAATGATCTGTGCGAAGTCAAGATGGGTTTCATTGGCTATAAGTATCTGGAACTGTTGTTGCGTTTCCATTGTTTGACAAGACTATAATGTGAAAAAATGCAGCAGAATGTATACTGCGAAAGACACGAATCCCGCGTTACGGGAGCATAGTTCCATGACAAAGGGGATACTATGGTAAAATGGTATCAACGTCGCACCCTAACGGGGACCGGGCGACTAACAAAATCTGTACGGAGTTGTACAGCAAAAACCCCACGCACTATAGTAATAACGCTTTGCGCTACTACATCAGCGAGTATTATGGTGAGATTTTTATGCATTTCTAATGGTGAATATTCTTTTAACTCAATGCTTTTGACACCGCAAAGAAAACATTTTTTTAGGATGGGGGGGACTTTTTATTGTAAAATTTTAGCTAATTCCGTAAAAACCAGTAAACAAGCGTTTGTAATAGGAGGCTGGCAGAAGCTGTCGGAGTAGCTCTGCGAGCAGCAAGTTACCGTAATACCGGGCTGATATCATTTACCGAGACTGGTATTGCCTTTAGCTCCAGGTAAAGGATTGAGTAAGATAGAGCGCACAATATCAGGTCTTTGTAGCCTGATGAGGTGGCCGGCATTGGGCAGGTAAATGAAGTTGGCCAGCTTTCCCTGTAATATTTGCCTGGCAAAATCGAAGTTGGTGGGCTCGATAATATCATCCTCGCCTCCCTGCACCACCGTCACTGGCACTTTCAGGTTTTTCCACTCCGGCAGCAATTTGCGCAGCTCTTCCACATGCGAGAATTTCTCGTCGGTGGCGCTTTTCATAAAGCGCGGGAACAACCAGTAAGGTGGTCCGCCGTTAATAAAGGGATGAAACCACCAGAATTTTTCCTGGTCGGGATCGATAGCAGCAGCTAACATCACCAGGTGATTGAATTCCTGTGGGTATAGTAAAGCCATTTTGCCTGCAATGGGCGCTCCATAAGAGCTTCCCATTACCACACCGGGTTTATGGGAGCGGTTTAGTCGCAGGGCTTCATGGATGGCCACGGCCTGGGTAGTAATGGAGGTCACCGCCTTGCGTTTGCCTTTAAAACGGGATTTGTTGTATCCCAGGCGATCCACAGCTATAATGTGAAAATGCTGTTGCAGTACCGAATCGTCCAGGAGGTTGCGACTTCCGTACCAGGCGCCCGGGGCGCCGTGGAGCATCAGGAGGGGTGGAAGGGTGTCGGCGCCTGTAGCGGCACAAAAAAGGGTTACCGAATCATTGCGAATGGTGAAATAAGTGGGTTTCACCCTTTTATCCTGGTAATATTTCCGTACCTCCCGGTTGGTCATGGTAAACCGGCTAAAGCAGCCGGAACAGAAAAGGCCGGTGAGCAGGAGGAGCAAGGTATATTTTACAGGCGTCATATCCTCAAAACTAACAAATGACCCCGGCTTCTGTTGGGCAGGAAAGTTAAGTATTATAAAAATGCCACTATTTTCTGTTCCACCTTATGCAACTCCATGCCGGCATGGTACAGTGTGCCATCTTTAATAATGCCGTCGGCGGTAAAGCCCGTATCGTCGATATAATCAATATGATCACCTTTCAGGATATATCTTCCATGGTAGGCGCTCTTTTGATCGCCGCGGGCTTCTTCATAGCGCCCGTCGGGTAATAGTTCGTGTCGGATGTAGCCATTCCTGGTTACCCACATGCCGACGTACCAGGGTGTGTCGTTCATGTTATTATGTTTTATTCCGCTTGTATCTTCAATGCCTGGTGTATGATCTCTGCCAGGTAATTACCCAGCAGCTCATATTTGAAGGTATAATTGGTGTTCACCTCTACCAGCATTTTTTCAAACAACTCACGGATATAGTTATCCTGCCTTGAATTTAAAAAATACACCGGGTTGACTTCCTTTCTGAACATGGGTAGCGCCTGAAACACAGTTTGCATTTTCGCAGAAAGAAAGGCAGCATTGAACAGGCAGGAGAATCCGCTCGGTTTTGGTGGGCAAAATCCTGCTGCCTGTGGCCCATGCGGGTTGTGAAAACACAACATGGTGCCTGCCCCCGGTGTATTACTGGCTACGAGGCTGATGGCGTAATAATCAGCCCGTTGCTGATGGGCGAAATTCCTGTTTCGCTCTTCCAGCCTGAATACATAAAATTGCTTTGCATCATTCATGATCCTGTTATCTGTGGCAGCAACTATGCTTCTACCGGTTGATGCTCAAAAGCGGTTGAAACGGTCACAGACTTCCAGGCTTCCAATTCCTCACGTATAGAATTGATCTTGTTATAAGCCAGGTCGTAGGCATCAGCGCCCAGGAATAAATGCAAAGGAGGATTTTTTGATTCAGCGATCTGTATCATGGCGAGGGCTGCCTTTTCGGGATCACCCAGTTGATTACCATCCATGATGTTCCGGTGGAAAGCCTCTGATTCCCTTACTTCTTTGTAGGCTTCAATAGGCTTCTCAGGCACAACAAGTGAACCGGTAGACAGGAACTGTGTTCTGAAATATCCGGGCGCCACTACGGTAGCATGGATGCCAAAGGATTTGATCTCGGCCGACAGGGCTTCTGTCAATCCTTCAACGGCAAACTTGGTAGCGCAGTAGATACCGAAGCCGGGGAAGGTGCCGATAAATCCACCAATGGAAGAGATATTGAAAATATGCCCGGATTCCTGCGCTCTTAAATAAGGCATTACCCTGCGGATCACGTTAAGCGTGCCGAATACATTGACATCGAAATTCTTCCTGGCTTCTGCATCTGACAGTTCTTCCAGACCACCTGCCAGTCCATAACCTGCATTGTTAACTACAATATCCAACTGTCCGAACCGTACCACCGTTTCATCAATGGCTTTTTGTACACTTGCTTCACTATTGATGTCAACTGCAAGAGGCAGAAAATTAGCGTGGTTACCTACTGCATTTTTCAAATCTTCCTTGCTTCTGGAGGTAGCGGCTACTGCATAACCCTGTACTAATAATTGTTGTACCAATGAGAGTCCCAGGCCTTTGGAGGCGCCGGTTACGAACCATACTTTACTTTGTTTCATAATTGATTTGTTTTGATAACACAAAGCTACGGCGCACGCAAAGTGTTGCTGTTGTAGCATTCAAAGCAATAGTTACGAAATTCAAACCGGGGCTAAAATAAATTACCCGCAGTCTTGTGTAATGCTTCCAAACCCGGCATCCATAAAACACTACATATCCCCTATAACCAAAATAAGGTGCATGAAACGATTGCTACTATTATTATTGTTGCCGGTATTTTCAAAAGCACAGGATGTACAACCCATCCTGTCAAAAGATTACCTCGATCTGATCAATAGAGATACCCTACGGGGAAGTAAGTTTACAATGACTGATACCACCAACAGTATCAAGAACAGGTTATTTAATAAAAGCTCCTTCTATAATGGCAGTTATCAGGTAAGTAAGATCGTAATGAGTAAAAGAGGCGTATTCTTAAAACCTCTCTATACAAAAAGCCTTTCATTCAGCGGTAACTTTAGCAGTACTGCTATTATCAAATCCGTAAACCGTACGCCAGCGCTGCAATCAGACTATGTACAAGGCCGTTCACAAAATGGTGCGCTGCAATGGCGCGGACCTGAAACGGGCGAACTTTTCAGCTATGGCCCTGCTGTTAATAGCCTTGAATTTGATAATAGTTCCAATGTATATGATGTAAATGGCGCATTGGTGCTGGCAGGTACGGGCAGCGGAAGGAAAGCGAATGCCTATGGCAATACGGTGTTGAGAACTGGCTCTTTATTTGAACAGGCACTAACAGTCCGGGGCCGGTACATCGTCAATGGCAGCCGGGTATTGTCGGCTACTGTGCGTGTGGGACAGGGTGTAGAAAATATGGTGATCAGCAACAACAGGAATAATACAGGAAACGTATCTATATCCCTGGAAGCTTTGGTAAAACGGCTCATCCTGACCGGTGCTTATTCGATGGTACAGGATCGGTTTTCCAATAGCAACCGAAATGGTTTTTTGAACAGGGTGTATCAGCAATCCTTACTTACACCGGTCAGCTTCGATAATAGCCAGGGGTATACATTGGGAGTTGGTCAGCGCAGTTACAGTCAGTCGGCAGACAATCCCTGGTTTTTATTGAAGGATAATGACAACTCTTTTGGTCAATGGCATCATACCGGCAACCTGGGCATTGAAAAGAAATATGGCGGCATCAGGTTTAAGATAAAACAGTCCGTTGAATACCTCCGGCAAAACGGACATGAAATGTATAAGCCTGGAACGGCTTTGCTACCAGACGGGAAGTTTGTGGCGCGGGAAAAGAATGATGCCAATCAGTTGCTGAATGCTGAAATAAGTTATAACCATCATTTTTATCCGTTCAATGGAGCTGCAGGGGTGAACTATTTCTATGGCAATAATAAAACGGAGATCAGTTACCAGCCCGGTGAGCAATACCATTATCAACGGTCTTCCCACGACCTGTCTTTATTTTACCAGCTAAAAAAGGAAAACGGGTTTGTGGACTATGGGCTCAACCTGGTGAATAAAATGTATGCTTCCAATACCAGCAACAGCAATAGTTTTTTTCTTCCTGGTATAAATGGCTTCATTAACCTGGAAGACCTGTTCGATATAGACTACCTGCGGATAAAATTGGCAGGTTCTTATAGCCGGTTCAATAGCGAACTACCTGTGAGCAGATCTTTCTCCCATTTTAATTTATTACAGTATGCTACCGAACAGGCGCTTCAATATTTTCCTGTAACGGAGGTCACCCGGTTTGATAATCTGGATCTGGTTCGGAACGATGAATGGACTGCCCGGCTTGAAGTGAACCATAGTGACCTCTTTACTTTGCAGGGCTCCGTATTTGTCCGGAATACACGGGATGATATTTTCCCGGTATTGCGCAACGGAAAAATGGAGCTGGTCAATATGGCCGATCACCGTAACCAGGGTCTTGATCTTTCCCTGAGCCTTGGTCCGCGGTTGTGGGGAACTAAGAAGCTGTCGATCTTTAATACCCTTTCTTTCTTTAAATACAAAAATACTGTCCGCTCGGTAAGAGATGGTTACGATCATACTGCTATAGCAGGATTCAGTAACGTGCATAAAGCGATCATTCAAGGAGAAGTATTGGGCGCTATTGTAGGAAACAGTTACCAGCGGGATGCCAACAATAATATCATGATCGGTAATGATGGGTTTCCATTGGTGGATGCCAATCCTAAAGTGATCGGCAACCCGATCCCTGATTTTGTGTTGAAATCAAGCAATAGTATAAACTGGAAACAATTCTCTGCGAATATTGACCTGGAATGGAAGAAAGGCGGCGATGTATGGAATGGCACCCAGGCCGTACTGGATTATTATGGTAGATCGAACAATTCAGGTACGCTTCGTACTGTCGCCGATTATGTTTTTGCAGGTGTGCTGCCCAATGGCCATGTTAATGATATTCCCGTTAAATGGTATGATCCCGCTCAACCACTGGAAAACAACCGATGGGTAAGGTATGGTCAAACAGGTGTGGCGGAAACCTATATCCAGCGGGGAGATCATATACGGTTAAATAATGTAAGCATTGCCTGGAAGCTGAAGCTGAATAAATACCTGCAGCAGTTGTCCATCACTGCATATGCTGGCAATATTATTCTCTGGACGCCTTATAAGGGAGGTGACCCGGGACAGCTATTGTATGATCAGCCACAAATTGAGGGAATTGATTTCTTCAACCTTCCTTCCGTCAAAACACTGGGTGTAAATGTATCCGTTCAATTTTAGTACTATGAAAAGAATTATCAACCTCTATACCAGCCTGTTGGCCAGTGTGTGCATTTATCTGCTACCACTTGTTGGATTGGCCCAGGGCACTGATTATGTGGGCACCAAAGAAAAGATCTACCTGCATACAAGCCATGTATTCTTTAAGCCGGGCGAACAGGTTTATTTCAAAATATACCTGGTGGATGCTAAAAGTCAAACGCCCTCTACGGTGAGTAAAGTAGTGTATGTAGAAGTGATTGATCCTGCCGGCAATGTATTACAAAAACTGAATTACCAGGCTGAACACGGTTATGCGGAGGGTTCCTGGGATTTTAATGAGCAGGCAAAGGGCGGCGTTTATCAACTGCGGGCTTATACTACCTGGATGCGGAATGAACAGCCTGGAACCTTTATGACCAAAGAGATCACCCTCCAAAAGGTGATCGCTCCGCGGGTATTGATGAAGTTGGATTTTCCCGGCAAGGGGTACGGCGTCGGTGATGAAGTGATGGCAGATTTTTCGATGCGCAACCTGCTTGATCAACCCATCAGTGACTATGGAGGCACATTCAAAGTCTCACTGGGTGGTGAAGTAATAACAAGTGCCGGATTCAAAACCAATAGCGAAGGAAAATCGCAAATACGGTTCAGGCTTCCAAACAGTCTGAGCACCAATGATGGGTTACTCAACGTAACTGTACAATATGATTCCTATACCGAGTCGATCTCACGAAGTATCCCCATTGTGCTGAATAAGATCGATCTGCAGTTTATGCCTGAAGGTGGAAGCCTGGTGGAGGGCATTCCTACCGTTATTGCTTTTAAGGCTTTGAACGAATACGGTAAGGCAACCGATGTGAAAGGAGAGGTGTTGGACAATGCCGGTAAAAAGGTAGCTGTTTTCGAAAGTTATCATTTTGGCATGGGAAAGTTTGCTTTTAAGCCTGAGAGAGGCGTAGCCTATAAAGCTGTCATTACCTCTCCTGCTAATATAAAGCAGCAGTTTGCCTTGCCAGCAGCAAGTGTAGCAGGTGTAGTGATGAATATTTCCAGGATAGATAACCAGGTAATGGTGGTGCTTAAAGCCTCTGGCCAGGTGACTGTAAAACTACTGGGTCAATCAAGGGAGATGACTTACTATTCTAAAGAACTGTTGCTGCAAAAAGGAGATAATAGGGTAGTGGTAGATGCCAACCTGTTTCCGGCGGGTATTGCCCGGTTCACAGCCTATGCTGCCGGCGAAGTTCCGTTGGTAGAGCGGATCCTGTTCCTGCACGAGAACAGGAATTTGAAGGTGTTGCTAACTACAGATAAGCAAAAATACCTGCCCCGGGAAAAAGTGCGCATGAGTTTACAGACCCTGGACGAGAATGATCAACCCGTGCCTTCCAATTTTTCACTGTCGGTAGTGGATGATAAGTTGTGGTCATTTGCGGATGATAAGCAGGATCATATTTTGTCGTGGTTGTTGATGAGCTCAGAGCTGAAAGGGAAAATAGAAGAGCCTGCTTTTTATTTCAAAAAGGAGGACCCCAGGGCTATGCCTGCTCTCGACCTGGTGATGCTTACGCATGGCTATCGCTATTTTGATTTTATAGAGTATGTACAAAAGGAAGGAAAGCTGCAGTACTATTTTGACCAGGGCAATGTATTGAGTGGGCTTACTTCCAATGCGAAAGGAGAACCTGTTGAGGCAGATGTTTACCTGGTCAATGCAGTGAACCAGCGAAATGCCATTCACTTTAAAACAGGCGTGGATGGGGTGTTTTATTTTTCGCAATTGACTGCAGGTACGGATTATTACTTACTGGCGCAGGGCCGCCACAAAAAAGAGAAAGTTGTAATCAAGGTAGTACAAAATGGGATAGGTCATAATCCTTTACAGGCGCAGAAGCCGCTACTGCGTGCCGTTGATGATAAGTTTGTAGCAGCTGTATTGCGTGAAAATGAACCGGCGGCAGTGGCGCAGAAAGACAAATTATTACCAGCCAAAGAGGGTAAGCAAAATTTCCAGGATAGAATGTTATTTGGCTATTCGTCAAATGCTCAATTGAATGATGTAGTGGTAGTGGGTTATGGAACAGCCAGGAAGCTGGATATTACCGGTTCCATAGCACGGATAGGAGCCAATGACCTGAGCGCTCCCCTTAACCAGGCCTTGCAGGGAAGAGTGGGGGGGCTGTCGATAGTGAACAATGGCAATCCATTTGATAAGGCCGCCATTACCATCAGGGGAATTCGTTCGCTGGCTGGTACAAATGATCCCCTGATCGTGATAGATGGAACGCCGGTAGAACAGTTCAAGCTTCATGGAATGAATCCCAACGACATTGAATCGATTACCATACTAAAAGATGCTGCGGCTACCACGCTCTATGGCGTAAGGGCCGTAAATGGTGTAATAGTCATTGAAACCAAAAAGAACGGGATCGAAAAGATAAAGTTTGATCTCACTGCGAAGTATTATTATACCATGCAAGTACTGAGAGCTACCGGCATGAACTATTCACTGGCCAGGCGGTTTTATGCTCCCCGCTACCAGTCGACCGAAGTAAGTGAGAAAACCGATTTCCGGGAAACCATCTATTGGAACCCTGTTGTACAAACAGATAAGAAAGGTAAGGCAGAGATAGAATTTTACAATTCAGATGCTACTACCACTTTTAGAGCGATTGCAGAAGGTATAGGCTATAATGGAAAGGCAGGACGTACAGAAGCTACTTATGCTGCCCAGGATGCTTTGGCGGTGGATGCTAAAATACCTCCCTATTTAACCGTAGGTGATAAAGCGTTCATTCCTTTGGTGATCAAAAACAATAGTTTGCAAGAATTACGGATCGCTATACAACTGGAATTGCCTGCTAACCTGAAAGCTGGTAATTATCCCGGTGAGTTGTTGCTGGCGCCCGATAGTTCACAACAAGTGCTGGTACCTGTGGAAGCTATTAAACCTGTAAATGGCATCATCAGGTTCAACATTGTCGGCAAATCGAACCGGGTAAAGCTGTCGCTGCCTATCGTTGCCAGTGAAAAAGGATTCCCCGTAATAGCCACTTTTGCAGGGAACAAGTCTGCTAAGCATAATTTCGATATCCTGAAGGCCATTCCAGGTAGTGTGCATGCTGAATTGAAACTGTTTAAAAGTCTGGAAGGTCAGTTATTGGATGGTATTGCATCTATGCTGCGGGAGCCGGGCGGTTGTTTTGAACAGACCTCTTCTACCCTATACCCCAATATTTATATATTGAAATTCCTGAAAAGTAGCGGTAAGTCGAATTCCCAAGTAGAGGATAAAGCTATGGGGTATATTAAGAACGGCTATAAAAGATTGCTTGGTTTTGAAACCGCACAACATGGCTTTGAGTGGTTTGGCAAAACACCCCCTCATGAAGCCCTTACCGCCTATGGGTTGCTGGAATTTACAGATATGGCGGAGTTCATTCATGTTGACAAGGACATGCTGAAGCGTACCAAAGATTTCCTGTTGGGCCGCAGGGATGGTAATGGCGGGTTCAAGCTGGCATCCGGTGGATATGACCGCTTTGCTTCAGTGCCTAATAAGATTGCCAACATTTATATAGTTTATGCCTTTACAGAGGCTGGCATGGGTCATGAGATCAAACTGGAATATGAAGCGGCTGTAAAAGCGGCACTGGAAAGTAAAGATGGGTATCAATTGGCGATGATGGCTTTGGCGGCCAGCAATATGAACAATAGTAAGGATTACGGGCAATTGATGGGCGTGGCGAATGAATATTATAAAAAGACAACGTTATCTTCCGAAACAAGTGTAGTCAATTCAAGAGGTATCTCTTTACAAATTGAAACACAGGCTTTGTATGCCCTGGCATTGTTGAGGAGCGATAAGCCTGATGTGCTGGTTGTGGCTAACCTCATTTCACAACTGATGGCCAATAAAACCTATTATGGTTATGGATCTACTCAGGCTACGGTATTAGCTTTGAAGGCCATCGTTGAGTACTCAAAATTGGTCAATACCATCACAGAAGATACGCCGGTAACATTTACCATCAACGATCAAAAAGCAGGGAGCAGCAGCGATGTGGATGCAGGCGTACGGGAAGGGAAAAACAACTTCTCCGTTACCTATGCCAACAATTCAAAGGCCATACCGTATAGCCTGGAAGTATCATATAACACGTTTACGCCTCCTAATAGTGATAAAGCATCGTTGCGCCTGTCTACGCAACTGAAGAGTACCAACCCGTCAGTTGGAGAAACAGTGCGGATGGAAATAGAAGTTACCAACGAACAAAATATATTACAGCCTATGGCCATTGCGAAGATTGGTATTCCCGCCGGGTTATCCGTTCAGCCCTGGCAACTAAAAGAGATCATGGAAAAGAACCAGGCAGCTTATTATGAGCTATTCGACAACTGGCTGGTGTTTTACTGGATGGGAATGGCGCCCAATGAAACGAAGAAGGTCAACCTCGACCTGAAAGCTGAAATACCGGGTACATACAAATCGAAAGCAAGTAATGTGTACCTGTATTATACACCGGAAGACAAGCATTGGAATGACGGGGTGGAAATAACCATCAGGCCATAAATTTTAAAAGCGTGTAGCGGGTTTTCCGCTACACGCTTTGTTAGTTAAATGCTATTAATTACTTCTGAATGCAGAAGGCGTAAGTGCTACCTGCTTTTTGAAAAAATTGTTGAAGTGTGCAGGTTCTTCAAAGCCCAGGCAATAGCTGATCTCAGATATATTCCAGTTCGTATGTTTTAGCAATGCTTTCGCTTCGGAAATAAGCCGGTCAAAAATATGTTCTGAAGTTGTTTTACCTGTTGTTTCTTTAATGGCCCTGTTCAGGTGGTTAACGTGCACCGCCAGTTGCCGGGCAAAGTCGTTGGCCGAACGAAGCGTGAACCGCTGAGCCGGGGATTCAATGGGAAATTGCCTTTCCAGCAATTCTGTAAACACCGCTGTGATGCGTGATTTGGCATTGGGGTGCTGGTAGATCGTGTCGGCAGGTTGTATCTTCAGGGCATAATGAATGATCTCAGTAACATAGTTGCGCAGCAGATCGTACTTGTACATGTAATCTGAATTGATCTCTTCCTGCATTTTCTTGAATATCTGCGATACTTGTTTGTCCTGTGCTTCATCCAGTGAATAAGCTGGCTTACCACCGGGGGCAAACATGGGAAATTCCTGGATACTGCCTCTTAGCTGGCCGCTGAAAAAACCTTCGGTAAAAATGCAAAAGAAACCAGATGCATTGTCCGTACTACAATCCAGGGAATAAGGAACGGAAGGATTGAAGAACATGAGCGTGGTACCAGCTACCTCAATACTCTTATCAGCATAGTGATAAATATTGTTTCCCCGCATCATGCTGATCTTATAAAATTCCCGGCGACTGTATTTAGGAGGATTGCCATTAGGACCTACCGTATCCTCAATATTAAAAACATTAAAATGCCCGATATCCTGCTTCAGGTTCTGGGGCAGGTGATTGAACTTCTTCTGGTAAAACTCCTCTAAGGTCTCTGTGTTTTTCATATCCTTAAAATTAGCAGTTGTAAAAATGAGGCCGGGGCTGTAATTGTTCTACAAAGTTAAGGCGGGTTTGCGTCCCTGAAATTACGCTTTTCAAACCGTCTATTGCGAAATTCAAACATTTGTAGAAGAGGCTACTTCAGTGGGGTAACAATAGTCCGGGCAGTTTATGTGGAGAAGCGCATGCCTTTTTACCAGGATTTTTGGGGCTATTTGCCCTATCTACAAGTTTCGGGCTTCGGTGTAGCTCCTCGATTCCTTCTCTATGCTACCTCAGTAAATAAGGACATCCTCTGTTATACTTTAGGTTATCTTAGGCTTTTATACCCAATTAAAACCTAAAAAATACCTTAAGAAAACCCTAGGATGACCCTAAGATACCCGAACCTATAGAGAAGGTAGAGAAGATGAACTAAGAAGGTAGCTGCATTGGAGCAGGATTCAAGGCAAACAGCTTAATTCAACGATATGGTGCTGGATGATGGCCAGTACTTTACTTGAGCAAACGACCTTGCTAATGCTTGTTTTGCGGATAATTTCTTAATTACGAAGTCTTTACGGGAACAGAGTGGATGGCAGCGGCCATCTCTTTGATGAGGGAAGCGTCTTTTTCAATGGCATTGCCAATAACGATCACATCGGCGCCGGCTTTACAGTTAAGGTAGGCTTTTTCAGGATTAGTAATGCCACCACCTACTACCAAAGGTGTCTCGATCACCTGGGATACCTTTTCGATCATGCTTTCGGTAATGGGGCGACGGGCGCCGCTGCCTGCATCCATATAGATCAGCTTCATGCCGAGCATTTCACCCGCCATGGCGGTACACATGGCAATCTCATTTTTATCGGCCGGAATGGGTGCCGTATTGCTGATATAAGAGACAGTAGTGGGGGCTCCGCCATCAATGACCATATAGCCAGTGGAAATGATCTCCAGTCCGCTTTGCTTTACAAAAGGAGCCGATATCACATGCTGACCGATCAATAATTCGGGATTTCTGCCTGAAATAACAGAGAGATATAAGAGGGCATCCGCATAGCGGGATACCTGGGAGGGACTGCCGGGAAACAGGATGACGGGGATATCGCAATTTCGCTTGATCTGCTGCACAACCTCGTCTAACTGATTGGAAATGACCAGACTACCACCTACAAAAAGATAGTCAGCTCCTGCTTCCACTGCCAAAGTGGTAAGCTCATCAGTCTTCTCAGCCGTTACCTTATCGGGATCAATGAGTACGGCAAACGACTTATGTCCTTTCGCTTTCTGTAGAAGTAAAGATTGATAGATACGATTCGTCATGCCTTAGCTATTGGATCTTATACAAAAATGCGAAAAGTTTTTGGCTTTCACGCAGTTAATTAGGGATGTGGATAATCACTTATAAACGTACGTAAGTGGCTAGTTGAACGATGTGGTTATTCGAAAAAGCTTTTCCGGGGCCATTTATATACTGGTTCATATAACCCATTTCGGCATCAAACTTCTTATGAAAACGATAGCCGAGCGCGATATAAGCCCGATTCTGGTCAAAGAACCCGCCATTGACGGCCGAATTGTCTCCGATATTCACGAATACTTCATTTTGTAATGCGAGAAAGGGCGCCTTGCCTTCGGCCGACCAGGGAACGAGGGGTGTAACATCCCGGATAAAATAGCGTAGCCGGTTTGCATACAGGTTGCCCTCATTCTTCCATTGACCATCTTTCACGACTGATTTCATGAGGAACCGCTGTTCCAACCGCAATCGGTGTGCCAGTGTACCTTTTTTGGCATGTGCGCCGGAGCCGATGACCAGGGGGTGGGTGAATAGCAATTGCTCCCAGATCCGGTGCTCGGGCGTGTAACCACTTTTTCCTGCAATGATTCTCCGGTTACGGACATACGCATAGCCTCCGGTGAGAACTAGTTTTTTGTTCACATGGTAATTTAATCCGGCGCGTAAAAGCAGGGTTTGTATATGATCGATCTGGTCAGTGCTTCTTAATTGGAAATCAGAATGAAGGCTTAATCTGGTACTGATTTTGACAGTATTAAAATCCGCCAGCCAACCGGTGAACTGGGTTTGGGCGATAACGCGATCCATATTGAGCAACAGCAATGCGATGATGAAAATGTACCTATAGTTCATGCCTGCAAAAAAACGATAAAAGGGGCAAAGCATTGAAACGAATATTGATCAATGTATTAAAATGATGTTAAGAAAAGATGAAAAATGAGAAGAAGGAAGCTGGTAAACGGTATGTTGGGAAGAACGAAAATCATAAGTCCATAAGACGGAAAGACTATAAGCAGGAAAGAACATTTGCATCTAAAAGAATGTATTACTATCGGGACAGACTTTCGGGCTTTTTCGATTCGGACTAGTACGCTGAATGAACAGTGATTTTACGGTGCTGGCCTCATCTTCAACATAATTTTTTTATCGTTCTAAACCAAATAAAAGTTATCCTGAAATTGAGTTTTATGTGCAAAAGATCAAGGAACGCAATACCAGTGTGAACTGTGACATTTTTCCACATGGATGTGCAAAAAAGCAAGATTGTAATGTGGGTCCAGGAAGATATTTTCGTTTCCTCCTACCCTAATCTGACAACTGATAGCAACAGTTTTTATTAATTGTAAAATCATTAATTACTAACCTTATGACTAGTAAAAAGCAATCTCCAAAAGGCTTGCAGTTTAGCCGTCGTTTTACCCGTGATGATATTAGTGTGTTTGACCAGTTTGAGTATGATTATCGTTCGTCGGTAATCCGTAACCCTAGTGGGGAGGTTGTTTTTGAAATGACCAATGTTGAAGTACCAAAACAGTGGAGCCAGATCGCTACTGATATTCTCGCACAAAAATATTTCCGTAAAGCAGGTGTTCCTCAGACGGATGGCTCTTTGGGCCGTGAAACTTCCATCAAACAAGTGGCGCACCGTATGGCCAATTGCTGGAGGGTTTGGGGTGAGCGCTATAACTATTTTGCTTCTGCCAAAGATGCGCAGGTATTTTATGAGGAGCTGGTATATTGTATTATCAATCAAGCTTGTACTCCTAATAGTCCACAATGGTTCAATACCGGATTGCATGAAAGCTACGGCATCACTGGTAAACCTCAGGGACATTATTTTGTAGACGAAAAAGACGGAGAACTGAAGAAATCAACCTCCGCTTATGAGCGTCCCCAACCACATGCCTGCTTTATATTAAGTGTAAGTGATGACCTGGTAAACGATGGTGGTCTCATGGACCTTTGGGTACGTGAAGCCCGCATCTTTAAATATGGAAGTGGTGTAGGTACCAATTTCTCCCAGGTGCGTGGTGAGGGCGAAAAACTCAGTGGCGGTGGTACTTCCAGCGGCCTGATGAGTTTTCTTAAAATTGGTGACCGTGCTGCCGGCGCTATCAAGAGCGGTGGTACTACCCGCCGGGCTGCCAAGATGGTGTGCCTGGACCTGGATCACCCCGAGATCATGGACTTCATCAATTGGAAAGTAGAAGAAGAAAAGAAAGTAGCTGCCCTCATCAATGCCGGCTATGCCAGTGACTATGAAGGAGAAGCTTACCGTACAGTAAGTGGACAGAACTCCAATAACTCTGTACGTATACCCAATGAATTTTTTGAAAAGCTGGAAGCTGGTTTGGACTGGGAACTGAAGGCAAGAACGGATGGCCGTGTAATGAAACGGATTCCTGCCAAAGAAGTATGGAACCAGATCTCTTATGCCGCCTGGCGCTGCGCCGACCCAGGCACTCAATACGATACTACCATTAATGAATGGCATACCTGCCCGCAGGGTGGACGCATCAATGCTTCCAATCCGTGCAGCGAGTATATGTTCTTAGATAATACGGCCTGTAACCTTGCCTCTGCCAATCTCCGTAAGTTTTATGATGAAGCTACCAACACCTTCGATGTAGAAGGCTTCGAGTACACTTGTCGCCTGTGGACAGTGGTGTTGGAAGTATCCGTATTGATGGCACAATTCCCTTCCAAAGAAGTAGCCCAGCTTAGCTACGATTATAGAACACTGGGTCTTGGTTATGCCAACCTCGGTTCTATGTTGATGGTAATGGGAATTGCCTATGACAGCGAAGAAGCCCGTGGCATTGCCGGCGCTATCACGGCAATCATGACGGGTATTGCGTACAAGACCTCCGCAGAGCTGGCTTCTATATTAGGGCCCTTTGCGAAGTATGAAGAGAACAAGCAGGATATGTTGCGGGTAATGCGCAATCACCGCCTGGCCGCCTATGATGCAGGTGAGTATGAAAAATTAAGCATCAAGCCTGTGGGCATCAAAGCACAGTATTGCCCTGCTTATCTACTCACCGCAGCTACCAAGGCCTGGGATGATGCAGTACAAATGGGTGAAAAGTATGGCTACCGCAATGCGCAAACCACGGTTATCGCACCTACCGGTACCATTGGGCTGGTAATGGATTGTGATACCACCGGGGTAGAGCCTGACTTTGCACTGGTAAAATTCAAGAAGCTGAGTGGTGGTGGTTATTTCAAGATCATCAACCAATCTGTTCCTGCAGCCTTAAAGAACCTGGGCTACAAGGCCAAAGAAATCGATTCCATTGTAAAATATGCAGTAGGGGCTGGCACCTTCGCCGGAGCGCCGTATATCAATCACCAGACGCTGAGTGAAAAAGGATTTATTGCAGACGAGATCAAAAAGCTGGATGCTGCTGTAGGCTCTGCCTTTGAGATCGGATTTGTATTCAATGTATACAACCTGGGTGAAGAGTGTTTGCAACGCCTCGGTTTCAAACCCGAACAATATTTCAACTTCGAGTGGAGCCTGCTGGAAGCACTGGGCTTCTCCGATGATCAAATAGAAGCGGCCAATGATTATGTATGTGGTACGATGACCGTGGAAGGCGCCCCTTACCTGAAGAACGAACACTTGTCTGTATTTGATTGCGCCAACAAATGCGGTCAAAAAGGTCAGCGTTTTATTCATGCACATGGGCATATCCGCATGATGGCAGGTACCCAGCCCTTCCTGAGCGGCGCGATCTCCAAAACGATCAACCTGCCCAATGAGGCCAATATAGAAGAGATTTCAGATTCCTATATGATGAGCTGGCAGCTGGGCCTGAAAGCCTGTGCTTTGTACCGCGATGGTTCTAAACTGAGCCAGCCGCTGAGCAATAAGAGCGATAAGAAGAAGAAAGCCGAAGGAACAGAGGAAGCGAAAGCAGAAGAAACGGTCTCCCCGGCGGCAGTAGCGCAGTCACATATTGTAGACATGGGCAAGCTGACGATCGACGAACTCCTGGAAGAAGTGCAAAAAAGGGTACAGGCCTCTCCCGATACCAAACTGAAACGTGAGCTGGCAAGAATTGTGGAGCGGAGGACTTTACCGGCCAAACGCCGTGGCTACACACAAAAAGCCAAGATCAATGGACAGGCTATCTTCCTGCGCACCGGCGAATATCCGGATGGAACAGTAGGAGAGATCTTCATTGATATGGCTAAGGAAGGCGCTACCATGCGTAGTATGCTGAACTGCTTTGCCATTTCTATCTCCATCGGCCTGCAATATGGTGTGCCGCTGGAAGAGTTTGTTGAGAAATTTGTGTTCACCCGTTTTGATCCGGCCGGTATGGTGGATCACCCGAATATCAAGAGCACTACTTCCATTGTTGACTTCATGTTCCGGGCACTCGCCTATGAATACCTGGGTCGTACCGACCTGGTACATGTGCTGGACAAGCCGGAAGTACTCAATACTGGAACCGATGATTGGGATGAAATTCCCACTTCCCTGGAATACGATAAGCAAACGCCTGAATTGAGTGATGTACGGATTGTGGCTGGCCCCAAGAGCAGCAAGCCAGCTGAATCAGAACCAGTAAAATCATCTTATCGCCCCATCAAAGCAGAAGCAGGAATGGATGCCGTCAATGCAGCCGCCAAGAGCATGCAAAGTGATGCACCAGCCTGTAATACCTGCGGTCATATCACCATCCGCAGTGGTACCTGCTATAAATGCCTGAACTGCGGCAACAGTATGGGTTGCAGCTAAACGCCTTTCTCCCGGCTCCTCCCGCTCAGCGGGAGGGGAGGGTTTAAAATATTGGACGGTTTATTAAAACATAAACTTCATCCGCTCATTTCCATGGGCGGATTCTTTTTTATATCCGCTCCTTACCGGGCAAGTCAAGCTGGTGCTCAAGATGCCTGGCTTGTAGTCCATAGCTCGCGGCTGGATTTTTTCCCAGCCCTTTCCCCCTGCGGGAAAAGAATCCGTCCCAGGCAGGTTTGACGTATATCAAATGGGAGCAGCGAACTAAAAGGATATCAGGTTTTTAGACTACCCGGCAGCAGCGACACAAAAATTGGCATCGTTTTGATATCTCCCCAGTACGATTTTGATTCACTTATTCGTTAACTCTCTTGTTCAAAAAATTCTGGACGTTTATGACAAAGAAATCAATCCTGGCTATCGCCATCATTACAATGCTCGTTGCTACTTCTTGTAATCGTTTTATTACTCCTTTCCAGGCTGCTAATGGTAAAGCCAAATGTGGTCGCGGATTACGCTAGATAGAGGTTGCGGAATCTACACAGTCACAGGGATCTCACTTTATTGCATTTTTCCGTTGGGGGAAAAAACAGCGGGAACTTGTTTAAAAAGAAAGCCCTCCGTTACAACGGGGGGCTTTTGATGTATTGTAATGTCAGTGTTTATCCCGCTGTGCAGGACTTAGGCTGACAGCTACTTCTTCTTCGTCACAAAATCTTTCAAATAGCTACAGGTATTGAATGCCTGCCTGTAGAAGGCCGTAGTGCTGTATTCTTTGGCCAGGATCGGGAAGCGCTCTTTGTTGGCCATGATGTTCTTACTATAAATTTTCTGGGCATTTTCATAGTCGGAATAGTCCTTATACTGAGAATAAGAAGGCACAGGTATCTGCTTCTGGTCACATTTGGCCATCATGAACAAGCAGCGGGCTTTGAAATTTTTGTCAGTAGCAAGATCAAAAGCCTTCTTGTAATATTCTTCCGCTTTGTATACCCCATAATATTCCTTATCGCCGGGCTGCAGCTCATTGGCTCCATGCAGGCCATCATTACCACTCCAGTCATAATGCACCAGCAGCCAGCTATTGCCCCAATAGCTCATCTGGTACAAGCCTTTGGCCAGTTCATAATAAGCCTTGGCCTGTTTCTCGGGTTCCGTGCTCTTTGTTTCCTGTTCAAGGCGCAACATCTTCCGGGCGAAACTGAGCTTGGTATATTTCACCGTATCCTGTTTGGTAGGAGCATGGGTGTCCTCGATGAGATCAGCAAAAGGATTACCAGCGAGGTAAGTGGTGTAGGGGTCTTGTTTGTAATAAGCCGGGCTTACTTTGGCAAACCATTTCTCGGCAGCAGCAAAATCAAACTGCCGCAGCCAGGTAGTACCTGCTACATCATTCACATCATCTTTGGTAAAGGAATTATGCGCTACCAGGTATTGCTCAAAATCAGTCAGCTTTTTGGATTCCACCAGCTGTATCAATTGTTCCACCTGTGCGGCCGTCATTTGATAACGCAAAATGGTTAATGCGCCAGGTCCAAAATAACCCCAGCCATCTTTTACGTATTCCTTATTGACCCAGTCCGCCACACCAATGCAAAGCACCTCTTTGGCATTATTGGTCTTTTTGTATTTGGCGCTCAGCACATCCGTAAAGAGGCGGCGGTAAAACCGGGCATACTCTTCATCAGCCGCTGCCTTTTTCTCCAGCCATTGCAGTGAAGGCAACAACTGTTTCTCAAAAGCTACATCGATCGTCTCTTTTGTATTGATAGTAAGCAGGAGATTGCTCATGGCCCACTGATCCTGCAGCCTGGTCGATAACTTCAATTTTTTCGCATCGTCCAACAACTTGCGGGCATTGGCATAGTCGCCACTGATGAGAGAGGCATGGGCCGCAGCCAGCGCGTACAAGCCTTTATTAGTTACCGATTTATTGGAAGCCGCCTGTTGACAGAAGCTTACCAGCTCTTTGGCTTCCTTGCCATAAGCTAAATAGGTGGTATCGCTGCGGTCGATGGTATTGTAGTTAATAGAAACCTGTTTAGCGCCTTTCTCAAATTGCAGGGCCGGAGTAAAATAATACTCTTCCAGTTTATTCATTTCCCGGATCGTGAGGATCTCCAGCAAAGCTGCATTGGGCGATAACTGGTATATTCTTTTGAGTGTATGGAGTTCATTTATATTACTCCCCAGCGCAAAAAGCCCCAGCAGGTTCGCCTTGTCTTCATTGGTTTTACAGAGTGCCTGTAATGCATTGCGGTTCGGCTCATCAAAGCGTTTCACGCACCAGTCAAAGCTCATGTAGTTGGATACACGCTTCAATTCACTTTTGCTGAAGAGCTGGCTGAAGATAACCGCCGCTTCTGCTTTCCGGTCCAGCCGCATCAACGCGCCTGCTTTCAACCCCACGCACAGATCTTGTAAAGCACTCGGTGTGGTATTGGGTTTCACCAGTTCATCATACAAGCGGAGGCATTCTGCATAGCGCTTGCTGTAATGCGCCAGTCTGAGCACCTGGTAGGCCAACCTCAATTTAATGGCATTGTTTTTAGCTACCGCATGTAATTGCTGACCATTTTTGAGGAGCTTACCCATCCTGACCGTATCGCGTTCAATGGGGTCCCAGGAAGTCCAGCCACCGGTCACATTGGGTTCCACCTGTTTGGCATACATGATATAACCCAGTGCTTCCAGGTCTTTGCCGGCCATGAAGAATTTGGTCATGCCATTGTTCTTTACAGAATCGGGTATCTGTAAAGGCTGGCTTTTCTCCAGGTGGAAGTACAGGTTGGAGAGGTCTTTACGGGCGTAATCCACTACAAATGCCCGGGCATCTGTGGCGGTAAAACTATTGTTGCCATATCCTACCCATTCTGATGAGGTAACATCCGATGTATTCACCGGTTCTTCTTCATGGTATAGAAAACGGTAATTGGTATAATAGAAAGGTTCATACCCTTTCACTTCGGCGTTGTTCTTGTTGAAGAAAGAAACAAAATAATCATAAGGGTCCGGATCGCCGCCAGCACAACCAATAATATTGTAGGGCATGGCGAGGCAACCGATGTTAATGCAGACTATCAAAAATTTCTTCCAGTTCATGCGTTGAATACTTATGAAGTGTTAATGAATCGAGATGAAAAAGCGCTACCGTAATCTTTGGAGTAACCAGCTTTGATCTGAGTAACCGGGTGGCTTGCATGATCTCCGCAAAACTAGCATCTTCCTGCCGGATATCATCTCCTTTTTTCAACGGGTAACCATTCAATATAGTATCCTCTAAAACCGTGAAGGTATTACTACCCGTTTTCCGGGATATGCCTTTTTGTTGCAATAAAGTATCCGGTAATCCTGTTATTAATCCTTTGTAAACCCCGCCCTGGTACAATACTTTCCAATCAAACAAGGGCAGCGCGATGTCCAATGGCAAAGGATATTCCTGCAGGTTACCAATGTACTTCTCCAGCTCAGCTGCTTCAAGAATGGAATTGCGTGTGTGCTGACTTTTCAGGTTACCCATATTGTAGCACATCAGCAACCCCCTGCTCACAGGTGGCACCCCGGTTTTCTGTTTGTATTTGCATTGATACAGGCGGATGGTGGCCGAAACCTCCTTTCGCTGAAAGAAAGGGAGCGCCTGCAAGTGGGTCAATAAAGAGAAATAATTTTTTTTACTGGTAGCCGTCCAATCACAGTCCAGTTGTATTTCATGGATGAAAGCTGTGTTGGGCAATTGATGGGCGATGCCCGCCATCAGGTCATGTAGCCGGCCGGCAAGGGCAGCCACGTTATTACTATCAATCAGCTGCATACATTCGTTGGTGATGAATACCGTGGGAATGATCTCCACCTGGCGATTGGATAGCCACGCAGTTGCGCTATCCGTCAGTTGAGTCTTGGCTACCGGCATGGGGCGCAGCCCGGTAGGGTCCCATACCACATCAAAGAACTTGATGTAGAGCTTCTTCACTTGTAGTGTTTCCAGCGCATTTTTTTCGGTAGCTGATAAGTCAACGTTGGATTTCCAGTAATAAAATCCCCTGGTGATCGTGTGTGAATGATCAGCCTGCCGGCAGGCCGCCAGGAACAGAACGATCAGTAAGCACCCTGTCATTTTGCTTTTCATGCGGGTTCAAAATTATGGGAACTGCGGTATTCCTTCTATTCCTTATTTTTACCGCCTTAACATTGAATGAATGACGATCCAATTTGGTTACAACAAAAAGGAAGTGGTGCAGGCCTTGCGCTATCATTTTCTGATGCGCCCTGAGATTAAAATATTACTGGTTTTTGTGAATCTGTTTGCCATCCTGTCGGCTGTGATGTATGCCATGAAATATATCCAGGCCTTGTCATTCCTGGCCTTTTCCATACTGTGGTTTATCCTGATGCTCGTCATCTGGCGCATATTACCGGGCAGCATTTACCGCCGGTCCGCTACCTTCAAAGATCATTTTATCATGCATTTTGAGGAAGATATGGTGGTGCTGGAAACAGAGCGCGGCTCCAAAGGCTGGCCCTGGAGTGCTTTCAGCCATTTTGTAGAAAGCCATTATTTCTTTCACCTGTATTTTGATCCCCGCTCCTTTTTCCTGGTTCCCAAAGATGCCTTCCTGGATATTACCGAAGTGCAGGAAGCACGTGAATTGCTCCGCAAAAAGCTGGGGAAGAAGTGAGGAGAGAATACAGAATTTAGAATACAGGATACAGAAGCCCTCTACTCGAAACTAGCTGCCAGGAGGCAGAAGCAACAAACTGAAAGCTGGACCGGTAGTCGAAAGTAAGTCCATAGAGGCAGCAGCCAGTAATCTGCTACTTACCTCCAAAGATTTCTGTATTCTGTCTCCTGTGTTCTGTATTCTCAGTTCGGTTTGTACTTGCTTTGCTGGTAGATGTCCATGGCCGGAGTTTGCAGCAGGGCAGGCAGCTTCAGGTCCGGGTGCTTGTCGATGTATTTCTTGACGATCTGCCAACCGACAAAAAGGCCAATATAACCTGGGGAGCCTTCTCCCAGTTCCTGTGTATTGGGCGCCTCACCCAGATAGTTCTTCAGTAAATCAGCTTCATTGTTCATCAGCAGACTATTCACCAGGAAAAAGTTCCAGATCTTTCCTTCATTCTTATAGCATCCCTTTAACTGAAAATCTGTATAGCCTATTTTGAGCGTGTCGGGTGTTGTGGGCATCAGTTTATCGAGTACGTACAGTCTTTTCCCCTTTTCCACCATTTGCTCTACCAGTGTTTTGCCAATAATCTTCTGCGGGTATATATCATCAACAACCGTTTTCATACAATTCACCGGAATGTATTCCGGGGTAAAGCGCCGGGAAATATAGGCCGGGAATAAAGAGCGTCCCATATCACTGTTATAAAGGCTGAAGTCTTTGCCCAGGTGAAGCTGCAGTCCTACACCGATCCACTGTTCAGGCCTGAGGGCGTCTCCATAAGTGCCTAAAGAACCCTGATCGAAGGCATCCATGGGGCCAATAAAAAAAATAAGGCGGGTAGGAGCTTTGTATTGCGGGAAGTAGTATTTCGCAAATTGCAATCCCTTTTTCACTTCTGCTTCAATAGTGCGGGTGGAAGCGAAGGTTTCATGTACAGCATCCTTTACCGGGGCATAGTCTCGTATGAATTGCTTCATCAATTGAACTGATCCGGCTGTAGTATCAGAAAATGGCGGTAAGCCCATGATCCCCTGAAAATAATCAGTCATGAAATGGGGGTACTTTTTCGATAGTTGCAACAGCGAAGGCATCAGGTGGTTGGTATCCACAGCGAAGAGGTCCTGGTCAAAACGTTCGACTGTCAAGGGTATCTTAATATCCGATACATCCGGGGTATTTTTATCGCCGCAGGCAAACAAGGTGCACAACAGTATGGCAATGAGTCCTGTTCTCTTCATGGGTGAGAAACGTTTGAGTTGGAATTATGTTGTAAACATAATCCTAAAATTTGTTATACATCGTTAATTTGCAGTCTTTTGCGGTTGGACGGGATGACCTTCAAAATGTTGTGCCTACCGCTACATTGTGTAAATTTGCGTGTATGAAGATTGCATTAGCTCAACAGAATTATCATATCGGCAATTTTGAAGATAATACATGGAAAATAATTGGTGCTATTCAATATGCGAAATCACGCGGCGCCGACCTGGTGGTATTTTCCGAGTTAAGCGTATGCGGCTATGCCCCCCGCGACTTCCTGGAATTCAATGATTTTATTAATGAATGTTATCGTGCCCTTGACATTATCAAGGAGCATACAGAAGATATTGGCGTAATCGTTGGCAGCCCCATGCGCAATCCCGAGATAGCCGGTAAAGACCTCTTCAATGCTGCCTGGCTACTCTATGAAAAGAAAGTGCATGGTGTAGCACATAAGACCTTACTGCCTAATTATGATGTGTTTGATGAATACCGCTATTTCGAGCCCGGCTACCAACATAACGTGATCCCCTTCAGAGGCAAAAAGATAGCGCTCGTGATCTGTGAGGACATCTGGAACCTGGGCGACAATCCCCTGTACCGCATTGCTCCCATGGATGAGCTGATCAAACAGAAGCCCGACCTCATGATCAATATTTCAGCCTCCCCATTTGACTATGATCACGATGTAGACCGTATGGAGATCATCCGTGCCAATGTATTGAAGTACAAACTGCCCATGTTCTATTGCAATGCAGTAGGCTCACAAACCGAAATTGTTTTTGATGGTGGCAGCGTGGTGATGGATGCACAGGGCAGGCTGGTGAAAGAGATGAAGTTTTTCGAAGAAGACTTTGCGATATTCGATGAAACAGAATACAGTGGTAAAGAGTCGGGAGTTGCGGGTAAAGAATCGGGATCGGCTCTGCACGCCTCAGACTTTGATAAAGATATGAGAGTTTCAAAGATCAGCGATCCGGAACAGATCATTGATTACCTCACTGCTGAAAAGAACATCAAAGAAATACACCAGGCGCTGATATTGGGTATCCGGGATTACTTCCGTAAGATGGGATTCAGCAAGGCCATCCTCGGTTCATCCGGTGGTATTGACAGTGCTGTTACACTGGCCCTGGCCTGCGAAGCCCTGGGAAAAGAGAATGTACGGGCTATCCTGATGCCTTCACAATATTCTACTGATCACTCCGTGAGTGATGCCGAGCAGCTGAGTAAAACTTTGGGCAATCCTTACGATACCATACCCATTAAGGACGTATTTGAATCCTTCCTTACCTCCCTTAAACCTGTTTTCAATGACCTGCCTTTCAGCCTGGCAGAAGAAAATATCCAAAGCCGTACAAGAGGTAACTTGCTCATGGCTATTGCCAATAAGTTTGGATATATCTTGTTGAATACCTCCAATAAGAGCGAGCTGGCTACCGGATACGGTACTTTGTATGGCGATATGGCAGGTGGTTTGAGTGTGTTGGGTGATGTTTATAAAATGCAGGTCTATGCCCTCGCCCGGTACATTAATCGCAACGGTGTCGTGATACCGGAGAACATCATCTATAAAGCGCCTTCTGCCGAATTACGGCCCGATCAAAAGGACAGCGATAGCCTGCCGGAATACCATCTGCTCGATAAGGTATTGTACCAATACATTGAAAGACGGCAGGGGCCTAAGGAAATTGTTGCCAAAGGCATTGATGAGGCCCTGGTGAGCAGGATATTAAAAATGGTAAATACCAATGAATACAAGCGCAACCAGTTTTGTCCCATTATCCGGGTAAGCTGCAAAGCATTTGGTGTGGGCAGGCGGATGCCGATCGTAGGGAAATACTTATCTTAAAACTTATTACAGTATATAAAACAAGAAGGCCCATGCAGATGCACGGGCCTTTATTTTTCAAGTAGAAAGTAAACTTATTGTTTGGCGAAAACAAAAGTGATCGTGGCAGTGATGCCACCTTGTGAACCACTTGCTTCTACAACGAGGGTTTTGCCATCAAACGATTTAATATTACCTGAGTAACCATCGATGTCAATGTAATTGCCATCTAATTCCCAGGAGCTGGTATAGCCTTCGCCATTTCCACATTTAGTGCCTTCATCTTTGATCTTGGCAGAAAAGTCTGCGTTCAACACATACACATCATCCTTCTGGCAGGCTTCCACATACGTATCAATAACATCTACTTCCTGTGAAAGTACTTTGGCTTTGGCCGATGTAAGCTTATAACTACCGATCAGGTTTTCCTTAGTGGCGGCTACGGCTTCATCATCCTTATCTTTCTTACAAGCGGTAAACAGCATTGCCGAAAAAGCAATGGCTAATACGAGGCGGATAGAGGTCTTTTTCATTCGTTGGATTTTGGTGAGTAATATCATCCCACGAAAACGGTTTTGGGGCTATTTTATTGTTTTTCAGGGTACTTATTTGGCCTTTTTAAAGGCTTTTCATAAGTTGGCAAGTAACTTGCATCGGCTTTGTTCGTATTTTCATATCCTGATTATCAATCGTTCATAATAAAAGCTTTATATGGTGGCTACTGCCGACGATATTCGTCAACTAAACGATAAGATCCAATACCACAGTTCCTTTATCGACCGCCTGCGGGATGAAACGGCGCGGGTGATCATTGGTCAGCATGCCATGCTCGACAGGCTCCTGATCGGCCTTCTGAGCAATGGACACGTGCTGCTGGAAGGCGTACCCGGACTGGCCAAGACATTGGCTATTAAATCCCTGGCACAAGCCATCCATGCAAAATTCAGCCGTATCCAGTTTACCCCCGACCTGCTGCCCGCCGATCTGATCGGTACCATGATCTACAACCAGCCCAAGAATGAATTTATGGTGCGGAAAGGCCCCATATTTGCCAATTTTATCCTGGCAGATGAGATCAACCGGGCCCCGGCAAAAGTGCAAAGCGCCCTGCTGGAAGCGATGCAGGAACGGCAGGTGACGATTGGCGATACCACTTATAAACTGGACGAACCCTTCCTGGTACTGGCCACCCAAAACCCCCTGGAGCAGGAAGGAACTTACCCCTTGCCCGAAGCCCAGCAGGACCGTTTTATCATGAAGGTGATCGTTGATTATCCCACCAAAGAAGAAGAACAAATTATTATAAGACAGAATGTGATGGGCCTCAAACCACCGGAAGTAGGACAGGTCGTATCCATGCAGGAAATACAGCAGGCGCGTGAACTGGTGAGGCAGGTATACCTCGATGAGAAGATCGAAAACTATATCCTGGATATTGTGTTCGCCACCCGTTTCCCGGAACGTTACAAGCTGGATAAACTGAAACCTTTGATCGCTTATGGCGGTTCGCCGCGCGCCAGCATCAACCTGGCCCTGGCAGCCAAAGCGCAGGCTTTCCTGAATAAACGTGGTTTTGTAATTCCGGAAGATGTACGCAGCATTTCCAAAGATGTGTTGAGACACCGCCTGGGCTTGACCTATGAAGCAGAAGCCGAAAATGTGAACGTAGAAGCCATCATTGATGATATACTGCGCGTAATCCCTGTGCCATGAGCCTGACAACAGCCGAAATATTAAAGAAGGTCCGTGAGTTGGAAATTAAAAGCAAAAAGCTCACCCGGCATATTTTTACCGGTGAATACCACAGTGCTTTTAAGGGCCGTGGCATGTTGTTTAAAGAAGTAAGGGATTACCATGCGGGCGATGATATACGGTTTATCGACTGGAACGTATCGGCCCGTTTTAATCACCCCTATAGCAAAGTATTTGAGGAAGAGCGCGAATTGACCGTGATGCTGATGGTGGATGTAAGCGCCAGCTCACTGGTGGGTACTACCCATTCTCGGAAGAAGGACATGATCACCGAAATGGCAGCTGTACTGGCTTTTTCGGCCATCAGCAATAATGATAAAGTGGGATTGATCTTCTTCAGCGACAGCGTTGAGAAATTCATTCCACCCAAAAAGGGCCGCGACCATGTACTGTACATGGTACGTACCCTGCTCACCATGGAACCCTCCAAAAAGGGCACCAAAATAGGAGAGGCCCTGCGCCGGTTCAACAATTCTACCCGGCAGAAATGCATCGCCTTCCTGCTGAGTGATTTCCTGGACAATGATTTTAATGACGATCTCAAAGTGGCAGGCAAAAAGCATGACCTGGTAGGTATCAAAGTTTATGATAAACTGGATATGCAATTACCCGAAGCGGGATTGCTGGAAGTACAGGATGCGGAAACCGGTGAACAGCAATTGATCGATACCGGCGACTTTTCCGTGCGGAAACATTACCAGGAAGCCTTCTTTCAGCATACGAATTATTGCAAGAATATTTTCACCCATGCCGGCAGCGACCTGTTGCATATACGCACAGACGAAGACTATGTGAAAGTGTTACAGAAATTCTTTATTGGCCGTAATAAGTAATGGATTAAATCATACATGAGCCGGTTTGTACGAAATATAATAGCTTGGATCTGTTTACTCGCTTGTTCGCTGGGAGCAAATGCGCAGGTATTGGTAAAAGCTTCCATTGACCGCGATAAAATATTGGTGGGCGATAGCATCGTACTCACCCTCGATGTGCGGGCCCCACTGGGAGAAGATGTTACCTGGTTCAACCTGGACTCACTACCGCACTTCGAATTCCTGGACAAAGGAAAGGTAGACACCATCGAAGGAGTGGACGGAAAAAAATGGCTGCAGCAATTGGTCATTACCAGCTATGATTCCGGTTACTGGCAAATTCCCATATTGTCGATGAAAGTGGCCGGTAAAACATATTATTCCGACTCACTGGGTGTACAGGTCACTTATGCCAACGCCGATCTCTCGGCAGACTACAAAGACATCAAGGAAATTGAAGACGTTCCCAATACGGATACCAATTATATTCCCTGGATAATAGGTGCTGTAACCCTGGTAGCTATTGCTATCATGGTCCTCTTGTTGTTCAGGAAGAAAAAGGTAGTACCTGTAGCGGGGCCGGTAGTGGTGAAGCAAACTCCTTTTGAAGAAGCCATGCAGGCATTGGAAGTACTGCGGCAAAAAGACCTCCCCAATAAAGGAGCCATTAAAGAATATTATACCGGGCTCAACGATATTTTACGCGTGTTTGTACAGCGCAAATTGAATATCGCCTCCCGCGAAAAGACCAATGAGGAATTGATCATTGCCTTAAAGAAACAGCAGATGCAGGAAGAACATTTCCGGGCCCTGTCAGACGCTTTGCGCATGGCAGATTTTGTAAAGTTTGCCCGCTATGAACCGGGTATTGCAGACAATGAGAAGAATTTCACCATCATTGAAACTGCCATTAAAACACTCAATAATATCGCTTAAGTTTTGGTATACGACTGGTTACAACATATTGATTTTGCATATCCATGGGCCTTCAGCCTTTTTCTGCTGCTGCCCCTGATGATCTATTGGTACATTACCCGCTATGCCAAACAGCAGGGCACCGTGATCGTTTCTTCCGTAGCATTCTTAAAACAAAGCGGCTCCTGGAAAAAGACCTTCCGCCATGCACTCCTGGTATTTCGCTTGCTGGCCATCAGCTGCCTGATCATTGCCCTTGCACGTCCGCAAACACGCAATGATGAAGAACTGAAAATGGGAGAAGGCATTGATATCGTTTTGTGCCTGGATGTAAGTGGTAGTATGGCTGCGCAAGATCTGCTGCCCAACAGGCTGGAGGCCAGTAAGGCCCTGGCGGCGGATTTTGTAGACCTGCGCCCCACCGATCGTATTGGTGTGGTGATCTTTTCCGGAGAGAGTTTCACCCTGGTTCCCCTCACTACCGACAAGGATATATTGAAGTCCCAGATATTTAATATTCAACGTGGGGCGCTTGAAGACGGAACAGCCATCGGCGATGGTTTGGGCGTAAGTGTAGACCGTTTGAAGAACTCTCCCGCCAAAACAAAGATCATTATCCTGCTTACCGATGGTGAAAACCAGGGCGGACTGATAGGCCCCCTGGTTGGCAAGGACATGGCCAAGGCGCATAATATCCGGGTATATAGCATTGGGGTGGGTACAGATGGCTATGCACCCGTGCCCGTACCCGATGGCATGGGTGGTGCCGTCATGCGCCAGCAAAAAGTGAATATTGATGAGAAACTCCTGCGCCTGATAGCAGAAGAAACAGGCGGCCTTTATTTCAGGGCCAGGGACAATGAAAGCCTGAAGAATATCTACCGGGAAATTGATAAGCTGGAGAAGTCAAAAATAGAGGTAACCGCCTTAAAACGCTATACAGAACGATACTTTCCCTTCGCATTGGCCGCAGCTGTCTTACTTTTGCTGGAAATAATGTTACGCTACACTATATTTAGAAAGTTTCCATAATGAACGATCATCCATCGCATATAGCTGGTAAGTCTACCAAATCCTGTAATTCAACGTTCACGCTATGAAAGCATTGGTGTACAAGTCTACGGGCAGTTGGTACGTGGTGAAAACCGAAGCGGGAAAGATAGTGAATGCCCGTCTCAAAGGAATATTTAAGATAGATGGCATTACCTCTACCAACCCCATCGCAGTAGGTGATGAGGTGATCGTGGAAACAGAGAATGAAGGAGAAGGAACCATGATGGTCACCGATATTCTGCCCCGCAGAAATTACATCACCAGGCAATCTCCCGCGCACAAACACCATCATCATATTGTAGCTTCCAATCTCGACCAGTCATTATTGTTTGCTACCCTCAAAGATCCCAAAACCTCCCAGGGATTTATTGACCGCTTCCTGGTCACCTGTGAAGCTTATCATATACCCGCCATCATTGTTTTTAACAAGGCCGATCTCTACAAGAAGAAAGAGCAGGAGCAGTATGAAGCAATGCACGAAATGTATACGGATATTGGCTATACCGTCCTGTCCATGTCATTGCCCAAAAATGAGGGCGTGCAGGAAGTAAAGAACATCCTCACCGATAAGACAACCCTCATGAGCGGACATTCGGGAGTAGGGAAGTCCACCTTTATCAATGCCATCTTTCCCGAGCTGAACCTGAAAACAAAGGATGTAAGCGGCTGGAGTGGTAAGGGAATGCATACTACTACTTTTGCTGAGATGTTTGACCTTCCTTTTGGCGGCAGGATCATTGATACACCGGGAATGCGTGAGTTTGGACTGGTAGATATTTCTAAACAGGAGCTTTCCCATTACTTTCCCGAGATGGCGAAGCTCATCAATGATTGCCATTTCAACAATTGCCTGCACATAGATGAGCCGGGCTGTGCTGTTAAGAAGGCTGTGGAAGATGGGATCATCACCGAAGACCGCTTTTTTAGCTATTATAAGATACTCGAGACTATTGGAGAAAAGGAATATTGATGATAATGTCAGCGTTTATCCCGCTCTGCGGAGCTGAGCCTGTCGAAGCCGGCATTAAACTACGAAGAGGTTGTTAAATACATAACAACCTCTTTTTGTTTCAGAAGTAAACTGTATGGTAAGCCAACGCTGGTGCTTTCAGCCTGGTGATGATACGTCCATACAAGGCGGCTCATCACCGGCAATTATTTTTAGTTACGGCAAGGGCAATACGATATGTAAAAAATGAAAAGAGTACGATCCAACAAACCTTTATAGGTTAAGACACAAATCTTCTTGCTTTATGTACCAGTAATTTATTCTCCAGAAAATTAGCTACCTCTACTACCGCGTCGTTGTCCTTTCGGGGTGCTTCGCGAAATTTAAAGGGGTAGATAGAGATGCCCGTGTAAATGTTGTAATGAAGGGTTAAGATGTGGCCTTTGTAGCGAAAATTCCAGGTCAACGTATCGAAGTCGTCCTGTTTCTGTGTGAAGCGAATTTCCAGGTCATCGGAGAGAATGTTGGCCACTTCATAAAAGCGTTTTAGACCGCAGTCGTCGTCTATGATCGCTTCGGTGCAGCCGAAGTCGGTACGTAGCGTTAGGCTCATACAGTATGGATTTAATTGTTATCTAAAGGGTACGAAAAAGTATTCGTCGTAATGGGAAATTAAGCCTTGAATTTTCTTGCCTTCGGTACCTTTTCTCCACTAAGTATTCGTTCTGCACCTACATTTTTTCCATTGGAACCACAACCTGTTTTGGGGCCAAAAAGACTACAGGAACTGCCACACAGGATGATGATTGAGCAGGCTAAAACGATTACAATTTGATGGATTTTCATAACTGGATTGCAGTGGATTTTAAACGCTTTTTAAAGCTATATATAATATTCGGTTGTTGCAATAGGCACTCTATTTTTCCTGCTCTACCTGGTCACGAAACCAGTCCGCATAGCGAATGTAATTGTTTGCTATTCTGTCTATTTCACCATGAATTTGAGATTCGTCAATATTTTTAACTTTTTTGGCGGGCACCCCTGCATAGATCGTTCCCGAGGGTATTTGGGTACCTTCCAATACTACCGCACCCGCAGCAATAATGGTATGACTACCTACAATCACATTGTCCATGATGATGGCGCCCATACCTACCAGTACATTGTCGTGAATGGTGCAACCATGTATGATGGCATTGTGACCAACCGATACATTATTGCCAATTATGGTTTGTGTTTTTTTATACGTACAGTGAATAACAGCACCATCCTGGATATTCACTTTATTGCCCATACGAATACTGTTTACATCCCCGCGTACTACAGCGTTGAACCAGATGCTGCAATCATTGCCCATCACCACATCCCCTACGATCGTGGCATTGGGAGCTATAAAGGTGTTTTCGCCAAAAGTGGGATAGGTTCCATCTACATGCAATATGACAGGCATAGCTTTAAGTTTATCGTATTTTGAATATTGTTTTGCGGTTATACAAATATACTAAACTAAGTACCGCTATCGCCAGTATCCGCAAACCACCAACCAGCCAATAGCTGGCAACAAGTGCCCGGCAACTTGCAGCCGGAAACCAGTAACCAGTATCTTTGCGCCATGAATCAAAGGGAGTTATTTTTCCGCCATATGGCCCAAACCTCTACCGCCCCCCTGGCGCTGGAAATTGTGAAAGCTGAAGGCAGCCTGCTTTGGGATGCTGATGGGAAGGAATATATTGACCTGATTGCCGGGATCAGCGTGTGTAATGTAGGCCATCGCCACCCCCGGGTGATCAAAGCCATTAAGAAGCAATTGGATGAATACCTGCATTTACTGGTATACGGCGAACTGGTTCAATCGCCGCAGGTACAATATGCCAAACTCCTCACCGATCATTTGCCGGGGTCGCTGAATTCGGTATTTTTTACCAATTCAGGAGCCGAAGCCGTAGAAGGAGCCATGAAACTGGCCAAGCGTGTTACCGGGAGGACCCAGATCCTTGCTTTTAAGCAAAGTTACCACGGCTCCACCCAGGGTGCCCTCAGCATCATTGGCGATGAATATTGGAGGCAGGCTTTCCGGCCTTTACTGCCTGATGTGTGGCACCTGGACCATGGTTCCATGGAAGCCATTGAAGCTATTACCGAACGTACCGCCTGCGTTATAGCAGAGCCCATACAGGCCGAGCGTGGCGTATACACCCCTGCCAAAGAATGGATGCAGGCCCTGCGAAAAAAATGTACAGAAACAGGCACCCTGCTCATACTGGATGAAATACAAACCGGCTTTGGGCGTACCGGAACCTTATGGGCATTTGAACAGTTTAATATTACCCCCGATGTGTTGTTGCTGGGTAAGGCATTGGGAGGCGGTATGCCACTGGGTGCTTTTATAGCCAAACAATCCCTGATGGCACACCTGGCCGATAAACCCGTACTGGGGCATATCACCACTTTTGGCGGTCACCCTGTATGTTGTGCCGCCGGCTTTGCAGCCCTGAAAGTATTATTGAAAGAATCATTGGTGCAGGAAGTAAAGAAGAAGGAAGCCCTGTTCATTAAGCTATTGCACCATCCCGCCATTAAGGAGGTTCGTTCCAACGGGCTCATGATGGCTGTTGAGTTTGATAGCTACGACACCAACAAACGGATCATTGATGCCTGCATTGCCAATGGTGTATTGACCGACTGGTTTCTCTTCGCCCCCCAATGCATGCGCATTGTGCCACCGCTGACCATTTCACCCAAAGAAATTAAGCGGGCCTGCAAAGTGATCCTGGCCTGTTGTCAGTTGTGAGTTTGTTATCGAAGCAAACGGCTCGTAGCTCGCAGCTCAAAGCTCGCAGCTCTTCCTAAGTAGTTTAATTCTCAATCTCTACTATCACTTCTACTTCTACGCACATATTGCCTGGTAATGCATTGACGCCAACAGCCGAGCGGGCATGTTTGCCTTTATCGCCAAATACTTCTGCCATCAGGTCCGAATAGCCATTGATCACCTTGGGTTGATCCGTGAAAGTGCTCTTGCAGTTCACCATGCCCAGTACTTTTATGATGCGTTTTACTTTGTTGAGGTTCCCCAATTCCGCTTTCAATACAGCCAGGTGATTGATGCCCGTAAGCCGGGCTGCCTGGTACCCTTCTTCCACCGTAATATCTTCACCTACTTTGCCCGTAACATTCGTGCCGTCCGCCTTTGTAGGCCCTTTTCCGGAGAGGTACAGCAGGTTGCCTACCCGCACTGCATTCACATAATTGGCAATGGGCTGAGAAGGCGTAGTCAATACAATGCCCTTCTCTTTTAGTTTTTGTTCTATATCCTGTGCCTGCATACCAATCGCTATGTTAGAGATCATAAAAAGGAAGAAAAGCTTTTTCATAAACGTGTTTGTGCGGGGTTTAAGAGTAAAGGCCGTGCAGATCCTACTTTAAAATACGATCATTTTTATAAATATCAGGATAAAAAGTATTTGAATACCATGGCCGCCAGTAATGCCCCTGCAACGGGGCCTACGATGGGTATCCAGGAATAACTCCAGTCACTGTTCCTTTTTTGGGGAATAGGCAGGATAAAATGCGCTATACGGGGGCCGAGATCGCGGGCCGGATTGATGGCATAACCGGTGGGGCCGCCCAGTGACACGCCAATACCCAATACAAGCAGCGCTACCGGGAGTGCTTCCAGGGTACCAAGGCCCGTAGCTGGTTTTATGAACAGCAGCGCCCCCAGCATCAACACAAAAGTGCCGATGATTTCTGTAATGATATTATTGGGCGTACTGCGAATAGCAGGACCTGTACAGAAGACGGCGAGCTTGGCATCACCATCCTGCGTTTGTTGAAAATGCTGCCGATAGGCCAGCCACATAATGATAGCGCCTGCGATGGCCCCACTCAACTGCGCCGCGATATACGTCAATACATTTTCCCTTGGAAATTCATCCAGGTAAGCCAGTGCAAGCGTTACCGCAGGGTTCAGGTGACCACCGCCACCCAGCTTCAGCGAAGCATATACCCCTACAAATACGCCGATGGCCCATCCAAAAGCTATTACAATAAGGCCGCTGTTGTGGCCCTTCGTCTTATTCAACAATACATTGGCTACTACCCCGTTTCCGAGGATGATCAGGAGCATGGTGCCGATAAACTCACCAATAAATAAATTCATATGGAAGAATTAAAAGGTTGAAGGTTTAAAGTAATCGTTAGAACTATAGGTGTCAGGCTGAGCCTGTCGAAGCCTCTTGTCACGTTGAGCTTGTCGAAACGGACTAAGTGGATCTAAAGGAGCCTGTTGAAGCCGCCTAAAGGGTGGGTCGCCCTCTAAGGGCGGCTTACCCTGGTACCTCTACTCACAACCCACTCTTTACCTTCTCAGGCAAATAATGTTTGGCTATCGCATAGAATGTTGTTAGTTGTTCCTGTATCCAATCCTGTCCCTGTTTCATAGCGGCTGCCATCAGTTCTGCCACCAGCGGCGCTGCTTCTATAGCTGCTTTGGCATCGAGCAACAAAGCCCTTGTGCGGCGGCTTAAAGCATCTTCAATCGTCATGCACATTTCCTCCTCTACAGCCCATATAATGGTGGCTTTATTATAAGGCAGGCGGGGGTGTAGCAGCGCACCCAGCTCCGGCCTGCCGGCTACCAGCGTATCAATACTTGCTTTATCAGTGCCATAATAATAATCTGCCGTAGAATAATCAGTAGTGACCATGGCTCCATGGATAGCCAGGTCTTTCGTTACCGGTTCTTTATACGGTAATGCGCCTTGTACGGCGGCAATATTGATCACATCCGCGGCCATCTTACGGTACGTGGTCCATTTACCACCCAGGATGCTTACCAGGCCGCTGTCAGAAACAATGATCGAATGATCACGCGATATTTCTGCTGTTTTCTTCGCCGTGCTTTTCACCAATGGCCGAAGCCCCGCAAAAATACTCTTCACATCCTCCCGTGTCGGATCTTTCGTGAGATACCGTGCCGCATGTTCCAGGATGAATTGTATCTCGTCTTCCTGTGCTATCGGTTCATCAGAAATATGATCAACAGAGGTATCCGTAGTCCCTACAATTATTTTCTGGTGCCAGGGTACAGCAAATAATACACGGCCATCATCCGTATGAGGGATCATGATCGCTGCTTCGCCCGGTAAGAATTCTTTGTCAAGCACCACGTGAATGCCCTGGCTGGGAGCAATGCTGGTGGGTTTCTGTGCGTCGTCCATTTGTTGTACTGCATCCGAAAATACACCCGTGGCATTGATCACTACCTTTCCTTGCACTTCATACGTCTTGCCCGTCACCTCATCTTTCACCTGCACACCCGCTATTTTATCCGCTGCTTTTAAAAGCCCCGTTACTTTGAAATAGTTCAGCACAACACCCTGCTGTTCTACAGCCGTTTGCGCCAGGTTAATAGCCAGCCGGGCATCATCAAACTGACCATCGTGGTACAATACGCCGCCCCGCAGCCCTTCTGTATCGAGTGTGGGCGCCAGTTCCAATACTTCTTCTGTCGATAGCCAGGCCGATGTCCCCAGCCCCAGGCTACCGCTCATCCAGTCATATACTTTTAAGCCCAGGCCATAAAAAGGCCCTTCCCACCATTTGTAATTGGGAACAATAAACGACTGGTTTTTTACCAGGTGCGGCGCATTCTGCTTGAGGATGCCTCTTTCCTTCAACGCATCCATCACCAGTTTAATATTGCCTTGTTGCAGATAACGTACGCCGCCGTGCACCAGTTTGGTGGAGCGCGAGGAAGTGCCTTTGGCAAAATCCGCTTGTTCAAAAAGAATGGTACGGTAACCGCGTGCGGCAGCATCTACCGCTGCTCCCAGGCCCGTGGCCCCGCCCCCAATAATAATAATGTCCCAGGGCCCACTATTCCCTTCGAGTTGTTCTATCTGTGCTTTGCGGTTCATTTAATACTTGTTACTTGTTCACATTGCAATACTTAGTGGCCGTGCCAACGCCTAACAGCTAAAGGCTAACACTAACGCCTAAAAGCTAATACCTAAAAGCTAATACCTCTACTTATCATCCGCCCAGGCTATCGATGCTTTTACTGCCCGGCGCCAGCCTTTTAATAATTGTTGTACTTGTTCTTGCGGCATCACAGGCGTGAATTTGGCGTCTACCAGCCATTGCTTTTGCAATTCTTCCACACTGTCCCAATAGCCCACCGCCAGTCCGGCAAGGTAAGCGGCCCCCAGCGCTGTAGTTTCGTATATCTTAGGACGTAATACCGGCACCTGCAGCATATCACTCTGAAATTGCATCAGCCCATTGTTGATGGTGGCCCCGCCATCCACCCGCAACTCTGCGATTGGTATACCGGCATCCGATTCCATCGCTTTCAATACGTCATTGGTTTGATAAGCGATGCTTTCCAGTGCCGCTCGCGCAATATGCGCATCTGAGGTACCCCGTGTCAAACCATACAAGGCGCCTCTGGCATGTTGGTTCCAATGCGGAGCCCCCAACCCTGCAAAGGCAGGCACCATATACACTCCATTCGTATCAGCCACACTGCCGGCCAATGCTTCCACATCGCCCGAAGAACGGATGATGTGCAGTCCATCGCGCAGCCATTGTACCACAGCCCCTGCAATGAATATGCTGCCTTCCAGTGCATATTCTACTTTGTTATGTATTTTCCAGGCTACCGTAGTTAATAGGTTATTCGTCGATGCCACTGCTTTGTTGCCCGTATTCATGAGCATGAAACACCCCGTGCCATAAGTATTCTTTACCATACCCGGTTGCGTACACATTTGTCCAAAGAGCGCTGCCTGCTGATCACCCGCAATACCGGCAATCGGTATATTGGCATGTTTAACCACTGTTTCTGTTACACCATATATTTTACTGGAAGGTTTTACTTCCGGCAACACACTGGCAGGGATATCAAACAGTTTCAGCAATTCTCCATCCCACTCACAGGTATGAATGTTGAGCAACATCGTACGCGAGGCATTCGTAACATCCGTGATATGCAGTTTGCCACCCGTGAGCTTCCAGATAAGCCAGCTATCCACCGTACCAAAAGCCAGCTGACCGCGATTGGCCTTTTCACGGGCGCCGGGCACCATGTCCAGTATCCATTTCAATTTCGTAGCAGAAAAATAGGCATCAATGATCAGCCCTGTTTTCTGTTGAATAAAGGCAGCATGACCTGTAGCTTTCAGGTGATCACAGTATTCTGCTGTTCTGCGGTCCTGCCATACAATTGCGTTGGCGATAGGCTTGCCTGTTTCCTTATCCCATACAATCGTTGTCTCACGTTGATTGGTAATGCCAATAGCCGCTACCTGGTCCGTAGTAATGCTCTTTTTAGCCAGTACTTCCGCCATCACACTGAATTGGGAAGACCATATTTCTTCGGGATCATGTTCCACCCAACCCGGTTGAGGATACCATTGTTTAAACTCTTTTTGTGCTACAGTAATTATGCTGCCGGCATGATCGAATAAGATAGCGCGGGAGCTGGTTGTACCCTGATCAAGGGCAAGGATATATTTAGAAGACATGCAATCGATTTAAGGGAAAAGATAAGAAATTAAATGTTTGTTATGATGAATTTGGGAAGGCTGAGCAGGAAAATAATGACCATTGTGTAACCACTCATAAAAATTATTGCTTATTAAAAAGCTAATTGCTGTTACTGTTGTAATTTCCTGCACCTAACATCAAAAAAACTACTCTATATGAGCTTCTCTCTTTTAAAAAACCGCAACCGTGGGTTGATCGTGCTGCCGGCTGTATTATTGGCGGGCGCTGTATTGGCTGCTGCGGGAAAAAGCTCCACTGGTACCCTGTGGAAGCATGACATACTTACAGATACCACCCGAAAGGATACTGTTAAGTACACTGAATATAAGAGCCTTCCACTGAAACCAGAACGTAAAATAGCCTTCAATACCAACGAAGGAACCTGGATGAGCGTGGATGTTAGTCCGGATGGACAATCGATTGCGTTCGACCTCATGGGTGATATTTACACCGTTCCTATGGCCGGTGGAAAAGCTACCCTCGTTACCAAGGGCCTGGCTTTTGATACTCACCCGCGCTATAGCCCCGATGGCAAAAAGCTGCTGTTCACTTCCGATCGCAGCGGTTCCGAGAATGTATGGTATATCGACATGGAAAAGAAAGATACCGTACAGCTCACCAAAGACCGCGACCAGAACTTTCCCGGCGCCACCTGGACGCCCGACGGCAACTATGTGATTGCTGCCCGTGGCAGGCTGGATATTAAACTCTGGCTGATGCACAAAGATGCAGGCAGCGGCACCCAACTGGTAGAAACCCCTGGATTTAAAACCATCGATCCTGCAGTAAGCCCCGATGGTCGTTATGTATATTTCTCTGCCCGTAATGGCGCCTGGAACTATAATGCTTCCCTGCCCCAATACCAGATCGGTGTATACGACCGTGACAATGCAAGAATATCTACCATTACTTCCAGATATGGATCTGCCTTTACACCCGTATTGTCCAAAGATGGAAAATGGATCGTATACGGGTCAAGGTTTGAAGACAAGACCGGCCTCGTGATCCGCAATATCGCCAGTGGTGATGAAAAGTGGCTGGCCTATCCCGTACAGCGTGATGAGCAGGAGTCCATGGCTACCATGGGTGTATTGCCCGGTATGTCATTTACACCAGACAGCAAAGCACTGGTGGCTTCCTATGGCGGCAAGATTTACCGCATTCCCGTAGATGGAGGTAAACCCACTGAAATTCCTTTTACCGCTGATATGGAATTGGAATTAGGGCCCCGCCTTGAATTCAAATATCCTGTATCCGATACTTCTCATGCATTGGCTACACAAATACGCGATGCCGTTCCCTCTCCCGATGGAAAGAAACTGGCCTTCACCGTATTGAACCGCTTGTATGTAATGGACTATCCCAATGGTACGCCCAAAAGGTTAACCACCCATGAGTTCACAGAAGCTGAACCTTCCTGGTCGCCCGATGGTAACAATATCGTGTTCACCACCTGGACACCAGAAGGCGGTAATCTTTTCAAGGTAAACGTGAATGGTAAAGCCACTGTACAAAAGCTTACCAAAGAGTCCGGCTTTTATGCCTCTGCTGTTTTTACTCCAAAGAATGACAGGATCGTTTTCATGCGCGGCAAGTTGCAACGCTACCGCGAATCCATTGGCCCTGTTGCCGATGGTGGTGAAAATGAATTGGTTTGGATGCCTGCTAATGGCGGTGATATTACCTTGATCCAACGCGCCAATTTCCGCAGCAATCCCCATTTTGTAAAGAATGTGGATGACCGCATATACCTCAACCAGGGCGGCAGCCTGATCTCTATCCGTTGGGATGGAACAGATGAGAAAGTACATGCGCGTGTAACCGGTGTAACTACCTATGGCATCAGCAATCTGAAGGATGATGAACACATGCACGAACTCAATTCCTCCGATTTTTGCCTCCTCACCGAAAAGGTAGCACAAGCGATGGAAGTACAGGTGCCATCTTCTGCAGCTCAGATCAACATGTCTCCTACAGGCGATAGGGCCATGGCGCAAGTGAACAATGATATTTATGTGATCACCATCCCCCAAACAGGCCGTCCTGCTGCCATCAATGTGGCAGAAGCTTCCGGAGCCGCTTTCCCGGCAAGGAAATTAACCGAACTGGGTGGTGAGTTTGCTTCCTGGGAAGCCGATGGTAAAAAAATACACTGGTCACTGGGTAATGCCCATTTTGTATATGATGTCGACAAAGCACAGTTCCAGGAAGACAGCGTAAAGCTGGCCAAAAAAGCAGAAGCCAAAAGAAAGGAAGATTCCCTGGCCAAAGCCATTACCGCAGTGGTGAAAATACAAACAGACACTACCAGGAAGCTGATCGATACGCTGGCTAAAAAAGTGGTAGAGAAAAAAGAAGAGTTTAAATACAAACCTGAAGAAGTAGCCATTAAGATCTACTTCCAGAAAGATTTTCCCAACGCTTCCGTATTGCTGAAGGGCGCGCGCATCATTACCATGAATGGCAATGAAGTAATCGAAAATGGCGATATCCTGGTAGTCAACAACCGCATTAAAGCAGTTGGTAAATCTGGTACCTTGCAGGTTCCGGCCAATACCAAAGTAATTGACGTGGCAGGCAAAACCATTGTGCCGGGCTTTATAGATACCCACTCACATATGTGGCCACAGTGGGGTATCCAGAAAAACCAAAGCTGGATCTATGCAGCCAATCTGGCTTATGGTGTAACCGCTACCCGTGATCCTCAAACAGCCACTACCGATGTACTCACCTATAGCGATATGGTAGATGCTGGTAAGATGGTTGGTCCCCGTGTTTACTCTACCGGTCCCGGCGTAGGCTTCTGGATGTACAATATTCGTGATTCAGCACATGCCGGCAGTATTTTGAAACAGTACAGCAAGTACTACAATACCAAATACATCAAAATGTATTTGACAGGCCCCCGCCAGGTAAGGCAGTGGATCATCAAAGCTGCCAAAGAGCAGGGATTGATGCCAACCACAGAAGGTGGCTTGAACTATAAACTCAATATGACCAACCTCCTCGATGGTTATCCCGGTCATGAACATTCTATACCTGTTTATCCCTTGTACAAGGACGTATACAAATCCATTGCCGAATCAAAGATGGCCGTAACGCCTACTTTGCTGGTAGCTTATGGTGGCCCCTGGGCAGAGAACTATTATTATGAGACCGAAATGCCTTACAACGATAAAAAGTTGCAGTTCTTTACCCCCTATGAAGAATTGGCAGGTAAGTCGCGCCGTCGAGCCGGCTGGTTTATGCCCGAAGAGCATGTGTTTACAAAACATGCCAAATCCATGAAATCCATGGTAGAAAGTGGCGCACTGGCAGGTATCGGTAGCCATGGTCAATTACAGGGCCTTGGTTATCATTGGGAACTCTGGTCCATGCAAAGCGGTGGCATGAGCACCCTCGATGCCTTGAAAACAGCTACTATCCTGGGAGCACAGGCATTAGGGCTGGACGGTGATATTGGTAGCCTGCAAGCTGGAAAACTGGCCGATCTGATCATTATGGACAAGAATCCGCTGGAAAACATCCGTAATACCAACACCATCAACATGGTGATGAAGAATGGTCGCCTGTACAACGGCAATACCATGGATGAAGTGTACCCCACTTCACGCAAACTGGAACGCAGCGAATGGACATTTGAAAAACCGGCCAATACAACAGGAATTAAAGAGTAGACGAAACCCCGAAGCATGAGCTGAAAAAATTATCCTGCTGAAGGGCCCCGGTTGCACGGGGCCCTTTTTTAATGTCCAGCCATCCGAATTCTTTTTATCCTGTACTAATGAATTCGTTTCTTCGTTCTAAGTTATTTCCTGTATGAAACGAATTTTACCCCTTGTGCGCCTGGTCCTCTGCCTGTTTGCATTGTTTCCCTTCGCCTTATTAGCCCAGCAAAAAGAACCGGTAAACAGCCTGTTGTGGCGTATCTCGGGCAACGGATTGTCCAAACCTTCCTGGCTTTATGGTACCATCCATTTGGTGGATAAACGCGTCTTCAATTTTGGCGATTCCCTCTATGCTGCCCTGGAAGCCTGCGAAGGGTATGCCCTGGAGGTAGATCCGGATTCCATTATGACAAACCTGTTCAAAGAGAATAAGGAAGAGCAGGAACTCTTAAAGAACGTAGTGAGCGCCAAAGATTTTAACCGGATGAAGAAGAAGCTGCAGGAACGTTTTGACAAGGCCCCGGAAAAAGTAACAGCCAAAGAGTTTAGAGATTATTTTACCGCAACCGTCAACAAGCCAGGCAAAGATGCCATGCCTACTATTATGGATATCTGGTTTTATGATGCTGTGCATCGCCAGGGCAAATGGGTGGGCGGTATTGAGGATGTAGCCGATCAGGCAGACGTGACAGAAAATATTCCCTTGTCTTCTTATGTGGAAGACTTCATAAATGATCACCGGGAAAGTAAACAGACCATCGAAAAGATGATCAAACTCTACCTGGCCGAAGACCTCGAAGGCGTTGAAAAAATAGAAGACCATTCAGGATTTAGTTTCAAGGATAAGGTCATGTTGCGGCGCAACCGCAAGATGGCGTTCCGTATGGATAGCCTGGCACACCTGCGCAGTACCTTCTTTGCTGTAGGGCTCGGACACCTGCCAGGTGATTCCGGTGTGATCAGCTTCCTGCGCAGGAAAGGTTATACCGTTAGTCCCGTATTATCATCCACCCATATCCCAGCCACTACCTACCGTTTTCCCGTGAAGGAAGTGCCCTGGGTAACCGCTACAGCTGCTTCCGGTAATTTCACCGTCCAGCTGCCCGGCGAACCACAGGAAACAGGACTGGTGGATGAAAGCGTGGATATGAAAATGTATATCGACATCAGTACCGGCCTCGTATATATGGCCATGAGCGTAGAAGGTAATCCCAATCTCGTTGTAGATAGCTTGTTGGCACAGATGGTCAGGAATATGGATAAACAGGCACGTATTGCAGAGAGCCGTACCGTGGTGCACGATAAGGTGCAGGGTAGGGAGGTCGTTACAAAGGGCGGGGGAGCCGTTTACCGCGCACGTTGTTTTGTAAGGTCATCGTTTGTATATGTTACCCTGGTGGGTTCATCAGTAGATACCTTGATCCGGTCCGCAGATGCCGATCGTTTTTTCAGCTCCCTGGTCATGCATAAAAAGACAGTGGAACCATTTACTCCCTGGTCGGCTTTTACCAGCGACCGTCATGCTTTCTCCCTCAAATTTCCCGGCAGGCCAACCATTAAAAAGAATCCTGACGAGGGAAGCACAGTTACTACCACTGTATATGGTGCTTCTGATGCGAAGTCTGCGACCTATTTTCAATGCCTGGTACAGGAAATGAAGAAGGGTTATTTCCTGACCAACGATACTGCTTTGTTTGGCCAGTACCGTGATATTGTCATCGAAAATAAAGACAACCACTTATTGGCCATGCGGATAGATACCATACAACAGTATCCTGCCATGTGGACCACCTATATAATGAAAGAAGATGGAAATAGTTTTTATAATAAAGTTTTAAACCTTCACCGTGGCAACCGCATTTATTATTTGATTGCTACCACCAACGATAGTGTCCTCAGCAAGAAGGCAATACAGGACTTCTTTGCATCTTTTTCTTTCCTCCCGCCCAAAGAAAGTGAATGGCAGGTAGCCAATGCTCCTGACAATAGCTTTACCACCTGGTCCGCCACACCTGTTACTCCTTATTTTGACACAACCGATCTGACCAGCAAGGTGATTTGGTTTGAGGCATATGACTCTACTGCACCCTGTACTTATTTTATCGGCAAATCACCTTATCCTGCCAACTACTGGGCTGAGGATGATACTTCTTTATTACGGCGTACCGTTGAGAATTACATCAACAATTCAGACACCCTCCTAAGCTATACCCCCGTTACCAATGGAAACTACCGGGGCGTGGAAGTGGTGATCGGATTAGCCGATAACCACAATGTGAAGAAGATGCGGTTATTGATCGTGGGAGATACCTTGTTTACCATATATGGCATCAGTACACCGGCAACTTTTGCGTTGGGGAATAGCCGTCGTTTATTTACTGATTTTAAAGTGAACCACAATACCCAGTCTACTATATTTTCCAGTAAAGCCCCAGCTTTGTTACAGTCCCTGCATTCGACAGACTCAACCCTGTTTACAGAGGCTAAATCAACATTGAATTATGTGACCTTTGCCAAATCAGACCTGCCTTTGCTGCATACAGCCATGCTGGAACGATATCTGGACTCATCGGAATATATTAATGTGAATGGGCGCTTGTTCAATATCGTAGGTTCCTTCAAAGATGAAAGCACCCTGGCCTATATAAAGCAGGTATGGGAGCAATTACCGCCGGAAAAGGAGGCCCTGCGTTATGGTCTGCTGGGTATCGTGGCTGATCATTCCACTGCCGCTTCTTTTGCGCTGGCAAAGGACTTGCTGCTCCAGCATCCGCCACGGAAAGGAGAGGCCTACCATTTATTCAATCCCCTGGGAGATTCCCTGGAACTGACAACTGCCATCTTCCCTGCCTTGCTGCCGATGCTGAAAGACTCACTGGCTGCCGGGCATATCATTTACCTGGCAGAAAGCCTGCTCGATAGCAACCTGCTGGATGTGCGCGAAGTGCTGAAATATAAAGAGGAGCTATACCGATACGCAGACAAAGCGATCAAAAACTTCCAGGCTAATGCCGATGAGCCAGACTGGCTTAGTAGTCACTTCCTGATCAGCTTGCTCACCAGGCTGAAAGAGCCTGCTGCCAACCAGTGGGTGCGTAAGTTCCTGTTGCAATCCAGGTTGTCGTTGAAATATTCAGCAGCTATTGCTTTATTAAAGGCCGGCCAACCTGTGGAGGCTCCGCAATTGCTAAAGCTGGCAGCTGAAAAAGAGCATCGTGTTGATTTATACAATGAGCTTAAGAAGATGCAGAAAATAGCCTTGTTTCCCAAACAGTACCTCACACAGCAGGCATTGGCTGAAAGCGAATTGTATGATGTTGCCACCGACGAGGATGAACTGAAGAAGATGACATTGATTGGCGAGCGGATAGCCGTCTACAAGGGCGTTCGTAAAAAATTCTACCTCTACCGGATGGATATGTCTTATGAAGACGAAAAGAACATTCTCCTGGGAGTAGCCGGACCGTACAACATAAAGCCCGGTGCCCTGGTTACCGGGGCCAGTGCAGTAGGTATTTATTGGGACAAGCAATACAATGCCGCTACCATAGACGCCGATCTGAAAGCTTTCCTGAAGTGGTGGGAACAGTACGATAAAGAATAACAAAAACGCAGTATAATGAAAAAGGCCCTCCAGCAATTAGCGGAAGGCCTTTTTTTATTGTGTAGTCTTAATCCCTAAAGCGAGACCCTCGAAGCAAACCTTCTCACATCTCACCTTTCACGTCTCTCTCTTTCTTGTCATCTCGACCGAAGGGAGAGATCTGCTATCGAAGCAAAAGAGACCGAAGCAAGCGCACTCACTGCTCACTACTGGCAACTCACTTCTAAAATGCCAGCCTGAAGCTAAAGAACACGCCAAAGCGTTTTACCTGTTCCACAGGCAAAGGCCGGGGTGCTAAACGCCATATAAGATCAACCCGGAACAATTTAAAGATATTGTCTACCCCCGTTCCTACTTCAATATACGTTTTCCCATCGAGCGATTCAAACTTGTAATCCGAGCCTGCAGGCATATTGTAGGCTTTGTTTTCATCACTAAGGCTGCCGATCAGCGCTTTTGCCGTCCAGAATTGGCGGAACTTCAGTTTCCTGGTCAGTGGAATGAAACGAAACAGGCCATTGCCAAAATTATGCTCTATGTTAATGCCTGCATAGCGGTCGTGCAGGTATTCATAGCGGTTCATGAGGTTGAACGCGTATTTGTTGTAATAATAGATCTCATTACCCGGTGCTACATCCAGCAGCATATAGGGTAGCGTACCCCAGGTGCGGCCGGCAAATACGTTGTAATAAATCGTACCCAATGGGGGGATTTTGGAATAATCTGAAATACTGGCACTCAGCTTATGGTAATCGTATTTTCCATTCAATACACCACTTAAACCCCTCGTATAGCGTACATCAACAATAGGGTAATCACTGCCCAGGCTATAACGGTTGAAAGTACTTTCCAGGAATTTCTCCAGGTAGGCATAACGAATGCGGATCGAAGCCTCCGTAGTACGGATAGATGAATCTCCTTTGTTGTCTACAAAAATACTCTTGTACGGTATGTTGGCTACCGGATCATACTCCTTGTGTGCACCGCCAAGCGTAACAGAGAAGCCCGATTTGGTGGAACCGAACAGGTCTACCTTCGTTTCATCCGCCATCAGAAATTTGATAGGTACCCCATTCTTGCGGATGGCAAGCGCGAAGATATTATCCTGGCTGATCTCATCATAGTATTGCTGGCCACGGTCAAAATCATGCTTGTGCGAAACCGCTATATAAGTGCGTGGATTTTTATTGAGCAGGTACATGCCGTCCAGCTGGTATTTGAATTCCTGGTCTTTAAAGCCATAGGCCAGGTAACCATGGAACAGCCATTTCTTACTGAAATACTTATTCGTAGCCAGGTCAAAACGCGTTCTGAAACCTTCCTGCTGGTTGGCTGTTGCCCAGTTGAACCAGGGGCCGATCTCATAATTGCCGATATTCATGTAGCCCGTCGTTATGAAATTGATAGTACGGATCGACCTTTTGAAAGCCGGCATCTTCAGGAGCGTATCAATTGTTTGATAGATAGCTTTTTCTGTCTTGGTCAGTTCTTCATGTCGTGATTCTACCCAGAATGAATCCGGGGCTTTCTGTGCTTCGGGCGATAAGATGGTTTCCTCTACCAGCTTATTCTTCTCCAGTTCTGCTACCACCGATGGATCATTGACCACAATATTGATGTAGGTAGTGGTCTTTCTGCCAATGGCAGAAAGGTTTTTTTCGCCGGTGAGCGACATATCTACTACAAACTTATCACGCGTGAGGAACCAGGTGGTATCATTGATAAGACTGAATTCCTGGATCAGGCTGAGCCTGTCTACAAAGTTGATATTGGCATCCTTGGCAAGGCGCAGGTTCATTTTCTGAATAGCCCAGGTCGTGTCATGTGCCCAACAGTCCCCCTCAAATGTATTTTCTCCCTGCCTTTTGGGTGTAAACGACATGTGGATGAGGCGTCGGCCATTCACCACCTGCGTGTCCAATACCTTATACCGGTAATAATTATCTCCATTATCACTAAGCGGGCTTACAAACAGTTTGTCAAATACCGGAATGAAATTGCTGTAGAAATTGATATTCTGGTCCATACCGCCCAGGAAGCGGGAAACACTCTCGTTATTCACTCCCATCGTCTTCGTGCCCTGAAACACTTCACGCCTTTTGCGGGGCGATTTCTGGTAATAATAGTCCGAAATAGCTTCTGTAAGGTATACAGGAAGGAACGTATTACCTTCTTCCGTAGTGTCGATATTATTTAAGACAAAGTTGAATTTCTTGATAAAGGGAAGGTTTTGCCACTTTTCCTTCTTGATATTCTTGATATCAAGTTCCAGCTTATTGTACAATTCATAGGAAAAGTTGTCAAACCGGTAGCGGTCATTCCTGGGCTTATGCTTTACAATGCGTTTCCACATCAGCAATCCGCGGTCAATTTTTTGCCGCACCACTACTTCCGTGGTGAATTTGCCCCTTTCCAGCAAAATACTGATGTCTACAACGTTATTTTTGGCTCTTTTAACCAGGTTGGAGTCGATAGCGAGGAAAAAATCCTGGTATCCCACATAGGTAATCTTAACGGTGTCAGTAGGCCATTGATCAAAATGGAAGGTAAAAGTACCTGCAGAATCACTCAGTTTTCCCGTGCCTGCTACCTGGAATTGCATAGAGGCAAAGGGGATACGTTCATCACTGTGGGCATCTTTGATGATGCCTCGCAGGATTTTGGTTTGTCCTTGGGTGGCTTGGAACAGTAATAAGCAACAACAAAGCCGGGCTATACTCAAAAAGAATTTCGTCACGCGCGCAATTTAAACTATGACCAAAAATACGACTAAGACCCCTATTCGACCTTGTTAAAAAGATCAAAAAACAGGGATATAACGACAAAAGTTTGCAAATATGAAAAATATACTGCTACTTTGTATTACAAAGTGCTTTATATGGATAGCCAACACCAACCATTAGAAACCCTGCAGGACATTAAACGCATGATGGAGCGTTCGTCGCGCTTTATCTCTTTAAGCGGGTGGAGTGGGGTCAGTGCGGGTATTTGCGCCCTGATAGGCGCCTGGGCAGCACACAGCCGGCTTGGAAGTTTTATTGTATATCAAACCCAAAGAACCCATAAGGGAGTATACGGTGAATATAATGCCTATAGCTCCACAGAGCTATTTACAGACCTTATTTTGATTGCTGTTGTCACTTTCATAGCCGCTTTTGTATCTGCTTTTTTCTTTACGTATATACGCAGCAGACGCAATGGTGTGCCTTTGTGGGATCGTACCGTTCAACGATTGGCATGGAACACGATTTTGCCTATGGCTGTGGGAGCCGTCATGATCCTGCGTGCGCTTCAATTGGGATATTATGAGCTGGTGGCGCCTGGTTGTCTTATATTTTACGGCCTCGCCCTCGTAAATGCTTCCAAATATACATTGGGCGAAGTGCGCTACCTGGGTTACGGCCAGATCTTCCTGGGAATATTGAATCTCTGGATAATAAACGAAGGGTTGTATTTTTGGGCGGCCGGCTTTGGTGTATTGCACATCGTATATGGAGCAGTAATGTGGTGGAAGTATGAAAGGTAAAATTGAAGTATGAAGAACCCGATTGGAAATCTTAATAAAATATTTGACAGCCGCATACGCCTGGGAGTCATGAGCATCCTGATGGTGAATGAGGAGGTGAGTTTTAATGACCTGAAGCAAATGATGGAAGTAACCGATGGCAACCTCGCATCCCACCTGGTAAACCTCGAAGAGAACGGGTTTATCAAAGTTCACAAAGGATTTATAGGAAGAAAGACCAATACAACCTATTCAATTACAAAGGCTGGCGAAAAAGCCTTCAAAGAACACATTGAGGCACTGGAGAATATGATCAAAGGGGTGAAATAACAGGTATTTTTTTTGTACTTACACTTTGAAATACAAAGCACTTTTCAATACTGTATATATGAATCGAATTACTACTAAAATAAAAGATGAGCTGTACATAGCCGGCCTGGTCCTGATCCTGGTTTCGCTGGTAATTTTCTGCGTACCCTTATTTATCACTTTGCCTCCCGACCGTAGCATGGGGCTCTTTGTCGTCAACTTTGCCTGTACCATCGGTTATTTCATCGCCTTAAAAGCCTATGGCAGATTGAAGAAAGGACGCGAAGGATTGGTTCCCTTATTCCTCCTGTTGATATTATTCCTGATCAGTGCTTTTTCACTGAACCGCGACATGGGCGTCTTCGATGGATCAGTTACCTGGTTGTCCATTGTATTGGTCATCCTTTGCGTGAATTATATATTATTTCAATTCTTTAATGTCTTCCCCCGGTGGTTACAACATACCATGACCGCATTATTGGGGATAGCTGCCATTGTTTTCCTGTACTTCTCACTATACCTGGCTCCCTTGTATGTAGTAAGTGCCATCATCGTGTGGATACTGGCCATATCCGCACACAGCTTTGTACCCCTGCTATTCCTACTGTTTACCATCAAACTGATCAGAAAGACTGCCCGGAATGACAAAAAGCTCTGGTATAGCTTTGCCGGTGGTGCAACAGCCGTAGTTATTTTCGCCCTTGTTTTTATTATACAATGGAACCACATCACACAAAACATCAATCTTACCTATCGTAAAGCAGGTGTGGCACAAAGCAATGGGTTGCCCGCCTGGATAGTAGCAGCACAAAACACTTCACAAGGATGGGTGGCCGAAAGAGTATTAAAGGCCGACCTCGTATATTCCACTCCTTCTATTAACGAAAATTGGGACCGTATGTTCTGGGGTTCCGCTTTCCGCAATTTCGATGAACCCAAAAAACATGATCCGCTCGTCATGACCGCTGCCTTCTTTGCCGGTAAACTGCATCTACCGGATAATAACCGCATCAAGATCCTCGAATCCTTGTATGATTCCCGTCACCAGGCACAGGAACGTTTATGGAGTGGCGAAGACCTGTATACCGAATTCATTACAACAGATGTGCGTGTATGGCCACAATTTGGTCTTGCCTATACCGAAAAGAATATCACCGTTACCAATGCCGGTTTACAGGAACGCTGGAGAGGCAATCAGCAGGAAGCTATCTATACCTTCCATTTACCCGAAGGCGCCGTGATCACTGCCCTTTCCCTCTGGATAGAAGGAAAAGAAGAAAAAGCCATCCTTACTTCCAAAGCAAAAGCCGATTCAGCCTATAAAACAATCGTGGGCAGGGAAATGCGCGATCCATCCGTGGTCCATTGGCAGGAAGGCAACACCGTTTCTGTTCGTGTATTCCCCGTCATAGCAGGACAAAGCCGCCGGTTCAAACTCGGCATCACGGCCCCCCTGATCAGGCACGATAATAAACTGGTATATCAAAACATCTGGTTTGATGGCCCCGTTTCACACAACGCTCAGGAAGAAATTACCTTGAATTTTCAACAATCACCCCGCGACCTCGTGGCGCCCGCTGTTTTCAGCGACAATGGACAACAAACATGGAAACGTTCCGGTATATATGAACCCGATTGGAAAATACAATTGAGCGAATCTCCCCTGGCTACCGATGCTTTCAGCTTCGATGGACAAACCTATACCGTTCACCCCTATCATCCACAAAGGATTGCATTTGACGCCGGCACAGTGTACCTCGATATCAATAAATCCTGGTCAAGAGCCGAATTTGAAATGGTCTACGACCTTGTAAAACACAAGACTGTATTTGTATATCATGAAGGTCTTGTTAAGGTAACTCCTGAAAACAGGGCAGACCTGTTTGAGCAATTACAGGAAACCCAGTTCAGCTTGTTTCCTCTTTTTGAAATACAAGACCCTGCTACCGCATTGGTGATCACGAAGAACACCGATACATCGCCCAACCTCGATGACCTTACCGATAGCCGCTACCTGCAGCAGTTAAAAACATATTTAACCAGCAACGGTAGCATACACCTGTTCAATATCGGTGAGCATTTATCCCCTTACCTCAAATCACTGAAAGAATACCGCGTCTTTCAATACGAGCAAGGTGAACTGGCACAATTGAAAGAACTGTTGGAGAAGAAAGTATTTGCACACCCTGTTGAAAATGATAACCAGGTAGTGATTGATGATGCCCGTATCATGCTTCGGCAACAGGAAGGCACGAGTCCCTCCGCTGCCCCCGATCACCTGATGCGCCTCTTTGCCTACAACCACATTATGCAAAAGGCTGGAGCTGGATTGTTGATAGATAAGCCCGTGGAAGATGACTTGGTGCAAGAGGCAGTAAAGGCTTATGTGGTATCCCCCGTATCGAGCCTGGTAGTATTGGAAACACAAAAAGACTATGACCGTTTCGGTATCGAGGATAGTAAAAACAGCCTGAAGAATGCTTCCCTGCAATCGAAAGGTGCTGTACCCGAACCCCATGAATGGGCACTCATCATTATCGCTGTGCTGGTGATACTCACCATTAAATTCAAACCTACACTTAAGAAAAACAGGATATGATAGGTTCATTGCCGATATCAAAACAATGGAAGCTCAACCGCTGGGCCATACTGGCTTTGCTGTTCTACGCGGGCATCCTGTATTACGCATTGCGCAACCATATCATATGGCAGTCCGTGAATGTATTGTTGGGTTTGATCGCCTTACCTGTGGTTACCGTTATCAGAGCGGGTGAAAAAGGTTCTTTACGGTATGCCGTGTTGGCCATCCTGTTGGCATTGTGCTGTATAGCCCTGCCTGTGAAAACTATTTTCTATGGGGCCATTGCCTGTTCAGTGTTGTTTGTGATAGAGAGTGCCCTGGGAAAGACCAACCTGCTGCCGCTGATAGTGATAGGCATGATGAGCCCCATCTTCCAGTACATGGCCGATATATTTAGTTTTCCCATCCGCCTGCAACTCACAACAATGGCTGGTCAGGCCATGCAGTGGATGGGTAGCGATGTACAGGTAAGAGGCAATATGATCCATTGCAATGGTCACGAATTTTCTGTCGATCCTGCCTGCATGGGTTTGAATATGCTGGTCACCGCTTTATTGCTCCAGGTATTGCTGGTAGCTGTTTACCAAAAGAAATACGGACGGACTGGCGCCTGGTGGCAGGTATTCCTGCTGCTGGGCCTGGTAACCGTGTTGAATATTATATCCAATCTCATTCGCATTGTATGCCTGGTACAGCTCAATATTTTGCCAGGCACCACATTACATGAAGTAATGGGCATTGTATGTTTCCTGGTATATGTAGTGCTGCCCGCTTCCGGGCTCACCCGTTGGGTAATAAAAAGACATGGCAAACTAACCACCATGAAGTTGCTTCCTGCTTCAGAGACCAATGTGGTGAAACAAGCCATCCTGCACACAGTACTCGCGATAACTATGCTCGTAGCCGCCCGCGCCGTAGTACAGCGTGATCATGCTAGTGCCGATCAGTCCGCTGCCATTCCCGCCGTGGAAGGATACCGGGCGCAACGGATAGGCAATGATGTGGTCAAGCTGGAGAATGATCAGTCCCTGGTGTACATCAAGCCCATTGCAGGCTTTTACAGTGCCGATCACAATCCCATGATCTGCTGGCGTGGCAGTGGTTATGAATTTACCCGCGTAGAGAAGAGCCTGGTCAATGGCATGTTTGTGTACATGGCTTTGTTGCAGAATGGGCATGATCAATTGTATACCGCCTGGTGGTACGACAATGGCGCCACTCGCACCATCGACCAGTTTACCTGGCGCCGGGATGCTTTACAAAACAAGACACAGTATGCGTTGATAAATGTAACGGCTGCCAGTCGGGAAAAACTGGAAGCAGCAATACAACGCATACAACAAGAGCAACCTTTTAGAAAACTATTGTAAACAAACTTGCCGCAGTCCGGCATCATACTAACAAAAGCAACTTTATATATGCAAACCAACCCTTACCAACAATTCTTCCTGGCTTTCCGCATCTGGATCTTTGCCGTACTGTTTAATACCTTATTAGGCACTCTGTTCCTGGGCTTCACCATGGGTGGCGGGATGATCGGTCTCCTGTTGTTTTATGGAACATTCTATGGGTTGATAGTTTCCCTGCCCGCCCTCGTACTCTTATTCATATTGATCAACCGCTGTTTGGCCAGAAAATTAAAGGCAATTATCATCTTCCGTATTGTACTCCCCGCGGCAGCTATTTGTGCAGTGATTGCATGGCTCCTGTATATGAAGTTTTTTAAATCATTTGATGAGGAGAATATTTTCTTCCTCCTGATTGCGATTGTGTCGGGTGTTACCGCCGCATCTACCCAATACCAGTCTTTTCTTCGCCTGGCCAATTATACAGAACCCTTTGAAGAAATACAGTTATGAAAAAGCAATTATTAACCTGTTAATATTTTTAGGGCCTGTACTTGCCCCGACGCTGAAGGTGCAGCAGTTGCTGCTCATCAGCCCACCTCCACAAAAGAACGGATCGGTTGCCAGGGAAGCCTGGTGAAGAACGGGTAACCTGGCAATCATTATCCTCCGTGGAGCAAAGAACTAATCCGTAATGTATTGATCTCATTAATATACTGCCGGCTGGTGTATGCCAGCGGACAGACCAACTCATGTCTAAACAAATCAACCGTTATGCGTAAACAAATTTCTCAAAGCCTTTTAGTCATTGCCGGAGGCATCTTATTCAGCCTCGTTTTCTGGCAGGAAAAACTGGGCATCAACACCGTATTGTTTGATGCATTTATTCTGGCAGCCATTTTCTACTTATACGCCAATGCCAGGCAAAGCGCTGTGGTGAGGTGGCTGTTGATCGGTCACCTCATCTGCCTGGCTATGATCGTATGGCACAACACCATGCTCAGTAAGATCGCTTTTGCCACCACACTGTTGTTGATCGTGGGGTTTGCGGAGTATATACACCGGTCCGTATGGTTTGCCGGTGGCTCTGTATTACTGAATATTGTTTTCTGCTTTGCTTCTTTTGCCGAACAATTCAAGCACAGGAAAACCGGCAGCAAAAAGCGCAAGGGCTTGTCGAAGTTTATCCGGTTTGCCATCTTTCCCTTACTCCTGCTGGCGTTGTTCTTTATCATTTACCTTTCTGCCAATAGTGTTTTTCAGGTGATGGCAACCCGCATGGAACTGTATGTAGCGAAGTTCTTTAATGCACTGTTTGGCGTATTCTCCCCCCAGCGCCTTTTATTTCTGGCGTTTGGCATTTATGTAACCGGTTGCCTGCTGCTGCGCAGCAAGGTCAATTATTTTTCTGCAAATGAAACAGGCCGTACAGATACCCTCACACGTACCCGGATATCCTGGAAACAAAGGACTCAAAAAACTTCCTATGTGTTCATCGAGGCAGTGATGGGCCGTTTTTCGAAAGGTATGCTGGCATTGAAAAATGAAAATACCATTGGTATTATAAGCCTGCTCTTATTAAATGTATTGTTGTTGATGATCAATTGCATCGATATCAGCTACCTCTGGTTTGATTTTGATTATATGGGCGATGTGTTCCTCTATAAAATGGTGCATGATGGTACCGAATTGTTGATCCTGTCCATTGTGCTGGCGATGTTGGTACTATTGTTCTTCTTCAAGGGCAACCTCAACTTCTACCGTCGCAACAAATGGTTGCGCTACGGTGCTTACGCCTGGATTGTACAGAATGCTGTACTGGTGATCTCCGTATTGCTGCGCGATTATTATTACATCGCTCGTTATGGTCTGGCCTACAAAAGGATTGGCGTATTGTTTTTCCTGTTCATGGTACTCATTGGCCTTTCTACCGTATTCTTTAAAATATGGAAGCAAAGAACTTCCTATTTCCTGTTCCGGATAAATGCCTGGGCTGGTGTCATCCTGCTCGTATTGGCTTCTACCATTCATTGGGATGAGTTTATTGCCAGTTACAACCTGCAACGAAAAGACCGCGTACCCCTCGATGCAGCGTTTCTGCTCACCTTGTCAGACAAAACATTGCCCTTGCTGGAAGCTAACCTGGACGCATTTAAGAAAGCACAGTTGAAAGTACAGAAAGGATCTTCCGGGTTCAACAGCGATTCCTGGTCGGGTAGCGGAACACGTATTTGCGATACCTGCTTTGCAGAGCAGTTACTGGCCAGGAAAGACCTGTTTATACAACAGCAATCACACCTTAGCTGGCTTTCCTGGAACTATGCAGATGCGTCTACAGCCAGGTATTTCCGGAACAATAATGTAAACCATCATTAAACAGCATCGGTATGTCAACCTCAGTTACCAGCTTTAAAATATGGGCCATTACCGTTTGCCTGAATGCTTTTTTATTCGGTCTTATCGAATTGTTCCTGGGCAATATCTGGGCCGCGATGGGTTCCGTGATCATTTTGGTGGTAGGTTATATTATAGGTTTTCCATTTTGGCTGCTGATGTGGTTATTGATGGAAGTCATCATGGCCTTTCCCTATACCGCAATTGGCAGGATAGCCTGGTTGGCTGGTATCCTGGCCATATTGGTAGCTTTGTCCTATGCCGCTGCAGGCTGGATCACCACTGGTCATTTTGCATTGTCCGAACCGCGCCTTGGATTACTGACTGGAACAACAATTGCTGCATTGATCCTGGCTCTGTACTGGAACCGGAAAGCGTTCGGAAAAGAGAAGAAGCTGTCGCCCTGAGCCTGTCGAAGGGCTGTCGAAGGTGGCTTCGATAAATTCAGTCTGATATTATCTCTTAATTTACTATACATATGAAATCAACACCATTTTCAATACTCGACCGCTTAAAGAGTTTTAAATATGCCTGGCAGGGGATCGCCAGTTTCCTGCGGGGAGATCACAATGCATGGATACATGCCGTTGCTACCGTATGCGTGATCATCCTGGCCTGTGTGGTACCACTAACTAAAGTAGAAATATTTGCCCTGGTATTTGCCATCGGCTTTGTGTGGGTGGCCGAAATGTTCAATACCTGTATCGAACGCACCATGGATTTTATCTCCACCGAGAGGCGCCCGGAGATCGGCCTCATCAAAGACATCGCAGCCGGCGCCGTACTCGTTGCCGCTATTACCGCCGCAGTTATTGGCGGCATTGTATTCATCCCTAAATTTTTCGAATAAGTATTGTCAGCCGAGCCTGTCGAAGGCGGCTTCGATAGACTCAGCCTGACATCAATGCTAAATATCAACTCATGAAAAATATTGTGAAGCCTTTGTGGCAGTATCGCCAGCTCTTTTTACGCAGCGAAGTAGATCGCATTATGTCCTTGTCCATGTTATTTGGTGCCGGGATGGTATTCGTGAGGATTCTTTATACCGGTGATCGCGGTTACCTCTTCCTCCTATGGAATTTATTCCTGGCTTATGTACCGTATTTCATATCCAGCTGGATATCCCGCACCCCTTCCTGGGCAGCTTACCGGCGCAAATTTGGATTGGTCTTTATTGCCTGGTTGCTCTTTATTCCCAACACCTTTTACATCCTTACCGATCTGTTTCACCTGGGCGGACATACCGGTGCACCCTTGTGGTATGATCTCCTCCTCATCATTTCATTTGCCTGGAATGGTATGATGCTGGGCATTCTATCAATACGGCAGATGGAGAAGATCGTAGTATTGTACCTGCCCGCAAAAGCCGATTGGGTTTTCCTGTATCCCATCATGGTCCTCAATGCCCTCGGTGTATACATCGGCCGCTACCTGCGGTTCAACACCTGGGATGTGATCACCAATCCTTTCGGACTGGTATCCGATATAGCCCAATTGGTTTGGCATCCTTTACATTATCGCGAAGCATGGGCCATGGTGATCTGCTTTTCCGTGTTGATGACCCTGGTATATACTACCCTCAAAAAGGTCAGTAAAATGATCTGGTAAAAAGGGTGGGTCGCCCTTTCGGGGCGGCTCACCTTTTTATCGCAAACAAACATGCCCGTTATACCCTTCCATATATGACGGTTGGTTTAAGTTGGACACGGCGTCGTATTCTTACGACGCCTTTCTTGTCTGAACGGTGGTTTATTTGATTCATGGGATTTTTGGGATATGTACCAAAGTAAGAAGAGGTTACCTGATCAGGTAACCTCTTCTTACTATTTTATATAATCCTCTTAATCCATTAAATCAAATAAATCCAGGTCAAAAGTCCACACCCATGGCAAAGTGCAATACTGGTTTGCCTCTGAAGAAGCCATCCATTTCCCAGCCCGTATCGAGACGCAGGAAATAACCCAGCAGCATACTGCGTACACCAAATCCATAGCCCCCTGCAAGAGGTCCGATACCACCGGCCTTGATCCTTACAGTTACTGCAGGATCAGGAATAGGATCGCCATTCTGGTCCAGGGGAACAAAAAGCTGTTGAGGACGCTTAAAGTTCTTCAGGCCATCGAACAGATCCCCATTCCAGGCATTGCCCAGGTCAATGAATTGAACCAGCTGAAAGTTGCGCAGGAAGGCATTGTTGATAGGCCGGTTGATCAGCGTACTGAATATCGGGAACCGGAATTCACTGTTGATGATAACATTGTTGTTGCCATTCGTGAGGTTCTGTTTAAAGCCCCGCATGTTAACCGCGGTTGACTGATAGGCGTAATCATTAGAAGGATCAGGGTCAGGCTTGGTGTTGTATTTGGGGAACATCCAGCCATCTACGCCACCCAGGTAATAGATCACTTTCTCATTACCCCAGGAGAAATCACCTGCCACGCGACCGGCCCAGATAAAGTTGCGGTAGATCGGTTTATAGATGCGGCCATCAAAACCGATGTTAAACATCATACGGCCGGGTTTTGCAAGACCTGCTTTAGGCTCATTTACCTGCGCATTGATATCCATATAGATCTTGTAACGGCTGCCATTGAGGATGTTCATGGCCTTTTGGATCGCATTGTCATGCACCCATTCTATGCGCGATACAAAATAGGTTTGCTTATTGAGATCTGGCGCCTTGAGCGTGATCGTATCAAACTGCGTTCCCCGAACCGTAACACGGTCCATACGGATACCGGCAGAGAAACGCAGGCTGCGTACCTTATCCAGCGGCAGCTTGAGGATACCCTGGTACAAGTTGCTGTACGACTTGCCTTCATATACATTGCGGACATTGTTAGCCTCGTATTCTACTCCACCAATCTCCGTTTTGCGATAATACACCAATGAATAGTCTATCTTCTTCTTGAGGTAATCTATCCGGGCAAACCATTCTCCGCCACCGTCAAAAAGCGATTGGTTCACCGGAGTGAATACAGTGGTTCCGCCATTGCCGATACTCACACCACTGCCACCGCCGCCAATCAGCGGAAGACGGATAGCACCGGTGAAACGAATGTCCTCAAACAGGTCAAACACAGAGGCTTTCAACATACCATTGAAGGCACCACCGCTTTGCAGCTGGATGGGAAGCGATCCTGTATAGGGTTGGTAACGGGTTACCAGCACATCATTGTTAAAGCCTCCGGAGAAATTATCCATGGAGAATTTCAAGCGGTAAGGAAACTGCTTCACTTTCTTAAGCACAGACTCTTTTTCCTCCACAGGCTCTGCGAATGGATCAATAACAGCTGCTGCCGGTTTGTTGCCAGTAGTATCAGTCGTCTTTTCCTGTTCAAACCCCGTTTCGAAAGCATCACTTTTCCTTTTGACAGCAGTATCTCCCGGAATGATCGTTTGCATATCCCGGCCTCCGGATAGTTTGGCGCTGGCAATCGTTTTACGGCGATAGTCCGTAGGTTTGGGATTCACATTGCGCCTTTGCAAAGCAGTCTGGTCCACCTTCAACCTGTATACCAGTTTCATGTCTCCTTCCTGCCTTACCTCACTCACCTGGCCATTGTCGCCGGCTGCCTTCGTTTCCACCAGGCCACTTTGATAATTGGTGATGGGGAATACAAAAGAGGAGTCATTCGTAACCGAATAAGCAAATACCGAATCCGGTGCTTGCTTGCCCCAGGTTTTCAGCGTAGAATCCAGTTCCTGGTCGCTGGGATTGCGCAGCACCTCATCGCCCACTATATACACACTGTCCAGTCCCGCACGCTTCGTAGTAAAGAAGCCTGCAAAGCGATTGTTGATCCCTGTCTCATCACTGATAAACGTAAAATGCGAAGTATTGTATTGTACAGGATACCGGGCGTTACCATACTTCATATGACTGAGCTGCGTAATTTGCCGGAATTCACTCTTATTATAAGTGTCTGTCAGGAAGATATTGTACTTATTCGTAGCTACTCCTGTATCGCGGCCCAGCGCTGTAGCATTGGGGCGATTGGAAGAGAAAATGATACCTGTTTTATTGGGGAAAGCCACAAAAGAAGCGTCCAGGTCCGCATAAGAGTCATTCGTCACCTGCTCATACGTATCTTCTTCAATCTTGTAAATGAAGATATCCGGCTGACCCTTACGCACCGCACTCATCAGGATCGTATTCGAGTTCAGCATAAAGCTGGCGCTCGTGATCTGCTCGAAGTGCGTGATCTCTTGTTTTACCGGTTTGTAATGTTTGATCAGGTCATACACAAACAGCTGCACCTTGCCCTTCTCCCAGTAAATGCAAGCCAGGCGTGTGCCCTTACCATCCCAGAACAACAGCGGATAACTGGGGTTCACTTCATTGTCAAATGAACGTACGCCATTTCTCAGCAATACCCTTCTGTCGACAAAGTTTTCATACAGTACCACCTGGTTTTGCCCCTTTACATATTCCACCACTGCATAAGTTTGACTGCGGGGAGCAGGGTTGGGGGTAAAACGGATATAATCACGATTATGCGTTACATCTTCTGTGAGGATCACATTGCCCTTGGGAGCATTGCGCCGGCCCGTAATGTCTTTGTAATACTTCTCCGACATCTGCTCCATAAAATCACGCAGCACATCCTTAAACTTCTTTTTACAGATCCGCTGCGAAGCACTGTTGAGGTTGCGGTACACACGTGCCAGGTAAAGGAAATACGTAACATTCTCTTTCTTGTATTTCTCCGCTATATAGTACCAGAAAGCATGACCCGCCAGCAAAGGCTTTTCAAAGGCAAACTGGTAAAAATTCTTGTATTCGGCAGAAAGCAGCGTCGATTTCAGCTGATCGTCCAGCGTGGTATTCCAGTCTTCCGCTACATAATCCACATAACCATCTACCAGCCATTTGGGCAGATCCAGCAAAGCCTGGTTCGCAGCAATCTCACCCAGATCATCTCCAAACAGGATATTGTCTACCAGGATCTTGGCAATCCCCTGCCGTACCTGCCTGCGCAAGTCCGCATGGTCCCCGTTGAAGTAAACGATCATTTTATTGTTCACCAGTTTGGTGATGCCACCCGTGGTTTGCCAATCCGTGTTGAGCCCTATATTCGATTGCTCCAGTTCGTTGAAATTGTTATAAATAACAATATTGGCCCTGCGTTGCAGGCCATATTCTACAAATTGTTCAATTGCGGGCAGCTCTTCTTCGGCAATCTGAAGTACGTAGTTGGCAATCGTTTTGCCATTTTCGTAGAAATAAGTGTTGAAATTCGTGGATTGGTAGTATTCCCATTTGAACTTTCGATACTGAACCCGGTTTTTACCAAACTCTACTGTATTCACCTGAGCACTCACATCCATGTGCAAAAGCAGTACGGAAAGCAGGAAACCAAAAAGTACTTTTGCGGATGGCTTAATCTGTTGAAATTGCATAGCCTGTCATTAATGTTTTAAAGTTAAAACAAACCCTGTTACCGGGTAAAAAAAAATCAATTGGCGTAAATTAGATACCCTTATGCTTACAGTAAAACAATTTCCCTTCAGTCCTCTCCAGGAAAATACCTATGTAATTTATAATGAACAGGACGAATGTTGCATTATCGATCCCGGTTGTTATTTTGGCAATGAGCGCAATGAATTAAAAGAATTCATCGAAGAAACCGGCCTTACCCCTAAATATTTGTTAAATACCCACTGTCACCTCGATCATGTATTCGGCAACAAGTTTGTTCACGACACCTGGGGGTTAACCTTACACCTGCACGAAAAAGAAAAAATAGTACTGGATCTTGGCCCTACGTTCGGGTTAAATTGGGGGTTGCCCTTCGACAATTATAAAGGCGACCTGATCTATTTACGTGAAGGTGATACCGTTCGGTTGGGTGAAGATAGGTTCATTATCCTGTTTACACCGGGACATTCTCCCGGCCATATCAGTTTTTACTGCCCCGAACAGCATTTTGTCGTGAGCGGAGATGTTTTGTTCCGCCGGAGCATCGGCCGTACCGACCTCCCCGGGGGAGATTTTGATACCTTGGCCCGCAGCATCCGCGAACAGCTATATACCCTGCCCGATGAAACCATCGTCTACAACGGCCACGGGCCCGAAACTACCATCGGGGAAGAGAAAAGGAGTAACCCTTACGTGCGGCCCTGACGCCAGCGCACCCAAATCAAATATTTTCGCCAAAAAACCTGCGCAAAAAGAGGAGCATAGTGCCCGGATTTCAGTCTGATTCCGTACATTAGATATATCAATTAATCTAATATGGTAAAAGCTGACGAGGACGTATAGAGGACCTATAGAGGAGTTATAGAGGACCTGACGAGGATTTCATCCTGGGATCATCCGTAGATGATTGTAGGATTACTTATTGACTACCCACTGATTACACTACAGAACCCTTCTGCATCTCCCCTGGGGATAGACATATAAAAAGGCAATATCTGGAGGATGTTCAGGCCAGTCCCGTACCCTGTTCAGGCGCTTAAACCTGCATTCAACTAGAAATACTTGCCGATAAAAGGTAGCTTCTGCATCTCCTTTTTCTCCACCTTCACGATCAGCCAGGTAAAGAGACTAAAAAACAGAATGGAAGTCCCATAGTAGAGACCATAAGAAGTAGCCGTCCAGTCTTTCTTTTTGGCAGGCACCAGCAACTGGACAATCAAATATTCATGAATAATATAGAAAAGCGTCACGATCACCAGGTACGTGATCAGCTTTTTCCGGGCATAGGGAATGGGGTAATGCTTTTGACCCTGTACATAGCTCACCACCATCATAAAAGAATAACACAGGAAAGTGGCCCAGGCTGCGCCCATATAGTGAAATCCGGGAATAAAGGCAATATTGAGTACAATCGTAATGACCGCCCCGCCAATCGTAACCCAGGCGCCCATCATATTGCGGTTGGTCAGTTTGTACCAGATCGACAGGTTGTAATAGATGCCCAGGAAAATACTGGCCATGGCCAGGATTGGCACAATATGGATGCCCTGCGCATACTCCGGGTGTTTCGAGGCAATCAGCCCTTTCCAGAAGTCCAGGAATAGCGAGATGATCAGGAACATGAAACAACAGGCGATCACAAACAACTTCATGATCCGGGCATACATTTTCTGCGCCCCTTCATTCCTCGATTGGTTGAAGAAAAAAGGCTCCGCCGCCATCCGGAAGATCTGTATAAAGATCGTGATCAGTACCGCCAGCTTATAGTTGGCCCCAAATACCCCCAGCTCAAATTCCGACTGCCCTGCATATTGTTCCACCAATACCTTCCTGTAGATCACCCGGCTCAGCATTTCATTGATCATGCCCCCAAACCCCACAATGATCAGCGGGTAGGAGTAATGCATCACTTCCTTCCACAGCCCTTTGTCGAAGGTAAACTTGAACGAAGTGAATTCCTTGTACAGCAACAGCAAAGTAACAGCGCTGGCAATCAGGTTGGCGATGATGAAATACCCGATGCCAATACGTGGATTGTACAGCAGCGCCAGGAACGAATTGGCCCCCGAATCGTGCGCCGGCTTCGCCACATAATAAAAAAATAAGATAATAAGAATATTCAGCAGGATCGAGAAAACATTGACGAAAGCATACTTACGGGGGCGTTCTTCCAGCCGCAATTTGGCCAGCGGGATCGTGTACAGCGTATCAAAAAACACGATCCAGATCATCCAGGTCACAAACTCCGGGTGACTGTCCATCTCAATAAAATGCGTCAATGGCCCCTTGAATACGAACAATAAAAGCGTAAAAAGGATCGTGGTAAACCAGATCGAAATGTTAAGCGTATTAAATAATTTTTGCCGGTTGTGCGTTTGCGCGAAACGAAAGAAGCTCGTTTCGAGTCCATATGTAAAGAGAACCGTCAAAAAGGGGATCACCGCGTATATCTGTGTGTAGGGATACGATCCACTGGGGTCAAACAATCGAAAACCCAGCAGGCTGACGCCAAAGTTGAGGAACCTGCTGACAATTCGGGGAATGCCATACCAGACTGTTTGACCTGCTAATTTCTTAATGCTCAACTAAAGATGGATTTAGATTTCAGAATAGTTAAAATATGTCAGGCTGAGCTTGTCGAAGCCCTTTGGTTGGCTCAGGGTGACCAATTAACTAAAATGACTTTTTTAGATTTTGTGTTCCAAAATTAAGGGTTAGCGCCACAAACTGATCGTTAATCCTCATATTGGAGCCCCTTTTGTTGGCGGAGCAGTAATTTTTTCGACCCTTAAGCGACTTATTAAATAGTATAACGCCGCGTTTCAGCGTTTATGCTTTAATGGATATCTCTAATAACAAATAAACAACAATGAAGAGAATTTTACCCCTGCTGATCCTGTTTGTTTCCATCATGATCAGCACCCAAACCAATGCCCAGGTTACCGCTACAGAAGGCAAAGTAGAGCATACCAAAGGTGATAAAATAGCTGCTGTAATTGAATTGCCTTACCCTGTAGAAGAGGTGGAAGCTGCCATTGCAGAGCATTTTTCCAAAAAAGGTGGCAAAAGCGATAGGAGCAAGGGATTTGACATCTACCGCAATATGAAATTAAGCGATGAAGAAGTGGAGATGAACGACCTGCATTTTAAAGTAGAGCGCAAAAGCCGTAAAGAAAAAGACATCACCGTAGTATACCTCCTCGTAGGAAGGCCCAGCGAAAACGTGGGCGTACGTTCCGGTGTAGATCGCCACAAGATCAATGAAGCCAAAGCATTCCTCAACCAGCTCACCCCTTCCGTAGAATCCCACCACCTGGCAGTACAGGTACAGGGACAGGAAGACGTGATGAAGAAAGCCACCAAAAAGAACCTGGCCCTCATCGATGAGCAAAAAGAGTTGGAAGAAAAGATAAAATCCTTGCAGCAAAAGCTCGATCAAAATAAGATCGACCAGCAAAAACAATCAGAAGAACTGACCCGCCAGCAGGGCGTACTCGACGCCATGAAAGCAAGGCAGAAGAGTTAGAAAAACAGCAACGAGCTCCCGCTGGGGCGGGACAAGTTATGAGCTTCGAGCTACGAGCTTTTATTCGCGGCAATAGCCGCGGGTCATAGCTTGTGCCTCGATGCTTTTTATTTTCAGAGATGCTTCAGGTATTTAATGTATTTACTCGAAGCTCGCGGCTCGGCGTTCGCAACTGTTTTCCTGTATTCGCTCGCAGCTCACAGCTCGTGGCTCGCAGCTTTCGGCTTGGCAAACTCCATACACTCCAGTCTCAACTCTTCCATAGTAAGCGACTGTTTCATGAGCTCGCAATAATGTTCATCCTTCCTGTTACCGCTATAGTAATGGCAATTATAACACATGCGCTGCGTGGAAACAATCCCCGCCTGATTGAGGCGGTAGATCAGGTCAAACAGCGTGTTTAACAAATGCCCTTTCTGTTCTGGCAGCAGGCAGTCTACTGCCTGATCCAGCGGCCTCGTATAGTTTTCAGTGGCCAGCGCCAGTTCCAGTCCTTTGGGTGTGAGTGAAAGTATAAAGCTGCGGGAGTCTTTCGCATCCGTGAGGCGTTGTACCAGCGCTTTCTGCTCCAGCGCTTTTACCGAATCCGAAATGGTGGCCTTGGTAACATTGAATTCTTTGGCCATATAGGCCGCCTTACGCTGTTGAGGATCGGGGTGGAACCTGATGAAGAGTAATAGCTGTAGCTGCGTGGAACTCAGCCCATGATTTTGCGCCTGGGCCTGCACCAATACACGAAATACTTCCGAGAGCTTTCCCAGGGAAGCCGTGATCTTACTGTTGCTGTTGATCAGATGCTGTTCAGGGTTAAATGACGACATAAAATGATAAGGTGTATCCGGTTTTTGAAAGGTAACCGGTTAGAACTCCCCGGCACGGACATAAGGATACGTCAACAATGTAGCTGTGAGTACGATGGCCTTGAACCAGGCCTGGTGCATAGCTTCCACTTCTTCCGGGGCATGTCCTTTATTGGCCAGCAGGGGTTTGATGGTAGCCGTAATAGGATATATGAATGCGGTGATATAGCGATAATGGACGATCGGGGCTGCTTCTATCTCATCGGTCTTATTCTTTTTGATCCTGTGGTGCCGCAGCCCTATTTCATATTGATAGTTGAGCCAGGTTTGATCAAAGGGGCGCAGGCAAACATCTTTCACCCATTGTATAAAGCGTTGCCGCACCGCTGTAAGATATTCCAGATTTGCCATATTATTCTTACTAAAATAATTTAGCAGGTGCGGATGGCTACCGATCAGTTCATACCAGATGTCCATTACAGCATCTGCCTGCTCTACCAAAACCTCCCCGGCTTTGCGCAGGTTATCTTCATCAACCTGTGTAAACATGACCGTAGCTTTCAGCAACTCCAGGTCCTTCAGCGTGACCGGTGAGGTCTTCGTGGTGTGACCATAATCATAACCCCTGACATTCGTTTCTAAGCTTTCCATAAGTACACCGTTTGAGTAATGATCTAATGAGGATTCCTAACCAGCCTTTCCTTAACGCAAACACAACTCAACCGGTAAATTACCGGTGAGCCTTTGAGATACTTACGAAAACCACATAATCAAGGGATTAGCGAAAAGCAACTATTTTATTAAAGGGGCATTAAAAAAGAGCTGGCTTTGGATTTGCAGCATACCTCACCATTGCATTACCTGCTAAAAACACTTTTACTATGTTATCTACCCGCTTCATCAACACCTGGGCATGGGCTGCCCTGCCGGCCCTGCTCTTCCTGGCCTGCCAGTCCACACCGAAAACGAATACGCCCGATACCCCTGCTGAGCAGGATTCCTTATTCACCAAATACCATTTAGATAAGATCAAACTGCCGCCAGGATTCCAGGTTGCTGTCTATGCAGCTGTGCCCAACGCACGCAGCATGTGCTGGGGCAACAATGGTGTTTTGTTTGTAGGCAATAAGGACGAGAAGAATGTATACGCGATTACCGATACCAATAAAGACGGTAAGGCCGATAGCGTATACACCATTGCCACCGGCCTCACCATGCCCAATGGCGTGGCTTTCCGCAATGGAAGCTTGTATGTAGCCGAGATGAGCCGCATACTGCGGTTCGACAGCATTGAAAGCCGGCTCACCAATCCGCCTGCCCCCGTAGTCGTGTATGATAAATATCCCGACAAGGCCCACCACGGCTGGAAGTTCATCGCTTTCGGACCCGATGGCAAGCTCTATATACCCGTCGGAGCCCCCTGCAATGTATGTGAAGAGAAAGACCCCGTATTTGCTACCATCACCCGCATGAATCCTGATGGCACCGGCATGGAAATATTTGCCAAAGGCATTCGCAATAGCGTGGGCTTTGCCTGGCACCCCGGTACCAAAGAATTGTGGTTTACCGAAAATGGCCGCGATAACCTCGGTGAGGATGTACCAGAAGATGAACTCAATGTGGCGCCTAAGAAAGATATGCATTTTGGCTTCCCCTACTGCCACCAGGGCGATATCCCCGATCCTGAATTTGGCAAAGGAAAAAACTGTGCTGATTATACAGGGCCTGTTCAGAAATTAGGTCCCCATGTGGCCGCACTGGGCATGCGCTTTTATACCGGCAGCATGTTCCCGGCCGAATACAAGAACAGGATATTCATTGCCCAGCATGGCAGCTGGAACAGGAAGATAGCTTCCGGTTACCGCGTGATGATGGTTACACTCGAAGGAAATAAAGCCGTGAAGTTTGAGCCTTTCGCTACAGGCTGGCTGCCGGGAACAGATGATAAAGAGGCGATAGGTCGTCCCGTTGATGTGGAAGTAGCTGCCGATGGCGCTTTACTGATCAGTGATGATAAACAGGGAGTGATTTACAGAGTAACGTATTCAAAGTGAGTTCAGCTGCTTAAAGAGGAACTACCATTAAGAGAAGTGGGGGAAGGTTTTAGCTGTTAGGTATTAGGTATTAGCTGTTAGCTATTGGAGGATGATCAAAGGCGAAGCGAAAGAGCTAAAAGCTAAATCCTAAAAGCTAGTAGCTATTGTTCTTCTTCTCCTTCCACTTTATTGAGACCCAGCTTGTCGATTGCTATCGCAGCAGCGATCTGGCTGGCGTCTTTTTTATTGTAGGCCTTGCCTTCCGCCAGGAGGGCTCCATCCACTACAGCGCCGATGGTGAAGAGGCGCCGGCCGCCTTCGATGCGTTCATCGAGCGTTTCAAACTCCAGGTTCTTGCCATTCTTATTCGCCCAGCCGTATAATTTATTCTTGTGGTTGATCTCCAGCGCTTCCAGGTCCTCCATGTAGAGGTGGGGGATGATGATACATTCCAGCACCCATTTCTTTGTTTTTACAAATCCCTTGTCGAGGTAGATGGCGCCTACAACCGCTTCCAGCGTATTGCCGAAGATCTGGCTCATCTTAAGAGAATTGTCAAACTTATTATAGAAGGTGATCTTCTTCAGGCCCATCTTGATGGCAATTTCATTGAGCTTATTGCGGTTGACCATCTTGCTCCGCATCTCAGTGAGAAAGCCTTCTTCTTTATAAGGATATTTCTTAAACAGGAAATCCGCTACAATGCCGCTGAGGATGGCATCTCCCAGGTATTCCAGCCGCTCATTGTTCTCATCCGCACTGTCACGAACAGAGCGATGCGTCAATGCCGCCTGGTACAACGCAGTTTTGCCGGGTACAAAACCCAGCACATTTCGAAGATTCTTCTTGAAAGCAAGATTGCTTCCCTTGCCAATAAATCGGTCCAGGATTCCCACGATAGTCAAGCTACAATTTTTTCATTAAGCCAAAAAATCAATAATAGGTAAGGGCTTATGCTTTGGTACTAAGATACCAAACAACGAACAAGGTTAGTGAAAAATTATGCAGCGTGCTTTTTAGTACTTTTTTACGATCACACAGGCATTGTGCCCGCCAAAGCCAAACGTATTACTTAGGGCAGCCCGCACAATTCTTTTTTGCGGTTTTTCAAAGGTAAAATTAAGACGTGGATCTAATTCGGGATCGTCAGTGAAGTGGTTGATCGTAGGAGGGACCGTATCATGCTGAACAGCCATGATACAGGCTATGGCTTCTACCACCCCGGCTGCACCGAGGCAGTGACCGGTCATGGATTTGGTAGAACTGATATTGACATTAAAGGCGTGCTCCCCAAAAACATCCGTAATCGCCTTCACCTCGGCAATATCACCCAGTGGGGTGGAAGTGCCGTGTGTATTGATATAATCAATGTCTTCAGGCTTCATACCGGCATCATCGAGGGCAGATAACATGACGTTTTTTGCACCCAGCCCTTCGGGGTGGGGGGCTGTTACGTGGTGCGCGTCGGCAGTAGCGCCGGCGCCGGCAATTTCGCAATAGATCTTGGCGCCGCGTGCAAGCGCATGCTCCAGGTCTTCGAGAATGATAGCTCCCGATGCCTCACCCATGATAAAACCGTCACGGTCTTTATCGTAAGGGCGGCTGGCCGTTTTGGGATCATCATTCCGCTCGCTCATGGCTTTCATAGCATTAAATCCACCAACGCCGGCTTCGCTGATCACCGCTTCAGAACCTCCTGTTAATATAACATCGGCTTTGTTGAGGCGAATCAGGTTAAAGGCCTCCATAATAGCATTGGTAGAAGATGCGCAGGCACTCACAACGGCAAAGTTGGGGCCCCTGAAACCATGACGCATGGAAATATGACCTGCTGCAATGTCCAGTATCATCTTGGGGATGAAGAAAGGATTGAACCGGGGAGTGCCATCACCCTTGGCGAAGTTGATCACTTCTTCCTGAAAGGTGATGAGACCACCGATACCACTGGCGAATACCACCCCTACGCGATCAGGATTTACCGCTCCACCACCTATGCCCGAATCGGCTACCGCCTGATCGCTGGCGCCGAGAGCTATCTGGGTGAAACGGTCAAGCTTCCGGGCTTCTTTCCTATCGAGAAATTGTAACGGATCAAACCCCTTTAGCTCACAGGCAAAGCGGGTTTTGAATTTCGACGCATCAAATTGTGTAATAAAGTCTGCACCGGATACGCCACCAATGAGGCCATTCCAATATTCTTGCAAGCTGTTTCCAATAGGAGTCAATGCGCCAATACCTGTTACAACAACGCGTTTTAAATGCATAGGATTCTTGCCGGAAGTTTTTTTAAAGTAACAAATCCGCCTTCGGGCGTACACCAGCTATCGAAGGGCGGATTTAATTTATTACACCTGAACGATAGTTCAGATTACTTAGCATGCTCTTCTAAGTAAGCAATAGCCTGACCAACAGTAGTGATGGTTTCAGCTTGCTCATCAGGAATGGAAATATTGAATTCTTTTTCAAATTCCATGATCAGTTCTACGGTGTCCAGTGAATCGGCACCTAAATCATTGGTGAAAGAAGCCTCATTGGTAACCTCTGCTTCTTCAACACCTAACTTATCAACAATGATCTTTTTAACTCTGGTTGCAATGTCTGACATTTTTGTAAAGTTTAGTTACGGCTGCAAAAATATAGATTTTGGCATAATGACAATAAATCACTGGTTTTTAATTATGGTGCAGATATTTTTTAGTTTCAATGAATTGTAGTACTATCCGCCCTCCATTTACGGCAAATTCAATGCCCGTGGGCAGTATAACAGCCTTCCCCACATCTTCCGGCAAATGGCAAAGCACCCCGAAATAGATTCCCGGATCGTACAATTCCAACCCCCAACTATCCTAAAATGAACTGTTATAAGCTTATTTTTTAATACATCATACCCGCTGTTAAAGGGTAAATCCTTATATTGCAGCAACCGAAACACTTCACAAATTCCCGCGCATGGCTCTAAAAATCATCGATCACGGTACGAAAGAATACAACCAAATGGTTCAATTGCGGAATGACATTCTGCGCAAACCCCTTGGACTGAGTTTTACCCCCGAAGAACTGGAAAAAGAAAAAGAAGAAATACTGATCGGTGCATTCGAAGAAGAAAAAATGCTGGGCTGCTGTATGCTCATCACCATCGATCCCGCTACCGTTCGGTTACGCCAGATGGCGGTACTGAACAATGTGCAGGGAAAAGGTATCGGCCGCGCATTGATGCAATTTGCAGAAAACATTGCCCGCGACATGGGATACCGCAAAATGACCATGCATGCCCGCCAAACCGCCATCGGCTTCTACGAAAAACTGGGCTACCAGGTCAATGGCGATCTCTTTGAAGAAGTTTCCATCCCACACTATATAATGGAGAAAGCGCTGTAAGAAGTCGGAAAGTCCGGAAGACCGCAAGTCGGAAAGACGGGGAGACTGTAAGTCCGGAAGAAAAACCGCAGCGCAGCAATTGTATTACGTACCGACTTTCGGACTTTACTGACTTTCGGACTATTTCATCAGCTCATCCGGAACGTCAGCGCCGCAAAATCCTGTACCGACAGCTGCTCCGCTCTCTTATTAAAGAGTTCGTCCTGCAGCTCTTCTGCGCTGAACAGGCTTTTCACCGCATTGCGCAAAGTTTTACGGCGCTGCTGGAAAGCTGTTTTTACCAGCACAAAGAGCGCCCGTTCACTTTTCATTGCCACCGGCGTCTCAATAGGGAGTAAGCGTATGACTGCACTTTTAACCTTGGGAGGTGGGTTGAATGCTTTTTCGTCTACCTCAAATAAGTATTCCACTTTAAAGAAAGCCTGCACCAATACACTCGTCACCCCATATACTTTGGAACCTTCCTTAGCAGCTACCCGTTGCGCCACTTCTTTCTGAAACATGCCTGTCATAGATTCCAGGTTGTCCTTCCACTCCAGCATTTTAAAAAGTATCTGCGAAGAAATATTATAGGGGAAATTGCCAACCACCGTAAACCGGCCTTCAAAAGGAGCGGGGATATCCAGGATGCTTTGCGCAATGATCTTTCCTTCCAGCACCGGGTATTCCTGCAACAGCCAGCCTACCTTTTCATCATCCAGCTCCACACACTTGAAGTTGATGCCGGGCAGCCCGATCAGGTATTTCGTAAGTGCTCCGCCACCTGGCCCCACTTCCAGCAATTGCTGAAAAGGATGCTCCTGTATAGCCTCCACGATCTTCCGGCTGATGTTTTCATCTTTTAAAAAATGCTGCCCCAGCGACTTCTTGAGTGTGTACATGCCACAAAGGTAAGAAGTCGGGAAGTCGGAAAGTCGGTAAAGTCCGGAAGTCGGTAAGTAATACAGTAACTGCATTGAGGTTTTTCTTTCGGACTTTCCGACTTCCGGTCTTTAGGTCTTCCCGTCTTCTTAACTGTCTTTCGTCCGGTCTTTCCGACTTTCGGTCTTCCGGACTATTCTTCGTACTTTAGTCGCCAGAATTAAGAAATATGAATGCTCCGCAACAAAAACCGGTAATAGGCATCACAATTGGCGACCTTAATGGTATCGGAACAGAGTTGATCATCAAAACCTTCTCCGATCACCGTGTGCTGGAACTGTGTACACCCGTCATTTTTGCTTCCAATAAAGTCATTAACTTTTACCGTAAAGGCGTACCTGATCTTAACTTCAACTATCAAAGTATTAAGGAGTTAAACCGTATCACCCCCAAGCAGGTGAATATCTTCAATTGCTGGGAGGAAGAAGTGGGCATCACCCCCGGCGTACTCACCGATATGGCTGGCAAATACGCCGTTAAATCACTGGCTGTTGCCGTGCAGGCACTGAAAGAAAATAAAATACAGGGACTGGTTACAGCCCCCATCCATAAAAAAAATACCCAATCGGCCGAATTCAACTTCACAGGTCATACCCCTTACCTGAAGCATATATTCGGCGTGCAGGATGTAGTGATGCTGATGGTTGCCAGCAACCTTAAGGTGGCCCTCGTTACCGAGCACGTGCCGTTGAGAGAAGCCGCCCAGCACATCACCCGTGAGCGGATTGTATCCAAGCTGAATATCCTCAATCAGTCATTGATAAAAGACTTCGGTATCGACAAACCTAAAATTGCAGTATTGGGATTGAATCCCCATGCAGGCGATGAAGGATTGATAGGCAAGGAAGAAGATGAGATCATTAAGCCTGCCATTAAAGATGCCAAACGTTCTATGCTGGTGATGGGACCCTATAGTGCGGATGCTTTCTTTGCCCGCCATCATTATACCAGGTTTGATGCCGTGCTGGCCATGTACCACGATCAGGGCCTGATCCCCTTTAAGTCACTTGCCCTGGGCGAAGGAGTAAATTATACCGCAGGCCTGCCCGGTATCCGCACTTCCCCCGACCATGGTACTGCTTTCGATATTGCCGGTAAAAATAAAGCCGATCATGGTTCTTTCCTCACAGCTATCTACGAATGCATTGACATAATCAATCAGCGGAGCGGCTATGCAGAAAATCGCAGGAACCCTCTGAAGAAAATGACTTCCGTGATTCTGGCCAATGCCGTGGATGAAGCTTTAGAGATACCAGAAACAGACGAATAATCAACCTTCTTTGTCATTTCGTCTCACCCTTCTTTGTCATTTCGAACGAAGCGAAGCGGAGTGAGAGATCTGCTATCGAAGCAAAGGAATCAAAGCAAGCGCAAATCGAAGCAAACACAAATCGAAGCAAGCGTCCACTTACCACTTACCACTCACCACTTGCCTATTTAAAGAAGCTGTCCGCAATACCCTTATTGACAGTGTAGTTGCTATACGTAATCTCTAATTTCCCCTTCTGATCTTTCTCGGAACCAGTGGCCGCTGCAGGTTTTTCACCTGTATCATAGTCGAATGCCAGCCCTTTGGGAAGTTTATAATCTTTGGTATTGAAGCTGAATACTACTTTGTCGGGCAGGCCCCAGTTGGCAAATTTGCCATAGCTCATTTCCATTTCATACGTGCCATTGCTCTTCGTGGTCATGATCGCTTTCTTCACCAGCGATTGCTTTTCGTCGATGTACAGCGTGGCCACCACGATATCACTCTTTTCATCCAGCGGCAACAGTTTCACGATACGTACATCCGTACCTGCTACCTTGCCATTGCCGGCTGGCACAGCCGTATAATTATCATTGGCAAACAGACCGCCGAGGTTTACATTGGCGCCTCCCTTGGGTACGATGGCAATGCCATCTTCCTTTTTGATCCGGAATTTATCGGGGTTCTTGTAGTAGATGATCACTTTGGATTCCGGTATTTTCATGAAAGACACATCCGTCTTCATCACACCGTCTGCCTGGTAATCCTTTACCGTGGCCAGTTTGTCTTTTACTTTTTTAATAAGCGCATCTGCTTCCTGGGCCTGCGAAGGCAATAAGGCCATAGCGAACAGACCTGTCAATGCTATTGTTCTCAGGAGTCCTTTCATTGTTGCTTTTGGTCGGCTGGTGGGTAGCGTTCCGGAGGCAAAATTAAGGTGCGCTTCGTTGTAATCATAGTCCTGTTCACACTTTAACGATTTAACATAAAAGGTGACACACCTGCTACAGTAAAAGGTGACACCTTTCCCCTGCATCGCAAACGAAAGGTGTCACCTTTATTCCAGGCTCGCAGCTCGTAGCTCACAACTCGAAGCTGTTTTCCTACAGCTGCCGCCAGTAAACCAATAATCAGTAATAAATAATCAATAATCCGCCAGCTTAACTACAGAAAGCTATCCGATTCCCGATACGCCTTGATCAGCGCCACTTCTCCCTCTTTCCCCGGCTTCGCATTGCCATGCTCCATGCCCAGGATGCCTTTGTAGCCCTTGCTGTGGATATGCTTGAAGATATTCTTGTAGTTCATTTCACCTGTGGTAGGCTCTTTACGGCCGGGGTTGTCACCGATCTGTAAATACCCGATCTCATCCCAGGATTTATTGAGATTATTAATAATATCCCCTTCATTGCGCTGCATATGGTACATATCGAAAAGGAACTTGCAACTGGGACTGCCCACTGCCTGACAGATCATATAGGTCTGATCCGAATGGCGGAGGAACAGGTCCGGGTTGTCACTCAATGCTTCCAGTACCATTACCAGCCCATGTGGCTCCAGGATAGCGCTGGCCTTACGCAAGGCATTGATAACATTGGCAGTTTGGTATTCGAAGGAAAGACTCCTTTCATAATTCCCCGGTACTACCGTCATCCATTTGGCGCCGCAGCGCTTGGCCACTTCCACCGCTTCCTTGCAATCCTTGATCATTCTGTCGATCCATTCCTGCTTGCCCGATGCCAGCGAAGTTTTCCAATGCCAGTTGTCCGAGGTCACAACGAAAACACCCATGCGCATGCCGAGCGATGCCAGCGTTTCGCCGATCTTCTTTTGCATCTCCACAGGCCGGCCCATCATGCCATTGTCTTCAATAGACCGGAAGCCCATGCTATGCGCAAATTTTATCTGTTCAATAAAGTCAGCGCCACCGCTGTTTTTAAACATGCCATCGTGAAAGGCATAGTCAAGGTTAAATGTTTTTTCAGCATTCGTTAGGGTATCTCCCTTTTCATCCGACTTACCAAGTGCTATAGCAGATGTTGCCAAAGAGGCGCCGGTGAATAGGGAATTACGCATAAATTGTCGACGTTTCATGTTCTGAGTGTTTGGATAAATTTAACATCAATATGTTGTTGCATAGCTATAGCTTGAAAATTTATTTTTAACGCAATCGATTTCTCTACCTGGGCGATATAGTTTAGGGGGGACCTACAAATTATTTTCTTATCTTTCGAGCACCTAAACTTATTAAGTGTGAAACGACTGGTGTTATTCTTTTATGGGGCTACTGCAGTAAGTGTAGCTTCGGCACAACAAGCGACTAATTTTGAACCCTACGAAACAACCATTCCCGGTTCAGCTATATCTTTCAAGATGCTGCCTGTACCCGAAGGTAAATTCCTGATGGGCAGTCCTGAAAAAGAAGCTGGCAAGAAGCCCGATGAAAGCCCACAGCGCAATGTGAATGTTTCAGCGTTCTGGATGGGCCGGTATGAAGTCACCTATGATGAATTCCTGTTGTTCTTCAATGATGAAAGCACCAGCCGCAATTCAGAAGTAGATGTGGTAACAAGACCTACCCCGCAGTATATCGACCTCAGCTGGGGCATGGGCAAGCAGGGGGGATTTCCCGTAAACAGTATGTCCCAGCGCACAGCCCTTATGTATTGCCGGTGGCTGTATAAAAAGACAGGGATGTTTTACCGGCTGCCTACAGAAGCAGAGTGGGAGTATGCCTGCCGGGCTGGTACCACTACCGCTTATTATTTCGGGAATGATGCCAAACAATTGAAAGATTATGGCTGGTTTAGCGTCAATAGTAAAAACAAGTACCAGAAAGTAGGGCAGAAGAAACCCAATGCCTGGGGATTGTACGATATGATCGGCAATGTGGCAGAATGGACCCTCGATCATTATGATGAGAAATATTTTACAACCATTGCCGACGGCGTTACCGACCCTTCCTTCAACACAGAGGATACCTACCCCAAAACAGTGCGTGGCGGTGGCTACCTCGATAAGCCAGAGGCTTTGCGCAGCGCCAGTCGTGGTAAGTCAGATCCCTCCTGGAACAAGCGTGATCCCCAGATCCCTAAAAGCAAATGGTGGCTCACAGATGGGATGTCAGTAGGGTTTCGCCTGGTGCGGCCCCTGAAGGCGCCAACGGCAGAAGAAGCAGAAGCATTTTATAAAAAATACCTCGGTAATTAGATTGCTCCATTATATAAATTAACAACCATGCGTAAAGATGCATCCAACAACTCTTCCCGGCGTGACTTTGTGAAACAGTCTTCCCTGATTGCCGGCGGATTGATCGCTGCCCCTCTCTTTTCCAAAGCCAATTATTTCTCCGGTGCTGATGATGTCATTAAAGTAGCCCTCATAGGCTGCGGTGGCCGGGGTACCGGTGCCGCCATGCAGGCTTTGCTTACCAAACAAAATGTAAAGCTGGTAGCCATGGCCGATGCCTTCAGCGATCGCCTGGAAAAATGCTATAAATCATTGACCGCCGATTCCAAATCCGGCGATAAGACAGTAAAGGACCGTGTGGATGTACCCGCAGAAAGGCGTTTTGTAGGTTTCGATGGTTACCTGAAAGCCATTCCCCTGGCCGATGTGGTTATCCTGGCCACCCCACCCGGTTTCAGGCCCATTCACTTCGAAGAAGCCGTAAAGCAGAACAAACATATTTTCATGGAAAAGCCCGTGGCTACCGATCCTGCCGGCGTACAAAAAGTACTGGCAGCGGCAGAACAGGCCAAAGCTAAAAAGCTGAATGTAGTAGTGGGCTTGCAACGCCACTACCAGAACAGCTACCGTGAACTGTTCAAAAGGAAAAACCTCATTGGCGATATCACCTCTGCGCAGGCCTGGTGGAACAACGACGGTGTATGGGTCAACAAACGCCAGCCCGGTCAAACCGAAATGGAATACCAGATGCGCAACTGGTATTATTTCGTATGGCTCTGCGGCGATCATATCGCAGAACAGCATATCCACAATATCGATGTCATCAACTGGTTCAAAGGCGGCTATCCTGTAAAAGCACAGGGTATGGGCGGACGCCAGGTGCGCAAAGGAAAAGAGTATGGTGAAATATTTGACCACCATTATGTAGAGTTCCACTACGCCGATGGTTCCATTCTCAACAGCCAGTGCCGCCATATTCCCGGCACCATGAGCAAGGTGGATGAACTGTTTGTCGGCACCAAAGGGATCATCAAAACAGGAGAAGCCAATATTGTAAGCAACAAGGGCAAAGTGCTGTACCAGTTCGACACGAAAACCGAAAACAACCCTTACCAGACAGAACACGATGAACTGTTTGAAGCCATTGCCAAGGGCCAGTACAAGTTTGCAGATGCAGAGAACGGTGCAAAAAGCTCCATGACCTCCATCCTCGGTCGTATGGCTACTTATACCGGGCAGGTGATCGAGTGGGACAAAGCCATCAATTCAGGCATTGACCTCCATCCCAAGGTATACGATTTTGCAGCTACACCACCCTTATTACCCGATGCGGATGGTTTCTACCCGGTGGCGACACCAGGCGTAACCAAATACGGTTTCTAATTGAATATACTTAATGCAAGCGGCCCGCTCCAGAGAGTGGGCCGCTTTTTAATAGGGTAGTAGTCAGGCGATTGAATGAAGCATTATTCTTATATAATGTTAAAGTGACATTATTTTAATCGCCCTTTCCGGTGTTGGAGCGTATAATTCATTTATCTTTAGCGCAACCTTTAAAACTAAACAACCAACGACCTTGGCCGCATTGAGCTATTATATAGCCCTACCCTTTCTGTATTTGTTATCTGTGCTGCCTTTTCGCGCACTGTATTTGCTATCAGATGTCTTTTGTCTTTTTTTATATCATGTGATCGGTTATCGGAAAAAGGTAGTTTTTGACAACCTGCGCAACTCTTTCCCTGATAAAACCGACTCGGAAATCAAAGCCATTCGAAAACACTTCTACCGTTACTTCTGCGATCTTTTCCTTGAAACATTCAAAACACTGACCATCAGTCGTGCTTCCATGTTAAAGCATTGCAGTATGGACCCGGCAGCAGAAACATTGTTCAACGGGTATGCCGCCGAAAATAAAAGCATTGTCGTGGTAATGGGTCATTACGGCAACTGGGAATGGGCAGGCAATACTTTCAGCCTCAGGTGTAAGCACCAGTTGTATGTGATCTATCATCCATTGCGCAACCCGCATTTTAACAGGTTGACCATAAAAATGCGCACGCGGTTTGGTACTAAGCTGATAGCCATGAAAGATACGTTCCGGGATATGGTGCAGAACAGGGGACATTTATCCGCAACTGCCTTTATTGCCGATCAAACGCCTTCGCCTGACAAAGCTTATTGGATGAATTTTCTGAACCAGGATACACCTGTTTTTCCTGGTACAGAGCGAATCGCCCAAAAAATGAATTATCCGATCGTTTATGTATCGATAAAAAAAATAAAACGGGGCTATTATACGTTAACCGCTGACACTTTGAAGATGCCGCCTTATAATGCCATCCGCGAGGGTGAAATTACCGAAGCGCATACCAAAAGACTGGAAGCGGATATCATCAGTAACCCGGAAACCTGGTTGTGGACACACCGCCGGTGGAAACACAAGCGACCTAATCAATAGTTAAAACTTGTTAAAGCAAAATCAAAATATGAGTATGCGGTCCGGGAAAGAGCTGATATTGGCCACCAAGCCTTTTGCCAAAGAAATCAGAAGTAAAAGTTGGTTCCATACGCTTACAACGCTTGGTCTCACTATCCTGGCCCTGGCCGGAACGGTAGTGATGCCCTGGCTCGCGGCAAGAATCGTGTGCAGCCTCCTGTCCGGATTGCTGCTGGTACGCATGTTTGTGATCTACCACGATCACCAGCACCACACCATCTTACACAAATCTAAATTGGCCGATGCCATCATGACCGTTTTCGGCATTTATATGCTGGCTCCTACCAGCATCTGGAAACGCTCGCACGACCATCACCATAAACATAATTCCAAATTATTCAGCGCCAGCATTGGATCATTCCCCATTGCCACCAAGCAGAAATACCAGAATATGACCGCCGGAGAAAGGATCGGCTACCTGGCTATCCGTCATCCGATAACCATTGGCCTGGGTTATTTCACCATGTTCCTCCTGGGCATGTGCGTAGGTTCCTTTGTGAGCAGTCCCCGTAAGCATATTGATGCCCTGGTTGCGTTGGTATTGCATATTGCTGCTGCTACCTGTATTTTCATCTTCCTTGGCTGGCAGGCCTGGCTCCTGATGTTCTTTGTGCCTTTCCTGATCGCCTTCTCCCTGGGTTCTTATTTATTCTATGCCCAGCATAATTTTCCCGGTGTCACTTTTAGCTGCAATACCGAATGGGCTTACGATAAAGCTGCCCTCGAATCATCCAGCTATATGACCATGAGCCCCGTGATGCATTGGTTTACCGCCAATATCGGATACCATCATATTCACCACCTCAATGCTAAAATACCTTTCTACCGCCTCCCCGAGGTGATGGAGCATTTCCCCGAATTACAAGTAGCTAAAACAACTTCCCTGCATCCTAAGGATATTGTTGCCTGCCTGCGCTTAAAAGTGTGGGACCAGGATAAAAGCGAAATGGTAAGTTTAAAAGGCATTGCCGTTCCCCGCAGAAAGCGGAAACTGGCCACTGCTTAATAATGCTACGATAAAATATCTTTCTTCTTGAAGAGGTACATGGCGATGCCTACAAAACCCACAATGTGGAGTAGCAGCACGCCTGCCGACTTGAATACACTGCCGTAATTGATGGGATTATCAAAGAAACCCTTCCACCCAAGCATATGGGAGGTAAAGAGGTATGGTTTCATCAGATTGAAGAAAGGCAGGTCCATCGTAGTGAGAATCGTAAATACGATCACAATACTCATCGTAGCCACAATGGGCCCAATGGAATTCTCTGCAAAGAGCGATAAGAAGAAAGAAAGTGCCGCTACCGTGGTCATGGCAATGGCCGCAAATCCAAAAGCCGCAAAATAACGCCACATCACATCTGCCTGCTTCAGCTGAATGATCTCCGAACTCTTAAAGACCATCAGGTCGCCCACCCCAAATACCACCATCGACAGGAACAACGAAAGAAAAGCCATCCATACCAACAGCATCAATGTATAAATAGCACTGGCGATAAACTTGGAAAGCATCAATGAGCTACGGCTGATGGGCTTACTGGCCAGCAGCCGGAGCGTACCCATATTGGCCTCACCTGCGATCATATCCCCCCCAATGAGGGCTATCAATAAAGGCACGTGGATCAATAAGGTTTGTAAGATAAAATAGCACACAAAATAACCATTGGCAATTTTACCATCGATGGCAAAGTCAGACCGGATAGATTGCAGCAGCAGATCGAGATAAGTGTCAGCATCTACAAACAAAGCCAACTGGATAAGCAGTACAATGGCGGCAATGGCCACAAATGCGATATACGTACGAGGCCGCTTGAATATCTTAAACAGTTCAATTTGTAAAAGTGTCCACATGTCTGTTGGCTGTTGTTAAGGCCAGGAAATAAGCTTCCAGTGAGTGTTTAGGCTGCAGGGCTGTAATGGCTGCTCCCATATTGACCAGGTCGGCAGTGAGAGCAGGCACCTGCTGCTCATTCATCTGGAAAACAATATCGTTTTGCTCCTGTGTTTTTATATAGTCTTTCCATCGACTGTTCTGTAATTGTGCGGCTACCTGCGCTGCATTTGTAAAGCTCACCTGGATCAACATCTTCGAAGGATCAAACAATTCCTTCACACTTCCCTCTGCTATTTTCCTTCCCTTGTCGATAATGATCATCCGGTTGGCTGTCATTTCTATTTCGTGTAGCAGGTGAGAGGATACAAGGATCGTTTTCCCCTGGTGTTTGCTCAACAGCAATATCAAGTTCCGTATATCCGCGATCCCCTGCGGATCAAGACCGTTAGTAGGTTCATCCAGTATGATCAGTTGCGGATCATGTACCAGCGCTACCGCAATACCAAGCCGTTGCTTCATACCCTGCGAAAAGGTCTTTACCTTACTCTGCGCCCGTTCCTGCAGGCCTACCTGCTCCAGTTGCGCCATTAGCTTCTGCCGGTTCACTTTAACGCCGCTCATGCGGGCAAACAGGGAAAGATTCTCATACGCCGTGAGGTATTTATAGAGGTCGGGCCGCTCGATCACAGCGCCAATTTGTCTTAATATGTCTTTGCGGTGCTTTTTAAGGTCCATGCCAAACAGCTCAATATGCCCGTTAGTAGGCTCTATTAATGTGAGCAACATGCGAATAGTGGTCGATTTGCCGGCGCCATTCTGGCCCAGGAAGCCATATACATCCCCCTGGTTCACAGTAAATGAGATATCATTGACCGCTTTTAATTCCTTGTAGTGTTTGCTGAGGTGATTAACCTGTATGATTACCGACATATGATAATTACGTTACAAATTACAACTCAAATTGTTAGAAAACAGTAAAAATATGATGGGATCGGAAAGGACATTAAAAGTCCCTAAACTGGAAAAAAACTTTTCCAAATGCTTGCAATATCCGTCAGGGCGCTTTACTTTTGCCTCATCATCCCGCACATCCTCTGACAATTCCGTTACCTGCAAGACCACACGAATTACCTCTTGCACCAATTTCCAAAAAATCTAGAATTCCAAGTCTGTCTTTAGTTTAACCTGTAATGGTTATCCCAATAGTATCTTCCAATAGCTATGTGTAAGCTCGGAGTGGAGCGTATTCCCCTCTTTCGTACATCCTTTGCAACTCATTCTCCCTTCCTTTGAATGCCCCGATGAATTTCATTCATCCGTGTAACGCGATTATTTCTAAACTCTGAAACTTACATCAATGAAACGGAATTTTACACTCCTTATGGTATCCGCATGGGTACTCCTCACTTCTCTCGGGGCAACTGCTCAGGTAAACGAAAAATTCAACTCACGTGCCGGCGTTTCCCTGACACAAGTTAAAAGCCATCTTCAACAAAATTGCTGGATCATTAACGATTTCGAAGTGAATGATGGTTGGACTCCCGGAATCGAAGGCGATGGCGCTATGGTTTCTAAAACTACTGCTTCTAATTCTACTTCACAATCAACTGGTATCTATACACAGGTATTGGATATTCCTGGTGAAGTAACTGTTTCTTTCCGCTACAAATTAGAAACAGCTCTTGCAGCAGGTTCTACCCGTTGGATCAAGATCTACTTAGCTACTCCCGATCTGATCAATGCAGGCCCTGCTATGCATACCATCACCTTGAACAGCAGCACTGTTGCTGGTCAGGAATATACTTTTAGTCAAAAATTTGGACCAGTTGGTTCAGGTCCTTACAGAGTGTTTCTCCAGTACGGAGGCGCTAATGGAAGCACCAGACTGGCCATCGATAGTCTTATTATAGATGCTCCGCTTTATTATCCGTCTGGTTGTAACTCAGCACCCGTTGCAGTTAATGATAACTTCAACGGTGCTGCCAACCACAACGCTTCCGGCGATGTAACCCAGAATGACAGCGACCCCGAGCATGAGTCTTTCGATGCCTACCTTACCCAGCAGTCTGCTCATGGTACTGTAGCACTGAACACAGATGGTACCTTCACTTTCACACCTAATCCTGGTTTTGCTGGTTCTTCTACCACCTTCAAGTACAGGATCTGTGACTTCGGTTATGTTCCACAGTGTTCTCAGGAAGCTACCGTAACACTCAATTTTGTTACTTCAGGTACATTGCCTGTTAGCCTGGTTGACTTTAAAGGCTTGTACAAAGATGAAGGTAATGTTGAGCTTAGCTGGGTAACCAACTTTGAATCAAACAGCGACCGTTTTGATATCGAAAGAAGCTTTGATGGTTTGAAATGGGAAGTAGTAGGTACCATCAAGACCGGTGGCAACTCAACCGTGAAGAAGTCTTACGAGTTCATCGATAAAGTAGGCCGTAACACAGTAGCTAAAAAAGACATCTACTACCGTCTGAGACAAGTGGATCTGGATGCAAGGGCTGCCCTGAGCAAGATATTGATTGTGCGCGTGTACAATACCCGTTCACTGAAGATGGTAAGTGTGAGCCCCAATCCTGCCAAGAATGACATCGCCGTAAACGTTCAATTGAACGAAGATTCATACATCGTGATGAAGGTGCTGAACTCAACTGGTGCAGAAGTATTGCGCAAGAGTGCCAAAGCAGGTGCAGGCTCTAATAGCTACCTGATGGATGGCAGCGCAAGTTTGAAACCTGGCATGTATGTACTGGAAGTAACTATCAACAGCAAAGAACGTATGATCGTTAAGCTGATCAAAGAATAATTGGTTAGGTTTCAACAGAGGTAAGAAAGCATCCCCCCAGTCCTTCTCATAATACGCTAAGGATTTGGGGGGACTTTTTTTTGTGTATACCTCAATGTCAGGCTGAGCTTGTCGAAGCCGACTCTCATCACGGCTGCAGATCCCTTCGAAGCATGCGCACTCGCCACTCGCCACTCACTACTTCTTTACTCCAAGATATGATTGCAAATTCTGTACGTATTCTTCAAAAGCCTTTACGCCGAGGGGAGTTATTTTGCAGGTAGTTTGCGGGTAGTTGTCTTTGAATTGTTTCACTACTTCTATGTAGCCGGCTTCCTTTAGTTTATTGATCTGCACGCTGAGATTGCCTGCAGTAGCATTCGTCTTCTCTTTGATAAAAGTAAACTCTGCTTCCTTCACACTGATAAGGAGTGAAACAACAGCCAGCCGGAGCTGTGAATGAAGTATAGGATCTAATTCTTTAAATTCCATTAGGCAATGATTCGATCTGATGACTGCATCTTTTTCCTGAATTCAGCTCTCAGCATATAACCGGGAATGAGGTAGCCTACCAGCACCGCCAGTGCAGAGATCATCATATCATATTGAAAATCTTTCGTTAGGAAAATGGCGATCGCCGCTGCCCAGTTTACCCAGGCGCCAACGATCAAAGGCTTGAAACGGATAGCACTTCCGTGAATGAACATCCAGAAACCATATAGGATATAAAAATAGCCAAAGGAGAAATTGCTGTCGCTGAGGTACGCAGCCGCAATGATCGCAAACAAACTGATAAAGAACCCGCGCTCGATCTTATTGAGTAATTCCTGTACATAGGTTTGTACTTTTTCCTTGCTTTGATGCCGCAGGTGGCCGATTGCATACACCATCAACCCAACGGCTAGCATCCCCAGCCACACCCAGCCCACATACCTGCCCAGTTTGGCATAACTCAATATGGCAGAAGACACAGAGGCCATAAACAACAGCCATCCCCAGATAAGCCAGCCATCACCTTTCTCACGGTGTTCATCTTTGGCTACCTGTATCATTTGCCGGATCAGTAGCAGACTCTCTTCCCCGGACAGTTTTTTCTCTTCCATGACTTATGCATTTTCTTTTTTGTACCTGGCCCTCAGTAAATACCCGGGAATGATCCAGGCAATGATCACAGCCAATGGCAACAGTAATAGTTGATAATTGTATAGTAACAGCGGGGCGATCATAGAAAGTATCCAGCAACAGATGCCTCCAATCCAAAGGGGCTTAAACCGGAGAATGATGCCCGACAGAAAGGTGGGCATGCCATACAAGGCCAGGAAGCATGGGCTAATGAATTTATAATAATCTTTGCCCATCACTTGTCCAAACAGGAAGCCAAACAGGAACATCAATATCACAAAAGTTAGCCATACAAAACCAATGATGCTATCCGTATAGGTTTGAACCCTGGCTTTTTTGCCACGGCGGTACAGGTAAACGCTTTGATAAATCACCACGATCCAGGTTAAAGTCCATACAAGGTAAGCCCGGGGATAATGCACATACGTCTCTAATATGAATTGTGCGGTGCTGCAGATCAATACCGTCCATCCCCACAACAAATACAAATGACCGTTCTCACTAAATCGATTCTTTGCCTTATTGATCATGGATTGTATCAGTTCAAGACCCTGCGCCTGTGTAAATCCGGATTCATTTTCCATACAATAAATTATTGTTGTTCCTAACCATGCGTCAAATATAAAGTTGTCCACGGCAAATCTGCTGAAGACTGGCCGTGGACAATGCACATGATATACACTATTTCAACTGATCCAGGAAGAACAGCACCTGCGATTTACCCCATTGTGGGTCGATACCGGAGGCTGGTTTAGCTTCATATTTTTTAATCGACTGCTCAAACAAAGTTTTTGCCTCTGTTTTGCTGCCGCCATACTGCTCGGGCGTGTAAAATTTGTCCTGACCTTCCAGGAGGTACACCCTTGGATTCTCCGGGTTGAGCGATTTGGCTTTTTGTAAAGCTTCCGCAGCTTGCGGCCCGTAAGTCATGTAGCGGTTCATGGGATCGGCCATCATGCGCAGCGTGGCGATCATCTTTTTTACACAAAAGATCTCCGAATTATCCTTGCTCAAAGCTTCTGCTTTGTTGAGCAATTCTTCTGCTTTATTGGCCAATGGGTCAATTTTATCTGCTCCGGCGCTTCCACCCGTTGCTGCCCCTTCCATATAACCCGTCATGACAAGGCCAAGTGCTGCATAGTAATAAGGCTGCCACTGCGTCTTTTCAGCATCAGCGATGCGTTGAAAAGTATTGGACATATCCGTCCAGGCCTGTGCTGTATGCAGCGAGTCGATCGTGGCTACATTGGCTTGCATGGCCTTGGTATATTTTTCACTTTGCGCAGTGGCGGCTACCACTAAGAAGGAGAGGAATGCGGATGCTATGATCTTTTTCATATTGCTGTTTTTTATATGATTGTTTGCTGTATTATTTTTTGTTTTGTACAAGCTTTTCATATTCTTTTTCGGCGGAGTTCTCTCCATGGAAAACATAGGCGCCGAGGAAATGGAATAATAATCCAATACCCCATCCCATCATTGGCCAAACAGGCCAGGGAAATCCATAGTCGCTATCATGGAAGGCCCCGTGCTGTCCGCTAAAAGCCCATATTACCCAGAAAAAAGCATTGAATACAATATAGGATACCAGGTGATATTTAAAACTTGCGCGCTTTTTGGCTATTTCCCATAATTGGGGATCTTTTTCATTTTGCATAACTGAAAGGTTTATAAGTTGGAATAAATGACTGTTATTATAAATTACTGTTGATCACATCGTCTGTCCGGTCAACGCCAAAGCTCAGGAAGCAACCCAGGAAGAAAAACCGTTTGGCCGTTGGCACCACCGCTTCTTTACGCGTACCATCTGCTGAAAAGTTGTAGCCAAACACCTGGTTGTTGCCAATCACATTGTTGACCGAGAATACCCATACCGCAAATTGCTTAGCGCCTTGCTTACCGATATTGGGCAGGTAGTTCACACTAAAGCTCATGCTATGGTAGGGGATCGTCTTTCCCTGTTCTGCAATGGTGAATTTAGCAGTGCCATTGTCGTAGCGAATATTGTAATAAGGGCGGCCGGAGGCAAAGGTGTAGGACCCGTTGAACTGCGTTTTGAGTTTGGTAACAAACTTCTTTACGACCAGGCTGGCAGTATGTGTAGCTGCGAAATTGGGCTGTATGGCATAGGGGTAATTGAGGTAATCCCTTTTCGTATCGAGGTAAGAATAAGAGATCCAGTAATCTACATTTTTGAAGGTCTTGCGGTCTCTCCAGAAAAGCTCGATGCCTTTGGCATGGCCAAAACCACCGCCACCTACGCTGTCAATAATATTGCTGCCTTTGGAAGTAAAGGTCTTCGTCAGCTCATTGTATTTCTTGTAAAAGGCTTCTACCCGTAGGGTGTAGTCTCTGGTCACTTTCTGTACGTTGGCAATATAATGCGTGGCTTTCGTATAGGCCAGGTTATCGTAAGTATAACCCCTCAGGAAATAATCCTTTTCAGGCTTTTGGTAAAATACACCGTATGCCAGTGATGCCTGAGCTTTATCCGTTAGCTTATAGGCGACGGATATGCGGGGAGCAATATTGGCTTTGTCCAACAGCGAAGATTGCTCCACACGTCCACCTACTTTAGCGGCAATGTCATTGGTAACATAAATATCTGTCTCAGCAAATGCGGCTTGAAAGTGGTCATCTGTAGTGTTCAGGCTCTTGGGTACAAACTGGTTGGTGAAGTCTGTACGATCTTTAAAGTACATGTATTCACCACCAAAACGGATGGCGCTCAGGCCATAAAGCCTTCTTTCCAATACCGCCCTGATCTGTGCGAGGCTGCCATACGATTTTGCCTGAAAGCTTTTGCCGCCATAGGGATCATCTTCTATATGCTGGGGCTCATTGTTTTGGTTCTGCAGTTCATTATTGATCTTGTCCGTGTTATCACTGTAGGAGGTACCCATATAGAGTTTCCACTTTTTACCCAGCTTTTCCCTCCAGGAGAGGTTGGCGTACACATTGAAGTTGGTGAGTTTAAACGCATTTTTAAGATCCCCCGAATCAATATCAGTTCTGCGCACACCCAGGTTGCTATAGTTGAAGTAACCATAGAATTTGAGCATACCTGTTTTGGATGTTTTGACCCGGAAGTTGAAGTCGCCATTGTGAAACTCCGGCGTATGGAAATTGTCGATGCGTTGTTTGATCACCGCGAAATAAGCCACCAGGTTGGTATAGTTATAACTGATACCCCAGCTGGCATTTTTCTTCTTAGACAGTTGTTGATAGCCTGCACTCAATCCTACCGTAGAGATGCCCAGGCTGGCAGAAGATTGATCGGGCAGGTCGATAGACTCCAGGATGAGCGCTGAAGACAAAGCCTGTCCATATAAAGCAGAGTAGCCACCGGAACTGAACACCGTTCCTTTAAAGATGAAAGGGGAGAAGCGGCCCCGCTGCGCAATGTCAGGCACACTGCTGAAGAAGAAATTATTGACCAGCGTCCCGTCAATAAATACCTTGGTTTCCTGTGCTGTACCACCCCGCACGAACAGCCCCTCACTTTCTCCCACCTGCTGTGCGCCGGGCAGCGTTTTAATGGCGCTGGTAATATCGGCATTGGCACTGGCGGTGGTAACAATGTCGATGGGGTTGAGCACAGTAGCCCGTTTGGTATCACTGGCTTCAAAAGTACCGGCCGTGATCACCACTGCCGTCAGTTCGTTGGGTTCCTCTTTCAGCAGCACATCCACCGTAATGGAAGCGCCGGAAAGATTCACCTTTTGCTCGTACAACTTGTAACCGATGGAGGTGACCAGCAGCGTCTGCTCTCCTTTTTCGGTCGTTTTGAACCGGTATTGACCGGTGGAATCGGAGGTACCTCCGTCATAGGAGTCTTTTATGGCTATACTGGCGCCGTTTACCAGGCGACCTTTTGCATCCTTTACTTTCCCGGAAACCGTGGTTTGGGCTGAACTGGCGATCCAGGTGAGCAGCAGCAGGATGAGGGGAATCAATTTTAACATGTAGCGGTTGTTTGTAATTCAAAACTAAAGTAGTTTATAAAATAAACCAAATAATATTATAAATCTAATTGCCCGGGGTGATACAGAATACCCATTTACCCGAGCAGGCTAATATTCAACTAATTGTAAAAGAGGAGAGTAATGCGAACGGGAGCATTTTTATAGCACCAGGGGCGATGGGTAGAGGTACGTGTTTTCCGCATCGGGTTTTTACCTTGCATGGCTAAAATAAATGATCTACTCTTGTATTAACCCTCTTCCGTAGAAAAGCCTCCACCGTAAACCCCGGTCCCGAGGCGCACGTAGTAGCTTTTTTTCCTGAGCGCAGGCTGTATCAACTTGCCTGAAAACCCCCGCTTACAAGCCAGCAGGCTTACCATTATAATCAATTTTAATCCAGTACAAAATCTGTACTATGAAACACATGTACCCACTATCCAACAAGCGCGCGCATACCCGGCTCTGCCGCAATGGTCATGCTACCATCTTCTGTCATCCGCCATTTTACCGATGTCTTGTGGATTGTCAGCCTGAGCAATGCCACCCTGAGCTTGTCGAAGGGCTGTCGAAGGCGGTTTTCCCGCCAACAGCGGGACTCAACCCGACATTCACTTCTTAATTCACTTATAAAAAGTGCAGCACGCCCTGGTGTGTTGAAACGACCAAACCGGTCGTAAGGCAATCCTTTTACCTTACCCCAGGTAAAGGGCCTCCTGACTGCTATCCCTAAATGTCTAAGCCTATGAAACCCTTTCATTATTTAATCGCCCTTCCATTGATTAGTTTATCGACAACTATCTATGCGCAACAAACCTATAGCAGGGTAAGCCTCACCATTCCCCGTGAAGGACTGGCCTGGTTGCAGGAGCAGGGCGTTGAATTTGATCATGGTGAATTGAATAAGGAAGAAAATACTTTCGTGACCACCATTGATAATAAGGGATTGGCCATCCTGAAAAGATCAGGCGTCCCCTATTCCGTATTAATAGATGATGAACAAGCTCATTTCAGCAAATATGCCCGGAAGGAAAACTTCTACAGGCAGCAGGATGCTATCATGCTCAATGGCAAGCTGCAATTTGAGAGCCCCTGTGGTTCCCATCTTACTAATGTAGCCGTGCCAGTTGGTTTTATTCCCGGCTCTTATGGCGGGTATTATACCTGGCAGGAAATGCAGCAACGCATCGACTCATTGGTTAACAAATACCCGGCGCTGGTGCAGAAGATCGTTTTACCCACCACTACCCTGGAAGGCAGGCCACTCATCGTGGTAAAGATATCCGACAACGTAGCGACTGATGAAACAGAGCCCGAAGCTTTTTACAGCGGTTTGCACCATGCCCGGGAAGGTATGAGCATGATGAACCTGTTCTTCTTCATGCAATACCTGGTAGAGAACTATGCAACCGATAACCGTATCAAAGAACTGGTGGACAGCCGCGAGCTTTTCTTTTTGCCCTGTGTAAATCCCGATGGTTACCGGTACAATGAAACCAGTGCACCTTCGGGTGGCGGTATGTGGCGCAAGAACCGCCGCGTGAATGGCGGCGGCGATTATGGGGTTGACCTCAACCGTAATTACAATGTGGACTGGGGCGTAACCGGCTCGGGTATCAGCACTTCGCATGATCCGGGCGATGATGCCTATGTAGGCCCTGCTGCTTTTTCAGAACGGGAAACCCAGGCCATCCGCGCTTTTGCCGAAACCCGGCATTTTACCATTGCTATCGATCACCATGGTTACGGAAATTATTATGTAACACCCTATGGCCGTCCGGCCAATCATAGTTTTACATCCCCTGACCTTTCTTTTTATAATTATGCTTCTGCCCTGATGGCCCGCTACAATGGCTATTTTGCCGGCGATGGCATGGCAACCGTAGGTTATTATGCCGTAGGTAATTCCCGCGACTGGCATATCACCGGCGATATCGGAGCGGGCACCAAACAAAAGACCTATGGGTATACCGTTGAAGTAGGGCCCGGTAATGCCGGATTTGGTTTCTGGCCCGATCCGGAAAATATTATCCCCCTTGCCAAGAGCATGTTCTTTGCCAATATGCAGATGGCATATATGGCTGGTTCTTATTTTGAATTGCAGGATATGGGTACCGTGGCTGTTAACAATGTTGCTGCCAACTTCAATTTCAGCCTGCGTCGCATTGGCCTTACCAATGCTCCTGTAACGGTTTCCATTACACCCCTGCAAAATATTCAGTCTGTAGGTACACCGGTAACCGTCAACAGCTTCGCCAATTATTTTGATTCTGTACAATGCAATATCAGCTATACCCTGCCGGCAACCCTGCCTCCTGGATCAAGAGTAAGATTTGTATACCAGATCAATTCGGGTGGTATCAACCTGTATGATACCATTACCAAAATATTTCAACCAGAGACTATATTCACCGATAATATGGAGTGGACCTCCACTACCAACTGGACACTTTCCGGCGCCTGGGGCACCAGTACCGGCTCGGCCTACCAGGGAAGCAGGTCGCTGAGCGAATCACCTTCGGGCAATTATGGTGCTGGCATTACCAGCACCGCTACCTATAATGGCAACATTGACCTTTCAGATGCTACCGCTGCCTATTTATCTTTTTGGGTAAGGCACCGGGCCGAGAATGCCTACGATAAGATGCAGGTGCAGTTCTCCACCGGTGGCAGTTTTCAACCCGTATGTGGTATCAACACCGTGTGTGAGAATGTGGGCACTCTCGCCAGCCAGCCGGCGCTCACTGGCATGCGCGAAGCCTGGACCAGGGAAGTGATCGATCTTCGTAATTACCTGGGCAATGCCACCGTGAACTTCCGCTTCCGGTTTACCTCCAATGGTTCTGATAATGCCGATGGCTTTTACATCGATAATATAGAGATCGTAAGGTCTACCCTGCAAGTGCTGAACGTAAAGTTTATCAGCATCAACGCTGTCCGTACAGCGCAGGGAGCACAGATCACCTGGGAAGCGGTGACAGACAACAACCATGATCACTTTGAAATAGAACGGTCGGATGATGGAGAACATTTTGTGACCATTGGCACCCTGAAAGATCCGGCTGTATACCGGTTTATCGACCCCCAGCCTGGCCCAATAAATTATTACCGCGTAAAGGCCGTGGACAAGCGGGGCAGGGCCGATTATAGCCGGATGGTGTCCCTGGCAGTAATGACTGCTCATGGTATCAATATCTATCCCAATCCTGTTGAGCGCACGTTGCACATCCGATTTAACCTGGCTGCTAAAGCAACCGTGTTACTAACGATCACCGATATAGCGGGCAGACTGAAATACCAGCAGCCCGTGCAGGTGGAGAGAGGCGTAACCGACAGGCAGGTGGAGATAAGCCAATGGCCTGCACAGGTATACCTGGTAAGGACCAGGAACCTGCAAACAGGCGAAGAGACCGTGTTTAAGCTGATCAAGAAATAGTTCCAAAACGGCTGCCCCTGCAAGGGGGCAGCTTTCCGGGTTCCATATTTTAACTGCAAATCCATTCCAATGAAAACGAGATCTACTATCCTGATTGCACTGATTTTAATCCTGCTCCTGTGGGGTATGGCAGAGGACTCACAGGCCCAAAGTGTAGACCTGAGTAAATCGGTCTCCAATATCACTACCGGTGGCAATGGCACCCTGGCTGTGGAAGGTAATGTATTGGAGTACACGATCATCGTGAAAAACCTGTCCGTCTTCAATCTTACCAATGCCATGTTGTATGACAATATTCCTCCGGGCAGTGCTTATATACCAGGCTCCACTACGCTCAATGGCGCCGCTGTGGCCGATGCCAGTGGCAGGATGCCTTATGCCAATACAGGCGGTCTTATTCAATCGCCGCCTGCGCTTACCGGTGTATTGACGCCCAATATTCCGGCTACCGTGAAGTTTAGGGTAAAGGTGACGGCCAATGGCGGTAATATATCCAACTTTGCCATGCTGGAATGTACCAGCCAGGGCACCAACCTGGCGCAAAGTTCCAATACAGTGTTTACCAACCTGACGCCCGATCCGTTTTGTTCCATTGTGTACCAGTCTACGGCCGAAACTACCAACGGTGTGCCGCAGTCGCCTTCCAACAAACCTTACCGGTATATCAAGATGGTCAATACCAGCAATGGGCAGGCCAGTCCTGTGATATACGATGGTGCCAACGGGCCTTGTTTTAATGCCCTTACCGGGGCTGCCCTGGCCAATGGCAGCGTGCTGGACTATGCTTCTGCATTGGCGTACGATAAAAAAACAAACCGCATCTATTTTGTAAACAACTCCTCCAGTACTGCAGAAGACCTGTGTTATATAGACCTGGATGCCCCAACCATCTGTGCCAAACGTTTTGTTGGCTATCCGTTGGAGACCACGCTGTCAAGTGGATGGAATATTAACCGGATGTCTTTTTGTTCGGATGGATTTGGCTATGCCATTACACAGAATGGCCGCGATATCATCCGGTTTTCGATCGATGCAGTTACCGGCGCTCCCATCATTGTAAGAATGGGTGCTTTGATCAATGACGTGAACAACGGCGTCAATAATATCCTGGCAGAAAGCGGCGGTGATATTTTTGGTGATGGATCGGGTAACCTGTACCTGATCGCTAATTCCAGTAACCTCTATAAAATTAATCCCAATACGAAAATTTCTACTTTTCTCGGTGCAGTGAATCCCTTTCCCGGTACTTCCAACTCCATGGCTGTTGACCCGGCGGGTAATGTATATATCGGCGGGGCTTACCGCAATGTGTTTAATGTAAACCTGGCTTCCATGTCGGGCGTGTCTATTGTAACTGACTCCCTCAACAATGTATGGACCAATGGTGACTATACCAGTTGCGGTTTCCCCGTATTGGCGCCGGCCCTGGTTGCCAACAAAACTTATCGCAACGTCAATGGCCGTCCCGATGTAGTGGGCGGTGACACCGTGGAGTATGTGATTGAAGTAATGAATACCGGTAACCTCAATGCTGCAGGCGTAAAACTGTATGATGGTATTCCGGCTTCTACCGATTATATTCCTGGCTCTACCAAATTGAATGGCGTGACCGTTGCGGATGTAAGCGGCAACATGCCTTTCTCCGTAACCGGGGGCAGGTTGATCAGCACCCTGGGGCAGCCCAATGGTATTATCAGGCCCGGTGCTCCTCATAAGGTGGTGATGACCTTCCGGGTAAAAACACAGCCCAACACTTATGTTTGTAATCAATCGAAAGTCACCCTGTTTGATATGAATGGCAATACCATTTTCATCAATACCAATGATCCTACACAAGGCAGCGGTGGATTGCATCCTACCTGTTTTTATTCCAATGGCGTATTGCCTGCCAATAATCTTTCCCTCAAGGCCAGCCTGATCGATGAAAGATCCATGCTGCAATGGGGTGTAAAAGATGAACACAATATAGATTATTACGAAGTGGAGTATTCCCCTGATGGCAGCCAGTTTACCCCTGTGGGTAAGGTAAACAGCAAGGGCAATAACACAGGGATCAACAATTACCAGTTTACCGATGCGGGTAATACAGCGGCCTTCAGCAGGTATTACCGGTTGAAGGTGGTGGGGATCAACGGTGCCCATACTTATTCGCCCATTGTAAAGATCAGTCAGAAAACCCTGCAGGTGGCGCGCATCATGCCCAATCCTTTTGAAAAGGTGATCAATGTCCAGCTTTATTTGAGGAGTGCGGAGAAGGTGCAGCTGCGCCTGATGGATATGTATGGCCGGGTGGTATACCGTGCTACTGAATCTTTGAGCAAGGGTACCCACACACTGAGCATACAGGCGCCCGGTGGATTGGCTGCAGGTACCTATGTAATGGAACTGATGGCAGGAACCGATGATCTGTACCAGCAGAAATTATTAAAACGATAGTTCTTCAGTTTTCACGAAACCATGCAGGGGCGCGCGTATCAGGTGATACCGCCCCTTTTTCTTTTAGGGCAGCGGTAGCCGGGAAATAAGCCGGGGATTTGATATGTTAAATTAATTTTATGTAATGGCGGGGATAATCGGTAACTTAATAGTGCGATACAGGGTGTAATAAAATAGCAGGAACAGAGACTTATTCTATATACACTTAAAACATAAAATTATGAGCCAGCAGCCTAATTCATTTCTGGGCAGCGAAGAGCAGCCTTTGTATACGCCTACTTCTGATGAACGTACCCTGGCCATTCTGAGCCATGTATTGTGCCTGGTGACCTTGTTCTGGGCGCCACTGATCATCTACCTGCTCAAGAAAGATGATTCGAAGTTTGTGGCGGAACATGCCAAGGAGTCTTTGAACTTCCAGATCTCGTTGATCATCTATGGTATTATCTTCTGTATCCTGATCATCGTGATCATTGGCATATTTCTGCTATGGGCCCTGAGCCTTGCAGCCCTCATTCTCATCATCGTTGCGACCATACGCGCCAGTGAAGGTAAAATATACCGTTATCCTTTCTGTATCCGGTTGATCAGGTAACCGGTTGGCAGGCAAGGCGGGGGCGATTATTATCCCAAGGCTTGTCCTGATCCCGCATTAAGTTCTTAAGTGCCTGATTTTCTATCAAAGTATAAATAAAACAACCCTTGCGTAAGGGTTGTTTTTCGTTGGCGTGTCTTAGAGATATACTTTGATCTTAAATACAAGTTATATGCGATTAACCCTGGTAGCTGTTTATTCGGCCCTGCTCTTTATCCTGTGTGCCTGTGAAAAGAAGAATACAATTGCTGACATGCAGCGGGAGACCCGTCAAAAATTGATGGGGCACTGGCAACTGGAGAAAAAGCGGGTAGAAATTTTTGACCCTTATCCAACATTGAAGTCAGAAACTGTTTATGTTGGAACCGCGGAAGATTTCCTTCTGTTTAAGGAAAATGATATGGTAAGTTATGGCGAAGCCGGGAAGCCGGTAAGAGAAGAGGAGGCCTATATAAACGTAACTTCACTTAGCATTACCCCACTGGTGCACAACTGGTCTATTGACTCACTCAAAAGCAATCGGCTTATATTATTCTGCATGGTGCGCCATGATGACATCTCTTATAAAACCCGCCGCGAAACACTTTATTATAAGCGGTAGGTGTTTCATGAGTAGATGAAAGCATGTCCTTTCGGACCTTTTCCAGAATCTTACTTAGCAGCAACCGCCTCAATTTCCAGTTTCCATTTTTTCTCCAGTAACTGGCAACAAAATACCGTGCGGGCAGGTGCATGGTTACCCAGGTATTTCATCAGTATGTTTACATTGGCCTCATCATAGGACGGATCGGCCAGGTAAAAGCGAAGCGAAACAATATGTTGATAGTCCATACCGGCGGATGCAAGCACTGTCCCCATATGCTTCCAAATAAGTTCAGCCTGTTCCTCAAAACTTTCGGGCATATCAATACCATTTGAAAAATACCCATTCAACCCACTGATAAATAAAAGGCTGGCGCCATTTTTTACTTCTACTGCATGGCTGTAATTGCGGTAAGGAGGAAAAATATCGGCGGGGTTGTGCAGTGTAATATTCATGACAATACTTTTCAGGTTTTGGTGAAACTATTTATATACCTAAATGTATCAAATTCCTCCTTCGCATACTGCTAATTTCATAATAACTATTCTCCGCCAATAAATATCTCCGAAACGAGGATAGCAGCGCACGTAATATTTCCCTCGATTTACTATGCTTTCCATAAAACTGTTTCTATCTTGTTGGTCAAGCCCATCAATATGAAACAGGATACAATAGAACTGATTGTAGTTTTTAAAGCAGGCATTGATTTACAAAATGCTAAAGTCATTCTTGATAGATCCGGGATTAAATATAGAAATGGGATGGATTCAAGCAGGGGTAAACTCTACTTCTACAGTACAGGACCTAAATTTATTCTGACTTTTGAAACAGAACAGGAAAAAGAAAGCATGATTGCAGTATTTGAAAAGCAGCCTGAAATCCATGAAGTTTATACGCCTGATTGGGATATACAAAAAGATTGATTGTACCCCCCGGCCTCCTGAGAGGCTGAGTAATGTGGCATCCTATCTTAGCGCAACCTTTTAACTAAATATAATATGACCAGGGAAGAATTAATTGAACTGGTAAAAAAAATTATGACTGCAGATGGTACTGAGGCTGAGCTTCACAAGAACGTTGCACTTCTTATGAAGAACGTACCTGACCCACGCGTAACTACCCATATATTCTATGCAGATCTGACTCCTGAAGAAGTTGTTGATAAGGCATTAGCTTATAAGCCCATCCAGCTTTAATACCTTATACCAGTGAACCAAGGATTTTTACGCCGGGAATATGATACTTTTGCGCTTTAAATGAAATAAAGCACTTGAGAGAGCATAGCCGGAGCAGGATTTCCTATTTTTTGGAGGAGGCGATACGTGAAATCGCATTACCAGCGCGTTTTACATTCCCTTTTTATTATGACCCACATCCTTTAGCAATAATAGCGGCTACTGAGCTACAGCAATACCTCGAAACTCAAACCCACCTCGATCATAATTTTGGCCTGGATACTGATACGGAGGGAATGGTCATCGGCAAAATGTTTGGCGTGCTGGTGGTGCAGGATAGGGATGGGAAATTGGGTTATCTGTCAGCTTTCTCTGGTAAACTGGCAGACTCCAATGATCACCCGGAATTTGTGCCGCCAGTCTTCGATATGTTGGCGGAGAACAGCTTTTTTCTACAGGGGATAGCCGTCATTAACACGATTAATGCCCGTATTGAGGAAATAGCGTCAACCAATAGTTACCAGCAGCTACAAGGGGACCTTGAAAACTTTTCAACCCAATCCTTGCAGGAAACAGCCGCTTTGAAGAAAGAATTAAAAAGCAATAAAGAACGCCGGAAGCAGATCCGCGAACAAGAGCGGAATAACCTGAGTGCGCAGGAATATGATGCCCTGGAAGCAGGCCTTATAAAGCAGAGTCTGCATGACAAGCATCAGTTGAACCAGCTTACCAATAAGTGGGAACAGCTGCTTGAAGAGAAGCGAACAGCATTGGCTTCCTTTGACCTTACTATTGACCTGTTGAAAAATGAGCGCAAGGAAAGATCTGCGGCCCTGCAGCAACAGCTATTTGAACAATATGTATTCTTAAATAAAGACGGGGAAAGCAAAAGTTTACAGGACATCTTCAGCGTGACGGCCTTTGGTAAACCACCTGCGGCAGCCGGTGAATGTGCCACCCCCAAGTTATTGCAATTTGCCTTTGCCAACGGGTACAAGCCGCTTGCTATGGCAGAGTTTTGGTGGGGAGCAGGACCAAAATCTGAGATCCGTAAACATAAGCAGTATTATCCGGCCTGTACGGGTAAGTGCAAACCAATCCTGGCACATATGCTGGAAGGCATGGCTGTTGACGAAAATCCATTCTTACTTGTCCAGGAAGCAGACAGCCCACTTGAAATAGTGTATGAAGATGACAGTCTTATTGTAGTGAATAAACCAGCCGGATTGCGTTCTGTGCCGGGCGTGGATATCCGCGAGTCTGTTTATACCAGGCTACAATCTATATTGGGCGATACGGAGCCGCTGATGGTTCACCGGTTGGATATGGATACTTCCGGACTGTTGGTGGTGGCCAAAACGCAGCAAGCGCACAAACATATCCAACGACAGTTTTTGCAGGGTACTGTGCGCAAACGCTACAGGGCATTGCTTTCTAAAGTAATTGACATGCAGGAAGGGGAGATCGACCTTCCGCTGAGTGCCGATCTGTACAACCGGCCAAGACAACTGGTTTGTTTTACAACCGGGAAAAAAAGCATTACGAAGTGGAAAGTGATAGAAAGATACCAGGCCATGACCAGGGTTGATTTTTGGCCGCTTACAGGAAGAACCCATCAGTTGCGTATGCACTCGGCTCATGAACTGGGACTTGATGCGCCCATTGTTGGCGACGACCTTTATGGTACGGTAGCTGAAAGGATGTACCTCCATGCTGCCTACCTCGAATTTATCCACCCCAGGACCAAAGAAAAGATCAGTTTTGAGGCGAAAGAAGCGTTTTAAAAATAGCTGCTCGTTCAAAATGGTATAGAAGTACAGTGTACCGGCTCTTTCTTCCGATGGCTACCAATAAAACATTTGAATCAAGAATAACAGTCATTAATTTTTGGAAGTGGGCTTACGTAGATGCTTTTGAGCAAGTTGATCATAATCCTGAGTGGTTACCCCCTTTTCATTTTCCCATGCATCTAGCTTATTGTCCAACTGTTTAGATAATAACTGGACAGCCAATCGCCTCATTTGGTTATAATCCTCATCAGGCATCGGATTCTTGAACAGCCGCAACATGTCCTGTTGCTGTTGATTAAGCTGATTATTATTTAAGAGAGGTTGTCCCATTGCAAGCATTGCTTATTCGTGAAGTTACTGAAAAATGCGCAATTCAGGAAGAAAGTTGCCCTGTCTTCTCCTGTGGAGAAAATGAAGTATTACCCTAGGCTAACTGGTATAGTATCTTTTAACAGTTGAATTTCAATACGATCATCCAACTACCGATTCGGAACCAGTCCAATCACCCCACAAAAAAGGGCGCTCTACAGCGCCCTTTTCCTATAACATAGCTTAGACAATTACAAAGTCTTCAGCACATCATTCATATTCCTTACCGCATCAGCGCTCTTATTGAATAAAGCCTGCTCATCCGCATTCAGACCAAAGTCCAGGATCTTTTCCCAACCATTGCGGCCAATGGTAACAGGTACACCTAAGCAAATATCCTTCTGACCATACTCACCATTCAAAGGCACGCAGCAGGTAAACAGCTTCTTCTCATCACGCACAATGCTTTCTACCAGCGCAGCACCGGCAGCACCAGGTGCATACCAGGCAGAAGTACCAATGAGCTTGGTCAGGGTAGCACCGCCCACCATGGTATCGGCTACTATTTGTTTTTGTTGCTCTTCAGTCAGGAACTTGGTTACCGGAACACTGTTCCAGGTAGCCAGGCGGATCAAAGGAATCATAGTCGTATCACCATGGCCACCTACTACCACCGCATTGAGGTCGGCAGGGCTGCAACCCAGGTGCTGGCTCAACTGGTATTTGAAACGCGCACTATCCAAAGTACCACCCATACCGATAATACGGTTCTTGGGAAGACCAGTAGAGGTTTGCGCCAGGTAAGTCATCGTATCCATCGGGTTACTGATCACAATGATGATGGTATCAGGCGAATACTTCAGGATGTTGTCACAAACACTTTTTACAATGCCTGCATTGGTACCGATCAGTTCTTCACGGGTCATACCAGGTTTGCGGGGCAGACCAGAGGTGATCACCACCACATCCGATCCGGCAGTCTTGGAATAATCATTGGTGCTACCGGTAATACGGGTGTCGAAGCCCAGCAGGGTAGCGGTCTGCATCATATCCTGGGCCTTACCTTCAGCAATTCCTTCTTTAATGTCCAGTAATACCAATTCTGTAGCCAGTTCTTTACGGGCAATATTATCGGCGCAAGTAGCGCCTACAGCGCCTGCACCCACAACGGTTACTTTCATCAGAAAACAATTTTAGAGTTGATCAATGATTAAATCCTGTCTGTCCGTTTCAGACGGATCGGGCAGGCGGTGGCAAAGGTAGGCCATGAAACCAGCAAAAGCAATCTAATTCCGGAATTAGTGCAAGGCTTTCAGCAGCTCATCTACGGGCACATTGCCCTGCCAGGTATTGACAAGATCACCTTTTTTATTATAGATCGCCAGGTAAGGCAGGCTCTGTATATGATAGAAAGGCGGCAGTACAAACTTCTCATCGCGCCCCACTTTGATATTGGGATATTTGGCGAGCTCGTAAGTAGCAATGAATTCTACCATTTCCTCAAAAGGCTGGTAAGTGGCCAGTACAAACTGGGTGTTCTTAAACTCCTCCATGCGCTTGAGCATATCACTCACCTGGTGCTGACAATGATCGCAGGAAGGACTGAAAAACATGACTATAACGGGCCCCTTTTTCAGTTGGGCCTTGGTGAGCAGACTGCTATCGGCCTGTAACAGGGAAAACGGAGGTACGGTAGGAAAACGCTTGTACGGATACACCGTATCTGTTTGTGCCACAGCCATTAATACAAATAACACGGGTACTACTGTAAGAAGCCATTTCTTCATGAGGGGGAATTTTATTACTGCGTTTATAGCCAACAAAAATAGCCGTAAACCCTTTTAGGTGCCAATGATAAGTTTCTTTTAACAAAAAAAGGGGAGAAAATACTTGGCTGGTCTACGACTATATCGTAGGTTTACGAAAATATCGTAAAGATGGAAAAGTTAACACCACAGGAAGAAGAAGCCATGATGGCGGTGTGGAAAGCTGGTGAAGGTAATGTAAAAGTATTCCTGGACCATATGGAGGAACCCAGGCCCCCTTATACTACGCTGGCATCGACCATTAAAAACCTGGAACGTAAAGAGATGCTCCGCAGCCGGCTGGTAGGTAATGCTTACCTGTATACACCCGCCATGTCGGAGGAGGATTATAAAAAGAACTTTATGAATGGGGTAGTGAAAAACTACTTCGACAACAGCTATAAAGAGCTGGTCAACTTTTTTGTGGAGCAAAACAAACTGAGCCCAAAAGAGCTGCAGGAGATCATCGATATGATTGAAGGAAAGAAGCCTTAGTATATGCAATACATTGTAAAGCTATCCATCGCATTGACGGTAGTATACCTGTTTTACTGGTTACTGTTGAGAAGGCTCACCTTCTACAACTGGAACCGCTGGTACCTGCTGGTATACTCCATGGTGGTCTTCTTTATTCCCTTTGTCGATGTATTTGACCTGTTGCAACAACATGGGCTGCAAAATGCCGCCGTGATCAGTTATATACCCGCCCTGCCAGCCGTGAACCAGGTGATGGCCACACCTGAAACAGGCATCAACTGGCGGGTAATATATACAACGGTTATTGCTGCAGGCAGTGTGCTCATGCTGGGACGCCTGCTGATCCAGTTCCTTTCCTTAAGGCGATTGAAGTCTTCAGCAGTATTGTTATCGGATGGCGATGTGAAATTATACCATGTAGACAAAAAGATCATTCCCTTCTCCACCCGTTCGGCTATTTATGTAAACCGCCACCTGCACCCTGAGCATGAGCTGAAAGAGATCATACGCCATGAATTTATCCATGTAAAACAGCGTCATTCACTCGACCTGTGGTGGGGCGAACTACTTTGTATACTGAACTGGTACAATCCCTTCGCCTGGCTTATCCGGAAAGCCATGCGGCAAAACCTGGAGTTTATTGCAGATCACCAGGTATTGCAAAGTGGATTGGACCGCAAGCAATACCAATACCTGTTGTTGAAGGTAACGGGTATCGCTCCTTTCTGCATCGCTGCGAATTTTAATTTCTCCTCATTAAAAAAACGTATTGTTATGATGAATAAGAACAGAAGTGCCAATGTGCACCTGATGCGTTTCCTGTTTATACTACCGCTGCTGGTAGTAATACTGCTGGCCTTCCGGAAGGCAGCGATCAGCAACAACCAATATACTGATCAAAAAATAACAGATACAATACCCGCTGCTCCTGCTGCGGTAGATGTAGACGATATCTTTAAGAAGAAAGGGATCAAACAGATCCTTATTAAGGCAGGCAGCAAAAAAGATAAGAAGGCCCAGGTAATTTTTAAGAACGGGACTACCAAAGAATTTGATCTTACCAACGAGGAAGAAAGAGAGGCGTTCGAAGATGAATACGGTGAGGTAACACCTCCGGCGCCTCCGGCTACTCCCCGGCCTGTAAAAGCGGCGCGTCATGCTGCACCGCCAGCTCCTGCAGCAGCGCCCGATGCCACACCACCATTACCAGGCGCTGCCCCCGTTATAGAAATTACTCCGGCCACAGCACCGGCCGCTCCGGCTGCTCCCAAAAGGGTGGCAGGCTTCAGGACTCCTGGCTCCGTATCCTTTGTGGAAAGTGCCACCGCTACGGGAGGAGAACCGGTCGTCGAATCTGTGCAGGTGAGCGGGACTGGCTTTAAGGCAAGCGGGATCAAGATTGGGAAGCCTCCTGTAGCTGAACAAATTGAAGTAAGTACGAACGAACCGGTGGAAATGCATGTACAGGGAACCAGGTCGCAAATGCTGAACGTACAAGGTACAGGCACCATCAATAAAAGAACCATGGTAACAGCGGATGTGATCGAAATAAGGCCTGTTACTGCCGTAAATGTAACCGGCACAATGAATGTGGTTGAAGAAACAGAAGTACTGGTGGAAATAAGGAACACCACTACGCGCCAGGAACTGGAGCAACTTACCGCTGCACTGAAACAAAAAGGGTATACCCTCAGCTTCAACAATGCAAGTTTTGATAACGGTGAGCTGGTATCCCTGGAAGGTTCTGTGAGCAACGCAAGCGGAAAGGGTAATTTCTCAGGAGAGCATTTCAAAACATTAACGATCAGCGTCACTAAAGGCGATACGAAGCAGTTCTATATTACGATACGCGGAGGAAGCGTATCATTCCAACAGTAGCTTTTTTTGAATCCAGCAAATAATTTGTTATGCCGTACATAGCCCAGTATTTACTAAAGTTGTCCATAAGCCTCTCGGTGGTATACCTGTTTTATGCGCTGGTATTGCGGCGCCTGACATTCTATACCTGCAACCGGTGGTACTTGCTGGGCTATTCGCTCCTGGCATTCTTTATCCCTTTTGTCAATATATCGCCTATGCTGGATCAGGGCGCCTGGAATGATAATAAAATGGTACAGCTCATACCTGTGGTAGGCAATTACCAGGCAGCTGCTCCCGAAAGTCTTATCAATGCCTGGACGGTATCGCTGGGCTTGCTGATATCGGGCATTGTGGTAATGCTGATACGCTTATTGTTGCAGTATCTTTCTTTCCGCCGTATCCGTCGTACTTCCCAGCTGTTATCAGATGATGCGGTGAAGATCTACCAGGTCGATAAATTCATTATCCCCTTCTCCTTTGGCCGCTCTATTTTCATTAACCAGCATCAGCACAATGAGCACGAACTGAAGGAGATCATCCGCCACGAGTTTATCCATGTGAAGCAAAGGCATACAGCCGATATCCTGTGGAGTGAACTGCTGTGTATGCTCAACTGGTACAATCCCTTTGCCTGGCTTATTCGACGGGCCATCCGGCAAAACCTGGAATTCATTGCCGATCACCAGGTGCTCGAAGCCGGTCTCGATCGCAAGCAATACCAATACATGTTATTAAAAGTAGTGGGTGTGCCTGCTTTTGCGATTGCCAACCAATTCAATTTCTCCTCACTCAAAAAAAGGATCGTAATGATGAATAAAATGCGCAGTGCCAAAGTGCACTTGATCAAGTTCCTTTTTGTATTGCCCCTGGTCACCATCCTATTGCTGGCCTTCCGTACTGCCGCTATTAATAATGCTGCAGCAATTGCGCAGGAAAAAGAAATGGCCGGTGTCATCGATGAGGGCAACATAGAAGAGATTAGCGTGTTGAATATGCCCTTGCAGGATACCCTGCCGCAGAAGCTGCAAGGGAGAGCAACCGGTGTACGGGTAGATTCAACGTCTGTAATAACAATCTTTAAAATACAGGATTCTACCCGCGTTATTGTAGATGCCAGTCTGCATGGACCGGGCAAACCTTACAGGCTGTTGAACGGCTCCGTAATTGGAGCAAAGGATCCACTTTTTATCCTGGATGGGGAAGAAATGCCCGGTGATGAAGGGGTTTTGCAAAGAATAGACCCTAATGATATTGAAAGTATCAATGTATTGAAAGACCGGTCTGCAGAAGATAAGTACGGTGAGAAAGCGAGAAACGGTGTGATTGAAATCAATACCAAAAAGAACAGGAAAGTGCCGCTCCAGCTGGAATTACGTCCTGCCAGGGTACATGATACCCTGCCTGCCCGGCCGGTTACCACGCGCATAGTCATCAATGACCATGTAAGGCAGGAGGGCCTGAGTAGTTTTCCCGGCATTATTATACTGGACGGGGAATTGTATGATAGCCTGAGCTTCCGGAAGGTCAACCTGAATCCGGATAATATTAAAACGGTGGAAGTGATAAAAGGCGTAACAGCAGAAACCCTTTATGGCCCAAGAGCCAAAGAAGGGGTCATTAAAATTACTACCAAAAAGAAGGATGATAAGATCACCGGGGAATTGATAGTGCCTGAGCGCAGGATGGCCTATACCGAAGAAGAAGCCAAAGCCCTGCGTGAGGACGCACTGAAAAACAATATACTCTTCGTTGGCGTCAGAAACCAATTGCCAATCAACTTCAGGGATGTACCGGCCAATGAACTGATGGTAACGATGGATAATGGGGCTTTGATTACCATGCAAGAGAATATGGCCATGATCACGCCCCGGAGCCCCGGTAAAGCGGAACTGACTATTGCCCGCAAAAAGGATTTCAACAGTACACCCGAAGTGCTGGAAAAAAGGGAGTACACCGTTAAATTCCTGCCTCCTCCCGGTGCATATGCCTCCCGACGGCTGCTGACCACCAGGGCGCCGGCACAGGTAGAAGGCGAGCCGTTTGTGATCGATGCCAGGCTGGTGCACAAGGGAACCGATAGGCCACTGCGTCCCTGATATTTTAGCCATTGCTTCCCATAAATTGCTGAACGCCGGTTCGTGGTTTCCCGAACCGGCTTTTTGTTGATCTATTTCCCCGCCCGCCCTCCCTGGGACTGCTGGTTTTGAACTTTTACTTCCCTTTTGCGTGCTGACAATTTTGCCGTAGTTTTGCTGCCCTGCCGACCGGTACCAATACCTGTGGAGCGGAGGTTGTAAAATTCGTAATCGAAAAATTTATCAGCTATTTTATGGCAACTACTTCAGACATCAGCCGTGGTATGATCATTAAACTGGATGGCAGCTTGTATTCCATCGTGGAATTCGGGGAAAACAAGACCGCCCGCGCAGCCGCCAAAGTCTGGGCCAAACTGAAAGGTGTAGACAATAAGCGCAGTATTGAAAAGACCTGGAACTCAGGTGATAACATTTACCCGGTACGTGTGGAAAGGAAAGACTACCAGTTCCTTTATAAAGACGATAGCGGTTATAACTTCATGGATACGGAGACTTTCGAGCAGATCGCTTTGAGCGAAGAACTGATTGATGCTCCGCAATTTCTGAAGGATGGCCAGGAAGTGTCCATGCTGATCAATACAGAAACCGAGCTTCCGATGAGCGTGGAGCTGCCTGATAAGATCGTATTGAAAGTAACTTATTCTGAGCCTGGCATGAAAGGCGATACGGCTACCCGTACCCTGAAGCCTGCTACTGTAGAGACTGGTGCTACTGTAAACGTTCCTTTGTTTGTAAATGAAGGAGAACTGATCAGGGTTAATACCAAGAGCGGTGAGTATGTAGAACGTGTGAAAGAATAGGTAATGACCGTTGTTCAGCGCTAGTGATAATACATTGTAATGGATAATAGAATGTCTCTGTTGTCCATTTTTTTATTCCATGGGATATTAGCTATTGGCTAAAAAAGGGGGTTTTGGGCATATTTAGCGTCTAATCCTTATCTTAGCCGCCTGTTTTGCCCGAACTAACCGTCAACATAAACAATTAAACAGATGGATTTTAAACAAATTCAGGAGTTGATCAAAATGATCAACAAGTCCAACATCGGTGAAGTGACCATAGAAGAAAAGGGATTCAAACTAACCATCAAACAAAAAGAAGAACCTGCTCAACACGTAATTGCTGCTCCTATGCATGCGCAAATGTCTATGCCGGCGGTTGCCCAACCCCAGCAATTGGCAGCCCCTGCAGCGCAGGCTTCCGGAGATAAAAAAGCGGCTGAACCAGCTGCTGATAACCTGATCACCATCAAAAGTCCCATGATTGGTACTTTTTACCGTAGCCCATCACCCGGTAAACCCGTTTTTGTGGAGCCAGGCGATGAAGTGTTACCGGGCAAAGTGGTATGTATCATAGAAGCCATGAAACTCTTCAACGAAATTGAAAGCGAAGTAAAAGGCCGTATCGTAAAAGTGCTGGTAGAAGATGCTTCGCCTGTGGAATACGATCAGCCTTTATTCCTGGTAGAACCCTAACCAATTTGAAAATTTGGAAATGTGCTAATTTGAAAATGACAGACAGTAAATCTTTGTCGCAGGCCATTTTCAAATCTTCAAATTGTCAAATTCTCAAATTAAAATAATGTTCAAAAAGATTTTAATTGCCAATCGTGGAGAGATTGCCCTGCGGGTAATTCGTACCTGTCGTGAGATGGGTATTAAAACTGTGGCGGTATACTCTACGGCTGATAAAGATAGCCTGCACGTAAAATTTGCCGATGAAGCAGTTTGCATTGGCCGTGCAGCCAGTTCCGACTCTTACCTTAATATTCCACACATCATGGCAGCTGCCGAGATCACCAATGCGGATGGCATCCATCCGGGTTATGGATTTCTGGCAGAAAATGCCCGGTTTGCCGAAATATGTGGCGAACACAATATTAAATTCATAGGGCCCACTCCCGATCAGATCCGTTCCATGGGTGATAAGATCACCGCCAAAGAAACCATGATCAAAGCCGGTGTGCCCGTGGTGCCCGGTGGCCAGGGATTGCTGGAAAGCCTGGAAGAAGCCAAAAGCTTAGCCAAGGAAATAGGATACCCCGTTATCCTGAAAGCTACTGCCGGCGGTGGCGGTAAAGGTATGCGCGTGGTGTGGAGTGAAGATGAGATGGAGAAGAACTATAGCACCGCCAAAATTGAGGCCGGCGCTTCCTTTAAGAATGATGGTATCTATATGGAAAAATTTGTGGAAGAGCCACGCCATATCGAGATACAGGTAGCTGGTGACCGCTATGGTAAAGTTTGTCACCTCAGCGAAAGGGATTGCTCCATTCAACGCCGTCACCAGAAACTGGTGGAAGAATCGCCTTCCCCTTTCATGACCCCCGAATTGCGCCAGCGCATGGGTGATGCCGCCATCAAAGCAGCTTCTGCCATCGGATATGAAAGTGTAGGTACCATCGAGTTCCTGGTAGATAAGCACCGCAATTTCTACTTCATGGAAATGAACACCCGTATCCAGGTAGAACATTGCGTTACCGAAGAAGTAACCAACTTTGACCTGATCAAAGAACAGATCAAAATAGCATCCGGTGAAGCCATCAGTGGTCAGAATTATGAACCACAGATGCACGCTATCGAATGCCGCATCAATGCAGAAGATCCGTACAATGATTTCAGGCCCAGTCCCGGAAAGATCACTGTACTGAATCAGCCCGGTGGCCATGGTATCCGTATCGACTCTCATGTATACGCCGGTTATGTGATACCTCCCTACTACGATTCCATGATCGCCAAGATCATTGCCGTAGCCCGTACACGGGAAGAGGCCATCAACACCATGAGCCGTGCTTTGAATGAGTATGTAATTGAAGGGGTAAAGACCACCATTCCTTTTCACCAGCAACTCATGAAGAACGAAGATTTCATCAAAGGAAACTTCAATACCAAGTTCCTGGAGTCCTTTAAGTTATTATAATCAGGAAACTGATCTGAAAAGGGTGGGTTGTCTTCGACGGCTCACCCTTTTTCTATGCCCATACCCGGCGCTTATTGTTTGATGAACCGTACCGGTTGCATCATCCCCTCCAATGCTGACATGGTAATCGTATACATACCGGCGGGATAGGAAGCTGCTTCGATGGATATGCTTTGACTGCCTCTGGGTAACCACACCGGTATTGTTTTGATGGTTCTCCCCATCGCATCAGTGATCTTTAATTGGGCAGCCATTTTCTTTCGGGTGGTGAGTAGCAGTCGCGTGGCGCCGCTGGTAATGGAAGGGATGCATACGCCTGATAGCATGAATGCAGTATCCCTCACAGGGCGCGCACGCCCGTTTACCAGCAGGGGATTAAAACTACCTGTTGTGCTGGCCAGGGTAAAATACTCCATGGGACCAAAGGAATTGAGGGTATGGCTGGTAACAAATCCATTGGAACCGGCACTGCCCATACAACTGGTATTGCCGGCATCCATCCAGGTGCCGCCGGATAGCTTCGCTACGCGCAGGGTGGCCAGGTCTGTAACGCCGCCGCTGTTGGGATCATTGAATGATAGTTTGACTGCTGTTTGCGGCGCCGGAGATAGATCGGCGGCAATTGTCCAGTGCTCGATAGCAGAAATATGATGCAGGTTGGTATGGTAAGTGCTGCTCATGAGCCTTGGATTACCACGAAAAAACTCTACCGTATAGTTGCCCGTAACATTGGTGAGTGATAACCATCGCTGGGTATTGCCCTTGCCTACAGGAAACAGGAACTGGTCGTGCACCATTAATCCCTGCTTCTTCAACGGACCATTGATAAAGCTGGCAGAGCTCAGGGTGTCGGCTTTCACTGTGCAGTCTGCCTGCAAGGTTAGGAGGTTGGTGGAGGAGGTGCTTACCTGCCCGGCGGTGAGCTCCAGTTGATAGGGCAAGGAAAGCGGGGTTTGTAATTCAACCCCGGCGGCATTATTGATCTTTACCGCAACACTATTGGTAATGCCGCCTGCCACTGATAACTGTTGAGGGGTGGTTCCATTCATTTCGATAAGAGGCAGCCCATTATTATTCTCGGTGATAATGCCTTTTGATTGAATGAGGTGTTTGCCAATTTGTACAACCGTATTGTTGGGGCCACTGCCAAGGTTAAAGATGCCACCCCGCTGATCATAATTGCCCTGGATAACAATGGTGTCGTCCAGGTCCAGGTTAAAGTTCACGCCATCATTAATGAGCAGATCGCCACGGATAAGCACCGGTGTAGATCCGTTGGCATTATAGGTCTTGGTGCCCCCTGCTGCAGTAGCAGAGAGTGCCAGGCTGCCAAAGACCTTTCCGGCAAAGGATATCAAAGGACCTCCGCCTTTGATGTCAAATTCAAATACCCCTGTTTCTGTACCGGCACCGCTCGACAGTCTGTTCACAACATCTACATGTGACCGCGGGGTATTATGTACATATCGTCCATTATTGGCTATCCATAATGCACCTGCAATATCGATGGGGATGCCTGATGCCGCACCGGAAGCATTTCTGAAAATGCCGCCACTATTGATCCGTAATGCTGTACTGGTATTTGTAAGTCTTAATCCAGGTATCCCTGTATTCGTGAGGGGTAATATTGCTTCGATGGTATGGCCACTGGCCGGTGTGATCGTTAAAGACCTGATCGTAACAGTTATACCGACTGCTGGTAAACTGACCATATAATTGGCAGGTGAGAATGTATTGTCAAGAATTACGTCATCAATAGATACTGGTATGCTATTGCCGGACCAATTTGTTGGCGTAAGCCATTGGCCATCTCCTCCGAGGCCAGTCCATCGTTTCTGGGCTATACTATTCAGTTGGGCCATCATGAGAATGGCCAGCAGCAAGGTTTTGGTTTGTTGCATAGGTATTGGGGGCTTTTTATAAAGCCATCCGTAGGTACGAAAAAAAATCCTCCTGCGATTGCGCAGGAGGATTTTCGTGTATTGTTGCCGGTATCTATTGCTTGATAAACCGGATAGTGCTGGTCTTTTCGCCGGTTTGCAGATAGCCTGTTACCTGGTAAGTGCCAACAGGCAGGGTAGCCAGGTTCATCCAGATCTCCTGGTTGCCTGTCGTAAGCGCGTGAACCTGTTGCTTGATGGTGCGACCATATAGATCAGTCACCACCAGCTGTAGATTCACTTTTTCAGAGGAGCTGATATTGAGGCGTGCCCGGTTGGTAACCAGGGTAGGCATCATAGAAGTGATCACCACACCCCTGGTGCCATTCATAATAGCTACAATCTTCGTAAGCTCTCCCGATCCGTCGATATCTACCATACGCAATCTGTAATAAACAGTTCCGTTGGGAAGCGCATTATCGATAAAGTCGTAGGTGAGCTTTTTATCGATACCGGTTACAGTACCGATCACAGTGAAATTGGCGCCGGTGGTAGAGCGGAGAACTTCAAACCTTTGTGGTGTGCTGTTGTCCGTGATCGTCCAGTTGAGTTTGGCAGTTCCACCGTCCTTACGTGCTGTAAAGCTGGTAAGATAGATAGGCAGTGAAGAAGCGGAAGTAAAGGCAAAGGTGAATGGGCTGAAGCTGGTGAGCGTCATCGATTCCACACTGCCTGTTGTAGAATTACCTGGCTCCAGTTTAGTACCCCTCGCATCTGTCCAGACGCCTCCGGTATAATGGGCTACTACCAGTGTATCTGTTGCGCTGGCCCCGGGCACCGCGCCCGACAGTGTGAGGCGAACGACTGCATCGCTACCCGATACGCGGCCGATATCCCAGTATTGTTGATTGGAAACACCTGTAAGCGGAGCTTGTACCGTCAGGTCGGAATAAGCCGCACCGAAATATTCGGCTGTATATTCAGAGGTAGTTGCAGCGGTGGGCTGTACTTCACATTCTCTGAGTGCGCCGCCTTTACCGGTTGGGAATTTATAATACTGGATGGAAGCCGTGGCCCTGCTTACCGGTCCATTCACATAACCAGTGTTGGAAGCGCCGTTCACTACCAACGGATCGCTGAAGTTGCTGTTCTTAATGGCCAATACATTGGTAGAAGTGGTGGTAAGGTTTCCTTTACCTGCCGTGTTCCAGCTGATCTTACCTACTGCCAGTGGAGTAAGCAAGGTGGCGCCGGCAGCATTGTTGAGGCGCAATACAACCTCGTTGCTACTGTTATTAATACTACCAGTGGAGGATGAAACCTGCTGGTTGGATGTTCCGTTCAATTCAACTACAAAGAGTTCAGTGGCGGTACTCACAGTGGTATTCAAACAGCCAAAAGTACCTCCTGATTGATTGAAATTTCCTTTTACACTAAGCACGGTAGGCTGTGTGACCGTGCCTGTATTATTGCGCAGGTTGAATGTGCCGCCTGTTTGTACATAGTTACCATTTACCTGCATCGCAAAGCTATAGCCCAGGTTGGTTCCTCCCAATGTCACAAAACTATTAGGGCCTATTTCCAGGTTGCCCTGAACAGTGTAGGTAACAGTAGGTGAGCCGCCGCTACTGGAACCTATCATCATGTTTGCATTATTGGTGTTCAGGATCTGCAGATTTCCGTTGATCTGCAGCGTGGTCGGGAATAGAAAGGAAGTAGAGCCCGATGAAACATTGGGACAGTCGACCACCAGGTTGCCGATGCCCTGGCCCGCGGCAGGTAAGCCCAGATTGGGGCCGGCAAATACAGTACCCGTTACCAATATGGTTGAATTGGCGTGCCAGGTGGCCCTTGGAACAATGCCGCCACTTCGTGCCACCCAATATTTGGACCCGTTCTCGAAATACATGTAGGCGGGCACAGAACAGTCAAAATAGGAATTGTCATTGGCCAGCTTAATAGTTCCGTTTACTCTTACCAGATTGGTATTGGTAGTAGCAACGGGAAACCGTGCATAGGCTATTCCGGCAGGTAAAGGTGAAGGGGTACTGACAGCGGGTACTCCGGAAAAGCTCCAGGTGCCATTGACCAGTCCCTGTGAGTTATTGGCAAAGCGGGTAATGAATTCCGTACCGGCAGCAGAACAGCTGTCTTCCAGGGTACTGCCGAGGTCAATCTGCAATGCGGGTGCTGCTGTATTGGTACTGAACAGCGTGATGATACTGCCCACCGCAGGCGTATAAAGCCGCGCAGTAGCATTATTGGTCACAGTCAGAGAGTTGAGATTAATGGAGGTCAGGTCTACATTTACTAAGGCAGTTTGATTAAAGATGACATTGTAGGTGTTGCCATTGGGAACATCGACACCGGGGCTTCCACCGGAAGTGTTGGACCAGTTGTTGGGGTCGTTCCAATTAGCTCCGGCGGGGAGACCAATCCAATATTTTGTTTGGGCGTTTGTGGCGGTGGCATAGCACAGGCACACCGTTAGGAGCAGATAAAGTTGCTTCATCATTGAATAGTTTTACAGGCGTTGAATAATGTTTACCAGAAATGGTATACACAGGAAATGGATCCAGAGGTTTAGTGAGCGTTTAGGTGATTCGAAGAAACAATATAATCAATAATTTAAAATATTGGGCAACTTCTTACCCTTTTGACTGTCAGATCATTAATAATGAAATGTGTCTATAAAACACATAAAAAATCATGCCTATATCCATAAAAAAAGCCTCTCGGGGGAGAGGCCAGCTTTGTGCAAATAGCTTAAGTATTTTGCAAGGGCTACTATTTCTTTGTTGTATCTACAGCAGGCTTAGTAGTATCAGCAGCGTGAGCTGTAGTATCTACAGGAGCAGGAGCAGTAGTGTCAGCAGCAGGAGCGGTAGCAGTAGTATCAGATTTTGCTTCTTCTGCAGTACCACCGTCGCTACAAGCTGTTAAAGAGGCAGCGATAGCTAAAATTGCGAAAAACTTTTTCATTTGGAATTGCTTTTTTGAGTTTGATTGAGATGGGCGCAAAAGTAATACCTTTTTGCTATTATGCAAATATTTTGGTAACGCTCATTAAAATTTTGATTTACTTCATGTTAGATAACCCCGATTTGCCTTATTTCTTACGGAAGAACAGGCGTACGGGCACCCCCTTGAAATTGAAATTTTGCCTCAGTTGATTCTCCAGGTAGTTCTTATACGGTTGCTTTACTTCTTCCGGATAGTTACAGAAGAAGGCAAAAGAAGGAACATGCGTGGGTAATTGCGTCACAAATTTGATCTTTATGGAATTGCCGCGCACTACCGGGGGATGGTAAGATTCGATAGCTTTCAGCATTACCTCATTCAGTTGAGAGGTAGATATTCTGCGGGATTTACTGTCAAATACATCCAGTGCCAGTTCGATGGCCTTATGGATCCGGAGCTTGTCTTTGGCAGAGACAAACAGAATGGGCACATCATTAAAAGGAGCAAGGCGCTTTTTCAGGTTCTCTTCATAATCCCTGGCCGTATTCGTCACTTTCTCCATCAGGTCCCACTTGTTGACCAGGATCACGATGCCTTTTCCTTTACGTACCAGGAGGCTGAAGATATTCAGGTCCTGGGCAGTAATGCCTTTTTCGGCATCCAGGATCAACATACAAACATCTGCTTCATCCATGGCTTTGATAGCCCTGATCACAGAGTAGAATTCCAGGTCTTCATGCACTTTGGTCTTACGACGGATACCCGCCGTATCGATCAGTACAAACTCTTTCTGGAAAAGGTTATAGTGCGTATGAATAGTATCGCGTGTAGTGCCGGCAATATCGCTTACAATGGTGCGTTCCTGTCCGATCAATGCATTCAGCAGCGAGGATTTGCCCACATTGGGTTGTCCAATGATAGCAAACTTGGGGATGGCGGGTGGAGCAGGGGTTGGCTCGGCATCATCGCCCATATAGTCTTCCGATTCTGTAGCAGGCTCATCGGGTATCAGGGCCGTAATGGCATCCAGGATCTCTCCGCTGCCGCTGCCGGACATCGAAGAAATAAAGAACACATTGTCAAATCCCATACCGTAGAACTCCGTTGCTTCCAGCATACGTTCTGGATTGTCTACCTTGTTAACGGCGAGAAATACAGGCTTGGAAGTGCGGCGCAATACATCTGCCATCGATTCATCCAGGTCGGTAATACCGGTGGCGGCATCACCCATAAATATCAGCGCATTGGCTTCTTCCAAAGCGATCATTACCTGCTTGCGGATCTCTTTCTCAAACACATCTTCACTCTGTGCTACAAAACCACCTGTATCGATTACATTAAATGATTTTCCATTCCAGTCAGCTATACCGTACTGGCGGTCGCGGGTTACGCCACTTACATCATCTACAATTGCTTTGCGCTGTTCGAGCAAGCGATTAAAAAATGTACTCTTCCCTACATTGGGTCTTCCTACAATTGCTACCGTAAAACCAGCCATATCTGCTACTTAATTTTTTAATGATAACCGTATTCTTTCAACATGAAATCGTTGTCTCTCCACTTGGGCTTCACCTTCACGAATAATTCCAGGAACACTTTCTGGCCTATAAATGCCTCGATATCCTTCCGCGCGTCTGTTCCCAGTTGTTTGATCATTTTACCACCTTCGCCCAGCAGGATCGCTTTTTGTGATTCACGCTGCACAATGATATCGGCTACGATTTTTACCAGGGTTGTTTTCTCTTTGAATTCCCGCACAATAACAGTGGTATGGTAGGGTATTTCGTCTTTGAACAGGTAGAATATTTTCTCCCTGATCATTTCGCCTACAAAGAACCGTGTGGGCAGGTCTGTCATCTCATCTTCTGCAAAGAAAGGTTCCCCTTCCGGCAGGTATTTAACGATGGTTTGTAACAGCTCATTTACCTGCAATCCTTTCAGGGCCGAAAGGCCCACCACTTCTTTAGCATAGGGTTTGGACCTGAAGAAATTGAAGACAGCTTCCTTTTGCGTGGCATCTACCGTATCCAGTTTGTTGATGGCCAGAATAACAGGGGCCTTCACACGGATGGATTCAAAGAGGGTATTCACTTCTGCCAGACTTTCCCTTACATCTACCAGGAATACGGCTACATCCGTATCTTCCTTGGCCTGTTGTACAGCATGCATCATTTTTTCCTGCAGTTTGTACGTGGGCTCGATGATACCGGGGGTATCCGAAAAGATGATCTGGTATTCCGGTGTCGTTAAAATGCCCTTGATCCGGTGGCGGGTAGTTTGCACTTTGGGAGATACAATAGCGAGCTTCTCACCCATTAAGGCGTTCAACAACGTGCTTTTGCCCGCATTGGGGCGACCAAATATGCTTACAAACCCAGATTTCATAAAGAATGCAAAGGTAATGAAAGGTTGGCGGTAGAAGGAGAGTAAATATGTGTTCCTGCCGTTGTATCCGGCCAAATAAAAAAGGGATCAGCGTTTTGCTAATCCCTTGATTTCCTTTGGTTGCGAAGCCAGGGATCGAACCTGGGACCTTCGGGTTATGAGCCCGACGAGCTACCGCTGCTCTACTTCGCGATGTGGATTGCAAATGTACGCTTTTTCAGTTTACTGCCAAATATTGATTTACTTTTTTTACAAATCGTATTTTCAGGGTTATGAATAAGATATCATGTGTAATCGCCATCGTTGCACTCCTGGCCTGCTCTGCCAAAACCAAACAACAGCAGGATAAATTGTATTCCCGTCACCTCCAGCGCAGTGTAGATCTGACAATTATCAATACGCCATTGCCCGATGATAAGTCGCGGCTCAACCTCCTGTTGTTGAATGACGGGCAGGAAGTAGCGAAGCTCCGTGTGCAGGAAATTGTAGACAGCCTGTACCGGGCCAAAGCCATCGAACCACTGGTAGTGGTAGCCATTCATGCCGGCGACCGGATGCAGGAATACGGCGTGGCCGACAAACCGGATTACGAAGCAAGGGGCAAGCGGGCGGGGTACTATGATGCTTTTGTAAACAATGAACTCTATCCTTTTATTAAAAAGAAAACCGGTGTGCGGAAATTCAATACCGTGGCTATAGCTGGCGCTTCCCTGGGTGGTTTATCGGCCTTTGATATTGGCTGGAACCATGCTGATAAGATCAATAAGATTGGTGTGTTCTCCGGTTCTTTCTGGTGGCGCGACAAGAACACCAGCGATAGTTCCTATTCCGACGATAATAACCGGATCATGATCGCCAAACTGAAAGCTTCCCGCAAAAAGCCCCAACAGCAATATTGGTTTTATGCAGGCGGGGCAGAAGAAAATTCAGACCGGGACAAAGACGGGATCATTGACGTGGCAGATGATACGAAAGATGTAATAGCCCTTGTGCAGAAGAAAGTGACCGCTCCGGGTGCTGTCGTTTATAAAGAAGTAGCCGGTGCCCACCACGACTGGCCTTATTGGAGTGCTGTGCTTCCGGAATTTTTGGTATGGGCCTTTGGGACTAAGTGATAAAGGAGCATAAAAAAAGCGTTAGGTAAAAACCCAACGCTTATATACCCTAATATATGTGAAAATTGAAAGCTAAAAAGTCATTGCTTGTTTATCCTCTTCTGGATACACTGCTGGCGCCACTGGTCCTAAGATCACGGATAACGCCATCTCCTTTATAACGTACATCGCTGGCGCCGGAAGCGCGGGCGTTCAATTCTTTGTTTACCGTTACATTGATGCCTGAAGCGCCGCTGGCATCTACATTACAACTGTCGGCCAGGAGATCAAATCCTTTGAAATCACTGGCGCCATCGGCATCTACCCGCAGTGAGGTCACTTTACCCTGCACCACTGCATCAGAAGCACCGCTCAGGTTTACAGTCAGCACACTGGCTTCAATAGCCCCTTTGAAATCACTGGCGCCATTCATGGAAATAGCCAGTTCATTGGCTTTGATGGTGCCGCTTACGATCACATCACTGGCGCCGGAGGCAGTTAATTTGTCCAGCGTTTTGAAAGAAACATATACTTTCAGTTTCTTATTGCCTTTCCACCACCTCATATCATCATCATACGTGATCTTCAAAACACCATCTTCCACCACTGTTTTAATGCGGTCTCTGAATTCAGGTTTGACAGCGCTTACGGCCAGTGCTTCTTCATCCGACTGAGATAGATACAGGTCTATCGCATTATTGACCTTGATGGCATGGAAACTGCCGATGGAACGGGGTTGAGCATTATCATCATTGATCACCTGCTTTTGCGCCATCAGCGCTACAGGCAGTATCATCAGTAAAAACAATCCTATCTTTTTCATGCGTTGTTACTTTGCTTGGTATTTATCGGTACAAGTTACCCTTTTTTCACAGAGCCGCCACTGCTGGTTTTAACATTGCGGATCACTCCACTGCCTTTGTAGGAAATATAACCACCGCTGCTGGCTTCTGCACTCATCTCTTTGTTGATGGTGAGCTGTACACCGGCTCCGCTGCTTACATCTACATCTCCATTATTAGCTGTCAGGTCATATCCATGGAATATGCTGCCGCTGCTGCCATCTACATTCAGCGAACCGGCGGTACCTGAAATATTAACGACCGATCCACTGCTTTGGTCTACTGTGAGCGTACCGAAATCCACGGCTCCTTTGAAGACTCCGCCACTGGAAACATCCAGGTCCAGCCTGCTTCCTTTGAGGCCACCTTCTACATTTACGCTGGCGCCTGAATTAATATCCAGTCCATCAATGCTTTCTATAGATACATAGGCTACGGGGTTTTTACCCCTGGTGCCGCCGCCATTCTTCCAGAACTTCAGTGTTTCCTGCTCATAAAAGATCTTCAATACACCATTTTCTACCCTGGTGATGATCTTATCGCGATACTCTTCTTTGGAAGCGCTTACGGCTACTGCCTCAGCGCCCTGGCTTAAATATACTTTGATACCGGTAGATACTTTAATGGCATGAAACGCCGATACCTTTCTTACCTGTGCCATGGGGTCATTCACTTGCTTCTGGGCCAACAGCACCAGTGAGAAAAGGAGGCTTATGCTGAACAATCCGATCTTTTTCATAATTAGCATTTTAGAAATAGACTATGTTATTTTTTGAATGTTGCATTGACTTTGAACGCCTGCCAGAACCGCGTTCTGTTATAAAGGTGTGACGGCTAAGGGCGAAAGAATGTTACAAATCTTTTAAAAAAGTTTTTTTGCCTGTATCTTTGCGAACTCTTTGGCCAAGGAGGTTTTTTCAGATTCCCGGGGTGCTTTTCCCGTTTTCCCTTTAGAAGGGCGGTAAAGGCTGAGATTATACCCGTTGAACCTGACCAGGGTAATGCCTGCGCAGGGAAGGTAGGTCCTCTTCTATTGTCTACACTTCGCTTTCGCAGCATTTTCTCTTAAATCATTTTTTCCACTTAAAAATCTTTACGAAGATGAAAAAAATGCTTTTGGGGATTTGCTACTTATTGATTTCCCATGGGTTATCGGCTCAGCAAGTTGCTGGCCAGGTAACCGACGCTTCCAGCGGGGGCCCCGTAGCATCGGCCACCGTTGAACTATCGAATATCGCCACTGGTAGCACCAATGTAGCAGGGCGATTTGTTTTCACCAGGATCAAACAGGGACGGTACACTTTGCGGATCACCAGTATTGGGTACCAGTCGGCAGAAACCATCGTTTCGCCCGGCGATTCAGCTATTACCATCAGGCTGAACCGGTTGAACCTTTTTATGCAACCGGTAGAGGTTCGCGCCATCCGTGCCGGAGAAAAAGCCCCTTTTGCCAAAACCGATCTTACTAAAAAGGAGATTGAAAAGGTAAATACCGGGCAGGACCTGCCCTTTATCCTGAATCAAACGCCTTCCGCAGTGGTTAGCTCCGATGCAGGCAATGGCGTGGGTTATACCGGAATCCGTATTCGCGGTACAGATGGTACCCGCATCAATGTTACCCTGAATGGTATTCCGTATAACGATGCGGAATCACAAGGCAGCTATTTTGTAGACCTCCCCGATTTTACTTCTTCTGTAAATAACATACAGATACAACGAGGGGTAGGTACTTCCTCCAACGGTAGCGGTGCTTTTGGCGCCACCATCAATTTAAGTACCAATGAGGTAAACACTACGCCGTATGGAGAGATCAACAACAGTGTTGGTTCTTTCAATACCTGGAAGCATACCATCAAAGCAGGTAGCGGATTGATCAGCGATCACTTCACCATTGATGCCCGCCTGTCGAAGATCAGCAGCAATGGATTTGTAAACCGCGGTGCCAGCGACCTGCGTTCCTTTTACCTCAGCGGCGCTTACCTGGCGAAGAAATCATCCATTCGATTCAATGTTATTTCCGGTAAGGAAAAAACATACCAATCGTGGAATGGAGTGCCTGAAGCAAAGCTGTATGGCGATGAAGGCAAGCTGATGGAACATTACAACAACAACCTGGGTACCTTGTATTTTACTAAGCAGGATTCTGTGAACCTGTTCACTTCCGATCCGCGTAAGTACAACTATTTCACGTATGCCAACCAGACGGATAACTTTCAACAGGACCATTACCAGTTATTCCTCAATCACCAGTTTTCACCCAAGCTTACTGTGAATACTGCCTTCTTCCTCACAAAAGGCAAAGGCTATTATGAGGAATTCAAAGCCCAGGAGAGCTACAGCGACTATGGATTGCCTGATCATGTAGTGGGTGGTACTACTTATACCAATACCGACCTCACCAGGCAACTGTGGCTGGAGAATGATTATTACGGGCAGATATTTTCCGTACAATACAAAAGCATTGCAGATCAATTTACCGTAGGTGGTGGCTGGAACAGGTTTGACAACCATCATCACGGAGAGATCCTGTGGACGCAGGAAGGCGGTGTGCCCAACGGATACCGCTGGTACAACCTGGAGGCTTATAAAACAGACGTGAATGCCTATGCAAAATACCAGCATACATTTTCTCCGGAGTGGGAAGTATTTGCCGATATGCAGTACCGTCGTGTGTTGTATGATATAGGCGGGTTTCGTAAGAATCCCACGCTGAAGCTGCACAATATTTTTGATTTCTTTAATCCCAAAGCGGGCATTACGTATACAGCCAATAATTACCAGGCTTATATTTCTTACGCGCAGGGTAATAAAGAACCCAACCGCGATGATTTTGAAGCAGGTGTTACCCAGCAGCCTAAACCGGAAAAGCTGCATGACTTTGAAGCAGGTGTTTCAAAGAAAGGCAACCAGTATGATTGGAGCGCCAACCTGTATTATATGTTATACAAAGATCAACTGGTGCAAACCGGTAAGATCAACGATGTAGGTGGCTATACCCGCACCAATGTAGACAACAGTTTCCGGATGGGGATTGAGCTGCAGGGAAGAATGAGGTTTACCCAATGGTTGCAGGGTACTGCCAACATCACCTTCAGCCAAAACCGCATTAAAGATTTTACGGAGTACTATGATGATTATGACAATGGTGGGCAAAAAGCGGTAGCACATGGTAATACGGATATTGCTTTTTCACCGGCAGTAGTAGCAGGCGGCAGCCTGAACTTTATTCCTGCAAAGGATCTGGAGATCAGTTTGCCGGCAAAATATGTAGGCCGCCAGTACCTGGATAATACTTCCGATAAGCAACGCAGTCTCGATGCTTATTATGTACAGGATGCCCGGGTGATCTACACCCTGCGGAAGATACTTGTAAAAGAGATCTCCCTCATTGGACAGGTGAACAATGTATTTAACCGCAAGTACAATTCCAACGGCTATACTTATAGTTACCAATATGGTTCAGTAATCACGGAGAATTTTTATTTCCCGATGGCCGGCACCAATTTCATGGTAACCCTGAATGTAAAGTTGTAAAAGACATATAGAAAAAGCCGCTATAACATGCCACAGTTTAACCTTTCACATGGTTATGCTGTGGCATTTCTCATGGAAGTTTTCTGTACATTTATGCCATATCCCCCCATGCGCATGAAAGGAATACTGATAGTATGCATAGTGAGCTTAATGATTAGCCAATCGCTGCTGGCACAAACAACCCCGTTCACGATTGAAGTGCAGGCCGGCAAATATGCCCGGTACCAAACACCTGTACAGGTAAACCTGCCGAAACCACTACCTGCAGGAAATTTATATTCGATTAAAAATACCAAGACAGGTAAAGCAGCTACAGGACAGATGCTGGATAGTGTGACATTGGTATTTATATTGCCCGACAGCATGGAACCCGGTACCCGGAACACCTACACCGCCTCCAGGTTAGCCCTGAACAAAGCTCCTAAGGATGCTGTGACCATTGTGCAGCAGAAGAGCGGCATACAGGTAAACGTTAAGAATAAGCCCCTGTTCTTTTATCATACTGAAGAAGCCCTGCCGGCTGGCGATAGTGCTTATTACCGTCGCAGTGGATTTATCCATCCCTTGTACAGTCCGGGCGGTCAAATATTGACCGATGGTTTTCCGGTGGGCCATACCCACCAGCATGGCATCATGAATGCCTGGACCAAAACCACTTTCCGGAAAGAGTTTGTTGACTTCTGGAACCAGCAATCTAAAAAAGGTACCGTAGAGCATATAGAGGTAACCAAGCTGAAAGAAGGACCTGTGGTGACTGAATTAAGGGTAAAGCTGCGTCATAGAAGCCTGCTGCATGGAGAGGTATTGCGGGAAATGTGGGTGATCAGGGTATATCCTTTCCAGGATTACTACCTGTTTGACCTGATATCTGAAGAACGCAACGTAACTACTGATACCCTTATTCTGGAGAAATACCACTATGGAGGTTTGGCATTAAGGGGAAGTAGTCACTGGAATGATCAGGATAAAAAGAATTACCAGAACCCCTGGAACATCCTTACAAGTGAGGGGATCCGTGATTCTCTTGCCAACCATACCCATGCCCGCTGGGTGGATGCGTCGGGGCTGATCAACGGACAGGCCGCCGGCGTTACCGTATTTGATCACCCGGTTAACTTCCGGTATCCGCAGCCCATCAGGGTGCATCCTACGATGCCTTACTGGGTGTATTCGCCGGTAGTGGATGGCGCTTTTACCATCAATCCCGGTACCTGGTATCGTTCTCAATACCGCTATTATGTGCACCAGCAAATGCCGGACACCAGTACGCTTACAAGATTTGAAAAAGACTGGGTAGTACCACCGGATGTGACTATTAAGGGGCTGTAAGAAGTCCGAAAGTCAGTAAAGTCCGAAAGTCGGTAAGAAATATAGTAGCTTGTCTTTCGGTCTTCCGGACTTTCCGTCTTTCCGACTTGCATTTCTACTTCTTCCGCAATAAATGTTTCAGCCTGCTGAAGGTTTCCGGTTTGATATTGAGGTAGGATGCCAATATTTTCTGTGGCACCCGCTGTAGCATATGGGGGTGATTGGTAACATAGGCCAGGAAACGCTCACGGGTGGTCATCTGCAACTGTTCGTAATAACGAATATCCTTTTTAATAAACATCTGGGTGATCATGGCGCGGCCCAGTCTTTCTACGCTGATCGTCTTTTTCAGCGCCAGCTGCAGGTTATCGTATCGAATAGAGATCATGACCGTTGGCTCCAATGCTTCCAGGATCAGGTCGGAAGGCTTGCGGATATGGAAAGATATTTCTGATTGTACGATATGACCTTCGGTGGCCAGCTGCAGCGTAGCTTCTCCTTTTTTGGTGAGGATGTACTTACGTATCATGCCCTTCATCACAATATTGAGGTAGTCATCCACCTCTCCCTGTGCAAGGATGACGGCTTTCTTGTCAAAATAACGTAATTCAAGGAAGGGTGACAATAAATCAAACTCCTGGCGGCTCAACTCCATAAATCGCTGGAGGTAAGCGAACACATGTTCCAGGTAACTCTTAATATCTAGTTTTCTCTCTCTCATGCAATGGGGTTAGTGAGGGGCAGACGTTTCTGCGATCTTTTTAGATAAATGATGCTTTAAACGACTAAATGTTTCGGGTTTGATATTAAGGTAAGACGCCAGATATTTCTGTGGCACGCGGCGAAAGAGATCCGTATTGTCCAAAACGAACCTTACAAAGCGTTCTTTGGTGTCATACCGTATCCGGTCCAGCTCCCAATATTCTTTTTGCAGAAAGAGGTCGGTGATCAGCAGACGCCCCAGCGATTCCATCTTAGGATACTGGGCATATAGGTTCTCCAGCTCTTTTTTGTGGAGAGAAAGTAATATAGATTGTTCGATGGTTTCAACAGCATAGGCAGAGGGCTGACCGGAGAAAAAGGACACGGAGGAGCATATCAGCTCGCCTTCGCGGGCCAGTTGGGTGATCACCTCCTGGCTGCCTTTATAGAAAAATTTGCGTATCAGGCCCTTGGTGATAAAATGCAGGTAATCCTCCGTTTGGCCCGGCTCCAGCAACCGCACCTTCTTATCGTAGGAACGCACTTCCATCACTTTCGTGAGCACATTGAGCTCTTCGGGGGTAAGGGTTATAAAACGGCCGATATACTTTTGTAACAAATTCAGCATAATCGCAAGTTAAAGTTTATCAGATATACTAAAAACGCAATCAGGCCATCTTGTACCCATTTCCCGGAAAAATACGTGTAATTACGTAATGAACAAGTCCGGATAACCATACTGTACCTCCCTGCCTCCGGAATATGACACAAAAGCACTTTGTGTAATTTCTCTATTTGCTGTAGGTTTGCAATCCTTAACATAGCTTAAATTATTCAGCACATGGCAAAAAAAATTAAAGTAGCAAATCCTGTTGTGGAACTGGATGGTGACGAAATGACACGCATCATCTGGAAGTTCATTAAAGATAAACTGATCCTGCCCTACATAGAAGTCGACATTAAATATTATGACCTCGGTGTTGAGTATCGTGATCAGACCAACGACCAGGTGACCATAGATGCGGCAAATGCCATTAAGGAGTACGGAGTAGGTATCAAATGCGCTACCATTACGCCGGATGAAGCTCGTGTAAAAGAGTTCAGCCTGAAACAAATGTGGAAAAGCCCGAACGGCACCATCCGTAATATCCTGGACGGAACCGTTTTCCGCGAACCAATCGTGATCAACAATATTCCCCGCCTGGTTACCAACTGGACTGCGCCTATCATTGTAGGCCGTCACGCTTTTGGCGACCAATATCGCGCTACAGATACCGTTATCAAAGGTAAGGGTAAATTAACTATGACCTTTACCCCCGAAGGTGGGGGTGAGCCGCAGACTTTTGAAGTATACAATTTCAAGGGCGATGGCGTGGCCATGAGCATGTACAATACCGACGAAAGTATCATTGGTTTTGCCCGCAGCTGCTTTAATATGGCCCTTAGCAAAAAATGGCCCCTGTACCTGAGTACCAAGAATACCATCCTCAAAAAGTATGATGGCCGCTTTAAAGACATTTTTGAAGATATTTATCAGGGAGAGTTTAAAACACAGTTTGAGGCAGCAGGTATCGTATACGAACACCGCCTTATTGATGACATGGTAGCCAGCGCCCTGAAATGGAATGGCAACTTTGTATGGGCCTGTAAGAACTACGATGGCGATGTACAAAGCGATACGGTAGCACAAGGTTTTGGCTCCCTGGGCCTGATGACCTCTGTATTGGTAACGCCTGATGGCAAAACCATGGAAGCTGAAGCAGCGCATGGTACCGTTACCCGTCACTACCGTGATCACCAGGCTGGCAAGCCTACGAGCACCAACCCCATTGCCTCCATCTTTGCATGGACAAGAGGATTGGCCTTCCGCGGCAAGCTGGACGGTAACCAGGAACTGATCGATTTCTGTAATGCCATTGAAGCGGTTTGTATCGAAACAGTGGAAAGCGGTAAGATGACCAAAGACCTGGCCGTTTGTGTTCATGGTAACAAGGTAAAACACGGAGAGCACTTCCTGTATACCGAAGAATTCCTGGACGCCATCGACCAGAACCTGAAGAAGAAAATGGGATTGTAGGGAGTAGGGAGTACTGAGTCGTGAGTTCAGAGTCTTGAGTGTAGAGTTGGGTGTTTTGAGACTTGAATGCGAGACTGGAAGGCCTGATCTTTACAATTGAATTTATATTTGAAAAGCGCTCCGTTGATGCGGGGCGCTTTTTTATTATATTACAGCACTTATACGCTAATCATGTCCAGACAAAAAATACGTATTCTTATTCCATTGATCATTATTGCAGGCCTGTTGTTGTACACCTGGATAATGATCCTGACCACTGATTCAGCAGCGATTATTCAACATTATATAGGTCTGGTATTATTCATTCCATTGTTTTTTCAATTCTTCAAAAACCTTAACCGGACAATAGTTTGGACAGGGATTTACCTTTTAGCAGGTGTAGTGAAATTCCTGGCCATCACTCCTTCTTTGGTGGGCATCGCTCCAGGAATTGGCATTGGTTCACTTCAATTGGGAATGCCTTCCTTTCAGGTGATACCATTTCTCATTTTCATATTGTATGCTATTCTGAATTTTGATCAATTAGGAGAGATGTACCTGGATTATAAGGAAGCCAAAGAAAAGAAGAACAAAGCATAAATGTATCTGTCTGCCATGACTGACCGGACCCAACACGCACAAGAATTAGAACAGAAAGGCTTCACCTGTATTCCTCATGTTTTCAATGATGCTGAAGTAGATTCGATCATTGAAGCCATTAATCAGGCCGATCATTCCAATCCTACTTTCCGTAAGACCAATGATCTATTTGCCATCCGGCAATTCCTGAAGGAAGTACCTGCTGTGCAACCGTTCGTATTTACCCAACAGCTTCATACTCTTATTGAAGAACTTTTTGGTGCAGGCTATTTCGTAGTGAAATCTATTTACTTTGATAAACCCGAACAGTCCAACTGGTTTGTGGCGTATCACCAGGACCTTACCATTTCAGTAGATAAAAAAGCGGAGCTTCCTGGTTTTGGTCCCTGGACGGTGAAACAAAACCAGTTTGCCGTACAACCTCCCCTCGACATCCTGCAACGCAACTTCACCATCCGTATCCACCTCGATGATACAGATAAGCACAATGGCGCCTTGAAAGTAGTGCCGGGTTCCCATGCCAAAGGCGTTTACAGGCCGGAAACGATCGACTGGTCAACAGAAACAGAAGCCATATGTGAAGTATCCAAAGGAGGCATCATGATCATGCGACCCTTGTTGTTGCACGCCTCCAACCGTACTACCAACCAGGCCCGGAGAAGAGTGATCCATATCGAATTCTCCAATGTGATGCTTCCGTATGGGCTCAACTGGTCGGAAACCATCAACTAGATCCCTGTTCACCTGTTGCCAATTGTACCCAAATAGGTAGCATGAGCTACATTAAGCTGGCCCTGCCCATGGCAGGGAATTTGAGCCATTATCTGTAGCTAATACACATGATCTATGGAAAAGAGTATTTATGATTTCTTTGCCGCGTATGAAAAGCGCTTCAATGATGCGCTCCAGGGTGAGACGGATGTGGAAGCCACTGCCAATGCTTTCGGGCCTTTCTTTGTGGAAGCGAGTCCCGCAGGTATTCATGGCGGACACAATGACCAGGAATTCCGCGAAAAGATTCCCAAGGGAATGGATTTTTACCGCCATATCGGGACCGACTCCATGGAGATCATTTCGCAGGAGGTAACGCCGCTGGATGACCTGCATTATATGGTAAAGATCCATTGGAAAGCTACTTACAAAAACAAAGACAATACTGAGCTCGCCATCGAATTTGATGTGATCTACTTCCTGCAGCACAAGGATAGCCAGCTGAAAATATTTGCATACATCACCGGGGATGAAGACAAAGTGATGCGCGAACATGGACTGATACAATAAGTGTCTCCGTTATGTAGTCTTTTAAAGACGACAGTCAGGGTGAGTCACCTTCCGTCAGTTTGGCGGGACGGCTCACCCTGGCTGCTGTTAAAAACTTACATACAAGTTCGTACCTTTCTTGCATGTTACAGACTGTTTCCATTCTTGTTACCGGTAAAGTGCAGGGCGTTTTCTATCGCCAGAGTACCAAAGAAAAAGCATTGGAACTGGGCCTTACCGGCGTGGTGAAGAACCAGCCCGATGGCAGTGTATTCATCCAGGCATCCGGCCCTTCCCAGGCACTTAACCAACTCATTGCCTGGTGCAGGCAGGGGCCTTCCCGTGCAGAGGTGATCAGCGTGCAGGTAGAGCGCATCGAGCCCCGCGCCTTCATTGGTTTCACCGTTCAGCGCTGACCGGGTCAGGTTGACAATTAAGCTTCTGTGCTCTTCCTGATTCGCGATTGCCGATTCATGACATTTTCTTACCTTGATCCCCTATTCCTAAAAATATTTGTACCATGACCCAACGATTATTGTTGACTGCCTGCCTGCTATCAATGGCCGCATTCACACAGGCTCAGAAAGTAAACCGTGCTGGTGGAGACCCCAAATTGTCTGAATATTGGGAGCCCGAAGTAAAGGTGGTAGCGCCGGGTAAAACGGCTGCTGATGCCCCCGCTGATGCGATTGTATTGTTTGATGGTAGTAATACCAGCGCCTGGGAAGCCAAAAACGGCGGTCCCATCAAGTGGAAAGTAGAGAACGGCGCTATGACTGTAACAGGTGGAGCCGGCGAAATTCATACGACACAAGGATTTGGCGACTGCCAGCTGCACATTGAATGGAGAACACCCGAAGTAGTGAAAGGTGAAGGACAGGGCAGGGGTAACAGTGGTATCTTCCTGATGGGTAAATATGAACTGCAGGTACTGGATTCTTATAACAACAGAACTTATTCCAACGGACAAGCGGCCAGCATTTACAAACAACTGCCTCCTATGGCAAATGCAAGCCGTGGTCCCGGTGAATGGCAGACTTATGATATCATATTTACTGCTCCTGTATTCTATCCCGATGGCAATGTAAAGACACAGGCCCGTATTACCGTCATTCACAATGGTGTGTTGGTACAAAACAATGCTACTATCTGGGGCGGTACCCAATACATTGGTATTGCCAATTATGAAAAGCATGGTGATAAAGAACCCATTATTTTGCAGGACCATGGCAATCCCGTGAGCTTCCGCAATATCTGGATCAGGCCGTTGTAGGTTGGGAAGTTGATAAGTTAAAAAGTTAACAGGGCGTTTGATACGCCTGGACATAATAAAAGGAGAAGGGTTAAAGCATTACTACTTTAACCCTTTTCCTTTTTATGTAACGCTGAATAATGATCAAATCTAAAAGATCAACGATCCATTGCCGATTCACGATTGTCGGCCCTACTTGCTCACGCCACCCAATTCAATCTTCAGATTCTCCAGCATATCTTTTGTCATGCGCTCGAGGCTGTATTCGGGTTTCCAACCCCAGTCTCTGGTAGCTACTGAATCATCAATGCTTTGGGGCCAGCTGTCGGCAATGGCCTGGCGGTAATCCGGCTTATAATCCAATGTAAATTCAGGCATATGTTTTTTGATCTCAGCACCGATCTCCTTTGGTGAAAAGCTCATAGCCGATAAGTTGTAGGAATGGCGGATGGATATTTTACTGGCCGGGGCTTCCATCAGTTCGATAGTACCACGAATGGCATCCGGCATATACATCATGGGCAGGTAAGTATCTTCCTGCAGGAAAGAAGTGTATTTCTTTTCTTCCAGCGCTTCGTGGAAGATTTCCACTGCATAGTCTGTAGTACCACCACCGGGGGCCGATTTATAACTGATCAATCCGGGGTAACGGATGCTTCTCACATCCACGCCAAATCGCTGGTGATAATAATTGCACCAGAATTCTCCTGCATATTTGCTGATGCCATATACCGTAGTAGGTTCAATGATGGTCTGTTGCGGGCAGTTCTGCCGGGGTGAAGTAGGGCCAAATACAGCAATGCTGCTGGGCCAGTATACTTTATAGATCTTTTCTTCACGGGCAATATCCAGCACGTTGAGTAATCCCTGCATATTGAGGTTCCAGGCCAGGTTGGGATTCTTTTCGCCGGTGGCGGAAAGAATGGCAGCCAGCAGGTATATCTGCGTAATGCTCTGCCGGATCACCTGCACGTGCAACATCTCTTTGTTCATCACATCGATGCTTACATAAGGACCGGTACCTTTCAGCAGGTCATTCTCTTCCCGCAAGTCCGATGCCACCACGTTGGCATTGCCATAGATCTTACGTAAAGCCAGCGTTAATTCCACGCCTATCTGTCCTGAAGCGCCAATAACAAGTATTCTTTCACGGATCATAGTAGAGTTGCGTTTTAGTGGGAGCAAAAAAACGCAAAATTTCGATGGAAACCATAAAATAGTGGGCAGCGGTGCACCCGATTGCTCTGGGGATGGCAGGATGCTATAAACGACTGGTAGAAAGTGGCTTTCAATGAGTATTGAATACACGTTGTAATCGCGTGATCCAACAAGCAAATCCCCGGGAACGCACTTCAAAGAAAAGCGCCTTTGTTTGTGTCGTGTAGCAAAAAGAGGTGACATCTTCGCCTGCGACGCAGACGAAAGGTGTCACCTCTAACTTGTTTTATAAGTTATCTGCTCAACAGCATCCGGTGCAGTTTACTTTCACTACCCGTAGTTAGCTTCAGCATATAAATGCCCGGCGCCAAATCAGGCGTTTGGATCGTTACCTGGTGATGCCCGCCCGACAGCTGCTTGTTAAAAACCTGCTTCACCATCTGCCCCTGCAGGTTGTACACCTGTACATTGGTCAGTGATGCCGAAGGCAGGTAAAAGCTGACAGTAGTAGACGCGGAAAATGGATCAGGATAATTTTTTATTGTAATAGCCGCTCTTTCCGAAGCGCCCGGCTTCTCTGGTAAAGGTGTTTGTGCTACCCTGGCCGGGTAAGAAGCCGTATTGGCCACCTTGGGCGCTGTATATGTAACTTTCACAAAAACATTCTGTGCCGGGTTGCCGGCAGATGTATTCTTCACCTTCACGGAATACAAACCTGTAGTGCCTGGGGTATAGGTAAGTGTAAGATTGCCTGTTCCACTTGTCGTTTGTACAATCGTATTGCTGCTATTGTAAAGATTGACCGTAAGGTTTTGTGCAGCATTCGTAGGGTAGAGGTTGACCGTAATGGTTTTGCCTGTTTCATCAAATACTTTACCTACTGTACGCAAGGCTGTAGAACTAGCCGGTAAAGCGCCGCCCTGTTGCAGCGAACTGGCATGCGAATCGCCCAGGTCATTGGCCATTTCCCATTCCTGCGTAGTACTGCGTTGTGTAGGACTGAAGCCACCTGTTATACCTGCTGGGCCCCAGATACAATAACCGCGGCGCGTATTGCTGCCATCACATGGTGGTACATAGATAGTGGCTTTGCCCGTACCATCCGTCCAGATATCACTGGTGTTGGCGCCGGAATAATCATGCAGCTGTACATTGGCGCCAAAGTCTGTCTGAATAGTGGCATTTTGCCAGGTGTTCCAGTTGTCATTGATCCCTACAATGGCATAACTGTTTTCCGGGCCGCTTTTATAGCCCCGCTCAATGATCAGCAGATCGGCCGCCTGCCAACGCACTTTATAGGAACCTTTTTTGAAGTTCAGTTTTTGGTGGCACCAGATAATGTTGGCAATGTCATCACGCACGGGCAGGTTGGTTGTGCTGGTAGGCAAGTGTGAATATCTTTTGCCCAGGCTGCCTACATTGAAGAGGTCTTCAAAGAATACCTGCGGCGATCCATCTACTGCAAATGTGATGGCATAAGCTGGCGCCAGCCGCGCATCAAAAGGATCAATATGCCCACCGCCCAATTCGTTGCCTGCATCCCATCCTGTATAATTGCCGGTTGAATCCTTAATGGGGCGGAAGGTGTCGTGGTTATTGACGAAGGGCACCGTACGATAGCGATTGGTTTGCTGCGCACCCGGAATATTAGCCAGGTTATAACCACCGCCGCCGCTCACCATATTTTTAACGGCCTGGCGTAAACTAAAGTCGAAAGTGCCCGTCATATCTTCCGTGCCGCCATTGCTGGTCTTTACATCGTTGATCCAGGTATCAAGGTCAGTGGCGCTGCCTACATATTCTCCAACGGAAAACATATTAGCGCCGCCATTGGCCCAGCCTGCATTGTATTTTACGTTCCAAAGAAAATCCTGCATCGCCCAGGGCTCAAAATGCTTCACCGCATCAAAGCGAAAACCATCCACGCCGGTTTGTTTCTTCATCCACACAAACCAGTTGCGCGTTTGTGTGCGCATATAATCCGTTGTTTGGGCGGGGTTGTAAGTAGCATTGGAACTTAGTCCGTAGGCGCCGGAGTAATAACAGATGTCCGGGCCAAAGAAAGCTGCACAGATGTCGCCACTATTACAATTGTGGTTACTGTTGGCGTGGAAGTTGGGCCAGTTCTTGGGCCAGCGGCCGGAGCGTGCTAAATAGTCTGCCGACAATTCAGTAGTAACTGGTGTGCTATAGGAAGCATACCGGAAATTCTTGTAGAGGTTGCCATCACTATTACCCGTGGCCGAGGGGTCTTGTCCACCGGCGCCGGAAGAAGAACCTGCATTGTCCATATGGTTGAATACAACATCCTGAATTGCATCCATACCATTGGCATGTAATACGGCGATCATGCGCAGCAATTCATTTTTATTGCCCAGCCGGGTCTTGAGGTTGCCTTTCTGGTATTTGTCGCCCAGGTCATATTGATCAAAAGGCGAATAGCCATTGCTATTGGTGCCGGCATTCTTAACAGAGGGCGGTATCCATACTCCGTCGATACCAATATCGCGGAGGCGCGGGGCCAGATCGGCCAGGTAATTGGACCACCCTTCGGGGTAATTGCTGTTCCAGTAATCCCACCAGAAGCCTTGGAAGATCACTTTCCCATTCCAGGGATTTTGAGCATACGTAAGAGCGGGGGAGATGAATAGAATGCAAAGGAGGACGCCATAAAACGTCTTGCGGACAAGATTTTTCATACAGCAGCAAGTTTTTGATGAATGAATAAGGTAAATGGTAGTGTGTATAATTTACACATTATATGCCATATGGGCAAATTATTTTATTTGACCTTTATAGCAGGCTTAGTACCTGCCATTCCCGATGGTAGTTAATCCTATAGGAAACCAAGGGATTAGCATAGGATACAGCATATACAGAGTATATATACAGCATTGATACAGCACTAATGCAGCATACCTATAAAGAGATGCTGTATCTATGCTATAATTATGTTAGGAAAGTCCTGATATTGACCTGTATTAATAGCTTATCTATAGGATGTCCCAGGCGTATGTTGGGGGTGGCTGTCCCTTTATCAACTGCTTGCCTATGGCTGGAACCCAGCTCTTTCGTATCTTTGCGCCATGGAAAAAATGCTTAAAGACTTGTTTGCCAATCAACAGTACGATGAGAACAACTTCTTCCTGATAGCAGGCCCCTGTGTGGTGGAAAGTGAGGAATTATTGATGGAAGTGGCTGATAAAGTGAGCGGTATCTGCAAAAACCTGGGCATCCCTTACGTGTTTAAATCCTCTTACCGCAAGGCCAACCGCACCAGTGCCTCCTCTTTTACGGGCCTGGGCGATGAGACAGCCCTGCAATTGCTGAAAAAGACCGGAGACAAATACAAACTGCCTGTAACATCGGATGTGCATGCGCACGATGAGACCGCTATGGCAGCCAAATATATCGACATCCTTCAGATACCGGCATTCCTTTGCCGGCAGACCGACCTGCTGGTGGCTGCTGCTGAGACAGGTAAGATCGTGAACGTGAAAAAAGGCCAGTTTGTAAGCGGTCCCTCTATGAAATTTGCCGCTGAGAAGATCCGCAATGCGGGTAATAACAAAGTCATTCTGACCGAGCGTGGTAACAGCTTTGGCTACCAGGACCTGGTGGTGGACTACCGCAATATTCCCTGGATGAAGGAACATGGTGCGCCCGTGGTGATGGATTGCACCCATAGCCTGCAGCAGCCCAACCAAACTTCCGGTGTTACCGGCGGCAATCCCCAGCTGATCGGTACTATCTCCAAAGCAGCCATCGCCTCCGGCGCAGATGGTTTGTTTATAGAAACACACCCCAATCCGGCGGTTGCCAAAAGTGACGGCGCGAACATGTTGAAGCTGGACTTGCTGGAAGGATTGCTCCAGCAGCTGGTGAAGTTGCGGAAGGCGGTTGTGTAATTGTGTAAATGCCTGCTAATACTGGTATTACGATATAAACGAAAAGCTACTCTGCAAGGAGTAGCTTTTTTCTCATGTGACCGTATAGCACTTAAAAAATTTGTGGTGTAAAAAAGCTTCCCACGGAAGGAAGCTTTAAATACGTTTTCAAAGGTGAATCCGTGGTTTCAGTCAGGTGTAACAGACCAGCGGTGGTTTTCCATAGTTTCTCTCAGGATCAAAAACGGGACTTCATCAATTCCATTCGGAGGTCTTTCTATACACAAAACTATACCTGAAATGCTGGTTCGGCTACCTGATGTGGGTACAATACTAACTGCAAAGTCTTTACTCAATCGTTTGCATACACTTTTATAAAACCATTAGCAGTTTGGAATGGTTCAATTGGATTTGTTAAAGGGTTAAATGGCGGCAAAAAATTTCCTTTTTATGACAAAAGCTGACTGGGTAGTACGCCGAATTCTTTCTTAAAAGCGATCGTGAAATTGCTGAGGTTGGCATACCCCAGTTCCATGGCCACTTCTTTCACAGAGTATTTACGGGTGAGTAACTTGTCTTGTGCTGCCTGCATGCGGGCTTTTTGGTAGTATTCATAGATGGGAAACCCATACATGGTCTTAAAGTCTTTTTTCAGCTTTGATTCGCTGATAGAGACCATTTTGGCCAATTGTTGTATGGAGGGCGCGGGTTGAAAAATATCCTTGGTGAGAATGCCCTCAATCTGCATCACCCGGTTAATATCTTCCGGAGAGAGGGGGATGCGGAAAGTGGGATTTTTCATCTTTTCATAGAGGTGCAGGAAAAACCGCTCGATCATCAGCATGATCCTGTTTTGGATAATGGTTAGCCGCAGGGGGCTAGCGTCATCCACCTCCATAACGGTGCGCATCCACTGACGGTATTTGCTGTCCAGCGGCTCAATATTGAAGTTTTCTGCTTTCAGGGATATATAGGTGGAGAGTACCTCCTCGGCTGTATGGATATCGAGGTATTTGGCCAGGAATTCTTTGTTGAATAAAACAGCAATGGAACGATAACTCCCTCCCTCGGTGCCCAGGTACGACCAGTCGAAATGGGAACTGGTGAGGTACGCAATGGATTTGCTGGTATTCTTTTCCTTCAACTTCTCATCATCGATGGTGATGACCAGGGTGCCAGGTATTACCAGTTCATCAATGCGAAGTATATAATACTCTCCATTGGGACTTCGCTTTCGGTGTATCAACCAATCCTGGTTGAAGGTACAGTTGGTAATACAGGCGTGTAACCCATTGGGGAGCGGCAGGAACATAAAGCTGCCATCTGCTATAGCAGGGGGGAACATTACCTGGTTATTGTGTACAGGCATGTTCAATTGCGCTGCCAGCTTGAGCAATAACTGCTCATAGTCGGTGGTGTTGTAATCAAATTGAAACAAAGTAGAAGCTTTACTAGATTATTAAAGCAATACCTATTCGATCACAGGATGTAGCAAAGTCGGGTTGGATACAGAGAAGGTCGGTGCTATTGGTATTTCAACGGGTTGCGGCGTACTGACAGGATGTACCGTTTAATGTTCATCCAGAATACAAGCACAAAATATACGATAAGGGGGGATCCCATGGTTAGGAATGAGATATAGACAAACCAGGTACGAATGCGTGAGGTGGCAATGCCCATGCGTTCACCGATAGCGGTACAAACACCATAAGCCTGCCATTCAATAAAAAATCTCAAGCGATTCATGGTACTAATTTATACATTTTAAATCATTGTCCTAACAACCGTTTATACCAATAATTTATTTTTTAGGTAAATTTGCACCGAATTTATGAGAAAGGTACGTTTATAAGGAAATTGTGGTTGTGCGCTCAGGAAGGAGTGATCGTATATTAAAATATAAAATATTTAACATGGTTTTTGATCTGGATCTAATTAGAAAGCTCTACGCGGCCATGCCTGCTCACATTGCAGAAGCCCGTAAGCTGGTAGGCAAACCCTTGACATTAGCAGAAAAGATTTTGTATTCCCACCTGTTTGTTCCCGCCGGAACAGCCTATGAGCGGGGTAAGGATTATGTAGATTTCGCGCCAGACCGCGTGGCGATGCAGGATGCTACCGCCCAGATGGCTTTGTTACAATTCAGTACCTGCGGCCGCGCCAAGGTAGCTGTTCCCTCTACTGTACATTGCGATCACCTGATCCAGGCAAAAACAGGCGCCAATGAAGACCTGAAAACGGCCCTGGATGTAAATAAAGAAGTATATGACTTTTTAGCCTCCATTTCCGATAAATATGGCATTGGTTTCTGGAAACCAGGCGCCGGTATCATTCACCAGGTTGTATTAGAAAATTATGCATTCCCTGGCGGTATGATGATCGGTACCGATTCCCATACACCCAACGCGGGTGGATTGGGTATGGTGGCCATCGGTGTAGGTGGTGCAGATGCGGTGGATGTAATGGCCGGACTGGCCTGGGAGCTCAAAATGCCCAAACTGATCGGTGTAAAACTCACCGGTAAACTGAGCGGCTGGGCTTCTGCCAAAGATGTAATCCTGAAAGTAGCTGGTATCCTTACCGTAAAAGGTGGTACCGGCGCTATTGTAGAATATTTTGGCGAAGGCGCCGATAGCCTCAGTGCTACCGGTAAAGGCACCATTTGTAACATGGGTGCTGAAATTGGCGCTACCTGCTCCATTTTCGCTTACGACAAGAAAATGGCCGACTACCTGAAAGCTACAGAACGCGAACAAGTAGCGGCACTGGCCGATGGCATCCGCGAACACTTGCGTCCGGATGATGAAGTGTATGCTGATCCTGCTAAATATTATGATCAGTTGATCGAGATCGATCTGAATGAGCTGGAACCACACGTGAATGGTCCATTCACACCGGATCTTGCATGGCCCATCAGCAAATTTGCTGAAGCAGTAAAAGCCAACAACTGGCCTGAGAAGCTGGAAGTAGCCCTCATCGGTTCCTGCACCAACTCTTCTTATGAAGATATCAGCCGTTCGGCTTCCCTGGCGCGCCAGGCGATCGACAAAAAATTAACCACCAAGGCCGAGTTTACTATTACACCCGGTTCTGAACTCGTTCGGTTTACTATTGAGAAAGATGGTTTCCTGAAAACCTTCGATCAAATAGGTGGTGTGGTACTGGCTAACGCCTGCGGTCCTTGTATTGGTCAGTGGGCCCGTCATATCGATGATCCCAATCGTAAGAACTCCATCATCACTTCTTTCAACCGCAACTTTGCCAAGCGTAATGATGGTTTGGCTTCTACCCACGCTTTTGTGGCTTCTCCTGAACTGGTAACCGCTTTTGCGATTGCCGGCGACCTTACTTTCAACCCGCTGAAAGATAAACTCACCAATAGCGAAGGCCAGCAAGTAATGTTGGATGAACCTACCGGTGTAGAACTGCCTCCAAAAGGATTCTCTGTAGATGATCCCGGTTACCAGGCGCCTGCTGCTGATGGTAGCGGTATCCAGGTAATTGTGAAACCTGATTCTCAGCGTTTGCAATTGCTGGAGCCCTTTGCTGCCTGGGAAGGCACTGACCTGAAGGGGTTGAGACTGCTGATCAAAGCAAAAGGAAAATGTACTACTGACCATATCTCTATGGCTGGCCCCTGGTTGAAATTCCGTGGCCACCTGGATAATATCAGCAATAACATGCTGATCGGCGCCGTGAATTTCTTCAATGATAAGACCGATTCAGTAAAGAATGAGCTGACTGGCGCTTATGGCCCAGTACCTGCTACCCAACGTGCTTATAAAGCCGCTAATGTTTTCACAGTAGTAGTAGGGGACGAAAACTATGGTGAAGGCAGCAGCCGCGAGCATGCAGCGATGGAACCCCGTCACCTGGGTGTACGCGCTATCATTGTACGGAGCTTTGCCCGTATTCACGAAACCAACCTGAAGAAACAGGGTATGCTGGCGCTTACTTTTGCCAACAAGGAAGATTACGATAAAATTCAGGAAGACGATACTTTTGATATCCTGGGTCTTACCACCTTCACGCCTGGTACACCACTTACTTTAGTGGCTAACCATGCAGATGGATCAAAAGATGCTATCGTGCTCAATCACACTTACAATGAATCTCAGATCGAATGGTTCAAAGCGGGTGGTGCACTGAACGTGATCCGCAGTCAGTTTGCGAAAAACTAAAGCAATTGATGTTATTATAAAAAAAGCGATCCCATTGACGGGGTCGCTTTTTTATTGGCTATTAATTTATTTCTCTCTTTCACACATTACAGGCATTGGGTTCCGGACACATTAATTGTGTAAATTCAATTATGATGCGATCATACCTTACCAAACTCCTTTTTCTGCTATTGATCACGAGCCAATGCCAGGCGCAAAAGACGAAGGGCAGGAATGCCAAACAACCATTGGCCGTGCTGGCTTACTACTCCGGCAACCTCACTGAAATAGATAAGTACGATGTGCAGAAACTCACACATATTATCTACAGCTTCTGCCACCTGAAAGACAATCAGCTCTTCGTTGGCGATGGAGAACCGGTTATTAAAAAGCTGGTATCGCTTAAAGAAAAAAATCCTTCTTTGAAGATATTGTTGTCACTCGGTGGATGGGGTGGTTGTAAGACCTGCTCCGATGTATTCGCTACTCCTGAAGGGCGGAATGAATTTGCTCAATCGGTCAAAGAATGGACGGATAAATTGGGTACTGATGGTATTGACCTCGATTGGGAGTATCCTGCTATTGAAGGGCATCCCGGTCATCCGTACAAAGTAGAAGACAGGCCCAATTTTACTGAGCTGGTCATTGCCCTGCGTAAGGCTCTGGGCCAAAAACAGGAGATCAGCTTTGCCGCTGGTGGCTTTACCAAATTTCTGGAAGAATCCATCGAATGGAAAAAGGTGATGCCGGTGATCGACAGGGTGAATATCATGAGCTATGACCTCATCAATGGCTATAGTACAGTGACGGGACATCATCCGGGGTTGTATTCAACTCCTGTACAAAAAGAGTCGACCGACAATGCCGTACGATACCTGGATTCACTGGGCATACCCAGGAATAAACTAGTGATCGGCGCTGCCTTTTATGCCCGTGTGTTTGAAGGGGCCGACAGTGTAAACCATGGCCTCAACCGTCCTGCCAAATTCAAAAGCTTTGTTCCTTATAGAATATTTCCGCAAACCATCTCGCAGGACAGTGGGTATGCTTTTTATTGGGATGTTGCAGCCAAAGCGCCCTATGCTTATAATGCAGATAAAAAACTGTTTGCCACTTTTGATGACAGTCTTTCCCTTGACCTCAAAACGAAGTATGCACTTGACAAGGGATTGAATGGAATTATGTTTTGGGAGCTTACGCTCGACAAGCCGGAAAATGGATTGCTGGATGCTATTGATAAGGCCAAAAAGAAAAAGAGAAATTGATTGTCAGGCTGAGCCTGTCGAAGCCGGCTTCGACAGGCTCAGCCTGACACCGTATTCAGTGCTGCAACTTTTCCTTCGGAAGCCTTAAATTGTGGGCCGTATGAAAAGAAGCCTGCTGATTTATATAGCATTGGGTTGTATAGTTGCCTGCCAGTCCGATGAGCCGAAAGCTGATACCACTGCAAAAAAAGATACAGCGGTCTCCTGTGAATCCAATCTTCCCGCACGCTTTCCCACAGCAGGGCCTGATACATCCTTTGCATCAACAGACAGTGTGTCTCATAAAGGCATGGTATGGATTCCTGGCAATTCATATGGAATGGGCGCCCTGGACAATGAAGGCCGGCCAGATGAATATCCCCGGCATACAGTGACCGTATCAGGCTTCTGGATCGATGCTACGGAAGTAACCAATGCACAGTTTCGCCAGTTTGTAACTGCTACCGGCTATATTACCACAGCAGAAAAAAAACCGGATTGGGAAGAAATTAAAAAGCAATTACCTGCGGGTACGCCCAAGCCATCAGATGATGTGCTGGTGGCTTCTTCCCTGGTATTTACACCGCCTGCCCATTCGGTACCGTTAGATGATGCTTCACAATGGTGGTCCTGGAAAAAGGGCGCCAACTGGCAGCATCCACAAGGACCCGGTAGTAGCATAAAAGGAAAAGATCATTATCCGGTTGTACACATCTCCTGGTATGATGCCATGGCCTATGCCAAATGGGCCGGCAAGCGCCTGCCTACCGAAGCTGAATGGGAATTTGCCGCCCGGGGAGGGCTTCAAAATGCCATTTATCCATGGGGTACTGAGGACATCGAAACGGGTAAGCCCAAAGCCAATACCTGGCAAGGCAGTTTCCCGGATAAGAATACCAACTGGGACCGCTTTCAGACATTGGCGCCTGTGCAATCCTTTGCACCCAATACTTTCGGGTTGTACGATATGGCCGGCAATGTATGGGAATGGTGCAGCGACTGGTATGATGCGAACTGGTATACCGCACAGAAAAATACACAGGCCACTAACCCTATAGGCCCCGCACAAAGCAATGACCCCATGGAGCCCACCGTGCCCAAAAAAGTAGTGCGGGGTGGATCATTTATGTGCAATGCTTCCTATTGCAAAGGATACCGCGTTACTTCGCGGATGAAAACCTCTCCCGACACAGGCCTGGAGCATACCGGATTTCGTTGTGTATCATCGAAATAATGCAGGTGGTAGGTCAAACTAACATTCATTAGTAAGAGCTTTTGTTAAATTATCTATTAGTCTACCTGCGAGGTAGAAAAAATTGTCTGTTTCCGCACTGGGCCTTATCTTTGTTACAGAGTCAACGATTTTTTCTCATGCTACATACCATCGCGATGCAATACAATACCTTCTCACGTTGTTACAACTATTGTTGTTGCTGTTGATTCATACTCCTGTTTGTATTTGCCTTTCCCCGTCATTTTTCTTTTTATTACCGCTGAATAGTCAATATACATGAATACGTCACTCCAAACATATATCCCGGAATTAACCTATCAGTCGAGTGGACTACCGCTTACTGAGTTTTTGTCATTACTGGCAAAGCAGTTTCCAGGGCAGGTGACTTTCTCTACCAGCTTCAGTTTTGAGGACCAGGTAATTGCCCATGAAATATTAAGCAATGCCCTGCCCATCAGTGTATTTACGCTGGATACAGGAAGGCTTTTTGCTGAAACTTATTCTGTGTGGAGCAGTACCAATGCAAAATACCAGTCAAACGTAAAAGCCTATTATCCCGACAATGCTTCCCTGGAGACTTTTGTACAGGAGAATGGTCCCAATGCCTTTTATGAATCAGTGGACCATCGTAAAAAGTGCTGCTTTATACGCAAGGTGGAGCCCTTGAAAAGAGCCTTAAAGGGTAATGCTATTTGGATCACTGGTTTGCGGGCCGAGCATTCTCCAGACAGGAATAACCTGGCTACCGTTGAATGGGACGAAGGCAACCAAATCATTAAATACAATCCTATTTTACATTGGACAACTGAGCAGGTGCGTAAGTATATTGATGACAACAATGTACCTTACAATCCCCTGCATGATAAAGGGTTTGTGAGCATTGGTTGTGCGCCCTGTACAAGGGCCATCAGGCCGGGCGAGGATTTCCGGGCAGGCAGGTGGTGGTGGGAAGATGCCGCCAAAAAAGAATGTGGCCTGCATGTGCATTCTTAATGTGAAAAGCGAAACGAATAAATACTTTTGAAGTAATAAAATATCGAACGAATGAGTGCTTACAGATTAGATTACCTGGATCAGTTGGAGTCGGAAGCGATACATATCTTTCGTGAAGTGGCAGGCCAGTTTGAAAGGCCCGCCTTGTTGTTTTCGGGTGGTAAAGATTCTATTACATTGGTGCAACTGGCGTTGAAAGCATTCCGTCCCGGTAAGTTCCCTTTCCCTCTGGTGCATATTGACACGGGTCACAACTTCAAAGAAGCGCTGGACTACCGCGACCGGTTGGCTGAGACCCTCGGAGAAAAGCTGATCGTAAGGCATGTGGGAGATACCATCAAGGCAAAGCAACTGACAGAGCCCAAAGGAAAGTTTGCAAGCCGCAATGCTTTGCAAACCTTTACTCTCCTGGATACCATTGAAGAGTTTAAGTTTGATGCCTGCATAGGCGGCGCCCGCCGTGATGAAGAAAAAGCAAGGGCCAAAGAAAGGATATTCTCTGTGCGGGATGAATTTGGCCAGTGGGATCCCAAACTGCAGCGCCCCGAATTGTGGAACACCTATAACGGAAAGATCCATAAAGGCGAGAATGTACGGGTATTCCCCATCAGTAACTGGACAGAATTGGATGTTTGGAACTATATCCGCCGGGAAAAGATAGAACTGCCGTCTATTTATTTCTCCCATGAACGGGAAGTGATAGAACACGAAGGACAACTAGTAGCTGTTTCTGATTTCATCCAGCTGGAAGCTTCCGATAAGGTGCTCACCAAAAAAGTGCGTTACCGTACTGTAGGTGATATGACCTGTACAGCCGCCGTGGAATCAGGCGCTTCTACGATTGATGATATTATTACTGAGATCATCGCTACGAAAACCAGTGAAAGAGGCGAGACCCGCATTGATGACAAGGTGTCTGAAGCGGCCATGGAAGACAGGAAGAAGAACGGATATTTTTAAAAATAGCTTCGGGCCGCGAGCAGAATACAGGAAGAACGTTCGAGTCAAATGCTTTTGGCTTTTAACCGGACATAAATAAAAACAAAATAAATTATCATAGATGGACTTACTACGATTCATAACTGCCGGTAGTGTTGATGATGGCAAAAGCACGTTGATTGGCCGGTTGCTGTATGACAGTAAGAGTATAATGATCGATCAGCTGGAAGCCATTGAAAGGCAGAGCAAGAATAAGGAAGACGGGGAGATTGACCTGGCTTTGCTGACAGATGGATTGCGTGCAGAACGTGAGCAGGGTATTACCATTGATGTAGCTTACAAATACTTCTCTACGCCTAAGCGCAAATTCATCATTGCGGATGCTCCCGGGCATATTCAGTATACCCGCAACATGGTAACAGGTGCTTCCAATGCCGACCTGGCCATTATCCTGATCGATGCACGCAATGGAGTAGTGGAGCAAACACGCCGCCATTCTATTATTGCTTCCCTGTTGAATTTGCCCTATGTAGTAGTGGCCATTAATAAAATGGACCTGGTGAATTATTCACAGGATATCTATAACAATATTGTGATTGACTATGCCAAGGTGGCTCAATCATTGGGATTAAAACAGGTTACCTATATTCCTCTTAGTGCCTTGCAGGGTGATAACATTGTAGAGAAATCGGAAAAGCTGCGCTGGTATGAAGGGCTTTCCCTCTTGCATTTCCTGGAGCAGGTAGAAGTACGGGATACGATCGATCTCACCAACGCAAGGTTCCCGGTTCAGTATGTGATCCGCCCTCAAACAGAGGACTTGCACGATTACCGTGGCTATGCCGGTAAGATCATCAGTGGTGTATACCGCGTGGGGGATGCTGTTACCGTACAACCTGCCGGCCTTCAAAGCAAGATCAAAGCCATTGAGATTGGTGGCAAAGAAGTTGTTGAAGCATTTGCGCCACAAAGCGTAGTGCTGCACCTGGAAGACAATATCGATATCAGCCGTGGTGATGTGATCGTGAATACGGCACAGCCGGTAAAGACGGCCCAGGAATTGGAAGTATTGCTGTGCTGGATGGATAATAAGCCTTTGATCCCCGGCAATAAATACCTGCTGCAGATCAATAGCCGGGTAGTGCGTTCCGTAGTGCGGCACATTGAATACAAGCTGGATGTAAATACACTCGAAAAAAATGAAGCGCCGCAACAGGCTGTGCTGAATGATGTAATAAAAGCTACGATCAAAACAGCTTCTCCTATTCCCTACGATGCTTACCAGGCATTAAGGGCCAACGGAGGCGCCATTTTGATTGATGAAACAAGTCATGTAACAGTAGGGGCTTGCATGATCCAATAAGAAATGCCAGGCTGAGCCTGTCGAAGCCGTCTTCAGCGACCCTTCGACAAGCTCAGGGCGACAAGGGTATTGAATAGCCAATACGTATTTTTTTCGCCCCTTTAATCTACTAAAAAAGTAGACATAATGAGTACAAACCAAACAGGAAAAGTGATTCTGGCGGGCGCAGGTCCGGGTGATCCTGAATTGCTCACGATTAAGGTGGCCCGTTACCTGCAACAGGCCGATGTGGTACTGACTGACCGCCTGGTAAGTGAGGACATCCTGAAGACCTGGGTGCGTAAGGATGCAGAACTGGTATATGTAGGTAAGCAATGCCGTCGTGGCGCTTCCACACCACAGGAAACGATCAATGAACTATTGGTAGAATACGCAGAACAAGGCAAACTGGTGGTAAGACTGAAAGGAGGAGATGTTTCTATATTTTCCAATATACTGGATGAGCTGGAGGTATTGACAGCACACCATATTCCTTATGAGATCATTCCTGGTGTAACGGCTGCGCTGGGCGCTGCCGCCTGTGCCGGTATCCCACTCACCGCCAGGGGCTATTCCACAGCAGTACGCCTGCTTACCTATTATAAATCGGATGTAGTAACGGAAGATTACTGGAAGGAGCTGGCAGCTACTGATGATACGTTGGTATTCTATATGTCTTCCGAAACTTTGGAAGGCGTAGTAGCCAACCTCACCAAAAACAATATTGCGGCTGATAAGTTGCTGGCGGTGGTGGAGCAAGCTACCACCCCCTTGCAGAATGTTTATGTTACCAATATTTACGAGTACAACGAACAACTGAAAGGCAAGAAATTCATATCGCCTTCCCTGGTGATCATTGGTAAAGTGGTGGGACTGCATGAGCAGTTTAACTGGCTGGCCAATAGCAATAGCCGGGAAGACTACTTTAAACCCGTAGCCAAGTTGTTTACAACCATAACCGACCATACTGAAAAAGTAAAAGACCATGTTAGTAGAGCCTAAATTGAAGACGCTGCTTGAGTTGGTAAATTCATCCTCCAGGGAAGAATTGATCTGGATGAATGGATACCTGGCTGGCCTGCTGGCACAAAACCAGCCGACGCAGCAGGCAATACCCGCGCCTGCGCCGGGAGCTGCTGAGGTAAAACCTACGGTGCAGAAGATCACTATTGCTTATGGCACCGAAACGGGCAATTCCAAGAAGCTGGCTACTGATTTTGCTTCCCAGGCAAAAAAGAGTGGTATCAATGCTAAGATTGTAAGCCTCGATCAATACAGGCTCAACGACCTTTCCAAAGAAGAATACTTTTTTACCATTATCAGCACGCAAGGTGAAGGAGAGCCTCCGGCAACAGCTAAAAAGTTTTATGACCATATCCACCAGAATGGTTTTAAGTTAAACCAGTTGAAGTATGGAGTATTGGCGTTGGGTGATACTTCCTATCCTTTATTCTGTAAGGCAGGAGAGGATGTAGATACACAATTGCAAAAGCTGGGTGGACAGCGCATTGTGACCCTGCAATGCTGCGATACAGATTATCAGTCGGAAGCCAGCAACTGGTTTTCCAACGTACTGACCCAACTCACCACTGCCGGCAACAGCACACCTGCCGTGGCAGCCGGCACACCGGTAGCTAAAAAAACGACTGGTAAAAAAACATACAAGGGTACTATACTCACGAATATCAACCTCAATGACAGGGGCTCTTCCAAAGAGACCTATCATATCGAAATAGGCGTAGACGAAGAAATTGACTACCAGCCCGGCGATTCTATTGGTATCATACCAGAGAATCCCAAACACGTGGTGGACACCATCCTGGCGCTGGCTTTCAGCAACAATGGAACGCCCGTTACTTTCCGCAATGAAACGGATTCTATTTACAATCATTTAAAGAAGCGCATCAATGTTGCCTGGTTGCCCGAGCGCGTAGTGAAGCAATATGCGTCGATCATCAAACAGGACATTCCAGAAACAAAGATCGGCCTGGTAGACCTGTTGAAGATCTACCCGGTAAAGGATGTGCAGCAGTTTCATGAAGTAGTGGCTATTCTCGAACCCATTACCCCCAGGCTTTATTCGATCTCTTCTTCTCCCGCCGCCCATAGTGGAGAAGTACATGTTACCGTAGCCAGAGATACTTTTTATATCAACCAGGAAGCCAAATACGGACTCTGCTCTGATTTTCTGTCCCAGCATTTGTCGCCGGACAGTGAAATAGAATTTTACGTGCATAAGAATAATCAGTTCCGCCTGCCTGAAGCCGGTAAGGATGTGATCATGATCGGCCCCGGGACAGGTGTTGCGCCTTTCCGTTCTTTCCTGGCTGAGCGGGATGCTACAGGAGCTGATGGCCGCAATTGGCTGTTCTTTGGTGATCAGCATTTTGTAACCGACTTCCTGTACCAGACAGAATTTCAGAACTGGTTACAAACAGGCGTGCTGACACATATTAACCTTGCCTTCTCCCGCGATCAAAAATTTAAGATATATGTACAACACCGTATCCTGGAGAAAGCTGCTGAATTGTGGAAGTGGATCAGTAGCGGTGCATATATCTATATCTGTGGAGCTAAAGAACCCATGAGTGTGGATGTGGAGTACGCCTTGTTGCAAGTGATCAAGCGCTATGGCAGTAAAACTGATGAAGAAGCTATCCAGTACCTGGATCAGTTGAAAGAAGAAGGAAGATACCTGAAGGACGTGTATTAGAGTCGGAGTCCAGAGTCGTGAGTTGGGAGATGAGCGTACGAGCCTGGACTAAAACGATAGCTGGAAAATGAAAGTTGTAATGTCTTAACCAGAGAACATCGAGCACATATGAGTACGAATAAGAATTTATCGCCCATTGAGAAGATCAAGACTGAAAGTGACGCATTGCGTGGCACGCTGAAAGAAAGCCTGCACGATGAAGTGACCGGCGCCATCCGTGAAAATGATCAGGCATTGATCAAGTTTCATGGTATGTACCAGCAGGACGATCGTGACCGCCGTGAAGAACGCAGTGCCAAAAAACTGGAATGGCTGTATTCCTATATGGTGCGGCTGCGCCTGCCGGGCGGGTTTCTTACACCAGAGCAATGGGTAGGGTTGCATCATATTGCCGGAGAACACAGTACCGGGGTGATCAAGATCACTACGCGCCAGACGGTTCAACTGCATGGTATTGTTAAATCACATGTGAAGCCTACTTTACAAGCTTTTAATACGATCCACCTGGACGCTATCGCTGCCTGCGGTGATGTGAACAGGAATGTAATATGTGGCGCGCATCCCAAACAATCGGCCATTCATGAAGAAGTATTCCAGTATGCAGGTAAACTGAGCCAGCTGGCATTGCCCAAAACAAAGGCCTATTATGAGGTATGGCTCGATGAAAAACCGCTTACCGATAAAAAAGAGGAAGAAGATCCCTTATACCAGGAGCGTTACCTGCCCCGTAAGTTCAAGATCGCCATTGCTATCCCGCCACACAATGATGTGGATGTTTTTACCAATGACCTGGGATTGATCGCCATTGTTGAAAAAGGCAAACTGGTCGGGTTCAACTTTGCAGTAGGCGGCGGCCTGGGGGCTACCCATGGCAATGCGAGCACTTACCCAAGGTTGGGTTCTATGCTGGGTTTTGTGCGTGGGGAAGAAAAAACTTTAAAAGCGGCTTATGAAGTGATCACAGTTCAACGTGACTTTGGTAATCGTAGCGATCGTAAACTGTCCCGTTTAAAATATACGGTAGACCGGATGGGAGTAGAAGCTTTTAAGGCAGAAGTGGAAAAACGTTGTGGTTTCACATTCGAAGAAGCCAAGCCTTATACCTTTAACCATCGTCCTGATTACTATGGCTGGCACCAGAATCATGAAGGAAAATGGTACTATACTGTTTTTGTAGAGAATGGGCGTATCTTGGACGAAGGAAAGGCGGCTTTGAAGACTGCCTTACTGGAAGTTGCCAAAACCGGCAAGGCCAATTTCCGGTTTACTTGTAACCAGAATGTAATAATCAGCGATATTGAACCAAAAGATAAAAAGGCAGTAGAAGATATCCTGCAGCAATTTGGTATCATTGCGCACACCGATCAGGCAGGACCGGTACGGAAAAGTGCTATTGCCTGCGTGGCATTTAATACCTGCCCGCTGGCCCTGGCCGAGGCGCAACGTTACCTGCCCACACTGATCGATAAGATCGAGGTATTGATGGATAAGCATAAGATCGCTGATGATGATATCTCTGTGCGAATGACGGGTTGCCCCAATGGTTGCGGAAGACCCTATGCAGCAGAGATCGGGTTTGTAGGGACGGCTTATGGCCAATACAATATGCACCTGGGTGGAGACCGTGATGGTATGCGGCTGAACAAGAAGTATAAAGAAAGCCTTGACGAGCCGGCCATTCTGCAGGAACTGGATAATTTGTTGGGCATTTACAGTAAAAAAAGAAAGAAGGGAGAGACCTTTGGTGACTTCGCAGTTCGTGAGCAGTGGGTTACCATATAAGTGAGGTTATCATAAATTATATAATACCGAAAGGATGTCTACAGAGAAACAACACAATGGAGTACCGGATGCAGCGGTGATTGGACAGGATGCCAATCATTTATTTCCGGTATTTCTCCGGCTGGAAATCCTGGAGGTACTATTGGTGGGTGCCGGGAATGTGGGCCTGGAAAAGCTGACGGCCATACTGGGGAATGCCCCGGCCGCCCGTGTTTCGGTGATAGCCACTAACGTAACAGTGCAGGTGAAAGAGCTGGCAGACGTGCATCAATTTGTGACGATTGAAGAACGTCCTTTTGAATTAGCAGATCTGGAAGGTAAAGACCTCGTGATTATAGCTGTCAATGACAAATCAGTGAGCCAGTTTATCAGGGATGCCGCCCGTGAAAGGAAGATACTGGTCAATGCAGCCGATAAGCCTGATCAATGCGATTTCTACCTGAGCTCTGTAGTGCAGAAGGGTAACCTCAAAATTGCGATCTCTACCAATGGCAAATCGCCCACAGCGGCCAAGCGTATCAAGGAGGTCCTGAACACTGCGTTGCCGGCTGAACTGAACGAAGTGATCAATAACCTGCATGTAGTACGTAACCGGCTGAATGGCAACTTCGAATACAAAGTAAAGAAGCTGAATGAGCTCACTAAAATACTGGTAGAAAGAGATACTGCAGAGAAGGAAAGACGCTGGCGTAAAATAGCTACCTATTCCCTGGTGATCTTTGCGTTGATGCTGGTAGGACATTTTATCTTCTCTTATCTGCCTTTACAACAAATGGCCGATGATACCATCAAATGGTACCAGACCCTGGACAAGAACTTCCATTGGATGGTATTGGCGGGTTTCCTGGCCCAATTGGTGGATGGTGCTTTGGGCATGGGTTATGGTGTTACCAGCGCCACCATTTTATTGTCGGCAGGTGTTAACCTCGCAGCTATCAGTGGTAGTATCCATACGGCCGAGATGTTTGCCAGTGGAGCTTCCGGTTATAGCCATTATAAGTTTGGCAACGTCAATAAGAAACTATTTAAAGTATTGGTGATTCCCGGGGTAATAGGGGCCATCCTGGGTGCTGTATTGCTGTCTTTGTATGGTGATACGCATACGCCTTACCTGCGGCCCATTATGGCTTGTTATACCATGTTCCTGGGACTCAGGATCTTGTACAATGCTTTTAAGAAGCAACAACAGAAGCCTAAAAAGTTTAAACGTTATGGACTACTCGCCGGAGCAGGTGGTTTTCTCGACTCCTTTGGCGGTGGTGGCTGGGGTCCGATCGTTACTACTACTCTGATCACGAAGGGTAGAAGCCCGCGTTTTGTGATTGGTTCGGTAAGCCTTACCGAATTTTTTGTAACACTGGCCAGCGCCTTTACCTTCTTTACATTGCTGGGGGTAACACACTGGCAGGTTATTGTAGCATTGATCATAGGAGGGTTACTGGCGGCACCTATCGCAGCCAAATTAACCGGTAAGCTGCCCCGTAAAACATCCATGATATTATTGGGAGCGTTGGTCATTTTCTGGAGCGTTAAGATCATTATCAAGATGCTCTAAAAACATTTCCCGGTCCGGATAAGGCCGGGCTTTTTAATGAATAAATAGTCTAGTAAAATAATAGACTGTAAATCCAAAATAACGTGTAATTTAGCGCCATCATGAAACTTAGTATGCTGCCTGTTACATCACTTTTTTGCCTTGCTACCATTCACGCACTGGAATGTTCCTGTTGTTGTGAATAACAATACCCTGCGAACCATCGCCATAGTATACCAATCAATTTAACAACCTTCCCGGTACGTCCATAAGCGCCGGGTTTTTTAAGGAATAGATAGTCTAGATAAATAATAGACTTTAACCATCAAACATCAACGGTAACATGAAATCAACGTTTTTACTGCTCCTGACAGTGTTTTTCCTGGCGTCGGCCAACGCTCAGGAAGTGAGCCTTATTGAAGTATCGGGCCGCGTAACCGACCAGGAAAAGCATGAGCCCCTGTCCGATGTAAGCATCCAGATAAAGGGTACGGTACAGGGTACCATTACGAACAGGACCGGTGAATTTGTGCTGCGCACCAAAACAAAGCTTCCTTTCACACTGGTTATTTCCTCTATCGGATTTAAAGAACAGGAGCTGGAAGTGAAAAGCCTGGGGTCTAACCTCCAGATAGCTTTGTCTACACAAACCTACCTGGGCAATGAAGTGGTGGTCACCGCCTCCCGCGTACCAGAAAGCATTCTGAAATCTCCGGTAGCTATTGATAAGCTCGACATCAGGGCCATCAGGCAAACGGCTGCTCCGAGTTTTTATGATGCCCTCGAAAATATTAAAGGGGTTCAGATGACCACCTCCAGTCTGACCTTCAAAGTACCCAATACCCGTGGATTTAATATTCCTAATAACTTCCGCTTTATGCAACTGGTGGATGGGGTAGATATGCAGGCTGCTACACTGGGTGTGCCGTTGGGTAATGCCATTGGCCCCACGGAACTGGATATCCAGAGCGTAGAGATCACCCCGGGAGCCGCTTCGGCTTTATATGGCATGAACGCCATCAATGGAATGGCCAACCTGCTTACGAAAGATCCGTTTACCAACCAGGGTCTTAGCTTCTATCATAAAACGGGCGTTAACCATGTTGACAATAAGGATCATGATGCGGGTTTATTAACGGAAACAGCTATCAGGTATGCCAAATCATTCAGCAATAAGTTTGCCTTTAAGATCAATGCCAGCTATCTCCAGGGGATTGATTGGATATCCGATAGCCGCCAGGACCAGAACCCCAACAATAAGAATTCTGCCAATCCTGCTTTCCCGGCCCTGGATGGCGCCAACAACGTGGCTTTTGATGGCTGGAATAAATACGGGGATGATGCCTTGCAATTAAGTAATACGGTTTCTGTGACCGGATTAAATATTGATGGGATAGACAACAGGACCTTGACAGTGGCCCGCACAGGATATTGGGAAAAGGACCTCGTTGATCCCAAAGTTGATAACCTTAAGCTGGACCTTGCTTTGCATTACCGGCTTAATTCCAAAACATTGCTGTCTTATACTTATCGCGTGGGTAAAATGGATGGTGTATTCCAACGGGGTAATAAAGTAAAGCTCGACAATGTAGTGGTACAAAACCACCACCTGGAACTCAAGGGTAGCAATTATAACATCAAGGCATATATTATTCGTGAGAGGACCGGCGATTCGTACAATGTGAAACCATTGGCCGATAATATGGACCTCTACACAGGTGGCAGCGGTACTGCCTGGGGCGCCAAATACAAGACTGCCCTGAACTCATATGCTGCTAATGGTGGTAAACTGACTTCTGCTAACCTCGCGGCCGCGACGGCCTATGCCCGTCAGCAGGCAGATGCCGGCCGCGCAGAGCCTGGTACAGAAAGGTTCAATAGGGTAAAAGATTCTATCATCAAGATCAACAACTGGGATATCAAATCTTCCCTGATCCCCGATGCACCGGTAACAGGTGGCGCGGCACTGATCCAGAAAAGCAATGTGTACCATGTGGAAGGGCAGTGGGACCTCACTAAATATACAAAAGCCTTTGACTTGTTGATCGGTGCAGATGCCCGTGTGTATGAACTGATCCCCGATGGCAACAACTTCGTTGACTTTGATCGTCCTATTGCAGAGCGAAACCTGCCCGACAAAAATGGTAGCTATGGCGAGAATACTTATTATAAGAAGTTTGGCGGATTTGCCCAGGTAACCAAGACCTTTTTTAATGATAAACTGAAATTGTTTGGCTCCTTGCGCTATGATTATAATCCTGAGTTTGATCCTAAGTTTACACCACGCCTGGCTGCAGTGTATACCTTGAATCAACGTCACAATTTCAGAGCTACCTTCCAGCAGGGTTATCGTTTCCCTGCGTTGTTTGAAGCCTTGTCTTACGTAAACAATGGGCGGGTAAAACGTGTAGGTATATTACCCATCATCAATGAAGGTTTAGGATTCCGGGAAAATAGCTATACACAGCCATCGGTAGCTGCCTTTAACGCAGCTGTAAAAGCAGCCGGCAACTCAGATGCAGCAGCTTTGGCCAACAGAAGTTTACTGGAAGTCGCTAAGTTGCCCGATGGCCGTCCGGAGGGCATTAATTCCTTTGAAGTAGGGTATAAGAGCGTACTGTTTAATAATAGGCTATTGATCGATATCGATGCTTATGCCAATATCTACGACGGCTTCCTGGGGCAAGTACAGGTTTATGTTCCCAAAGGAGAAACGGTGGGCTCAGATGCCGCTGTTATAGCGATGGTAGACAGGAACAGAGATGCTACTACTGCCAGTGGTGGTAATGCTGCCAGCAAAGGGCAGGATCGCTACCGTGTATATACGAATGCCAAAAATGAATACACCACTTATGGTTCTTCATTGGGTATTACCTATAATTTTTACAAAACCTTTACTGTTTCGGGCAACCTCAATTACAATGATATCAAAGGCAATACAACACCCGATCTGTTTGTAACAGGGTTCAATACGCCGAGATGGACCTCCAATTTATCTTTTGGTAACAGAGCCATTACGAACAACATTGGATTTAACATTACCTGGAGATGGCAGGATGCTTTCTTATGGGAAAGTCCGTTGGTTACTGGTGATGTTGCCGCTTACCAAACCATCGATGCGCAGGTTACCTTCCGTCTTCCAAAGGTACACAGCACCATTAAAGCCGGCGGTACTGATCTGTTGAATCATCGTTACCTGCAATATGCTGGTGGCCCCTCATTGGGTGGCTTGTATTATGTAGCCATTACGATTGATGGACTGTTAAAGTAATTATTTACGTGTATGAAAAAGGCCCGCCTGGTGTCATATCCGTGGCGGGCCTTCTTATTTTCAGGACATAATAATTATTATTCTTCTTCACTTAGCCAGGTCTGCAGGCATTGTGATATTTTCCCGGCCTCTACCATAAAGCCATCATGGCCATAGGCAGAATCAATTTCAACCAGCGTGGCGTTGGGCAAATGCGCCTGCATATGCCGTTGCTCTTCCAGCGGACATAATATGTCACTGCTGATGCCAATGAGCAGAGTCTTTTGATGGATGCCTTGCAATATTTTTTCTGCATCACCACCGCGGCCCCGGCCCAAATGATGGGTGTCCATGGCTTTGGTGAGTGACCAATAGCTGTAGGCATTGAAACGTTTTACCAGCTTATCGCCCTGGTAGTTGATATAGGAGGCTGCCCTGTAATGATCCAACTTCCCGGTATCCGGGTCAGTTTGTTTTTGTACCATGATGCCATAGTTCCGGTAGGTAAGCATGCCGATAGCGCGGGCTGCTTTTAGTCCTTTTTGGCCAGCCTGCGGAGAAGCATCCTGCCAGCTACCGTCGGCCTCAATAGCCAGTCGTTGGGTAGCATGTATGGCAATGCCCCAGGCGCTTTCTGTAGGGGAGGTGGCCAGCAGGAACAAACGTTTTATGACGGCTGTTTCCTGTACACTCCATTCGATGGCCTGGTAGCCACCCATGCTGCCGCCCATTAACAGGTAAATACTATCGATACCCAGGTGCCGGCGCAACAAAATATGCGCCTGTACCATATCGCGAATGGTGATCAGGGGAAACTGGTGAAAATAAGGAACTCCGGTGGCCTGATTCACGCTCAGCGGGCCTGTGGTGCCATAGCAGGAGCCCAATATATTGGCGCAAACGATAAAATATTTGTCGGGATTGACCACGCAGTCATGGCCTACCACTCCCTGCCACCAGTCTGCCACTTCTGAGTTGGCTGTCAGGGCATGGCATACCCACACTACTTTGCTGTCTGCCCGCAGTGTGCCATAAGTATGATAGGCAATCGTGAGTTCAGGTAATGACTGGCCGTTTTCCAGGGGAAAGGGCCGATTGTAATGGAAATACTTCATTCTTCCGATAAGCTAATTCAGGGTGCAAAGTAAATGCCTGCATGAATTACATTTGCAAAAATCTTTGCCATGATAAAAATTGAGTTAGAAAGGGTATCCGGGGACTTTGGATTTGCCGCAAAAGACGCTTATGGCCACGTAGTGCATACGGATAGCAGCCCGGAATCGGGTGGGACCAACTTTGGCGTAAGACCTATGCAGTTGTTACTCATGGGGTTGGGAAGTTGCAGTGGCATCGATATCGTATCTATCCTTAAAAAGCAGCGGCAAACGGTCGATGCTTTTACCATGAAGATAGAAGGGTTGCGGGAGCCCGGCAAAGAGCCTTCCATCTGGCAGGACATTACCATCGTTTTTGAGCTGACAGGAGATATTGATCCCGATAAGGCCCGGAAAGCCTGCGAACTATCCATGGATAAGTATTGTTCTGTAGCAGAAACACTTCGCCGTGCAGGGGGCAACCTCAAATGGGAAGTGAAAGTAAATGCGAAATAAGGTCAGGCATATTCATCAACAATCAGAAATCAGCAATATATCATGTCACAGCATCCCATTACGAAAGCTATCCGTACTCAAACAGACCGTACTCAGGAAATGGAACATTCCAGTCCTTTATTCCTCACCAGCAGCTTTTGTTTTGATACGGCTGAAGAAATGCGTGCTGCTTTTGCCGATGAAACGGATGACAATATCTATAGCCGTTTTACCAATCCCAATGTAAAAGAATTTGTAGATAAGATATGTGCTTTGGAAGGTGCTGAAGCGGGTTATGCGACTGCTTCGGGCATGAGTGCCATCTTTGCCTCCTTTATGGCCTTGATGAAGAAAGGAGATCACCTGCTTTCCTGCAATGCCATCTTTGGCAGTACCCATACAGTGATCACGAAGTTCCTGCCCAAATACGGAATAGATTATTCCTATGTTAGCGCTGCAGCCGACGCCGCTACCTGGGAAGCTGCTATCAGGCCAAATACCCGCATGATCTATATTGAAACCCCCACCAATCCTGGTCTCGATATTATCGATCTGGAGATGGTAGCTGCACTGGCCAAAAAGCACAACCTGATCCTGAATGTAGACAACTGTTTTGCTACACCGATCGGCCAGCGCCCTATAGACCTGGGTGCCGACCTGGTAGTGCATTCAGCTACAAAATGGATCGATGGTCAGGGACGTGTATTGGGAGGTGTGATTGCCGGAAGGGCCGATCTGATTAAAGACATTTACCTGTTTTGCCGCAGTACCGGACCCTCTTTATCAGCCTTTAATGCCTGGCTGTTGAGCAAGAGCCTGGAAACCCTCGATGTGCGTATGGAACGCCATGCGGCCAATGCCCTGCGCCTGGCCAATGCATTGGAAGGCCATGCCAAGGTGTCCTGGCTTAAATACCCTTTTCTGCCCAGTCATCCCCAGCACGCCATAGCCATTAAGCAAATGAAGAACGGGGGCGGTGTAGTTTGTTTTGAGTTGAAAGGTGGCCTGGAAAGTGGCCGTCGATTCCTGGACAACCTGCAAATGCTTTCTTTAACGGCCAACCTGGGCGATACACGTAGTATCGCTTCTCATCCGGCCAGCACTACTCATGCCAAGCTCACCCCGGAAGAGCGCCTGGCTGTGAATATAACGCCGGGACTCATAAGAATCTCCACAGGCCTGGAACATGCGGATGATATTATACAGGATATAGTACAGGCGCTCGATAAGTGCTAGCCGGGCCAAAGCTGTAAATTTCGTAACTTATGTGAAACTTGCAGTATGAAGCAGGCATACCTGGCAGCCGTCATCAAAAAACACGGGCGGCGTATCAAACAGTATGGCGAACAGCTTCCCGGTTCTTTTGAAACGGAAATGATCCACGATCTGCGGGTGGAATATAAAAAATTGAGAGCTTTTTTACGGTTGCTGCAGATGGATGGAGGCGCCCGGCACCTTACGATGCCTGCTGATATTAAGACAGTGTACCATGCAGCCGGCAATGTCCGTGATCTTCAATTGTTTCTGCCACAGGTATTGCTGCAAGCCGAAAGATCGGTTATTCCTACACCCGGATATATGCAGTATCTACAGCAGCGATTATTTAAAGCCAAAGAAACATTAGTAACAACCATTGAGCACCTGAAGGCAGGTAAGGCTATTGAACATATTACTCATGATCTGCCCGCTTCTTTGGAAGATGTGGCCATACGCAAGTTCATTCACCGCAAAGTAGCAGCTGTACAGGTTATTTTGCTGGCCCTGGAAAAGGATAAAGAATTACATACCGTACGTAAGCAACTGAAAGATATCATCTATAACATCCGCATATTCGACAGCGACTGGGGTATATCATTTCCGGTAACAGCCTGGAGAAGTGAGAAACGATTAAACGATACAGCAACTATGCTGGGCGATTTTAATGATCGCTGTATTGCACTTTCTTTCTTGTCAGACAACATCATCAACGCATTGCCCGAAGCAGAAAAAAGGACGTTAAGGTCCTGGCGGTCTGCCTTGCTGCAGGAAAAAGAAGTAAGCAAACAACAGATGATTGGGGAGCTTTCTCAGCTACACCTTATTTCAAACTTTGAACGTATTAGCTAACAACTAATGCTTAATACCTGCTTCTTCGCTCAGTACCTTCTCCATTTGCATGCTCCGGGAGCCTTTGATCAGAAAAAAGGTATCGTGGAATGTTTGTGAACGGAACCATTCGCCAGCTTGTAAGGCGTTTTCTTTTTTTATAAAGGGGTGGTCAATTTTCATGAAGTCGCCGCCCACCAGCACTACCGCCTGCCATGCATATTGTTGAATAAGGGATACTATTTGCCGGTGTTCCTGCAGGCTTTCGGGGCCTAGTTCGGCCATGGCGCCTAGCATTAATACTTTATGACCGGCCTGGATAGCAGCAAAATTTTCAATGGCCGCTTTCATGCTGCTGGGATTGGCATTGTAAGCATCCAGGATAAATTTATTGTCTCCTTTTTCTATTAACTGCGAGCGGCTGTTAGAAGGGGCATAATCTTCAAGCGCCTTTTTGATCAACTCATTGCTTACATTAAAGTGTTTTCCAACTGTAACGGCCACCAATACATTGGGTAAATTATAAGCGCCCACTAACTGTGTTTGGATCGTAAATGGTTTATCTGAAGTGATGCCTACCGAAAGAAAGGGTTCACTTTGAAGTAGCTTGCCGGTAACATCACCGCTTTCAGTACCGTACTTTATAATAGTGGAAATTCCTTTACTCATGTTTTGGAGGTAATCGTAATCCCACATTACAAAAGCAGTTCCGCCGTGTGTGCGTAAGTAATCATACAACTCTCCCTTGCCTTTGCGTACACCTTCTACACCACCAAATCCTTCCAGGTGTGCTTTGCCGGCATTGGTGATGATGCCATGCGTAGGCAATGTATAGGCGCAGTAGCTGGCTATTTCCTGCTGGTGATTGGCGCCCATTTCAATAACGGCCATTTCAGCATCTTTTTGTACCCGCAGAATGGTGAGTGGAACGCCAATATGGTTATTCAGGTTGCCCTGGGTAGTATACGTTTTATAGGTAGCAGATAATACTGCACTCACCAGTTCTTTAGTGGTGGTTTTGCCATTGCTGCCGGTAATGGCTATAAAAGGAATATTGAATTGCTGGCGGTGGAATTTGGCCAGTTGTTGCAGTGTATCCAACACATCTTTTACTACAATGATTCTGTCATTGGGTACCGCTGGTGTTTCATCAACCACTGCATAGGCGGCTCCGGCAGCGAGTGCCTTTTCTGCAAACTGGTTGGCATTGAAATTCGGTCCTTTTAATGCAAAGAACAGGTCCCCTGCTTTTAAGGTACGTGTGTCAGTTTGTACAGAAGGGTATTGCTGGAATATTTTGTACAGTTGCTCAATCGTCATAAAGCAAATATATGGCTAAAAAAAAGCCATCCGATACTATCGAATGGCTCCTTAAAGAATATCGTTACAATGTTATCTTTTTCTGGTGTTCTGTCTTCTTTGTGGGTAATCGATACCTGTTTTGCGGCCGTTACCTTCAGGGCTGCCTACGCGGTCCATAGCGCAACGGAAACCTACAGTGCTGCTGCCCTGATCTTCTTCCAGGAAACGGCGGGTACCGGGAGACAAATAGTAAGGACGATCATTCCAGCTACCACCTTTAATAACCCGTGATTTATCACTGATCAAGGTAGTGAAGCCGTATCCACGTCCACCATTTTTCAGGTTCTCTGCAGGATCAGTAGTACCATAAGTAACACCACTTACCAGTGAGTCACCATCCAGGTAGTTGATCACATTACCCTTTTGATAGTTACGGCGGGATTTGCTTTCCTCATCCGTTACATATACTCTTTTTACACGACCAAGGCTGTCTTTTTCAAATTCACCATCTTTATTCTTGGCATCGTTCTGGAAATAGTTACCACGGAAAGGAGCAACATCATCCTGATCGACAGAAGATAGAGGACGGTAAACGTCTTCAGTCCACTCGTTCACATTGCCGGCCATATTATATAAACCAAAAGCATTCGGGAAGAAGGAAGTTACAGGGGCAGTATACACCGCACGGTCATTCAAACCACCGGCCACACCCATGTTATCACCATTACCCCGTTTAAAGTTGGCCAGGAAAGTACCTTGCCAGCTACCGCGGCGGTTATCACGCAAGCCATTGACATTCTGGCTCCAGGAATAAACCTGCTTATTGGTAATTAACTCTTCACCACGTTTGCCTTCTTTTTTACTAGGCAATGGGTTTTGACCTACGAGGGCCAGTGCCGCATATTCCCACTCTGCTTCTGTAGGCAGGCGGTAAGAGGGCAACAGGATACCATCTTCAAAAGTTACATTGGTACGCGGTGTACCATTGGGATTTTTCAGCGGATTCTTTTTAGAACGAACGCTGTTGCCGGGGGTAGGAGTGGTAAGGCCTAACAAATACGCTTTGGTATTGAAAGACTCAGCACCCTGGCCGGAAATATTCTTGAAGCTGTTCTTGTTTACAAATCCTTTATCCAACAGGGCTTTTTCATTGACCCTGTCACTACGCCAAAGGCAGAAATCGTGTGCCTGTCTCCAGGTTACACCGACCACCGGGTAATAGTTATAAGAGGGGTGGCGGAAATAATACTCCACCATCGGCTCATTGTAACCCAATTCACTACGCCATACCAGGGTATCGGGCAAAGCGCCTTCCCGTACGGCTTTGTATTCATCCGCGTCAAATACATTGTTGATCCAGTACAGATATTCACGGTAGTGAATATTGGCTACTTCAGTACGATCAATGTAAAATGAGTTGACTGTTTTACGGCTGGGAATATTGTTCCAATCGCCCATAACATCTTCATCCACAGCTCCCATTTGAAAGGTACCACCCTGAACAAACACCAGACCGGGGCCTGTACGCTGTTCTTTTTCGCGGGATACCTGGTAGCCGCCCATGTTCTTATCATTGTAATTCCATCCCGTAACGTCGGATTTCTCCTGCTTTTTGCCGAATAGGCCCCCGTTTTTGCAGGAAGACACCGCTGCAGTGCAGGAGAGCAGGATAAATAGGTTTTTCAGATTCATTTTGATAACTTTTGCCTTTGGTTCAATTAAGTTAAACGTGCTTTTAAAGCAAATATTGTACAGCTTTTCAGGCTCTTTATCCACAGGGCTGACGGAAAAGCGAATATAGCTACTTTCATGTAATCAAGCTTTTTCTATAACACTTATTACCTTTAAAATGAGCTATTTTTGAAGCGATGGGCCGTGGTCGTATCATCCCCTTGCTATTGGCAATAATCGTGCTAACCGGAGCATTACCTGCATCCGGTCAAAGATCATATACGGGACAATCTGTACTGGCGGTTGGGAACTGGTATAAAATAGCTGTTAAAGATCCCGGAGTATATAAAATTGACCTCGCTTTCCTGGCTAACCTGGGTATTAATACATCCTCCTTGTCATCCGGTTCCATACGATTATTTGGCAATGGAGGCCAAATGCTTCCTGAAAATGCCGGTGGTGCCAGGGTGGATGACCTCCTTGAAAATGCTATTTGGGTAGAAGATGGGGGTGATGGCCTGCTCAATGGCGCGGATTACCTGCTTTTCTACGCGGAGGGACCACATCACTGGACCAATGATCCGGCCAACAGGCGTTTTTCCCATCAGAAAAATGTGTACAGCGAGCAGTCGTTTTATTACCTCACCATTGGTGGAACCGGCAAACGCATCCCTGTACCCACCACAGGCCTTTCTCCCAATACCAGCATTACCACTTTTTCCGACAGATACTTTTATGAATTGGATACGGTAAACTTGTTAAGTAGTGGTCGTCAATGGTTTGGAGAGGATTTTGGCGATGCGCCCGGCAAACTGAAAAGCCGCAGCTTAACGGTTCCGGTATCCTCAATAACTACCGATCCCGGACTGATCACCACCAGTTGCCTGGCCCGTTCATTTGGTGCATCCGGCCGCTTCAATGTATCTATTAATAACCAGCCTGTACTGGCCATGGACATACCTCCGGTGGCTACCGGCCCTTATGATCAGTTTGCCCGGACTGTGGAATCTTCCGGAACTTTTGCCACTACGCAAAATGAACTGGTTGTCCGGTATGACTATACTCCTGGCAGTGCCAATGCGCAGGGTTGGCTGGATTGGCTGGAAGTATTTACCCGGCGCAACCTTTCTGTAACCGGGAACAATCAATTATTGTTTCGCGACTGGAACAGTGTGTCAGCAGGCAATGTGGGCAATTTTATTATAAGGAATGGAACGGTTGCTACCAGGATTTGGGAGGTGACCAACGCCCTTGCGCCAGTACAGATGCAAGTGCTGCCCAATGGCGCCGACCTCCGGTTTGTAAATGATTGCAGCATTTTAAGGGAGTATATCGTATTCAATACCAGTGGATTATTGACGCCAGTAGCCTTGGGTAGGGTAGCCAATCAGAATCTTCACAACCAGGTCTTGACTGATTTCATTATTGTAACCCATGTATCCTTACTGGCGCAGGCACAGCGGCTGGCGCAATTTCACCAGCAAAACCACAATCTGCGGGTGACAGTTGTCACTACAGAGCAAATCTTTAATGAATTCTCCTCAGGCGCACCCGATCCCGCAGCCATCCGCGATTTTGTAAAAATGTACCATGACCGCGCAGGATCCGATACCACCAAACGGGCTAAATATTTACTGTTGCTGGGGGATGCCTCCTTTGATTATAAAGCAAGGATCACCAATAATACCAACCTCGTACCGGCCTGGGAGAGTCCCGCATCGCTCGACCCTCTGGCTACTTATACCTCCGATGACTTCTTTGGTTTACTCGATGATGGGGATGATATCAATGGCACGGGTACCTACCTGCTCGATATAGGCATCGGTCGCATTCCCGCCCGCAACGAACGGGAAGCACAGGCTATTATTGATAAAATTGTAGCCTATCACCAGCCTAAAGGCCTGGGGGCCTGGCGCAACGAACTGAGTTTTGTAGCGGATGACGAGGATAATAACCTACATCTGCAGGATGCAGAGATCATTACCCAATCGTCAGCGGCGGTAGCGCCGGTCCTTAATACAAACAAGATCTATCTCGATGCTTACCGGCAGGAAAGCGGGGCCGGGGGAAGCCGTTACCCGGATGTAAATCTTGCTATCAGCAACCAGCTTTTCAGTGGAACCCTTATCTGGAACTACAGTGGTCATGGGGGCTACCGAAGACTGGCAGAAGAGGTTGTACTGGACCAGGATATTATCAACACCTTTAATAATGCCGATAAATTACCCTTGTTTATTACGGCTACCTGCGATGTAGCGCCTTACGACAATCCGCTGATCAGTTCTATCGGTGAAAATCTCTTATTGAGAGAAAAAACAGGGGCCATAGCCCTCATGACCACTACCCGGCTGGTGTTTGCATTCAGTAATCGTGTCATGAATAAGAATTATGTGGAAACGGCTTTGCAGAAGCAGCCGGACGGTCATTATCTTTCCCTGGGAGAAGCCGTACGCAGGGCCAAAAACATTACTTATACTCTTTCCGGCGATGTGATCAATAACCGCAAATTCGCCTTGCTAGGCGACCCTGCCATGACCCTGGCCTATCCTCTCCATACGGTACAAACAACGGCTATTAATGGTATACCAATAGCCGCAAAGCCCGATACCCTTAAGGCCCTCGGTGAATACAGCATTAGCGGACAGGTAACAGACGCTACCGGTCAGTTGCTGAACGATTTTAATGGTACGGTCAGTGCCACTGTATTTGACAAAGCTCAAATTGTAAATACCCTGGGCAATGACCCCGGAAGCCAGCCGGTGGCCTTTCAGCTACAAAAAAATACACTCTTCAAAGGGAAGGCCAAAGTGAATAATGGGTTGTTCACTTTTCGATTTGTGGTGCCTAAAGACATTAATTATCAATTCGGCAGCGGTAAGATCAGTTTTTATACAGATAACGGTAAGGTAGATGGCAACGGTGCTTTTACGAATATAATTGTGGGTGGATCGGGCGATAGCAGTTCCGACCGGGAGGGGCCGCAGATCAGGGCTTACCTCAATGACGAAAAATTTATTAGTGGCAGTATCAGTAATGACAGACCGATTTTGTTGGTAAAGCTGGCCGATTCCTCCGGGATCAATATTATGGGCACGGGAATTGGTCACGACCTCATTGCCATACTGGATCATAATCAGCAGCAATCATTCATATTGAATGATTTTTATGAAAGTGACCTGGATAATTACCGGAAAGGCACGGTACGTTTTCAACTGCCAGGATTGGCCGAAGGTGCTCATACCCTTACTATTAAGGCGTGGGATGCTGCCAATAATTCCAATGAAGTGACCCTTGAGTTCAGGGTGATTAACCAGGAGAATTTATCGCTGGATCATGTATTGAACTACCCGAATCCGTTCACCACCCGTACTGTTTTCTGGTTTGAGCATAACCGACCGGGTGAGGAGTTATACGTGGATATTCAGGTATTTACCGTAACTGGTAAGCTTGTAAAGACTATAAGGCGTACAATATTTTCACCTGGCAACCGTTCGAGTGAGGTGGAGTGGGATGGGCGAGATGAATATGGAAGTAAAATCGGTCGCGGGGTATACATTTACCGGTTACGGGTACAAACAATGGACGGTAAATCCGCCCAAAAGCTAGAAAAATTGTTTATTTTGTAATTAGTATTTGTATTTTTGGCACTCATATTTCAACCGCCTATTGATTTGATATTCTACTCTTAAAGTTTTATTCGCCTCAGCAAGGCCATCTTGCCAAAACTAACTCAATCCGAACCTGATTCTTTTTTTATTGTAATTAATGGATCGCATTTGCTGGCGGCGGAATTCCTTAAAACAAGACAAATACTCATGTATGAAACGAAAGACCTTTAAACTGACTGCTGCATTATTGTTAATGGCGGGGTTGAATTCATTGACTGCTCAAACTGATTCTATTAATGTGGTCACCACAGCTGTTCCCTTTCTAAGGATATCTCCTGATGCAAGGGCCGGTGGTATGGGTGATCTCGGTGTTGCTACTTCTGCAGATGCTAACTCTGCATTCTGGAACCTCGCTAAAACACCCTTTGCCCAGAAAAATTTCAGTGTTGGCTTAACGTATACACCCTGGTTAAAAGACCTGGGATTAAATGACGTATACCTGTTGGCCTTAGCCGGTTATTATAAACTGGATGATTTGCAGGCTATTTCTGCATCCGTCAGGTATTTTAGTCTTGGTAATATACAATTTACCAATCCCAATGGCGATTATTGGGGTGATGGCCGTCCACGTGAATTTGGTGTAGATGTTGGTTATGCCCGTAAATTGTCTGATAAGATCAGTCTTGGTGTAGCCCTTCGTTATATCAATTCCAACCTGGCTGCAGGTGCTCCTTCTACTGGTACCGCTTATAAAGCTGGTAGCACTGTAGCTGGTGACCTGTCCTTCTATTATACCGGTGTTCGCGAATCTGGTAACGGATGGAGCTTTGGCGCCGTACTGAGCAATCTGGGTGGTAAAGTTGGTTATACCAATGATGCTCAGCAAAGGGATTATATTCCTGCTAACCTGAGCCTGGGTACTACCTATACAGCTGCGATCGATGAGACTAATAAAATACAGTTTGGTGTTGACATTCATAAATTGTTGGTACCTACACCGCCTAAATTTACCGGTGATATTTCTACTGACTCTGCCCTGGTGGTTAAATACAGGGATAAACCTGTAGTAAGCAGCTGGTTCAGTTCTTTCGGCGATGCGCCCGGTGGCTTCAGCGAAGAGTTGAGAGAGTTTCAGGTATCATTGGGAGCTGAATATAGCTACAATGACCAGTTCTTTGTACGTGCTGGTTATTTCTATGAAGATAAGAATAAGGGTAACCGCAAATATTTCACAGTTGGCCTTGGTCTTAAGTACAATGTGTTCGGTCTTAACTTCTCTTATCTTGTACCTTCTGGTTCTGGTGTGAACAGGAATCCGTTGTCCAATACTCTGCGTTTTGGATTGGTATTTGACCTGGATGAAGGTGCTGGTTCTTCCGGCAATTAATCGCAGCTGATATTAATTGAATATATTTGAAGCGCTCCGGACCCCGGAGCGCTTTTTTAATGTAGTAATGGAAACAGCATTGTGAGTAAGTTCAATTATTAAACAATCAAATTCTCAACGTAAAATGTTCCGTATAGGCTTTGGCATAGATTTTCATCAAATGGTTGAAGGCAGGCAACTATGGATAGGTGGTGTAAATATCCCTCATCATAAGGGCGCTCTCGGGCATAGTGATGCTGATGTATTACTGCATGCTATTTGTGATGCATTGCTGGGTGCATTGGCATTGGGGGATATCGGCATTCATTTTCCCAATACCGACCCTGCTTATAAGGACATCGACAGCAAGATATTGCTGCAACATACCTATGCACTGATAAAAGCAAAAAATTATAAGGTGGTAAATGTGGATTCTTCCATATGCCTGGAATCACCAAAGATCAAGAAGCATTCCGGGGAAATGCGCAAGGTAATTGCAGGGATCCTTGAGATTACGGAAGAAGATGTTTCTGTAAAAGCAACCACCACTGAACAGATGGGATTCGTGGGACGTGAAGAAGGATTGGTGGCGTATGCCAATGTACTGTTGCAAAAATCCTAAATCCTTACCTTTGCGCCATGTCAAAAATTCAAGTAAAGATTATTAATCAATCGTCCAATCCTTTACCCGAATACAGTACGGCAGGATCGGCTGGTATGGACCTGCGTGCTAACCTGGAAACCCCGGTAGTACTCAAATCGCTTGAACGTTCCTTGATTCCTACCGGCCTGTTCATTGAACTACCCGATGGTTACGAAGCACAAGTGAGGCCGCGCAGCGGACTGGCTATCAAACAAGGGCTTACCTGCTTAAATTCACCTGGCACAATAGATGCAGATTACCGGGGTGAGGTGAAGGTGATTCTCATCAACCTGTCGCACGAACCACAAACCATTCAGCATGGCGACCGCATTGCTCAAATGGTAGTACACAGTGTAGGCCAGGTAGCCTGGGAGCCTGTAACTGCCATTGGAGTGACTCAGCGTAATGATGGGGGCTTTGGTCACACCGGTAAATCCTGATAATGAGCTTCTGAATTATATATTTTTCTTTATGACATATATTAAATGGTTAGGGCTATTGGGCGTTTTGATTGTGGCCATTCAGGTAAGTAGCTGCCGGTCAACCAGGAAGATCCAGACCGCGATCACCAAAAAGGATACAACTGTAGTTGTGGTGGTCCCTGAAGTGGACAGAAAAGCCGATTCCACGAAATACATCCAACAGGTTTTCCAGTCAATTCAAGGCAACCGCATCAGTAATTTCCGTTCGATGACCGCCAGGGTGAAGGTGGACTATAAAGGATCTGACGGTAAAAAGCTCGATTTTACTGCGAATGTAAGGGTCCAGAAGGACAGTGCTATCTGGATCATCGTTAATACAATTATAGGAGAGGCGCTGCGGGCCATGGTGACAAAAGATAGTGTGAAAGTGTTGTACAAAATGGACAAGATCGTTCAGCTGAGGTCTATTGAATACCTCCAGGAAGTAACAAAGATCCCCTTCTCTTATAAGGAAATGCAAGACCTGTTTATGGGTAATCCCATATACCTGGATAGCAATATTGTGTCTTACAAGAACGAGGAGAAGACTATTTCCTTAATGAGTGTAGGCGCCCTTTTCAAGCATTTCCTTACCGTATTCAAGAATGATTATGCCCTCCAGCACAGCAAACTGGACGATGTGGATGTATTGAGGGCCCGTACCTGCGATATCACTTATGGTGATTATGAGCTTAAGGATGGGATCAATTTTGCCAAGTATCGCAAGATCGTGGTATCGGAAAAATCAAAGCTGGAGGTAGAGCTTCAATTCAAGCAGTTTGATTTTATTAACGAACAATTAAGCTTTCCGTTCCCTATTCCGAAAAATTATAAACGTCAATAAACGTTATAAGTATACAATCTTTCGGCTTTCCCAAGCGTTGCTGTATGGATTGTACCCTGGTATAAACGCTTTCTTAACGTGTAAAAAGTTCCGACATGCTCAAAACACTATTTTCCTGTTTCCTGATCCTTGCTTTTTCCGGCGGTTTGCTGGCACAAACCAGTGATGACCTGAAAAAGAAACAGGCTGATATTCAGCGTGAAATAGATGAATTGAGGCAATCGCTGAACGATACCAAGAAAAATAAGAAAGCCGGCCTGGGTCAATTGTCCCTCATTACAAAAAAGCTGCGCCTTCGAGAGCAGGCTATTAACAATATCAACGACCAGATCAATGTGATCCAGGGCAATATCAGCCAGTCGCGTAATGAAATTACCCGCCTGAAGCAGGAACTGGATACCCTGAAGGTCCAATACGAGAAAAGTGTGGTCTATGCCTATAAGAACCGCAGTAATTATGATTTCCTGAATTTTATATTCTCTGCCGCCAGTTTTAATGATGCGCTGAAGCGAATTGAGTACCTCAAATCCTACCGTCAATACCGTGAACAACAGGCTACTTCTATTAAAAGCACACAGTTGTTACTGCAGGGAAAGATCACTGGATTGGAAAGTACCCAGAAACGCAAAAGCGATGCCCTGGTAGAGCAGCAAAAGGAAAAGATAGTATTGGTGGAAGAGCGTAAAGAAAAAGACGAGATCGTAAATAAGCTCAAGGCCCGTGAACGTGAATTGACAAAAGAACTCACCGATAAGCAACGCGCTGATAAAAAGCTGCGCGATGGTGTCATGGCCGCCATACGACGTGAAACCGAAAAGGCAAAAGCGGAAGCCAGGCGCCGTGAAAAAGAAGAAGCGGCTGCCGCTGCTGCTGCTGCTAAAAAAGCGGCTGCCAATCCCAGCACTTCCAGCCCCAACCCAAATACGACAGCTGCTACCACTACACCTTCCAAGCCAGCACCCGTTAAGTCCAAAAGTGTATTTGATGCTACGCCGGAAGGAGTGTTGATCTCTGATAATTTTGAAAAGAACCGTGGTAAATTGCCCTGGCCGGTAGACAAAGGACAGATCAAGATCCACTTTGGTCCATACAGAATTGAAGCAATCAAGATTACCGGTAACAATCCTGGTCTTACTATTGAAACCGAAGATGGAGCAGCGGTAAAAGCAGTATTTGACGGTGAAGTGATCTCTGTATTTGAAGTAGATGGAACCAGTGCGGTTTTCATAAGACATGGTAAATATTTTACGACTTACAGTAACCTCAATTCGGTAACGGTAGGTAGGAACCAACAGATAAAAGCCGGTCAGGTGTTGGGTAAGGCAGCTCCCAATAGTGAAGGGAATGGAGAGATCGAATTTGTGTTGATGCAGGATACCCGAAATCTCGATCCGGAACCCTGGATCAGGAGACGATAAGCGATCAATCTTTTAATCAATATTTAACCCCGCCAAAAGCGGGGTTTTTTATTTAGAAGGAGCTCTCAAGGATCTACAGAAACCTATTGTACAAGGCTTCGTACTGAGGTACGATCCTGTCAATATCGAACAGGCGGGCATGAGCTGCCGCATTGAGTTTAAACTGCTGTAGTTTTTCAGCATCAGATAAGAGCTCTATGGCATACTTGCCCATGGTGTCTACATCTCCCACATTGGCCAGGTAGCCGGTTTGTCCATGCACATTGATCTCGGGCAAACCACCGGCATTGGTAGAAATGACGGGCACACCGGCTGCCATCGCTTCCAGGGCTGCCAGACCAAAGCTTTCATAATCAGAAGTCAGGAGGAAGAGATCAGCAATGGCCAATATATCCTCCATCTGCTCTTGTTTTCCTACAAACCGCGTTTCATCGCAGATGCCCAGTTCACGGCAGAGGCTTTCTGCGGCAGGGCGCTCGGGACCGTCGCCTACAAACAACAATTTACTGGGTACTTTCTTTACTGTTTCGGCAAATATCATGACCACATCCTGCACACGTTTCAACTTCCGGAAGTTAGAAGCATGCAGCAATATCTTCTCTCCATTGGGGGCAATCACACGCCGGAAGGCATCGATCGGTTTCTTATTGAACCGTTTTACATCCACAAAGTTTTGGATCACTTCTATTTCTTTCCCGATCTTGAAATTCTTATACGTTTCATCGCGCAGGTTATTGGATACTGCCGTGATGGCATCGCTTTCGTTAATGGAAAAAGTAACTACCGGGGCAAAGGTCTTGTCCTTACCCACCAGCGTAATATCTGTACCGTGCAGGGTGGTTACCACGGGTATCTTTCTTCCCTGTTTCTCCAGGATCATCTTGGCCATATATGCCGCAGATGCGTGTGGAATAGCGTAGTGTACATGCAGCAGATCAATATTGCTGTTCACGATCACATCTACCATGGTACTGGCCAGGGCTGTTTCATAGGGGGGATAATCAAATAAAGGATAGTGCGGTACCCTCACTTCGTGGTAGAAAATATTCGCGTTGAACTCACTCAATCTCACTGGTTGTTGATAGGTAATAAAATGTACCTGGTGGCCTTTATCTGCAAGGGCTTTGCCCAGTTCTGTTGCCAATACACCACTACCACCGAACGTAGGATAACAAACAATACCAATACGCATACGCTGCTTTAATTATTTGAGGCTGTGAAGGTAAATGAATTAGTTTGGAATTAACTTTAGCCCAAATTAACACCTATGATCCGTAGAATGTTCACTTTCTGTTTATTGGCAGTCTCCCTGCCAGCCCTGGCCCAGGAGGACTCCCTCCGGATACGGGCCATAGCCGATGAAATACTGGAAAATGGAAAAGCTTACGAAAACCTGCGGGTACTAACCAAACAGGTGGGTGCCCGCCTGGCAGGCTCTCCCGGCATGTACAAGGCTGAAGCCTGGGGAAAGAAAACCCTGGAGCAATCAGGCGCTGATAAAGTGTGGTTACAGGAATGTATGGTACCTCATTGGGTACGCGGAGGAAAAGATGAAGCCTATGCGAGTGGGCCGGCTAAGAACATGCCCCTCGATATCCTTGCCCTGGGTGGTTCCGTAGGTACAGGCGCCAAAGGAGTGAAAGCCCCGGTGGTCCTCATCAGCAACTTCGAAGAACTGGAACAACGCAAAGAGGAGATTAAGGGAAAGATCGTTTTTTACAATTATAAGTTCAACAATAAACTGGTAAAGACTTTCCTGGCCTATGGCGACGCCGGAAAATACAGGGGCCAGGGCCCCAGCCGGGCGGCAAAATATGGCGCCGTGGCTGTATTGGTACGCTCTATGAGCAATGCTGCCGACAACAACCCACATACCGGCGGCACCAATTATAATGACTCTTTTCCCAAAATTCCTGCTGCTGCTCTGGGCTTGATAGACGCCGATAAACTGGCCTCCCTCATCAATGTCAATAAGAATACCAGTGTGTTTATAAAAACCATGGCTAAGATGCTGCTCGATACCATAGGTCACAATGTGATCGGCGAATGGAAAGGCACTGAATTTCCGGAGCAGATCATTACCATTGGCGGGCACCTTGATTCCTGGGATCCGGCAGAAGGAGCACATGATGATGGCGCTGGCTGTGTACAATCAATTGAGGTATTACGGGCGCTTAAGATGATCGGGTATAAACCCAAACGTACCATTCGTATTGTGTTATTTGCCAATGAGGAAAACGGATTACGTGGTGGCACAAAATATGCCGAAGAGGCCAAAGCAAAAGGTGAGCAACACTATTTTGCGCTTGAAAGCGATAACGGCGGCTTTACACCCCGGGGAATTGGTTTTACTGTATCTGCTGACCAATTGACTAAAATACGGCAGTGGGCGCCCTTATTTGCTCCCTATGGTGTATCTGAGCTGAATCAGGGCGGCGGTGGCGCTGATATTGGTCCCTTGAACAGAACCTTCCAAACCCCACTGGCAGGCTTACAACCCGACTCGCAGCGGTATTTTGATATTCACCATGCTCGCAGCGATGTTTTTGAAGCCGTCAACAAAAGGGAATTGGAGCTGGGTGCCGTCAATATGGCCGCATTGATTTATCTTGTTGATAAATACGGATTATAATATGAAAGCAAAGCACTACATCATTCTAAGTTTGCTGCTTATTTTAGTAGGGTTTGTTTATTTCCGCTTTTATTGGGTTTTTGCTGAGGGCACGAAGGCCGGTATACTCAATACCTTTCAGAAGAAAGGGTACATCTTCAAAACCTATGAAGGAAAGATTATCCAGAGTGGCTTCAAGGTTAATGTGCAGAGTAATGAATTTGAGTTTAGCGTGCTGAATGAATCTGTTGCCAAAACCTTACTGGAAAATTCTGGTAAAGATGTAGAGCTGCACTATAAAAGTTATTTCGGAGCGCTGCCCTGGCGCGGTATGCAAAAGTTTATTGTAGACAGCGTATATGAAGTAAGAGGAACCAATGGAGAGACTATTCTAAGTCCTAAAGTTAAATAAACAAAGGGCCGGTGGTTCAATACCGCCGGCCCTTTGCTATAGCGTAGCGAACGTTGTATTTCTATTCTGTATTTTACCCCTTTTCTCCCTGTCCCAATAAGCAAAATACTGTTGGCCGTTTATGCAGGTCTGGTATACTCTGCTTCCACTCACCCATTGTTTTGGTTTGAATAAACTCAGTAGCTGCAGTAAGGTCAGTGGCTATACATAAGCGTGTAGCTGGCCGGCATGCTTTAAGCAATGTTTCCAGCATTTGATTGTTACGGTAAGGCGTTTCTATGAACAGTTGGGTGCATTGCTTGCGGGCTGATTCTGCTTCCAGGTCGCGGATGGTTTTCATGCGGTGACCTGTATCTATGGGTAAATAACCTACAAACTGGAATTGCTGGCCATTCATACCACTGGCCATCAGGGCCAGCAGAATAGCGCTGGGGCCTGTGAGCGGCTTTACCAGGGCCTTGACCTCATGCGCTACACCTACCAGTATTTGTCCAGGATCGGCCACTCCCGGGCAGCCTGCTTCACTGATAATACCTATATGTTTGCCTTCCTTCAGGTATTTTTTGAATTGCGAGCGTACAAAGTCTTCTGCCTTATGGATAGTGATCCATTGGTAATCATCGATCACCATTTCTTTCCAAAGCGTCTTCAGGTAACGCCGGGCGCTCCGTTCATTCTCCACAAAAAAAACCTGGCATTCTTTTACCGCTGCCAGTACATAGGCCGGAATGGTCTCTGTGGCAGTTTCATGTAAAAATGAAGGTATGAGGTATACGATGGGCGTTGTTGTTGCATTCATGTAGCCGTAAAATTAGTGCAAAATAAGGTGGTAGCTGCACTGACCTGCGTCCGGCGTACTTTATACTTCTTTGTTCTGATAGTACAAGCTAATGGTAGCCGCTATTACAGCATATGCCGGCGCCAGTATCCATCCAACAATGGGCACCAGGTGCATCAGGTAAAAGACCATACCATTGCCAATGGCCAGGCCTTTGTGCTTGCCAATGTATTCAATGCTTTGCGTAGGGGATAATTTGTGGCGTTCACAACTATAATCGAGCATGGAGAAACCATAATAGTAACATTCTACAAAAAGAACGATCACGGGTGTAACCCAGCCTACGACCGGGAAAAAAGACAGGATCAGTAAGAAAATGGCGTATACAGTTTGCCAGAGTGTATTACGCAGGGCCAGCTTGATACCCCGTACCATGTCTTTAAATAATTGTGGCCAGCTAAAAGGGAAATCCCTGCCCGATAAGATGGCATCTGTTTTTTCGCTCAAGTAGGCAAACAGAGGAGAGCCAATGATCAGGAAAAGGTATTTAAACAGCGAGAAATAAAATAATACCAGGATGAGGCGAACCATGATCTCCCCCATCATAAAAATAAAACTCAGGAAACCGCTTTCCTGACGGTGCAGCCAGCGGTCAATACCCAGGCTATGGCTCAGATAAGTAACAGCTGCGCCCGAAGAGGTCCAGAAAAAATACATACCAACCATAAAAAGGATGGTATACAGGATGCCCGGTATAATGATCCATTTCCACAAATTGTGTTTGGAGATGAACCTGTGAGCTCTTGAATAGGACTGTATCGCTATTACTATTTCTTTCAGCAAGTTTTATAAATTTGAGGTGCCCGGGGCTGTGACTCACAGGATAAGGAAACGCTTGTGCAGTCAAACTTAACAAATATATCTATTGAATAATCAATGAAAAAACTGGAACAGCATTTTTATAACCGTGCCGATGTGCTGAAAATAGCCAGGGAATTGCTCGGAAAGGTGCTTGTTACCACCTTTCAAGGCCAGCTAACCTCCGGGCGTATAGTGGAAACAGAGGCCTATGCAGGAGAAATAGACAGGGCCTCGCATGCCTGGGGTGGGCGACGTACCAACCGCACAGAAGTGATGTATGGCCTGGGTGGCACCGCTTATGTATACCTGTGTTATGGCATTCACCAGATGTTTAATGTAGTGACCAACCAGCAGGGAATTCCTCATGCCATCCTGGTGCGGGCAGCCGAACCGTTAGAGGGTATCGATATTATGTTGCAACGCACCGGCAAAAAGAAGTTGGACTATACACTCACCAAAGGCCCCGGGAATGTAGGCAAAGCACTGGGCTTTTTCACCCGCCATACCGGCCTTTCTCTGCTAGGCGATGAATTGTTCATTGCAGATGATGGATTCCAGGTAAAGAAAGGTGATATCCTGGCTACGCCCCGCATCGGCGTGGATTATGCCGGGGATGATGCGGCCTTGCCATATCGTTTTATCATTCAGGATAGCCCTTATGTCAGTGGAAAAAAGATCGGTTATACAAAGAAATAGTCGTTGCCATTCTATGCTTAAAAAAGCGATACTGAAATTAGTGAGTGTTTCGGAGTAAAAGCTTCTGGCTTCTGTATCCTGAATGCTGTATTCTTTTCTAAAACCTCGGACAGGGAATGCCTTTGCTACCGGCAGGTCGGTTGATGTAGATGAGGGATATTTCAATACCACCGCGACTTTGGGAAGCTGTTTTCAGACTTGAAATGTTCACATCGTAAGATGCACCTAAACGAAAGCCGCCAAATTCAAGCCCTATATAGGGGATCACGGCATCATTTACATTATTAAAACGTGTCCAGAGACCTGCATAAAAGTTAGTAGGATTTTCTTCATCACCATTTACATTGAATCCCATTGCACCACCCAATACGATATTATTGGCGGCTGCCTGGCGGCTAAACAATGAACTCAGGTAGATAGTCTTGCTACGGTCACCTAAAGGAATAGCGCCCCCTGCATGAACCGTGATACGGGGATTGAGCGTATAATATATACCTGTAAAGCTTTCCTGTGGCTTATTAACATGATAAGCTGATACCCCGAGGTAGAAGTTATTATAGCCGTCAGTTGAGCCATTGTACAAGGCTCCCAGGCTAAAATCGAAATAGTTGAGGTTGATCACCTGGTTATCGATCAGTTCACCACTTTGGTTGGTCCAGCCTCCTAAAGAGTCCAGTTCATTCTCAAAATTGAGTTTGGTACCATCAAGTCTTTTGTTGGTATACGTACCCTGGAACCCAATGCCGAGCTGGTGTAGGCCATCTTCATCCAGCCCCTTATGATAAGCCGTGGTAATAGAGATAGAGTTGGTAGTAAGTATGCCATTAGCTGTTCTATCCGTCATAGCCATCACTCCCACACCCCAGGTATCCAGTTCGGATAAGCGGTTCCTCATGATCGGCGCATCAAAAGAAGCGGTGGACGTGATAAAAGCATTGCTGATAGCGGGCCATTGGTCACGATAGTTGCCAGCTACACGGAAGTTACCATTGAATTTACCTGTAAGGGCAGGATTCAACGTAAGAGGAGATACAAAGAATTGGGAAAAATTAGGATCCTGGGCTGTAACCGTAGCAGTTTTCAGCATCAGGCAAATAGCCATCAGTATAATTAAATTCCTCATCCGCATGGTTGGTACTAACTAAGTAACTCCAAAGTACAACAAAAACAGGGAATGTCAATGTAATTTTTACATTTGGACCTTTACCCCGAAGGCAAGATCACCGGCATCACCCAATCCTGGTACGATATACCCCTTGGCCGTGAGCTCTTCATCAATGGCGCCACACCACAATTTTACATTGGGCTCACTGCGTAGCACATATTCGATACCCACCGTACAGGCAATGGCTACTACGATGTGGATCTCCCGGGGGTGCCCCTCTTCCCGTAAGTATTGGATGGTTTTGACCAGGGAGGAACCCGTTGCCAGCATGGGATCGGAAATGATGACCACCCGGTTTTCAAGCTCCGGGCAGGAAACATATTCTAAACTAATTTCAAATGATCCATCCCGCTGGTGTTTCCGGTAGGCAGAAATAAAAGCATTGTCCGCCTTATCAAAATAGTTCAACAGGCCCTGGTGCAGGGGGAGGCCAGCCCGTAGGATCGTAGCCAGTACCGGCTGCTCCTTTATGACATCACATACCGAAATGCCCAGCGGAGTTTGTACCTCTTTCTCTTCAAAATCAAGTACTTTACTGATCTCATAGGCTGCTATCTCGCCAATACGCTCGAGGTTACGGCGAAAACGCATCCTGTCAGTTTGTATCTGTACATCACGCAACTCGCTGATCCATTGGGATACCAGGGAACATTGGTCACTTAAATTGATCACCATGCTTTAAGTTTGTAAACAAAACTATAACCTACCTTCTGAAATCAGAAATATAAAAATTATGGTATATCGTGTAATCGGGATCATGAGCGGCAGTTCCCTGGACGGACTGGATATTGCATTTGTTGAATTTCATGAGCAGGCGGGAGCCTGGAGTTACGAAATAAAAGCTACTGAGTGTTATGCTTACAGCCCCGAATGGATAGGCAGGTTGAAAAAAGCAACTACGCTTAATGCCCTGGACTACCAGTTGTTGCATACCGCTTATGGGCATTATACCGGGCAACTGGTAAATGCCTTTATTGAAGAATATAGCCTGGATTACCAGGTACAGCTTATTGCATCGCACGGCCATACCACCTTCCATGTGCCATCTCAAAAGATGACAGCCCAGTTGGGCGATGGAGCAGCCATTGCTGCGGTAACGGGCATCAACGTCGTAAGTGATCTCCGGGCAATGGATGTAGCTCTTGGTGGTCATGGCGCCCCCATTGTACCTATAGGCGAGAAACTGTTGCTGAAAGATTATCCCCTGTTCCTCAATCTTGGAGGCATTGCCAATGTATCCTGCAACCTTACCAATAATTATATTGCGTTCGACGTATGCCCGGCCAACCGCGTGCTCAATATGCTGGCCAATAAAGCAGGTAAGTCATTTGATGAAGGCGGACAGATGGCTGCCAGAGGTACGCTCCAACCGGAATTATTAAAAACCCTCAATGCATTGGAATACTACCAGCTCCCGGCGCCCAAATCACTGGCCAATGACTTTGGTACCGATGTTGTGTTTCCCCTGGTTACCGGTTCCCGGTTCAGCACAAAGGATACCTGGATACAGGATAGCCTTCGCACTTATATAGAGCACATTGCTATCCAGGTTAAAAAAGCATTGGAGCCTGTGTCAGCTCCCGACTCCCAACTATCGGCTCCCGACTCCCGACTCTCAACTCCGGGCTCCCAACTGCTTGTTACCGGTGGTGGGGCACACAATACTTTCCTGATGGAACGGTTGACAGCCCTGCTCGGCGAAATCAACATAGCCGTTGTAGTGCCGGATAAGCGGCTGGTTGACTTTAAAGAGGCCATCATCATGGGACTAATAGGAGTATTGCGCTGGCGCGAAGAAAACAATGTGCTGGCCTCAGTAACCGGCTCACTGCGTAATAGTATCGGAGGAGCTGTTTGGATTGGCCAGGAAGCTTAATGTCAGAGTTTATCCCGCTCCGCGGGACTGAGCTTGTCGAAGCCTCTCTAAAGACTTAACACTGCCGGCGTAATCGGCGCTCAAACATTTCGTATATTGTAACAGTTAGCCCATTTACTCAAGGGTTAAAAATCAAATGCACATAACCAATAAACCTGCCACAGCCCTGTTGCTGTTGGTGTTAATCCTACTGTGTTCCGGATCGATCGCCCAACAAGCTTCATCCCGGGAGAAGAAATACTTCAACTTATTAAGATCTCAGTTTGTTGCTGATAATGCCTGGAAAACTGTAGCCTTTGTGGAACAGCGATGGCGTATTGCCGGCAATGCAGGGTTTAATGAAAGCATATTTTATGTAGAGAAAATATTGCAGCAAGCTGGCTTTGTAAAAGAAACCGGCGGCGAGACGGATGCTACGCTTACTTACCGGATTGAAAAACGCCCTATGCAACGTCCCACCTGGGAGCCCGTCAATGCACAATTGTATCTTGTTGGCGACGATAAACCACTGCTGGAGTTTACCACCAACCGAAATATGCTGGCTATGTATTCCGTTTCCACGCCAGCCGCAGGGGTTACGGCTGAGTTGATCGACATCGGAAATGCAAGCGACAAGGAGCTGGAAGGTAAAGATCTGACCGGCAAGATCATTATGGCCGATGGAGGGATTGGTAATGCCTATGCAAAAGCCGTTAAAAAAGGTGCCTTGGGCGCTTTGTCCTATTCTTTACCAGCCTATACACAACCGCAAAAGCACGTTAACTCCATACAATTTCAGGGCATCCGGTATGAAACAGATTCTATCAGGCGTAAATGGGGTATTCTTTTATCCTATGCCGCCCGGGAAAGGCTGAAAGCTGCACTGGCTAAGGGTGCCGTCCAGGTTAGGGTAATAACCCAGGCGAGCGTTTATCCTTCCGAAGAGCTGACGATTGTAGCCAATGTACGGGGAACTGTAAAACCCGCTGAACGGTTTGTATTCAGTGCGCACGTACAGGAGCCGGGTGCTAATGACAATGCTACCGGTGTAGGTACCCTGGCCGAAATGGCAAGGGTGACCGCTCAACTGGTGAAATCCAAAAAAATAGCACCCGAACGTACCATCACTTTCTTATGGGGCGATGAGATCGTCTCCACCAACCGCTATATCCGGGATGATTCTATCCGGGCACAAGGGATCAAGTGGGGCTTAAGCCTCGACATGGTAGGTGAAGATGTTACAAAAACAGGTGGCAGCTTCCTGATTGAAAAAATGCCCGATCCGTCTGCCATCTGGACAAGGGGCAATGATAAACACAGCGAATGGGGTGGCTCGCCACTAAAAGAAGCAGATATGTTTCCCCATTATTTTAATGACTTGCTGCTCAACCGTTGTCTGCAGGAGTCCAAAGCCACTGGGTGGGTGGTGAAAACCAATCCTTTTGAGGGTGGGAGTGACCATACTCCTTTTTTGAATGCTAAAATTCCCGGATTGCTAATGTGGCATTTTACGGATGTATTTTATCATACCGATGGCGACCGGCTCGACATGGTTTCTGCCGAAGAAATGAAACATGTGGGCGTGAGTGCCCTCGCTACCGCTTACCTGCTTACCCAGGCCAATCAAAGAACGGCGGTTTCACTTATCAGGGATATAACCGCCAATGCGCTGCAGCGATTACAAACAGAGTGCGCTTTGAGCAAAGCAGTAATACAAAAAGGCGGTGATGCAGCCAATGAAAAACATATCCTGGAAGTATGGCGTGATTGGTACCTGGCAGCGCTGGGTAAAACAACAGATATAGCAGTGAAAGGAGCAGATAAAAAAATAACCAGGGCCATCACACAGGCACAAAAGAAAGTAAGCGACGAAGCCGCCAAATGTATAGCCGGGTGGTAAGAGGAGTTTATTCCATTGTTTTTAATAAGCTTTCTTTGGTGCAGGTATACAGGCGTGATGTTTTTTGCCGGGTAGTTGTTTTTTTATGAAATATAAAACCCGCTTTTTCCATTTTACTGTTCAGGAATTCATTTTCATCGAGCTGCATAATAACACGTTTTACTTCCTGGAATGAAAAGAGAAACCCCAGCGTGCTTTGAATAGCACAAAGTGAATAATTGCCTATCAGCAACCTTTCTGGTTTTATCAGAAACTGTAATTTATAATCTCCCGGTTTTACATTGTATTGTAAGCTAATATCATCGGCTGTAGCCTGGTAGATATCCGCTTGTGCCAGATTGGTATTATTCATCAACACCATAAAGGATTGGGCCGTACCTGATCCGGCAATCCGGCTGTATATTTCATGGAGATGCTCTACATGCGCCTCTTTTTTCAAGTGGCGTGTATATTCCCATGGCAGCCAATTATAGATGACCGGCAGATCAGTCGACAAACAGAGCAATCGCATAGAAATGATCACCTGTTCTGTAAGGAAATGCCTGTTATAAATAATATTCTGCACCGTGTCATACGAAACAGGTTTGCACAGCATTTTGCGTACAACATTAAAATTAGCGGCATCAGCAGTGTCACTATCGGTGCCTGCTTTCTCTTGAAATGCAGCGGATGTAGGAATAAAACTGGTGGACATTTCTATAGGTTTTAAGAATGTATACCAGAGCCTTGACCAGCATGTGAATATGAAAGGGTTACGGTGTCAGATGATCTCGATAAAGGGAGTAAATTAATTGATCGCTTATCATTGTCGCAGCCAAAAGTAATATTAAGTGTCTTTTCGATTGGCCAGCAAACTAAATAGGAATTTGATTCTTTTTTCCGAATGTACAGCCAAAGCCTCTCGCTATTTCAATAAAATACTTTGTAATATGTAGCTGTGAATAGAGGTAAACACTTATCAGGTCGGGAAATTGTAAGGAATACTAACCAATACAAGCGTACTAAAATAAAAATGTACCTAATGGTCCAATAATTGGATGTATAGACGAAATTGTATTCGCAAATTGAGCCATTAAACCTGTCTTTATGATTTTCCATATCCTTTCTGAAAGTGAGGGTAACATAGTATTATCCGATTCGGAGCCTACCTGGTTATGGGAATATAAGATCCCTGAATCCCGCAGTATCACTGCGTCAGGGGCCTTTGGTGACTTATTGCTTCAGGAAACACCTGGTAATCAATATTCAGTATGGTACAACAACTACCTGATTAAAAGGGGCGACCGGCTTACCATCATCCGGGAGGAGCCCGTTTATAAGCTCCAGTTTATATTGAATAACAGCTTTAATTACTACGACCCCAAAGTGGGCAGCATACCCATGCACGAGCGGGGCTACAACCTGGTATACACTCCTTTGGTCCAGGAAAAAATAAGTTTTAAAGACAAAACCTATTCCAACCTGGAGATCCATTTTACGCACGATTACCTGGCTGCCTTTACCGCTCATTTTTCTCATTTGGCCGATTGGCTTCGCAAAACAGAACGTCACGTATCCACTCGTTTTTGTAAGATAAACCAGGTAGCTACAGGTGATATGATGCGTTGCGTGTATGATCTGCTCAACTCTCCTTATACCGGAGATCTGCGAAAAATGCATTACGATGCTTTGGTGAGGGAATTGCTAATCATGGTATTACACCAAACAGCCACACACCCGCTCCGAAAGATTATACGGTTCACTACTAAAGAAGTAGAGACTTTGTACGAAATAAAAAACTTCCTGCTTACGAATATGGACAAACCGCTGAAGTTGGAACAGCTGGCCAACACCTACGATGTTACATTACGTACTTTGAAGAGGCGTTTTTTTACCTTATTTGGTGTGAAACTGTACAATTTTGTTTTGGACATACGAATGAAACAGGCCAGTATGCTTTTATTGGAAACAGATACATCCATAGAGCATATTGCTACCTTAACGGGTTACCAGAGTTTTGCCAACTTCTCCACTGCGTTTAAAAAATACTATGGCCATCCTCCTAAGTATTTCCGGAGCCGGTAAAGTATTTTGACTTATTGGTCATTTATGGAAAAAAGAATCCTTTTATCTAAAACAAGGGTTTATGTGGACAGGTATATTTGTGCTGTTGGTGCTGGAGTAGCATGGCCATAATGCAATTGGGAATAAGATGAGATAATGGTCAAATATGGAAAAAATACTCCCGGAATCTAAAACAGGGGACCTGATAGTACGGGTATCTTTGTGAAGAATTAAAACGGGGGCTTTTGTCAGGCTGAGCTTGTCGAAGCCGACAGCAAAATACAGGTTCGGGTTAGCAGGTCAGTTGGAGCGCATGAGTAGGTGGACCCGGGCTTTCTTAACAAGGAGTTCATGCACGTAATAAAGTTTCGAATGTTGAGGTTGGGCTCTGTATTTTATTATTGCCGATAGCGGCAATTGATTAATCCGGAATATTGAAATAGTTCACGATCGATCAGTTTCTTATTCCGGTGTTTGAAAGATAGTCTTAGTCGATCGTATCATGGCCACACGAGAAGTAGCTGTATTCATCCGGGCAGCCGGCCGTGTTACGGGTTAATGGGTGAAAATCCTTTTTGCAATTGAGGATCCTTTTATTCAACATTAGCCCTGCACACAGAATATACAAGCCTGTTGATGGTAGATCGTGTATCGGTTTACCAGGGTGGTTCCGAATAGGACGGTTTGTATAATTGCCGGCGCCCTTTTTTTTGATCCGGAAAACAGACCATTATAGCTGATCCAAACTAACTGTTTTTAATAACCAATAGCCATCCCGGGTATTGGTATATATTAGCTGATCCATGGTATTTTACCTGGCAATGCTTGGTGCAAAAAGGAATGCATCGGCTTTTACCAGTCCGTCATGCACACGCATCGACCGAGAATATACTGTAAACCGGTAACCAGGTTCATGCTTCGCATCCGTACCCCTTCAGCCAACAAAAATATAGGAGCGATGCACTAACTGCAGCCATGTATTGTCTGATAGTTATGATATTGCTTAACAATCAAAGACCTTGACCATTATACCTTGTTCTATGAAAAAAAATGCAATTGCAGAGGTGGTTTCAGCTTTATTATTGGTGTTCTATGTGCACAGTGTTATTAGTACCTATGTTCAATTACAAAGTCTCAAAAACATGTTGGCGTTTTATGCACTGAACACCAGTTTGTTTGCCTGGGGCATAGTAGTTGTAGAATTGTTAATCGCCGCATTAATATTTGGACCCAGGAGCAGGCTGATTGGGTTTGTACTATCTGCGATATTTGCCATCACATTGATCACAACTATAGAACTCACCGCAGGCTATCCACATGATTTTGGGGGAGTGATCAATATGCTTTCAACAACCCCAAAACTGCTACTTCTAATAGTGATTGCAATTTTATCATTCCTGGGAGTTGGTTTAACGCTTCGAAAGCAGAAGGGGAAGCAACAAACTCCTGGTAAAGTAATTTACACGTAAGCACTCCATTGCAATTATCTGAGCATTGCAGTAATAAGTATTTTCAAGTAGGACGAAGTTGAATAAGTAAATCCTTATGAATGTGTGTTGTACAGCAAGCCTGTAGTGGTAGGCTAGCCTATATGGGAAAGCGGTTATCCGTGTCGCTTTCAAAACGGTTAAGGGGATGCCGAAAACCTTGATAAAGAGTAGGCTATTATACTATTAAATTTATAATTATGAAACGTAATCTGTTAGGTTTGTTTGCCGTAGTATTGGCAATTGCAATTAGCTCTTTTACCGTAAAGAGAGTGGTTACCAGCTACCTGGTTTTTAAAGCTGGCGCTAGTGTTCAAAAACAACTTTCAAGCTACAATAAAGTTTTAACTCAGCCTACAACTGTTCCGGGTGGATCAGCCTTGAATTGGTTTAGCATCACCGAAAACGATGGTACCATAACAAATATTGAGTTTAATACCAGGTTTGATCAACTGGATCAAACTGATCCTTCTGGTGATGACCTGCTGGATGAAGCAGAAATTACTAGTCAGTTAGATTTCAAATAGGGGTATTTAATAAATATCAAGGGTAGTTCCTTGCCCTTGATATTTAACCTGGTATAATCATTCGTTTACTGCTTTAATGAATGAATCAATAATTACAAAGTATATAGTGTCCCACTGGGTACCTTTATTCCAGTTTTTGTTTTTGTCATAAGGAACGCGAAGTATAGCATGACGAGCATGTTTTTCTCCATTTAACACTTGCACATAGCTGGCTATCTTATACATCTTCAGCTTATTCAATTGTGCGTAGTAATGTCTCATGTATAAGCTGTCCCGCCTTCTTGTAATGTCATATGCAATTGAATCCGGCCAGCCACCATTGTTGCCGAATTCTTTAAATTTTTCAAATTCCGCCTCACCGATTTGGGCAACTATAGAGTCTTTATTCTCAATAAAAACCTGTGGGTTCTGAAATAAACCAACTTCTTTCCAATCTGTAATCATTACCTGGGCTGGTTGATTTACCATTTTTTTTTCTTGAGCATTTAATCTGAAACTGAGGAAAATAAACATTACGGCAAGCGTTTTATTCATTTTAATATGTTTTATTTATAATTATTAACGTGGATTTTGTTCAAGATTGACGATGGCTAATACTTCAATTGGTATCAGCAAGGTGTATCTTTTGTCGTCAGCAGTTAAAATATATTGACTGCTATTAAGTTTACGTTGTATGGTTGTTGCGAAAGAAGCCTCATTGTTTAATCTTCTTAAGTCAGTCCAACGTACCCCCCTGTATAAAAGCTCTTTGCGCCTTTCCAGATGAATTTTCTTCAGGAGCTCTGCTGGATCGGTTGTGGTTACAGGAATAAAATGATTAACCCTATAACGTTTACTTAATAGTTCATTCAGATCCTTTAATGACTCCTGCAGCCTGTTTTCTCTTGCATTTGATTCGGCCCTGATGAGATAAATTTCATCCGTGGCAATTCCGTTAAAGAGATCGACCAGGCTACCATTATAGGACCCTTTGAACCGGTAAGTTCCATCTGCATTTTTTCTGAATAGCACCTTTTTTCGCAGGTCATTACTGCCATAGAAATTGTATAAGGTGGAGTCAATTTTAGCAGCAGTGTTTGAATTGAGCGAGTTGGCAATCGAAGTATAGAATATCATCTCGTCATTAAAGGGCTGTAAAAGGGATGTTGAAGAAGAGGTGTCTATTTGGTTCGACGAATTATAGTCAAGTAATACGTTATAACTGTTCAGGCATAAGGTCGAATACTCTAGTGATTTTTTATAATTGCCCATTAATAAGTATAATCTTGCCAAAAGAGCATAGCATGCTGGCAGAGACGGCCTCTTTTTCAATAGAGGTGTTGAAATGTTTTTTACCTTAATGAGCTGAGCAGCTTCAAGCAAATCATTGACCATTTGATTATATAACTCCTGGACGGTTGGTCTGGTGCTGGTTTCGTTAAAATTAGAAGATAATCTTAACGGAACGCCAAGTTTACTTCCAGCAGTTTTTTCTGAATAAGGTGGAGCGTATAACTGGCTCAATAAATAAAAGCAATGAGATCGGAAAAATAGAGCCTGTCCCTTAATGTATTTTTGAGTAGAATCTTCGGAGGTGTTGTCTGTTAAATTGTCGAGAACAGTATTGGCATAGAAAATACTATTATAGCTATCCCTCCAGTCTGGATAGTTGTTCAAACTGGATTCCCAGATATAGCTTTCTTTATCTAGCTTGGGCCTGCTTGCCCAGGTACTATAATCAAGATAATATTCGTCAGCACTATTGTTTATCAATCGAACACTTCTGTTTAAAAGGGGATTGTCCAATAGGTTTTGCAGGTCTGCTATTGTTTCTGGTTTGGATAGTGTCTGGTCAGACTTTACATCCAGGTATTTTTTGCATGATGAAAGATGTATTGCAAAGCTGATGAGTATAATGATTTGCAATCGTGGTAAGTGCTTCATCGATGTAGTTTGGTGGGTCAAAACTCAAATTTTAGTCCGGCCGCAATCGATCTGGAGGGGATATAAGCTGCAGCTCCTGCGCTATAATCGGGGTCAAGCTTTTCATCATTGGCACGCCATATAATGCCAATATTATTCAGGAGCGCATATAGTTGAATACCATTAATATGAAGCTTGCCCAGTTTTACTACATTAAAGTCATAGCTCAACCTTATGTATTGTAGCCGGATATTGTCTCCCCGCAAAGCATTCACGCCTGAATAGGCAAAAAAATCATCTCTCAGATTATCGTCAACAGGGTATTGCCTGGAAGGAATGGATGTATGTGCCTCATCCCCGGGTTGTTGCCATCTTTTCCCAAAGTCTGGATGCCCAACGCCTCCGTAATTCAAGGCATAATAGCTAATGGTTGGCTTTCTGAAGAAATAGGCAAATCTGTAGTTAATGTTTATAGTCACTGTTAACCCATTAAAACGAAAAACATTATTAAAATAACCAAACACTTTGGGGATTGCTGAACCATTATAAATTAAGGAAGCTGTGTCATTCAACTGATTATAAATAGAAAAATAATCTGTTGATATACTTTTACCTAAGTATCCTTGTGGAGAACCTGTTTGAGGGTCTAGTCCGGCATAAGGATAGCTATAAATAGAATAAGGAGCCATGCCTTCCCTCGTATTTATGTTTGACCCGAATGCTAACCCATTACTTAACAGCGCACCTATTCTCTGTCCGGCAAAGTTTTGTTGTACATGCGTTATCTTGTTCGTTACATAGTTGAATCCTACTTCTGTTAGCCAGGTGAAATGTGCTCCTGCCAAATTTATGGATCTTATAGTAGCATCCATGCCTTTACCAACCATACTTGCACTGTTCTTATAAACACTTGAAACTCCCGTTGATGGATCGATGATAGCTTGAAGAATAAGGTTGTCTGACTCCTTTCTGTATAGATCAATTGTGCCCGAGAGTCTCCCCATAAATAACCCGAAATCCAATCCCAGGTTGATCTGCTGCATATTTTCCCAGCTCAAATCAGGGTTAGCAGGTACTGTAATAGCGGCAAAGGATTGATTGAATATACTTGAACTTGGCGGAAAGGTTGAAATAACAGTAAAAGGCGCTAATAAATTATTTACGTTTCCCTGATAGCCATAAGAAGCCCTGAGTTTAATGAGCTCAATCTTACTGCTCTTTAAAAAAGGCTCGTTGCTAAGTGTCCATGCTGCCCCTACCGTCCAAAAAGGTTTCCATTTGTCATTGGTGTTAACTCCAAATAAATTGGTGGCATCTCTTCTTGCGCTAGCGGAAATCGTATATTTCCTGTCGAGTGTATAGGCGGCATTCCCGAAGTATGACACAAACCGGTCAGTATATTTTGTTACCCCGTTCAGGTTTGGTATAGAAGAATATCCTCTCTCTCCGTAAAGTGGATAATTGTTTTGATAATCAACGTTGCCTAAAGATAAATTGTCCTCATTGTAGCCATAATACCTGGATGTGATAACGTTTTGAACTTTCTCTCTGATTTCAGCACCAAGGAGTGATACGAATTGGTGCCTGTTTTGCCACTCTTTATTGAGGTTAACTTGTATCCTACCATTATGACTCTTTAATTTCGAAATCGCCTGATCTAAGATGCCACCGTCCGGAATTCTCCTGACGATCTGATCTCCTTCGATCTGTGAAAAGAGATTAATTAAGTTCCTTGAATAATAAGAACTCCTTTTATAATATCTGTTAGCTTCTCCATTCGTCTGCTCATATTGGTAAATGCCTTGCACAGATATGCTATTGGTGATTTTTATAGTGCTGTTTAGAGTAAGTAAAATGTCCTGGGTATTACTTTTGTTGTCAAAGCTGTTCAGCTCGTCCAATGGTCTGTATTTCCAATCGAGTAACAACCCCGCTCCGGCTGTATCTGTATATCCGGAGCGATAATCCTTGGCTATTATACTGGATGTGCCGCCATTATTAATAAAGCTGGCGTAAGGGTATAAGGCCATGCCGGAAGCATAATCGTAGTTGGATGATCCAAATTCTCCCAGGCTATTATTTTGAGTATTACTCTGTGTGTATTGCAAGCCTGCGCCAAGTGTTATAAACTGGAGCGGCTGTATCTGTATATCCGATCGGAAAGTAATCCTTTCATTGTCTTCACCTGTAAGATTCAATATATTCTTATCATATCCCCCAGATAGTGAATATTTAATTGTTTGATTACCTCCAATCAGGTTTAAATAGTTTTGCGTATTTACGGCTTTTCGATAGATGTATTTCTTAAAATCATTACGTAGATCATTTTGTGACAGCAATGAAATTTGTTCGTTGGCATCTTGCTCACTTATTATTCCAGCTCTTTGCCGGGCAAGAATTTCAATAACCGGAGAAAGTGCGGGGCTCGTGGGGTTATCTACATTACCATCGTAAAATCCATTGTTAAATAAGAAGACTTCATTCTCAATAAAATCTTTTGACATCATTTTGGGTAGAAAGAAAAGGTTAGGCTCTTGAATAATTTCCACGTTGTTGTTAAAGGATACCTTAAATGGCTGATTGTACCTGGCTTGTTTTGTTGTAATAACGATAACACCATTAGCGGCTCTTGCGCCCCAAATGGAAGCTGCAGCCGCATCTTTTAGAATACTAACACTCTCGATGTCATTGGGGTTGATATTACTTATGTCGCCATCGTATGCGAAATTATTTATAACCAGTAATGGTTGTTTAATTGATTCTGTAAGCGTACTAAGCCCCCTGACAGTGACATTATTCAAAGAATTTGGAGATTGATTGCTGGATAACTGGCGCTTATCAAAGAATATACTCGTTGAAACACCTTCCAGTCGTGATAAAAGATTACTTCCAACCTTTCTATTTAACTCCTCCTTATTTACAAACTCAAAACTCCCTGTCGCCCTTTCCTTAGGCACCTTTTCGTATCCTGTATTCACCATCACCGTCACATCTTCCAGATCCCTAACTTTCGCTTTCATACGGATGGCCAGGTCCGATTTACCGCTTACCCTCAGCTCAAAGGGTTCCATATTGATACTCGAAAACAACAGTACAGCTTCCCGGTCAACACTGTTGATCGTAAAAACGCCGCTGGCGTCCGTTGAGGTGACCTTATCGGTACCTTTTACCGTCACCGTTACTCCTGGTAGAAATTCTCCCTTCTCATTGCTTACCTTACCCGTCACATCTATCAGCAGGGGGGCTGATACCCCCTGGCGGGGCGGCTGAGTAGCTGCAACGTCCCGGAGTTTGATCACTACAATCTTATCGATAATACTATAGGTATAAGGCTGATCTTTGAATATCAGGTTCAATACCTCCTCCAAACTCGCTTTGCTTACGGAAAATGTTATCCTGTTGAGGCGGGTAAGTACTTCTGAGGGGTATACAAATCCATAGCCACTCTGTTTTCTTAATTCCCTGAACACCTGTTCTGCAGGAGCGTCTTTGAAAGATAGCGTAATACTACCTTGCCCTAATGCCTGCGCGTGCACCTGCAAGCAAAACAAGATGAGCAGGGTAGCCGCAAACTTAGTGGTCGCATTGTGTAGCAGGCTGTATCGTTGTACCCGGGCTTTCAGGGCCAAACATTTCATAGCGTTGAATTGGTTAATTTACATAAAACAATGGATGCGCTGGGAGCCCCTGCAAAGCTATACTTTTTTCAAGAGGAGAGGGCTTACACGCTATCTTAAACGGAAGCGGATTCCGTTTAGATAGCGGGTCATCGAAGTTCATGGAAAGGTCAATGGCTAATGAATCATTTTAAGGAATCAAACTGCGTGATTATATCGCTGGTACCTCCATAAGGGCAGCTACTTCATTGGTGTTGTAAAAAAAGAGCGTCCTCCGTCTGCCTTTTCACCAGACCCTCATCAAATCTGGTAAAAAAAGGGGGAGATCGAAGGACACCCTGGTTTTTTTGGGAGTACCGTCAATGAACTCCCCCTTTTGTGGAATAGCGACTCTCTGGTTTGTCAAAGGCTTATTGGATTTGCTCCACATTCTGATAAAATATTCCCTGAACAGATTTCCTGGTCCTGCCTGGCAGGCAACACCAATAAGTTATGGGCTATGCCCATTGATTATTCATGGCATTACAGTCACCGTTTTCCCCTCAATTTGGAAATGAACAGATCCCGTGGCTTCTAATATTTTCAATAACTGAGACAGTGCCACATTCCTGGGAATGTCCCCGTTTAAAGATTGTTCCTTATTCACTTTACCAGCATAGATCACTTCAATATCATACCAACGTTGCACCTGGCGCATGATGCCAACGATCGATGCATTCCTGAAGGCAAATTCCCCATTGTGCCAGGCCATCCTTTGCTCCAGGTCCACCTGTTTCACTGTTTTCAGTGTTCCCTGCCTGAAGGCCTGTGCCTCTTCGCCGGGCTTTAATAAGCCTGAAGTATTCCCTTTTATTACTTTTACAGCACCTTCCAGTAATGTAGTTTTAATAGCTTCTTCATCTGTATAGGCATTCACATTGAAGTGAGTACCCAATACTTCTACATCCACATCTCCTGCTTTTACAATAAAGGGCTTCTTGGCTCCTCCTTCACCGGGCCTCCGATGGCTATCGGAAGGGACGGGGCTTACTTCGAAATATCCCTCACCTGTTAGCTCTACTATTCTCTTTTCACCGGTAAATGCGGTAGGAAACCGAAGCGTTGAGGAAGCGTTCAGCCAGGCCTTACTGCCATCAGGTAATGAGATCATGTATTGACCGCCTTTGGGTGTAGAAACCGTATTATAAACCACCGCTCCCTTTTCTCCGGCACCTGCTCCCGCCTTGTACTCAATCGAGCCATTGTCGGGCTTGATGACCTTTACACCTCCCTGCTGAGACAATAAGCCATTGTCTGCATTATCAAGAACGATCTCTGTGCCATCTGCTAACAGCAATTTGGCCCTGTTGCCGCCAGGCTGCACGTCATTTTTAAACCCATCCTTCGAATTAACAAGCCCAACAGGTGTAGCTTTTGCCGAAGGACGGCTCAACAGGTACCAGCTGCCGGCGCTTGCAATCAAAACGATCGATGCCGCTGCCAGCCACCAGCCCGTTTTGCTGCGTGTTTTGTACATCTGCACCGGCACATTTTGCTGGGCATATATCTGGCTCAACTTATTATAAGCATTCACTTCTTTAACCTGGTCAATCTTCTGCAACTCTTTCTTTACCCAATGTCCGTCACTTAATTGCTCTAGCAACAGGCCATTTTCGGGCACGGCTTTCCACTCGTCCAGTAAAACCTGTTCTTCTTCCGTTAATGTACCGGCCAAATACTTTATGATCAGTTCATCTATCTTATAATCCATGCCCCTTTGTTGTAAAATGCTGCACAGTCATGCGCAGCATTCAGTTAACAATTACATATTATACCACGATGGGTTTTGGCTTTTAACTAAAAGAAAGAGAAAGTTTTTTCCGGGAATGCTTTTCCGGGCGGGGCCTTATTCATAACTGCCACACTTTACAGTAGTTAGAAGTATACGGCTGCTTCAATCAGGGGCTCCTGGTGGATGGGTTTATAACGAAGCCGTGATCTGGTGGAAAATTACAGCCAGAAAATAAAAGGTAACCGCCGTTGGTAGCAGGTCTTTCTTCAACAGCGATAAACGCAGGAGGTGCAAAGCCCTTGTTTTTTGGTTCAATACCGTTTGGGGGCTGATTTTCATTTCATTGGCTATCTGGTCCGTACTGAGCCCGTTAAAGAATATATACTTGAATACTTTTTGACATTGCCCGGGCAGGTTCTCTATTTCATTATAGATTTCCTGCAATACCTTGGCTTTGATCATTTCATTGTCCTCCATAATTTCTTGTTTGCCAGCTAAATAAAATAGTTCCTGGTGCGAGGTTTCATGGCGTTGCATATAGCGCAGGTAGTCATAGCAGGCATTCCGCACAGAAATGAATAAAAAGGCTTTAATATCTTTGAGGTTATCAAAATCCGCGCGTTTACGCAAAAGCTTTACAAAAGTATCCACTACAATATCTTCCGCTTCCTGCTCATCCCTAACCAGCTGGTTGCCATAATATACGAGCGGCCGGTAATGTAGCCGGAAGAGGTGGTTGAATGCCTCGTGTTCGCCTCGCTTAAATAAGGCAATGATATCCTGATCAGATAAAGCTTTGGTCATGTGGTGTGATTTGACGCTCTGAAGGTATCCGGGATTGAGAGGGTACGGGCAATAAAGTGTTGTGTATGCTGGGAACGCAATTAATCAGCGCAAGATTACATGGAAAAAATGAAAAAAGAAAGCTCTTTTTAAAGATCAGGAACCCGTTCATCGTGTTTTAGTTTATGAGTGGTTGTAAACTACGATCACCGACAGTCACAAGACTGTACTGTCAAACTACCGGCAGATTCCTCAATCAAGAAGTATATACGCAAAAGAAGGACAGGCAGATTTCTTTCAGAAAGCCTGCAAATCAATAATATAGACTGTTAGTGAGGGATAGAAGGGGAGCTTCTGCTCCCCGGCATTTATAAGCCAAGCGATTCTTTCAGTTTAGCGTACCCGGCTTTACTTACGGGAACCCGTACGCCCGTGGTCAATAAGGCCAGCCAGCTTTCCTTTTCATGTACGTCCAGTCGGGTGATACGTTGTACATTAACTATATAGGATCGGTGCGTACGTACAAATTGCGCCGCATCCAGCATCCTTTCAAAATGCGCCATAGTTTTATTCTTCAGGAACGCACCTTCCGAGGTATGGATCTTCACATAATCATCCGCCGCTTCCAGGTAATGAACATCCTCAATAGGGATGATCCTGATCCTGCCCCCCGTTTTGACTACGATCCGCTGACTTTGCTGTGGCGACAGCGAAGCTGTTTCCAGCAGCGGGGCCGCCTGCGTTACAGGCTGGCGTTGTTCCATCCATTTCTGGATAGCCTTATCCAGCCGCTCCTGGCTAAATGGCTTCAGGAGGTAGTCTACCGCATGACTTTCAAAGGCCCTGATCGCATATTCATCAAATGCCGTGGTGAAAATAACCGCAGGCGGCTGCTCGATCAGTTCCAGCATCTCAAACCCATTGATCTTAGGCATCTGTATATCCAGGAATATCAGTTGAGGCTGGTGTTGCTGAATAGCCTTCACCCCCTCAAAACCATCATTGCACTCCTGCACCACCGTAATAGCCCTATGCGCCTGTAAATATTCCTGGATAATGGAGCGCGCCAATGGTTCATCATCTATGATAAGCGCCTTGATCATATATGCGGTATTTTAATAGTAGTAGTAAACAAATGTCCTTCTGCTGTAGTCGTCAACAGATCATTCCGGGCAAATAGCAGGTACAATCTCCTTTGTACCGAATTTAATCCAAAGCCTGTGCCCTGCCGCGGCGAAGAGGTCTCCGGATCAAATGGGTTCCGCACCGTAATTTGGAGGTACCCATCAGTAACGTTTGCTGTTATAGCGATCGTTACATCCCCCGTAGTATCATACAGCCCAAATTTAATAGCATTTTCCACTACCGGCTGCAATAACATATGCGGTATACGTTGGCTGGAAGCCGCTTCATTATAGACCAGCTCCGTATGCAGCCGGTGTCCGAAGCGTACCTTTTCAATGTCCAGGTACAATTCCAGGTGTTGCAACTCTTCCTCCAGCGTGATCCATTGATTTTCTTCCTTCTTCAGCGTGCCCCGTAAAAAATCCGACAATTGCTGTATCATTTTCCTGGCCTGCTCGGGCCGGCTGGTCACCAGTGCACTGATGGAGTTAAGACTGTTGAAGAGGAAATGCGGCTGTAACTGCTGTCTCAGTTTATACAGCTCTGCATCCTTGGCCAGCTGCGAAGCTGCAATGCTTCGTTGTTCAATTTCCTTTTGTTCTTCCTGTGCGTACCAAAGCTCGCTGATAAGCGACATGCAGCCCGTAGCCAGTAAAGCGATCGTAAAACGGATAGGCATCGAAATGCTCAGAAAGTTGAGATAGCCATCATCATTACCGGCCAATTCATGCATCGCAAATTTCAACCCCAATACCCATAAACCGCTCACAGCTGCACAAAGTATTAGTATATAGAGGTAACGACCTTTTCTTGGTCGGTAATAACGCATATTGTTGCTGACCAATAAACAAATGGCCGCCAGCAAAAGATTGGAAACAGCCGCATCGGTAACAGCCATCGGCCACGACAATTGCCAGTTTTGAAGCAATGCCACCTGCACGATAGACCATACCAGCCAGCAGCCGGCAAAGATCAGCTTGTTCTTATTCGTTCCTAATGGCGATGTAGCCACGCGTAAGTTTTTATTGTTAGCAGTTAATTCCTGTAATCCCTGAAATCCACGACTAAATCCGTCAATCCGCGATCAAAATAATTCCAGGAATCGATGCGTAATATTAGAACGGATATGTGCAGCCTTCTTATGCACCAGTTCAATGTACAACCCCGCATTGTCCGCCTCCTGAACCCGCGAATAAAGTTCCGCGCCATCAATCAAAGCCGATAACTTGTATAGCTCACTCACATTGATAAACTTCCATTGCACCAGGTTCTTTTGTTGGTTGAAGAACATTTCCTGTTCCAGCTCACCGATCGCCTGCGCCTTTGCAAAAGCAGTGGTTTCGTCATCCGCCTCTATAAGCCTTAGCTGTTCATCAAACTGAGGAGTGTGATCCCCTTCTCCGCAAATGATCTGGTATACGATCTTAGACAGGTACCAACTCATAGCATCATCGTTTTGAAAAGGTTTAAGATAATAACACTTTAGTAACTCTTGATTTCTATGCCGGCAAATAGTGCTGTACCTCGTATGATCAGTACTTTATCCGGACTGGTAATCGATTGAGGGGGGCGTTTGTCTTCAATGCCGCCAAAGATGGCTACCGCTTCCGAGCGGATTACCCAATGTGGCGGAACGATGAGCTTCGTGCCGCCAAAAACTTGTACGATCTCTAAAATGATGGGTCCTCTAAAATCTGCCTGGCTTAGGTTTACCTCCGCGCCGCCAAAAACAGATACTACCTCCCCGCCTCTGAAATCTTTGGAGTAAACTACTTTCTTCACATTGCCGAATATCGATACTACTTCCATTTTATCCGACTCCCCCTTGCCCGTTTCTTCATCAACATCCTTGTAGTAGAATGCCTTTTCATGGTTATCTTTATTACCATGCCGTTTTTTTCTGTTAGGAGATAAGAGCAAGATAAGTCCTACGCCGCATACTACCGTTGGTATTACAAATCGCCCGGCATCGTAATCAGGAAATATATGGTCGGCGAGAAAAAAAGCGCCTATACCCATCAGGATCACCCAGCCAATATCGCGGAACCTGGTTTGTATACCCACAAAAAAACCTACAATGATCAGTATCATCGGCCAGGTAAACAGCCAGCGGGGCACCAGATCCGCCTCCACTTGCCGTATCAATAATACCCCACCTGCTATCAACAGCAATAGACCAACTAAAGCATTGTTTCGCCTGGGGCGACGTGATCCCCTGTCCGTTTGCTGCTCATCCTGGAAATCCTGGTTTTGCATACCCTTTAATTTTACACAAAACTATAGCAGTAGCACCGCCGCTACAAGGACACTAAGGCCATTAAAGGCATTTTTCCGGTAAAAGCAGGCTTTTTGTCGGGGAATCCGGATCCAGCCAATGTAATACCAGATCCCCGGTAGAGAAGATCAATGATTGCGTAGTTAATTGAAATGGGAGACAAGCATGAGCCAACCCACTAACTCATTAGCGGGCGCCATTGCCGACTGCCGATTGCCGTGTTCTTATTTCGCGTGTGATAACTTACTCCTGATCCTGCTCAGCGTTTCCAGTGTCATGCCCAGGTAAGAGGCTATGAATTTCAGCGGCACCCGGTTGAGCATAAAGCTTTTGGTAGCAATAAAACGCTGGTATTTTGAAGTAGCTTCTGTAAGGCGAGCGATATAGGCGCGCTCTTCAGCATCTTTATAATATTTCTCCAATAATTTCCGGCCTGTCACATTTACTTCCGGGAAATTGGTGTATAAATATTGCAGGTCATCATAATGAAGCCCCGTCAATTCACTCTCTTCAATTGCCTGAATATTTTCGAATGATTTTTGTTGTACATGAAAACTGGTAATCGAAGTGGCCAGTTCATTTTCCGCAGTGATCCAGGTAGTAATTTCCTTCTTGCTGTCCTGTACATATCCCCGGAGAATACCTTTTTGAATGAAATAAATATAAGGACAAAGTTCTCCGGACCTTACCAGGAATTCTCCTTTTTTAACACGGTAAGAAAAAGATTTTCTGTTGGCATAATCTCTTGCTTCTGGACTTATGGGATGAACGGCATGGGCAAAAGTAACCAATGGCGATTCCTGCAGGATAGTCGTAGCTCCTGGTTCACCTGTGGGCTGATGGTTAAAAGACATACTATGAGTTTCGGGTTTAGTCGGGGGTTCACAAACAGGCATTAATTGACTAGGGTGGATACGGCAGGTCAATCATTCAGAGGTATTGTATTGGAGTGGTAGGGTCTCTATTATAGATAGCCGTAACTGTTACTAAAGATATAAAAAGAAAGCTGATAATAATTGTCAACAAAAGGGATTTTAATGTCCTAAGTGATTTTCTGTACGAAGAACAGTGAATATACCCTCTATTGACAACTGAAAATACCCAGTTGCGTGATGCGTATGAAGAGCAAAAAAGCGAAGAAAACCGGCTTAAAGTTCCATCTGAGTAATTAGTCTACCAATTTTGTCCTCCAAAAGCCGTATGCCGCGCTGGGCGCTGGATAGAGCATAACAGCAGCGCATAAAAAAAAGGACCCTGGGGTCCTATATCAATTTAAATTGATCGCCGTCAAATAATCCTTTGTCACTCAACTTCAAATGTGGGATCACCAACAGCGCCATGAACGAAAGTGTCATAAAAGGAGCTGATAAATCAGAGCCCAATTCTTTGGCCATAGCATCGATGGCTGTGTACGATTTTGCTACTTCATAACCATCTTCATCGCTCATTAATCCGGCAATTGGTAACGCAATGATCAACTCTTCTGTATTTATTCCTCCCCCACCGGAGTTCCGGTGATTATCGGACAGGAGCGGGCCAACACAACTTATGCCTCCCTGCCGGGCTATTACCAGGTTGATGGCCTGCGCCAAACTTATATCATCCGTACCTACTGCTACGATATTGTGCGAATCGTGCGCTACAGAAGAGGCCATTGCACCTGCTTTTAGTCCAAAGTTCCTGATAAAGGCCGTCGATGGTTTGGCCGGATGATAGCGGTTGACCACCACCATCTTCAATATATCCTTACCTGTATTACTTACCAGTTGCTGCAGGTCTTCATCCAGCAGCCAGCCTGCTGGCAGGTCAATTCGGTTGGTAATCAGCTGACCGTCCAATGCCCCGATCACCGGTACCGTTTCCTGACCCGTATAAGGCACTGCAAAGTCTTCCGGCTTCACCGGCGCACAATGGAAATTATTGATGGGTGTTGGTGGTACCCTGCCTGCTAGCGTTCCTCCTTGTCCTGTTACATTTACCCCGTCAATATAAGTCGCCCGGACAGTAAACTGCTCTACATCTTTTACCAGGATAAAATCTGCCGGATCACCCACGCGCAACAAGCCCACCTGCAATTGATAATGCAATACCGGGTTTACGCAGGCCGCCTGTAGCACTTTAAAGAGATCAATACCTTTTGCCACTGCTCTGGCGCAAAGCTGATCAATATGGCCATCTACCAGGCTGTCCGGGTGCTTATCGTCGCTGCAGAACATGATGCTATTGGGATGGTCATGCAACAGCCCGATCAGCGCTTCGAAATTTTTGGCCGCACTGCCTTCCCTGATCAGGATCTTCATGCCATAATGCAGCTTATCCAATGCCTCTGCTTCAGTAAAACATTCGTGGTCCGTGGAGATGCCTGCGTCAATGTATTGCTTGGCCTGCTCCCCCCTCAGTCCCGGCGCATGCCCATCTACCGGCTTGCCCAGCCTTTTGGCGGCAGCTATTTTAGCCATCACATCCGCGTCTTTGAATAATACACCCGGAAAGTTCATCATCTCACTCAGGTATTTAACCTCCTCCTTTTGCAACAACCTATCTACCTCCTGCACATCCAACGTAGCCCCTGCCGTTTCGAAGGTGGTGGCCGGTACACAACTGGGGGCGCCGAAGTAAAATTTAAAGGGCGTTGTTTTGCCATGGGCGATCATGTACTCCACCCCCGCCAGTCCGCAAACATTGGCAATCTCATGCGGATCACTCACCGTAGCTACCGTTCCATGCACTACCGCCAGCCGGGCAAATTCCGCCGGCACCAGCATAGAGCTTTCAATATGCACATGACTATCAATAAAGCCGGGCAGTATATATTGTTCGGCTACTGCGCTGCCTTCCGCCAAAGGCTGGATAGATTGGATAATACCCTTTTCTACAGTAATAGCTGCCGGGTAGATCTTTTTTTGCCACACATCGGCCAGAAAGCCCGTAATAGTAAAGCTCGCCATGAAAAATGCTGGTTTATTAGTAAATATAGCGCCATTATCATTTTTTTCTGTCATTTGTAATATTCTCCACTATTTTACGTCTAACATTGCAACATGAATGGCGGCCTTCACAGCATGAACGACGGCTATCATAGCCTGATCTGACCCTGAACGCCTCCATCTGCAATGATTTCCCCATTAAACATTATCAAATTAAAAATAAACACCATGAAGTTCCTGCGTATACCCGTTTTGGCCCTGGCAACCCTTACTGTAAGCCTGGCCGTAAAAGCCCAAACGGTCGACGAAATAGTCAATAACCATATCAATGCTATTGGCGGTAAGGACAAGATCAACGCTATGAAGTCTATGTATGTAGAGTCCGAGATGGACATCATGGGAACTGTGGCACCCAGCGTGACTACCGTTTTATTTGGCAAAGGCTCTTTCGGTGAGGTCAATTACAACGGTCAAAAGATCGTCAATTGTGTTACTGCCGACAAAGGTGGCTGGGCCATTAATCCCCTCATGGGCCAGGCTACCGCCGAAGCCCTGCCCGAAGAGCAGGTCAATGCCGGCAAAGCTCAGTTATCCGCCGGTGGGTCTTTGTATAACTATGCTGCTGCTGGCAACAAGGTCGAACTGGCCGGTCAGGAAGATGTAAAAGGTGTAAAAGCCTGGAAACTGGCAGTCACTACCAAAGAAGGGACTCACTTTGTTCATTATATTGATCCTGCTACCTGGCAGATCATAAGAACTGTCGCTAAAATTAATATGGGTGGCCAGGAAGTAGAGCAGGGGATCAATTTTTCTGATTACAGGAAAACCGATTTTGGTTTTGTAACACCCTGGTCTTATGCTATTGAGTATCCAGGTGGAATGACCCTTACCGTAACCGTTAAAAAAGTAGAGATCAACAAAGAAGTAGATCCTAAAATATTCGAGAAGCCTTAATCGTCCTTCACTGATTTTAACAAAAGGGTGCCGCCAATTTTTTTGACGGCACCCTTTGTTTTTATATATTGACCCCAAATGCAAACCATGCTGAAAACCACTGTCACACTCTTCCTCTTCTTCCTGCTCACCATTACCCAGGCCCAAAAAGTGATCGTTAATACCGTTGGAAAAGATCCTTTCAATGGTAAAGCAGATGAAATTGTGTACAAGGCAAAAGAGGGCGAGTGGACATTTCAATCCTATTCCTTTCCCGTGATCAAAGCTACCTACCGGCCCACTGGTTATGCCCGGGGCGAACAGGTATCCGATGCTGTAATCGCCAAACCCCAGGCGCTGACGACCAAAATAACCGTAGCTATCTCCCAAACCATCGAGCTGGAAAACAATACCAGCATCGTGATACAGAAGGATAAACTATATTTCAAATCCGGTAAAGAAGTAAAAGTAAAATCAGCTTCTTTCTTTACCCAGGGGGATAACAATGGATTCCGTTTCCAGCTTACCGACCAGGAAAAATTCTTCGGTGGTGGTGAACGTGCACTTCCCATGGACAGGCGCGGGTACCGTTTCAATCTTTATAATGTAGCTGCATACGGTTACGGACTTGGTGCAGATAACCTCAACTTCTCTGTACCTGTTCTTATTTCCTCCAGTGGTTATGCCTTATTTTTTGATAACCCTTCAAAAGGATATTTTGACATTGGTCTTACCGATAAAAACGTACTCGAAGCTGGTTTTGTAAGCGGAGAACTGACCTTTTATGTAGTGTTTGGAAAGAACATGGATGAGATGCTGAATAATTATACCGCCATTACCGGCCGTCAGCCATTGCCTCCGCGTTGGGCTTTGGGCAATTTTGTATCCCGCTTTGGTTACCGCAGTGAAGAACAGGTTCAGCAGGTAGTAAAGAAAATGCGGGATAGTAAATTTCCCATGGACGGCCTCATCTTCGACCTGTTTTGGTTTGGTGATGATATCAAAGGCACATTGGGCAACCTCGATTGGGTCAATACTACTAAATGGCCCAACCCCAAAACCATGATTGAAAATTTTAAGGTAAAAGACAATCTTAAAACAGTCCTTATTACGGAACCTTTTATCCTGAACTCATCCAAAACATTTACCGAAGCAACGCCTTTCCTGGCCACCGATGCGGCAGGCAAACCATATAATTTTTCAGAACTCTATTTTGGTAATGGCGGTTTACTGGATGTATTTCGCAAACCTGCCCAGGATTGGATATGGAAATATTACAAAAAGCAGGTGTCAAACAACGGCGTAGCTGGTTGGTGGTCCGATCTTGGTGAGCCTGAAAAGCACCCCGCTGAAGTAATGCACAACCTCAAAGATTATGGCGTGAACAGATTGATGGGAGCCGATGAGGTGCACAATATCTATGGTCACTACTGGAGTAAGATGTTGTATGAAAAATACCGTGATGACTTTGCCGCAACTCGTTTATTCCATCTCAACAGGGCTGGTTTTGCGGGTAGTCAGCGTTACAGCGTATTCCCCTGGACCGGCGATGTAGCGCGTAGTTGGAGCGGCCTTAAATCACAATTCCCTGTGCTGCTGGGTATGAGCGCCAGTGGCCTGCCCTATGTGCATTCAGATGCTGGTGGTTTTGCGGCCGCCGATCAGGCCGATGCAGAACTGTATACCCGCTGGTTGCAATTCGCGGCTTTTACCCCTGTGTTCCGTCCACATGGCACAGCCCTCGAAGACTATGATAAAGCGGTAAAGAGCATTCCTTCCGAACCCGCTTTATGGGAAGAGCCTGCCAAATCAATTGTACGCAGCTATATTAACCTTCGTTATCAATTGCTTCCTTACAATTATACATTAAGCTATGAACAGGCTGTACTGGGTAAACCACTCATGCGTCCTTTGTATTATTACAGCTTTGCGGATGCAGATGCGTTGAAAGCCGAAGATGAATATTATTGGGGCGATAACCTGCTGGTGGCCCCCGTCACCAGCCAGGGTGCTGCTACCAAATCCATCTACCTGCCCGAAGGTAAATGGTACAACTTTTACGACAACACCCTCGTCAATGGAAAGCAATGGCTCAACCAGCCTGTTGATATCAAACATATCCCCTTGTTTGTAAAGGCAGGCGGGTTCATTCCATTATGGCAGGCCGATTCTATTAAGTCCGTTGAGACCTACAATTCCAAAGACATCAGCCTCCTGTATTATCCGGGTGAAACTACCTCCACGTATGTGTTCTTTGATGATGATGGCGCCAGTATGAGGACCCTGGAGAAAGCCGATTACGAGCTCATTACTTTCAACGCAGCCACACAGGGTACTTCTATATCTATTGATATTAAAACAAATAATGAAGCCCTCTATAAGCGGAAGCAGGTGAGGAAATTCACCATCCTGGTCCCTGCCTCCGGCGATTTTACTACCATCTCAGTAAATGGTAAACCCGCAGCTGCAGCCAAAGCCGTTAAACCTATCAGCCTGGCTACTGGAAAATTTGCAGCTGCCGTTATTGAATTCAATGGCAAGCCTACCCAGGTATTACTTGTCAAATAGGTGAAACGAATAATGTGTTATTTGTGGAGCAGATTACCGCAATTTGTGGAGGTAAAAGTGAAATGCGGAAGTAAATCACCAAAATACCGTAACCGGATACCCGAATTTGTCCTTTTTTAGGTTAAAATAAATTGGTACATCATTTGTCCTATCCTTTCCGGTTTTTCATAGGATATTGGATTATAAAATTGTCTGGATTTCTATCCGGACTTTTTTTTTGCCCGCAACAGATCCGGTTATTGTGTTCAGGCCGTCGTCACCAGGTAAAGTTGTCGGTCGTCCATGCCGGATGAGGTACGACGCAGACCATAAGGAAGGCCACCCTGAATCTTTTGGTATGCAGCTAATTGTTGAAGTATAATCAGGTGACTAAGCACAAGATAGGAGAGGCTAGTATATATCGTGAAGCAGCAGGGTAGTTTTGCTATGTGGATAAGAAGCTTTTGGCATGAAGCATGCACTTATAGCGGCATCCAAAATCCACCTCTATGAAAAAAACAATCCTGGTCAACCTGCTTATGCAACTGGTATTTTATGCGCTGGTGTACCTGATTGCGTCGTGGTAGCACATGGATGCACTGACCTCCTAATCTTTGAGGAGGTCAGGTTTTCTTTCCGTAGTGCGTTGTACAGCCTGTTCATAGCGCCAATCCTCAATCTTTTTCAGATCGCCGCTCAACAGGATATCGGGTACCTTCCAGCCCCGGAAATCAGCCGGACGGGTATATACCGGCGGCGCCAGCAAATTGTCCTGGAAGGAGTCGAAAAGCGCTGACGTTTCATTGTTCAATACCCCGGGCAACAACCTGCCTACAGCGTCCACCACTACCGCAGCTGCCAGTTCGCCGCCACTCAATACGTAGTTACCAATAGATATTTCCTTCGTCACAAAATGATCCCGTATCCGTTGGTCTATCCCTTTATAGTGTCCGCAGATGATCAACAGGTTTTCTTTCATCGAAAACTGGTTGGCAATCCCCTGGTTAAAATCCTCCCCGTCGGGCGTCATATAAATAATTTCATCATAACGCACGTTTTTAGACAAGGCTTCTATTGCATTTGCCAGTGGTTCCGGCATCATCACCATACCGGCTCCGCCCCCATATTGGTAGTCATCCACCTGGCCATATTCGTTAATGGCCCACTGGCGCAGCGGGTGAATATGGATCTCCAATAACCCCTTATCCCGGGCACGTTTCATAATAGAATGCGTGAGCGGGCTCTCCAATAATTCCGGTAAAACCGAGATAATATCAATTCGCATGGCGCAAAGATAAATAAGAGCAGCCGGAAACTGCCCTCTTGTACCTATAAAGGGGTATTGACCAGTAATGGTGAATGGCGCATTTTTACCGCGCCTGCCTGAAATTTACTCAGCTGGGCTATCAAATATAATAGGTGCTTTTACGTTTAAAGCGTGGTATATAAGTTTGATTAGTGACCTTTTAACCTCTAAACCCCTCTTAACCGCATGTTTAAGCAATTAAACGGTCAGCTGTTATTGCGTAAAATGATCGTACCCTCTCTTCTGTGTAGTTCATTTGTTAGTTTTTCCCAGGATTATACCGGTTATCGTACCGGCAATTATACCGGCGTAAACGGTGTATTCTTCAACCCGGCCAATATTGCTGATAGCCGCTATCGCTGGGATGTAAACCTGGTCTCCGTGAGTGTGCTGGGGGGCAATAACCAGGCTTCCTTTAAACTGAAGAACCTCAGTGAATCATTCAATGCCGACAGCCTGGAAAATCAATTATATGGTAAAAATGCCGGCGCTACCAGCGGCCTCATGAGCGCTAACCTGATAGGGCCTTCCTTTATGTTCAATGCCACTAAAAAAACAGCTATTGCCATCACCACCCGCAGCCGGGTGATGGCCAATGTGCAGGATATTGATGGCACCTTGTTACAACAGGTAGTGGATGGCTATAACAGTGATGCAGGTCTGCCTTACACAATTACCTCTGCTAAGAATATGTTCGTCAATATGAATGCCTGGACAGAATTTGGCGCCAGCGTAGGCCAGGTGATCATCGATAAAGAGAAACACTTTCTGAAAGGGGGTATTACCCTTAAATACCTCGCCGGAGTAGGCAATGCTTACATACAGATCAAGAACCTGACAACTACCATCAACGAAGATAAAGTAGCCGAGAAAGCTTACCTGTCCAATACAACAGGTCGCATCGGTACCGGATTTGGCGGCGCCAGCTTTGATGATTTTAAAGCAGATGACCTTACTTCTTTCGATAGCAAAGGCTTCGGTGCAGACATCGGCTTTGTGTATGAGTTCAGGCCCGATCATGCCAAATACAGAACCGGCGATAATTATGAGTGGAAAAGATATGAGAACAAATACAAGTTACGCGTAGGCGTTGCCTTACTGGATATCGGTTCTTTAAAATACAAACGCGATATGACCCGCAGTGGTGCCTATGATCTGGGCGTTACTGGTGCAGAAAAGTTCTACCTCTCAGAGTTGTCCGATGTTGATCTCGATGATTATAAACAGTTCTTCGATAACAGGCCCCAGTTCTTTACGCCCGTTACTGGTAACACAGAAAATGAATACAAGGTGGGCCTGCCAACTACTATGCAGCTCGATGTTGACTATAACCTGCACCGCAATTTTTACATCAGCTTTGCCGGTCAGTTTTCCCTGGTGAATAGTGACAGCAAACCATACAACAGCCAATACAGGAACACGTTCACCCTTACACCCCGTTATGAAACAGGTAAGTTCGGAGCTTATTTACCCATCAATTATAATGAGCTCACCAGGTTCAATGCGGGCGTATCCCTTCGCTTCGGTCCTGTATTTGTAGGGTCGGGAAGTGTATTGACAGCCTTGGTGGGAGAATCCAAACAAGCCGATGTCCATATCGGATTCCGGTTTGGTGTATTGCACAAGAGCAAGGATGGTAAGAAGAAAAAGAAAGAGGAAAAGAAGCCTGAACCTGTTAACCAATAGTTTTCTGATCAAAGGTATAGGTAAGACAAAGGCCCCCGGAATTTTTCCGGCGGGCTTTTTTTATTCTTCCATAAAGCCGCCCAGATCCCTTCTTTCCTTTTTCGTAGGCCGCCCTATCTTACTTTGGCGTTTGCCCGTATGGAAACTGGATGCCTGGTATTCAACCTTGTCAAGTTCTTCCGGAGGAGTAATATCAGTGTAGTATTTGATGGCTTCCGTATAGGCCACGCGATTATGCAAAAGGGCCGTCACTTTTACCCGCCAGCGCCGGGCCTCTGTTTTTACATGGTATTCATCACCAATAGACACCGTTTTGGATGGCTTCACCTGCATATCGTTCAGCTTCACTTTACCGCTGTCACAAGCTGCCGCCGCCAGTGCCCTCGTTTTAAACAAACGAATCGCCCAGAGGTATTTGTCAATGCGTAATTTTTCTTTTTCACTGCCCATACTGTAAAAGTAAAAAATCCCGGAGCCATTCAGCGCCGGGATCTGTAAAATTTAAAACATTCTCAGGCTCTTCCTTCGCTGCTTGCTGCTTTACCCCTTTCCGCCCCTCATCCAAAGCTGTCTTCTGCTCGTGGCTCGTAGCTCACAGCTCGTAGCTTGCTTTATGCCTTATTGATCTCTGCAAAGTATTTATGGAAATAAGGGATCGTTTCGATACCCTTATAAAAATTCACCAGATCAAACTTCTCATTGGGAGAATGCAGGTTATCACTATCCAGCCCAAAGCCCATGAACACGATTTTTACACCCAGTTCCCGCTCCAGGATCGTACAAATGGGAATACTGCCGCCGCCACGTACCGGTATGGGTTTCTTTCCAAAGGTAGTTTCGATGGCTTTGGCTGCAGCCTGGTAAGCCAGCGAATCAATCGGTGTCATATAAGGTTCGCCACCATGCAGGTTTACAGCCTCCACCGTAACAGAAGCCGGTGCGATCTTACGGAAATAATTCAGCAGCATTTCTGTTATCGTATCAGAAGACTGATTCGGTACCAACCTGGCAGATATCTTGGCAAAAGCCTTGGAAGGCAGTACTGTTTTAGCGCCTTCGCCCGTAAACCCGCCCCAGATACCATTCAGCTCAAGCGTAGGGCGGATACCAGTACGCTCATTGGTGGTAAATCCTTTTTCTCCCCACAGCTCCTGTACCCCTAAGTCCTTCTTGTATTCTTCTTCATTGTAAGGCGCTTGCGCCATCAGGTTGCGTTCTTCCTGTCCCGCTTCTACCACGTCATTGTAAAATCCAGGAATAGTAATATGGTTGTTTTCATCATGACAGGAGGCGATCATCCTGGCCAGCGTCGTGATGGGATTGGCTACTGCCCCGCCATACACACCACTGTGCAGGTCACGGTTTGCAGCTGTTACCTCTACCTGGATATAAGCCAGTCCACGTACACCAATATCCATGGAAGGATTTTCCATGCTGATCATGGCCGTGTCACTGATGAGGATCACATCACATTTCAGCAGGTCTTTATTGGCCGCCACAAACTTGCCCAGGTTGGGTGAACCAACTTCTTCTTCTCCTTCGATCAGGAACTTAATATTGGTAGCTTGTGAATTGGTGTTGGACATTATTTCCAATGCCTTCACATGCATATAAAACTGTCCCTTGTCATCGGCCGACCCGCGTGCGTAAATACGGCCATCTTTGATCACCGGCTCAAAAGGGCCGCTATGCCATAAGTTCAGCGGGTCAGGCGGTTGTACATCATAATGGCCATATACCAGCACCGTAGGTTTGGATGGATCAATGATTTTTTCAGCAAATACCACCGGGTGACCATCTGTTTCATACACCGTTGCAGTAGCAGCGCCGGCATTCAGCAAGCTTTGTTTTACAGCTTCTGCACATTTTCTCATATCCTCTTTTTTTGCACTATCCGAGCTAACCGAAGGGATGCGTAAGAGGTCTAGTAATTCATTTAAAAAACGGTCCTTATTCTTTTCCTGATATTCTTTCCAGGCTTGCATATTGACAGATTTAAAAAGTACTATAATAGGTGATCGGGAAGCGAATATAGGCTGTTTTCCTGAACTGGTTTTGCCCCTTTGTCAGGCTGAGCTTGTCGAAGCCTCACTTGTCAGATCCAAGCGCTGTCAGGTCTTTCGTAACGACATACATCAGGAGGAAGTAGTCAATTGGTGTTTCTTATTCAGGGAAAGATTCTCCAGCGTCCAGGGCAATTGTCTCTCGAAGGGCTTCTTGCGTACCGTACAATCTTTTTTGGTACAAATGCTGCAGGAAAAATCGAGACAGCCATCCGAATGCACAAAGAGTTCGAGCGAATCGCCAAACTCCCGTCTTATGAGATCCGATAGCTCATCAATTTCCCGGTGTGCCTCATGTACATTAAAATACCAGGGTACCGTCAGGTGGCAGTCTACATGCAATTGTCCGCCATATTTGATCACCCGCAGGTTGTGCAGGTCGATCCAGTTCTCACGCCGGTGCTTGTTCAGCAGGTCTACCATCTTTAGCAACAATTCTTTATCCGCTTCATCCATAATGCCGGCTATCGAACTCCGCAGGATGCGGTAGCCCGTAAAGATCAGTATAAAGGCAAATAGCAAAGCCACCGCCCCATCCAGCCAGGGAATACCCGTAAAATAGATGAGCGCCAGGCCCACAATAATGCCGATAGTAGAGTAGGTGTCCGATTGCAGGTGTTTACCGCTGGCGATGAGCGCCAGCGAGTTGTTTTTTTTCCCCTTTTGGATGCTGATATATCCCATTACAAAGTTGACAATGGCAGTAAAAGCCACCAGGATAATACCGTAATCCAACTTTTGAAGCCGGTGTGGATGAAGCAGGTTGTCTACCGCTTCATAAATGATGATGAGGCCGGCTACGCCGATCAACGTACCTTCTACAGCAGCAGAGAGGAATTCTGCTTTGCCATGACCATAAGGGTGATTTTCATCCCGTGGCTTGGCAGCCACATACAAACTATACAAGCCAATAAAACCGGCTGTTACATTCACCGTACCCTCCAGTGCATCCGTAAGGATGGCTACTGAACGGGTTAAAAAATAAGCTACAACTTTAATGAGGAAAAGACATACCCCTATTGTTACCACCCATTTCTGTATACGAAGATTTTCCTTTCCTGTTTCCAAATCAACCGGTTTGGGCAAAAGTAATTTATTCCCCGGCGCCAGCTATCTTACTACCATTACTTTTTCCTTAAAATGAGCGCCAGGCCCAAACGCATCGGAGATAGCGAGTATGTAAGTACCCATCTGTAAGTGACGGATGTTTACTTGTTGAGTTCCTTTGATCGTTATCTTTTGAACAAGCCTGCCATTGAGGTCTGTAATATGTGCTTCTTTCTGCCCGTCCACACCTTCCATGCGTATGCTGAACTGTCCTTCATTTGGATTGGGCCAGATGAGCACATTTATAGTAGCTTCTCCCTTCACGGCTTTTATTAAAGAATAATAGGCCCTGTTGTCCAGGTCTACCTGTCTCAGTCGATAATAGCTGATCCCTTTATAAGTATTTGCATCCTCAAAAGAATAATCAACAGCTACCGTGCTATTGCCACCGGATGCTTTGGAAGCAACAAATCCTTTCGTGATAAAATTGGATTCGTTTTCCTGGCGACGCTCTATATCAAACCCTTTATTATTTTGCTCCGTTTGTGTTTGCCAGCTCACCTGTACATTGCTAATCGTCATGCGCCGTACATTGAAATGCGTCAGCTTCACCGGCAAGGTGGTTGCCAGCAAGCCAATACCAAATTCGCTGAAGCCGCCAAGGTTATTTCTAATTGCATAGCCATGCGCTGCTAACCGGCCTGCGCCTCCATTGGCATTGACCGTGCTGCCTGCGGGTACCGACCAGTCGGCTCCATTCACCGATCCTTCCGGCCTGTGGAGTATGGTAAACTGGTTATCTGCCAGGCTTGCAAACCCATTCAGGTATAAGGTAAGGTTGTACTTGCCTGCAGAAGGCGCTGCATTGGGCGTAAGGTGCCATATGCCGCCATTGTGAATACTGATATAAGCCGACCCCTGCTCTGTCAGCATCAGCCCGGCATCTGTTCCGGCCTTGGGTGCAAAGGAGGCGTCAATATAGGTTACATTGTTCAGTGCATTGGCCGTAAGGTTGCCCAGTTCAGCTACATGCGGTAGGGTAGTATTGCCCACCGGAAAAAGGTAATTGTTGACCGTGGCAGGGCTTACATACCGTCGCAATTTGCCATCAAACCAGCCATTGATGAAACCGGCATTGCCGGCATCGGCTTCCACAGCCAGTTGTGTAGCCTCTGATGCTACCGCCATAAATGATCCCGTATGAATAATACCTTTTATCAGATACCATTTATTGGAAACAATAGTACTGGCAAGCGTGAGGCTGCTGCCATCCACATCAATACGTTCAAATGTATTTGAGCTATTGAGCGTTTGATTACTGGTGCTGTTAAAGATAAAGCTGCCATTGCCGTAATGATAACCCGTAACAGTGTTATCTGTAAAGGAAGAAGCTATCCCGCTGCTATTACCAACGCGTACCGTTCCATCATTGACCAGCGTACTGCCATTGGCCAGCACCAGATCGCCCTGTACTATAATATTGGCGCCGGACTGAATATAGACGGCAGCGCCGGATTGAACATTTACCTGGGCATACCCGTTCAGTATTATGATGGTAAGAAGGAAAGTGGTCAGGTATTGCTTTCTCATAAAATAGTTTAAGGTTACCGGCATTACGTTTACGGCTTATACACTACAAAGTGAAAATTGCTGTCTGTTGATGCCCCCGTAATATTGTAAGTATAAACTTGCAGTTTTCCGGCACCGCTACCCGTAGTAGTAATGACCGGGGCGCTGCTACCAATGGCTGTGACCGTAGCCGTGTATAGTTGAAACTGGTAGGATTCACCCGTGATGGTGATCTCATAGATACCGGTTGAAACCCTGTTCACAGTAATATTACCACTGCCACTATTGACAAAGCCCGTACTGCTCACATTCCCATAAGCTATTGGCAATAAGTTGGCTGCGCCTGTCTTAGAGGAGCGCGTTAGTTCATTGACAACATCTACTGTGCCAGTGGATGTCACCGTAAGCCTGGGAGTACCCTGTATCGTAAGGTGTACCCTGCCTGTGGTATTGCCCGTGCCCGTCCCAAAATCTACATCTTCCGCATTACCTGCATACGAACCGATGTAGCCCCGGTAAATATTGTTCTCAGTTAAAGCGATATACATGTTTGCTGCGCCGGCAAAACGCGCCACCAGATCCAGAGGGCTCAATACGTCCAGCTTACAGAGCGGAACGGGAACACCAATACCAACATTCTGGCCTTTGCCAATGAGAGAGGATAACAGGAGAAGGAAGGTGAGTAGTTTTTTCATTGCAGTTACTATTTAACCCAAAACTACTCCGTAGAAAATAAGATTTTACTACATCATCATGTAGTAAAACATCACACGAGACCATCTTTAATGGCTTTGGAAACCGCTTCTGTAGCCGAATGTACATGCAGCTTGTCGTAGATCTTCTTAATATAGAATCGAACCGTATCGTGGCTGATCTTGAGCTGGGCGGCAATCATCTTATAACTGAATCCCTGCACCAGTAATTGAAGTATACTGATCTCTTTCTCCGAAAGGTCCGTTCTCTCCTGGTCACTGCTGTGAGCCGGAGGGATCATCAGTAGTACCTTGCGCGCCACCGAACCTGTCATGGGTGCGCCGCCTGTCAATACATTACGAATAGCAGAGGGGACTTCTATAGAAGCATAGCGTTTGAGGATATAGCCACTGGCGCCTGCGCAAATGGCCCGGAAAATATTTTCGTTGTCGTCAAAGACAGTCAGCATAATGATCGGAAGGTTTGCATCGATACGGCGGATGCGCCGTACAGCTTCCACGCCATTCACTCCCGGCATATCAATATCCATCAGCACCACCTCTGGCTCCAGCTCGCGCACATCCGTTTCCACCGTTTCTGCATTGGGAATACCCGCTATGAATTCCAGGTCGGGCTCTTCCCCCAGCAAGGTTTCCATGCTTTGCCGCAATGCTTCATTGTCATCGTATAATAGGATCTTTACCGCCATTAGCACCTTAAAAGTAAGACAACAAAACAAAAATGCCCACTACATTATCATGTAGTAGGTGCAGTCATTACTGCCAGCCCGCTTGCTTGTGCGTGCTGGCAATAATGAACAGCTAAAAGATTGGGTACGGATATGCCAGGCTCTCTAATCCCCCGATGAGGAACCTGCATAGTGAAGGGTACAATAATTAATGAAAACAAGAGTGAAATGCCGGGGGCGGGAAAAAACCACTCCCCCCGCCTCGCCGGCATGGGATTCACTCAAGTGAACTAAACGATATACTGAAAAACCACCACCTGTATTATTGTAAGTGTCTTGAATCCGGGCAACACAAAACTTCGCCTGCCCGGATGCAAACAGCATCCGACCGCTGGTAAAACACAAACTGAATCCACAGGAAAAAAGAGGTAAGCACTGATGTGCAAGAGTTTGATCAACAAGCTATAAGCCTGTTAACAATTCGTTTCTATTTCTTAGACCGGTAACTAATTCCAAACGTTTCGCGAACCCTAAAAAAAATCAAACTTTTTTTCCGCCAGGGCAACTGGGTGTTAACGTAATGAAAGGACTGTTGTATACAGAAAATTCAGATATTTGTCCGATGGAACCTCTACGCAACGCCCCTCCTCATTTTGAGGTCTTAACCCAGAAGGCTGCTAATGGCGATAACAGGGCCTTTCAACAACTCTATGACCTTATTGCGGGCAGAATGTATAGCTTATGTCTTCGCTATGCCGGAAATTCCAATGATGCCAACGACTGCTTCCAGGAAGGCTTTGTAAAATTATACAGGCACCTTTCCGGTTTCAGAGGTGAAGGTTCTTTCGAGGGATGGGCCCGCAGGATCTTTGTGGGTACCTGTATTGATTTCATCAAAAAAAAGAAGGCAGTATTTACAGTGATCAGTGATGATATAGACATTGCATCCGATGGACTGAATGGATATGATAAGCTGACCAATGATGACCTGATGAAAACGATCAGTACCATGCCCGATGGTTATCGTACTGTTATCAACTTATACCTGGTAGAAGGTTACAACCATAAAGAAATAGGTGAACTGTTGAGTATTTCAGAAGAAGGCAGCAGATCACAATTATTCAGGGCAAGAGTTTACCTCCAAAAACTATTTAAAGAAGCCCATGGCGAACAGATCTGACATACTGAACCGGCTACGGGAGTATGAGGTACAACCTCCGCCGGAGGCATTCCATAACCTGTTGACCAGGTTAGAGGCCGGCGTGGGTGACCACCAATGGCTGGGTGCATGGCAGAGCCTGCAGGAACTGGAAGTGCCACCACCACCTTATATGGCGGCCAACATCTCCGATGCCATCAAGGAAAAACCCCTGTTTACTGCTTTACAGGAAATGGTTGTAACACCACCCGCCGATGCATTTAAACGCATATTGCGCGAAGCAACTGCCGGCGAAAGCAAAGCACCTGCGCCCATCAGAAAACTGTATTTACGGTACAGAGCCATTGCTGCTGTGCTGGTGCTGGTAATAGCAGGGTGGGGCATATATCGTTTCAATCACCGGACCCCTGCTCCTCCTTCGAACGGATTGGCACGGAAAACAACCCCGGCTACCATTCCGGATACAGCAACTGTTCATCCATCAACAGCTACACCTGCCGTCGCAACGACCGCCCGGTACCAGGAATATGATAATGTAAAAACGGAGAACTATTTTAAGAACAACAGGTTTACAGCCGGTGGCACTGGTATTGCAATGGTGGAGAATGACTTTATCGTAACATTTGCCAGTTATCAATATGAACAGTTGCCTGCCTTTTTAACGGAAGAAAACGATAATGAAATAATGATAAAGCTGGATCAATACAGCTATTTTACCATTTCTGAAAATATGATGATCAGCCTTAAAAAGATGTACCAGCGCAGATCAAGAGGCACGCCCACAAGGAAAGCCAGGAAAGAGAGGGCAAAACTGGAACAATGGAAGCAGGCAGACGAGAGCTGGTTTGATCATAAAAAGAATAATCCGCTGGACCCTATTGACCTGGCCGAATTCATTTTCAAATAATATATCATCGAGGTGCTTGTCACTGCTTAATTTTAGATCATGTCACTCATCCGGTTTGTTTGTATTGTAGTAGTTGCTGTAGCGGGTTTGTCGTTCAAACAGGTGCCTGGTTCAAACCCTGCGTCAGGAGGCCCCACTGCCCATAAGGCAGGAGATGATTTAACCATTACTTATACCATTGAATTAACCAAGGCAAGAAAAAAGAGTATCGGAATTGGGGAAACATATAATGGCGGCACCAAGACCATCTTTATGAGCAACGGCCTGGCAAGATTACGCCTGGTAAGCCTGATGCGTATGCAAAGCATTTTTATCTTACCTCCCGGCAATGAAGAACGCATGGCCGCCATTGTAAAAGAATCGGGCAAGAACAAGAACAAGGTTTATTTAACAGCCGCCCAGTGGAAACAATACAATGCAAAATATGACCAGGCTGCTTGCCGCCTGTTGGATGATACCACTGTTATTTCAGGCTTCCCTTGTAATAAAGCTATTATTACCCTTGCAGATGGCAGAAATATAACAGCGTTTTATACAAAGCAGATCCAGCGTTCAGAGCTCGCTGCCGTAGAACCCCTTTTTACCTGTATCCCCGGTCTTGTATTGAAATATACTTATGAGTACAAAAAAGGAAAGATAACCTACACAGCTACTGCTGTAAGCAGGAAACAGATAGACCAGGGCATTTTAAAAGTACCTTCCAAAGGTTATGCTGAGCAACCTTACCAGTCCTCCTCCGCTAATGAAGATAAAAACTAGGTTATCCGTCAAACTTGCGGGGTGCTGCTTTTAGTGCTTCTCAGTTTCATCTTTTATTGCTGCAATTACTTCTTCTTCTGTTGCTACCTCCGGGTCAGGTGTTTGTTTATCCGTATTTGCTTTACTGGCATTTTTTTGACGGAGCTTCCGTATGATACGGAAATAAAACTCCTTGTTGAACAACTGCGAATCATGCAGTGCCTTGTAGATAAGGAAAAAACCAATGGGTAGCAGAACGATAGTGGCCAGCCACATGCCGGCAATTGGTTGCAGCACATCTTCCTTCACAAACTTCTTTCCAAAGTTATTCAGGAGGAAAAAGATCACGAAAAATGCCACAGCAAATACCACAGGCGTACCGATACCTCCCTTGCGCACAATAGAACCCAATGGAGCCCCTATCAGGAATAATACCAACACCGCAATAGACATCGTAAATTTTTCATGCCACGTCATCAGGTGCACCCGTAATTCCTTGCGCCTGTTCTCATATTCTGCAGAAGCGCCTTCCATCGTAGACTTAATAGAATTGGCAAAGGAAATACTTTGGTCCAGTACACTGGAGCGGGCGCTATCAGGCAGCATTCTCCTGAAAGCCATATCCGCTTGTATAGCTGCATTCCTTTTCGCCACCGAATCCTTTTGGGCTGCTGTAAGCTTTTTCACAGGCTGCTCCTTTTTCGCAACCGTATCCTTCTTCACAGTTGTATCTCTTTTCCCTGCCGTGTCCTTTTTTGCCACCGAATCCCTTCTTAGATCCGCAATCCTTTTTGCAAGAATGCTCTTTGCCAAAAGCCTGCCCTTTTTCCCAATCGAATCCTTTTTAGCAGCTGTATCTTTTTTCACCGCGGCATTTTTTCTCGCCACCGTGTCCCTTTTCGTCTCCGTATTCCTTTTCGCCACCGTGTCTTTTTTCACCGCCGTATCCTTGCTTACTGGTGGAATCGTAACCTCGGTCCAGCCGCTATCTATGTATTGAATGAAAGGCAGATAGGACTTTAGTTCCGCTTTATGCCGCTGCTGATACTGGTCCAGCATTCTGCGCAATGAATCGATCGACTTATTCAATTGTCCGATACTCAGCATCTCTGCCCGGTCTTTGTACACACTGTCCGAAGTAAAGTTCAACGTCAGCGAACTGAGATCCAGCACTTTCTTGTATTCCTTAAAACCCAACCGGTAAAGCCGGCTATTGGTAGAGTTTCTTTCTCCCTCTTCCTCATAGCGCCAGCCATTCTGCAGCGTAAATTCCAGTGAGTGTTTATCGTCCGACATGCGCATGATGCCCCGTTTGGCTGCAATCATATTGTCCCGCACATTCGGGCTGCTTTCATAAATGATGATATCATTCAGGATCGAGTCATTGACCTTTTTGGCCACCTTGATCGAATATCCCGGGATCATGTTGTAGAACGTACCTTCCTTCAGGTCGAAGGCAGGCTTTTTATTCACCAGGTCATACTGAAGCGTTTTCATCTTCAGATTGGCTACCGGGATTACATTGTTGTTGAAGTAGAAAGCCAGTCCGGCCAGCAGAATGGTAGTCACCAGCAGAGAGCGCATAAAACGCAGTAAGCCGATACCAGCCGATTTTATGGCTACCAGCTCAAAGGTTTCACCCAGGTTACCAAAAGTCATAATAGAGGAAAGCAATACCGCCAGCGGCAGTGCCAGCGGCACCAGCGTAGCACTCAGGTAAATGATCAGGCGCAGAATGGTGATGCCGTCAATACCCTTACCCACAAAATCATCGATCCACAGCCAGAAGAACTGTAGTATCAATACAAACAGCGTGAGGAAAAAGGTGGCAATGAAGGGGCCTACAAAAGCCTTCAATACCAAAAGATCCAGTTTTTTGATCACGATTTTATGTGTTTCGAGTTCGGGTTCCGGGTTGAGAGTTGAGACGTTTGGTTTAGTCGGCGAAATCGAATAGAAGAACGCGAAACCCTAAACTCAAAACCCGAAACAGTATCTTAGCTTATGGACGCGGCAAAAATACAGCTTTCAACAGAGGAATCAACCCTGGTACAGAATGCTCACTGGCTTTTAACAAAGAATACGATCATGGAAAAAGTGGTGGAGCTATTGGGGCAGCTGATCACCCCGGTAAAACACACCCTTGACCATTTAACTGTTCCTTTACCGGTAGCCGTTGCAGCCTCCTCTCCCAAAATATCCAAAGGAGAAAAATATGAAGGATTGCCTTGGGCTGTCCTTGATTTTCCGCGTGTTTTTGGTAAAGAAGAAACCTGGGCCATCCGCACCTTCTTCTGGTGGGGACATTTTTTCAGTATCACACTCCACCTGAAAGGAGCGTATCAACAACAATACCGGGCCGTACTAATGGAAAACATTCCGCTGCTGGAACAGCATGGCTTTTACATTTGCATAGCGAATGACGAATGGCAGCACCATTTTAAGGAAGACAATTATACCCCGCTACATCAATTGGATAAAACCACGATAGAAAAATGGCTATCGGGTGGTGACTTCTGTAAGTTATCCGCTAAAATTCCATTGGAGCAGTGGGAGCTGGCTCAAGGAAAATTGCTGCATCTGTACCAGGTGATATTGCAAGCACTGGGTCATTAATTGCCCAGGCGGTGAAATAGATCCTTAACCTGATAAGCCCATAACTGGCTTTGGTCTTTCACTTCCCCTTTTTCCGCAAAATCACGGATCACCAAAATAGTTTGATTGGTAACTTCTGATTTCTCGATACGAAACTCAAAAAACTCATCAGTAGGCTGGTGTAGCCAATGAAACCGGATGTATTTATCCTGCTCAGTCTCTAATACTTCCGCCCTGTCCGTTGTCCCATTCCAGGAAAAACTGAAAACATTATCCCGCTCATCCACTTTATCTGCAAACCATTCCTGCAAACCCGCGGCTGTACTAAGGAACTCATATAAAATGGAAGGAGAACATCTTAACGGATACTCTAACGTAAATTGTTGTTTCTTACTCATCTACTCCTTGTATTGATCTTTTTGTAATACCAATGCGCAATAATAGAAAAATAATGGAACCCCCAAAATTTTTTTGTTGCAACTCCCGTTAAAGGTAGGGAAAGACATATATAATCCGAAATACTTTAAAGCTACTGACAACCAGCAGTTTAGATTTAAAATATTTGGTTTCCGGGCCGGAAATCATTAAATTGCTGAATACGAACTTTTATAAGTTGGTCGTCCGGATACAAGAAAAGAGCCCTTTATACGTTTTTCTTGTGTCTGACTTGTAGCCTTTAAACCTTAAAAACCCTTTAAATGACCTACCTATGAGTATGCGTCAACTCAAGATCACGAAATCGATCACGAATCGTGAATCTCAGAGCCTTGAAAAGTACCTGCAGGAAATTGGCAAAGTTGAATTGATCAGCCCCGAAGAAGAAGTGAGATTAGCTCGAAAGATCAAACAAGGCGATCAACCGGCACTCGACAAACTCACAAAAGCAAACCTGCGTTTTGTGGTGTCCGTAGCCAAGCAGTACCAAAATCAGGGCCTCTCCTTACCAGATCTTATCAATGAGGGTAATCTGGGACTGATCAAAGCAGCACAACGCTTTGATGAAACCCGCGGTTTTAAATTTATTTCCTACGCTGTATGGTGGATCCGTCAAAGCATTTTGCAGGCCCTGGCCGAGCAATCCCGCATTGTACGCCTTCCACTCAACAAAGTAGGGCTCACCAACAAAATCCAAAAAGCGTTCTCGCAACTGGAACAAGAGTTTGAACGGGAACCCTCACCTGAAGAACTGGCAGAACTGCTGGAACTGGAAACAGAAGAGGTTTCTGCCACCCTGGGCATCGCAGCCCGCCACGTAAGTATGGATACGCCACTCTCCGAAGGAGAAGACAATACCCTGGTGGATGTATTGGCAAATCCCAACGCAGAAATGGCCAATGCCAACATTGAGCACAAAGAATCCCTTAAACAGGAAATCGAGCGCTCCATGCGAATGCTTACAGAAAGACAAAAAGAGGTAATCTGTTATTTCTTCGGTATTGGTGTAGACCACCCCATGAGCCTGGAAGACATCGGGGACAAGTTCAACCTTACCCGCGAAAGGGTTCGGCAGATCAAAGACAAAGCCATCACCAAATTGCGCACCAACTCCCGTTCCAGAGAATTACGGGGATATTTAGGCGTTTAACTTTAAAAATGTAGCACCACCCACAGAAAACTTTACACTTTATAAGCGAATCTTACTGTAAATTTGCAGTCCGTTCAAAGGTGAATGTATCAATACATTCACCTTTGAACTTTTTGGTAATACCCCGGCATGGCCGGGCATTGTAAAATCAGTCATTTATGTTTGAAAGTTTATCCGAGAAGCTCGAATCCGCCTTTAAGCAGATAAAAGGAGAGGGCAGAATTACCGAGCTCAATATTGCTGCTACCGTCAAAGACATCCGCCGCGCCCTGGTTGATGCCGACGTGAACTATAAAATAGCCAAAGAATTTACCGATAAGATCCGGGAAACCGCCCTCGGTCAGAAAGTGATCAACGCCGTAAGTCCCGGCCAGCTCATGGTCAAGATCGTAAAAGACGAGCTGGTAGACCTCATGGGAGGCGCAGAAAGCACGTTCAATACCAAGGGCAACCCCGCCATTATCCTCATTGCGGGCCTGCAGGGTTCCGGTAAAACCACTTTCAGCGGCAAACTGGCCAATTTCCTCAAAACCAAGAAGGGATTGTCCCCCTTGCTGGTAGCCGCCGATATCTATCGCCCGGCCGCCATCGACCAGTTGAAGGTATTGGGTGAGCAAATTGGCATAGATGTGTACAGTGAGCCCGAAAACAAAGATGCCGTATCCATCGCCACCAACGCCATCAAAGAAGCCAGAAGCAAGAATAAGAACGTGATCATCATCGATACAGCCGGCCGTTTGGCCGTTGATGAAGTGATGATGACCGAAGTCGCCAATATCAAATCGGCTGTTTCCCCCAACGAAATACTCTTTGTGGTGGATTCCATGACCGGTCAGGATGCTGTAAACACCGCCAAAGCCTTTAATGACCGCCTCGATTTCTCGGGTGTGGTACTTACCAAGCTCGATGGCGATACCCGTGGTGGTGCCGCCCTGTCTATCAAATACACCGTCAACAAGCCGATCAAGTTTGTGAGCAGTGGCGAGAAAATGGACACCCTGGATGTGTTTTACCCCGAACGGATGGCCCAGCGTATCCTCGGCATGGGTGATATTACTACCCTCGTGGAAAAAGCCCAGGCTCAGTTCGATGAGGTGCAGGCCAAGAAGCTGGAAAAGAAAATTCGGAAGAACCAGTTTGATTTTGAGGACTTTAAGCAGCAACTGGAGCAGATCAAGAAGATGGGCAACATCAAAGACCTGCTCGGAATGATCCCCGGCGTAGGTAAAGCAGTGAAAGACATCGACATAAGCGACGATTCTTTCAAAGGCATCGAAGCCCTGATCAATTCCATGACCCCCCAGGAGCGCAGTAACCCCGATCTGATCAGCGCCAGTCGTAAAGCTCGGATTGCCAAGGGAGCAGGAAAGGAACTGACCGAATTGAACGCCTTCCTCAAGCAATTTGAGCAAATGAAGGAAATGATGAAGATGATGAACAAGATGCCCATGGGCCGGATGGGATTAGGCAGAAAATAGTAAGACCGGGAAATGTTGCTGAACTTCAAAAAATATGGCCGTTTTAGGGCATAATATTTTTTTAATTATAATTTTTTCAGAAGTAGGCTGCGTTTTCAAACGAATTATTATATTTGGAAAAATCAACCGGATTGCTACCTTTGCAATCCTTGAAAAAGTAGAAAGTAACCCTATTTGTTCACGCATTTAAATTTCTATTTAAAATGCCAGTTAAAATCAGACTGCAACGTCATGGGTCTAAGAAAAGACCATTCTATTTCATCGTAGTGGCAGACGCCCGCTCCCCCAGAGATGGTAAATTCATCCAGAAACTTGGTACGTACAATCCGCTTACAGTTCCAGCTACTATTCAGCTTGACCGCCAGAAAGCCCTCGATTGGCTGCATAAAGGCGCTCAACCAACAGACACTGTACGCAGAATTTTGTCGTTCAAGGGAGTACTGTATCTGAAACACTTATTACGTGGTGTTAAACTTGGTCTGTTTGACGAGGCTGCTGCAATGGTGAAGTTCCAAACATGGCACTCAGAACATGAGGTTCATGTTAAGAAACGCCAGGAAGCAAATGCCAAAGACAGAAGAGTTCGCCGTGGTGGTGTTGGCGCTCCTATCAAAAGGAGAAGCGAGGGAGAAGCATCCTAAGCAGCAGTATAGCTAAAGCCAAACTCATTAAATCCCGGTGACTATCTTTGTCATCGGGATTTTTTATATCTCACAGAAACTATGACCAAGTACAACAGCATCGGAAAACTGGTAGCCACCTTCGGCGTAGGAGGAGAAATGGTATTGCGCCATGAACTGGGCAAGAAAACATCCCTCAAAGGCCTGGAAACTATCTTTATTGAAGACAAGAAGGACGAAATGCTGCCTTACTTCATAGAAACCGCCCGCGCCAAAAGCGAGCAGGAAATATTCCTGAAGCTGGAGAATATCAACACCAAAGAAGCCGCTCAAAAGCTCACCCAAAAACAGGTATGGCTCGAAGAAGAAGCCTTCCACCAATATGCCGGTAAATCAGCGCCCATCTCCCTGCTCGGCTTTCACATCATCGACAATGGAATAGATATTGGCGAGATACTCGAAGTGATAGAACAGCCCCACCAGGTGCTTGCACGCATCGACCTCGATGGCAAAGAAGCCCTCATCCCCATTCACGCCGAAACCCTCCTGAAAATGGATAAAAAGAAAAAGCAAGTTGAAGTAGATCTTCCCGATGGCCTGCTTGATATCTTCCGTTGAGCTGGTATTATTCCGTGATCACCAGTCTTGTTACTTTAATCGTATCGCCCAATCCTACACGAATGGTATATACCCCGGTTGCCAGCTTCATAGGTAAGGACACCGGGATCAATTGTTCACCTGCACTTGTCATCCTCGTCTGATGCATCACCTTGCCCGCAGTATTAAGCACCATGATCTCCACGTTGCCTGTAAATACCGAACCCAGGTTCACCTGAAATTGATTACCCCTTACCGGATTAGGTAGGATACTGACGGCTGCCCCCTGTCTGCCTGTTACCATCACCACCTTCGAATAAATGGGCGCACTTCCCCGTTCCGTATAACGAAGCCGGTAATAGTTCATGCCGGTAGCGGGCCGGTCATCCCGGTACCTGTATTCAGTGGTATGCCCCGGCGGTGCACTGCCTTCCACTACCCCTATATTCGAATAATGTACGCCGTCAATACTTCTCTCCACTTCAAATACAGTAGGGTGATCGATCGATGCTTTCCATACCAGGTCAACCTGATTGTTGATCATATTGCCTGTGAAAGCCGAAAAATGAACAGGTACAGTCAGGAGTAAAAGCTGGTACACCTCAAATTCAAACAGCGAATAGAAACTTGTATTGCCTGTTAGTCCCAGCATCCGCACGTAACGGCCACTAAAGCCCTGGATGTTTACCGTATTGGCATTATCATAGACCTCCGTTACCGTGGCGGCTGTAGTCCAGCTCAGCGCGTCGTTCGACACCTGTACCTCGAAGGAGCGGGGAGAGTTACCATTCTCCCAAAAGAACCGCACAAGGCCCAGCGAAAACGTAGCGCCCAGGTCAACATAGATCCATTCCCCAGCCCCTGGCAGGCTCGTCCAATAGGTGCAGCTACCTATACACCCACCCCGGTAATCAACCTGGCTGGCGTTACCATTGCCATCTGTGGCATTGGCAGCAGCCTGCCCGGGCGAATTGATCGTGGAAGCTACCGCAGGTTTGTTCAACGCAATATTGGTGCCCATTGACAAAACAGGTGTGCCGTACACTTCAAATTCATAAATCGAATAACCATATATTGTATTGCGCGCAGTGCCCATCATGCGTACATACCGGGCCGTTTGGCCAGTCATATTAAAAGAATGAAAAAAGGCCGTATTGTTTGTCACCGTATGTATGGTCGTCCAGCTCAACGCATCATTCGATACATCGATTGTAAAGTTCTTGCCATTGGAAGCTTCCCAATACAAACGTACCTCTGTCAGGTCATACATACCTGCCAGGTCAATGTACATCCATTGATTGTCCGTAAACCCGCTCGACCAGCGCGTACACGAGCCGGTACAACTTCCATCCGAGGTATTGACATTGGCACTCCCATGCCCATCAATGGCATGATAGGCACTAAAGGAAGCAGCTTCCTGCCCGGAGCAATAGGCATTTTTAGCCAACGCTATATTTTGACTGTGCACACTTGAATAGACAAATAAAGTAACAAGGCATAGTAGTAAACTTCGCATAGCAAACGGGTATTATTGAATATGCTGGTACCCCAAAATATCAGGGCCCGGATTGGGTTTACACTACTACGCTTTAGAAAAGGGAGGATCGCAGGTGAAATGATTGGTTGGATCAGTGAACAGAATTGTATTTGATGGGGTGATATTATGTACGTAAAATAGAAGCAATTAGATTTTCATGAACTTTTCCTTTACACCGTCAGCATAGTTTACGCTAACCGGTATTTCCGCCTTGTTCATCAATACCAGTGTATCTGGCTTGAATAATTTGATCTGGCGCAAGGCTACAATAAATGATTTGTGCGTACGGATAAAACGATCACCCGGCAATAACTCTTCCAGCTTTTTCATCGTCTGATGGATCAGGTGCTGCCCGGAAACCGTAATCACCTTCATGTAATCGCGGGATGCCTCGATATATACAATATCATCGTAGGCAATCTTCATTAGCCCTTCTTTTTCTTTCACGAGCAGGTAATTATTTTCTCCCGTAGCCTCGGCGATCGGTGCAGTTGGTTGCAATTGCTGTTTTACCTTATCAATGGCCTTTACAAACCGGTCATAGGAAAAAGGCTTCAGCAGGTAATCTGTCACATTCAGGTCATACCCTTCCAGCGCATAATTGGCATAAGCCGTCGTAAAAATAACCTTGGGTGGTTTGCTCAACGTTTTAAGAAATGTAATACCATTCACCAATGGCATTTCTATATCCAGGAAAATGAGATCTATCGTATGCTGCTCCAGTTTGGCAAATGCTTCTAATGCATTCCGGCATTTGGCTACCAGTAGCAGCCCCGGCGTTTGTATAATATATTGTTCCAGTATCTGATGCGCCATCAGCTCATCATCGGCCACTAAACAGCGGATCACCGGTCCTGCAGGCTGCGTATTCGTCATCATATTATTGCAATGTTATAGTAAGCGTTACTTCAAATATATTATTGATTGCATTGATCGAAAGCGTGTGCCTGCCCGGATAATACAATGCCAGGCGTTTCCGTACATTCTCAATGCCCACACCGCCGTATTGCTGTTTTGCTCCCCCCTCCTTCAGGGGAGCACTTGTCCCGCTCTGGCGGGACGCGGGCGTAGCTACCGCAAATACATCATTGCGAAGCTCAAAGCTCAGCACATTGCCTGTGATCCTCAGCGAGCCATGTATAAAACCCGTATCATTCAAGCGGTGAGCGCCATGCTTAAAACTATTCTCCAGGAACTGGATGAACAACAGCGGCGCGATCTGCTTGCCTGCAGCATCACCACTTACAGTAAAGGCTATATCCGCTTCCGGATACCGCCTCTTCTCCATCTCCAGGTAGTTCTCCAGGAACTCAATATCTTTTTCCAGCGTTACCTGGTTCTGCTGGCAATCGTACAGGATAAAACGCATCATATCCGACAGGCGCAGTATAAAAGCCGGCGTATCCTTATTGCCCGTAAGCGCCATCCCATATATATTGTTGAGCGTATTGAACAGGAAATGCGGATGCAACTGCGCCTTCAGCGAATCCAGTTGTAATACGAGGTTGTCTTTTTCCAGCAAGTGCCGCTTCCGTTCATTCTCAAAGGCAAACCAGGTAAAAGTAAGCGACAGAAAAGCGATCAGGTCCATCACCAGGATATTGACATCCCAAAAGGCGATCCCCCAGGCCCGGTTAGCCAGATTTAGGTATTGAAATTCGTAGTAGTTCTTAAGCACAGCGTCACTGCTCAGGGCATAAAAAATGATACTCACCAGCCAGCCGGCCCATTTGGCGATAAACCCGAAATAGAGGATAGCTGCCAGGAAAAACCAGCCATACCTCTTTTTTCGCAATAAGATCGGCGCCAGCCAGCGGTAAAAAGGAATCGTATACAACGTCATACCAATCGAATACAATATCAGTTGCGGAAATGGAAAGTTTTGATACATCTTTTCGTGCGGCGCCGCCTCCACATAAAAGGAATACTTAAACATACAAACGTATATCAACCATATAAACAGTTCATATACATAAGGGAAACGGCTTTTCCGGTCAATACCTTGGTTCTTGTCCATGCTGCAAGGATAAAATAGTCTGATCCTCGAAAATCACCTCCTTCGATGTAATACCCCTTTCTTTCGACGTAATCAGACCCGTGAAATTATGTAGAAAAATCATCCCCTGTAGTGGAAACCTGCCGGCGCCCCTGCCCCCGATGTTTTTGTTTTGTGTCATAAATCAAACAGATGAGAACGACACAAACCACCATAAACAACCTTTCCACTTCTAAAAATAACAGTATGAACAACCTCATGAAAAAAGGAATGCTTCTATGTATTATCACCATCGTTGCGGTAGCCGCATGGGCCCAGGACACCACCAGGATGAAAACCGATAGCCTGAAAGCAGTAACAGTTACAGCAGCAAAACCCTACATCAGACAGAAAGTAGACAAAACCATCGTCAACATAGCAGGCAGCCCCCTCGCAGCAGGCGGCACCGCCTGGGAAGTACTGGTACGAGCACCCGGTGTTGTGGAACAGGATAACAACCTCCAGTTAAAAGGAAAAAAAGTTACCGTACTCATGGATGGGAGGTATACCAACCTGAGCGGCGAAGACCTGAAGAATATGTTGAACGCCATGACCGCCAATGGCATCGACAGGATAGAACTGATGCCCAATCCTTCTGCTAAATACGAGGCACAGGGCGGCGCTATTATCAATATCATCATGGCCAGAAATCCCAAACTGGGCACTAATGGCACCCTTACAGGCGGCGGCAGGGCCGGTACCTATGGCTCCTGGAATACCGGCGCTTCACTCAACTACCGTAACAATAAAGTGAATACCTATGGTAGCTACGATTACATGCATTACCAGCAATACACCGAAAGCAGTTTCAATCGCTTTATCTCCAAAGACCAATCCGTTGCCGATGACGCTTATGGAACCAGCCTGCGCAACAGCCATTCTTTTAAAGTAGGCCTTGATTATGACCTCAACAAACGCAACTCCTTCGGTATCCTGGTAAAAGGTCTGGTCAACAACGTAACCAGAACCAACAGCACCCAATCCATAGCTGATTATACAGGTACAGCCAATGATTCACTTTCCAGCGTAGCTGCCAATGGCAAAGACCGGTACATCATCCCTTCCGTTAACCTGTATTACAAATGGATCATCGATACCACCGGAAAAGAATTAAGGTTCAATGCTGATTACTTCAGCTACGACAGAAAATGGAATGATAATTTTGCTACCCGGTATTCCGATCCAAAGGGGACTGAATATGCTACCCAACTCTTAAGGGCCAATGCACCCGCACTCAACGACATCAAATCCTTCGCCATCGACTATGTACAGCCAATAAAAAAAGGAACCCTTGAAGCAGGTACAAAATTATCTCAGGCCTCCACCGATAATGATGCCGTATGGGAACAGGGAGAAAATGGATCATGGACAAAAGACCTGGGCAAGACCAATCATTTTATCTACAAGGAAAACGTGTATGCAGCTTACGCTACCCTGAACAAAGAGTTCAAAAAGATAAGCCTCATGATGGGCCTCCGGGCCGAACAAACCCACACCGAAGGAACATCTGTTACCACACAACAAACCAATACCAATAATTACCTCAACTTCTTCCCCAATGTAGCTATTCAATACCAGGCTTCCGAAGCCAACCTCTTTGCCTTCTCTTATCGTAAAAGCATAGAGCGCTACAAGTACGATATTGTAAACCCCTTTATTGTATACAAAAGCCAGTACAACTATTATCAGGGCAATCCTTACCTGCAACCCGGTATACAACACAACTTTGAATTGTCTTATTCCTGGAACGATGAATTATTTGCCTCCCTTACTTATGCCCGCTTTGAAGATGTGCTTACAGAAGTTTACCGCAAAGACAACAATTCACCTGCTGTTATCAGCACCTGGGACAACCTGCGCAGTGCCGATTACATGGAAGCTAGCATTAACCATTCAAAAAACCTGCTCAACAACAAATGGATGATCAACAACACCGTGAGCGTGTCTTATGCAAAATTCAATGCGCCTGCTGGTTCTGAACTCAACAATGCCCGGGTGACCACCATTCTCAGCAGCGATAATACCTTCATCCTGCCCAAAGGATATAAAATACAGGCTTCCGCTATATATTTCTCTCCCATGGCACTGGGCGTAGTGACCTTTAAAGCACGTTTCAATATGGGCCTGGGTGCTTCCAAAACAGTATTGAGTGGTAAAGGAACCGTTTCCTTAAATGTCAGCGACCTGTTCAATTCCTATAATTCAAAATTTGATGTATCCTCCTTTGGTGTACAATCAACCAACTATGCAAAGTCTGAATCTCAATTTGTAAGACTGGCATTTACCTACCGTTTTGGCAATAAGAATGTAAAAGCAACTACCAACCGTAAAAATGCTATCGAAACCGAAAGCCGCAGAATGCAATAATAAAAACAAGTATGAAAAAGATCATTAGCACCGCTTTAAGTATCTGTACCCTCGTAGCAGGGACCTTCACAAGCACAACAGCACAGCAAATTGCCCAACCAGCTATCGATAGTTCCCGCACCTGGGTGCAGCAACACCAGATGCCAATTGATATCACCACTTACCAGGCATTTCAGCAACCCATGAAACCAATGCTTAATATTATGGCAGCAGCACAGGTCGTGGGTTTGGGAGAGGGTACCCATGGTACCAGTGAATTTCAAACCGTTCGCACCTACATTACCCGATACCTCTGTGAAGAAAAAGGATTCACAGTAGTATGTCTCGAAAACAGTTATGGCTGGACCCTTCAACTTAATAAATACATTCAAACCGGTGAGGGCAACCTGGATACCCTTATGAAACAAAACCTGCTGGGTATGTGGCAGAATGAAGAAATAAAGGATTTATTACAATGGATGCTCCAATTCAATAAGACCCACAAGCAGAAGATACAATTGGCCGGCATCGATCATTCAGAAACGACTACCAATGCCCATATCCTACAGACAACACTCAGCAGATTGAATAACCCAGCCTTGAATACCCTGTTGGATACTTTGCTTACCCGGGCCGGCTTTATGGATGCTGCCTATGCCGATATGAATGCCCCTAAGCAAATCTATAAATGGAAGGATATCATGGATAATGCGGTAAAAGCCTATGAGCTGACCGGGCATATCAAGACAGCGCTGGATAGTATGACTTCTACAATGCACAGTCGCCTCGCGGAAACAGAAATAAAAACCGTATATACCACCTTATACAATAGTCGACTTGCGTATTACAGCCTTTATAGACCCGTGAAAGAACAAAAAGAAGCTTCCCGTGATGAAGCAATGGCCAATATGGTAAAGCGGATAGCAGATGACCAGCACAATGCCAAGGTAATAGTGTGGGCCCATAATGCCCACCTGGCCAACCAATCCATCTTTGGAGACGATAGCAATGGTGGTGGAACAGGTATGTACCTGCAGGAATATTATCCCGGTAACTACTTTGCCTTGGGAACAGGAACTGCAGGAGGTACCTTTAGCAGCACCATCGACCGGTTTATTGTAAGTGCCAGCCGTTTTAAAAGTAATCCACTTTCCAATGCCATAACCGGTTCATGGGAACAGATAATACAATCCGGTAATAATAAAATACTATTTATTGACTTGCGTGATAAGCAGTATCCTCTTCCCGCTTTACCACTCCGGTTCACCGGTTACGGCAAATCCAGTGAAAAAGATTTTATAACAAGCAGGATCAATAAGCTCTTTGATGGTTTCATTTTCATTCCTGTTACACAAGCCACTCATATCAAACAATAAAGTTGTACCAAAACAAAACAATTACTGTTCGTAAACGAACACCTTATTAACTTTGAGTTTATAAAACACTCAATATCAATGTTACACAACTATGGCACGCTTTTTAACCCATGCTTATCAAAAGATAGTAAAATGAAAACCTTAGTTATACTGCTGTTTGCAATTGCCCTTTCTACAACAGGGTTTGCTCCCAACCAGGAAGAAGTGCCCAAACTGGATGGTCACTCTACCACCAGCAGTGAAGTATTGACCAAAAAATTGAAAGCCATTGTAGAAGCACAGAAGATCACCGGCCTCTCGGTAGTTGTAATGAAAAACCAGGTGATTATTTATCGCAATTACTTTGGCGTAAAGAATACAGCTACCGGTGAGCAATTCTCCGATGGTACCATATCTTATGCGGCTTCTTTAACCAAGCCACTGTTCTCTTACCTGTTTTTGAAATTGGTAGACAAAGGTATCTTCGAATTGGACAAACCCGTATATACTTATCTGAGCAAACCCATTGCTGCCTATGATAAATGGAAAGACCTCGATAAAGAGCCCGATTTTAAAAAGATCACTGCACGGATGTTGTTAAGCCATAGCTCAGGGCTGCCTGTATTGCGTTACTTTGTTGGCGATGGCAATACCCTTACCTTGGTAAACAAACCTGGTAAAGCCATGTATTATTCCAACGAAGGCATGAACCTGCTGGGTTTTATAGTAGAAGAACATACCGGTAAAGACCTGCAATCCCTGTGCAAAGAATACATCTACGATCCACTGGGTATGAAAAACACAGCCATGGTATGGCAAAAAGAATTTGATGCCGACTATGCTGTGGGCCACGATAAGGATGGCAAGGTGCTGGGAGCTGAAAAACGTACCAGTGCAAGAGCGGCCGGTTCCATGGTCACCACTCCTACAGATTATAGCTTATTCATCAGTGATGTGTTGAGTAAAAAGGGACTTTCCCCTAAACTGTATAAGGAGATGCTTTCTCCCCAGATCAAAGTGACCAGCAAGAGAGGCTTTGGTCCATTACGCGATAGCATGACCCCCAAAGGTGAATTCAGTAATATTCAACTGTCCTGGGGTCTTGGCTGGGGCTTGTTCAAAACACCTTATGGTAAAGCGTTTTTTCACACCGGACATTCCGATGGATGGCAAAACTATTGCGTCAACTATCCTGATAAAGGAATTTCAGTGATCCTGCTAAGCAACAGCGATAATTTCGAGACCGCTACCGGTAAAATATTGGAAACTACCATAGGAGATACCTGGTCTCCCCTCAAATGGCTGGGAATTTACGACCAGCACTAAGATTAGTCTATCACGCTGTGAAGCCTGGAGCAGGGAAAGTATAGCCATGATTACCTCTTACTGCTTCCAGCGTGTTGGCCACTTGCACAAAATGCCGTTGATGATGTGCGATCAGGAACCGGAAGGTATCACCCAGCTTTAGTTTAATGAACTTCGCAATCGAAATAGGTATCCTGATCTTGTTGAGATCATTGGTGCGTGCCTGTTGAATTAAGTCGAGCAACTGTTGTTCCTGCGCCATGAATTCATTCAGTACAGTAAGACTATCCACATGCGGGGATGGGCGATGATCTTTGGGCGATTGCATCTTATTGGCAATTTGGCCATTCTCTTTGGGCAGCATCGACTTTGTAAAATAGTTGCCCAGCCAGCCTGGCTTAAAGGAAGCGTTCGCAGCAAAAGAGTTGTAATTCAAACCTCGCTGCATCAGCGGCAGGTAATAACGTCCATAGGAATTGAGGTGTTCAATCACCTGCGCTACACTCCATTTGCCGGCTGCGGGTTGTTGCACCAATACCCCCGGATCTTCCTGCAGCAGGTAATGTATTGTGAGAATGATCTGTTTGGTATCTGCTTCCAGTTTATCCAGCAATTGTGCGCTTTGCATTTTTTTCATGGCTATACCTTTTTTGATACCACAAAACTACCAGCCCCCCATCTCATAAATGTTGGGATTCGCCAAGATTTTTTTCGAAGCGAATGGCTCGCAGCTCGTAGCTCAAAGCTCGCAGCCCATTTTTAAAACCAATTCACTTCATACTTAAACCCAATCCCTACCGAATAAAAACCACCCTTGCTATATTGCGAAGCTATGGTAGGTACGCCAGCACCCCGCTTATAGAAAATACGCTGCATCAATATGTTGTTGATACCCCCATAATAGTTTGTACTGAGACTGAGTAGAGTTTTGGGCCAAAGTCGTATATCAAGACCCATCCCGGCTTGAAATAAGGCAAACACCTGCGAAGGGTATTGCACCGTATATTCATACTGGGAGGATTCTACACCATGCCAGTTATGGATGGTCCCTGACATCTTATCTCCAGATCCTTCATCTGTAACGCCAAACGTAAGGCCTGCTACAGGGCAAAAGGCTACCGCGCCTTTCAGGATTGGCAGCCGGATACCTGCACGCAACGGTACCAGGTAACCCGTGCGGTCCGTTCCACTGAAGCCATAGTCCTGCTTAAATGCGAGCCCTATTTTATAGGCCCGTGCATAAAAGCCCGTTTCAAGAAACACATGCTTATTAAAAGTGCGCCGGATGGTAGCCCCCCACAGCGCACTGCTGAGTTCTGGCTTTCGAAGTAAACTCCCGTCGCTGATCTTGAAAATGTCCGCTGAATAGGCTACTTCAGCGCCAATATGTGTAGTGGTTTGGGCCAGAGATGCAATACCGGGTAGCAGGCAAAAGCAGAACATAATAAATCGGGTCATGGGTAAATATATTTAGAGGCCAATACTACCGAAGACCTCCCAAAAGGAACTTCCAAAATCGGACGAAATGACGGATTCAGCACACGAAATGCATGAATGCCCGCTTTAAATGCGCACAGTCGCCATCAGCTTACTAAAAGTACTCGCATCAATACCCATATAGGATGCCAGGTATTTATGCGGGATCAATTGTAGTACATGTGGGCTACGCTTTAGCAGGATCCGGAATTTCTCTTCCGCACTGTAGCTCAGCAACTCGATCTGCCGTTCCAGCAAGCCCATCATTACCCAGGATACCGACAACCGCACCCAGCGTTCAATATTGTGGTATTTATCCATTAGATGTTGTATCTGTTGATAAGAAGTACGCAGCATTTTACTGGAGGTCAGCGTTTCCAGGAAATAACGCGATGGTTGTTGCGTAAGAAAAGAATCCACGATGCCCGAAAAGGAAGGCGCATAGCTGAATACTACCGTAGCTTCAGGATGTTTATCATCAATATAAAAAGCCCTTTGCACCCCTTCCGTTACAAAATACAGGTAACGTTCCGTTTCTCCTGCCGTGGTAAGGATCGTTTTGCGTTTGTATTGAACCGGCTGCCAGATGATGGAAAAATCTGCCCACTCCTCCTCCGAGAAAGGATGTAAGGCAAATATTTGCTTTCGTAATAACGCCAGTTCCTGCTCCATGTAGTAAAAATAAATAAAAGCTTTTAGCTGTCAGGTATTAGCCTTTACCAACTGGCTTTTAGCTAACACCTAACCCCTTCTTCGTACCTTTGTATTTCATGGCCGCTCCGCAACGCATCATAGCCCATTTCGACCTCGATGCATTCTTCGTATCCGTAGAGTGCCTCAACAACCCTTCCCTGAAGGGAAAGCCCCTCCTGGTGGGAGGGCGGGAGCGGGGCGTGGTGGCAGCCTGCAGCTATGAAGCCCGGAAATTTGGTATCCATTCTGCCATGCCCATGAAAACAGCCCTGCGGCTTTGTCCCCAGGCTATTGTGACCAACAACAGCCGGAGCGATTACAGCAAATACTCCCGTATCGTTACCAATATCATCGCAGAAAAGGCCCCCTTATTTGAAAAAGCCTCCATTGATGAGTTCTACCTCGACCTGACCGGCATGGAAAAATATTTCCAGCCCTACCAATGGACCATCGACCTGCGGCAGGAGATCATCGACAAAACACAATTGCCCATCTCTTTTGCCCTGGCCTCCAATAAGATGGTGGCAAAGATCGCTACCGACCAGGCAAAGCCCAATGGCTACCTCCACATCCCTTTCGGAAAGGAAAAAGAGTACCTGGCCCCCCTCACCGTCAATAAAATACCCGGTGTGGGCGAGCATACCTATGAAAATCTCAAAGCCCTTGGCATTTTCACTATCCGTGACCTGAGTGAGCAATCTCCCGAAATGCTGGAAAAGCGCCTGGGAAAATATGGCATTGAGCTCTGGAATAAATCCCAGGGCATTCATCATGGGGAAGTGACGCCTTATCATGAGGCCAAATCCATTTCCACCGAAAATACTTTCGAAGAAAACCTCACCGATGTCAACCAGATCATGACCGAGCTGGTACACATGACAGAACGCGTAGCTTACGAACTGCGCCAGGACAACAAGACTGCCGGTTGCATTACTGTTAAAATTCGCTATCCCGATTTTGAGACCACCTCCAAACAGACCACCATTCCCTACACCTTTTACGATGATGAGCTGATTCCCAAAGCCAAAGAATTGTTTCACAAGCTGTGGCGCAAAGGACAGCCTGTCCGCCTGCTGGGCGTAAGACTCAGTGAGCTGACCGATGAGGCCGTACAAACCAATCTCTTCACCGATACTGAGAAGAAAAATGGCCTCTACAAAGCCATTGATGACGTGAAAAACCGCTTTGGAAAATACGCTATTACAAAGGCTACAGGTAAGTAATGTATTATGATTTACCAGTATATGGCAAAAGCTGACGAGGACATATAGAGGACCTGACGAGGAGTTATAGAGGACCTGACGAGGATCTGACCGTAGGATCAGCCGTAGATACTCCCCGGAATACCAATACATTACCCTGGTCAACCCTCTTGCCAATGAATAGGGGGCAATACGACAAGTAGGGAGGTCTGGTAGGTGACGCAGGCACTCCGTAGGCGGGATCACTAGCCTTTGCCCGAAAGTAGGTTAACAGGTCGGTTCCTTCCTCTTCCGGTGATGCAAACGGGCGATGCTATTGCGAATAGAAAACAGCGATTGATGTAAGATAAATTTAACATTTTAGTCTACTCATTAAGTAGGGAACCTGTATCTTCGTAGTCTGTCCACGGATTTTTTTAACCATAAATATCTTTGTATATGAGTTTAAGATTAGGAGACATCGCTCCAAACTTTCAGGCAAAAACGACTGCTGGCGATATCGACTTCTACGAGTATCTGGGTGATAGCTGGGGTATCCTGTTTTCACACCCCGCCGATTTCACACCTGTGTGTACGACTGAACTGGGTAAGACCGCTTTATTACAGGGTGAATTTGAAAAACGCAATGTAAAAGTGCTGGCTGTTAGTGTTGATACATTGGATCACCACACCAGCTGGGTTAATGATATAAACGAAACACAAAGCTGTAGCGTAGGTTTCCCCATCATTGCCGATACAGACCGCAACGTAGCGACACTGTACGACATGATCCACCCCAACGCTTCTGCAACAGTAACCGTTCGTTCACTGTTTGTGATCGGACCAGATAAGAAAGTAAAACTCACTATTACTTATCCTGCTTCTACAGGAAGAAATTTCTTTGAAGTATTGCGTGTAATAGAATCACTGCAGCTGACAGCTGATTACAGCGTAGCTACACCAGCCGATTGGAAACATGGTGAAGATGTAATTGTAGTACCTGCTGTTTCTACCGAAGATGCTATCAAGAAATTCCCCAAGGGTGTGCAAGTGGTAAAACCTTACCTGCGTTATACGCCACAGCCCAACCTGGACAAATAATTGCCACTCCCCCTTCAGGGGGAGCCGGAGGGGGCCTGACATCATTATATAGCCTTCCCGCTTTTGCGGGAAGGTTTTTGTTTTTCAGCCTTTTCAGAATATCTTACTACAAATTAACCTGCATGAGAAAACCCATAATTGTCATCCTGAGCTCCGTCGAAGGATTGTCGAAGCCTTTTCTATTACTGCTGATCCTGTCCATTCCCCTGAGCCTCCTGGCCCAGCGCACCATCCTCCACTGCGGTAAATTGATCGACGTTACCAAAGGACAAGTCCTCTCACAATATTCCATCATCGTTGAAGGCAATAAGATAACCGATGTGCAGCCTGGCTACACCAAAGCGGCGGGTACCGATAAAGTAATTGACCTGAAAGACAAAACCGTGATGCCCGGCTTAATAGACAGCCATGTGCACCTGGAAGATGAAACCAGTCCCAACCAATACATACAGAGATTTACCCTTAATCCGGCCGACTATGCTTATATGTCCGTACTCTTTGCAAAGCGCACTTTGGCCATTGGTTTTACTACCGTGCGTGACCTGGGTGGATCTGGCGTAAATATTTCCTTGCGCAATGCGATCAATAAAAAACTCATTGAAGGACCACGGATATTGACCGCCGGCAAGTCCATTGCTACTACAGGTGGTCATGCTGATTTTACCAACGGTTATCGCAAAGACCTCATGGGCGATCCCGGCCCCGCTGCCGGTGTGGCCAACGGTCCGGCAGAATGCATGCAGGCCGTACGCCAGCGCTATAAAGAAGGCTCCGACCTCATCAAGATCACTGCTTCCGGTGGCGTATTGAGCGTAGCCAAGAGCGGCGAAAATCCACAGTTTACTGAAGAAGAAATTAAAGCCATCGTGTCTACTGCCAAAGATTATGGTTTCAAAGTAGCTGCCCATTGTCATGGTGCAGAAGCCATGAAACGTGCCGTGAGAGCGGGCGTCAGCAGTATTGAACATGGCACCTATATGGATGATGAAGTGATGGCCCTCATGAAGCAGAATGGTACTTATTTAGTACCTACCATTACCGCTGGCAAATCAGTAGGCGACTCGGCTAAGAAGCCTGGTTACTATCCTGATCTTGTTACACCCAAGGCATTGGCTATCGGCCCTAAAATACAAGCCACTTTTGGCAAGGCATACAAAGCCGGTGTAAAGATCGCCTTCGGTACCGATGCCGGTGTGTTCATGCACGGCAAGAACTGGATGGAATTTGTGTACATGAACGAAGCAGGCATGCCTGTAATGGAAGCAATTCAGTCAGCCACCGTAGCTGCTGCCGATCTCCTGGGCATGAGCGAGCTGATTGGTAGTATTGAAAAAGGTAAGTTAGCCGATATCGTAGCCGTAGAGGGCGATCCCATCAAAGACGTTCAGTCCATGGGCAAGATGAAATTCGTAATGAAAGATGGAGTAGTATATAAAAACGAATAACTAAATTACTGATAATTAATAAAAAGGGTGAACCGTCTTTAAAAGATAGTTCACCCTTTTTTGTTATTTTGGACTCCTCTTTTTTGTCATTTCGAACGGAGCGCAGCCCAGTGAGAAATCCGCTATCGAAGCAAACGGCTCGCAGCTCGCAGCTCAAAGCTCGTAGCTTATTTCCGCTTCCTCAATTGCTGCAACAAAGCCCGCATATCTTTATGTAAAGGAGCTTCCACAGTATGACTATTACCCTGCGCATCCTGGAACAGCAGCTTTTCTGCATGTAGTCCTAGTCTGCTAAGGATAGGTCGCTCTTCTTCTTCTGATTTGGAGAGATTGTATTTTTTCTTAAAAGACGAAACCAGGATGGGGCTGCCATCACCATATAAAGGATCTACTACAATGGGGTGACCCACATGTTGCATATGCACCCGTATCTGGTGCGTACGTCCTGTATGAATGCGAAACCGCAGTAAGGAGAATTTGCCAAACTCTTCCAGCACTTCATAATCTGTGATAGATTGCTTTCCCCGTTGGTGGATCAGCATCACCCCTCGTTTGGTGGTATTCTCTGCGATCGGTTCATCAATCGTCATTTTCTTTTCAGAAGGAATCCCGTTCACAATCCCCAGGTAATATTTCTCTACCGTTCTTTCTTCAAAAGCTTGCGAGAGGTATTTATGCGTATCCTCATCTTTGGCAAATACAATGATTCCACTGGTATCACGGTCCAGGCGGTGAACAGTAAATATGTTTCCATATTTTTCCTGTAACATTTGCTTCAGCGAAAACTCTTTTCCTTCCCGGTCAGGAATACTCAATAAGCCCGATGGTTTATTAAGCACTATAAAATGATCGTTCTCGATCAATATCTCCGGCGATGTCTTAACCACGTGCTGGTATTTTATTTTTTAGTGTACGAAGTATTGAGGTATTTCAGCAGGCGCACTTCTTTTTCAGATAAGAAACGCCATTTGCCGCGGTCTACATTCTTCTTGGTGAGGTTGGCATACATTACCCGGTCCAGGTTGCGCACATCATAGCCCAGGTGTTCAAATATGCGGCGAACAATACGGTTGCGGCCGCTGTGTATTTCAATACCGATCACGCTTTTATCCTTCGTGTCTGCATAAGCAAGTACATCCGGGGCGATAAAACCATCTTCGAGTTCAATACCGGCAATGATAGCGTCGAAGTCTTTTTTCACCAGCGGCTTATCCAGCTTTACCTCATAGATCTTCTTTACCATATAGCTGGGGTGAGCCAGTTTCTGTGCCAGTTCACCATCATTGGTGAGCAGCAGTACACCTGTGGTATTCCGGTCCAGGCGGCCAATGGGGTATACCCTTTCCGTAGTGGCATTTTTAACGATGTCCAGTACAGTTCTCCGGCCTTGTGGATCTTCTGTGGTAGTGATGAAATCTTTGGGTTTATTGATCAGGATATACACCATGTTTTTACGGATGGTGATCTGCTTACCATTATATTTTACTTCATCCTGTGCTGTTACCTTATGTCCTGGTTCCGTGATCACTTTACCGTTCACTACTACCAGCCCCGATTTCACAATATCTGCTGCATCCCTGCGTGAGGTGATGCCTGCGTGTGAAATGAATTTATTAAGGGGGATAAGATTGGATGCTGCTTTTCCGGCGGCCGGTTTATTCGTCTCTGCGCCTGGCTTACTGATGGTAATTTTGCTGCGCTTGTCCACTGGAGCTTTGGCGTAAGAGCTGCCTTCCGAAGGCTTATTATAAGCTGGTCTGCCTGCTGGGGCTGCAGGGCGCTTCGCGCCGCTTGCGTGGCTATCGCTTTTGGTGAAGGTCTTGCCTGTGGTTGGTCTGCTTGCCGGGGCTTTGCTATAGGCTGCTTTGCTACCAGTATCTTCTCTTTGCTCTCTTGTATCTCTTGCAACTGCTGGCTTATATCCTGTACCTGAAGCTTTCTTTTTAGGGCCTCTGGTGGTACGGTAACCTTCACCTTGAGGCGTATATCCTGTCTTCTTACCTCCATCTTCCGACTTCTGACTTCTGTATTCTGTATTCTGTATTCTGGATTCTTCTGTATTCTTTCCTGCCTGCTTCTTCTTGCGCTCCATATAGCTCATGCGGTTATAGCCCTTGTTCACAAACTTCTTGGCGCCGCCGCCAGTGCTTTTGGGCCCTTCACGCATGGCATCTCTTCCGCTTTGCCAGTCATCAGTTCCTTGCTTATCGGCCGACTTCGGCTTTCTGCCTGCTGCACTGGGGAAACCACCTTTGGGTGTTTTAGGGGCAGCGAGCGCAGCATTGGCTGCATTACCTTGGCGATAGGCCCTGGCTTCTTCTTTCTTCTTATCGAAATAGGCTTTTGTTTCTTTGCGCTGAACTTTCTTCTCCTGGCGGATACGTTCTTTCTTTTTTGCGCCCGATTCTTTCTGTTGGATAAACTTTCCAAACGGAGCTTTGCCACTCTTACTCATAAATGTGATTTGCTGTTTTACAACAGTATGATAAAATAAAAAACTAAACCCAATGCGGTCAACCAATGCCTGGCAGCCAAACGCTTTCACCTAATAGCTAAAGGCTAACAGCTAATACCTAACCGCTAACACCTATCCAATAATCCCTTCCTTATTGGCCAACTGACCACAGGCGGCATCAATATCCTTGCCCCTGCTTCTTCTCAGGCGGGCGTTCACACGGTTCTTTTCCAGGTACTGCATAAACGTGTTCACTACTTTTTCATCCGGCTTGCGGAAAGTAGCCATATCAATAGGATTGTATTCTATGATATTCACCAGGTCCGCAGGTACCTGCCGGTAGATCTTGATCAGCTCATCGGCATCTTTGAGACTGTCATTGAAATTGTTGAACAGGATATATTCGAAAGTGATCTCGTTCTCCGTCTTCTTATAAAAATAGTTCAGCGCTTCTATCAATGCCTGCAGGTTATTGCTTTCATTGATCGGCATGATCTCATTGCGCTTCGTATCGTTGGCAGCATGTAAAGAAAGCGCCAGTTTAAAACGTACTTCATCATTACCCAGCTGTTTGATCTGTTTGGCTACACCCGCAGTAGAAACCGTGATACGGCGGGGGCTCATCCCCAATCCATCCGGAGAAGTGATGCGCTCGATCGATTTCATCACATTACGGTAATTCAGCAGCGGCTCACCCATACCCATGAACACGATATTGGAGAGCTTCTTCTCATATACCCGCTCACTTTGCTGGTTGATCAGTACCACTTCATCGTATATCTCATCAAAATCGAGGTTACGTTTGCGTTCCATGTAGCCCGTAGCGCAGAACTTGCAGCTCAATGAGCAGCCGATCTGAGAGGATACACAGGCTGTTTTGCGGTCATCCGTAGGGATCAGCACACCTTCTACCAGGTGTCCGTCATGCGTCTTAAAACGTGATTTAACCGTGCCATCTGCGGAATACTGCGTTGCATCCACCGTGAGGGCAGGAAGAGAGAAGTTTTCGGCGAGTTTGGCACGTAGTTCCTTGCTCAGGTTCGTCATTGTCTCAAACTGTTGCGCTTGCTTCAGCCAGAGCCATTCATACACCTGTTTTGCGCGGAACTTCTTTTCCCCCAGTGTTTCAAAGTAACTGTTCAATTCATCCAGCGTGAGGTGCCGGATATTTTTCTTCGCCGTTTTCATCCCCGCAAAGGTAATTTAATCGGCGCATAGTTCAGTTTCCGGCTATTTTCCGGGCCTTTTGCAGCAATCCATCCACTTCTCCCGGGCCTATAAAACGCCCTTTCAGGATCACCGCGCCTATTTTCCGGGTATTGCCAATATCTTCTAAAGGATTGGCTTTCAATACCACCAGGTCCGCAATTTTGCCAGCAGCCACCGTTCCCAGGTCTTTCTGGATGCCAAAATAGAGCGCCGGGTTCAGCGTAGCCGTTTGGAGCGCCTGGAGCGGAGAAAGGCCACATTCCGTAAATATTTGTAATTCGTCGTGTAAGGAGAAACCCGGAAAACAATAGGGGTTGGGCGTATCCGTTCCCGCCAAAAGCCGGATACCTGCCTGGTTCAACGCCCGGATGATCTTCTTTTTCAGTTCATATTCCAGGCGCTCATTGTTGAAATATTCAGGCCCCGCTGTTCTAAGCCGGAAATCATTCTTAGGGTCCCACATATTTTTCATCATCGGCGCCACATACACCAGCCGGTCATCTTTTCTAAACGCTGAATCAGTGATATAAGCAATACCCCTGTTCACCGTCATCGTAGGGCATATCCATGAATCGTATCCTTTCAGTTCTTTGATGATGGCCGCCAGCTTTTTTTCACTGAAGCTGCGGCGCAGAAATTCACGACGGGCAATACGGGTGGCCAGGTTACTGTCTTTCACCATTCCTTGCGTCAGTTTATAATAATGGTCACTGCTGTCCGAAGACAGCTCTATAAATCCGTACATATGCTCCATGCTTTTCTGTCCGGCCCTGGCCGCTTCCAGCAAGGTCACTTTATTGGGCACATGGCCGGCAAATACCATCCCTTCTTTTTTAGCCTCATCTGCAATGGCGAAATAAGCATCCCTTTCCAGCAGCGAGTATACTTTGATAAAATCCACCTTCAATTGATGCTTTAGCGAATCCACCGCCTTGCGTGCCTGTACCGTATCCGATATCGCCACACTGCCTGGCCAGATCGGTTTGGGACCATCTACTATAGGCCCGGCATAAAAGCCTCTGGGCGCAAGGTCTCCCGCCGTAAGGCCACGCTGACGCCATTGATTGGCAAACAGCGATTGTTCAAACATACCCCGGATACCCGTAATGCCATTGGCGATAAACAGCGGGAAGAAATAATCCGGCGCCCATACATGCGTGTGCATATCCCACAAGCCGGGGATCAGGTATTGGCCCGTACTTTCCACCACACTGTCCGTGGCGACAGCTTTAAAGGAGGAGGCTTTGGTAATAGAGCTGATACGGTCGCCCGTAATAGCCACCGTTTGTCCAGAAAGAATTTTGCCTTTCTCTACATCTACTACATTAATGTTTTGGAGAATAAGTCTTTTTTGCTGAGCGAAGCTGCCCGTGGTGATCACCAGGCACAGTGATAGGATAATTGTTCTCATGACTAGTTTTGGTTACACCACAAGATAATACCTAAAAGGGATGAATTCAAAAGCCTGCTCCTCGTTTTGGCCGCTTTATACTTCAATTGGGACGACTTAACCAGGACCGTAGCCAATGGCTAATACCTAACAGCTAAAAGCTAATACCTATCAAAATGCCTTTATATTTGCCCCTCAATATAGCTATATGAACAAAGTGTATGTTATTGATGCCGTACGCACCCCCATCGGCAAATATGGCGGCGCCCTCAGCACCATCCGCCCCGACGATCTGCTGGCCCATGTGGTCAGGTCATTGTTACAACGCAATACCAGTATTGATGTAAATGCCATTGAAGATATCATTGCCGGCGATGCCAACCAGGCCGGGGAAGATAACCGCAACGTGGCCCGCATGGCTGCTTTGCTGGCTGGCTTACCCGTTACCGTAGCCGGCAATACCGTCAACCGCCTATGTGCTTCCGGGTTACAGGCCATCATGGATGCTGCCCGCGCCATTATGTGCAATGAAGGCGAACTGTATATAGCAGGCGGTGTGGAAAGCATGACCCGTGCTCCCTTTGTAATGGCCAAAGCCGGCACCGGCTGGAGCAGGACTACCGAAATGCACGATAGCACCATTGGCTGGCGTTTTGTCAATAAACGCCTCACCGAAAAATACCATCCTTATTCCATGGGCGAAACAGCCGAGAATGTGGCAAAGCAATGGAATGTCAGCCGCGAGGAGCAGGATGTATTTGCCTTGCAAAGCCAGGAGAAATATTTTGCTGCGCAGGATAAAGGCATTTGGAAACACGAGATCAGTGGCATAGAAATACTGGGGGGTAAGAATGAAAGCGAAAAGATCTACCTCGAAACAGATGAGCCACCCCGTAAGACCTCCCTCGAAAAGCTGGCCAGTCTGCGTCCTGCTTTTATCAAAGATGGTACTGTGACCGCCGGCAACTCATCCGGCATCAATGATGGCGCGGCAGCTTTGTTGCTGGCCAGTGAAGAAGCCGTCAAAAAATATAATCTCCAGCCCATGGCCACCATTCGTTCTATGGCCATTGCAGGTGTTGATCCTGCCATCATGGGCATTGGTCCCGTACCGGCTTCCCGCAAGGCCCTGCAGCGTGCTGGTATCACCGCCAAAGACCTCGACCTCATAGAGCTCAATGAAGCTTTTGCTTCCCAGTCCATAGCTTGCATGCGTGACCTGGAACTCGATCCTTCTAAAGTAAATGTGAACGGCGGTTCCATCGCCATTGGCCATCCCCTGGGTTGTAGTGGTGCGCGTATCTCCGCTACCTTATTGCACGAAATGAAGCGTCGTGGTGCTAAACGTGGCCTGGCCACCATGTGCGTTGGGGTAGGGCAGGGAGCCGCAATCATATATGAGGGAGTATAATGCCTGGAAAAAGAGTGGCAAATCTTTTGTATTGAAAGAACAGTTTTCCCGTGATGATATCCGGGAACAATTTGTCCATATCTAAATCAGTAAGTATGACCATCGAACAAGTGATCATCGACATTACCGCCCACATCAACAATATTCCTTTCCGGTACAGTGAGATTCCGTTAGAAGAGTTGCTGGAGAGACCAGCGCCAGGTAAATGGTCAAAGAAGGAAATACTGGGTCACCTGATCGATTCTGCTATCAATAACCTCAAGCGGTTTGTGGATGTACAAAGCCAGCCACAGCCTTATACCATACTTCGGTACATGCAGGACAGCTTGGTAGCCATCAACCGCTACCAGGACCTCCCGCTGGACCATATGCTGCTCTTGTGGAAAACCCTCAACCAGCAGATCGTATATGTGATCAGTGCGATTCCTGCGGAGAAATTTCCCTACAAAGTGATCACCCCTGCCGGTGACCACCAAACCCTCGAATGGCTGGTCATCGATTACATCGAACACATGGACCACCACTGGAAACAGGTGTTTGGGGAGTAACAGTCCTACACCATTTTATACAACAACCTCCTCACCATTCTGTAATTGGTGACCAGTGAAAGCACCACCAGGAATGCTGCTACCGCAAATACACTCCAATGCAGCGGCGTGGTCAGCTCTTCACGGTCAAACATGGCAAAGTGATGGAAGGCCCATTGCATTAGTTGCGTCAGCACTACTGCACATACTACTACCAATATATAGACCGGAATAAACCTTCGGGCTACATTTTTACTAAGCCAGTTGGGAGAATACCCCAGTACCAGCAACAATTGCAGGTTGTCTTTACTGCGGGCGATCATCAGTTGCAGGTAAAAAGAAAACAACATCAGCGCCAGTACCACTACCAGCACACCAAAAATGCCCAGCCCGCTGAAAATACCCTGCAATACCTGTTTGACGCGGCCAAACTTTGTCTTGTCTTTATTGACCTTGTAACTCTTCTGCTGCAGGAAACTGAGAAAGTCGGGATTGTTAGCATCTTTCGTTTTTACATAGAGGCGCGATGCGCGCACTTCTTTCGTAGTGCCAAACTTGCCATTGGCCCAGTCCAGGAAGTTCTTGGGAACAATTATTGAATTTACCCGGTCACTTAGCGCTACTACCCGTCCGCGAAAGGTTTCCCGCGTCCCATCAGGATGATAACAGATCAACTGAAGACCCAATTGCGTAGCAGTGGCCTCTGATATCTGGGGCAATCCATAACCGGGCGCAAATACATTGTATATCTCCAGGAAATCCGAAGCAATAATAATAGGCACCACATCATCACCGGCCTGCCATTTAAAAGAAGGCGGAAGCGTGTCTATAAAACTATCATCCAGCGATTCAATAAAGAAATCACTTACAAAAGGTACCAGCGAACCGCCACTAAGCTGGAAACGGAAATTATTCGCCAGCAGTGGTGATACCCCTTCCACAAAGGGTTTGGAACCCAGTTCCTTCATATCCGCTTCCGTAAAGAGGTTCTTATCCAGCTGCCCCATCGTTTCATTCGTGATCGTTTTGGAAATAGAAATAAAATCATAGCCATCTTTACGGGGCGAATCTCCACCCAGCAGCTGCTGTATATTAATATACATCTGGATAGAACAGAGCAGCAGTAGTACACCGATGCCCAGTCCTGCATAAGAAAACCAGCGCGACCAGGCGTTGGTGCCTGTTTGTAACAGCGGCTTTACAGGTTGGAAGGATAATGCCACAGCTTAATATTTTATAGTTTGCAGTAAGGAGGTGACACCTTTTCCTGGCGAAGCAAACGAAAGGTGTCACTTCTGATTGTACAGTTTGCTTATAAATGATACAGTCTTGTCCACGGAAAAAAATCGATACGCTCCAGGTCCGCAAACAGGATACCCGCATTGCGTGCCTTCGCTTCTTCCAGCATCAATTCCATAGCCTTCTTTGAATTGTTGTCATCCAGGTGACTGAAAGGCTCATCCAGCAGCAGGAAATCAAAAGGTTGCAGCAGCGACCGGATGATGGCTACCCGCTGTTGCTCACCATACGAGCAGATACGGCTCTTGGTAGAGAGTTTACTGCCGATGCCCAGCCTTTCTGCCATCTCCGTGATCTTCTCTGGTGGATGGAAGGGATTTAACTGCCGTTTCAATTCCAGGTTCTCCCTTACCGTTTGCTCGGGAAACAGGCGTAGGTCCTGGAATACGATACTAATATGATCCTTCCTGTACCGCGCGAAGTCTTCCGCAGTAAACGACTTGAGATTAGCTTTATCGTATAGCAGATTACCATTGTACTCATTGCGCATACCATAGAGAAAATGCGTGAGCGACGATTTACCGCTTCCGGAAGGAGCAACGATCTTGATGTATTCCCCTTTATTGAATACCAGTTGCTTTCCCCAAACTTCCGATTGCTGGCGCCGGCTTTCTTCAAAATAGGATGGTAATACATCCTGGAGCGTAATAGTCATGACAGTTCAAAAGTAGGGTTAACGTATCAACAAAAAAAAGGCAGGGGGTGAGCCCTGCCTGATATAAGAGAAAAAGTCTTAAAATCCTTTCTTGCGGGTGGCTGCTAATTTGTCCCCGTACTGATTCAGTTGCTTTAAACTGTTGGTACTCTTGTCCACCAGGTTGATCTCAAAATGCCCCGTTAAAGTACCATTGCTGAATTCACCACCAGTGGCTATTATATCTTCCCACATTTTCACTGATTCAGCCAACACTGCTTTCGTCGTGCTGTCTGTAGTAGCAGCTTCCGAGGTCTTTAATATTTTTTGCAGGTCTACATACATGCCGCCCGGATGGCCGGCCAGTTTGCTGATGGCTGCATGTTTATTATTGGCGCCGCCTGCCAGGAATTTATTCACCTGCTCTGCCGAATTGCCAGCGGCAAACCATTTGTCGTTGAGCGAATAGGTGATCTTGAAAGTAGTATCATCTGCCATCGGCCCCATTTTGGCTTTAATAACACCGATCATTTTATCAAATGCTGGCTTATCATTGATAGATACTGCAAACAATACTTTCACGCTGGGATCCGTCTTCGTGTAAGGTATCGGAGCACCGCCTTCTTCGTAACTAGGATAAGTTCCCTGAGTGGTCTTGAGCTCGAAATCAGAAACCGCTACCAGTACATCCCCTTTATTGGCTTTTACAAACTCATCGATGCTATAGCCTGCTTCTCCCAGGAATCCATTGGCCATGCCATCCAGTCCACCTAATTTCAGGAACTCTTTAAGTCCTTCGGGAGGATAATTCCAGCTCATAACACCTACCAGGTTTTCTGAAGGGATACGTGCCAGCGCATCTGCATCGATATTCTTCATCTTGTATTTTTCCAGCAACTCAGCTACTTTCTCATTGTAATAGCTCTTTGACTTTACATCAATTTTGCCATTATCGAAGGTGAGCGTCATGCCAGTAGCATTGCCCTTGGTGAGGTCACTTAATTTAGTAATGGAAAACATATCTCCCAGTACATTACCGGAAAGGTTCTCAGAATTAACCCATATATGCACATCACCATTCTCCTTCAACAGAGAAGAGAATTTATCTTCACTGGTCAGGCTGTTGGAAGATTTCAGGTCATACAGTCCCTTCGCAAAGTTGATCAGGCTGTCCTTGGTTAAACGTTTTGGCCCTTCACTGCCATCCTCATTAGAAAAGCCGCGAGCATAATTACCCATGGGCGCATCAAACACATAAATAAACCGGTTGTCTTTCCAGGTAGCGATCGTGCCCGATTCCAGGCTCAGCACATTCAGGTCGCCATCTTTGGAAGCAGTAGCCTTGGGTCTCATCTTTTTATTAAATGCTTCAAAAGCTGCAGCATCTTTCAGCCCTCCTGAAAATACAGCGTATCCGTTTTTACCCTGACGTTTTACAAACATCACCAGGTCGGCATCTGTATTCACCCCCGAATTATCGGGATCCGTCAATAACTTTTTAGCCAGCGAATCATCCGCTTCATCATATGCTTCTTTGAACCAGTTCGTTTGCTGGATCTCTTTCCAGCTCAGCTTGGACGACAAAGAGGAGGTATTAACATAAAGTACAAATCCGGCATCTTTGGGAATGGCAATGGCCGATTTATCGCCACTGCTACAAGATGTGATCAACAACAGCGCTATCGCGCAAAGGCCAAATATTGAAGTACGTTGCATAAAGGGTTTTATTAATCAGTCTCAAATAAACAAAATAGTTACGGTATTTGCCAGTTATAATAAGCCATTGGCCTAAAATAACCAATCAGATGAGGAAAAACCCGTGTAGTTGTCCGGGTTGGGTGCCACCTTTTCGGTCAATCCGGCAAGCCGCCAGAGACTGATTTTTCCCTAAAGCCCGGAAACAGCCTCTTCCAGCGCCTCCCACTTTACTTCCTGCTGTTCGCCTTTGCCCAGATGTTTTACCACACAGGTTTTGGCTTCCAGCTCCTTACTGCCAATAATGACCGCAAAGGGTATGTTCTTTTTATCGGCGTATTTGAATTGCTTGTCAAATTTGGCTTGCTCATGGTACAGCTCACAACGGATACCTTTGTTGCGTAATGACTGCATGAGGCCAAAAGCGCTATTGCTTTCTGCTTCTCCCAGGTTAAAGAATAGTACCTGCGTGCCTGTTTGCACTTCCTGCGGGAACAACTTCAGTTCTTCCAGCACATCATAGATCCTGTCTACCCCGAAAGAGATACCTACCCCGGGAATATTGGGCACGCCAAACAGGCCCGTGAGGTCATCATAACGGCCACCGCCGCCAATACTGCCCATCTGAATGCCCAGCGCTTTTACTTCGAAAATGATCCCTGTATAATAGTTAAGGCCACGCGCCAGCGTAAAGTCTACCAGCAGTGGAGAGGGGGCAGCAGCATCCGCCAATACCAGCGTAGAAAAGTGAGCGATCACAAATTCCAGCTCTTCAATGCCTTTGGCGCCGGTGGGTAAGCTCCCTACCAGCTCTTTCAGCTTATTGAGCTTTTCCGTATTGCTGCCACTGATATCGAGGTATTGTACAATGATGGCCACCTGGTGCTCGTCCAGGCCGCGCGTGAGCAATTCTTCCTTCACTTTGTCGAGCCCTATCTTATCCAGCTTGTCGATCGCCACCGTAATGTCTACCATTTTATCACTGCCGCCACAGGCTTCTGCCAGCGCTGCCAGTATTTTACGGCTATTGATCTTGATCTCTACCGTAATGCCCAGTTTGCTGAATACCTGCCAATAGATGGCCGCCAGCTCCACTTCATTCAGCAGGCCATTACTGCCTACCACATCAGCATCACACTGGTAAAACTCCCGGTAGCGGCCCTTCTGTGGCCGGTCAGCGCGCCATACCGGTTGTATCTGGTAGCGTTTAAAGGGAAAGGTCAATTGGCCATGATTCATGGCCACATAGCGGGCAAATGGGATGGTGAGATCATACCGCAAGGCTCTTTCCGTAAGGTTCTTATCATTTTTTCCCTGCAGTACGTTATCAAAAGCCCCTTTGGCTTTATCTATATTTTTAGCATCATTGAGGCCGTTATTGAGAATTTTAAAGATCAGTTTATCTCCTTCTTCTCCATACTTGCCCATTAGCGTTTCCAGGTTTTCCATGGCGGGCGTTTCCAATGGCTGAAACCCGTACAGTTCAAACGTGTTGCGGATCGTATTGAGGATATATTGCCGCTTGCGAACTACTTCCGGTCCGAAATCTCTTGTTCCCTGTGGTAATGATGGTTTGGTCATATCGTAAAAAGTGAATGGTCAAAAAAGTGAATGGTGAATGGTCAATGCCCGGGGCTGCCAGTTGTTGCTGTCGCTTATTTTTGGGCAGGCGTTCCCAAATGCCCATACCGTCTGATAATGCTGTCGCAGGCCTCATCGATCATCCTGAATACTTCATGGTAACCAGGTTCTGCACCATAATAGGGGTCGGGAACATCCCTGTTGCTACCGGGATGCAGCTCATTCATCAGCAGGTCTACCTTACTGGCCAGGAATTGCTGCCGGGCCAGCGATCGCATGTCGGCGATCACATTGCCTGCCAGGGCATATATCTTATCATAGCGGTCAAAATCGGCCCCTGTGAGGCGCCTTGCCCGCTGCCGGCTGATGTCGATGCCATGCAGCAGGGCCACCTTTTGCGATAAAGGATGGGGCGTATCGCCGATATGGTAGCTATTGGTGCCGGCACTATCTACCGTCCAGTTCAGTCCGGCCTGCCGGGCCTTGTGTTGTAAAATTCCTTCTGCCAGGGGGCTGCGGCATATATTCCCCAGGCAAACCATTAAGATCTTCATGGCTGCAAAGATAATCAGGCGTTAGCAGCTTTTCATAGGGGGCTTGTTCGTGACTGAGTATTACCAGGGTATTACTTTGCTCGTACCTTCTTCGGTATTCCTTCGGGATTTGACGAGGCAATCCTATACAAATTCCGAATGAGCTACGAACATGGCACGAAGAAAATAATAATCAGCCCCCTCGTAGGGGCCTTTTTGTCCTTTGCAAAAAAAGCCCCCCATCCCTAAGATCCTCCCAATCCCGGTTCAGATAATTATGGATTTTTCCCCCTCCCCGCATCTCAATAACAAGGACTTGCGCAAGTCATGCTGATCAGATCATCTTTCCCGATTTACTCACGCCCAATTGCCCGGAAGAGCAAATGGGCTTAAAATCAATCACGATGAAACCAGACATGATACTGCAATCGGACATGCTCGACATATTATTTGAAGGAAGAAACAAAGACTATGGGGCATACAACCTGCGCAAGGACTACAACAGACGGCTAATGAAGGCCATGGGCGGTACCCTGATGTTGGTGATGCTCTTTATAGGAGGTTATTACTGGGCAGGAAAAATGGGGAAAGAACCGGTTTTCCTGCCCCAGGCGGAGAAAACGGAAGTGATTTTGAACGTGGTAGAGCAGCCAAAGCCCGAGGAGCTCAAGCCGCCGCAGGAGCAGCCGCAGAAAAAAGTGGCTACCATCAAAAGCGTGGTGCCCATCATTGTGCCGGATAATGTAAAGGCCGATCCACCGCCCTCGATTGAGGAGTTGGAGAAAGAAACGGCCGCTATTGGTACCAAAACCGAGGAGGGAGAGGCGCCTACAGGGCCCGTATCACCCACTCCGGCCGCTGAAACCGGAGGTACAGGTACAGCGCCGGCGGCACCACCGGTAGAAGAAGACAAGGTGTTGCCCGTAGCAGAGAAAATGCCGGAATTTCCGGGTGGACAGGATGCCCTGCGCCGTTTTCTCGGAAGACACCTGCGGGTGCCGGAAGAAGCCCTGGAAACGGGGCAACGCGTAAAAGTGCCGGTACGTTTCGTTGTTAGTAAGGATGGGCAATTATCAGGCGTGGAATTTATGACAGCAGCCGATGAAGCCTTCAAAAAAGAGATTATGCGCGTTGTGGCAAAAATGCCCCGTTGGATCGCCGGTTCGCAGGGAGGAAAAACGGTAGCCGTTTACTGTATGATCCCGATCATTTTTGAAGTGTCTGAATAACAGTTTTTGCTATATGAATCATTACAATGTGAGACATTAATTTTTGGGTAAAATATTACCCGCGATGATCAATTGAAGGTTATTTCTTATCTTGCCCGAACCCATTAAAAAATCGGATGACAGTGGACCAAGAAGCAAAAAGAGTAGAAGACAAACGGCAGAAAGCCTATTCAAACCGGCGGGCGATTATGGACTTTGGTATGGGAATTATTTATACCGCCATGGGGCTTTTTTTCCTGTTTTCCGATCAATTGGGCGTGGAACTGGAATTTCCCACCAAACCATTTTCCTACGTATTTGCAGGGATCTGTTTGTTGTATGGAGGGTTCAGAATATACAGGGGCTATAAGAAAAACTATTTCCGTTAAGGAAATGCACCAATAAATCCAATCACCTGGTAGACTAATACCATTTCCGGTAAGGTATTTGAAAGATTTCTGCAGTCGGCCATTATCCAATCCTTCAAGAAAATCGTTCGCAGCGGGTTTTCCGCTGGCTGGAAGGGCTTTTGAATACCGGGGAAAAGAAAATCATTTAGGGATGAAACGCAACAGGATAATTAATCGGATATATAGAATAGGATTGGCAATCGCAGCCCTGGGTGTGTTTTGGATGGTGGGTTGTCAAAATGGAACCGGGCCAATATATCAGGATACGCTTAAAACGGGTACCATTCACATCAGTGTGGATGAGTCCTTTAAGCCGGTCATCGATTCACAGATCAAGGTTTTTGAATCGCAAAATGCTAATGCTAAGATCATTGTGCATTATAAGCCCGAAGCAGAATGTCTGCGCGATCTGAATCAGGACAGTATCAGAATGGTAATCGTTACCCGTGGCCTGCAAGATGAGGAAGCAAAGACGCTGGCAACAAAATTGTCTTTTACTCCTGTGTTCGGGATCCTGGCCTACGATGCCATCGCGGTCATTGTCAATAACCAGGTACGGGACACGCTCTTTACAATGCAGGATATCCGCGGAATGGTAAAAGGTATCAGCGGATTTAAATACAAAGTATTGCTGGATGGTACCACAGCTACCAGTACCGTGCGATTTGTAGTCGATTCGCTGTTAAAGGGGCAGCCCATGGGTAAAAATGTGGTGGCTGCTGCCAGCAGTGAAGGTGTAATCGACTATGTATCAAAAAACACAGATGCCATTGGATTGGTAGGAGTGAGTTGGATCGGTGATAAGGATGACTCCACCCAGCAAAGCTTTTTACAGAAAATAAAGATGGCCAAGGTAGAATGCAAAGGATGTGAAGGAATATATGTGGCACCGGTGCAGTATAATATTGCCGCACACCGGTATCCGATGGTAAGGCCCCTTTACTATATTTTAAAGGAAAATTATGAAGGGCTTGGCAGCGGATTTAAGAATTTTCTCGTCAATGTGGATAAAGGACAGAAGATATTTTACAGAGCATATTTGCTACCAGGCAGGAGTTCATTCGAAGTAAGACCTATGCAGATCACTGAATAAAACAACCAATTAGGGATATTCCGTACATTTAACAACTCTAAAATCAGCAATCGAGAAGATGAAAAGATCATTCATTCTATTAGTAGCAACGGTTGTCGCGGGAGGCAACGTCCTTTTTGCCCAGAGTGTGGACCAGGGCAAGAAGTTTTTCTATTATGAGCGTTGGAAAAGTGCGCAGGAAACATTTGAAAAAGTACTGGCCGCCAACCCCAATAATATCGATGCTGTATACTGGTTAGGGCAAACCTTATTGGAGATGAAAGACTCTGTAGGCGCTAAGAACCTGTATCAGAAATCACTGACCCAAAATGGCAATGCGCCCCTGTTACTCGCAGGTATGGGACAAGTGGAGTTGATGGAAGGCAAAGCCAATGATGCCCGCCAACGTTTTGAAACAGCCATCACCCTTACCAAAGGAAAAGATGTGGATGTGTTCAATGCCGTAGGTCGTGCCAATGTGAAAGCAAGAACAGGCGATGCCAATTACGCTATTGAAAAATTGAATCAGGCTACCGCCGTTAAGAATTTTAAAGATCCTGACACTTACCTGTTACTGGGCGATGCCTACAGGAAGTTGATCGACGGTGGTAACGCTGTACAATCGTATAATAAAGCACTCACGCTTGATCCTAAATTGGCCGCAGCTAAATTCAAAACCGGTAAAGTATACCTCACCCAGGGCAACAAGGATTATTTCCTGCCCGCTTTTGAAGAAGCGATAACATTGGATCCTGCTTATACGCCTGCTTATTATGAACTGTTCTATTATTATTATTCAAGGGATGTGAACAAGGCAGCACCCTTGCTGGATAAATACCTGGCCAACGCAGATCCAGGACCAGAACAGGAGTACCTGAAGACAGACTTCCTGTTTTCTTCTACCAAATTCGCAGAAGCAAAGACCAAGGCCGAAAGCCTGATCGCTCAATATGGCGATAAAGTAACCCCTCGTATGTACCGCCTCATAGCTTTTGCGGCCGATACTTTGGGTGACGCCCCCGCTGCCAAAAAATCAATGGAGACCTTCTTTACCAAAGCCAATGAAGAATGGCCTGTTAAAGGAACCGATTACGAAGAACTGGCGAAGATCAACAGCAAAATACCCGGCGCTGAAGCTGAAGTGTTTGCTAACCTGAAGAAAGCAGTAGAAATGGACACCGTAGTAGAGAATAAGATAAAGTACATCAACAAAGCTGCCGTACTGGCAAAAGCCAAAGGCGACCGTTTGGAGGAATCCAACTGGTTAGGAATTGCCTATAACTTAAAGGCCAATCCTACCCAGACCGATCTGTACAATTATGCTTATGCTGTGTACCAGGCAAAGAATTATCCGGTAGCAGATAGCTTGTTCTGCGGAGTTTACCAGACTAAATTCCCCGATCAGATATACGGCTATTTGTGGTGTGCACGTGCTAAAAAAGCCATGGACGATTCTACCAATTCACAAGGATTGGCAGTAGAAGCCTATAAAACACTGGCCGATAAAGCACGTCAGATCGATTCTGTGAAGTTCAAATCCCAGGTGGTTGAGTCTTACTATTACCTGATCCCTTACTATAATGACATTAAGAAAGACAGGGAAACCGCTCTTTTTTATGCCAATAAGTTTGTGGAGTTTGATCCTGCCAATTCAGAAGCAGTGCGCATCCAGGGAATCCTGGCAAAGCCAGCCACTCGTCCGGCAACGCCGCCCGCCAACCGTCCCAGAACAGGTGGCAACGCGGCCGGAACAAATGGATCAAAGCCCGCTGGCCGATAACGAGCTGATAACATAAATCGTATTTTTGATAGTAAATCCCTGTTATTGTGATAACAGGGATTTTTTTATTTTATTGAATTTAGAGTTTCAAAATTGGAAATTGCGGAGGCTGTATTACTTTTGCCCCTAAACAAAAACGGGTTTTTGATGATGTACCTGTTGCAAGTTTCTTCTGTTGCCCAGAATCCGGACAACTCCTTCTGGTATTTCCCTATCGGTCTACAACTCTTATTCGCAATCGTGTTTGTGGGAGCTATGATGGGTGTAACCCATTGGCTTGGCCCCAAACGTAAAACTGCTGATAAGCTGGAGAACTTCGCCAGCGGTATCAAAAGTCATGGCGATGCGCGCCAGCCTATGGCCATCAAGTACTTCCTTGTTGCTATCCTGTTTGTATTGTTTGATGTGGAAGTGATCTTCTTCTATCCTTATGCTGTCAATTTCAGAGCACTGGGCTGGGATGGATTTTTGGCTGTACTGATGTTTGTTGGATTTTTCCTTTGTGGGTTTATATATATAATTAAGAAAGGAGCGTTAACCTGGGAAGATTAAAAACATATTAATCCCGTTAACCGGGATCAATAATGTGGGTTTGAAATTGTTATTACCCGTGATACAAAACACCGGCGTTGAAGGGGAACTTAAGGCGCCGCTATTTGTTGTAAATAGGTAGATTTTCAGGTTGATCAATTCAAATTAAATTGTATGGCACGTCCTGTTCAATATAACATTTATGGTAAAACCGACGTGAAGTTGGTGAAGGAAGGCCCGGAAGGCTATATGGGTGAAGCTTTTATGGCTACCACACTGGAACAAGTGGTGGGGTTGGCGCGTAAAAACTCCCTCTGGCCACTGCCTTTTGCTACTTCCTGTTGTGGAATTGAATTTATGGCTACCATGGGTGCACATTATGACCTCGCCAGGTTTGGTGCTGAGCGCGTAGGATTCTCCCCGCGCCAGTGTGACCTGCTGATGGTAATGGGTACCATTGCCAAGAAAATGGGCCCCGTAGTAAAGCAGGTTTACCTGCAAATGGCAGAACCCCGGTGGGTACTGGCCATGGGTGCCTGCGCCTCCAGTGGTGGTATCTTCGACACCTACAGCGTGTTGCAGGGTATTGACCAGATCATCCCTGTAGATGTGTACATCCCGGGATGCCCGCCCCGCCCCGAAGCCGTACTGGATGGCTTTATGCGGATACAGGACCTCGTAGGTAAAGAAACCCTGCGCAGAAGAAACAGCGATAAGTACAAACAGTTGATGGATAGTTACGGAATACAATAAGCTGTTAGCTGCCAGGTATTAGCAGTTAAACAGTTGACCCCGCCCTTGGCTAACACCTAAAGGCTAAAAGCTAAAAGCTGAATATGGCATTGACCTACGAACATATTAAACAACGACTGGTAGAAAAATTTGGCGAACAGGTAAAAGGTTTTGAAGAACCCTATGGTATGCTGACCTTTGAAGCGCCAAAAGAACTGAACCTAAAAGTATTGCAGTTTCTGTACGATGATGCAGAACTGCAGTTCCGTTTTCTGACCGATCTGCAGGCTGTACATTATCCTGACGATACCGGCAGAGAACTGGCAGTAGTTTATCACCTGCACAACCTTACTGAAAATATACGCCTCCGCTTTAAAGTATTCACCGAGATCAGCAGGCCAGATGTATTCAGCGCAGCAACCCTGTATGCATCTGCCAACTGGATGGAAAGAGAGACCTACGATTTCTTTGGGGTGAACTTTGTAGGCCATCCCAATCTCAAGCGTATCCTGAATGTGGACGAAATGGATTACTTCCCCATGCGGAAAGAATTTCCATTGGAAGACCAGAGCAGGATCGATAAAGACGATGAGATGTTTGGCAGAGGCGGATCGATAGTATAAACAAGTACAAGGTATATAGACAAATGTCAGGCTGAGTTTATCGAAGCCCTTCGGCAGGCTCAGGGTGACAAACGACAATTCACGAATAAACTAACAAGACAGTAATGTCTGACGTAATACAACATTCAAATATCCGGCTTCCGGAAGGCTCAATTGAAAAGCAAACCACCACGTTGAACCTGGGGCCTACGCACCCGGCTACGCATGGTGTATTTCAAAATATCCTTGAACTGGATGGTGAGCGCATTATTTCAGCCGAACAAACCGTGGGGTATATCCACCGCGCTTTTGAAAAGCTGGCAGAGCGCAGACCCTTATACCAGATCACGACCCTCACCGATCGCCTCAACTATTGTTCTTCTCCCATCAATAACATGGGCTGGCACCTTACCTGCGAAAAGCTTCTGGGGGTTAAAACGCCCAAGCGCGTAGATTACCTGCGCGTGATCATCATGGAGCTGGCCCGTATATCAGATCACCTGATCTGTAACTCTATTGTGGGTGTAGATAGTGGTGCTTATACAGGTTTCCTTTACGTGATGCAATACCGTGAGCTGATCTATGAGATATATGAAGAGATCTGCGGATCACGCCTCACTACCAATATGGGTCGCATTGGTGGTTTCGAAAGAAACTTCACCCCATTGGCCTTTGAAAAGTTGGAAAAGTTCCTGAAAGAATATCCTGCTGTGCTGAAAGAGTTTGAAAACCTCTTTACGCGCAACCGCATCTTCATGGAACGTACCATCGGCGCCGGACCAATCAACGCCGAAAGAGCTTTGAACTATGGTTTTACCGGTCCCAACCTGCGGGCTGCCGGCGTTGACTATGATGTGCGTGTTCATTCTCCTTATAGCAGTTACGAAGACTTTGATTTTGAAGTTCCTGTAGGATCTACCGGTGATTGTTACGACCGTTACCTGGTGCGCAACCAGGAAATGTGGCAATCACTGCGCATTATTGAACAGGCTTACCAGAAGGTACAGGCATTCAAAGGCGCAGAGGCAGAAATATTCCATGCTGATGTACCAGAGTATTATTTACCGGAGAAGAAAGATGTGTATACCAAGATGGAAGCCCTGATCTGGCATTTCAAGATCATCATGGGTGAAATTGATATACCGAAGGGAGAATTGTATTTCCCCGTGGAAGGTGGCAATGGAGAGTTGGGCTTCTACCTGATCAGCGATGGAGGTCGTACCCCTTATCGCCTGCATTTCCGTCGTCCTTGCTTTATTTATTACCAGGCTTATGAAGAGCTGACCAAGGGCGCCATGCTGAGTGATGCCATTATTGTGATGAGTAGCCTGAACCTGATTGCAGGAGAGTTAGACGCTTAATTATCAAATTTTCGAATTGATTATGGTTTTTACAGAGGACAAACTAAAGAAAGTACAGGAGATCATTGCCCGTTATCCCGATGGTAAGCAGAAGAGTGCTTTGATACCTGTATTACACCTGGCGCAGGAAGAGTTTGGTGGCTGGCTGAGTGCGGAAGCTATGGACTACGTGGCCTCCCTGCTGAGCATTGAGCCCATTGAAGTGTATGAGGTGGCTACTTTCTATAGTATGTACAATCTCAAACCCGTAGGCCGCTACTTATTTGAAGTATGCCAAACCGGCCCCTGTATGTTAAATGGCAGTGACCAGATCATTGACTATATAAAAGAAAAACTGGGCATTGGTGTAGGTGAAACTACATCCGATGGCTTGTTTACCCTCAAAACCGTAGAATGTCTTGGTGCCTGTGGCTACGCGCCGATGATGCAATTAGGCAAACATTTTCGCGAGCACCTCACCAAAGATAAAGTAGACCAGATCATTGAAGAATGCCGTAACAGGACTACTTCACTGAACTGATAGGCAGCTACTAAAAATTCTATGATATGAGGTTAATCAGTTCTTTATGTATCGCAGTAGTATTCGCCTCCGCCTGTAATGACAATGCCGGTAGAACCAATGAAGACGCCAAGGGCCATGATACTGCAGCAGTGAGTGCAGATTCATTGACTAAAACAACGCCTACCATGGCGCCACCACTGGTAATGGCCAGTTACAGCGGTTCATTACCCTGTGCAGACTGTGAAGGCCAGGAAGTGATCCTTACCCTGTTGAGTGACTCCACTTACCAGAAAAGGACTTTGTACATGGGCAAAAAATCAACAGGTCCCGGAAGTAATGAATTTACGGATACCGGTAAGTGGGTGATGAGCGGCGATACCTTGTTGTTGGAGATAAAAAACGCTCCCGGCAAATACCTGAAGCAGGCGGAAGACCTGGTGCAGTTGAACATGGAAGGTAAGCGTATTAGCGGGAAGCTGGCCGATAAGTACGTGTTGAAGAAAACACACTAATTTCAAACTAAGCAATGGGCAGAAAATTATTATTAGAAAAAGCGCATGTAGAGGGTATCCGTACCTACGATGTATACCGTCGTGAAGGTGGATATGCCAGTGTTGAAAAAGCGTTTAAGAACATGAGCCCCGACCAGGTAACAGAGGAAGTGAAGAAGAGTGGTTTGAGAGGTCGCGGTGGTGCAGGTTTCCCTACCGGTATGAAATGGAGCTTTCTGGCCAAGCCCGAAGGAGTGCCCCGCTACCTGGTATGCAATGCCGATGAATCAGAGCCCGGTACCTTCAAAGACCGGTACCTGATGGAGTTTATCCCCCACCTGCTCATTGAAGGGCTCATCGTTGCTTCTTATGCCCTGGGATCAAACAGAACTTATATTTATATCCGGGGTGAATACGCCTGGATCGTTGACATATTAGAACAAGCTATTGCTGAAGCAAATGCCAATGGCTGGCTTGGAAAAAACATATTGGGTACCGGCTTCGACTGCCAGATCTATGTACAACGTGGCGCGGGCGCTTATATCTGTGGTGAGGAAACTGCCCTGATAGAGTCACTCGAAGGCAAGCGCGGCAATCCCCGTATCAAACCTCCTTTCCCTGCCGTGAAAGGTGTTTGGGACTGTCCTACCGTGGTGAACAATGTAGAAACCCTGGCTGCTGTAGTGCCCATCATCAACCTCGGCGGAGAAGAGTATGCAAAGATTGGCGTAGGTAAATCTACCGGCACCAAACTGATCTCTGCCTGTGGCAATATCAACAAGCCTGGTGTTTACGAAATAGATATGACCATCTCTGTAGAAGAATTCATTTACAGCGATGAGTATTGTGGTGGTATCCCCAAAGGTAAAAGACTGAAAGCCTGTATACCTGGTGGATCATCTGTTCCTATCCTCCCTACCAACCTGTTGTTGAAGACAGCCAAAGGAGATACACGGATGATGAACTATGAAAGCCTCGCCGATGGTGGCTTTGCTACCGGCACCATGATGGGTAGCGGTGGCTTTATTGTTTTTGACGAAGACCAGTGCGTAGTTCGCCATACTTTGACACTGGCCCGTTTCTACCGTCACGAAAGCTGTGGGCAATGCTCACCCTGCCGTGAAGGAACAGGCTGGATGGAAAAGATCTTAAAGAACATTGAATACGGGAAAGGCAAGATGAGCGATATCGACCTGTTGTGGGATATCCAGCGCAAGATCGAAGGCAATACCATTTGCCCGCTGGGTGATGCCGCCGCATGGCCGGTGGCAGCAGCCATCCGCCACTTCCGTGATGAGTTTGAATGGCATGTGCTGAACCCAGTAGAAAGCCAGTCAAGGAATTTTGGATTGGCCCATTATGCCGACCCAAGGCCCGTACCAGTGGCTTAAGGTTAAATGAACTGTACATTTTTAGCGGTTAAGAAATATTATTATGGCCGAAGAAAAGAAATTATTTAAGGTTACCATTGATAACATCACCATTGAGGTGGAGGCGGGAACATCGATCCTGAACGCTGCGCGTATGATTGGCGGAGATGTAGCCCCACCGGCGATGTGCTATTACAGTAAGCTGAAAGGCAGTGGCGGTAAATGCCGTACCTGCCTGGTGGAAGTAGCAGCAGGATCTACAGCCGATCCCCGCCCCATGCCCAAACTGGTGGCCAGCTGCCGTACCAATGTGATGGATGGAATGGTAGTAAAGAATATTACCAGTGAGCGTGTTATTGATGCCCGCAATGGCGTAGTAGAGTTCCTGCTCATCAATCACCCCCTGGATTGCCCTATCTGCGACCAGGCCGGTGAATGCCACCTGCAAGACCTGAGCTATGATCATGGTAAAGAAGGCACCCGTTATGAATTCAACAGACGTACTTTCCAGAAACACGACCTGGGCCCGTACATCCAGTTGCACATGACACGGTGTATCCTGTGCTACCGTTGTGTATTCACCGCCGATCAGCTTACCAACAAACGGGTACACGGTATCCTCGACAGGGGCGACCATGCCGAGATCGCTACCTATATCGAGAAGTCGCTGGACAATGATTTTATAGGCAACGTGATTGATGTATGTCCTGTAGGCGCCCTCACCGATAGAACTTTCCGGTTCAAGAATCGCGTATGGTTCCTGAAGCCTGTAGATGCACACCGCGATTGTCCCAAATGTTCCGGTAAAGTAACCTTATGGAACCGGGGCGATGAAGTGTATCGTGTAACAGCCCGCAAAGACCAGTGGGGTGAAGTAGAAGACTGGATCTGTAATGAATGCCGCTTTGAGAAAAAGCATACCAGCGACTGGGTGATTGAAGGCCCTACCAAAATAAGTCGTCAGTCTGTGATCTCACAAGGGCATTATGTAGGCATGAAGATGCCCAAAGAAACAGTGGTAGAAGTAATGGATGGCCGCAAGCCGCGGTTATTGATGGACATACATGATGTGAGTGAAGTGAATAAACCGAATGTAGACCTGTCGAAGATTGCAGGGCCGGCCCATTCGGAAGATTTCAAATAGTGAGTAGTGAATGGTGAGTAGTGAGTAAAGCCGCTGATGTCGAAGCAAATGCACTCACAACTGACTACTGACAACTCACAGAGGAATTCGTACGCAGAGTTAGAGATAATAAAGTTGACTTAATAAAGTATCGTAATGTATTCTACCTTATTAGCATTTGACTGGGGCTTCCTGATCGAGAAACTGGTATTGATCGTTGGTATCGTTTCTATTTCGCTGGTCATAGCGATGTACGAAACATGGGCCGAACGTAAGGTCGCCGCTGTCATGCAGGATCGTCGTGGTCCAATGCGTGCAGGTCCCTTTGGCTTGCTGCAGCCCCTGGCCGATGGTCTGAAACTGTTTATGAAGGAAGAGATTATACCTAACACTTCCAACCGGATGTTGTTCATTCTGGGTCCCTGCCTGGCAATGCTGGCAGCCATGATGACCTCGGCCGTGATTCCCTGGGGTGGTAAGATCGATTTCTTTGGCATCAGGACAGTCAACCTGCAGATTGCAGACATTAATATTGGTATCCTCTACATCTTTGCCGTAGTGAGCATGGGTGTGTTTGGCATTATGATCGGTGGATGGGCTTCCAACAATAAGTTCTCCCTCATGGCAGCCCTGCGGGGTGCTTCACAGGCCATCTCTTATGAGTTGCCCATGGGATTGTCGTTGATCGCCTTGCTGATGTTCACCGGCTCATTGAAGATGAGCGCCATCGTGGGTCAGCAATTAGATGGAATATGGAATGTAGTATACCAGCCCCTCGGCTTCCTGATCTTCCTGGTCTGTGCATTTGCAGAGTGTAACCGTACCCCATTCGACTTACCGGAAGCGGAGAATGAGCTGAACTTCGGTTATCACCAGGAGTACTCCTCCATGAAACTGGGATTTTATCTTTTTGCAGAATACATCAACATGTTCATCAGCAGTGCGGTAATTGCCACCCTGTACTTTGGCGGCTATGATATTCCGTTTGTAAATGATACACAGTTGACGGAGAAAGTGGGACTGAACCTGATGGCCCTGTTCCAGGCATTAACACTTTTTGCCAAGATCGGCGCGTTCATCTTCCTGTTTATGTGGGTACGCTGGACAATTCCCAGGTTCCGTTATGACCAGTTGATGAACCTGGGCTGGAAAAAGCTGGTTCCCCTGGCATTAGCTAATATGATCATTACGGCTGCAGTAATACTGTGGCTCAAAAAATAAAGAGGTCCGTTTTAGTGTCCATGCTGTAATTAGGCAATAATTTGATTTCTTTGCAGCTGGTCAAACATGTAATTAATTAGTATGCAAGCATTAACAAACAGAGCGAGACCGGTGGAGCGTAAGCCCATGACCTTTGTGGAGCGGTTATACCTCTGGAATATTTTCAAGGGTATGCTGATCACATTCAGGCATATCTTTAAAAAGAAAGCTACCATCAATTACCCGGAGCAAACACGTCCCTTCAGCCCCGTATTCCGTGGCTTGCATGTGTTGAACCGCGATGAGCAAGGGCGTGAACGCTGTACGGCATGCGGCCTCTGTGCTGTAGCCTGCCCTGCAGAAGCCATTACCATGGAAGCGGCAGAGCGTAAACCAGGTGAAGAGAACCTGTATCGTGAAGAGAAGTATGCGGCGAAGTACGAGATCAATATGTTGCGTTGTATTTTTTGTGGTTTATGTGAAGAAGCCTGTCCCAAAGATGCTATTTATCTGAGTGAAACTTTTGCTCCGGCCAACTACCAGCGCAAAGGCTTAATATATGGTAAACCGGACCTGCTGATACCTAATCCGCTGGAGCAACCGGAAGAATATAAACAAGCACTGGGCAACCGGGCTAATCAGCAACAACAGGCGAACTAAACCACCGCGAACTTCAAATGAGCATATCTGAAATATTATTCTACTTTTTAAGCGTACTGGCAATCGGCAGTGCCTTGATGGTTGTCATTAGTCGTAACCCCGTGCACAGCGTACTGTGGCTAATCGTTACCTTCTTTGCTATTTCCGGACATTATATCATGATGAATGCCCAATTCCTGGGTATCGTGAACCTGATCGTCTATGCAGGCGCCATCATGGTATTGTTCCTGTTTGTGATCATGTTGATGAACCTCAATGCGGAAACAGAGCCCAAAAAGAACAAGTGGCTGCGGATGGCCGGTATTGTGGCCGGCGGTTGCTTACTGCTGGTACTGGTGGCTGCCCTGAAAGATGCAGAAGTGAAGAACTCCATGGTTCAGCTGAAAGACGGAGAGATTGGTTTGATCAAACAACTGGGTTCTGTATTGTTTACCGAATATGTAGTGCCCTTTGAAATAAGCAGCGTACTGTTCCTGAGTGCCATGGTAGGTACCGTAGTAATTGGTAAAAAAGGCGATTAGAACCACATTCTGTTTTGATTTCTATTAGCATATGAATATTGAATATTATATCGTTTTGTCCATTGCGCTGTTTTGCATCGGTATTGCCGGTGTACTCACACGCCGTAATGCCATTATCATCTTTATGTGCATTGAGCTGATGCTGAATGCGGTGAATTTGCTGTTGGTGGCATTTTCAAAAATGCACCACCTCAAAGGCGTGGCTGCCAATCCCAACGCAGGGATTGATGGGCAACTGTTTGTATTTTTTATCATGGTGGTTGCGGCTGCAGAGGTAAGTGTGGGACTGGCCATCATTGTGATGATGTACCGGAATGTGCATTCAGTAGACGTTAATTTCCTTAACCGGTTGAAACACTGAGATCAGAAATCAGTGGTAAGGTTCCGGCATACAGATGATGAACGGACCGCTTACCGCAGGCTTCAGACTTCCAATTTGGCTTTATGAAGAATGTTTTACAATTAGTGTGGTTAATTCCCTTGCTTCCATTGATTGGTTTTTTGATCAATGGCCTGTTGCGTAAACAGCTTTCCAAATCACTCACCAGCATTATTGGCAGTGGAGTGATCCTGGGCTCTTTTGTGGTAAGCCTGCTTATTTTCCTGCAGGTAAAGCAAGGCCATACCGCTGTCGTAAACCTGTTTGATTTTATCAGTGTAGGTAAATTATCTATTCCTTTCTCCTTCCAGGTAGACCAGCTTTCTTCTATTTTCCTGCTGATCATTACCGGTGTAGGTTTCCTGATACATGTATATTCCGCTGCTTACATGCATGAAGAAGAGGGACAGCATTATGCCCGTTATTTTGCTTACCTCAACCTGTTCGTGTTTTCCATGTTGCTGCTGGTACTCGGCTCCAACTATGTGATCATGTTCATTGGTTGGGAAGGCGTAGGTCTTTGCTCTTATTTACTGATCGGTTACTGGTTCAAGAATACAGAATATACCAATGCCGCCAAGAAGGCCTTTGTGATGAACCGTATTGGTGACCTTGGCTTCCTGCTCGCTATTTTCTGGCTCGTTAATAAATTTGGTACGGTTACTTATAGTGGTGTATTTGAACAGGTGGCTGCCGGCGCCAAAACGTTAGATGGTAGTGCCGCCATCGTAGGCATTACCCTCCTGCTTTTTGTAGGCGCTACCGGTAAAAGTGCTCAGATACCTTTGTACACCTGGTTGCCTGATGCCATGGCGGGTCCCACACCTGTATCTGCTTTGATCCACGCTGCTACAATGGTAACAGCCGGTATCTACATGATCGCCCGCAGCAACATCTTGTATACCCTGGCTCCTTTCACCCAGGCTATTGTAGCTGTGATCGGATTAGCAACCGCTATTTTTGCCGCTACCATTGCTTTAAAGCAAAATGATATTAAGAAAGTACTGGCTTATTCTACAGTAAGCCAACTGGGTTATATGTTCCTGGGTCTCGGTGTGGGTGCTTATACCGGCGCTGTGTTCCACGTAATGACGCACGCCTTCTTCAAGGCCCTGTTGTTCCTGGGTGCAGGTTCCGTGATCCACGCTATGCACCATGAACAGGATATCCGTAAGATGGGCGGCCTGAGAAAATACCTGCCCATTACCCATATTACCTTCCTGCTGGGATGTATTGCGATTGCAGGTATTCCCCCTTTCTCCGGCTTCTTCTCCAAAGATGAAATTCTGGCCGCCGCTTATGGCGCCAATAAAGTATACTGGGTTGTTGGTGTGATCACCGCTGGGATGACCGCCTTCTATATGTTCCGTTTGTATGCTACTACTTTCTTAGGGCAGTTCCGTGGCGGCGAACAGCTGCATGGACATCATCCCCACGAAAGCCCCGCGGCTATGACCATTCCCCTGATCGTGCTGGCTATTTTAAGTGTGATCGGCGGATGGGTAGGCATTCCTGAAGTATTGATGCCCAATGCACATTCCCTGGAGCATTTCCTGGATCCCATTTTTGCGGAATCAGCGAAGCATGTACATGCGCACCACCTTGACCACAATACCGAATATATGCTCATGGGTGTTTCCGTGGGTATTGCTGTGATCGCTATTTTCTACGCTCTGGGCCGCTTCAGCAAGCGCCCCGAACTGGCAGAGCCAACTGGCTTTGGAAAAGTACTGGCCAATAAATGGTATGTAGATGAGCTGTACAATTTCATCATTGTGAAACCCCTCAATTGGTTGGGCAAACTCCTGAATAACTTCGTAGAAAGAGATGTGCTGGATTGGACCGTGAATGGAGTAGGGAGGTTGATCAGCTATAGCAGCCGCCAGGTGCGTTTGCTGCAGAGCGGTCAGGTAGGTAGCTATGTATTGCTGATGGTGTTGGGTATACTGGCCTTCTTTGTGATACAGTTTTTTGTGAAGAAATAGCATTGTGAGAGGTGAGTTGTGAGTAGGACGTTGCGCTTTGAAATTTGATTGTTTGTTGGCAGCACTGGTGTAGAACTGCCAAATCTTGAATACGAAACTTAGAAATCTGAAATGATACCTGTTTTACTAATCGTTATCCCGTTGCTGAGTGGTTTGGCGGCTTTCTTCCTTAAAGGGGAGAAAGGGGTGAAGACCTGGGCTTTGTTATCCACGGTGATCACGCTGGCTGTTTCCTTGCTTGGCCTTACGGTCTTGAATAAAGCCGCAAACCTGCATACCGAAGTAGAATGGTTACCCTTGCTGGGCAGTAAATTTTCAGTAGGAATGGATGGTATGGGCCAGGTACTTTGCCTGCTCACTGCTGTTGCTTTCCCCATGATCTTTGTGGCCACCTGGAATTCCAGTTATAAGAATGCCCATAATTTTTATGCTTTCATGCTGCTGTCGCAGGCAGGCCTGATGGGCGTATTCCTGGCTTATGATGCTTTGTTGTTCTACTTCTTCTGGGAGCTGGCACTGATACCCGCTTATTTCCTCTGTTCCCAATGGGGTGGTGAAAAACGGATTGCAGTTACTTTCAAATTCTTCATTTATACATTCATTGGATCTCTGCTGATGCTGGTAGGTATTATATACCTCTACCTGCATACGCCCGACCAATCCTTTGCACTGGAATCTTTTTATAAAGCAGTACTCACTCCTAAAGAGCAGGGCTGGGTCTTCTGGCTGTTCTTTATTGCTTTTGCCATTAAGATGCCAGTATTCCCTTTCCACACCTGGCAGCCCGACACCTACGAACAATCGCCTACAGCGGTGACGATGGTATTGAGCGGCGTCATGGTGAAAATGGGCCTGTTTGGTGTGTTGCGCTGGCTGGCGCCCGTATTGCCCATGGCCACCTGGCTCAATGGTGATACAGTTGCACTCCTGTGCGTGATCGGAATGATCTATGCTTCGCTGATCGCGATGCAGCAGGATGACCTGAAACGACTGATCGCTTACTCCTCTATAGCACACATGGGCTTGATGTGTATGGCAATTTTCGTAACCTCCGACCAGGGATTGCAAGGCGTGATGATTCAAATGTTTAACCACGGTATCAATATCATCGGTATGTGGATCGTGGTAGAACTGATAGAGCGCCAGATGCATACCCGTAAGATATCTGAGCTGGGCGGGTTGGCACAAAAAGCGCCGGGACTGGCCATCATGCTGGTAGTAGTAGCACTGGCCAATGTGGCCCTGCCACTGACCAATGCGTTCATTGGAGAGTTCCTGTTATTCAGCGGAGTATTTAACTCCACCGTTTCCAAAGTAGGTTATGTGTTTGCCGCAGCAGGTGGGGTTACCATTATCCTCTCTGCCGTGTATACCTTGAACATGATACAACGGGTGTTTTTTGGTAATACCAATACCCTTACCGGCACAATGCGGGATATAAAGTTCAATGAAAGGTTTGTATTGGGTGTGCTTGTCATCGTGATACTGGTGATTGGTGTATACCCCAGGCCATTCCTGGAACTTACACAGGGTAGTGTAGATACTATTTTATCGAGAATGATAATTAAACATCCATCATAAGCGAAAGCATAGATTTTAGTTATGAATGCAATTGTAATATCGGCTATCTGGGGTGTAGTGATGATGTTCAGCGGTATATTCAGCAGGAATAATGCTGTCATACGCGGTACGGCACTGACCGGGCTTGCTTTACTAATCCTGGTTAATATACTGGAGATGAATGGTGTTCTCCTGTTCAAGGTGAACCTCCATGGCATGCTCTACTTCGATAGCTTTAACCTGCTTTTTAACACCATTGCTTTCGGCAGCACATTTCTGTATGCCATTCTTTCGGGTCGCGATATGGAAAAGGTAGGCAAGAGCGTGTCTGATTATTTTGCACTGATCTTCTTCATCCTCTGTGGTGTCAGCATTTCTTCCTCTTTCAACACCTTGCTGATGCTGTTCCTGGGTATTGAGATCATGTCTATTCCCTTGTATATTCTTACCGGTACTGATAAACGGAACCTGAAAAGTAATGAAGCTTCCCTGAAGTATTTCCTGATGGGCTCATTTTCTACCGGCCTCATGCTCATGGGTATTACACTGATCTATGGCGCTAAAGGAAGTTTCAGCCTGGATACCATCAGCCTGGGTACTGGTGCATTAACGCCTATGGTAAGTGCAGGTCTCTTACTTCTGCTGTTCTCCATGTCTTTTAAAGTATCTGCGGCGCCCTTTCATTTCTGGACGCCTGATGTATATGATGGTGCACCTACCGTGTTCACCTCCTTTATGGCCACTATTATTAAGTCGGCCGGCTTTATCGCTTTCCTGCGCTTGTTTGATGATGCTTTCGGTGAAATGCATCCTCACTGGCAGCTGGTGGTGTCTATTGTTACTGCAGCTACCCTCATAATTGGTAATATCACTGCCGTTTTCCAGCAAAGTGTTAAGCGCATGCTGGCCTACTCCAGTATCGCCCAGGCAGGCTTTATGATGTTTGCCCTGGTAGCGCTGAATAACCTGGGCCGGCAGGGGTTGATCTTCTATACCGCCGCTTACAGCATTGCCACCATCGGTGTATTCGCTGTGCTGATCAAAATGAAGGACTATACCTTTGAAGGCTTCAATGGATTGGCCAAACGTCAGCCCGTACTGGCTGCTACTACCGCCATCTTTTTGTTATCTCTGGCCGGTATCCCCGGTACAGCAGGTTTTATGGCAAAATTCTATATGCTGGCCGCAGCCGTGAGCAATGGCCATGTGATGTGGCTGGTGATCGTAGGGGTACTGTGCGCTGCCATTAGCGTATATTATTATTTCCGCGTTATACAGGCCATGTACTTTAAAGAAGGTGATGCCCAGGAAATGGAAGTATCATCCACTTTCAAAGCCCTTTTGGTCATTATGGCCGCCATTGTGGTACTGCTGGGTCTTTTCCCCCATTGGCTGTTGGATAAGCTTAACTACTTCTTTTAATGTGAGTACCATTTAACCAATGGTACCCCTGCTGTTCAGTAATATTTCTTACTTTAGTGAGACATATATTATATGACATTCCGGGATACCTTCTCCTTAGCTTTCAGAACTGTGCGCGGTAACAGGTTGCGTACGGGCATTACAGTAGCTATTATTGCGCTGGGTATTACCGCGCTAATAGGTATCAATACAGCTATTGCGGCCATTCAGCAAAAATTCCTGGAGAGCTTTTCTTCCATGGGCGCCACCGGTTTTACCATCCGGTTCCGGGAACCACGTAATTTCTTCGGCGGTGGATCACAGCTGAAGAAAGAACAAAAGGGCAAAAAAAGAGAGAAGAAGTCCAACCAGGGCAAGCCCATTACCAAATTACAGGCAGAGTCCTTTAAGGCTGCCTTTCAGTTTCCTTCCCAGGTGAGTATGAATATGTTTGGCAGCCGTAATGCCATCGTATCCGCCGGCGGTAAAAAGACCAACCCCAATGTGTGGGTAATGGGGGGCGATGAAAATTATACCGACCTCAATGGGTTTACCATTTCCTATGGCCGCAACCTCAATAGCCTGGATGTTCAATCCGGACGTAATGTGTGCCTTATAGGGAGGGATGTAGCCAAAAAGTTCTTCGGGGAAAACATAGAAACCCCTGTAGGTAAGACCATCAAGATCAATAATATTCCCTTTCTCATTGTAGGATCCCTGGCAGCCAAAGGATCCACCCTGGGCAGAAGTCTCGACAATGCAGTGATCACTTCCTATTCCAATGTGCGCAGTTATTTTAATTCCAACGCCAATGCCTCTTTTACCATACAGGTAAAAGTACCCGATATAAAACTGATGGATGGCGCTATTGGTGAAGCTACCGGTATCTTCAGGCCTATACGCCGGCTTAATGTTTCGGAAGAAGATAATTTTGTGATCGATAAAAGCGACAGTATCGTAGAGATGCTGATGCGCAACCTGAGTTTTATTACCATCGCAGCCGTATTGATTGGTGTCATTACCCTGGCAGGGGCCGCCATTGGCCTTATGAACATCATGCTGGTGGCTGTTACAGAACGTACCAAAGAGATCGGCCTGGTGAAAGCCATTGGCGGTAAGCGTTGGAATATACAAACACAGTTTTTGCTGGAGTCTATTATAATCAGCTTATTCGGAGCTGTTATTGGTATTGTGTTGGGTATTATTGTAGGTAACATTGCCGGTCTGTTGCTCTCTACCAGCTTTGTAATTCCCTGGAACTGGGTGGTAGCTGGTGTGGTGATCTGTTCACTGGTGGGTTTGGGCGCCGGTCTGTATCCTGCTATTAAAGCTTCCAGGCTAAATCCTATTGAGGCATTACGTTACGAATAACAATCTTGTATTTGTCAGGCGGAGCCTGTCGAAGCCATAAACTTAAAAGGTGGATCGTCCTTTGTGGGAGGTCCACCTTTTCCAATTAAAAAGGGTGGGCCGCTTTTAACGACCCACCCTTTTCTATTCCTGATCCAGGTAATTATTTAGGATCAAGTATTTTACCGATGCGGTCATTCAGATCCTGTAGGTGATAACGGCTCATTTTATCTGTATAAGCAGGTGCTGCAGCAGCAATTTCTGCTTTCAGTGAGCGCAGTATGCCTTTGGCTACTGAAACGATATCAGATTTTTTCGGGTCAACTACCGGACCGAAAGAAATGGTGATACCGCCAAAGCTACCACCGCCGGCTGCAGGAGCAGGGGCAACGATGGCACCCAATCTTTCTACATAAGACTTCTGCAGGTTGCGACGGAAATTATCGATAGGCTTGCGGGTAGCCAGTTCACTCCAGATGCCTTTCTTCAGGTCTTCCATGAACTCGTCGAGGCGGTAAGCAGATGCATCACGGTTGGCCGATGAAATAAGGCGTTGCATACGGCCTGTGTTCAACAAAGTGCCCAGCCATCCGTCCTGCAGCGTGCTCACGCGGTCGCTGGTAGGAGCAGAGATCTTGTCCAGGATATCCTTATCTAATAACCAGGTAGGTGTTTCGAAATAATTCTTTTGGATAAACGCCATGGCCTCTTTTTGCAGGGCCCTGGGCACTACCGTGTACACATCACCAGTCTGTTCAGTGGTTTTATAATCCGTATAGACGCCACCCACATAAGTAGCGGCATGGCCCAGGTAACGACTGAACTGACCAATCAGCTCATTGTATACTTCATTCAGGTTCTCATAATTCTCACCCTTCTCGTTGAGCCAACTTGGTAATTTAGGCAATATCCATTTCAGGTTCTTGATGCCATATTCATTGGCCTTCATGTTGTTATCGCCAAGTGACTCTGTTTGAGCCCGGGGATCGATACCATTCTGATGAATGAAACGAAGACGGGGGTTATTGTAGTTTTTCTTTGCCCATTCGTTAAGAACAGCCTTTTCGCCGTCTTCATCCTTATCGAGAATGGGTCTGTAACCCCATTCAATGGAAAACAGGTCATATTCTCCGATACGGGGGTAGAGACCTGCAGGGCCGATCTTGTCTTCTGGTTGAGCTACATAATTGAAACGGGCATAGTCCATAATGGAAGCTGTGTGACCGTTGGCTTCCACCCAGGCTTTGTCACGCAGTTTCTCAACCGGCGTACCTGCAGATGAACCCATGTTATGTGGCAAACCGAGGGTATGGCCTACTTCATGGGAAGAAACGAAACGGATCAGTTGTCCCATAAGCTCGTCGTCAAATTCTGCTTTACGGGCGCGCGGATCGCTGGGCGATGCCTGGATCAGGTACCAGTCGCGCAGCAGGCGCATTACATTATGGTACCAGTTGATATGAGATTCCAGGATCTCACCGCTGCGGGGGTCATGCACATGTGGACCACTCGCATTGGGAATATCAGAAGGTTTGTAGACCATGGCCGAAAAACGGGCATCTTCCAGGCTCCAGGTGCTATCTTCAGCCTTTGTAGGTGCTACTTTAGCTATGATAGCGTTCTTAAAGCCGGCTTTTTCAAAGGCTTTCTGCCAGTCATTTACACCTTGAATAAGGTAAGGTACCCATTTGGCGGGGGTAGCAGGGTCAATATAATAGATGATAGGTTTTTGAGGCTCTACCAACTCTCCACGCTTGAACTTCTCCAGATCAGCCGGTTTGGGTTCCAGTTTCCAGCGAGTGATCATGCTGATGTCCTTAACACCTTGTGGATCTGCATCAAAATCTGTGTATTCCGTGGTAAAATAAGCAACTCTGTCATCATAGTACCTGGGACGCATAGGAACCTTGGGCAACAGTACAATGGAAGTATTAAGTTCAAAGGTGGCATTTCCCGTTGGTCCCGATGGCATTAAGCCAGGGATGGGGGAGGGGGCCGCCATCTTGCTATACGTCTTTACCGTTTTGATCTCAGTATTAATGGGATAGGTCTTGATATCAACGATATAAGACTTATCAGGCTGTAAGCCACCTACACGAAGAGCAGTTTTAAAGAAAGGGGCGAAAAAGAAGATGTCATTATCGCCGGAGATATAATCTGTAAAGTCTATTACAGAACCAGTGCTGTCTTTTGAGAATGCTTTCACATCAAAAGCGGCAGAAATGGGCTGAATATTGGAATTCTGTACAGATTTGTACATTGGTTTCGTAGAATCCTTTGCATAAACCGAGAAAGATATATTGCGGAGGAAGATCTTGTTGTTGGGACCTTTTTCAAAGCGAATAACGTTTTCGTTGATCTCATCACCTGCATATCCGAAGAAACCGGAACGGGTATCGGCAGGGGCCTTCGAAATGCGGTTTACGACCAGTACATCCCTGCCCAGGAGGGAGTCTCCCACTTCAAAATACCATTTGTCGTCTACTTTATGAACGGCAAAAAGCCCTTGGCGGCTAAGAGCCTTGTCGGTAATGATTTCTTTGTAGGGTTTAGGGCCTGGTTTAGGGGGAGCAGGGGGTGTAAGCGCTGTACGTGGCTTAGTGGTGTCGGTCGTAGCAGGTGTCGTAACCGGTCTTCTGTTTTGAGCAGAAACGGACGTTACCAAAGTTCCGGCAACCACCATCAGAAAAATAGATCTTCTCAGACTGGGGGTTTTCTCCATGTTAAATGTTATTTATGGAATGAAGATAAGGAAAAGGGGTTCAAAGGATAGGAGAGGAAAGTACCACTGGTCAAATATGCGGTGTTTGGGTAGGGCTTCGGGAACCTTGATGCCCGTATGCAGTTAAGGCTGATTGATAGGTTTAAAACCTCCTTTCGGACGGGGAGGGGTTTTGATTTGTATTGAAGCTAACCGGTAGCAAATAGGTTTGTGCAAACAGATTAGCAGAGCATTAAAATGCGCTCTGTATGAATGTTTTGTTTTTAAATTAATTCTACATTCGCCGCGGTTTTATTCAATCAAAACGCCTATTTTTAGCGCTCCCGTTTAGGAAATTCCTTATCTTGTGAACCCTGTCAAAAATTTTTCTTGATCAAAATCGCCTGTGGAAAAGCATTTTTCCTTAGCATTGTGAGCTAATTTTTAAAACTACAGATAGACTAATTTTTTTCAAACACTAAAAAAAACACAATCATGGCTGAAACAAAACCAACTGCGCCCGCCGCGAAGAGTAGTACATCTGTTCAACCAAAGAAAAGTAGCAATGCTATTTCATGGATCGCACCAGTAGTATGTATTCTTGCAGGTTATTTGATCTGGAGGTTCGGTCTGGGCGCTGCAGGTAATTTTACACAACCCGATGCAAGTGGCGGTTTCTGGCCACACCATAAGGGTCCGAAAAGTGGATTAAGCAAGATGTATGAGGGAGGTATCATTGTACCTTTATTGATTGCCACATTCCTTACGGCTTTCACCTTTATCATCGAACGTTTACTGACCATCAGCAAAGCTTCCGGTACTGGAAACATCGCTGAGTTTATTCGCAAAGTGCAATATCACCTCGCTAATAAAAATGTGGATCAGGCTATCTCTGAGTGCGATAAGCAAAAGGGTAGTGTAGGTAATGTAATGAAAGCTGGTCTGCGCAAGTACAAAGAAATGATCTCTAACACTGAACTGGATACAGAACAAAAAGTACTGTCTATTCAGAAAGAAGTGGAAGAAGCTACAGCGCTCGAATTGCCCATGCTGGAAAAGAACCTGGTATTCCTGTCTACTATCGCCTCCGTAGCTACCCTGTTGGGTCTGTTGGGTACGGTATTAGGTATGATCACTTCATTCTCTGCTCTTGGTGAAGAAGGTGGTGGTGCAGCTGCAGCGGAACTGTCCCGTGGTATCTCTGAAGCCCTGTACAACACGGCCCTGGGTATCGGTACATCTGCATTTGCCATTATCTTCTACAACATCTTTACCACTAAGATCGATGGTATCACTTACGGTATCGATGAGTCTGGCTTTACTTTAACACAAAGCTTTGCTTCACTGTACAAATAGTGAGGGAAAGACCGGTTTATCCGTCATGGCCAGGTTTTGGTGATTGCCTGGTTAAGGTTTAAGAGGCAAAGCTGGCAAGGCTGCGACAGGTAAATATGGAAATTGGCAGAGCATGCATCTCATTGTTGAGATTTGAGCTCAAATCATTGTTAGAAAACCGAAATTTTAAATCATGCCAAAAGTTAAAGTACCGCGGAAAAGTACTTCTGTAGACATGACGGCGATGTGCGACGTGGCTTTCCTGTTGCTGTCGTTCTTCATCCTCACCACCAAGTTCAAAGCCCCGGATCAGCTGCAGGTGACTACACCTAAGTCTGTGTCTACCAAGGCTGTAGAAGCTAAAAACGTGGTGTTGGTTACTATGGATAAAGAAGGAAAGGTATATTTTTCGGTAGCTGATGAAAATCCTGATGAAAAGGCAGAAGTGATTGACCTGGTTGACCAGTCAAAAGCCCTGTCCCTGACTGCCCAGGAAAAAGCAGCTTTCAAACGCACCGGAGCCTTTATAGGCGTACCATTTTCGAAGTTAAAATCGTATCTTGGATTAACCCCCGACCAGATCAAGAATTACAAAGCTGAAGGTATCCCCGTAGATAGCGCCAACAATGAAATGGTGGAATGGGTAAGGGCAGCAGCCACAGCTTTCCAGGGTAAGAAAATGACCCTGCTGGTTAAGGGTGATAACGACGCTAAATATCCTTCTTTCAAAGGCATTATCGATGCCCTGAAAAAGAATGAAATATTTAAGTTCTCCATGATCACTGATCCCGAAGGCGTGCCTGCTGGTACAGAATTGTACAAGAAGAATCAGGCCACCGGTGGTAAGGCGACAGATGAGTAAACCTAGTTTATAATTATTAAAAATTTGCGATATGGCAGAAATGGATACCTCGTCGGGTGGGGGACATAAAAAAGGGCCTGGTGTAAAGAAAGGGAAAAAGCTTTCTACCCGCGTTGACTTGACGCCGATGGTGGATTTGGGATTCCTGCTCATCACGTTCTTTATCTTCACCACTACGATGAGTCAGCCAACAGCTATGCGGCTGTTTTTGCCCAAGGATACAGAAAAACCCGAAGATCAAAATAAGGTAAAAGCCTCTGGTGCTTTGACCCTTATTCTGGCCAAGGACAATTCCATCTTCTATTATGAAGGTGAACTGGCTCCCGATGGCGGCAACTTCAAAAACACCGGTTTTAAGGAAATCAGGGATATTATCATCAATAAGAAAAAATCCACTAATCCGGAAGATTTCGTAGTGGTGATTAAGCCAACCCCTGATGCTACCTACAAAAACACGGTGGATATTTTGGATGAAATGACCATCAATGAGGTAAAACGCTATGCCTTGGTTGATATTTTTGATGTTGAACTTCAGTTAGTTAAGGCTTCCGGAAAGTAAACGTTAAAATTATTGCCGGCAGGCATATGGAATCTTAGTTGCAATGCATCTTATAACAAAGCACATGTATGGAAATCAATAAAATATTAAGTGCCGATGTTCTTGATATCATCTTCGAAGGAAGAAATAAGGAATATGGTGCTTATCAACTGCGCAAAACCTACAATAAGCGGCTGATGACAGCCCTTATTGTAACAGCGGCTATCATCGTGCTGTCGTTTGGCGGTTATATTTTGTCTAACCTGTTCAACACTGACGGCGAGAAAAAAGACATGGTGGTGCAGGACGTGCAGTTGGAGGAGATCAAACAAGAAGAAAAAAAGGAAGAACCTCCTCCTCCGCCTCCCCCAAAACCACCAGAACCACCCAAAGTGGAAATGGCTAAATTCACCCCTCCCAAGATCGTAAAAGATGAAGAGGTGAAGGAAGAAGAAAAACCACCAGAGGTAGAAAAACTGGAGGAAACCAAGATCGGTACTGTAAACCAGGAAGGTGTGAAAGATGAAGGTATCGTAGCCCCTCCTGTTGAAGATGCCGGTAAAGGTGTGGTAGAAGCTCCCAAGAAAGTAGAAGAAGATTGGGATAAGACGTTTACCAAAGTAGAAATCGAATCTGAATACCCGGGCGGTTCTGCGGCCTGGCAGCGTTACCTCAACAAAACGCTGCGTTATCCGCAGGATGCTATCGACAACGAAATTCAAGGTACTGTAGTGATCCAGTTCATTGTGGACAAAGAAGGTAATGTGAGCGATGTAGAAGCGATCAGCGGTCCTGAAGAATTACGTTCCGAAGCAGTACGTGTAATCAAGAAGAGTGGTAAATGGACACCTGCCGTTCAAAACGGTCGTCAGGTAAAATCTTATAAGAAGCAGCCCATCGTATTCCGTCTGGAAACAGAAGGTTAATACCGTCCTCAAATAATTACAAATCCTCTCCGGCTTCGGGGGGGATTTTTTTTATGCTTGTATCCCAATGTAAATGCGCTACAGCTGATTAATACTACAGTTGCCTGTTAACCTCCAATCATTTCAGCCATTTGTAACAGCTATGTGCAACCTGTAACGCAGGCGCAAGGTGATGCACTACGCCTCATAATGCATAAGCCTGGCAAAAAAATAAAGATCTGTGGAAAGCATTTTCCAGGGCATCTCATTTAAAAATTAATGCCATGGAGATTTCAAACATCCTGTCTGCCGATATACTCGATATCATCTTCGAGGGGCGGAATAAATCCTACGGCGCTTACGAACTACGTAAGTCATACAAACGCCGTTTGTTGCTATCCATTACCGTTATGTTGTCTGTTCTGCTCTTACTGCTTGGTGGCTATCTGTTCGCCAATGGTAATGGCAAAGAGCAGATAGCGAAAGAGATCATTATTCCCGACAATGAGCTAAAGCTTATTGAACATGAAGAAAAAGTAGAGCCGCCACCGCCAATTAAAACACCCCCTCCTCAACAGGTGGAAACAAAACAATTCACCCAGATGAAAATTGTGCCGGATGAAGAAGTGAAGCCCGAGGAAAAGCCCCCTGCTGTGGCTGACCTGGAAGATGTGAAGATCGGAACAGCCAATATAGAAGGACTAAAGGATGAAGGAATTACGGCGCCTCCGAATGATGAGGCTGGTAAAGGAGTTACAGACATCGTTAAGAAAAAGGACGATACTGATTATGGCGCCATCTTTACCAAAGTAGAAGTTGAATCCATGTATCCGGGAGGTGGGCCGGCATGGGCAAGGTTCCTGAATAAGAACCTGGCCAATAACTACCCACAAGATGCTATCGACAATGAAATACAAGGCAAGGTAGAGATCATGTTTATTGTAGATAGTTTGGGCAATGTAAGTAATGTAGAAGCCGTAGCCGGGCCCAAAGAGCTGTGGGATGCTGCTGTGAAAGTGATCAAAAAGAGCGGCAAATGGGAACCTGCTATACAAAATGGCCGTCATGTAAAATCATACAAGCGCCAGCCTATTGTCTTCAAATTGGGTGATGATTAGTTGTTTTTTGTTTTGGATATCCCTTTATCAGTGAACAATCGTTGTACAAACAGCCGGTCAATTTGACTGGCTGTTGTGTTTCAGGTAAGGTATGTTACTTTTGTGCTGCTTTTGGATGCGAATAAGCATATCCATAAAACGAATACAATATGGCAGCAAAGCTTTTGGGATGGGACGATACCATTGTGGCCCTGGCCACACCGCCGGGTATTGGCGCTATTGGGGTGATCAGGATCAGTGGCAGCCGGTCGTTTGAGATCATCAACCAGCTATTTCCTTCCAAAGACCTGCAGCAGCAGCCATCCCATACCCTGCATGTAGGCTACCTCAAAGAAGGAGCAAAAGTGCTGGACGAGGTGGTGGTGTCACTGTTCAAAGGCCCACGCTCCTATACAGGGGAAGATGTAATTGAAATATCCTGTCACGGTTCCCCTTATGTACAACAACAGGTGATCCAGGCCTGTGTACACCTGGGAGCCCGCCTGGCCAAACCGGGAGAATTTACCCAGCGTGCTTTCTTACAGGGCAAGCTGGATCTTACCCAGGCAGAAGCTGTAGCTGATCTGATAGCTAGTAATACAGAAGCATCACGCAAAGCAGCCCTTCACAATATCCGGGGCGGGTTCTCTGAAGTGCTGAAGCAGTTAAGGGATCAACTATTATCCTTCTCGGCCCTGATAGAGCTGGAGCTTGATTTTTCACAGGAGGATGTCGAGTTTGCAGACCGTACCAGGTTTTATGCACTCATCCGTGAAGCCCGGGAAGCTGTAGAACGCCTGCTGCATTCCTTTAAACTGGGCAACGTGATCAAAAATGGGGTGCAGGTAGCCATTATAGGAAAACCCAATGCCGGGAAATCTACCCTGTTAAATGCCCTCCTGAATGAGAACCGCGCTATTGTAAGCGAAATAGCGGGCACCACCCGCGATACCATTGAAGAGATACTAAACATCGACGGTATCCTGTTCAGGTTGGTAGATACTGCCGGTATCCGGGAGCATACCAGCGATATTATTGAAAGCATAGGTGTGGAGAGAAGTCTGGCCAAGATGAAACAGGCCGATGTGGTGATCTATATGTTTGACGTCAACACTACCACCATACCCGAACTGGAAGCCGTAAAGCATGATCTTGACCGTCAGCAGATCAAATATCTCCTGGTGGGAAATAAAAGCGACCTGGCCAATGACCTCATCCGAAACTCCTTCGATGCACGTGCTACCATCCTGTTTATTGCCGCCAAAGAAAATCAGCATGTAGAAGTCTTGAAAGAGCGCCTGGTAGATATGGTGCTGCAGGGAAAACTTCAAACTGAAGATACGGTGGTCACCAATGCCCGTCATTATCATGCCTTGCAGGAAGTGCTGAAATCATTACAAGATATCCATGCCGGTCTTGATAATAATATTCCCGGCGACCTGCTGGCGCTGGACATACGCCGTTGCTTACACTATCTGGGTGAGATCACTGGTGAGATTTCGACAGAAGATCAATTGGATTATATATTCAGTAAATTTTGTATTGGCAAGTAAGCCCTTTTTTTATAGCTTTTATGCAACTCTGGCCATCACCACTTTGATGAAACAAAGTATCAGGGAATTAAGCGGACAGTTAGAAGCGTAAATTTAAACGGCCCCTTTGACAGTAAATATGAGAAAGCTAACAATCACGATATCGATTTTCCTTTTGCTTGGATGCACTAAAGGAGTTTGGGTAACTAAAACTACTTATCGCCCTAAGCATCCGAAGTTTTCTATATTAAAGGATCCATTTAAAGGGAATGAATTGATCGATAATAAGGTTATCTATGTTTCTACCAAAAGGTTCTTTAACTACGATGGTAAGGTAATAATTGGCTATATGGGGTTTTTAGCTGATGGGAGAATGATCATTGGTAGCACCAATGAAAACGAGATGGATCAAACATTAAATGAAAAGAACTCCTTTACCACAGCTTCGGCGGTCGGCTATTATAACACTACCGGAAATACCATTAAGATGGAGTATTTTCTTGCGGGCGAGGGAGGGTATTATGAAACAAGAGAAGGAATGGTCAGAAAGGATACCATCATTATCGTTGACAAGTTTCCCATGCTATTTAAAAAAGATATCAGGTATGACACTTTGGTGAGATCCAGGTTTCATTTAAGCGGGCAATAATAGAAAAGCCCCGACTTTCGGGGCCTTCTTCTTATTTTATATTAGTTATGCTGCAATGACATTCAAATGTACAGCTGGTCCTACCTGCCATTGGCCCTCAGCACCACAATATCTTTCTTTACCGCATCATCATAAGTCTTCTTGATGATATAATGCCAGCCTTTTTCGGACACATCCACAAAGAAGATGGCTCCCTTCGTATTTTTGGCCACTGCATCCTGAACCTCCTTGGGAAACATCAGCTCACCAAAAAACCAGTCCGTATCGCCCTTGGTGGTATTACCATCCATGGTATATTCATCAGACAACTTATCAAAAGAGACCCCGGAATTTGCCTTTTGAACAATTATCTTTTTCAGGCTGTCTACCTGGGAATTGGTCAGGGAACCTCCATCCAGGAAGATATACTGTGCACGGTATTGTACCGACTCCGTAGCTTCCACTACTTTATAAGTAACGTATCCTACAGAAAATACATCCCCCTTTTTTTGACGCAGCAAACGCTTTTCGATCAGGGCAGAGTCTTTGCCAGCTGATAATTTGAGAATAGTAGGCTTCAACTCAGGATGCGCATCAATGTATTTTTGCGCCTGATCAAGCGTAGTGATCTTCTGAAAATCCTCGTACACCGTTTTTTGGGCAAACACCGGCACTGCAAAGAGCATTAATAAACCCCAAAGGCCATTTTTCATGATTAATAGTTTTTTGTCCATTGTCCAGAATAACTGATTCCCCCGCTTTTTGTTCAGGCGGAGACCGTACATTTTGAAGATACTATTTTTTCATAATATCCCCACCAATACAGTATCCCCTATTATGCAACGAAATGTTAATTACAGGGTAAGTATCAACGAATTATTGATCCAGTTCTTAAGACAGGATTTTTCCGGCAGGCGTTGTATGCCGGGTGAAATATGCCTGGAAAGCCGACAGCCCACTTCACAATTTCTTCATATCCACTGCTCTCAATTTAATATTAAGGAAATACTGCACCGGTAGTTTTGCCGCAAATACGGGAAAATGCCAAAACAACTACTATTTGTATGCACATTAGTGCTATGCTTCATTTTAGGTACTGGAACGGCCCACGCTCAAACTACCCAGGCCTCCTTCACCGGTAAAATCACCGACACCGGGAATAACCCATTGGCCAAAGCCAGCGTACTCGTGAAAAATGAATCCACAGGTTTTACAGCTACCACAGCTACCAACGCCAAAGGAGATTATGTATTCAAAGAACTTCCCTTGGGAGGTCCTTATTACGTACAGGTCACCTTTGTTGGATTTGCCGAGCAAAAAAGGCCAGGATTCAACCTTAGCCAGGGCGATGTGGTAACAGTAAATTTTGTACTGCAAAATACTGCCAAAGAAATCACAGCGGTGACTGTTACCGCTACCAACAATCGCACAAAAGGAAAGATCGAAAACCTGGGGGCTGCTACGGCCGTTTCTTCCAGGTTAATGACACGGATGCCCATCAACGGAAGAAACTTTTCGAGCTTAATGGATCTTTCTCCTTTGAGCAGGGGTGGCAATATCTCAGGTCAATTAGGTTCTTCCACCAATTATACCATCGATGGCATGAATGCCAAGAACCCCACTTCAGCAGGGGCTACCACCAGCCGGAGTGGTGCTCCCTACAGCATATCTATTGAAGCTGTTCGTGAATTTAAAGTGGTGACCAATCAATACGACGTAACCTATGGCCGCAGCGGCGGTGGTACCGTGAGTGCCGTTACCAAATCAGGTACCAATACCCTCACTGGTTCCGTCTTTGGTTATGGACGGGCTGATTGGCTCGCAAGCCCTTACGATATCAGGGGTAACAAAAGAAGCAATGATTATTCGACCTATCAATATGGTTTTTCGCTGGGTGGCCCGATCATTAAAGACAAGCTGCATTTTTTCTTAGCCTGGGACCATCAACAGGATCTACGCTCTCTTGTGATTGCCGATATCCAATCTCCGGTGGATGAAAACCGCTTTAATATTACAAAGGTGATCCTTGATTCTGTAGTGAAGATCGCCCGGGATAAATATGGTGTTTCTAAAACACAGCCTCAGTATGGGTCATTCGATAAGAAGCGGAACTCTGATGCTGCCTTCCTGCGTCTGGACTGGCAGATCAACAGAAAGAATTTATTGACCATCCGCAACAACCTCACCAATGATGTCAATAAGTTGGGCCTCGTAGACAATACTGCTATCAACTTGTACGAATCTACCGGTAATGACTTCAACTTCGACAATAGCTTTTTGGCTACCCTTCGTTCATCTATCAATTCAAAATTGACCAACGAACTGAAGGTGCAGCATCTGTACACTTACCAAAGCAGTGAACCAGGCGATGCCTTGCCCGGCGCCAATATTCCAAGGGCTATTGTGGAGCGCGTGGTATCTAATATTGGCGGAGCCAATCGTACAACCAATGTGCAAATAGGCGGTCACCGCTTTGCTCAGGAATGGTTCAAGAACAACGTATTCCAACTGGTCAATAACCTCTATTACAATACCAATACGATCAGGTATACTTTCGGGGCGGACTTCATGTACACACATTCCCGTTCTAAATACGGAAGTGAAGTGAATGGTCGTTTCCATTACGACAGTATCCAGAACTTCCTGAACAATAAACCTTACCGTTATTTCAGGGAAGTACCATTAATGGATGATAACAGTGTGACATCGAATATTTACAACATTGGTTTATACGGTCAATTACAAACCAGGCTGGCCAAAGGTGTAGAAGTAACACTCGGATTGCGCATGGATTATGCCCATTATCCTACTTCTCCTTTCAATCAACTGGTGTATGATGAGCTGGGACTTCGTACCGACAACAAACTGCAATCCTTTATTGTGCAGCCCCGCTTTCAATTGACCTGGGATGTACAGGAAAAACATACTGATTATGTGCGGATAGGCGGCGGTGTGTTTGCCTCCGATCTCAATAACTATATGGTCATCAATAACCTCACCTTTGATGGAAAGCACCTGGGCACCGTTGATGTGCGAAGCCCGAATATTCCTGTGCCAGATTTTATCGGCTATCGGAATAATCCAGGTCTAACACCTACATTGGCAGCTTTTCAGGTACCTACCATCAATACCAACGGACCTGATGTGAAGGTCCCTGTTGTATATAAAGCAAACATTTCTTATACCCGCTTCATTACAGAGAAGTTGAAAGTGGGTGTAACAGGTTATATGACATTGGGCAGAAACAACTACCTGTATGTTGACCGGAACATGTCTGTAACACCTTATTTCAAATTGGCTAACGAAGATAACCGCGGTGTATTTGTTCCATTGGCATCCATGCCCGCCAGCGGAGCAGGGGATTGGCAGCAAGGACGTATCAGTAATAAATTGGGAAGGGTATTGGAGCTGAACAGTGATGGAAAGGTAAACCAGTTTGCTGTAGTGGCAGATGTTTCCTGGCAGTACTTTAGGGATGGTGAAGTATCCTTAAGCTATACCTGGAATGACGCCAAAGACAATATATCCTTCAATGGTAATGTGGCCAATTCCTCTACCTTATCCCTGCCAGTGAAAGATGATCCAAGAAATGTAAGTAACATCACCTATTCTGATAACCAGTTCCGTCATAAAGTGGTATTCTATGCTACTTCTCCTACCTTCTGGGGTATCAGTGCGGGGATTCGTTATTCTGGAATCGGGGGTACACGATACAGCCTGCTTTCCGGCGTAAACAGCAATGCTGATTTCGTAGCAGGACAAAATGACCTGGCCTATATATTTGATATTAAAGGAGCTGGTACTTCTGCTGATGTGGCAAAAGGGTTACAGGCCATTCTGGATAATCCCGCTGCCAGCCAAAGCATTAAAGATTATATCACCAGGTATTCCGGCAAGATGGCTGAAAGAAATGGTGGTGTGAATGGTTTCTATGGCATCTTCGATCTCCGCGTGAGTAAGAAAATAGCTTTTACAAAGAACAAGCAGCATGGCCTGGAAATCTCTGCTGATATCTTCAACGTAGCCAACCTCCTCAAGAAAGGGGAAGGAGCTTACAAGACACTCGGTACGCAGGCATTGTTTAACAGCAAAGGATTTGACGCCGCCAATCAGCGCTTTAATTATGGTGTGAACACAGCAGGTGTTGTAACACCTTCCGGCGATCCTTACCAGATTCAGATTGGATTCAGGTATAGTTTCTAAAGAATACGTATTTTAGTATAGGGTGTATCTAAAATAGATACACCCTTTTTTATTGACTACAAAACAAAGTAGACCATGAAGGCAATAGGAAATACACCCTTAATTAAATTAGAGCGGCTGTCTGAACCAGGCTGTGCCGACATATATGTAAAGTATGAGGGCGCCAATCCCACAGGCAGCATGAAAGACCGGATGGCCCTTTCTATGATTGAAGGAGCAGAGCAAAGGGGTGAACTCAAACCCGGAGGAAGAGTGGTAGAATACACCGGAGGAAGCACCGGCGGTTCGCTGGCCATGGTATGCGCCAATAAAGGTTACCAGGCCCATTTTGTATCGTCCAATGCTTTTTCTGAAGAAAAGTTACAAACCATGCGGGCATTTGGCGCCCACCTGGAATTAATTACCAGTGAAGATGGTAAAATAACCGCCAAACTGATCGATACGATGATAGCAAGGGCCCGGGAATTAAGCAAGGCACCTAATACCTTCTGGACTGATCAGTTCAATAATGTGGACAACAGGAATGCTTATCACGGCATGGCAAAGGAGATATTGGCTGCTCTTGACAATCAAATTGATGAATTTATAACGGGGGTAGGTACTGGCGGTAGTTTTTCCGGTAATGCAGAAGTATTTAAAACAGCCATACCCCATTGCCGGTGTATTGCCATTGAGCCGTTTAATGTAAGGGCGCTTTCTGGCGGCAATATATCGGGATCGCACAGGTTGGAAGGTATCGGGAGTGGATTTGTACCTGCTATATGCCGACTGGACCTGGCTGATGAAATAATTCCGGTAACAGATGAAGATGCAATCGATACTGCCAGGAAACTGGCCAGGCAGGAAGGCATATTTGGCGGTACTACTTCCGGTGCTAATGTGTGGGCAGCTATTCAAAGAGCCCGGATCATCGAACCCGGAAAGAAGATCGTTACCCTGATTGTTGATTCAGGTTTAAAATACCTCAATGGTCAACTGTATCGATAAAGACAGTGAATCCCATGCTGTATTCAGGCCTGGCATAGATCAGGTAACCACAACATTACCTCAACATGATTGGCTGAAATGGTAATATACCACAACAATACCTCAACTACCCTGCTGCGAACCTACATCATAAGGGAAGCAATACCTGGGGATATCTCCTTGGAAGAGAAGTGCTGCTTCTGATTATCAGTTGTTTAAAGTCGTTTATAATACCCTTCAGTTCGGATACCCTATAGTGTGGGGTACTTCATTATTTACTTTTGTGCTGTAGTGGTAAAACAGTACCCCCATTTGCCTATAGCTGACTATTTAGGTCTAATTTATTGAATAGAATACCTATGATTTATTCAATCAAAATAAACCTTTCCAACTATGCAAACGAGTATGCTTTTGCCTTTCAAATGGGTACATTTCCGCAAGTTAAGAACATGCCTGTCAGTCCTGGTCATGTTGGCCATGGTCACTGGCAACGTGCAGGGGCAGTTGCCGGCCGGTTTTACCGCTGCCAAATTAACAGGAGACGTTATTAATGAAGCCACCGCCATGGTGCATGCGCCAGATGGCAGGATCTTTATGGCAGAACGATCAGGCAGGGTAAAAGCCTGGCAAAACGGAACAGTGACTACCGTGCACACTGTTACTACCACCACGGCTTCTGAGCAGGGGTTGCTGGGTATCACCCTCCACCCGCAATTCGCATCCAACGGTAAATGTTACATCTTTTACACCAATCCGGGTATGACACGCCACTACCTGGACATTATTGTGATCAATGCTGCCAACGCGGTAACTTCTGTTACCCGGGTCATGGAATTCGATCCTATTATTAATGGTTTTCACAATGGGGGAGCGCTATTGTTCAAGGGCAGCCTGTTGTACATTGCCATTGGAGAAAGTAATTCATCTGCTGAATCGCCTAAACTGGATACTTACCGGGGTAAAATACTCCGGCTGCTGGAAGATGGTCAGCCCGCCCCCGGTAATCCTTATTATAACGAGGCTGGCGCTTCCCGCCAGAAGAGGAGCATCTGGGCCATTGGTATGAGAAACCCCTGGCGCATGAGCCTCGACCCCGTATCACAGAAATTATTTGTGATCGATGTAGGTGGTAATCACGAAGAGATCAATGATGTTACCAGTCCCGATCCTGCCAAAAACTATAATTATGGTTGGGACCAGAATGGCCGTTCAGGCCCTGAACAACCGGCTACTACCATTCTGGCTGCTTTTTCATATCCCCATAGCGGATGGGGTTGCGCTATTACAACGGGTATTTTCTTTAATCCCGCTACTACCAATTATCCGGCGGCCTATCGCAACCGGTTTTATTTTTCCGATTGGTGTTCACAATGGTATAGAAGTGTGGATGCTACCAATCCGGGAGCAGGGCACCAGGTATTTTCAGCCAGTGGGTTTGGTTCCGTATTGGGCACCAGCGTAGGTATAGATGGAAATATCTATTACATTAAATACAATACTACCGGTAGCCTTTGGCGTATAGAATACAATAGCAACCAGGCCCCGGCAATTGTAAATCACCCGGCCAGTAAAACAGTAGTAGCGCAAGACCCTGTTACTTTTTCAGTAACGGCTTCTGGTGCTGTGCCGCTTACCTACCAATGGCAAAAGAACAATGTGAATATTGCCGGCGCTACAGGCAGTACTTATTCCATTGCACAAACGGCAGCCGGAGATGCCGGCAACTACCGTTGTGTGGTGACCAATTCAGCCGGAACTGCTACCAGCAATCAGGCAGTCCTAACCGTGCAGCCATTCAATGCACGACCTGTCGCTGATATTCTAACACCTACCGGATCACTCACCTGGAGTGTGTTGGATGTAGTGAATTTTTCAGGCAATGCCACCGATGCAGAAGATGGTGTGCTGCCTCCATCTGCTTATCAATGGGAAGTGCGTTTCTTCCACAGGGATAATGCTGCCAGCGAACATTGGCACCCTGGGCCGGTCGTACCTGGCGGTATTAAAACAGGCAGCTTTGTTGCTGACAATGGTGGTGAGTCTTCCCCCAATATCTGGTTCAGGATCTTACTCACAGTAACCGACTCACAAGGTCGTACCGGTATAGATTCTGTAGATATTCAACCCAATAAGGTCACCCTTACTGCCGATGCTAATGTGCAAGGCCTTAAGTTGGTGTTGGGCTCGGAAGTGGTAACACCATTTTCCAAAACTTTTGTGGTGAATGCCCTCTTCAACCTGCAGGCTACTACTCCGCAGGTATTGGGAAGTAACAACTATACTTTTTCGTCATGGGATCATGGTGGAGCTGCCAGTCAATCACTTCGGGTGCCTGCTGTCAATACCACGTATAAAGCCAATTATACTTTGAGCGGATCAACACAGAATCCGTATACAGGTACGCCCATTGCGTTGCCTGGCAGGGTGGAGGTGGAAGATTTTGATACAGGTGGGGAAGGGATCGCTTACCACGATGCAACCACTGGCAATTCCGGCAATGCCTACCGGACCACCGAAAATGTAGATCTGCAGGCTTGTTCTGAAGGTGGATTCAATTACAGTTATGCCGCCATCGGAGAATGGCTGGAATATACCGTAAATGTTACCACGCCGGGTGTCTACACCCTTTCTGCCAGGGTAGCAACACCCAATGCCGGTAAAACATTCCATGTAGAACTGGATGCCCAGAATATTTCAGGCACCATTGCTGTACCCAATACCGGTGGTTTCCAAACCTGGCAAACTGTTACAGTAACGACGCCAGCTCTTACAACCGGCGTAAAAGTGTTGCGCATTTACATAGAGTCAACCAGCTTTAATATCAATTACCTCCACTTTACAGCCGATCAGACACCACCTCCAGGAAAAGCGATTCCCGGTATCATTCAGGCCGAAGCATTTGATGCTATGAATGGTATACAAACTGAAGGAACCGCTGATATAGGCGGCGGCCAGAATGTGGGCTTTGTTGATCCGGGCGATTGGCTCGATTACCAGGTCAATGTAGCTACTGCAGGAACATATACTGTGGATGTGCGGGTATCAAGCGTTCCCGGCGGACAATTACAATTGCGCTCAGGTGCTACTGTTCTGGCCACTATAAATGTGGCGGCTACCGGTGGCTGGCAAACCTGGACAACATTAAGTACAACCCTCACCCTTGCTGCTGGTGCACAAACCATCCGTATTTATGATGCAACAGGCAAGTGGAATTTCAACTGGATGGAATTCAAAACAGGAAGCGGGGCCAGGATCGTAGGAAACAGTAACAGGCCGGCAGTCAAAGCAGGAGAGGACAATACTGCTGCGGAAGAAATAACGTATAAGATATATCCCAACCCGGTCAGCAGAACCCTCACCATTGGAAATATTAAAAATGATGCAATTTTTAATGTAATCAATATCAGCAGTGGGCAGGCCACCAAACTGAAATCCAACAACGGTGTATTGGATGTAAGCAGGTTGTCGCCGGGAACCTATACTATTGAGTTTTACGATAATCAACAATTGATCAGACGAAAGTTTATTAAACTGTAATAACAAAGAAAGGGGCCGAAAGGTCCCTTTCTTATTTTAAATATTGGTGTCATTTCTTACCTTTCAGGGTATGAAAAAATTGATCCTCCTCCTTTTAATAACAGGCTCCCTATATGCACACGCTCAACAAGCTTATGTTACAGAAAAGGATGTCCACTACTATGCTGATTCGATCAATAAAAAAGATTCCTATATAGCCTCACAATGCACTTTGGATATCTATTATCCTAAAGGCGCCACCAACTATGCCACCATTGTTTGGTTTCATGGGGGCGGGCTTACCGGTGGCAATAAGGCGATACCCAAAGCATTAATGGATAAAGGATATGCCATTGTATCCGTGGAGTATCGATTTTCCCCGAAAGCCACGGCGCCGGCGTATATAGAGGATGCAGCAGCAGCTGTAGCCTGGGTGTATCAGCATATTGGCCATTATGGGGGCAATACGAACCTGATCTTTTTATCCGGCCATTCAGCCGGGGGCTACCTCGACATGATGATCACCCTGGATAAAAAGTATTTAAAGAAATACAATATTGATGCGAACAGCATTGCCGGCATCATTCCTTTCAGCGGGCAGGCTATCACACACTATACCGTACGCAAGGAGCAAGGCATCAAAGATACCCAGCCCACGATCGATCAGTATGCACCACTCTATCATGTAAGGGCCGATGCGCCACCTATGTTGCTGATCACCGGCGACCGCGAAATGGAATTGTTAGGCAGGTATGAAGAAAATGCCTACCTGAATCGCATGATGCAACTGGCCGGGCATAAAAATACCAGGCTCTATGAATTGGATGGTTTTGGTCATGGCAATATGCCCGAAGGCGCATTCCCCTTGCTGCTGAGCGAAGTGGCTGCTATTGTAAAGAAAAAGGCAGTTAAGTAATTATCACTACAATATCCCTCCAATGATCGTCAAATCGTAATGATCGCCTGATTAGATATTCCAGGCATTGTCTGTAGTGAACTTTAGATAAACCGTATCCCCCTTGTCAAGCGTGGAGCCAGGTACTCTCACGGTAATCTTATTTTTCCCTGCCAGCACTATTGCTTCATAATAACTTCCATAGAAAAGTATCTCTTTTACAGTACCTTCCAAACCTTCTCCTGCCTTCATTGAAAATATTATGTCTTCCGGGCGAAGGAATAGCTTCTTATTGTGCTTACCAGTTGAGGGGACGCCAGCCAATAGGTTGATTATTGAAGGACTTAACAGGTTGTAAGTTCCAAAAAGACCTGCCGTGTATTCATCAACGGGTTGCCGGTAGATCTGTTGAGGTGATCCCTGTTGAATGACCTGCCCGTCCTTCATCACCAGTATTTCATCAGCCCAGGAGAGCGTATCCAGTGGATCATGGGAAATCATAATACAGGTGATCTTTAACTTGGCACCGATATCCCGGATAATAGATTTAAGCAGTTTCTTATGCACCATATCCGTATTGGAAAATGGCTCATCGAGCAGCAACAGCCTGGGTGAGGTGATGAGCAATTTGGCCAGTGCGATCCGTTGCTTTTCTCCCCCTGATAGCTGGTTGGTCCTCCTTTTGAGCAGGTGGTTGATCTGGCATACTTCATACAAATGAGCGGCTGCTTCATCCGATAGGAGATTGGCATATTCCAGCACCTGTTCCACCCTTAAGTTATTGGGCAATTCAAAATGTTGCGAGAGGTAAACGATGCCGGGTTGCCCGGGTATCAGCTTATCAGCAGGGCCCAATATCTTTTTCCCCTCAAACAATACCTCGCCCGCATCCGATTCTACCAGACCGGCAATGATCTTCAATAAAGTGCTTTTGCCTGAGCCTGTTTCTCCGGCTATGGCAATCTTTTGGAACTTCTGCTGGTTGAAATGGATGTTCTTAAGCTCAAAACCTCTTTCGTCTTTTTTAGCAATGCCGGATACTGTTAATAGGTACATGTCGGGAAAGGGGCATTTACCCCGGGATGTCAAAAGTAAGCATTAGACAACAATTCGATTTTATCCCTATTTTTATCTAATAAACCACCCTGGTATGACAGCAAAATCCGTGTTTCCAAGGCTCTTAGTGCTCAATAGCGCAATACTTTCCCTGCTTGTGCTGATCGGTTGTCAGAAAGAGAAATCATTTGAGTCCGGTAATGGAGGAGGAATGGGATCTGGTGGTACTTCCGTTTTTACCCTGGTGCCTGCCGGGGGTAATTGTTCCGATGCTATGACAACCGGTACTTTTGTAGCAGGAACTGCGGTACTGGCTACTGACTTTGTAATTGTAACTGTAGATGTAACCAAGGTCGGCACCTGGAGCTATAATACCGGTACTGTCAATGGCTTATCCTTTAGCGGGTCAGGTACTTTTACTGCTACAGGCAACCAGCCTATTGCCCTGCAGGCCTCAGGCACACCAACGGCAGCAGAGAATACTACTTTCCCCTTGAATATAGGCGGTGTTAGCTGCAATTTTGCAATTATTGTAAATCCTGTTAGTGGCAACCCGGCTCCCGGCGATCCTTATTATAAAGCCACTATCGCGGGCGTCAATTATATGGAGAGCGTAACCGCTACCAATGATTATGAAGCCGGCTTTAGTCTGGGAGGTGTGGATGATGTAATTATCGGCGCCAGCATTAACTATTCAGGAGCCACCCTTCCTGCCGGCTATACTACAATGGGTGTTGAAACCGGCATCAAGCATGGGTATTATAACGCTACCGACGCACAATTCAAGGCTTATTTCACAGTAGGCACACAGGCTTTTACGCCACCCGCCCCTGCTGACAGGCCCTTTGATAACGGTGATGGTTTTGTCATTTACTGGACCGACAAGCAAGGAAATAGCTGGACCTCCTCCCATCCCACCCAAAGCCAGCCTGCTGGCAGCAGTTTTAAAATTTTGAGTGTGGAAGATGGAACTGATCTTGCAGGCACTTATTACGTAAAAGTAAAAATGCAGTTTAATTGCACCCTCTACAAAGTAGGTGGTACTGAAACCGTTACCCTTACCAATGGTGAAATGTTGGGCTTCTTCGGTAAGATTTAGTGGTAATCCAAAGCTATTTCAGTATTACTTTCTTCCCTGTCCGGGCCGATTCTTTCGCGGCTTCCAGGATCTTTACTACCGTAAGATTATTGGGTAATGCATAAAGGCCGTCGGGTGCTACCTGTATTTTCCCTTGTATCACAGCTGCCAGGTATTTAAAAGGATCTTCATATACGGCAATGTCGTCTGCAGTCACCCGGCGATTAGTGACCGTATTGCCCTGTCTTAAAACCAACGTTTTGCTGTCGGGTGCAAAAATGTATCCCTTATCGCCATATACTTCCATGTCCTTACGATTATAGGGCCAGTTCCAGGAAGCCTGTATAATGCATTGTGCATTGGGATAATCCACAATGATCGTGGCGTCATCATCTACTTTGGGATAGATCTGCGGTTTGTATTGCCGGGTCACAGCCGTTACTGCTATCGGTTGCTGCCCTTTCATCAGGTGCGTCATCAGGTTGGCGCCATAACAGCCAAAGTCAACCAGCGCGCCGGCGCCATTCAATACAGGATCAGTAAGCCAGGCCAGGAACTCGGGGCTACAGCCTATTTCTTTAGGGCCCTGGTGCCCATCATGGATAACTGCCTTGCGTATCTGTCCCGTATAATTGCTGTCCAATGCCAGCTGGAATGTTTTCGCTACCGAGGGATACCAGCTCGTTTCGTAGTTGGTAAGCAGGTAAATATGATATTTCCGTGCCAGCGAATCCATCTTGCGCGCATGCGCCACACTGACTGCCAGCGGTTTTTCTACCATCACATGTATACCCCGGGGTGCACAGGCTTCTACAACTTCCAGGTGACTATAGATGGAACCAAAAGCTAATACCGCCTGCGGTTTCACAGCATCCAGCATTTTACCAAGGTCCGAATAAATGATAGAAGGGGAGAATCCATATTTTTGGGCATAGCGGTTGGCCAACGCAGTATCTTTTTCATACACACCGGCAAGTTGTATACTTTCTTTGTCTTTATAGTTGAGTATCCAGGTAGAATGCCCGTGGGCTACACCGGCTACAGCTACTCTTAATGATTGTGCAAAAGTGGAAAGGCTGCAGCTTATGAACAATAAAAGGATGAGTGTTCGCATACCTAAATATAGGAGATTTTTGCAGCACAAAGCCGCCTGTTAAATTTAATAACAGGCGGCTTCTTTCATTTTCTTCAGGATCATTTTCCTATGCATTCATCACCTGCAAAGCCTCGGCAGGGGAAGACAGGAAGAGTTTATAGAAATCGGCAGTACCGCCTACATGAATTTCATATTCATCATGTTGAAGTGCATTGACCAGCGCATCGGCTACGGCTGAAGGGGGGATGCCCTTGCTGCCACCTATACCTTCTGAAAATTCAGTATCTACCAGGGGAGGCATTAGTTCAAATACTTTCACTTTGGATGTCTTTTCCAGGGCAATACGTAATGACTGCGAATAAGAGTGCAGAGCTGCCTTGCTGGCGCTATAGGAAGAGATAGCGGCGTTAGGTGCAAACGTCACAATAGAAGATACGTTAACGATCGCTGCATCGGGTTGTTTTTGCAACAACGGCAGTAATTTTTCATTGAGCCTGATCACTGAAAGATAATTGGTATGCAATTCGTCGGCTGCTTTGTCATAAGCGCCTACACCATTTTCAGACAGCGAGTAAAGATGGGCACGACCGGCATTATTGATCACAATGTTCAGTTGGGGAAAATCCTTCTGGAGCTTTGCTACCAGGTCGTTTACATCCTGTTCACTGGCTACGTCAGATACGATGCCTGTTGCATTTTTCAATTGTGCCAGTGCTTTTTGCAGGCGCTCTTTATTCCGGCCGGTAATAATAACATGGTTACCTTTTTCTGTAAGTTGTTTGGCGATTGCCAATCCGATACCGGCAGAACCGCCGGTGATCAATACTGTGTTGTTAATGAGTTTCATTGTTTAATTTTTTTATATTGTTAATATACCGATCGGTATATGATGGTGCAAAAAAAAGGGTATCAGGGAAGCGCTATATTATTGACCAGGTCTTTTACTGTTTCCAATACGGAATCCAGATAATTGGGTTTATGAGTCGATTTGCCCAGCAAAATCCCTCCTTCGATCAGGGCCATGATAGCAAGAGCTGTTTTTTCTGCCTGCGTATCTTTTTTGAATTCCTTTGCTGCAATGCCCTGGTTAATGATATTCTCGAGATCTTTTTTCCAATCTATGAGTGCTTTGTTTACTTTCTTTCTTAATGGCTCAAACGTATCATCCGCCTCTGTTCCTGCATTCAGTATCGGACAGCCTCCTTCGGGAAACCGGTGGTTTTGTGTACTGCCGAAGATTGTTGCATGTAAAAGCAGCTTCTCCTTATTGTTGGTCGCCTTGCTTAATTGTTCTGCTATGATCTTATCCCTGCAGGCTACATTGTAATCAAACACTGCCAGCGCTACTTCTTCTTTATTTTCAAAATTGCCATAAATGCTTCCTTTCGTAAGCTTGGTAGCTTCGGTAAGGTCCGACATAGAAGTGCCCGCATACCCCTTGGTATTAAAGATGCCGGCGGTGGTTTCTATAATGAACCGGCGGGTTTCTTCTGATCGTGGCGTGAACTTCATGATGCAAATATACCGATCGGTATATGATGGCGCCAAATATTCCGGTTAATATTTTTTTAAGGGTTTGTTAAGATCTGGAAAGTATATTTATGTGGCTTCCTTGCATAAACCGCCAAACATGTTGATAGAGAGAGGTATTACGTTATTATTAGCCATTGGGATTGCTGCCGGTACATCGGCACAGGTAAAAACGCCTGCCGACTATGTAAACCCATTTATTGGCGCCAGTACCAGTATGGCCAAGGCGGGCTCCTATCACGGATTGGGTAAAACCTTCCCTGGTGCTGCTACTCCCTTTGGACTGGTACAACTGAGCCCTAATACCATTACCGGCGGTGATAATGGCAGCGGCTATAGTTATGAGCATGAATACATAGAAGGATTTGCTTTTACGCAAATGAGTGGTGTGGGCTGGTATGGCGACCTGGGCAATTTCCTGGTTATGCCCACCACAGGAGCTTTGCAGATGGTAGCTGGCCGTCATCCCCGCTTGGGCAAAGGATATCGCTCTCATTACGATAAAGGGACTGAAACAGCACAGGCAGGTTATTATGCCGCAACCTTAACTGACTACAAAGTGCGTGCTGAAGCTACTGCCATGCCCAGGAGTGGTATGTTGCGGTTTACTTTTCCGCAACAGGCACAATCACGTATTCAAATAGACCTCGCAAGAAGGGTAGGCGGCACCTCTACCGAACAATACATACAGGTTGTAGATAAATACACCATCCGTGGATGGATGAAATGTACGCCCGATGGTGGTGGCTGGGGCAATGGCAGCGGTAAAGCCGATTACACCGTTTACTTCTATGCGCAGTTTAGTAAACCGCTGGTTAATTATGGGGCCTGGCGCGCTAACATTCCCGTAGGGCAATCGCGCAGATTAGGAGATATTGAGCAGGAGCATTATGATTCTCTGATCCTTGGATCAGCGTTGATCAAAAACTTTAAAGAGGTACAGGGAAAGCACCTGGGATTTTATACCGAGTTCGGTACCAAGACCAACGAGGTTGTATTGATGAAGGCCGGCATTTCATTTGTGAGTATGGATGGCGCCGCCCTCAACCTGAAGACAGATATTGCTCACTGGGATTTTACTAAAATAAAGCAGGCAGCAAAGCAACTGTGGAATAAAGAGCTGTCTAAAATGCAGGTAACAGGTGGTACGGAAGATGAGAAGACGGTGTTCTATACTGCCTTGTATCATAGCTTGATCGATCCCCGCAATGTGGCCGATACCGATGGGAAATATCGCGGCGGCGATGGGAACATCCATACTGTAAGCCATTTTATCAGAAGATCCGTGTTCAGTGGTTGGGATGTTTTCAGAAGTGAGATGCCCTTGCAAACCATTATCAATCCTGCATTGGTGAATGATGTGATCAATTCATTGGTAACATTGGCGGCAGAAACTGGCAAAGGCTACCTGGAACGATGGGAACTGCTGAATGCCTACAGCGGTTGCATGTTGGGCAATCCGGCCGTAGTGGTGATCACAGACGCTTATAACAAAGGCATCCGGAATTTTGATATCAACAATGCCTATACCTTTTCCCGTAATTCTGTAGAGAAGTTTGGCAATGGTACCTTGGGGTATTCTACCGATATCTCGCGTACATTGGAACATGCTTATAGCGAATGGTGCATGGCGCAGCTGGCAGATAGCCTGCACCAGCCCGATGATGCTCAGTTGTATGGTAAAAGAGCAAAAAGCTATGTCAATACCTTTGATAAGGAAAAAGGTTGGTTCCGTCCCCGCAATGCAGATGGCACCTGGCGCGATTGGCCACAGCAAGGTCGCCTGCAACAGGATTATGGAACTACAGAAAGCAATCCTTACCAGCAGGGATGGTTTGTGCCCCATGATGTGCCAGGAATGGTGGAACTAATGGGAGGCCGGGAGAAAGTGTTGGTCGACCTGACAAGTTTTTTTGAGAATACCCCTTCGGGTTTTTTGTGGAACAACTATTACAACCATGTGAACGAGCCCGTGCACCATGTTCCTTTCCTGTTCAATCAATTGGGCAAACCCTGGCTCACCCAAAAGTGGAGCAGGATCATCTGTGAAAAGGCTTACCGCAATGGAGTAGAGGGCCTGGTAGGAAATGATGATGTGGGACAAATGTCGGCCTGGTACGTATTGGCAGCGAGTGGTATTCACCCTGTATGTCCTGGCAATCCACGGTACGAGATCACCAGCCCGGTATTTGACAAAGTAGTGATGAATAGTGGTAAAACACCTTATACTCCTGGTAAACCCTTTTCCATCATTGCGATCAATAACGCGCCCGATCATCCTTATATACAATCAGCAAAGCTAAATGGCAAGCCTTATAACAAGTGCTGGCTCCTGCACCGGGATATTATCAATGGTGGTACCCTGGAACTGGTAATGGGTAATGAACCCAATGAGCAGTGGGGCCGCGATTAACGCGATTGTGCTGCTGTATCTATGATCTTCTGTAGATCGGCTGCCAGGGCCGTGGTTATTTCTCCGGGAATGCCTGCGCCTATTGGCTGCCCATCCACTTTCACCACCGGCAGTATGCTTTTGGTGGTGCTGGTAATAAAGGCTTCTTTGGCCCGGTAGATATCATCCAGCGTAATGGGCTTTTCTTCTACCGCATAGCGCCCGGCAGCCAATTGCAATACTTGTTTGCGGATCACTCCCTGCAGTATACGGTGGGCTGGTGTCTTGATCGTATCATCTTTCGTTACGATGAAGAAATTGGAGCGTGGACATTCCGATACCTCATTGTTTTGATGGTACAATACATCCTGGGCCTCCTGTTGTTTTACAAAAGATTGCAGCCATACCGCCATCAGGTAATCAATGCTTTTAGCTGCAGGCAATTGCCGCTGGTGCGGATAAGTTACCAGGCGGATGCCCGTTGTGTGCAGTCCCTTATTGTCTGGTAGCGCTTGTTGTGTAATAATGAGGTTGGGTGTAGTGATGGTATAGCCGTCTGCAGCATAGCCACCTGTAAGCGTAATGCGGATTCCTGAATCCGGCAACTGATTTTGCGCCATCAGTCTATCGAAAAGCACTTTCAGTTCTTCACGGCTGTAGCTTACAGGTAATTGCAGGATGGAAGCCGACTGGTAAAATCTGTCCAGGTGATCTTCCAGGAAAATGGGTGTATGATTGATCGTCTTAAAGAAATCAAAAATGCCATAGCCTCTTTGTATGGCCAGGTCATTAACAGCCAGCGTAGCCTGATTGGCAGGCAGCAATTCATTATTCACAATGGCGTATAGCATAATTACTTTTGAAGGCGGTTATATTTTTTAAACAGCGTGATCACTTTATCTATTGGCAATGCCTCTACTGCGTGTCCTTTGTAGCCGGTGGTATTGGTGGCTGTAAACAAAGAGTTGATAATGGCTTCTTCTGTAGCTTCAATAGCTGCCATAAAGAGCGGTGAGGTTTCCTCGTTGTGCAGCAAACTTACTTGCTGCAGTGGCTGTTTGTAATTGTGCGGAATGCGCAGTGAGTCTGCAGTAGAGAAGGCAATTACATAATCACCACTGCCATTGGAGGCAATGCCGCCCGTTTTGGCCAGTCCCATAAATGCCCTTTTGGCCAATCGTTGCAGGTTGCGTGCATCCAATGGTGCATTCGTAGCCACCACGATCATGCAGGAGCCATCTATATTATTCAGCAATTGATTGCTGAAGGCAAACTTACGCCACTCTTCTCCTACCGGTACGCCATCTATCTGCAATACCCCGCCAAAATTGCTTTGCACCAATACACCCACTGTATAACCTCCCAGGTTGGCAGGTAGCGTACGTGAGGAGGTACCGATACCACCTTTGAATCCAAAACATACTGTTCCGGTGCCTGCTCCCACACAGCCTTCTTTTACCGCACCTGTGTTGGCTTGTTGTATAGCTGTAAGCACATCATTTTTGGTTACGTGCTGTCCGCGAATATCATTGAGCCATCCATCATTGGTTTCACCCACCACAGCATTGACAGATTGAACATTTTCATTGCCCGGTTGCTTCAAGGTATATTCTATCACCGCATTCATGGCCGTAGCCACGCCTAAGGTATTGGTCAATACAACCGGCGTTTCCAGGTTGCCCAGTTCCTGCACCTGCGTGGTGCCAGCCAGCTTGCCAAATCCATTGCCCGTAAACACAGCTGCCGGTACTTTCTGTTGAAAAATATTACCATCATACGGAAGAATAGCTGTCACACCTGTCCTGATAGAGTCGCCTTGGGTAATGGTAGTATGTCCCACTTTTACGCCGGGCACATCCGTAATGGCGTTCCATTTACCGGGTTTCATCACGCCGATGCGGATGCCGTAATCACGGGCACGTTGTTGCGCCTGAACGGCCTGCGAACAGATAATGAGGACAGTAACAGATAGCAGTGTCTTAAGCATAGTAAGGTTTGTAATGGATAAAATTAAGTAAGAAAAGCCAGGCAGGCAAGGCGGCCTGAAAGCATAAAGGCTGCCTCCTGCGAGACAGCCTTTATCGATAAAGTGAAATATTGTTTAGAATCCTCTCTTTTCAGTGGAATTACCATCAGCATCCACTTCTACGATCTCATAGCCCAACCGCTTAAGACCGGGCAGTATGAGGTCTTTATCACCTACCAGCACGATGTTCATTTTATTAACATCGAGGTACTTTTTGCTAATAGCGCCAATGTCTTTGGTAGTGATGGCTTGTTGGATCTTGCTTTGTTGATTTACGTAATCTGCAGAGAGGTTGTACTGCTGCAGGCGGCCGATAAAGGCTGCTTTCTGGATACCTGTTTCATAGTTCCTGGCATCACTTTGCCCGATGGACTTTTTCATGAAAGCCAGTTCGGCTGCAGTAGGTCCGTCAGTTGCATAACCTTTTATTTCTTTCATTACCTCATACAACGCACTGTCTGTTGCGCCTGCTTTAATACCACTGCTGAAGGTGAACAGGCCGGAGTATTTATTGCCGGAGAAACTGCTTCTCGCTCCATAAGTCCATCCCTTGTCTTCGCGCAGGTTAAGATTTACCCGGCTGTTGAAAGCTCCACCCAATATATAATTGGCCAAAGTAGCGCGGTAATAATCGCCCGTAGCATCATATTTTAGTCCCGTAACATAGCCTACCCGGAATTCTGTTTGCGCGGCTTTGGGAACATTCACCAGGTAGATCTTCGTTTTTGCCACCGGTAATGGTGCTGGTGGTGTGGGCAGACTGAAGGACTTCACCGGTAGCTTCGACAGGAAAGCCAGTTTAGGCAGTACCGCAGCTTCTTTGATATCACCTACGATCACCACCTTTCCGTCTTCTGCGGTGATGTAGTTATCGTAATAGCGCTGTATATCTTCAAACTTGATATTATTGATCGTCTCAGTAGTGCCATCGTCCGGAATACCGAATATATTATTGCTGCCGTAATTCAGTTTAGCATACAAGTCTGTAGCTACACTAGCGGGTTGCGTCTTCGCATTTTTCAGGCGTTGTTCCAGTTGCCGCTTTGTCCTGTTGAACGCATCTTCACTGAATTTGGGATTGAGCATCCTTTCTTCCAGCAATTGCATCGTTTTATCAAGATTTCCTTTCAACGATTGTACCGTGAAAACAATCGCATCATCTGTACTGCTGATACCGATTGAACTGCCCAGCATTTGCAGTTCCTGGGAAATTTGCTCACTGCTGTAATTTTTGGTATCCTCATTCATCATGGAAGCAAAGAGGTTTACCCAACCTGCTTTGGAAAGATCACTGGATTCCAGCAACCGGCCTCCTTTGAGGGAGATACTCACAGTGACTACCGGCACCTCTGTATTTTCTGTGCCGATCACTTTCATTTTATTGGGTAATGCCGCTTTCCAGAACGAAGGCACTTTCACTACAGGATTAGGGCCTGATGCAGGCACTTTATTCCGGTCGAAATTATCTTTTGCCTTGGTATATTTTAAACCGGCATATCCATAATCAGGCGCCTTGTAATGCGATTTGTCGATCGTGTAGTTGTCATCCGCCGCTTTCACATTTTCCTGTCCTTTGGTCACTACACTTACGATTACCCTGTTCTTGCCTTTGATGTATTTTTCATACGCCTTCATCACGTCTTCTTTGGTTAGACTGCTGTACATTTTTTGCAAAGTAGCCGTCATATTGGGATTGCCCGTAAATGTTTGGAAAGCGGCCAGTTGACTTACTTTACCAGATACGCTGGCAAGACCATTAATAACACGGCTCTCATAGCCCGTTTTAAATTTCTGAATGTCGTCATCCGTAATGCCTCTTTTCTCAAATTCTGCCAGTGCTTCTTTTACGAGCGTTTCCATTTCGGCGAGCGATTTGCCTGGATAAGGTGTTACCGACAGGGAGAATTCACCGGCCAGTTCGCTGAAGCTGCTGTTGGCGCTTGCTTGCAGGGCTTTTTGGTCCTTAATGAGTTTTTGGTACAGTACAGAGTTGCGGTTGCCGCCACCGCCACCGCCGCGGCCACCTCTTCCGCCGCCACCCAGTACCTGGGCCAGGCAGGAGAGCGCCGCTACATCAGCATGATAGTCGGGCACCGTGGGATAAACGATGCGCAATTGCGGAGCACGTGCATAATTATCCGTATAACTTACATAGCGGTCTTTATCCAATACTACTGGTTCTAATTTTACCGGGGTTACTTCAGGTCCGCGGGGAATGCTGCCAAAATACTTGTCAGCCAGCTTTACTACTTCTGCTGCACTTACATCGCCGCCTACCGTAAGCGTGGCATTGTTAGGACCATACCAGCGCAGGAAAAAATTCTTAAGGTCGGGCAGCGTTACACTGTTCAATTCTTCCACATATCCGATCGTGAGCCAGGAATAAGGATGCCCGTAAGGATACAGGTTTTTAGCTGTTACTTCTCCTGTTAAACCATAGGGCTGGTTATCATAGTTCTGTCCTCTTTCATTTTTAACTGTGGCGCGTTGTACCTCAAACTTTTGTTGCGTCACAGCATCAAGCAGGAAACCCATACGATCTGCTTCCAGCCAAAGCATTTTCTCCAATTGATTGGATGGAACCGTTTCATAATAGTTCGTCCTGTCGCGGTTGGTAGATCCATTGAGCGTACCACCAGCTTCTGTCACTATTTTAAAATGTTGTTCATCTCCTACATGATCGCTGCCCTGAAACATCATGTGCTCAAAAAAGTGAGCAAACCCCGATTTGCCGATCTCTTCACGGGCAGAACCTACGTGATAGGTAATATCAACGTGTATAACCGGATCACTGTGGTCTTCATGGACTACCACAGTAAGTCCATTGGGCAATACATATTTCTCATAGGGAATGACCAGTTCATCTCCCGTTTTGGTTATTTTCTCTACCAGCTTTGCCTGTGCAGAAAGTTCATTGGATGCACAAAAAAGCAACGCTGCGAGGAGCCAGGGTGTTTGTTTCATTAATGTGAATTTTGATTGAAAAGCAATTAACAAGTTAGTCCATTGAAGCTGTATTTGACGACGAATCGCTTGTGTACCCTGTACGTAGATATATATTTAATTACCTATTAATATACCTTGTTGATTATGAAAGGGTCTGCCCTGGCCGATGCATGCAGAGCAGGACCGGATGTCTTTCTGCCAGCCGCCAATTTCATTCAACCCTGGGAAAACATCATTTCAGCTGCAATATCCAACAGTTCAAATAGACAGGGATACAGACCTTGAATAAGGCACTTAACTTGGTAACCATTCACACTAATGTAATGGTTTATGAAAAATATTTGGAGTCTCTTACTAGTCCTGTCTGCAACCACCGCTTTCGCACAGTCCGGAATAGAGCAATTGTCAGATGAGTTCAACGATACCGCCTCTTTACAACAATGGTCTTTATTCCATGCCACCGAAGGATACCCGAGTAAAATAAAGAGCATGGGTGTAAGCCAGGGGAAGTTGGAGTTGCAGCCCAAAGCTTCCGGTTGGTATGCCGACAACCAGGGTACTTTCCTCTTCAAAACCATCACCGGCAATTTTGATGTAAGGACCAAAGTGAAAGTCAGTGGCGCCAATAGTGCCTTACCTACAGTCGATTGGTCGCTGGCAGGTTTAATGGTACGGCAGCCAAAACAAACCAATAAAGAAACCTGGCGGCCACGCCAGGAAAACTGGTTGTTCATAACAACAGGCGTAGCGGAGCGAACCGACCTCCCGGTATTTGAAGTGAAATCTACCAACAACAGCCTCTCCAACCTTAAACTTCGGCCGGGCAAAGCAGGTTGGGTGGAACTGCGCATCGTACGGGTGCAGGCAGCTTTTATCCTCCTGGCCAGGTACGAAGGAGAGGCCTGGCAAATACTGGAGCGCTTTTACCGGCCGGTAATGATGGGGCCATTACAGGTAGGTGTTAACGCCTATAGCTCCTGGAATGCCGTGCCGCAGGAAGTAAAGTCCGATCCCAAAGTCTTTAATGAAACAGTATTGGATATACCTTCCGATCTGTTACTGCAGGTAGATTATATCCGGTTCAAAAGACCTGTGATCAATGAAGCCCAACTGTCCCGTAGCTACAATGCCCAATATGCAGGAGTCCTATTTTACACACCGGCCAACCTATTAACCGATTTCTCCGTGTCCAACGAAGAAGTGCTCCGGATAATTGGTGATTAACAGCCTGTTGAGGTGGCATGATTTTTTAATCAGACCCTGTAAACCACCACAACATGAAAGATTGGCTCCGCACACTGCTCGCCGGTTACGGCGCATACAAATGGGGAGGCGGCTGCCTCGGTACCATTGTCGTATTCGTACTTATTTACTGGCTATTGGGTTGGGTTCATTGTTAGTCTTCCCACCCACTTCTCGTTGCCTTGTTGCCTCGCTGCCTTTTCCGCCTTGTTGCCTTCTCCATATTCAGGTAACTTTGCGCCGATGGATGCTACAACAGATCAGATCATAGCACAAACCAGGAAATGGATAACAGATGTAGTAGTTGCCTGTAACTTTTGCCCTTTTGCGGCCAGGGAGGTAAAACGCAGCAGTATTCATTACCAGGTGGAAACAGCCAATAGCACAGAGCAATGTTTGACAACCTTTCTGCAGGAATGCAAACGGCTGGATGAACAGCCTGATATAGAAACCGTGCTCATTATATTTCCTCAATCCTTTCAGGCATTTGATCAATACTTAGACCTGGTTGGACTTGCAGAAAAACTCCTGAAGAAAAAAGGATATGAAGGTATTTACCAGGTAGCCAGCTTTCACCCGCATTACCGGTTTGCCGGTGCTCCGGCAGACGATCCCGCCAATTTCACCAACCGCTCAGTCTATCCTATGTTGCACCTGCTGCGCGAAGAGAGCATTGAAGCCGCGCTCAGGCGTTATCCCGATCCGGACAGTATACCTGCGGGAAATATACATTTTGCCCGTGACAAAGGTTATACCTATATGAAGATGTTACGCGATAGTTGTCTGCAAGTAGATTAAACCTTATTAATTATTTTCTACCGGAACAATGATGGATAGTGCATGTGGTTCAATATTCGCCTCCAGCGAATTGATCTTGCCCAGGTATTCACCATCTACCTGGAAATGGGTTTTATGACGTGATTGCACTGCTACCGAGCGTGTCGTAAAAAGCTCCGTTTTCGCAGGATCATAAGGCTTATGCGATACCATCATTTTAAATAACTCGCCGGGTGATATCTTACGGATTACAATGATCTCAAACAATCCATCATTCAATTTTCCTTCCGGATTGATCACCGCACCTGTACCATACCGGCTGGCATTGGCCAGCACAATCATTTGTGCTTCCCGGTTCACATAATGGTTATCCGTTTCAATCTTTACCTGCATCTTGCGATTACGCCATAATACCCGCCAGGCTGCTTTTATATAACTCCACATGCCCCGCTTGTTCATGGATTCAAATGTTTTGATCACAAAGGCATTGAAGCCAATATCCGATAAGTGAATACAAAGTTCCCCATTGACACGGATTGCATCGATCCTGGTAACAATTCCTTCTGTAGCTACTTCCAGGGCAGCCTCAAGATCAGTAGGGATGCCCAGTTCTTTTGCCATCCCATTGGCAGAGCCGGCGGGCAAAATACCCATGGGCAGGTTGGTACCAGCCACTATTTCCGCTACCAGCTTTACCGTACCGTCGCCGCCAACAGCAATGATCCGTTGTGCGCCGCTGGCATGGATTTTTTGTTTGATTGCTTCTTTAGAGCAATTTTCCGGTAGCTCATATACCTCTGCCGTATGGAGTGAATTGTTGAAATATTGTTGTATAGAACTACCCCAGTCGGTACTATTGTTGCCCGACCGGTTGTTAACGATAAAGAGTAATTTTACGATTCCGGGTGTTGTCATAACCTGTAGTATGCAAAAATGTTACCACAGAAATAGGACTTTACATCTAATAACCTGGCAATGGGCGATATAAATGTTAAAGTATATCATGGATACGGTCATACACACAGCCTGGTGTTGTATGGGCATGTATTTAAGAGTAAAGCCGTCGTGCAAAAGCAGTATACAACCCGTGTATTGACCAATGTCATCCACCTGTTGCGCCTCTTTTTTGTACAACCGATGCCTCGTGTAAAACTGCGCCTGTACTGGCAGAACGAATCCTTCGAAACGCTAACCGAAGACGATGGTTTTTTTAAGTTTGAATGGGAGTCACAGGAGGAAATAGCTGCTGGCTGGCATCCTGTAAGCGTAGCCCATATTGATGAAAAAGGAGAAGCAGTGGCTACTGGAGTGGGGAAGGTATATGTGCCACATTCCACCCAATACGTATTCATTTCCGATATTGATGATACCGTGATGGTGTCTTACTCCGCTACAAAGTTCAGGCGATTGAAAGAATTGTTGATCAAAAATCCACGTACCCGTCAGCAGTTTGTAAAAGTGAGTGATTGGTATGGCCGGTTAGCCAATGCGCATACCGATGCCTCAACGCCCAATCCTTTTTTCTATGTATCCAGCAGTGAATGGAATTTGTATGATTATCTCCTGGAGTTCTTCCGCTTTAATAAATTACCCGAAGGTATTTTTTTATTGAACCAGGTAAAAAAGTGGTACCAGCTATTCAGTACCGGCAAAACAAAACATGCCGGTAAATTATTAAGGATAGCCCGCATATTGGATGTGTTTCCCAAACAGGAGTTTGTATTGATCGGAGATAATTCCCAACACGATCCGGATATCTATACGAGCATCGCCGCTAAATACCCGCAGAAGATATTTGCGATCTATATCCGCAACGTGCGACCGGAAAAGGAAGGCCTCACCAGGCAAACCTTACTGGCAGCAGAGGAGGCCGGTGTGCATACTTTCTTATTTACCGGTAGTGAGGAAGCCACTGCACATGGACAGTCCATTGGGCTCATTAGTATCTAATTCTGTCCAACCCTTTCTTTGATCTCATCCGAAGCGCTGCCCGATTTGCGGGTGGCTCCTTTCAATGGTTTACCAAAGCGCCAGCTAAAGGCCAGCGTTACTACCCGGCTATCACGGGTGAGCTTGAAGTATTCCCTGGCTTGTTGAAAATCCGTCCATCCTGCCATCGCCTGGGTGTAAAAGATATCGCGTACACTGAGTTTAAGAGTTGCTTTATTTTTCCAAATTTGTTTGGCCAGCCCTACAGCCATCTGTCCCGTAGGGTCCAGTACTTCCTGCAGGTCGTTTTGTGCCTTGGTAATATAAAACCCCGAAAGCTCGGCCGACCAGCCACCTTTGAAGCGGAACTGGTTACTGACATTCATATACAACTGCGTTACCGAAGCTGCGATCGAATTGACAACCACTCCTTCTATCCGCTTTCTGTTGAGGTTGGCTTGAAGCGTTACTGACCACCAGGGCGTTGGTGCCAGTTGAGAACTCACAGACAAACCAATATTGACCATCCGGCCCAGGTTGCCTTCTGTATAAGTAATAAGCCCATTGGTATCCGATAAAAATATCTGCGAGAAATAATCATCGGTTACACTGTAAGTAAGCGTCGTGATCAGTGTTTGCTTGTACAAGTGACTGAACTCAAAGTTCCAGGTAAATTGAGGCCGGTAATAAGGATTGCCGGTTTGATAAGTATACTTATTGATCAGGAATACAAAAGGGTTCAGTTTTTGGAAAGCAGGCCGGTCAATACGTCTGCCCGCGCTAAAGCTGAAGGTATGTGCACTGTCCGCCTGATAGCTGGCAAAAGCCGTTGGGAATAAACTGCTGTATTGCCTGGAAAAGGAAGAGTCTTTCCTGATAACGTTTCCTAACTGATCGGCTTTATACCCCGTGTGTTCAAAGCGAAGCCCTCCCTGCAAAGACCATTTCGATACTTGTGTTTGTGCATTGGCATAAAGCGCATGAATGGTTTCTGTGTACAGGAAATGGTTCGTTTTATCATAGTCTGGTTTCCAGTTATTGTTCTGCAGGATTTCATAATCCGCCAGGTTGTCAGTTTTTACATTCGATGTTTTCCAGCCTGTTTCCATTTTCAGGTGTTTGCCAATAGCTTGCTTGTAATCAGCCTTGCCTGAAAATATACGCAGTGTAGAGGGTAGGTCGCCCCTTAATCCATCCGTGTAAGTACTGCCGCCGCTAAGTATATTTTGATAAAACTGGCGGTTATCAAGATCGTAATTGAGGTAATCTAAGTCAACAGATAATTCTTTGCTGTCAGTAAATGCATGCCTGCCATTTAGATTGACACCCAGGTTTTTCCAGGTGTTTTTATTATCACTACTGGTATGTATCAGAGAGTCTACCTGGTCATTATTATTGATCCATTCACCTGAGTTGCTGCCGATCGTAGTGCGGATCGAATGAACGCCCGTTACCGATAAGCCAAGCGTGGTTTTCTTACCCAGGAAATAATCCATTCCTGCCTTGAGGTTATGTCCTGCAAATGGACTGGATAAATAAGTAGGCTGTTCAAAACGGTTGGTTACCGTTTTATTGTCTTCCTTATAATACCAGCGATAGGCATAGATATCAGTAAAGGATTTTGAGAAATTGGTGCTATAAGTAAGGTAAAGATTATAATTCCCATTCCGGTAATTCAACAACAGGCTATTGTTGTTTTTATAATAACGTCCCTGTCCATAAGCCAGGTTAAGGTTACCATTAAAGCCTTTTACCTTATTCTTTTTCATTTTAATATTGATGATACCGGCATTGCCGGCTGCATCATATTTGGACGATGGATTGGTCATGATCTCAATGAGCTCGATCTGGGAGGCGCTTAGTCCAGACAGATAACTGGCGAGGTCGGCAGCGGGCAGGTAGCTTGGTTTGCCATCCATGAGGATAAGTACATTCTGCTTGCCTTTCAGGCTGATCGTTCCATTCCTGTCTACGGATACACCGGGAGATTTTTCCAGCACTTCCAGCGCTGTAGCGCCCACATTCGTCACTGCTGCATCTACATTTACAATAGTCCGGTCGGGCAATAATTCAATCAAAGGTTTGCGCGCAACTACAGTTACACCCGCCAGCATCGCCACTGCCTTTTGCAGGCGCACGGGATCGGTAGTGAAGGGAGCGTTCACCAGGGGCAGTTTTATTCGGTGGGGTGCATAGCCGGTAGTAGTAAAAGACAAGTGGTATTCGCCAGGCAGAATATCTTCAAAAATAAAAGCCCCGCTTTGGTCTGTACTGGTGATTTTTACCGTGGCGGAATCTGCAGATTTTAGCAGCATCACGGTTACGGATGGTAGCATTTGTCCGGAACTGTCTGTTACGGAACCAGAGATCTTGACGCCGCCCGGTTGGGCCGGCTGAGCAGAAAGGGTATTACAGAATGCAAAGGATAATAAGATGATTAAGCAGTTAGTCCACTTCACAGATCAGCAGATTTTTAGTGTTGGTTGTTCCTAAATGTCGGGCCTTTTGTCCGTAAAAAAGCTATGAATGCAGGTTTTTTTACAAGCGGTAGGAGTAAGAAACGTAGATGTACGCTTTTTACACCACTTGCAGCGGTGCCTGCAAACCAATACTTATTTGGTAACTTGTGCTCATTATGATGAGTTCCAATAAATTACCCGAAGTATGGTTGCGTGGCCCCCTGCAAGGGATACCTGCTTTGCTGCAGCCGGTAGCCCATGCACTATTACAGGCACAGGAGGAATTGCATGCATTACTCCGCGATTTTCCTGAGACCTTGTTGTGGGAACAACCAGCAGGCGTTGCTTCTCCTGGCTTTCACCTGCAGCACATGGCGGGTGTGCTCGACAGGCTGTTTACTTACGCTTCCGGACAAATGCTTTCTCCAGGCCAGTTGGAATACCTTGCCCGGGAGGGAAAGCCTGCCGAAGGTATCACCTTGGCCCAGCTTATGGTCGCATTTGATAACCAATTGTTGATTTCCCTTACCCAGTTAAAAGAAATGAATCCTGAAATATTAACGGCTATAAGAGGAGTTGGCCGCAAGCAGACCCCATCTACTGTATTGGGCCTGTTGTTTCATGCCGCCGAGCACACCATGCGGCATACCGGCCAGCTGCTGGTCACAGTGCAGGTATTGAGGGCAAAATAAGGTGTATAACTCTGGCTGAATAAAATATTCCTTCCCCTTATCTTCGCCGCCTGAAAAAAATGGACAATGACAGGACTTGACGGAGTATTACTGCAGAAAGTGATGGTGCATAAAGTGGGTAATCCCTCCCGCGGCGAAGAATTGAAGCTTTCCGAAAATCCCCTTACGCTCAACGATGAGATCGTACAGGGGCTGCTCACCAAGTACTTCCTCGGGGCTTTTAATGAAAATGAATTGTACCGCTTTACCCACTTAAGTGATGTGGCACTGAATGAAGTATACAATTATGTGCGTACCATTTTTGATGATATAGACACCTTTATACCTCAGGCCGCCCTGCTGGCCCAATTCCTGTACAGCAAGTCCACCCATACTAAGGTAAAGGAAGGAGAATTATACGTAGTACTGTTTGACCGGGTCATGTTTGAAAACGAATACATCCGGGCCCTTGGTATCTTTAAATCAGAAACCAAAGAAACCTTTCTCAAAGTATTTCAGCACGGCAAAAGCTGGGAAGTGATACAGGAAGAAGGGATCAACATCAATAAGCTGGATAAAGGGTGCCTGATCTTCAATACCAATACCGTAGAGGGCTATAAAGTATGCGTGGTAGACAGCACCAATAAGCAGAATGATACCCAATACTGGGTCACTGATTTTTTGCAGGTTCAGCCCTATTCCGATAGTTATCACAACACCGATAAATATTTAAGCCTCTGCAAAAACTTCGTTACCAACGAATATGCAGAAAAGTTTGATGTGAGCAAAAGCGATCAGATAGATATGTTGAACCGCTCTATGGATTATTTCAAGACCAAAGAGCAGTTCAACCTCCAGGAATTTGCCGAAGAAGTGATCCACCACCCCGAAGTAGTGGATACCTTTATGGAATACAAAAAGAACTTTGAATCATCCCGCAACTTCGAAATAGGGGATGAGTTTGATATCCACCTTTCCGCCGTCAAGAAACAGCAAAAAGTATTTAAAACAGTACTTAAGCTGGATAAGAACTTTCACATCTACATCCACGGCCGCCGTGACCTGATCGAAAGAGGGGTCGATGAAATGTCGGGAAAGAAATATTATAAGATATACTACGACGAAGAAACCTAGTCTATTAGGTTGACGCTTAGCGGTGACGCCTTTCATCTGCGTCGAAAGGGTAAAGGGGTCAACTCTAAAGGCGACCTCAACAGGCACTTCAAAAGATTGCCTGAATACTTTATCTTCATGGCTGCTTACTAACGCAGCTATATGAAAAAGACATCCTTATTCTTCCTCCTCTGCTTCCTGATCAATACCATTGTCCGGGCCCAAACGCCCGTTGATCTTTCCGGCCTTCAAAAGAACAGTGGCGCCCTGGCAGCCGTCCACAACAACCTCCTGGATATCAGCTGGCAGGCAGGTAAGGGCGAGAAAGCCAGGTTATTGATCAACCTTGATCAGCAGCAACCCCTGTTCAAAAGCATTCAACTCTCCAGCCAGGGACAGTTTCAGGAGATAGCTGCCGCATTGGATCCTGCATTTATTATTACATTGGGTAAGCGCGATCTGGTCTCTCAAAATGGCTGGAATATCTTCTTCGACCGGGTACCCCTGAAACCTTATCAGGCATTCCCCGTACAGTTGGACAAGCGACAGGTGCGCGTAACCAGTAGCAGCATACGCACACAGATCATCATTTCAGCGGTAACGGCAGCTTCTTTTAATGGAGCTATTGAGATCACCTTGTACAAAGGAAGTCCCCTGTTCAACATTGCAGCAGTCATGTCAACTGCAGTTGATTCTACCGCCTTGTTGTACGATGCAGGATTGGTGAGTAGGGATCAACTGTGGAACCGCGTGAGCTGGTCGGATGTAGACAACAACCTGCAATCCATCGCTCCCGATGCAAAGACACCGGCCAAAAACCAGGAGGTGAAATACAGAACGATCATAGGAGAAGGCAAGCGCGGTAGCCTGGCCCTTTTTCCAGCCCCCCACCAATATTTTTATCCCCTTGATGAGGCTTTCAATCTAAAGTTTACCTGGCATGGTAGTAATTACCGGGATATGATCAAAGGATATGGCATCGGTATCCGGCAGGACCTCTTTGGCGACCGCCGCTATGTTCCCTGGTTCAATGCACCACCGGGTACCCAACAAAGACTGAATTTCTTTTGCCTGCTCAGCACACAAAAAGCCGGTGCTGCATTAGGAGAGGTAAAGCGTTTTACACACAATGATAAATATCCCGCACTGCCTGGGTATAAAACCATGTCCAGCCATTTTCATATTGAGCATGTGCAGGATGTACTGGCCAACAAGCCACTGCCCGAAACACCCAACTTTGTAAAGGTGTTCAAAAATACCGGCGTGGATATCGTTCACCTGGGAGAGTTTCATGGACCCGGTCATCCCAAGGGGCCGGCCAATGATCGCTTATTAGAGTTGAAGACCTTGTTTGATGAATGCGAACGATTGTCCGACAACCGCTTCCTGTTATTACCGGGAGAAGAACCCAATAATTTCCTGGGCGGCCACTGGATGAATTTCTTTCCCAAGCCTGTGTATTGGATCATGCAGCGTAAGCCAGAGGAGCCTTTCATAGAGCAGCATCCTCAATATGGCACGGTATACCGTATTGCCAATAAAGAAGAAATGCTGGATTTATTGAAAAAAGAAAAGGGCCTGGCCTGGACAGCCCATGCACGCACCAAAGGATCTACAGGCTACCCGGATCAATATAAAAATGAAGCTTTCTTTAACTCCGACCGCTTTATGGGTGCTGCCTGGAAAGCCATGCCGGCCGATCTTTCCCAGCCTTACCTCGGTAACAGGCGTATACTGGACCTCATGGATGATATGGCCAATTGGGGCCATCGAAAACATGTGATCGCAGAGGCCGACCTCTTTAAAATAGAACCACATTTTGAAGTGTATGCCCACCTCAATGTGAATTACCTGCAGCTCGACACAATACCTTCCTGGAAAAGTGGCTGGCAGCCCATACTCGATGTAATGGAACAAGGGAAGTTCTTTGTATCCACCGGTGAGATACTGTTGCCCCAATTCACTGTCAATGGTAAACGCTCCGGTGAAACCGCCCGTCTGCAAAATGGAAAGGCAACCATAGCATTAACAGTAAACTGGACATTTCCCTTGCAATACCTGGACATAGTTTCCGGTGATGGACAACAAGTGTACAGGGAGCATATTGACCTGCACGATACCGAAGCCTTTGGCAACAAGAAATACCAGTGGACGCTTTCACTGGCCAATCGTAAATGGGTGCGGATAGAAGTGTGGGATGCTGCAGCCAATGGTGCCTTTACCCAGATGGTCTGGCTCGATCAGTAAAGTGTAGAAGACCGGAAGACCGGAAGAAAGAACTTTCCGACTCTTCGGCTCTTCAACTTTCGGACTTTTCGCCTTCCAGACTTCCCTGCTTTTTTTCCTGTTTCTTTCAAAAAAATACACGAAGTTTACCAGTAACCTTATTGGTGCATATGAAGCAACGGATCGCTTGTTTTTTACTACTTGCATTTTGTAGCACTGCCTGGGGGCAGACCAAAACCGATAGCCTGATGGCAGCGCTTAACCGTGCTATTGAAGCTTCTGCCGGATATGACCAGGCAAAGGTGCAAGCCATTCAACAGCTAAAGCAATTGGCTGACAAAATACCCCCCACTAATCTCCCTGCCAGGTTTACTGTATACCAACAGTTATATGAGGAATACAAGATATTCAACTATGATTCCGCCTATAACTATGCCCGTAAACTGCAGCAAACAGCAACAGAACTGGCCGATCCCCTGCGGAGCGACCTGGCGCGTATCAAATTAAGTTTTATCCTCCTTTCTTCAGGCATGTTCAAAGAAGCCTACGACTCTTTGCAAAACATTCGCCTGGCTGGATTCCCCGATAGCCTCAGGGCAGACTATTACTCCCTCATGGCCCGGTATTATTACGACTTGGCCGATTATGACAACGACCTGTACCATACACCCGGTTATAACAAAAAGGGAATTGAATATACTGATTCGGCGCTTCAGCTTTTTTCGCCCCAGTCCTTTGCCTATAATTATTACAGTGGGCTCAAAAATATCCGGAATGGAAGAAGAGAGGAAGCCAGCCGGTACTTCCAAACCCTCCTGAAAGATACCGGCTTGTCGTACCATGAACTGGCCCTTACTGCATCTACCCAGAGTGACAACTATATCCAAAGCGGCAAAATTGACACCGCCATTCATTTGTTAATACAGGCTGCCATTGCCGATATCAAATCCTCTACCAAGGAAACCGCTGCTATTTTCAACCTGTCTGCTTTGTTATTTAAGCAGGGCGATCTGAAAAGCGCTTCTACCTATATAGAAAAGGCACTCAATGATGCATTTTCTTATGGTGCACGCCAGCGAAAGATACAGGTGAGCGCTATCCTGCCCTTGATTGAAGCGGAAAAAGTGGCCCGGGTAGAGAATGAAAAACGTACCGTTATCACTTATGCTGCCATTGTTACCCTGCTCCTGATGGTGTTGGTAGCCCTCATTATTGTCATATTCCGGCAACTCCGCAAGCTCAAGATCGCCCAGCAGATCATTACCGAAGCCAATATCAAACAGCAGGAGATCAACAACAAGCTGTCGGAAGCCAATAAGTTCAAGGACGAATACATAGGCTATTTCTTTAATGGTAACTCCGAGTTCTATGCCAAAATGGAGAAGTTCAAGAAGAACCTGGAGGTGAAGGTCAATGACCGCAAGCTGGAAGAAATACGCATGCTGGCCAATACCATTAATATCAAGAAGGAAAAAGAAGAGCTCCTGGGCAACTTCGACCGCATCTTCCTCAAACTCTTCCCCCACTTTATTGAAGAATTTAATACTTTGTTTGCCCGGGAAGACCAGATACAGTTGAAAGAAAATGAACTCCTGAACACCGATCTCCGCATTTTTGCCCTCATCCGCATGGGTATCCACGACAGCGAAAAGATTGCCCGGATACTCGAATATTCAGTCAATACCATCAACACCTACAAGACCAAGATCAAGAACAAATCCATCATTCCCAACGAGGAATTTGAACACCGGATCATGGAAATTAAGAGCATTTAGCCCCCCATTTTGGCTTAAAAGTATACTATATTTAATTATATAGTAAAATGTTTAATGTTACAATAAGTAATTAATAATCAATAACTAATAATTCAATAAACCCTCCTCAGGGGCTTTATTTCTTATACTTTCCCTATATAAGTTGGAATCGTTTTTCCCTGCCCGTTCCTTTGATATCCTAAGCCATAGTCTGACGATCTACATCACCAAATTTTTAAACTACTGCCATGCAAACGAAACGATTGCTGAAGCAACTTCTTTGTTGTTTTCTTTTCCTGTTGACCCTCCAGGTCGCACATGCACAGGATAAAATTATTACTGGTACTATTACAGATGAAAAAAGCACTCCCCTGGCCGGCGCCTCCGTTGCCGTGAAAGGTTCTAAATCGGGGGTCAGTACCGACGCTTCCGGTAATTTCCGGATCGGTGTTTCCACTTCAGCTACCACCCTTGTGATCTCTTATGTAGGATATGAAAGGGCCGAAGTGTCTATCGGAACCAATGCAGTAGTCAACTTTTCTCTTCAACCTTCCGTTAAGGCCATCGATGCCGTAGTGGTTGTGGGTTATGGTACCCAGCGCCGGAAGGATGTGACAGGCTCCGTTTCTTCCGTTTCCGGTGCAACGATCAAAAACCTGCCGGTTACCAATGTTACCGAAGCTTTACAGGGTAGGGCAGCCGGCGTGGAGATCATTAAGAATACCGGTCAGCCCGACGCACAACCTACCATTATCATCAGGGGTTTATCTTCCCTGCACCAGCCGGGCCCCCTGTATATCGTAGATGGGATACGCGTGCCGGGCGACAATATCAATGTACAGGATATTGCGACCATCGATATCCTGAAAGATGCCAGCGCTACCGCCATTTATGGTTCCGCAGCTGCAGGCGGTGTTATCGTGATCACCACCAAAAAAGGAAGTGGCGCAAAACCCACCATCAATTTCAATGCGCGCTTTGGTGTTACCAAACCTAAGGTGATTACCCTGCTCAACAAAGCCGAGTATATTCAATTGGAGAACGTACTTCATCCGGGCTATTTCACCAATGCTACAAAAACTGATACCCTGTCTGATATTGATTGGACAGATGTACTGTACAGAGATGGAACAGAGCAAAATTACAACCTCTCTGTTTCTGGTTCTTCACCCGTCATGAACTACCTCTTTTCCGGTTTCTACAATAAACAGGAAGGTATCTATATTAAGAACTACTCCAACATTGGAGGCGCCCGCATCAATACCGATTACAAACTGGGCAAGTACCTGAAGATAGGAGAACAGCTGGCGGTGTCCAGGCGTAAGACCTCTCCCCTGGGACAAGTAGAGTCTCAACTGAAGATTGCCCCTTTCCGTTCCCTGCCCATCATTCCTTTGTATGAGAAAGATGGCAGGATCGGTTCCGTACCTCCGGGATACGGCATCAACTTCGGTGGACCCAATCCTTATGGTGTAGTAAACTCAGCCGAGATTCAGAATTTCAAGAACAACCTCCAGGCCAATGTATATGCAGAAGTGAAACTGCCTTTGCATGTAACCTTCCGCACCAATATTGGCTATAACTATTACGACGAATCACAGGACTATTTCCAGGACAATCCCAACTTTGGTCCCGGTACACCTACTTCCAACTCATTGACCAAGGCCAGCGTCCGCAGCAGCCAGTTGTTGACCAACTACCTGTTGACCTATGACCAGTCATTTGGTAACCACAACATCAATGCAGTAGCAGGTTTTGAGCAGATCGTTTCCAAATGGAACAACCAAACCACTACCATGAGTGCAGTAGGCCTGCCAGGTTTTTCTTTTGTACAAACTTCCAACTCAGTTGTCAGTACCAGCGGTAAGAATGATCCCAATGGATTGGTTAAATCATTCTTCGGCCGGTTGAATTACAACTACGATGGCAAGTACTATATCTCAGGTTCTTTACGCGAAGATGCCAACTTCACCGTGTTTGGTCCCAATATGCAGCGCGGTACTTTCGGTGCTGTATCAGCTGGCTGGAATATCAGCGATGAAGATTTCTTCAAACAAAATATTCCCTTTATCAATGTGCTCAAACTGCGCGGCAGTTATGGTACACTCGGTAACAGCAATATTCCTCCTTACGCTTACCTGGCTACCTACTCCCAGTTTAATGGTACCAGTGGTATAGCAAATGGCGGTCAGAACTTTGCACCCGGCGCTCCCCTGGTGATTGCCAACTCTATCAACGCCATTCCCAATCCCGACCTGCACTGGGAAACCGTGCATGAAACCAACCTCGGTATAGATGGTGAATTGCTGGATGGTAAGCTCTATTTCACAGCAGAGTGGTACAACAAGAAGACCAAAGACATGTTGTATGCCCTGCCACTGCCCAATAGCTCAGGTTATATCTCTCCTTATTTTGTGAACATTGGACAGGTTAGCAGCAAAGGCGTAGACCTCTTGCTGGGCTATAAAGACAGGAAAGGTGATTTTAGCTACGATGTGAGCGTAAGTGCCGGTTTCAACAAGAATAAAGTACTTGACCTCAACGGCATTACCAATGATGCCCTGTTTGATGGCCGCAACTATTTCAATAACTCTGACCAGAGCGGTTACAACCTCATGGGTACTGCTCCGCTTACCATCACCAAGGCCAACCTGCCCTTTGGCTCCTTCTATGGTTATAAAGTACTGGGCATTTTCCAAAACGACGCAGAAGCAGCCTCCCAAAAAGTAAATGGCAATGCGGCCCATGCTGGTGACCTTATTTTTGACGATATAGACAAAGACGGAAAGATCACTTCAGCCGATCGTCAGGTATTAGGCAACCCCAACCCTAAACTCGTATACGGCGCCAGCATCCGCCTTGGCTGGAAAGGCATCGATGTGGCCATGCTGTTCAATGGTGTAGCAGGTGTAGACCTTTTCAATGGAGTAAAAGCATACCAGCAGTACCGCTTCTCCGATGGCAACACCACTACCAAGATATTCAATGCTTCTTTCTTTGGCTCCAATGGTCTTACTGATCAGCCACGTATCGCAGCGCCTGATGGCAGCCTTGATCCCAATGGTAACTATACTTCCGTAAACAGCTACTTCGTGGAAAACGGCAGCTACCTGAAATTGAAGAACCTGCAGGTAGGATACACCTTCACCAGCGATATCCTGCGTAAAGTGGGCATTCAAAGCGCCAGGGTATTTGGCATGGCCAACAACCTCTTTGTGATCACTAAGTATTCCGGTGTTGATCCCGAAATTGCCAGCAGCTTCTCTATCCAGTCGCAGGCAGGATTTGTAGGTACTACCGTAGGTGTAACCACCAGGGGTGTAGATGCAGTACCTCAATATCCGCAAAACAGGATCTTCTCCGTAGGCTTTGACATTACTTTTTAATGATCCCAAAACTTAGCAATCATGTACAAGAAAATATTCACCATACTCATTGTGACCGCAGTAAGCGTAGCGGCCTGTAAGAAAGACCCTGATCTGGTAGGGCCTAAAGACCAGTATTCCACCGGTAACTATCCAGCCAGCATATCCGATCTCGAAAGCGTATTGGCTCCTTGCTATTCTAATCTTCGGGACCAACACCTGTTTGGTTTCAACTACCTCACTAAGATGATGGCCAACGCTACCCATGCGGGCGCTGCTGCTTATTCTGATCCTGACTGGTTGGGTTTTATCGATGTAAGCAATATGCAACCGGCCAATGGATTTGTAGCGGGTGTATGGCAGGCACTTTACGCCGGTGTAAAAAATACCAATGTAGCATTGTCGGGTGCCGACTTCTTCGAGAAGAATGGCGCCAAAGATGCTGATAAGCCCAAGATCGATTTTATCCGCGGGCAGGCTTATTTCATGCGTGCTTATTATTATTTCCAGTTGGAAAGCCTTTATGGAGAAGACTTCAAGGTGAGCCCATCTGCAACAGATACATTGGGTGTGCCATTGTTTAAAGGATTGCCGGCAGGTTTTGAATCAACTCAGCAGCCACGTGCACATATTAATGCTGTATGGGCACTTATTGAAAGCGATCTGCTGGAAGCTGCCAGACTGCTCAAAGGAAAAGTATGGACCGGCAACGATGTGGGCAGGGTAACAGAATGGGCTGCCAAAGGCCTGTTGGGTAAAGCTTATGTATTCCGGAAAGACTGGGCCAAAGCAAAACCAGTGCTCAAAGATGTAATTGACAACAGCGGCAAAACACTCATGCCCTATGCCAAATACAGGGATGCCTTTATTGGTATCAGCGCCAATGAATTCAACGAAGAGTCATTGTTTGAATTGAATATTGATCAGGACTCCAAAGGTGGTTACGGTGTATACAGCCCCGCTGCCAATGCCACTTCCATCAATGGTCTTATCTTTCCTCCCTATGCCCTGGGCCTGAATGGTACAGAAGAAGCTTCCCTGCCCCTTGGATATGGTGGCAATATTGGTATGCACGATAAAAATATCCTGCGTTACGGTTATACCGAGGGCACCTATACCCTGGTGACCAATCCCAATTTCAACAGCAGCAAGGATCCCAGCTATTCCAACCCCCAAAAGGTGATGGACCCCGTGTATAAGGCAAAAGCATTGGCCGTGCGGACCAATAAAACAGCCGATCCACGTTTGTATGTAAATACCCTGCAACCCTGGGTTGATTCAGTAAAACGTGATGGTACCAACTGGTATCCCGTAGCAAGACCTTCTTACATCATGGGCGATGCCAACCTCAACCAACAACTTGGTTGGAGCTTCCGTAAGTATGCACCCATTTTTAATGATATCAATAATGTAGGACCTGCCGACGCAGCCAATATTTACATCCTGCGAATGGCCGATGTGTACCTCTTGTATGCAGAAGCCTGCGCCAATTCTGCAGAAGCTTCCACCGCATTGGAATATATCAATAAGGTAAAAAGGCGCGCTTACGGTCTTCCCATCAATACTTCATCAGGGGTAGATTATGCCAGCCTCACGGCAGAGACCATGGCCAAAAAAGCAGCCGACCCTGTAATGGGCAACAACCCGCTGTATTATGAACGCTGGGCCGAACTGTTCAATGAAGGTCAGTGGTGGTTCGATCTATGCCGCTGGCACCTGGGCGCTTCAGAAGCTGCGTTTTATGTAACTGCCAGGGCCTTAAATGGAACAGCGTTCAAATGGGCTGATAAAGCCTATTCCTGGCCTATTCCTATTACAGAGCTCAACTCTAACCCGAAAATGGCCGGACAACAAAATCCTGGGTATTGATATTGCTCACTTATTTCGCAGGCATACACAGTTAGCAGACACTTAAAAGTGGGTCACCCGCAAGGGTGACTCACTTTAGGTAAAAGAAATTTGCCGGTTTGATCTGTGTGCCCTGTTGGAGTTACTTTTTACAGGCATATGAAAACGAAACAACACTTTTTCCGGGGGTCGTTAATAGGATGGATGTTAATGGTAACATCCATCCATCTTTCAGCGCAGGACAATCTTAAAAACCTGCCCGAACTGAGTATGCCCATCAGTAATAAGAAACTGGTGATTGCGCATTGCATGACAAATATCATCCGGTATAAAGGACATAAACTGGAAGATAGCTGCGATCCTGAGTATTATGCCGCCAAAGGCAATATCACAGCGCCCCTGGGCGGCCTTACACAGGTGAAGGTGATGACCGATTCCCTGCTGAAAGATAAAACACTGGATGAGACTGTGGAGTTTGAAATGCGTGCCGCCATGCAAAGTGGCATCGACGGCTTTCAGTTTTATTATGTACTGGGTGCCCCTGACTGGGATGATATCATCAAAGCCTATTTCCGCGTAGCAGATAAACAACAACTGGATTTTAAACTGACCCTCTGTGTATCACACCCTGGTGGTTCTACAGAAGAAGCCAAGGTAGCAGAACTGGCCAGGCGTATGAATGGCATTTTCAATGAGGTAGGTAGAAACAATCCCCATTGGTTGCGTACACCCGATGGCCGGTTGCTCCTGTATCTGTGGTATGGTGAGAGCCTGGCCGATATTCCGGCCGATAGGCAGGGGCTACCGGAAAGTTATTATGTGGCCCGCGCTTACAAGCGATTGGGTGATGCCGTAAACGAAAAGTTTGCGCTGGCCCGTACCATCAATGAGCGTATTGACGAACAGAAAGCCAATGAATACCTGGATTATTTTCCGGCTGTATGGATGTGGACCGTATCATACACCAACGATTACGCCGGCAAGCTCGTGGCAGATGCCTGCCGCAAACGCAACAGGACCTTTATGGGGTCTGCCTTCAATGACTTTTATACTTCCAAATTGCTGAAGCGCGGTACCTGGGATATGTTCCATTATGCCAGCGAAGCAGTCAGCGCAGGGATCAACAAAGTAGAACGTAAATACATTGCCACCGGCCTGTCGTGGAACTTCCGGAAAATGCTGGAGTTTGGGATAGCCGAGGATGTATCTATTATGAATATCATCACCTGGAATGATTATCCCGAAGGTCATCACCTGGCGCCGGAGATCAACCACAATGATGGTTTTTCCCTCTTGTTGAAATATTATAAGAGCGTATGGAAAAAAGAGCCTTCTCCATACCAGGGTAATGATATTGCCATTGCCTTCTTTAAAAAGTACAGGCATGATATAAACCCTGCACCTTACAATATTCCCGTGGAGAGTTTCCAGCAGGATGCTGTGCAACGCAAAGAAGAAGATTCCATAGAAGTGGTGACCATCTTACAGGACAAAGCTCAATTGACGATCAACGATAAGACCCTACAAGTGCCTGCTGGTTTTTCCGTATCCCGGATTGCACAGCAAAAAGGCGCCGTGCGCGTTGCCATCATCCGCAATGGCATTACCGTCAAAAAGTTTGTTACACCCGAGCAGATCACCAATAAGCCTATCCGGGCCGACAGGCTCACCTTTTCCTGGAGCACAGAAACCGATCAGTATAGAAGATCGATACTGGGAGAATTATCCACCACAGCAGCTGTAATAGAATAAGGCATCCATCGTAAAAATTAGTAGTATGACGTTATTGAAAAAATTAAGTTGTTATATACTCCTGGTCATCCTGGTACCCCGTGTGTGCGCCCAAACAACTAACCCTGTTCAGATTACCAGTCATAAGGTGAAGCTGGATTTTGTACTTGATGCAGCCGGCACGCCCAGGTATGCCGTGCAGTATGATCAGCAGCAAGTGGTCGCGCCCTCCAGGTTGGGTTTCTCCTTAACTGATGACAGTACCTTTTACAAAGACTTTGAATTGTTGCGTACCAGCCAACGGTCGGTCAATGAATCCTGGCAGCCCGTATGGGGAGAGGTAAATACCATTCGCAACCAGTATGAAGAGCTCACCGTATCATTACGGCAGCGTAAAGCGCCCAATCGCCTGCTCAATATTGTATTTCGTGTCTTTGAAGATGGGGTAGGCTTCCGGTATGAATTTCCCTTGCAGCCCAACCTGAAATATTTCATTGTGGCTGATGAACTCACGCAGTTCAATTTGACGGGTGATCACAAAACATTCTGGATACCCGGCGACTACGATACCAATGAGTATCTCTACACCACTTCGCTCCTGAGCGGGATCGACAATACCAGCATCGTAAAAAGTTCTACTGATATTGCCGTGCGTACAGCGCCTGACCCTTGTGCGGTGCAAACCCCGCTGATGATGAAAAGCAAAGAAGGCTTGTACATCAATATTCATGAGGCCGCCCTCATCAACTATCCGGCCATGCAATTGCATGTAGACAGGGCCCATTATGCTTTGTCATCAAGCCTGGTGCCCGATGCGATGGGCAATAAGGCCTACCTGCATGCACCCGGCAAAACACCCTGGCGCACAATTGTTGTCAGCAATAAAGCAGCCGATGTACTCGCTTCTAAAATGATCCTCAACCTCAATGAACCGACGACGCTTACCAATACCTCCTGGATCAAACCCATGAAGTTTGTAGGCGTATGGTGGGAAATGCAAACCGCTAAAGCTACCTGGAACTATTCCAACTTTCCCGATAGTACCGATACCAATGGAAAACTGATTCCCAATGGCACACATGGCGCCAATACTGCCAACGTGAAAAAGTACATTGACTTTGCGGCAGCCAATGGTATTGGCGGCGTGTTGGTAGAAGGTTGGAACACTGGCTGGGAAGACTGGTTTGGCAACTGGAAAGAAAATGTATTCTCCTTCACTACCCCTTATCCCGATTTTGATGTGCGGGAGATCACGCGGTATGCAGCTTCCAAAGGCGTAACCATGATCATGCACAATGAGACCTCCGGATCGGCTACCGATTATGAGCGCCAGCTGGACACTGCTTACCGGTTTATGAACCTGATGGGTTATACTTCTGTGAAAACAGGTTATGTGGGCAGGATCATTCCCCGTGGCGAGCACCACGATGGTCAGTGGATGGTGAATCATTATGAGCGTGTGGCGCAGAAAGCGGCCGAGCACCAGGTAACCATCGATGTGCATGAACCCATGCGGCCCACCGGCCAGCACCGTACCTGGCCCAACTGGATGGCCAGCGAAGCAGGCCGGGGCAATGAATACAATGCCTTCAGCGTTGGCAGTCCGCCCGAACATGAAACCATCCTGCCCTTTACCCGCCTGATGGGAGGACCGATGGATTATACACCCGGTATCTTTAAAATGAAAGGATATACCGCCTATGCACCTGAGCGACAGATGCATACTACCCTGGCCAAACAATTGGCCTTGTATGTAACTATTTACAGTCCCCTGCAAATGGCTGCCGACCTGCCGGAGAATTATGCGGCTAAGCCCGATGCCTTTCAGTTTATCAAAGATGTACCGGTAGATTGGGACGATACGAAGATCATCGAAGCAGAGCCCGGCGATTATATCAGTATTGCACGTAAGGAAAAAGGCAAACCCAATTGGTTTATTGGCACTATTACCGATGAGAACAGCCGCACCGCCGTGGTGCCACTTGGTTTTCTGGATAAAGGGCAACCATATGTAGCTGTGATCTATGCTGATGCACCCGGGGCACACTGGAAGTCGAATCCCGAAGCGTACAAGATTGAAACTTTCCTGGTAAATGGCAGCAGTACCCTGAAGCTGAAACTGGCTGCCGGTGGTGGCGCTGCTGTACAGGTGAAGCCAGCCAGCGCAACAGACCTGAAACAATTTAAAAAGTATTCATCAAAATAATTGACTGACCGCTGAGACGTAAAAACTCATTAGGAATATAATGTGTAAGCTTATTCTCCGCCCGGACGCTTTTCGCCGCTTATGGGCGCTCTTTACGTCTCAGCGGTCAGTTTTATCTCCGCTGTTCCCCCACTATCGCCTAACAGGCATCTCTTTATATACCATTTAAGTGGTAGTTTCCAACCTAAGCCCGCTGCCCACGCTGATTATCCATAAATTTTCAGTACCTTAATACTTCTGGTGCACCGTTTCATCCCTGCCGCACAACATCTTCTTTCTTAGCAAATTGCATTCGTCATTAAAATGACTCTACATGTTAATTTTAATGAGGGCTATAGTATGCCTGAATTGCCTGTTATGGGCAGGATATGTTGTTGGTCAACAGCCTGCCTTAATAGTGCCTATAGGACATACTGATGATATTATGACTATCGGCTTTAGTCCCGATAGTAAGTATGTTTTAACAACCAGCGAAGACCGTACTGCTGGTGTGTGGGAAGCAGCCAGTGGAAAACTATTGTATAGCCTGGCCGCTCAGCATGGTCCTTTTACCGATGCAAGATTTAGCCACAACGGGAAATTAGTGCTCACGGTAGAAGAGGTAGATACAATTGTCAACTATGGGATTTCGTCCAACGCCACCCTGGTAAATGTCCTGAAAATTTGGGATGCTCCTACTGGCAACTTGATCAGGTATATGACGCTTGATGTCAAGGCGTCCACCATCGATTTCAGCAAGGACGATAAGAAAATACTGGCTACCTGGGGTGGTGGTCTCAAAGTATATGACATGGCCACATTACGGCCTGCTTATGAATTACAGACAGCCATTGTAACAGTTAGTCCGCATGAAAAATATATACTCACCGTTGCGCCCGGTGCTAATACAGAGAATGGGCTGGCAACCATCTGTGGCGCCTCCACCGGAACCGTATTCCAACAAGGAAATGCCTGCAGCAGTTTTAAACTGGAAGAGCATGCAGACCATATTAGTTTCAATAATAACGAAAAATATATCCTGGTAGAACATTTAATCGATCTGAGAGATTCTGTGATCGTGTATGAAGCTGCTTCCGGAAAATTGTTGTACAGGTTAGCTGGATTTGACGATTGGGAAAGACCCGCTGTATTTAGCCCCGGGGGCAACTACATTTTAACCATTCATGGTACTGTTAAGAGCTGGAAGGCATCAAACGGTACATTGGTACATACCCTGAAAGCAGATACCAGGTTCGTCAATGCCGCCTTTAGTGCCGACGAAAAGTATATTGTAACGGAAGACGATAGTGCCGAAATAAAAATATGGGATGCATTGACAGGTGATCCGGTGCAGGTATTACAAAGCAAAAAAGGATATTATTATTCATTCCGGGAAATCAGATTCAGTGCAGACAACAAATATGTGATAGCTACCAATAGAGACTTTATGAAAGCCAGGATCTGGGAAGTCAATACAGGCGTCCTTGTTTATGACGCTGATAAAGATAATGTCAATACAAAATTGCGCCAGCGATCGACTTTTGAACCTGTTTGCGTAAGCACTAGCCCCGACGGAAGATACATCGCAGTCACAAAATATGAGAAGGCCAGTCTTTGGAATACCAGGCAAAATAATTTTACCAGGCTGCAGTCAGTAGCCAAGGAGCCACATGCTTCTTCCTTTAGTCCCGGTGGAAAGTATATGGCTACTATTTATGTAGATAGTACCGCCAGCATCTGGGATGTATTGTCCGGTAAAATGATATACCAAATAAAAGAAAACCGGATCACCAGCACGATCTTTAGTAGTGACGGGAAATTAGCTACTATTTCAGGTGGAGATAGCACCGTAACGATCTGGAATGTGGCTGATGGTAAAAAGCGCTATGCCTTGCAAAGCAAGGAGCAATTCAATTCCGTACAGTTTAGCGTTGATGGTCAGCAAATGATTACTGCAGAACACCGGGCAGTAAAGATCTGGCGGGCTGATGCAGGGATACTGGTAAAGGAAATACCAATGCCCGGGGTTATGCTGAATGGCCAGTTGGTCAGTATGAATCCTCAGGGAACATTGATCATTACAAGTCATGGAATATTGTGGGATGTATCAGAAGGAAAAGAATTACGCAAAATTCCTGCCGACACTAATTTTAATAAATACGGCTTTCATTCCCTGCAAAATTGGGACTTCTTTCCCGGAGGATATGCCTGCTTTAGTCCGGATGGTAAATACCTGGCCGCCATTCATTCCCACAATTCCTATAAAGGTGCGATGGAAGGCATTGCAATAGTAGACGTCGAAACAGATCACCTCACTTATTTGCCCGACACACCCCGTGTATACAATAGTACCTCCCTGGCCCTGGATGTTAAATTCTCGAAGGATGGAAAGTCTATTATGGCCGTTTGCTCTGACGGTACCCTTAAGAGCTGGGACCTGCTGACCGGGAAGAAGAGCAGTCTTTTAATAAATCAGGCTTATAGCGGCGCCACACTGAGCCCTGATCTGAAATATGTAGTAACGGCCGCTGCCGATCATACTGCTAAAGTAATAGACGCGGTGAACGGCAGGCTCCTGTACACATTCATCACCATGGACAGTGCAGATTACCTCGTGATAGACACTGCTGGCAGGTATGATGGCACTGAGGGCGCCCGCCGGGTTTTATATTATGTCTGTGGCAGGGAGATCATAGAATTGGATCAATTGAAAGAACTGTTCTGGGAGCCCAATCTGGCCAACATCATAATGGGTGGCAATCCAAAGCAAACGACCCTAAGACAGCCCGGCAAGCTTGATTTCTGTGGCTTTACTCCCGTTGTAGAGCAACAAGGCCTGAGGGGCGGGAGTTATTATTTTACCATTAGCGGGAGAAAGGGAGGCGTAGGCATAATATCCTTATATGTAGGTGGCAAACAAATAAGAAAGTATCAACCTGCTTCTCTAAAAAGGAATGGAAGCCAATACCACCTGGTGGTGAGCCAAAAGGATATAGCAGAGTACCTTGTTATAGGTGGAGAGAATACCATTACCGTTAAAGCTACCACCGAAGACAATCAACTTTATAGTAAGGGAGAGAAGGTAGCAGTAGCAGAAAAGAGAGATAGTGTATTGATCATTCCACATCTGTATTGTATTTCAGTAGGTATCTGTACCTATAAAGGAAGTGCATTGAAGTTGAATTTTGCTTCTCAGGATGCTGCTGACTTTGACAAGGCGATAGCTGCTTCTTCCCGCAGGATGCTTAATAGCGATGGGAAAGAAGACCATGTGGTCAATTATGTTTTCAATACCGAAGAATCTACTTCACCCGATCACTGGCCACTGAAAGCGAATGTCCGGCAGGCTTTTGAGCAGATTGCTTCTAAAGCAACAGCCAATGATATATTGCTTGTCTTCCTCTCTGGGCATGGCGTATTAAATGACGACCAGTTTTATTACCTCACCCAGGAAGCCTCCGCCTTAGACCTGGCCGGTGTGGCAAAAGAAGTGGCTATCAGTTCAGATGAATTGAATGCCTGGATGCGCAACATCAAAGCCCAAAAGCAGGTGCTGATCCTGGATGCCTGCCACAGCGGGCAGGCCCTGCAAAGCCTCATTGTTCGTAAGAGTATGCCTGCCGATCAGCAGCGGGCATTGGAAAAGTTGAGAGATATGACAGGCACCTATATGTTGTCCGCATCCGCTTCCAACCAGTCGGCACTGGAAATGGGTATGTACAACCGGGGCATGCTCACCTACAGCCTCCTGTTGGGCATGAAAACCGGTGAAGGACTAAAAGATAAATACATTGATATCAGTAAGTGGTTTCAGTTTGCGGCAGAGAAGGCTAAAGACCTCACTAAAGATGCCTCCATTCCCCAGGATCCCCAGATATCTATAAATGGAACCTTTCCCATTGGCATCGTGTATGAACAACTTTCAGACCAGATAGAATTGACCATCAAAAAGCCCCAATTCAGAAGGTCCAATTTTCAGAATGAGGAGCTTTTCATCGACGACCTGCATTTGGCCCAAACCTTTGATAAAGAGTTAAACGAGTTAACCTTCGTCGGAAAGGACAGGCCTTTTGTGTTTTTTAGCGATGCGACCGGGACAGATGTTTTTTCCATTAACGGCCGTTATGTGACAAAGGGCAAGAATATTAAGGGCGAAATAAGATTGTTTAAAGGGACGGACTCGATACTCAGCATACCCGTCAATACCATTATTGACAACCTGCCTGCACTGGTGCAGCAAGTAATGGAAAAAATTGTAACGGAAATGAAATTACATTAATAAGCCATTTTATTATCATAAATATTATACCATGAAATGCACCAACCTTGCGCCACTTGTTCTGATCTGCCTGATCATGGCTTCCTGTACTTCGACTAAAAAAGCTACCCAGGATATTCCAAAGGCAACTTCCATCATGAAAGATAAAGAATGGACTTTGGAGCATACCCCCAATGGGCTTGATGTAGTGGGTGTAGTTTTTGCGCTGAATGCCAATGGAGAACCACAAAGGATTCCGGGCGGCTCGTTGAAAGTGAAGACATTGACTGCTCCCGTAGCAGTAACGCAACAGACCTTTATAAAAGACGTCTCTGCAGGGGCCATCATTAAGTTTTTAGGAATAAAGAATATAGGCGCCAGTTCAGGTTTATCTGTCTCCGACAGCTCGCATGTAAGCGCCATTTTTAAGCTTGATAGCGGAACTATGACCGTTATCAATGACGATATCACCAAGGTGTTTAATGAGAACATCCCCATCATGGCTAGTAATATCAAGCTGTTTAAATTGGAAAAGGCACCCCTGTACATCATCCTGGAAACGATCGAATCACCCAGCGTAAATATCTCCTTCGACAAAACAAAAGACAAAGGAGCCAGCTTCTCGGCCAGTTTTAAGGAAATAATAAGTGCCAATCCGCAGATCAGCGCCAGCACGGTCGATAAGACAGACTTGATCTACAAACTGGATAAACCGATCACCGTCTTTTACAAGCTCCGGTCAATAGATATCAATGTGATTGGAAGTAAAGGTGATGAGCCTGAAAGAATTGACCTCACACTGGGCAAGATTGTGAGGAGTGATGAGCTTGTTTATAAGAAGAAACAATAGATACATCCCGTGACTAGCAGCGACTACCTGTCTATCGGGTTGGCTGGCTGGTATTGATATTTTAGGAATCCGGAGCATAATTATTTATTAATCGTTGCTCCTATAATACAGTCAACCACATTTTCCGCTTTGCAGTTGTTGAGCCCTGCACCCCAGCAGGCATTAAATTCCAGGACAAACCACCCAATAGTAGGATTGAATGCGAGATCAACTACGACCACCGGAGGTAGTTGTTCTTTGTTGTTATTTACAAAGTCAGAGATAAAGGTTTCTGCATCCGTCAATCCGACATCACCCTCGTATAAAGCAATATCTTTCACCATGCCATTCATAATATAGCTTCTTGCTTCCGCTTGGATATTTTCAACAATACCTGAGACGAGGATCTCTTCCGTGTTTTCTAACCCTTTAGTTGCTTCCTGGAAGTCTGCATGCGTTTGAAATACTTCAGCGAGAAACAGTTTTGGGATAACAGGTTTAATGAAAATGGGGAAATCACTTTCAGACATTTCTCTGATTTGTTTTTGCGTAACAGTCCTCTTTGTCCATTTTTTATCAAGCCTGGTTATCAGCGTGTCATCTGGTGAAATGAGTTCCACCTCATAGATTTGTGCCAGCACCAGGGCAAATGTCTGGTTGCCATAGATGGCAATTGGCTGATTTGCCAATGCCTCGTCTTTGATCCAGTATTTTCCAAGCCGTTTTATTTGCCCTCCACTTTTTGTCCAGGTTTCCAAAACCTGTTCAAATTCTATGTCCGTTTTTTCAGGGATTAAAAGTGTTGTTGCTCCGTGCATTGGCATTGTTATTTACTCTTTTATTGTCTCTCGCCTGGTACCTGTGAGGGATTGTTTTCTTACATTTTCTTATACTTCATCAACAGCTCCTCAATCTCGGCAGGTTTCATTTCGAGTGAGGAAAGGTTAACCTTCTTTGCAGTTTCTGCCGTATGTACAATTAGAATTTTGTAGCCTTCTTCTTTTATAATTTCCCATTTAGTGATTTGTTGCCAAAGAAAGGTAACGGGTTTTCTTCGCTGGTTGATCGTTATGTCGGTTCGGGTAAGCGTTAGAATAGGCTCTTTATTTATGAGCATCCTGATGGGGTGATAAAGGAAATAAGCGATGAAGGCCAGCATTAACAAGGACATGATATCAAATAGTTCAGTGGTTTTGTGGAACTTACCAGAAAAATAAATGTAGTAGGTTCCTGCCCCTAAAGGTATTAATAGCATAAGTATTGAGAAGATAAGTCGTGTGGGATTCAATCTGATCTCTATTGGTTCCATATGTAGGGTTAAAGGTTTTGTGTTTCAGGAGCTATCGCTCACACCTTTTCCTGATCACAGCCAACAGCCGATCCTGGAAGTCTGTTAGCAACTGGTTGCCCCAGAATGCTCCATACCCATTGATCCGGGTAGTGAGCTGATAAGAGCAAACCAGGCTCAGCTCCGTTTGCTTATCATTAATGGGTGTCAGTATATACGAGGCGTTCAGGAATTTGAAATGGTTTCCTTTGAGTATGTGTTGGTCAAAAATAGTGTTTCGGATAGAGCCGGGGATCACCTGGATATCAAAAGACACTTTTTGATTTCTTTGCCAGTCGGTTACCGTTTCTTTGAAAATAAGCCCCCCTTCAAAATGCCCGATCCTGGTGGCCCCCAGGGTATCTTTGTCAAGTTCCGCAAACAAGGGCCTTGGAATACCGGCATAATTGAAAAAGCCTTTTGAGTATTCTGCCGGGGCAATCTCTTTTACCCGGATCACATTTTCCCAGATGGTGGCTGCCGGAGCGTTTACGACTATGGGTGTTCTGATCTCGTAGGTTTTGGCTGGTGTGGGCAATCGGTCTTCCAAAAGGCCGGTCAGGAAGGGCAGTAAAAAGATAGAATAGAATATGCCTTTTTTCTTTCTGTAATACTGGATCCCTTTAGCAAAGGCATAGCCTGCAATCATAGCGCCGACCACATAGGGAATGGAAATAATGACAATGCAGATGATGTCTTCCCTGCCCGACCAAAAGCAGAACAGGAAGAACAGAAAGACTGTTAAAACAGGTCTGGTCAACCGATAAGCATCTGATTCAAGTTGTTGCTGAGTGGCAAACAACAAGGGTATAATGCCGAGGATAATAGGAAGTATCCAAATAAAGGTTATAGAAAACAGGTCGGGCCCTAAGTGTAAACCTCCAAAGAGTACCCTCATAGTCAGGCCATACAATGAACCGATCAGGACGCCTCCATATTTACTGAAAAATAGCTTCATGGTGGTGTGTGATTCCTATAAATACTTTTTATTCTTCTGTAGCCCTCTCTTCATATTTCCAGTCATCGTCTTTACTATCCCGCCATGCCCACCAGCCATATTGTAAATGATATATGTCGTTGAGGGAAGGATCAAGTTGAGTGATTGCTTCTAAACTCACCAGCTTTGCATCGTTCAGGTCCGGCTCCAAACTGGTATGAAACTGCCAGTCACCATCATCGTTGTGGTAAACGTATAATATCGGCTCTCCTTCAAGCGCCTGCCTGGTTGTATATACGCCTAAATTCCTCTCTTCATAGAATTTGAAGTCTGTATTCCTGTCGAGCAATGGCTGTTTAAATTTCCAGTCGGGATTGAAATCATTTTCCCATGGAAAATGGTGTTGCTTGTCGGGCCAAACAAGTTGCAGCAAGGGAAAGTCAAAGGTCTGATCATAAAACCATCCCCCATAACCTACATAGCTTTGATAATGTTCCTTGTCAACTTCCAGGAATTGGATTTGGTACCCTTCCAGGAATCCGGAATAAAGTTTGTTTGTGTTGAATTTTTCACCCTTCTTAATAAGGTCAGAAGCAGTATTAAGCAAAGCACCCAATACTTCTGTTTTTAAGCCGAAGCATATAATCTCAGGATGACCAAATCTTTTGAAGAGACCAATAGAATAGGCAAAACCCGGTAAATAGTTGTCGGCTTCAATCAAGGCTAAATGGCAACCATATTTTTCAATGTCATCGAGTATGGCCTGTTTAGCTTCTTTGTCGTGTTGTTGGTGGTCGCTGGTCATGTTGTAGTGATGTGTATTTTAATGAATGCCGCATTTCTCTGTCAATTAGTTTGATGTAGGGCCCGATATCCGTTAGCCGAATCAAAGTAACCGCACTTACTACTAACCGTCGATATGAATTTCCTTTGCCTCAAAATCATGCATAGTGAGGGTGAATATATGGTCTCTGTCATGCTCAGATTCGAAGACAATTTCCCAAATGATTGGTTTGGAATCGCATCGGGGGAGGTTCAAATGGGCTGGTTTAAATTCTTTATTAAAGTCTCCAATTTTAAATCCATCTTTCCAGTTTCCAAACTCGTCCTCTATCAAAGGGGTGATCGCTTTTGTAATGGCCGGATAATTATCTTCAATACTTTTAAAGAAATCAACCTGTGTTTTTGTAGGGCCGGAGATGTCGCCGTCAATTAATATTTCAATAATATTGTTGATGGGTTTGAAATGTCGCCGGCATTCAAAGTAGTCAGTTTGGGTAGGAACTTTACTACCAGTAAACTTCATTTGTCCAAAAAAATCGTGCTCAATCTTTTGGGTCTTGCCGAATAAGAAATCTAAAAGTCCCATTGTCTGTTGTTTTTTGGTCAGAACTGATTCAAACCCGCTTATACTGATGCATCAACCGCTCTATCTCCGCAGGTTTTCTGTCGAGCCATGAAATATTGATCCTCTTTTTAGTATCTGCTGTTTGAATAACCAGGTAGTGTGTGCTGTCGTCTTTTTCAATTTCCCAGTGAACCACCTGCCACCAAAGGAAGGAAAGCGGTTCTCCTTTTTCATGGATAGAAATGCCGGCTGAGGTGAGGATCAGCACAGGCTCATTGTTCCAAAGCTTTTTCACCTTGAAATAAGCAGCATAAATAAAGGTGATCACGGTTACGGCATAAATGACCACCTCTAAGGTATTCCGGGGAACCTTGCCTGAAAAGCAAGCATACCAGGTGCCGAAGCCTATCCCCACTGCTATTAAGACGATCATCGGGATTACCCGTTTTCGATTCAGCCTGAGCTCGATTGTTTCCATTACTGAAGATTGGTTTAAGGGCTGCCTGTCAACAATATACACCATAAAAGCATGTTGTAAAACTCCAGGCTCAACCCCGGCCCCCGAAGCCTTGATTTCCCACCTTCACCGGCGACCGGGGATGAACCCTTTTCCCCCTGGCAATCGGGCAGAGAACGACTATCTGGTTGCAAATGAATAAGTTAAGATGCATGATGACATGAGACATACCTGCTAAATGGACCACTTACAGATAAAGAAACTTAACTCTTGGTTTCAAAAGCTATCCTAACAAAGCCTGAATATATATCTAACATAGATGCAGCGTCTCTCTATAGATAGGCTTCATCTACGCTGAAAATACGCTGGATCATCGCTGCATCTACGCTGCATCCCATCTTTTGAGCTCTTTTATACCAGAGGAATCTATTATTCAGATATTGGTTTGGCGCAACGGAACTTACGCCTAAATACCAGGCTCAGCCATTACAAGCACTGACAAAAGCAAGGCTGTGGAGATGGCTCATCAAATTTTAATTTGGAAGTGCAACGGATAAATACAATATTTGGTCAACCAATTATTGGTTGACCAATTTGGATAATAACGATAAATCGCTTGCTATGGGAAAGCTCCAACCCCTTTTGCTCTTGTTTCTCCTTTTTAACCTCAGTGCATGGGCCCAGAATACCGTAAAGGGAAAGGTCACCGATGCCAAAACCGGCCTGCCACTCGCGGATGTTTCCGTAAGCGTGGTGGGCGGTAAGACCGGTTCGGGCGTTACTACCGACAGCGCCGGTAACTTTTCCCTTAAACTCAACAGCCGCAGCACCGGTAAACTCATGATCACCGCCATCGGCTACAAAAACCACCTGGTGGAACTGGACGGAAAGGATTTCCTGACCATTCAACTTTCCACCCTCGCTGCCACGCTCGATGATGTGGTGGTGATCGGTTATGGCGCCCAGAAGAAATCACACCTTACCGGTTCCATTGCCAAACTGAAAAACGACAACCTGGATGAAATTCCAACTTCCAGTCTCGACAAAGCGCTCATTGGCAAAATGGCCGGGGTTACTGTACAAAACCTCAGCTCTGAAGTAGGTACGACACCGCGGGTAAGGGTGCGTGGCCTTAGCTCCATCAGCGCCAATGCCGACCCGCTGGTCGTAGTAGATGGCCACCCGGTGCCGGATGGTCTGGCGATGGTGAACCCCTATGATGTGGAATCAGTGGAAGTATTGAAAGATGCGGCTTCTGCAGCCATCTATGGTTCGCGGGGCGCCAACGGGGTGATCATCATCACCACCAAAAGCGGCAAAACCAATAAGCCGAAGTATACGGTGAAATCTTATTATGGTATAAAGAGTCCGTACAAACTGCACCCCATCATGAGCACGACGGAGTATACGCAAAAAATGTACGACGAAGCAGCCATGCGGGCAAAAGATCCCACGGTCACGCCCGACAAACAAAACCTTATCACCCCGCAGGAAAAAGCCCGCTACCTGGTAGAAAGTGTACTGCGCAATGGCGATGGAACGGACTGGCAGGATGAAGGATTGCAGGATGCCGCTATCTACAATGTGCAACTGGGAGTATCCGGTGGCAAGGATGTACGCTATTATATCTCCGGCAATTACCAGTCAGACAAGGGGATCATGACGCACAATGAATTCAACCGCATGAACTTTAAGACCAAACTGGATGGTAACCTCGGTACCAAAGTGAAGTTCAGCCTCAACTTAAATCCTTCCTATACCCGCAGTGAATTGCCTGCGGTGAACTATACAGACTATTATCGTTTTTATTCCGGATTGCCGGTGCGCCATACTACCGCTACCGCGGCCTTTGTAAACCAGAATCCGCAATGGGCGGGTATAAGGCCGGGCGATTGGGCGCAGGCAGGCCATTTCTCCAACCTGTTGTACCAGGGCTTTATGCCCGATGGCAGTTATTACAACAGCGTTACCGATGGTGGTAAACTGATCCCTTTCTCTTCCAGCAACAATAGCCCTAAATCCATTGCCGACAGGCAGAGCCGCTTTAGTGATAACTACCGCGTGCTGGGTGGATTCGACCTGAGCGTTGAACTGATGAAAGGGCTTATACTGAAATCATCGGCCAGCGCTTATTTCAATTATACAGAAACGAATACTTTCTCCAAGCGCAATGCCAAAGCCGATGGCGATGTGAACAGGGGTGTGAATAGTACCCGTAAGTTCATCGACCTGCTTTGGGAAAATACACTGAACTACAATACTTCTTTTGGCGATCACACCCTATCAGGTGTATTGGGGTACACAGCACAAAAGACCACCATCAATGAGAGTCAGATTACAGGTGTGAACCTGCCCAGTGATGATATCCAAACATTGAACCAGGCCTCTTCTATCGAGTTGGCAGGTACTTATACCACTAAAACACCTATTGGCCTGCTCTCTTACCTGGGCCGGGTGAATTATGATTATCAAGGGAAGTATTTGTTGTCTGCCAGTCTTCGTACCGATGGCAGCGGCTATTTCCCGCCGGGACAAAAATATGGATGGTTCCCCGCTGTATCTGCCGGCTGGCGCATCAGCAGCGAACCTTTTATGGAAGATGTGAACTGGCTGAGCAATCTGAAATTGCGTACCAGCTATGGCGCTACGGGTAACAATAAAATTGAGCCCTTTTCTTACCTGGAACTGTTGAACATGGCCAACTATCCGCTGGGCGGTGGTACCGGCACGCTCAACAATGGCCTCGCAGCCAACAATGATGTGCTGCCCAATGTGCTCACCTGGGAACGTACCTTCCAGTACAATGCAGGCATCGACCTGGGTTTCTTCAAAGACCGTCTCACCATGAGCATGGAATATTATAATGGTACTACGGACAGGTTGTTGTTCAAACAGAATACCATGTCCTTCTCTGGTTCCAACCAGTTCTGGAACAATATCGGCAAAGTGCGCAACCAGGGTTTTGAGCTGGAATTGACTTCCAACAACCTGCGCAGGAAGAACCTGGAATGGGTGACCATGTTCAACATCGCCACCAACAAAAACAAACTGTTGGATATGGGTGGCGAACCCTTCCAATACAATTATGGTGAGCGCAATGAGATCTATGCCGCCATCGTAGGCGCTCCTTCTGTACAGTTCTTCGGTTATAAAACAGATGGCGTGTGGAAGTCTGACCAGGAGATAGCCGATGCACAGGCAGCAGGGTACAGCAGTTCCCTCTCCAAATACTTTGTGGCAGGCGGATTGAAATTTGTGGATGTGGATGGTAATAAACGCATCGATGAAAAAGACCGTACGGTATTGGGTCGCCCTTTCCCTAAGTTTACCTGGGGTATGACCAATAATATTAAGTACAAGAATTTCGACGTGAGCATTACTATCCAGGGTGTGCAGGGCCTCGACCTCATCAATGGCGATGCCAACTACAACGAATCAAGGTGGTACAATAAGAATTACAACACGGCCGACAGGTGGGTAAGTGCTGCCAATCCCGGCGATGGTAAAACACCCTATGGTACCAATGGCTCCGACTGGATGTTGACGGATTACGTATTAGAAGATGGCTCCTACGTGGCTTTGCGCAGTGTGATATTGGGTTACTCCTTACCGGCGGCTATTTCAAAACGAATGAAGTTGAATGGGCTGCGGGTATATGCTTCGGGCGAAAACCTGCTGTACATTATGTCTTCCTCTTATCGCGGTATCAACCCTGAGGCGCGCACCACTTCCAATCAATATGCATCACCATTGATCGATGGTTACCAGCGGGGCGCCTTCCCCATTGGAAGAACCGTGACGGTGGGTATTGACATTAATTTCTAACGAATTGCCATAAACTGCATACAATGAAAACTTGCTCCTATATCATATTCACCTTGTTGCTGGCCGGCCTGATGGCTTCCTGCAATAAGATCATCGACCTCAAGCCGGAGTCGAATGTGGACGTTGAAAATTATTACAAGAACTACGATGAGGTAAAAGTGGCCTTAACCGGTTGCTACAACGGTCTGCAAAAACCACTGGAAACAGAATGGATGATGACAGAGCTGCGTTCTGATGTTACCAAGCAGGGGCAACCGGGCAGTACCGCTGTCCCCAATATCGAACTGAACGACCTGAATACCTACCTGCAAAATTCCGGTCATAGCCAGGTGTACAATTACTGGTTCTATACCTATAAAAATATCCGCAGCGCCAACTATGTATTGAGAAGCCTGGGTGTTGCTTACAGCAATGGCCAGATCAGCCTTGGAGAGGGAACGGCGCAAATGGAAGAGGACCGTCGTAAGCAACTGGCCGGGGAAGCATTGTTCATCCGCGCTTATCATTATTTCAACCTGGTGCGCCTGTATGGCGGCGTGTTCTTACTCACCGATCCTAAAACACCGGCCGAGCTGAAACAGATCAACCGTTCTTCTGTAGATGATTGTTATAAACTGATAGCAGCGGATCTGGAAGCGGCTAAGAACTACCTGCCCCGTAAAAATTACAGTGCGCAGGCGCAGGAAGACCTGGGCCGTGCTACCGTATGGGCCGCAGAATCCCTCCTGGCCAAAGTATACCTGACCACCAATCGCAAGACCGATGCGCTGGCATTGCTGGAAGATGTGATCAGCGCCAGCGGCCATGACCTGCTGACCTCTTATACGGATGTGTTTTCCATCAACAATGAAATGAATAAGGAGATTGTCTTTGCGGTGCGTTACAAGGCCGGAGGATTGGGCCTTGGCAATTATATGGCCAATAGCTTTGCGGCACTTAACAGTGGCAGCGCCATTGTAAATGGTAACGGCTCGGGCCTGAATTATCCCACTGCCCAGATGGAGTCCAAATACATTGTACCTGCCACTGGCGGCGCCGACAAGCGCCGGGATGTGACCATTGGTAAATACAATGCCAATCCTTATATGAAGAAATTTACTTCTCCGGTGATGATCAAGAATGATGCGGAAAATGATTTCCCGGTGATCCGTTTTGCCGACGTATTGCTGATGAAGGCAGAAGCACTGGGCTTTAGCCAGGCGGCGGTTGACATCATCAACCGTATCCGCAGCAGGGCAGGGGCCGTGGTATATCCCGGTGCGGGTAATTTCACGGCAGCTTTCTACCTCTATCCCGATGCGGGAGCAGAAGTTACTACGGATGCTAATTTCCTGGGTCGCCTGCTGGATGAAAGAAGGATCGAGCTGGCTTTTGAGAACCATCGCTTGTTTGATATCTACCGCACCGGTCAGTTTGAGAACGTGATGAATACTTATTATACCTATGAATACGATACACACTATAAGAAATTCAAACCAGCCATACCGCTGGATGAACTGAAGAACAATATCAAGATCCGTACCCTATTGCCCATTCCCCAACGGGAAATGGATAGCAATAACCAGATTGTGATCACACAGAACCAAGGTTATTAAGAGATGTCAGGCTGAGCTTGTCGAAGCCGTCTTAAGAAAGCCCTTCGACAAGCTCAGGGTGACAACCGGGATGACAACAAAACAAGAACCTCTAACGACTGAATGTTTGCGATATGAAAATACAGATCAAACCATTTATTTTTCTGACAGGGCTACTGGCGATCCTGGCCTCCTGTAAGAAAGATAATTTCACAGAAGCCACCGGCAACCTGGAAGCCGTCGACTATACCTGGAATGTAGCACTCAAGGGTTTTCAGCCGGAGAAAACGGTCGGTGGTAAATTAACGACCAACATTAATGTGAAGACGCTCTATTATTACATACAACGTACGGGCAAAGCCGATTCTCTTATCCAGCTGGATTTTCCGGCCGGTGTGCAGGAGTATGCTTTTACTGTTAAAGCGGATGTATGGCCCAATATTGACCTGGTGGGTGTGAAAGGTATTAAGCTGCTGGCGGTACAGGACAACAACACTTCGTTGGAAAAGCTGGTGAAGATCACCTATTTCAATCCTGCAGCACCGGTACTGAAGGATATACCCGAAACCATGACACCTTCTTTAACAGGTACTACAGCGGTTACCGGCAAGGCAAGTTCCGAAACGGGCATCAGCAAGATCTATTTTTATGACAACAGCACCGGCAATTTTGCAGCGGTAGACAGTATCAACGCCAATGGGAGCAAAGACGTGAACATTAATTACAATTATACCTATACCACAGGAGCAGGACAATTGAAGGTATCAGCGGTAGATATTTATGGTCTGAAAGCAGATAAGATCATTCAGTTTGTCAATATCCCTTTCAAGCCGGTAATTAGTTTTGATGCGGATACCCTGCGTGCGGCCCTGCCGGATGGGACACCTGCCGTCAGCGGTACCCTAAAGTCCTTTGCTGCCTTGTCGACCGTAGAAGCCTATGTCGTAACGGCGGGCGGGGAAACCCTTCAGGGAACGGTGACACCGGTACTGGTGGGCAATACGGCCAATGAATACAATTATACCTTCAGTCTGACCAGCTTTCCTTATGCCAATGATGTAAAGGAATGCAAGCTGGTGGCGAAAGACGGGACCAATAGCAGCAATGCAGGGACCGTGCCCGTAAAAATATTGCCTTATTACCGCTGGAACAATATCACCCTCATGTCGCAGGGAGCGGCCACGGTCAATTCTCCCAGCTGTTTCTTCCTGGGCGAACCGGCCACCCCCTTCCTGAGCGCCTGCGATGTGGTGAACGATGCTTCCAATCATGCCAAAGTAGACTTTGCCATCTTCACCAACAGCACGGGCAACCTGGCCTTCAACAACCCGGCCAATATCTCAGCCGCTACCCTTACCACTTTTAAGTGCAGTGGTACGGCCTGGGCGCCGGCAACACCTACTGCCAATACCCTGAAGAAAACCCTTTTCCGGGTATTGGGAACGGGAGTAGCAGAAACTGGCATATATAATAAGTATAATAACAACACAATTACCGAACTTGGTGACGCCTTTTTCACAGGCGTATCCGCACCCAATGCCAATGCCCCCAATCAAACGACCTATACGACGGCTTCGCTGATCTGGGCTAAGATGACACCGGCAGGCGGCGGGACCACCAAAAACATTTTGATAAAAGTGCAAAGTCTCAACATCGTGGCATCGCCGAATCAGGGTACATCTACGATCACGATAGATATTATGAAGGAGAAATGATTTAGCTCCGGTATATAGCTCTGGTATATAGCTCCGGCCTTTAGGCCGGAGGAACATAAATAAAGCGTTATGGAAAAGACAACGATTATTGAAACGATCAAGGCCATTGAAGTAGACAGCCCGGTGGATAAGATCATCCGTCAGCTGAAACAATTGATCAGTGAAGGACATCTGAAGCCGGGCGACCGCCTGCCGGCAGAAAGAGTGCTGGCCGAGAAATTCGGTGTTGGGCGTACTTATGTACGGGATGCCATCCGCAAGCTGGAATTTTATGGGATGCTCAAGACCTCGCCCCAAAGTGGTACCTATGTTTCGGGATACAATATCAAGATGATCGAAGGTGTACTGAACGATATTATCACATTCAATAAAGAAGATTTTGCGGCATTGATCGAGGCCCGCTATTACCTCGAGATCAATGCCGCCAGGCTGGCCGCTCAACGCAGAACGGATGAGGACCTGGCCATCCTGGAAGCTGCTGTGGCGGATTACGACCTGAAAACAAAACATAAGGAGAATGCAGTACAGGAAGACATGTTCCTGCACCTGAAGATCGCCAATGCGGCCAAGAACTCCGTATTTGAATCCATGCTGCTGATGTTGCTGCCCGATATCATCCGCAATATCATAGAGAAAAAGATCTGTGGTGATAACCGGGGCGTACAGGCCATGGCCGAACACCATGAGATACTCACCGCCATTGCCGATAAAGATCCCGACGCCGCCGGTATTGCTATGGCAGCGCACCTGAATGATATCCTGCAGATCAGCCGGGAACGTAAGATCGAGATGTAAGGACGGTAATAATTAATAATAAATAATCAGTAATAACATCAAACACAAGTATACCATAACGATCTTCCTGTTAATACTCATCCAAACAGTGAGTGCCACCACCATCCTGGTGAGCGATCCACAGGAGTTGAGAACTGCCCTGTCAAAAGCACAGCCGGGCGATAGCATCTTATTGAAAGCAGGTATATGGAAGGATGTTCCCCTCATCATTGAGACCAGTGGCACAAAAGAAAAGCCCCTGGTCATTGCAGCGCAGGAACCGGGCAAGGTGGAATTCACCGGCAATTCCTATATCCGCTTTGGGAGCGATTATGTTACCGTGAGTGGTATCCGTTTTGCCAATGGTTATACTACCGATCGGGCCGTGGTAGAGTTCAGGAACAAGGAGCAGCAACTGGCGAACAACTGCCGGTTCACGCAATGTGTGATCGAGAACTACAGCCGGCCCGACCGGTTCAATACAGACCATTGGCTGATCCTCTGGGGACAGCACAACCGCATTGACCATTGTGTGATTGGCGATAAGCTCAATAGCGGCACTACCCTCATTGTAGAACTCAACGACGAAAGAAGCCAGAACAATTACCACAGCATCGACAGTAATTATTTTAAGGGGCATTCTCCTTTGGGTTCCAATGGCGGTGAGACCATCCGGGTAGGAGTGTCGAGGTATTCGCTCACCGCCTCCCGTACTATGATCCACCACAACTATTTCGAACGATGCAGCGGCGAAGTGGAGATCGTATCCATTAAAAGCGGCAACAACGAGATCAGCAATAACCTGTTTTACGAATGCCAGGGAGGCCTGGTATTAAGACATGGCTCACAAAACAAGATCAGCAACAATATATTTATAGGCAATAACAAGCCTTTTACCGGTGGCGTGCGGGTCATCAATCCCGGTCACACCGTTTCCAATAACCTGTTTTATCAATTGGCCGGGGAAAGATTCCATTCGGGGTTTAGTGTATTGAATGGTGTACCCAATTCTTCTATCAGCCGCTATCACCAGGTAAAAGATGCCACTATCGATCACAATACTTTTATTAATTGTAAGAGCATCATATTCGGTGCAGGCAAAGACCCGGAGAGAACAGCAGCACCTCAAAATGTGCGTTTTACTAACAACTTTATACAGGCAAACGGTAAATTGTTATATGAAGATGCCAATAAGGATGGCGGGATCGGGTTTACTGCCAACAACTACACCGGCAATGTAAAGGTTCTTCCAGGGAATGGGTTTGAGCTTGAGAAGCTAAAATATAATCAGCAGCATTTTCTTGGTGAAACCTACCAGCTTCCCTTGTCTGTGAAAGGTGTCAATTACGCTTTGCTTAGTTGGATGTATAGCCGAAATACCGGAGCTGCCTGGTATAGCCCAGAAGACAGCTGCGGGATAGTTGGCGATCCTTCAATGGTAGCCCGTGGTCAATCGAAAAACCTGCCTGCAATGGTGAGTAATGCCATCAATGGTGAAGTGATTGAGCTGACAGAAGAGGGTCTTTATGAAATCGACAAGCCACTCATTATTGATAAACATATTACCATCCGGGCAAAAGATGGATTGGCCGGTAAACCTGAACTGGTGAATGTATCCGGTAAAAGCGTGCCAGCCTTTATTATCATAGAAAAGGGCGGCAGTCTTCAGATTGAAAACATCCAGTTCAACAGTGCGTATAAAAGTTATGGGGATGTACAAGCAGCCATCAGCACCACTACCGGAGCCATGAACGGATCGTATTCCCTCCAGGTAAAAGGCTGTGTATTCTTCAACTTCAACGAAAGTGGTTACAGTTGCATTAAAGGAGCCAAAAGCACGTATGCCGATTCGGTGATCATTGATAATTGTGTGTTCAGGAATAATGCCGGTAATGCGATTGACTACAGTGCAGAGAAAGAAGACAAGGGTATTTACAATGTGGAACGCCTGATCATCCGCAATACCGTATTTGCCAATACCCTTGGTGGCGCTGTGAATGTATACCGCGGTGGTAATGATGAAAGCACTACGGGGCCGGAAGTGATCATCGACCATTGCACGTTCAGTGAAGTGGAAAACCGTGCGCAAGGCTGTGTCCTTAAACTATGGGGTGTACAAAGAGCCACCATCACCAATTCCGTATTCAACAAAAGCGGGGCCGGTGGCCGGGTTATCTGGTTTGAAGAAATGAGTTGGGACAAACTGCTGGTAGACTATTGCAGTTTTTACCAGAGCGGCCGGCTGAGTTCATTCTATAACAACGTTACAGGGAAACATATTTTTAGTAGCAACCCTCTATTTAATAATCCGTCCCGGTTCGATTTCAGGCTGGTTAAAGGTACCAGCCTCCTTTCGGCCAAGGGAAAACCTTTGGGAGTGAATTAGTATGAAGACCATTGTTTTTTTGTGTGCAGGTTTAGTGATCGGCATGGCAGGAAAAGCACAGCAACACCCTTCCATCATGCTTACGAAAGCCAATGTGGAAGCAGTTCGTCAGGGAGTGACGGCTTATCCTTTGTTGCAGAAGTCCTTTAAGGCATTAAAGAAAGATGCAGACAAGGCCATCAATACACCCATTGAAGTGCCTTTGCCGCATGATGCGGGTGGCGGCGCTACACACGAACGGCACAAGCGCAATTACCAGGATATGCTGGCCTGCGGCCTGTTGTACCAGCTTACCAAAGAAGAACGTTATGCCAAATTTGTGAAGGATATGTTGCTGCAATATGCAGCGGTATACAATAGCTGGCCCCGGCATCCGAAGAAAAAGCAAAATCCCGGCGGTAAAATGTTCTGGCAAAACCTCAATGACTGTGTTTGGCAGGTGTACACCATCCAGGCCTATGACTGTGTGTATGATTACCTGGGCGCCGCCAATAGAAAAACGATTGAGACGGATCTCTTTGAACCGATCGTAAAGGAACTGAGCGAAGTAAATGGAGAGATATTCAATAAGATACATAACCACGGCACCTGGTCGGTAGCAGCTGTAGGTATGACGGGTTATGTATGCGGCCGGAAGGACTGGGTGGAAAAAGCATTGAAGGGTACTGCCCTCGATGGCAAGGCAGGTTTCCTGGCACAGTTGGACCAGCTCTTTTCACCGGATGGTTATTATACCGAGGGTCCCTATTACCAGCGGTATGCTATCCTGCCCTTCCTGCTTTTTGCCCGCACCATACAGCAATATCAACCGGCACTGAAGATATATGAATACAGGAGCGACTTACTGAAGAAAGCAGTGAATACTGCGCTGCAATGCACCTATACCAACAAAGTGTTCTTCCCTTTGAATGATGCGATGAAGGACAAGACCTATGAGTCGGAGGAAATCGTATACGCGGTGGATATTGCCTACGGTGATATGCAGGCAGGTACCGACCTGCTGGATATTGCAGAGCAACAAGAGAAAGTAATAGTAGGCGATGCAGGATTAAAAGTGGCCAAAGCGATAGCGGCAGGTGAGGCGGCACCTTTTCTTTATAAACCGATGTGGATACGCGACGGGGCCGATGGAAAACAGGGAGGCATTGGTATCCTGCGCAGCGGAGACAATGATGAACAATCCTGCGTGGTATTCAAAGCCGCTTCACAGGGAATGGGCCATGGCCATTTTGATCGGTTGAATGTATTGTTTTATGATAACAACACAGAAGTGTTCCCTGATTATGGCGCTGTACGTTTCCTGAATGTTGAGACCAAGAACGGCGGCAACTATACCAAAGAAAATGATACTTGGGGCAAGCAAACCCTCGCGCACAATACCCTGGTGGTAGACAGGCAAAGCCAATACCAGGGCAATGAAAAGAAAGGAGAAGAGCACTCCCCTGAACTTGTACATTTCAGTACGGGTAGCAATTACCAGGTAGTCAGCGCCCGGGAAAACAATGCCTATCCGGGTGTGCAGCTACAACGTACGGTGATCCTCTTTAAGCCCGATGGAGCACCTGCTTCCCTGTTGATCGATGTATTCAATGCGCAGAGCGCTCAAAAGCACCAATACGATCTCCCCTTTTGGTACCAGGGACATATTACCAACGCACCCTTTGACATACAGGCCAATACCACGGCATTGCAGGCGATGGGTGATAAACAGGGCTACCAGCATGCCTGGCTCAATGCCACGGGTAAGGTAAAAGAAGGCAATGGTGTGATCACCCTGCTGAATAATAAAAAGTTTTATACTACTACTTTTATAGTCAACACATCCTTGCGGGTGCAGTTCATTACCAGCGGCGCGGGCGATCCTGAATTCAATTTGAGGAACGAGAAAGCCTTTGTGCTTTCACAACCTGCAGCCGCTAACCAAACCTTTATCAGCGTTACCGAACCCCATGGGAAAAACAATCCGATAGCGGAAGTAACTACGGGCGCCACCCCACAGGTGAAAAGCGTGAAGCTGCTGAAAGATGAACCCGGCAGCACACAATTTGAAGTAACGTACAAAAAGAAAACCTATACGATCACCTTACAGTATAACGATAAAGCATCCTTTATCACTATTAATTAACAGACTATGGCACAAAGCAGCGAGTTTCAGTTTGAGCAGGAAGTACAATGGGAGGACCTGGGCAATGGTATCCAGCGGCAGGTATTTGGTTATGATGACAAGATCATGCTGGTAAAAGCAAAGTTTGAGAAAGGAGCTATTGGTACCCTGCATGAGCACCACCATTCACAGGTAACTTATGTAGACAGTGGCGCATTTGAGATGACCATCGGTGCAGACAAGAAGATCATTCGCAAGGGTGATGGTTATTATGTGCCGCCGCATGTACTGCATGGCTGTGTGTGCCTGGAACCAGGCATGCTCATCGATGCGTTCAGTCCGTTGAGGGAAGACTTTTTGAAATAATCCGTCATTAATATTATTGATATGAAACATATCCTTTTGGCGATGGGTATCACCTTCGCTATGACAGCTACTGCCCAACAGGCAGACTCCACAGCTCCCAAACCAGTAGAAACACCGGCAGGTTTCACCCGTCAAATTGATGTGGTATATACCAGCGGCAAGAACTGGGAACAGAAACTAGATCTCTACCTGCCACCCAACAATGGCAAGCCCACACCGGTAGTGATCAATATCCATGGCGGTGGCTGGAACCACGGCACCAAAGAATCACAGTCGGGGTTTAATACATTCTTCAAAATGGGTTTTGCAGTAGCCAATATGGAATACCGCCTCACGCCCCAGGCCACAGCACCCGCTGCCGTGGAAGATGCGCGTTGCGCCCTGATCTACCTCATCAAAAATGCCAAAGCACTGAATATTGATGTCAATAAGATCGTGGTGATGGGTGGCAGTGCCGGTGGGCACCTGGCCCTGATGGCTGGCTTGCTGGCCAATGATCACCGCTTTGATGGCAACTGTCCCGGTGTAGAAAATATTAAGGTGGCTGCCATCATTGACAAATATGGCATCACCGATGTATGGGACTGGGGTTATGGTAAAAACATTACAAGTAAATCGGCCACACGTTGGTTGGGCGATAAAGCCAAAGATGAAGCTTTTGCCCGGTCGGTTTCTCCTATAAGCTATGTGAGTAAAGACAATCCTCCGGTCTTCATTGCCCATGGTGATGCAGATCCTACAGTGCCTTATGAACAATCTGTAGAGCTACACAAGAAGCTGAAGGAAGCGGGGGTGATCACAGAATTTATGACCGTAGAAGGTGGCAAGCATGGTGGATTTCCCAGAGACAAGAATTCTGAATTGAATAAAGCGATCGCGGCCTTTTTGCAAAAGCTCAGAATCCCGAACCAATAAGTTTTCTCAAAACTGTCAATATTGAAAGCAAGTACCGAAATACAAACACCGGCTACCGGAAAGGGAGCGTTTAAGTTGAAGGGATTGAGGTGGTATATTATTTCCCTGATCGGCCTGGCTACTATTATTAATTATATAGATAGGGGCGCCATCAATTTTATGTGGCCCTATATCTATAAAGATTTTGGTATTGCTGACGGAGATAGCAAAAATGCACTCGCCCTGATCACTACTTTCTTTATGGTGGCTTATGCCATCGGGCAAACGGTGACGGGTAAAATGATGGATGCCATTGGTACCAGGCTGGGCATGGCGGTATCTATCATTGGCTGGAGCATATCCATTGCCCTGCATGCCCTGGCAAAATCTATTTTATCCTTTAATATCTTTCGTTTTTTACTGGGTATCAGTGAAGCGGGCAACTGGCCGGGCGCTACCAAGAGTAATGCAGAATGGTTCCCGCCCAAAGAAAGGGCCATTGCACAAGGTATATTTGGTGCAGGCGCTTCCCTGGGTTCGGTGGTAGCGGCGCCGGTGATCGCTGGTCTGTTCCTGGCCTTTGGCTGGAAAACCACTTTTGTGGTGATCGCCGTGCTGGGTTTCCTGTGGATCATTCCCTGGCTGCTGATCAATAAGAACACACCTGATAAACACCCCTGGATCACCAAAGAAGAACAGGATTATATCCAACAGGGCAATGCAGCTGCGGAAGCAGCCAGGACCACAGCTACTACAGTGTATACCTGGCGACAACTGTTGCAGTTCAAAAATACCTGGGGTATCATTAGCTCCCGTTTCTTTATTGATCCCGTATGGTGGTTATTCGTGACCTGGCTGCCTACTTTCCTGAAGGAACAGTACCAGTTTGACATGAAACAGATCGGGGCTTTTGCCTGGGTGCCCTATTTGTTTGCCGCTATTGGTGGATTGATGGGCGGCTTTTTCTCTTCTTCACAAATAAAGAAAGGCATAGCAGCACCCAAAGCGCGGAAGCAGGCCATTACCATTGGCAGCATCATTATGCTGGTATCCTTAACCTTGATCGCTTTTTACCTGGACCATTTGAAAGAGCAAGTGAATGTGGCTATTGCCCTGATCAGTGCTACTTTATTTGGTTTTCAATTCCTGATCAATAATATACAGACCCTGCCCGGTGATTATTTCCATGGAAAGAATGTGGGCACCGTGGCTGGCATGGGCGGTACATCGGCCGTATTGGGCACATTGATCACTATCTGGATCGTACCGGTGATCACAAAAACAAGTTATACATCATTTTTTATACTGGGAGCGCTGATGGTGCCGCTGGCATGGATATGTATCACCTTCATTACAGCAAAACCCAACCAAACAATTACAAACAAATAACAGCAAATATGAAATTAGCAGGCAAAGTAGCCATCGTTACAGGTGGAGGAAGAGACATTGGTAAAGCCACTTCGCTCAAACTGGCGCAGGAAGGAGCTAAAGTAGTGATCAACTATTTAAGCAGTGAACAACAGGCGGCAGAAACGGTGGCCGAGATAAAAGCAAAGGGTGGTGAGGCCATTGCGGTAAAAGGTGATATGAGCAAGGACGCAGATGTGCTGAACCTGATCAGCGCAGCGCAACAGGCTTTTGGTAAAGACATACATATCCTCGTGAATGTAGCCGGTGGCATGGTGGCCCGCAAGCAGCTGCCCGATATGGATGCCGAGTTCTGGGATTTTGTGATGGCCCTCAATGTAAAGTCGGCTTTCCTCCTTACCAAACATGTATCTCCCCTGATGCCTGCCGGTAGCGCTATTGTTAACTTTTCTTCACAGGCAGGCAGGGATGGTGGAGGCTTTGGTGCTTCGGCTTATGCTACGGCAAAAGGTGCGGTAGCTACTTTCACCAAATCCATTGCCAAGGAACTGGGACCAAAAGGTATCCGGGTGAATGCAGTAGACCCTGGTATGATCGCTACTACTTTCCATGATACATTTACCAAACCCGAGATACGCACCAATGTAGCCAATGCTACACCGCTGCGCCGGGAAGGTAAAGCTACTGAGGTAGCCGATCTCGTTGCTTACCTGGCCAGTGATGAAAGCAGTTTTATTACCGGCGCTAATATTGATATCAACGGCGGAACTTATTTCTCTTAAGGGCTAGTAGTAAGTGGTAAGTGGCGAGAGGCAAGTGGCTAGTGGGGCTTTTCTATCCGCTATTTCCTACTTGTCGTTAGTTACTTACCACTACCGGCTACTTCCCACTCACTACTCGCCACTAACCACTTGCCATTTTTACCCATGAAATATGTAACATTTACGGTAATCGTTCTCCTTCTTTCGATTACGGGATTCGCCACTGATCACCTTGCTTCCACTCCGGAAGAAGCAGTAGACTTATTAAATAAAGCCGAAGCCGGCGACAGGATACTTTTGAAAGACGGTGTATACAAGGATGCCGTTATTCAATTCACTAATGCTCGCGGCAATAAAGAAAAGCCCATCTGGTTCATCGCGCAAACGCCCGGCAAGGTGAGCTTTGAAGGCAATTCAACATTGGCTTTTGGCGGCAACTATATTGTGGTGGCAGGCTTCACCTGGAAGAATGGCGGTAAAGGATTGAAAGAACGTTCGGTGATCAGTTTCAAAGCCGGTAAGCAAGATGCTATGAATAGTACCGTGCAGGATTGTGTGATTGACGATTACAACAACGACAGCCTCAATATTGACAATAAATGGATATCACTTTTTGGGCAGCACAATGTGCTGACGAGGTGCCTGCTGAAAAGCAAGCGTAACCTGGGCGCCACTGTGACTGTGTGGCTGCAACAAGGCGTACCTGCCCGGCACTTGATCAGTTATAATTATTTCCTCAATCGCTTCAATGGGCCGGATGCCGACAATGGCCTGGAGAGCATTCGTATTGGTGACAGTAAAACTTCCTTTACAGAAGCGCATTGTATCGTAGCCTTCAATCGCTTTGAAGCCTGTGATGGGGAGATAGAGATCATCTCCAATAAATCATGTCATAACTCCTACCTCCACAATACGTTTGTGCAAAGCGATGGCGGATTGACCCTGCGCCATGGCAATGATTGCTTATGTGATGGAAACTTCTTTGATGGCACCGGCAAGAAACTCTCTTATGGCATCCGGTTCATCGGGGAGGGGCACGCTGCTATCAACAATTGTTTCTATAATCTGCAGGGAGCGCCGAACCAAACCTTCCGGGCGCCGGTTACCCTGGTCAACGGATTAGAGAATACACCCATCAATGGTTATTTCCAGGTAAGGCGTGCGTCGGTCATTGATAATGTATTTGTGAACTGCGATATGCCTGCCATCCGCATGGGCGCTTTCTCTAAAAGGCCGGGCATGACCCTCGGCCCCGACTCGGTAATGATCAGCAATAATATCATTTGGGATGATGCCGGTAAAAAAGGAAAGGTATATGAACTGCTTACGGCAACCAATCATCTCTTTATAGAAAACAATGTCGTATCGGGCAAGGGGCTACAAGCAAACGAAAAGGGCTTTGTACAAATGGATAAAAAACCGGCAGGCGGTTTTGAGGCCCTGCAAACCAGCACGCAAAAGATCAGCGTGCCAATAAGAGCAAAGATAGAACCCGCCATCGTGCCGGGGGCAGGCGCCGATTGGACTGATCCTGCTATACAAGCTGCCACCCAAAAAAGTAAATACACTTACATAAAAGCAGAACAGGTAGGGCCTTCCTGGAAATAAATGCCTGCCCTGGGCCTTTACCTAATGTTGCATTAAACAATTCTGACATCCAAAGCGTTTATTTTCCCGATTGCATGAATATCCGCTGCTTTTTCAGCCCCGCATATTGGCTAAAAGGGCGGAAGGTTGTAAATTTAATACCCGGCCTTTGCCGCTACTCATCAACATTCAAGTGTCAACATTCAAGGAACTATGCCGCGAAATATCTTTCAGCCGCTGGAGATCGTGACCTATGATACGGAGGTATTGGACTGTTCTCCACAGGCCGATAACTATTTCGAGCTGGTTTTTGTGGAAGAGGGCAGCGGCTATCGAATGCTGGACGATGTACAGATCCATTTTCATACAGGTGATCTCTTTATGCATATTCCGGGCGAAAGGAATATCATTTGCCTGGAAGAACATTCCCGCATTCATTTTATCAGGTTCCAGCAACTATTGTTTGAAGCCACTACTGTACGGAATGTCTTGCCTTTCTCTACGGAGCAATTTAAGAAGCTGGAATTCATCCTGTATAGTGAACAGCAGCACAAACAATCTCTCATCCATTTAAAGAGCGATAAGGTATCGGTATTTGCTTTATTCAATGTGTTGGTGGCTGAAGCCAGTCACCGCAGGTCTTATGCCGACAGCAATATTACCTTGTGTTTACTGGCCCTGCTCAATATGGTGGCCAGGAATATACTGGAGTCTAATTATGTGCAGGCTATACATCCGCAGGCTATTACCCACGATGTGTTGCATTATATCAACTACCATATCTACGAATCGGACAAACTGACCATCGAACACCTGGCCCGGGAGTTCCATATTTCATCCGATGATTTCAGCGCTTATTTTATGAAGCAGTACCATGTTTCGCTGAAGCAGTATATTCTTACCTATAAGATCAAGCTGGCCGATACCCGCCTGACCTATACCCGTATGTCCATTGCTGAAATAGCAGACGAACTGCAATTTGCCGATGCCAGTGATTTTACCCGCACCTACACCAGGATCAAAGGCCATCTTCCCGAAAAGCGGAATTAGCCATACGGGGCTTGAAACCAACGTGTAACGACATATAAATGATATGGAGTTGCAATATTAATGCTCCTCTGCCCCTTCCTTGAGCTCCTGTATGCTGAATTCAGTCTTCTATATTCTGACTTCTTTTCTATCTTTGCCTCCATGCGCTTTTTAACCTTCCTAATGGCTTTACTCGTATTGTCGCTGAGCTGTTTGCCCTGCGGTGATGTGAATACGGTTGTGGTGAAGGCAGGAAAAGTCAAAAATGAATTGTCTAAATGTGCGGATGGCGACAAACACGAAGATGATTGTTCTCCTTTTTGTCATTGCTCCTGCTGTGCCGGATTCTCCATCCACCACCAGGTAGCCCTGCTGCAACAATCCTGTCCACCATTTGCGTCCCTCCATAATTCCCGTTATATCCAAACGATCCGGGAAGTGTCCATTCCTATATGGCAACCCCCTCAGTTGGGTTAATGTTTTCCTGCAAGCAAATTTTTATTGATTGAACATGGAGTAGCTGGTACCCCGGCGCTTCGCTGTATACTCCTGTGCAAGGAGCATACCTAAACATATTACGATACCATGTTAAACAGGATCATTCGTTTCTCTATTAACAATAAACTGGTAATAGCCCTCCTGGTATTGCTGCTGATGGTGTGGGGTATCTATTCCCTCGCCCGGCTGCCCATTGATGCAGTGCCGGATATTACCAATAACCAGGTGCAGGTGATCACGGTATCGCCTGCCAATGGTGCCGAAGACATTGAGCGGTTTGTAACCTTCCCGGTGGAACAAACCATGGCCACCATTCCCGGTATTGAGGAAATACGCTCCTTTTCCCGCTTCGGGCTCAGCGTAGTGACCATCGTCTTCAAAGAAAATACCGATGTGTATTGGGCGCGTCAGCAGGTGAGTGAACGGCTATCCCAGGTAAGCAGTCAACTGCCGGCAGGTATGGGATCGCCGGAACTGGCGCCTGTCACCACGGGACTGGGTGAAATATTTCAATACATCGTGCATGCCAAAAAGGGCTATGAGAATAAATATACGGCCATGGAATTACGTACTATCCAGGACTGGATCGTACGCCGGCAAATGCTGGGCGTGGAAGGAGTAGCTGATGTGGCCAGTTTTGGCGGTTACCTCAAGCAATATGAAATAGCCCTTAATCCCGAGAAGCTGCGCAGCATGAACCTGAGCATTGCCGATGTATTTGAAGCGTTGGAAAAGAACAACCAGAATACGGGCGGCGCTTATATTGACAAGAACCCACATGCCTGGTTTGTACGTAGTATTGGGCTCATCAGATCCATAGAAGATGTAGAACGCATTGTGGTGTCCAATACGAGCAACCATATTCCCGTACTCATCCGCGATATCGGCAAAGTACAATATGGTTCGGCGATCCGCTATGGGGCGATGACCAGCAACCAGGAGGGAGAGGTGACGGGTGCGGTGGTGATGATGTTGAAGGGGGCCAACTCTTCGGCGGTTATCAACCGGGTAAAAGAGCGCATGGCGCTCATTGAAAAGACCCTGCCCGAAGGGATTACTATTGAGCCCTTCCTGGATCGTACGAAACTGGTGAATGCTGCCATTGGCACCGTTTCCAAAAACCTGCTGGAAGGCGCACTGATTGTAATACTTGTATTGGTGTTGTTATTGGGTAATCTGCGCGGCGGGTTGATCGTAGCTTCTGTGATACCGCTGGCCATGTTGTTTGCGGTGGCCATGATGAACCTCTTTGGCGTAAGCGGCAACCTGATGAGTCTGGGCGCTATTGATTTTGGACTGATCGTAGACGGGGCGGTGATCATTGTAGAAGCTACGCTGCACCAGTTGGGCCTGGGTAAAATGACAAAGCTCACGCAACAGCAGATGGATGAACAGGTGTATACCTCTTCCAACAAGATGATGAATGCGGCGGCCTTCGGGCAGATCATTATCCTGATCGTATACTTGCCTTTGCTTTCATTAGTTGGTATTGAAGGCAAGATGTTTAGGCCCATGGCGCAGACGGTTTCTTTTGCCATTGTAGGAGCCTTGCTGTTATCGGTGACCTATGTGCCCATGGTGAGCGCTTTGTTCCTGAGTAAGAAGATCAGCCATAAGAAGAATATTGCCGATAGGATCATGGCTTTTCTGCAACGCCTGTATCAACCCATATTACAAGCAGCCTGGAAACGCAAAGGGGTAACGGTTGGCATATCGCTGGTATTGCTGGCGGGTAGTGTGCTCCTGTTTATGCGCATGGGCGCTGAATTCATCCCTTCTCTTGACGAAGGAGATTTTGCGGTTGAGACCAGGATACTTACGGGCAGCAGTTTATCGAAGACAGTAGAAGCTTCCAACAAAGCTGCTGATGTATTGCTGAAGAAATTCCCGGAAGTAAAGAAAGTGGTGGGTAAGATAGGGTCCAGTGAAATTCCCACTGATCCCATGCCGGTGGAAATGTGCGATCTTATAGTTGTACTAAAAGACAAAAAAGAATGGACTTCTGCTACTGGTAGGGAAGAGCTGGCAGAGAAGATGCAGGCCGAACTGGAGAAAAATATACCGGGTGTAACTTTTGGATTCCAGCAGCCCATACAGATGCGCTTTAATGAATTGATGTCGGGCGCACGGCAGGATGTAGTGATAAAAGTTTTTGGGGAAGACCTGGAAGCGCTCAGCGGCTATGCTGCCAAGATTGGCAAAATAGCATCGGCCACCAAAGGGGCGGCCGATGTATACGTGGAAGAAGTAAGCGGCTTACCACAGATCGTGGTCAATTTTAAACGCGATAAAATAGCACAATATGGATTGAATGTGGCGGCCATCAACCAGGTGATCAGGGCTGGTTTTGCAGGCGATGTGGCCGGAGAAGTATTTGAAGGAGAAAAACGCTTTGACCTGGTAGTGCGGCTGGATAAAGAAAACCGGCAGGGAATAGAAGACCTGAAGGGCTTGTACATTACCGCGCCCAATGGCAACCAGGTACCGTTGGAGCAACTGGCCGATGTGGAAATGAAGATAGGTCCCAATCAGGTACAGCGGGAAGATGCCAAGCGTCGCATTACCGTAGGCTTCAATGTGCGGGGGAGAGATGTGTCCAGCATTGTAAAAGAAATACAAGCGCGGGTAGATAAAGAAGTGAAACTGGGAGCCGGATATTATGTAACCTATGGGGGCACTTTTGAAAACCTGGAGCAGGCCAAACAGCGGTTGAGCATTGCAGTACCTGTGGCCCTCTTGTTGATCCTTGTTTTATTGTACTTCACTTTCAGGTCGTTCAAATATGGCCTGCTCATATTCAGCGCGATACCTTTTTCTGCCATTGGCGGTGTACTGGCCTTGTGGCTAAGGGGAATGCCTTTTAGTATTTCTGCCGGTGTAGGCTTTATCGCATTATTTGGTGTGGCGGTATTAAATGGCATTGTGCTGATCGCTGAATTTAACCGGTTAAAAAAAGAAGGTATGACCAATTTAGAGGAATTGGTGCTGGCAGGCACCAAAACACGTTTGCGCCCGGTGATCATGACGGCCACTGTGGCCTCACTGGGCTTCCTGCCCATGGCATTGTCTCATGGCAGTGGCGCTGAAGTACAAAGGCCCCTGGCTACGGTAGTCATTGGCGGATTGATCTCCGCTACCCTGTTGACATTGGTAGTATTGCCATGCCTATATGGTTGGGTGGAGAATATCGGCCGCCGGCGCAAGGGATTGCAGGGCGGTGTAATTGCTGTGCTGTTGTTGCTGGTTGCATCCCTGCCGGTGCAGGCGCAGGAACAAAAGCTTACGTTGGAGCAAGCCATTGACCTGGCTTTGAAGAACAATGGCAATATGCAATCGTCCAGGCTGGCGGTAGAAAGAGAAAAGATACTGAAGGGAACAGCAGCCGAATGGGGCAAGACAAATGTCAACCTGCAATATGGACAGGCCAATACGGTGAAGTGGGACAATCATATTGCGCTTACGCAGCAAATTCCCAATCCTTCGCTGGTAAAAAATCAAAAACAGTTGGCCGATGCGCGCATTAAAGGATCTGAGCTGGGGCTGGGGATAACACAGCATGAACTGATCTATGCGGTGAAAACAACCTGGTACCAACTGGTGTACCTCAAGGCATGGCAACAACAATTACAACAACAGGATACGGTGTACAGTAATTTTTTGAAAGCAGCCGAACTGAGGTACAAGACGGGGGAGACCCGCCTGCTGGAGCAAACAACGGCGGCAACTGCCCTTGCCGAACACCGGAATGAGATCAGAAAGAATGAGGCGGACATCGAAGTTGCACTTACAGAGTTGCAACGCCTGTTGAATACGGATGCTCCGGTGGATATAGCACCAACAGGAATTGTGAAGTTATCCCCTGATATTTCCATGCAGGACAGTGTGGGCAATAATCCCCTGGTGAAAGCTGGTCAACAGCAAATAGCGGTGAGCAATAAACAGGTGGAAGTAGAAAAGGCAAAGCGGCGGCCCGATTTCTCCATTGGGTATTTCAATCAGTCTATCATTGGATACCAGAATGTAGATGGCACGGAAAAGTATTATGGAGGCGGCAAGCGCTTTCAGGGTGTGCAGGCAGGCATAAGTGTACCGGTATTTCATAAATCTTACACGGCCCGCATCAAAGCGGCGCAGGTGGAAACGCAGGAAGCGGAAAACAATTACCGGCTTTTGCAACACAACCTGCAGGCGCAGTACCGGCAGGCGCTTCAGGCCTATGAAAAAGATAAACGCAGCCTGGAGTACTATGAAAAGACAGCCTTGCCCAATGCGCAGCTGATATTACAACAGGGACTGAAAGCTTTTCGCAGCGGTGAAGTGCAGTATGTAGAATACCTGCAGGCGATCAAAACGGGCAATGAGCTACAATTGAATTACCTGGACCAATTAAACCAGTATAATCAATCGGTGCTTCGCTTGCTTTGGTTGTCTGGTACCAAATGATCATATTCCAATCAACAATACATGAAACACAATAATAAGATTTTGATAAGGATACAAGGGCTTATGGTGATAGCAGCTCTGGCCCTGCTGGCTTCCTGCTCGGGCAATAATGAAGTGCCGGAAAAAGTGGCCAAAGAAGATACTGCTCATCATGATGAAGCATTGACAGTAGAGTTAACACCCGAACAGGTATTGACGGCTGGCATTGCCACCGGGACGGTGGAGTATCGTACACTGAGTGGTACTATCAGGGTAAATGGCACACTCGATGTGCCGCCTCAGCAACTGGTGAGCATATCGGCTCCCATGGGCGGTTTTCTAAGATCCTCCGAACTGCTGCAAGGCAAGCATGTAGACAAGGGACAGGTAATAGCCACCCTGCAAGACCCTTCCTATATTCAATTGCAACAGGATTGGCTCGAGGCGATCAGTCAGCAGGAATACCTTAAAGCTGAATATGAAAGGCAGGAGGAACTGGCTACGGAGAATATCAATGCCCGCAAAACATTGCAGCAGGCCAAGGCCAATTACGGCTCCATGCAGGCAAGGGCTGCAGGATTGAAGGCCAGGTTAAAAATGGTAAATATCAATACTGCACAATTGGAAAAAGGAGATATCCAGCCTTTTATCAGCTTATATGCGCCTATATCGGGCTATGTGACGGAGGTCAATGTCAACATGGGTAAATATGTAAACCCTACTGATGTGATGTTTGAGATTGTGGACACAGAACACCTGCATGCTGAACTGACGGTGTTTGAGAAAGATGTGCCCCTGCTGAAACTGGGCCAGAAAGTACGTTTCATCCTGGCCAACGAAACAAAAGAACGCATGGCAACGGTGTACCTGGTGGGCCGGGAGATCAGCGCTGATCGTACCGTGCGGGTGCACTGTCATCTCGATAAGGAGGATAAGAACCTGTTGCCCGGCATGTACCTCACGGCGTTTGTAGAAACAAAGAACATGGAGCTGCCTGCTGTTCCTGAGCAGGCAATTGTCAATTATGAAGGTACGGACTATATCTTCATTGTTGACCAGGGGGCAGCCAATACAAAAGACGGGAGCCATTACAAGGCCATTGCCGTAAAAACCGGCATTAAAGAGTTGGGATATATTGAAGTGCTGTTGCCAAAGGAGTTCGATATAAAGAATACCCAGGTGATCGTGAAAGGCGCCTATGACCTGTTGGGTAAACTGAAGAACAGTGAAAGTGAAGGAGGGCACGGGCATTGATATAAGTCTATGCCTTCGATAAATGCTTGTGGCTGGCCGCTGAATGCGGCCAGCTTTTTTTATGCCTGCTCTAATCAGATCGGTTCTTTAGAACGATGTAACAATGCGCGGTATTGATCTAATCCGTGTTTGGGGCCTGTGATTGCTGTATATGTGTTTTTGCCAATATGCTTTTAAAACAAGATAATATAGGTAAACTCTATGTAGTTTAAGGGTGGTAGTTTTAATTGTACAAATGACAATTATAATAACGATGCTGTAATCAGGATTTATATCGTTTGTAGAGCTGACAATATTCCTTATCTGTCACTATAAAATTGCTATGTGAAAATGCCAATAAAAACAATACACTCCTTCAACGGGACATAAGCTTCATTATGTTCTTTTTTCTGCATCAGTATCCGACGAGCCGGGATTAATTAATCCTGGAAAGCCATTTATTGTCTCTTTTAATCCATCTATACGGAAGCATACCTGCCTGCGCCAAGGTTGCAGGCGGATTGTTTCCTTTTATAATCTAAAACTAACATTTATGAACGTTTTTTTGACTGCCGGAAAACATTGGCGCATACCGTGGATCATTGCCTGCTGCATCCTGGTATCCTTTGCTGCCGGTGCACAGCAAAAAGTAAGCGGCAAGGTCCTTGACAAAAAGACCTCGGCACCGATGCAAGGTGTAACCATCAAAGAAAAAGGCACTTCCAACAGCCTTTCCACCAAAGAGGATGGCAGCTTTACCCTGGTACTCAAAACTGCCAAGCCTGTACTGGAAATAACCTTTGTGGGTTATTCAAAACAGGAGATAACGGTAAATGGACGCGCTACTATTCAAGTGGTGCTGGAAGAAGATACTAAAGGAATGGAGGATGTGGTGGTGATTGGTTACCAGAATATCCAGCGGCGTAAAACCACTGCCGCTATTTCTACGGTGAAAGGCAAGGACATTGAAAACATTCCCTATCCCACCTTCGATCAGATGTTGCAGGGTAGGGCTGCCGGCTTAAATATATTAAGCATATCAGGTGAGCCGGGCGCCAACAATATTGTGAACATCCGGGGTAATACGAGCGTGAGCAATTCCGATGGCAGCATTGGCGCCAATGGTATCAGTGCTCCTTTATATGTAATTGATGGAATTGTATACGATGTAAGTGATGTGCGTACTGCTTATGGTAATGCAAATCCGCTGCTGGCTATCAACCCCAATGATATTGAGTCTGTAGACATTTTGAAAGATGCTTCTGCAGCAGCCATCTACGGCGCGAGGGCAGGTAATGGAGTGATCATTATCAAAACGAAGCGGCCTAAGACCGGGCGGCCACAATTCCGCGTATCTTCTTATGTAGGTATCTCTACCCGTCCGGCTATGAAGCCGGTATTGGCGGGTGTTGCTGAAAGGCAATACAAAATGAACTTATTGGGAACGCAGGGCACCTATGCACAACAGGGCCAGATAACGCAGTTCCTCACAGATAGTTTAAATCCTGCCTTTAATAATAATACCGATTGGCAGGGTATGTTCCTGCAGGATGCGATCATTAAGAACCTTGATCTTAACATTGGTGGTGCAGAAGAAAGATTTGCCTACCGTATTTCCATGAACCGGTATGAAGAAGAAGGTATCATGCGCGGTTTTACACTTAGTCGTACCACACCTCGCCTGTTCCTGTCGGTAAAACCCTATAAGGGCATAGAAGTAACGACCGACCTGTATGTTGGCTTTACCAAAGCCAAGCATGGTCCGGGTAACCTCAACAGCATTTATCCATTTACCGTAAACAATTTCCCTTCTTCCTTCTGGCAGATGAGCGACCAGGTACGGGCAAATTATGAAGGCAGGAATGACAAGGTAAGAGATGATGACCGTACTACTTCACTCAACGGTAATACAAGGTTGATCGCTACCATTACACCAGAAATCACGTTCACTACTTCGCTGTCCTATAACTTTGGGTTCGCCCGGCGCGATTATCTGCGGCATAAGTCGGTAGTTACCAATAACCGTTCGGACGCCATTCACTTCTCCGCCAACAGCCGTCGCTGGGAGATCGAGAACTATGTTACGTACACCAAAGAGATCAAAGACCATACCATCACCGCCCTGCTGGGACAAGGTGCTGAAGAGCAGGTGAACAACAATACGAACGCCCAGGCCAACGGTATTCCATTCGACGCCATCCAGATGATACAGGGTGTGCCTAATGGACCAGGATTGACGGTTTCTACTACTTACGAAGACCGTTCACGTGTATCAGGTTTTGCCAGGGTAGGTTACGACTACAAAGGCCGGTATGGTATTGACGGTAGCTTCCGGATGGATGCTTCTTCCCGCTATTCATCCAATAGCCGCTGGGGTAATTTTCCGGCCGTATCAGCACGGTGGAATATTTCTGAAGAGCCTTTCTTTGAAAACCTGAAAAACATTGTTTCTTTTCTGAAAGTAAGGGCCAGCTATGGTGTTACAGGTCGCGATCCTGGTAATTACTATGCTCAGTATCGCCAGCTTTCAACGGATGTACGGTATACCAGTTCTACCCTTGGTTCAGGCGCCAGCGGCAACGTGATCACCTATAATGGTGTAACTGCTGTAACGCCCAATTATGCGGTACCTGCCCCAGCTGCCAATATCACCTGGGAAAGATCGCCTCAAATGAACATTGGTTTGGACGCGAATTTCCTGCATGACCGGATCACATTGACCATGGATTATTATGTGAAAGATTCCCGTGAGCTGATATTCAATATTCCTGTGCCGGTGACTACCGGGTATACCACAGCTTCCAACAACTATGTGGATGTACGCAACAAGGGATTAGAACTAACACTCACTACCCAAAACATGGCGCCCAGGTCTGCCTTCAAATGGAGCACTACGCTTAACGTTGCCTTTAATGGTAACCTGGTAACCAAGCTGCCCGACGGCAACCGCGATTTCATTTACGGCCCGGCCTGGTTGCAAAGAACGCTTACCATCGGTCAGCCTATGTATGGCTTCCTGGTATGGAATGTTCCGAATGTATATGCCAGCCAATCGGATGTACCGGTTGACCCGCTTACCGGTCAGCGTATTCGCTGGTATGGTGGCAATATGTTTGGCGCCGGTGATGGAGCTAAACAGGATGTGAACGGAGATTATAATATCGACAACCTCGATAAGATCTACCAGGGCAACCCGCAAACAAAAATATATGGCGGTATTGTCAATAGCTTCTCCTACAGAAACTTCACGGTACAGGTATTGTGCACCTTTATTTCAGGCAGAACGCTCTGGAATGGTTACCTGTCTGATAAGCTGACATCTGCCGGCAATGATGTGGTAAACCGCTGGGGACCTTATTCCGGTCCGGCCTCTGACTTTGGCGGCCTCGATTTCTGGCGCAAACCAGGTGATGTTGCTTTCTTCCCGTCACTGTTTACCAACAACGTCGATAAGTGGCATATTGCACAATCTATTTTCACGGAAGATGCCAGCTTCTTCAGGTTGAAGAATATCAATTTAGGTTATACGCTTCCAACGAAACTGGCACAAAAGCTCAGATTGCGCAACATACGTTTCTATAGCATTATTGATAACGTATTCGTATTGCACAATTCCACTGTGCCCGATCCTGAACTGGTTTCACCTGATGGGTATACCAATGGTAATGATTACCCGCTTCCCAAAAAGTTCACATTTGGCCTTGAGCTTCAATTTTAAAAACTGCTGATCATGAAACGAATCATCAATAATTGTTTCCTCTTACTTATAATGGCAGGGGCATTGTCTTCCTGCAAAAAGTTCCTTGAGCGAACGCCCATCAACAGTGCCACCGATAATAATTTCTGGACGAATGAATCCGAAGCTAATAATTCAATGGCAGGCTCTTATGCCCTTACCCGCACCGCACTGATGGAACAAGGCATGGCGCATTATTATTACGGCGATTTTGCTACTGACGAGTTCCTGTCCAACCTGCCGGGTGAAGACATCAACCATATTGGTAATATCAATTGGTCATTCTTTATTCCTGCTACCGAGTTGCACCGTGGTTTATTGCGCTTGCGTCGCTGGGATAATTTCTACCGGGCGATCGATCAATCTAACCGTTGCCTGAAGTTCATTCCGGAAATTCCGTTGGCACAATTCACTTCAGCCAATAAACAGGCAGCGAAAGATGCGCTTATAGCAGAAGCCTATTTCCTGCGTGCCTTCAACTACTTCTATATGGCCCGGATATGGGGCGATGTGCCATTGGTAACAGAGTCTATAGCTGATGCCGCGGAGGCGGTGAACCTGCCCCGCAATCCGCAGGCGGATGTATTGGCACAGTGTATTAAAGACATTGAAGCTGCGATCCCTAAAATGACCTGGGCGCCCATGAGTGCCAACAGGGCTATCCGTGCGAACAAGGGTACAGCCTATGCGCTCCTGGCACATATCTATGCCTGGAAAGGTGAGTACGATAAAGTAATTCCTGCAGCAGATTCTGTGATCCTGAAAGGTGGTTATACCTATGTAAACCGCAGCAACAGCACCAGCTATCTCAGCATGTTCAAAGGCAATTCTTCTGAAGGCATCTTTGAGATTGCCAAGAATGCCAGCAATGAAGGATCAGGTAACACCAATGCTGTTATCGGTGATATTTCTTTCAGGACCCTCAAGTCTCCTTACCTGGCTACCAACATTGGTAATTCGACCTATACGCTGGATGTAGGTTCCCTTAACAGCCTTTTCCCGAATACAGCAGACAGCAATGATTACCGTCGTAAAAACGGGTTTGCTTTCTGGGGTACTACCGATCCAATCAATATCAAATATTCCAATATTATCTATACGGCGGCCAACAATACATCGCCCGTCAACCTCAACAATATCATCGTTTTCCGGTTGGCCGATATCAAATTGCTGAAAGCAGAAGCACTGGCAGCACAATCAGCCTTTGGTGAGGCCCGCACGATCATAGATGAGATCCGTAGTATCAATAACGTATCCCCTTCTACTGTTCCCGATAACCAGTTGTTTGAAGGTGTCATCCAGGAAAGAGGCCGCGAACTCTTCATTGAAGGCCATCGTTTTTATGATCTTATCAGGCTCGCGCGGAAAACAGGCATTTTGAGATTCAATGGCACAGGAACTATCGTGCGGATGGATGGAACTCAGTTTGATCAGGGAAAGTATTACTGGCCGGTAGATCCTATCTTAATACAGTTGAACCCTCAATTGACGCAAACTCCATTCTGGCGTGATAAAATGTAAACTACTAAATGAAAATTATATGAAACGATACTATATAGGGTTTCTGGTGATCGCTCTTATGGCAGGGTTTACATCCTGTAAAAAGGCTGCCTATCTTACGGATGGCGGTGTACATACAGCCATTACGCCCCTTAGCACATACGACTACCTGGCGCAACATCCCTGGCACCTATTCGATACGCTCGTAACTGTTATTAACCATTACGGGTTGAAAGACCAGGTCAATACCGCCACTACTTTTTTTGCTCCAACGAATTATTCCATCGGCCGTTACATGACGCTAAGGCTGGCAGAAAAGCAAGCTATCAATCCTGCGGCTGCTTATACACTGGATAGCCTGTACAAGGATATGAAAGCCGATTCGGTATTGCAATATATGTTCAATGATAAGATCACACTCGATGCGGCTCAGGAACTGAAACCTAAACTGTTTCAGTCGAAGGGCGCCCCCGGCATCAATATGGGCGTGATGAAGGAATTGCAGACGGTTGCTCCTTATGTCGAATTTTCCAATGCGCCTACTTTCCTGCTATACCTGGTAAAAGTGCGCGGAGCGATCGATGAACCGGGTGTAATACCACCGGCGAATGAATCAGACATACGGGTGTTGTGCCAAACCACAGGCATCCTGCCTGAAAACGGAGCCAAGGTGCTGCATGTATTGTCGAATCTGCACACGTTTGGCAGGTTCTAAGTTTTATTCAATCATTTAATCAGGTCAATCATGAAATGGCTACATATCACTGTTGTTACAGCACTTATTATAACGCTGTGTTGCTGTAAGAAAGACGAAGGGTTCTTAAGCGATAAATTATTTTACCGCGCTAATCCTTTCACTGCTGCAAAAGGGCGGGTTACTACTTCTGCGCCCCTGGAAACCGATGGCTCTACGCAAGCTTTGCAGGTAAAGTTGCTGGCTATCCGGGATAAAACCGGCGCCATAACTACTGCTTTGTCGAAGGAGTATGAAATACCGATCTATAAGGGAGAGATATTATCTACGGATAGTACACTGGAGTTGTTGTCGAAAAAGCTGGGACTAGCTATGTACAAGCCGTTCAATGTAAATGAACTGGGCGGCAGGCTGGAAGTGTCACCTGCTTCTATGCATGTAGATACGGGTACTTACGATTTTGATATACAGGCATCGAATATCAAAGGAACAAAAGTATTGAACAGCATTGCCAGAGTGCGTATTACACCGGCTGTTCCTTTCCAGATCGTGCGGCAGTTTGCCAGTACTTCTGTTACTAACCAGGAAATCACTTTTGTGACACAAACTAACTTTGCAGTAACCGTTGACAGGATACCCACCGGCCCCAATAAGATCATTATAAAATTCGTAGACAAGAATGGTGTGATCTTCAATCCGAAAACAGGGCAGGTGATACCCAGGGCTACCCTGGCGGGTACTACTGGTCTGCGTTATGAGTATAAGCAATTTGCTCCTTATTACGCAGAAGAGAAGACCGATACGGCGCTGGTATACCAGTATCCCGACAAGATACCTACATTTCCCTTGTTCTTGTTGAACAATGCCTATCTGAGTTCATATCGTATACCTGCAGCTTTCAATGATTTGAACGTAAATATCAATCCGGAATTCTCTGTACGGTTATATCCTGCCGATCAGGGCATACCCTTCGTAAAGGGAACCTGGATCATTACCAATAAGGTGAATTTTGCGGCGAAATTATAAGCATAGAAAAACCGATTCCCGAAAAAAGCAGTTGCCCCATGGCAGCTGCTTTTTTATTTCAGGTAGTTTATTTAACAGTTCAGCCTGTCTATCTGTTCCCTCGTGGGAATGGGCACAATCATGCTACTTCATCTCCGTTTGGGACTATTAAACTAATATTTCCAACCCATGAATGCCATTCACCTCGCGTATGCTGCTGATTCGAGTGTTTTATTACAGGCTACCGAAAACGGAGCCATCACCATCTCTTCAGTACACAAAGAAGATGGAGCGCCTGACAAACAACTCTTTGAATTTAACCGGCACAAGGATCAGATAGTATTACTGGATTTTATCTCGCCTACACAATTTATCAGCATCGATGAGCGGGGTCAAGTGTATGTAACGGATTATGCGAGTGGTAGCCAGGTGGCAGAGCTGATTATAGAAGATGATTTCAAAGCAGCCTTGTCTCCCGATAAGCAAACGCTATTCATACTGCAGAAAGGCGAAAAGAAAAAAAGAGCTATCAGTAGGTATACTACTACGGATCTTAAACAAACCGGGACTGTTGCCGGCGATGTGGGGAAGTTTTACATTCCTTTCACCAAATTGTTTGGCGTATCAGGAAGTTGCTGTTTGTTGCAGTACCTCTATCACGAACTGGGAGATAATCCGGTACAGGAACTGATAGGTATTGCCGATTTTGATAAACAAACCCTGGAAACAAAGGAGTTTGAAAAGACCATTGTCAACGATTTTCACCAGGAGAAGTATCCTTTTGCTATTCACCCGGCTACGGGTATAGGGGCCAGGCTTGATTTCAACCGGCCTATCGAAATTGTTGATGAGGTATTTTGTTCCATCCAGGTAGAGCTGTTTGATATTTATACCCTCAGCACCAAAAATTATGTATTGATCAGTCAATTGAAGCTGGAGGAAGAAAAAGTGCAGGCTTTGAAAGAAAATGAGCCGGATACGGAAGCATACCAGGAAGCAGTGGAAGACCTGTACAAAGCCATCTTATGCCTGCGGTTCGGTCCGGATGGTGCAACGCTTTGGGTATCCTATGGCATGGGCGCACTCAGCGGCGTTGACCTCGCCACCGGCAAGCGCAGCCGCTATATGCTCAACGCCGGGGGGACTGAGAAGGGGGTTCCGAATCTCAATTCGATCTTTGGGATATCGGTATATAATAATACTATTTTAAACATTAGCCCCGATCAACAATACATCGTTTTCTCTTATCCCAATTGTTTTGTACCCTATGCCCTTCCTTTTGCAGAAGGGGAGCGGCTGCATAAGATCGTGCCCAGACAGCTGGCATCAGGAGCAGGAGTTACTGAACTCGTCACCTTTGGAGGGTTTACCAAAGATGGAAAGTACCTCGTGTTTGCGCATGAAGCCGGGTATATCTATGTGGTGGATGCCCAATCGGGTGTTATTGCCTACAAAATAACGGAGCCTTATATAGCAGGCATCAGTGATGTGGACCATTCCAATGGACAGTTGGTCGTTGCTGCGGATGGGGCCAATGCTTATATCGTTCAGTTGCAAGGGGACGGAGTTGCTGAAATAGCGCAAACCTTCCTGCCTCCACATACCTTAGCTACGGCTTTCATTGATCCGGGCACTATGCTGTTTATACACCATAATGGTGCTGTGGTGCTTCTGGGTGAAACCTCTGCCAGTATGGATGTTCATTTTATTGGCGAGCCATTTACCATGACTGCCAGTGAAGGATTTGAAGTGGGTGAAGAAGAAATGGATGAAGAAGAAGCAGAAGAGTTAGCAGACGATCACGGTGAGGAGGAAGAAGATGCAGAGGAAGATGATGAAGAAGGAGAAGAAGATGATGAGGAAGTCGATGATGATGACGAGGAAGAAAGTGGTCCCCGTGGGTTTTATGATTATTTCGAACAACATACGCCTACTTACCACGGTACTTTATTCACCCAGGATGGAACACTAAAAGCTGCTACGATTAACGAAGATGGCGCTATCCATGTGTATGGAGTCAATGGTCAGGTAAAATTCGAATCTGAAACGGAATCAGGAGAGTCCTACAATTACAACTTTATGGATGCCAGCCCGGATTATCTCATTGCCGGCAACTATTCTGATTACAAGAGCCAGGGATATGCTTTGTTTAAAATTGAAGCAGGCGAATTGACGCCTGTGGAAAAAGTAAAAGACAAAGATATTCGTTTCCTCTGTTTGAAAGAGAAGGAGAATACGCTGTTGTTGTTCAATCAGCAAACCGGCGCCTTTCAACAAATGGACCTTGCTACGAAGGCAGGCAAAACCTTGTTTACCTACAGCGGGGCAAAGATTTCCTTTATCAGGTACAATGAAGCAAGTGGTAAGCTCTTGTTTGCAGAAGGTAATGGCCGCCTGAATGTGATCGATCTCCGGAAGAAAGCCATTGTGTATTGCTGGGAATTGAAGTCTGTAGCCGACGATAAGGACCTCGTAATCAGTGAACCGGAAAAAGGTAAGTTTCAGTTTGCGTAAACAATAGACCAATATTGTCAGCCTATTAACGGGTTTTAGCTACCTTGAAGGTTGCCGGTAAATCGGCAACCTTTCTTATTTAATAAGTGTTAAATTGCCACTTAATAATTACCCCGCACATGAAGTCAATACTAACGAGTAAAAAAACAGTGATGCAGGCTGCTGTATTAGCTGTTGCGTTGCCCATGTATGCCCAGCATTCGGATTATCCGATCCAGCCGGTTGATTTTACCCATGTACACCTGACGGACCATTTTTGGGCGCCCAAAATACAGGTCAATGCGGATATAACTATTCCGTATACACTTGAACAATGCAGGCGTACGGGCCGTATTGACAACTTTCTGAAAGCGGCAGGGAAAATGCCTGCTGACAAATACACCGAGTTTACCTTTGACGATACAGATATTTATAAAGTTATTGAAGGAGCTTCTTATGGATTGCAGGTGCAAAAGAATCCGAAACTGGAAGCTTATATCGATACATTGATACAGATCATTGCAGATGCCCAGGAGCCTGATGGCTACCTGTATACTTTCCGGACTATGAAACCTGCGAAATATCATGATTGGGTTGGGTCAAAGCGTTGGGAAAAAGAGGAAGACCTCAGCCATGAATTGTATAACTCTGGTCACTTGTTTGAAGCAGCGGTGGCACATTACCAGGCTACGGGCAAGAAGAGTCTGCTGAATATTGCTACTAAAAATGCTGATCTGCTGGTAAAGGACTTTGGCTATGGCAAAGAAGAAAAGGCACCTGGCCACCAGGTAGTAGAGATCGGCCTCGCAAAACTGTACCGGGTAACGGGAGAAAAGAAATACCTGGACCTGGCCAAGTTCTTCCTGGATGTTCGTGGACCCAAAGGTTCTGAATACAGCCAGGCGAATAAGAAAGTAGTGGATCAATCTACAGCTGTAGGCCACGCTGTGCGGGCTACTTATATGTATACGGGCATGGCTGATATCGCTGCACTCACTGGCAATGAAGCCTACCTCAAAGCAATTGACGCCATTTGGCATGATGTGGTAGAAAGGAAATTGTACATCACCGGCGGGATAGGGGCTACCGGCGCCGGAGAGGCTTTTGGTGCTCCGTTCCAATTGCCCAATATGTCGGCATATGCAGAGACCTGTGCGGCGATCGCCAATGTATATTGGAATAACCGTATGTTCCTGTTGCATGGTGATGCGAAATATATTGATGTGCTGGAACGCGTGCTGTACAACGGTTTACTTTCCGGGGTATCCTTAAGTGGGGACCGGTTCTTTTATCCCAATCCGCTTGCTTCCATGGGACAGCACCAACGCAGTGCCTGGTTTGGCTGCGCCTGTTGTATTTCGAATATGACACGTTTCCTGCCTTCGATGCCAGGCTATATGTATGCACAGGACAAAAACAACCTGTATGTAAACCTGTTTGCCGGTGGTAAGGCCAATATTACATTGCCTGCCGGTATCATCAACCTGGAGCAACAAACAGAATATCCCTGGGAAGGAAAAGTGAAGATTGTGGTGAGTCCTGAAAAAACAACTGCCTTTGCTTTGCAGGTACGTGTACCTGGCTGGTCTAAACAAGAGCTGGTGCCCGGCGACCTGTATTTTGCAGCTGATAAAAGAGAAAAGCCATTGGCTATTACGCTCAATGGAAAATCTGTGAAATATGAAATGGTGAAAGGTTATGCAGTGATCAATCGTTCCTGGAAGAAAGGCGACGTGATCGCTTTTGAATTGCCCATGGACATTCAAAAAGTATATGCCAAAGAAACGGTGAAAGACGACAAAAACCGTTTCGCTTTACAACGTGGCCCATTGCTCTATTGCCTGGAAGGCCCCGATAATAAAGACAGCGCTGTACAAAACATCGTGGTAGACAAAACTGCAGCTATACAGGCTGTCAATAAACCCGGACTGCTCAATGGTGTGACTGTGCTGGAGATGAAAGGTTCTTCTACTAAAAGGCAGGTGAATTCTGATGAACTGATCAAGGCAGAACAAACAGTGACTGCGATCCCTTATTATAGCTGGGCCAACCGTGGCCCGGGTGAAATGGTGGTGTGGATACCTTATGAAGCATCGGCTGCCAAACCCAAACCGGCTGCCACCATTGCTTCCAAAAGCAAGGTGAGTTCTTCCATCCGGAACCCCCGCATGTTCAAAGCGCTGAATGATCAGTATGAGCCGGAGGATTCCAAAGACCAGAATGGTACCTACCTGCATTGGTGGCCCAAGAAAAATACCCTCGAATTTGTGCAATATGATTTTGATCAGGAGTATACCGTTTCCCAATCGCAGGTCTATTGGTTTGATGATGGTCCCTGGGGTGGTTGCCGTATTCCGGCTTCCTGGAAGATCTATTATAAGAAGGGCAATGATTGGGTGCCTATAACGCCCATTGGCAATTATGAAACCGCTAAAGACAAATACAACCTGGTAAAGTTTGAGCCGGTAAAGACTACGGCCCTGAAGCTGGAAGTACAATTGCCTGCTGAACACGCTACTGGTATCCATGAGTGGATTGTGAAATAATAATATTCTTATCGACAGATATTTTAGAGAGGTGACACCTTTACCCTTGCGAAGCAAACGAAAGGTGTCACCTCTTTAAGAAAAATATGCCCCTTATTGACTTGGCTGGTCTCTTCACAGGCCGGCACAAACTTCCTTACATGCAAACAAAGTTATTTACCCTCGTATCATTTGTCCTGTTATCGACCGCGTCGTATAGCCAGCGCCAGGCTGCTATTAACATCGATGCATCAAAACCCGGCGCTTCGATCGCTTCCTCCTTACATGGTATCTTCTTTGAGGAGATCAGCCATGGTGGTGAAGGTGGATTGTATGGTGAGCTTATTCAGAACCGGGGTTTTGAGGAAAGCAGGTTGCCAGCCGGCACGAAGGTGGAGAACGGCTGGTTGATCCCCACTGCGCGTACCCCGCATTTCATGTTGCAGCCGAGGGTGAGCGACTGGAGAATGCGCTGGCCACTCACCAGTCAATGGCCGGCCTGGGTACTGGAAGCAGGACCGAAAGCGGCTATCGAACTGCAACTTACGCAAGCCAATCCTTTGAATGAAGCTACGCCCAATTCCATGCAGGTAGATATAAAGGCTTTGGATGCTGATGGCAAGAATAACCTGGTGAATGAAGGCTTCTGGGGTATCAAAGTAAACAGTGGAGAACTGTACAACTTCTCATTCTATGCCCGGGCAGATGAACGCTATAAAGGACCTGTGACGGTATCATTGCAATCGGCTGATGGAAAAATACTCGGAAAGCAGGTCTTTGATAATATCAAGGGAAAGAGTTGGAAGAAATTTACCAGCACACTGAAGCCAACGGCTTCCGACCTCAAAGCGCGGCTGGTGTTTTCCTTTGGCAGTACGGGTACCGTGTGGCTTGATTTTGTATCGTTGTTTCCCCAACAAACTTTTAAGAACCGGCCCAACGGTATGCGGAAGGACCTGGCGCAATACCTGGCCAACCTGAAGCCTGCTTTTGTACGCTGGCCCGGTGGTTGTTTTGTAGAGGGCATTAATATAGAAAATGCTGCCAACTGGAAGCGCACACTGGGACCTGTGGAAAAAAGACCGGGCACTTATAGCGTGTGGGGTTATTGGTCGAGCGATGGATTTGGCTATCATGAATACCTGCAGTTTTGTGAAGACCTGGGTGCTGATGCTTTGTATGTATTCAATGCGGGTGTATCCTGCGAATACCGAAGCGGTACTTTTATCCCCGAGGATTCCCTGCAGCCGGTAGTAGATGATGTGCTGGATGCTATTGAATATGCCATTGGACCAGTCAATTCCAAATGGGGCAAGATACGGGCAGCCAGTGGTCACCCCAAACCGTTCCCGCTTAAATATGTGGAGATCGGCAATGAGCAGCACGGGCCACGCTATGCAAAGCGGTACAATATTTTTTATGATGCCATCAAAAAGAAGTACCCACAGTTGACGCTTATGGCCAGCATGGGTATTGGCGATATCAACAAACGTACGCTGGATAGTATGCACCGGGTGGATATGGCGGATGAGCATGCTTATAAAGCGGCCTACTGGGCTTTGAACAACTATGATCATTTCGACAAATACAAACGCGGCAACTGGGATGTATATGTAGGGGAGTATGCAACGAATGCTGGTGTGGGCAGTGGCAATATGCTGGCGGCGCTGAATGATGCGGTATACATCATGGGTATGGAGCGCAATGGCGACCTGGTGAAAATGTCGAGCTATGCGCCGCTGTTTGAGAATGTGAATACCCGGCACTGGCCGGTGAACCTCATCAACTTCGATGCGGGGCGCAGCTTTGGACGCATCTCTTACTATGCCATCAAAATGATGAATGACCACCGGGCGGATCAAAATGTACAAACAACGCTTACACTCATTCCAGCTGCTAAGCCGGTGGCTCAATTTGCCGGTGGTATTGGCCTGGCTACCTGGGATACGCAAACAGAGTACAAGGATATTGAAGTGAGCAAAGATGGCCAGACTTTGTACAAGAGTGATTTCATCAACCGGCCGGAGGAGTGGAAGGCAGTGCGGGGCAAGTGGATGGTAAAAGACAGTGCGCTGGCGCAAACGGCACAGGGAGCACAGCGGCTCAATATACTGACGGGTAAAACATTTGATTCGTATACGCTCAAACTAAAGGCCCGTAAAACAGGGGGCACTAATGCATTTATCATTCCTTTTGCGGTGAAAGATGCTGCCCGTCATATGCGGGTGCATATTGGTTCTTATGTGAACGTGAATTCGGTGGTAGAATTGGTAGCGGATAGTTTTTCCATAGCCGACATGATGCCGCAAAAGCGTTTGCCGGAACCAATCCAGACAGGCCGGTGGTATGATGTGCGGATTGAAGTAGGCATTGACCAGGTAGAGTGCTACCTGGATGGTAAACTGTTGTTTACCTTCCGGGAGCCCAACAAGCTCTTCAGCATTGCGGGAAGGGATCAAAAAACGGGTGATATCATTGTGAAGCTGGTCAATGCTTCGGAAACAGCTTATACAACGAAGATCAACCTGGAAGGCGTAGCAGCGGTATCTCCCACAGCAGCGCTCACTACTTTGCGGGCCGATTTTCCGGAGGCAGAGAACTCACTGGATCAGCCGGAAAAATATATACCCGTACGTACCACGCTTACCGGTATTAAACCTTCTTTTGAAACTACTATTCAACCTTACTCTATTTCCATATTACGCATCCAGGATGCAAGCTGGAAGAAACAGGCAAGCAAATAAAGTTATTCAGTACGCAAGGCATTGACCGGATTGGTCAATGCCGCTTTTATTACCTGCTGTCCAATGACTGCCAGTGCAATCAACAGGATCAATACAACCGGCAACAGGAACATCCACCAGGCCAGGGGAATATGATAAGCATAGGAAGCCAGCCACTGGTTCATGGCGATACCTGCCAGGGGCAATGCGATCAGGGATGCAATGATGATCAGTTTCACAAAATCGCGGGTGAGCAGGGAGATCAGTTGTTGTAGGGTTGCACCTAACACTTTCCGGATTCCAATTTCTTTGGTACGCTGTACCGCCATCAATGATACCAGGCCAAACAAACCCAGACAGGAGATGATGATGGCCAGCACAGTGAAGTAAGTGAACAACTTCATGGTAAGCCTGTCCTTATCGTATTGCTCCTTATAAGTTTCATCCAGGAATGAATAATCAAAGGGAAAGGCCGGGAAATGGGCTTTCCAGGTAGTGGTTATCAGGGGCAGGTCTTTTGGCTGTATTTTAATGATGACGGACAAAACAGGGTTGGTATTGTATACCATGATCAGTGGTTCTACTACATTGTGCAGGGATCTGTAATAAAAGTTTCTTACTACGCCCACTATTTTCCCTTTGTGACCAAAGCCTTCCATGGATTGTCCCAGGGCGGAAGTCCACCCCATCTTTTCTACGAATGCTTCATTTACGAGGAAGGCTTCTGTTTTATCGGTGCTCAGGCTGTCTGATATATTCCTGCCTTCTTTCAATTTTATCTGTAGTAAGGGCAGGAAGTCTTTGTCAATAAAATAATAATTGCACATCAACTCTCTTTTCTTTGCACCTTCTCCGGCAAAAGTGGTAGCGATGGACAAACCCTCTTCACTTATGCCGCTACCAGCTGTGATGGCTTTGACGGCGGATTGCTGCCGCAGGGCCTCTACAAAGGAAGGAACTGCGCGTTGAGATAAAGAATCATTGGGAATATCGATATCGGTTACCTGCTCTTTTACATAACCAGTATCTTTCTGGTCAATGTATTTCATCTGACTGTAAATGACCACCGTGCCGGTGATCAGGGCGGCCGTTATAACAAATTGGGCAGTGGTAAGCATCCTCCGCAACAGGATACCCTTACTACTGTAGCGCCATTTGCCTTTCAGTATTTCCACAGGCCGGAACCGGGATTGAATGAAGGCAGGGTAGAGGCCGGCAAGTAACATGGAGACTATAAAAATGCAGGTCATGAACAAGGCGCTTCCCTGCCAGCTAAGGTTGATCTCTACCTTCAACAGGGAATTGAAATAGGGAAGTATCAACAGTACAATGGCTAAGGCGATGATCCAGGCAATGGCAATGAGCAGGAAAGATTCCAACAGGAACTGGCGGATCAGTTGCAAAGGACGCGCTCCATTTACTTTTCTTATACCTACTTCTTTTGCCCGCTCGGTAGCTTTTGCGGTAGACAGGTTGATGTAATTAAGTAGGGCAATAATCAGAATAAAAGCTGCCAGCAAAGAGAATATATAACTGAATTGCCGGTTGCCTTTCGGGGTATCGATCAGTTTAGCCTTACTGAAATGTACATCGGTCAAAGCTTCGAGGGAAAAGCCTACGGAATATCCTTTGTCGGCTGTCTTGTCCAGTTCGGGTTGGCAATACTTGTCGGTGAGTGGCTTCATCTTGCGTTCAAAACGGGCCAGGTCGGGCAACTGGTTGAACAGGACAAAAGTATACACGGGGAAATCCTCCATCCAGGCTCTCTTTTGGGAATAATCGACAGACAACAAACCAGTGACCAGGATATCTGAGTTGGCCGGAGGTTTGGCGATCACACCGGTAACAGTTACAGGCTCTTTATTGCAGATCATTGTTCTGCCCATTGCTGCGGCCGGACTCCCGAAATATTTTTTGGCAATGGGCTCTGTGAGTACCACACTGTGGGGCTGCTTTAATGCCTGTGCCGCATTGCCTTCGATGAAGGAATAGGAGAAGATGGAAAATATGCTTTGATCGGCTAAGTAGAAATCTGATTCACTAAAGAGCTCATTGTTGTGACTGATCACTGAAGGGTTTGGATTCAGGCTCACAGAAGCGGCTATTTCCGGAAAGTCACGCTTCAATGCATCGGCCAGGGGATAAGGGCTGGTGCCAAATTCCATATCCGATCCCGGGCAATGGAGTGTGGTGACCACCCTGGCTATGCGATCTGCTTTGGTATTGTGCCGATCGTATGTTAACTCATACTGCACATAGAGGAAAATAATGGTACAGGCTGCAATGCCTGTTGACAGACCGAGGATGTTGATGAGGGAAAAGCTTTTGTGCCGCAGCAGGTTTCGCCAGGCTATCTTCAGGTAGTTTTGGAGCATAGAAAGTATTTGACGTGAAATAAAGTTTCTGCAACAGGGAGGGGACACTGCAGGGATCTGTATGTAAAATGAAAAATAATTGTGAATACTGTATCCCCGGCGCCCGGTTTAGCCTACACTTTAGAGTTTATTTAACAGGCACCCGGTGACCCGCATAAAATGGGAAAGGGATATCCCAGGGTGTCCTCAATGGTGACTCGATGTTGCCTTACTTCCTTCTCTTTGGGGCCTCTTTGCTTTCCCGGGGCCCGGGGAGGCAAAGAGGAGGAATCGAGGAGCAATGAGGAGGTTCCGAGGACCCAAAGAGGAGAATCCGGGGAGAAACAGGGTAAATCCGGGGAGGCAAAGAGGAGCAATTTGAGAAAGTGTGTCGTTCGTCCCTGAGTATGTACTGTTCATCCCAGGTTTTGGAAAGAGCCGTCCCAATTGGCCAGGTGTTTTCGGGGAGAAATGGCAGTTCGTCCCAATACATTGTTCATTCGTCCCTTCAATCCGGGAACCCCGTCCCATATTTTGAAAAACGGGTTGGGAACTGAAATAGATTTGCTTTATCGGTCACTGCTAAGGGAGCTTTTGATTGGATCTGATGGCAAGATGATCTCCGGTTTTGTACCGGGAAAAAGGCTGTTGGTGTAACGTTTTTCTCCCGTCGCTTTGGCTGTAATAGGTTTGACACATGAATGAACAGAAACCTATTATTTACGTCAAGCAACATACTATGCCACTCTTACTTGTACTTTTATTTACATTGATCGCAACGGGCGTTTTTGGTCAGCGTACCAGCATCGCTACTCCCGTTACAGATACGACAAAGGCCAGCCATTTGCGCGTGCCGCTTTCCAAACAGGAAGTGGACCACCTGTTTGTGCTGGGCAAGCTGTGGGGATTCTTAAAATACCATCATCCTGCTGTGGCCAAAGGAAAGTTTAACTGGGATAAGGAATTAACAGACATCATTTCTGCGATAATGGCCGCCAGTAGTAAACAACAACGAAGTGATTCCTTACTGGCCTGGATCAACCGGTTGGGCGATGTAGCTGCCTGCGACTCCTGCAAGGACAGTACTTTCAAGCAGGTTGTCCTGCGGCCGGATCATTCCTGGATCAACAAGACAGCCTTCTCCAATGAAATGATTAATAAGCTTGCTTACATCAATGCCAACAGGGTACGGGGTGATCAATACTATGTACGATTTTTTATGGAAGAAGATATTCATGTGGCTTCGTTTGAACATGAGAATAGCTATGGCAGCATGACCTACCCGGCTGCCGAATACCGTTTGCTGGCGCTGTTCAGGTATTGGAATGTGATCGAGTATTGGTATCCCTATAAATACAATCTTGGTCAAAGCTGGGATGAGGTGTTGAAAAAGTTTATCCCACTAATGGTAGCTGCTCAAAACGCCAGTGAATATGCGGTGGTTGTTCAACAACTGATTGCCACGATAAAGGATAGTCATGCAGTGGTACAATCCAAAATTATCACGGAGGATGTGGGCAAATATTATATGCCCTTTACAATAAAATTCATTGAAGATAAGGCGGTGGTAATCGCTATCACCAATGATTCGCTGGCCAACCGGTCGGGCATAGCAACAGGCGATATTGTTGAAAGCATTGATGGGGTAACGATGAAGGAATTGATCAGACAAGGAAAGCTGCTTATTTCAGCTTCGAATAATGGCAGTTATCTAAACTTGTTGCGCTACACGCTTACGAGGAGCCGGAAAGAAAACAATGAACTGCTCATCAGGAGAGGCTCGGCATTAAAGCAAGTAGTTACTTATAACAGTTCTGTCAGAACGTTGCAAAAGGTAAAATCGGGCACCTTTCCCTTTGAGAGGGATTCGAGTTTGTGCATCATACAGGATAGCATTGGCTATGTGAACCTGGGTAATTTCCAACGAAAAGACAGCACGAAGTTCCGGGAAATGGTGAGCAAGGTAAAGGGGCTGATTATCGACAACCGGCAATATCCCAAAACGCAATCGGCCGGTGACCTGATCGGTAATGCTATTTTACGTCCTGATCCCATATTTGTAAAATTCTCTTCTCCCCATCCGGATTACCCGGGCTTGTTTCCTTATTCCAAACCCACCAGTATGGGTACTGAAGGGACCAATGGCGCTATTCCGTCTAAGGTAGCCATACTCATCAACGAGGAAACGCAAAGCTCTACGGAGTTCCAGGCCATGGTTTTCCGGAAATCACCGGGCGCTGTATTGATCGGTTCCAATACTGCCGGGGCTGATGGGAATGTGGCGCTCATTAATCTGCCGGGTGGGATCTACACTTATATCTCTGGTCTGGGTGTGTATTATCCGGATGGAAAAGAAACACAAAGGATCGGCATCATTCCGGACATTACAGTAAAGTCTACGCTCAAAGGGTTTCTAAACAACAAAGATGAATTGCTGGATAAAGCAGTTGAGTATATTAAGAAAGGCAAATCGAAATAATGATAGTCATGATCACAAAAGGAGGGACTGGTATACACTGGTCCCTTTTATATTTTGATATAGATCTTTCTCTTGTGCAGCCAATAACCCACCAGCCAGCAAAGCAGCATAAAGGAAACTGCAAATGTCAGGCTACCGAGGGAACCAGGAAAGAGTTTTTGAAAGAAAAACTGGTTGACCCATTGGTAAAAACTGATGTGAGGCTGTACCAGGATCATCAGGAATGTAACGAATAGCAATTCCGACAGGAGATAAATGGCCAGCGGGTTTTTCCCGAATACGAGGAAGAAACCTGTTCCCCGTTTCCAGTGTTTGATCTCGATGGCATAGATCAGCAGGGAGAGGATTACCAGGTCGAGCCCTACGGTGAGCAGTACAAAGGTGCTGGTCCATAGTTTCTTTCCGATGGGGAAGAACTGGCCCCAGAACAAGGCGATGAAGATCAGCAAAGCGGCTACGATCAGCAAGCGGGCAATGGTCTCAAAGCTCTTGCCTTTTTGCTGGATAAAGATACCGGCGAGGTAACCGCCCAGCACATTGACCACAGCAGGCAGGGTGCTCAATATGCCTTCGGGGTCAAAAGCAACGGGGCCGCCTCCTTCGTGGTAGAGGTGATCATTGCCCAGTAAAAGTATATCCAGCTTAGTACCTGCATTACCCAACCTGGTGAGTTCCTGTCCGGGTTCTCCAAACAAATACAGCAAGGCCCAGTAGCCCAATAAGAGGGTTATAGAAATAGCAATGAGTGCTTTGCCCTGTAGATAATGTATGAGCAAGGCGGCCATGCAATAACAAAGGGCAATGCGTTGCAATACACCCAGGATGCGGGTATGACTGATGGGATTGAATGCCCAACTGCCATCGCCGGTTCTGTGAAAGAAGGGAAACCAATACATGAGGTAGCCCAGCAGGAAGATGATAAGGGTGCGTTTAAATACTTTCGACAGAAAGGCAGCGTCGCTGGTGTATTTAATTTTCGAGAAGCTCAGTGCATTGCCCACGGCAAAAAGGAAAGAAGGAAAAACAAGGTCAGTGGGGGTGAAGCCAAACCAGGCGGCATGGTCCAGCGGTGCGTAGGAGGGGGCTCCCCAGCCTGCTGAATTTACAATGATCATAAAACAAATAGTAAGTCCCCTGAAGATGTCAAGGGAAAGGAACCGTTCATTGTTAGCAGTCATTGTTGGCTTTTATGGTTACAATTTGAAACCTTAAACGTTTAAGTTGCTCTATATGCAGAGGGAGATTAAAATCTTAGTAAAAGATACAGATTTGCAGGCTTAACGCCTTATTTTTATCCCATGCAGAAACATACTATCTATCGCTTGTCATTGGCATCACTGGCGTTTTTTGCTACAGCGTTATTCCCAGCCTGCCAATCACCATCAACCCCCACTGATAAAACTACAGACAGTACAGCCGTGCAAATCATTACGCTTGATCCGGGCCACTTCCATGCAGCCCTGGTGCAAAAAACTGCTAATCCGGATATTGATTCGGTCGTACATGTATATGCACCCGGCGGCCCCGAACTGGACGCCTATCTCGGTCTCATTAAACAATACAATGAAAGGCCGGAAAACCCTACGCATTGGAAAGAAGAAGTATACACGGGTGCGGACTACCTCGATAAAATGATTGCCGATAAAAAAGGTAATGTAGTAGTGCTGGCAGGTAACAACCAACAGAAGACGACTTATATTAAAAAAGCGGTAGATGCCGGACTCAACGTACTGGGCGATAAACCCATGGTGATCACCGCGGCTAACTTCGGCCTGCTGGAAGAGTCATTCACCACGGCTGCTTCCAAAAAAGTATTGTTGTATGATATCATGACAGAACGTTCTGAGATCACCAACCTGCTGCAGAAAGAACTGGCTCATATTCCTGCGGTATATGGCGAACAACAAAAGGGAACTGCCACCAATCCCGGTGTAGTAATAGAGAGTGTTCACTTTTTCTACAAGTTTGTTTCGGGTAAAGCGCTCACCCGTCCATCCTGGTTCTTTGATCCTGCCCAGCAGGGTGAAGCGATTGCCGATGTAGGCACGCACCTCATTGACCTGGTACAATGGGAATGTTTCCCGGATACGATCCTGGATTACAAAAAAGATATTGAGATCACTAGTGCGCGCATCTGGCCTACACCTGTTACCTTGTCGCAGTTTACGGCTGTTACTAAAAAAGACAGCTTCCCTGATTTCCTGAAGGGGTTTGTAACGAAGGACAGCATTTTGCAAACACATGCGAATGGCGAAGTGAACTATACATTGAAAGGCGTGCATGTAAAAATGATTGCCCGCTGGGATTATAAAGCACCCGAAGGAAGCGGCGATACGCATTATTCCCTGCTCAAGGGATCACTGGCCAGCCTGGAGATACGCCAGGGTGCGACAGAGAATTATCAACCCACGCTGTACATCCTCCCTGTTAAAAATGACGAAGCCTATACGCAGGCGCTTCAGCAAGCCATCAATAATTTGCAAGGCCGTTATGCCGGCATCGCCGTAGAGAAAGCTGCCAATGGCTGGAAACTGGTGATACCACAAAGCTTCAAAACGGGACATGAAGCACATTTCGGCGAAGTGATGCAGCGCTACCTGCAATACCTTAAAGCTGGTAAGCTGCCCGATTGGGAAGTACCAGGCATGCTGGCAAAATATTATACTGCTACCAAGGCGCTGGAAATAGCCAACGGTAAATAACTATAGGGGCGTTAATCGCTTCAGTTACTAACGAATAAGGGGCCTTGCAAGGCCCCTTATTCGTTGATAGTGATTTAACTATGTATGTCGTTAGTTGTGCATGTTTAACCCCAGCAACTGTCCGAAAACACTCCCGAATTGACTAAAAACCTCCCCATTTTTGTGGAATACCGGGAGCGGGCATAATTTTCTTATATATAATTGACAAAAAATGAACACCATGAAAAGAATTATTACATTCTTCATGTTTTTGTTGGTTGCACAACAGACCATTAACGCGCAGATCCAGTCTGGAAATGTTATGGTGGGCGGAGACATTGCCAAGTTCAACCTGGGTCTTGACAAGGGGGGCAATTTTGATGTGCTCCTGAATCCAAAAGCGGCCTGGTTTATCAGGGATAACCTGGCTATCGGCGCCTATATTACCATGGGGCTTAGCACTGCCAAAGATGCGGGTACCAGTGTGAGTTATGGTGTGGGCGGTTTGGGACGGTATTACTTCAATGATAAAAACCTGAATGACCTGATCGGTCACTCCCGTTTTTTCCTGGAAGGCAATGTAGGTATTGAAGGCGATAATCCTTCCGGAGGTGATAATACCAATGGTCTTGGATTGGGATTTGGGCCAGGATGGGCTTATTTTATTACGCCTAATATTGGCCTGGAAGCTTTGCTGAAATACCAGGGTATTGTTGGTTTTGGTAGTAAGCCTACTTCCAGTAACCTCGTTCTTGGAGTTGGTTTCCAGATCTATCTTCCTACTGCACGCCTTCGCGCTATCCAAAAAGACATGCGGAAATAAACATGCTGCTGAGTTTGAACCGCCGATTATTTTCGGGCAGCAGGGTTTAACTTATTATTAGTACGATCTGTACACGGCAACGGGCCTGATCACGCATATTTGTATGTGTGTGATCAGGCCCGTTGTTGTATAAAGACAACTGCATAAGAGTAAAACTATTAAGGGAACTAGACGCACTGATTTGTACATGTGCTGATTAGTATATAGTTTAACCCATAAACCTGCCAGTGAAATCTTTCTATTCTTTGTTATGCATATTGTATTTAAAGCAGCTGCTTTAACGTTTCATTATTAAACCGGGGTACGACTTCCCGGTCAGAACAACGCAAATTTGTAAAAGCATTATTTTAAATCGCAAACCTGCTAATTGTATATTTTATGAAGCCAGTAATCTTTACCTTTTTAGTGGTGTCGGTATTTGCATCCTGCAGTACCCCTAAAACGTATTTTACGCCATCTGTTCGTTCGAACCTGGAATCGAATGATATTCCTGTTGCCAAATTGCAATTTTATGTAGACAGGGATGTGGAGTTGCGACGGGAAGTGGCTTCAGGCTCAGCCCAGGTGTCGGCGGGTGTTGTGAAATTTGAAAATGGGAAATATGTGAACATTATCACTTTGAAAAAGAATACGCCGGGTGTGTGCACAAGGGCGTATGAGGATAAAATAGATGTTGCGTTTGAGATAGGTGACGGGCGTTACCTCACCTTTGGTAAACTAAAGAAAGATGGGCGCGCACCCTATACGCTGTATGCTGATTCGTGGGGACGCGACCTGGGAGAGATCAGGTATGATGGAAAAACTTATTATATATTACCAGCGGGTTCAGGTGCGCGACTGATGATCAAGAAGAACGCACTGAATACGCTTAAAATCGAGAAGCGGGAAATGAAGGGAAGAAAAGTAGAATAATATGCTGATAAAAAATACTATGTTGCAACTATCGGTTATACGACCGGGTAGTGGCAACTTTTATTATAGGGCTTCCGGGTAATTTCAAGGCTTGTTTTACGTTATTAGACCTAATCCAAACCCTGAATATTCTATGAGTATTGTCTTTGGCTGGAATCACTTCAGGATCAAATCGATTGATCCCTATGCTGCCGGACTTTCGCAAAACGTGCAGCCCGGCTACCAAATAGAGGTACGGCAACGTTACTTTCACCTTTTTTGGATACCCTGTTTTTCATTGGGCAAAAAGTGGGCGCTCCGCAAGGATAACCAGCTGTATGAGATGCCCGAACCCTATATGCATGTGCTGAGGAGCAGGAATGACCTGCGGGCCAGGACGCCCTGGTATACTTATGCTGGTCCATTGATAGCGGCCTTTGCTGGCATATGTTATATGATCAGTGAAAAGGTAGATGATTACCGGTCGGAGCAATATGCGCAAAAAGAGTTTGCGGCTACTTACCAGGATAATGCTATTAAATTCAGAAAGCCATCACTGGATGATTATTATATATTGAAACCAGTGAATTCGTATGGCGATCGCTATGCTCGCATCACGGGGCTTGATAAAAACAATATTCAGCTCTCTTATATCACTACTTCTGCTTCTGCCTATAGTCCGGTAGAGATCGCGAAACTGTTCCTGGAGCCTGCCAATACGCTGGCTACTGTTACTGTTGGTCGTGGTGATTCGGCCCGGCTTATTTGTGCTGATTATGATAAGCGCAATGACTTCAATGGTCTCGAGATCCAGGGAGAGCGGAGTAAATACCGGGTGGAGAAAATATTCCGGTTGGATGGGCCTATCTTAAAGGATGGGGGATATGCCAGTTATGCCGCCAACCAGATCAGAATGGAAGTAAAAAATGAGGGGCTGAATGGCACGCTTACGAGCGTTGAAAAAGTAGACGGGAAGGTAGAATGGCTGCCTGTGGAAGCCATGCCGCTCAGCCTGCCAGCCAACAAAGAATTTATGCTGGTAGGGGAGGGCAATTACAATGAGCCCTATAAGGTAAAGCTGAGCTTCACCTGCGATGATGGCCGGTTGATACAGTTCATGTTTCAGGGCAAGGGAAATGAAAAAAGCTTTGTTCGTATCAATTGATAGCACTCTACTGTTGGGGGAGTTATTTGTTTTATCTTTAACGGGTATGTATGCCCCCTCTATGCCTGGTAGAAAACAGGTCTTTTTATTAACGTTGCTCCTCTTGTCCGGATGGTTACGCCTGGCAGGGCAAACCCACTTTGACAGCCTGTTACATAAAACCTATGTCCAGCGTGAACGGCTGCTCTGGCAAATAAGCGATGAGGTACATTTTCAACCCGATTCTGCCAAGGCTTTCCGCTTTACAGACAGTCTCTACGCTTTTGCAACACAACATGGTGATGAGGCGCTGGCACTGGAAACCATGCTGTATAAGATCTGGTACCTGCGCAACCGCTATCCCCGGCAAAAAGAGAGGATATTGAACATGCTTTCACAGGTGATCAGTCAAAGCAATGCCGATGGCATTCCACTGGTAGAGGCCAAGGCACATGATATGCTGGCCGAATATTATTGGTTTGATATTGGCAACTATGAACTGGCACTGGAACAATACCAGCAACTGGATCATTTGCTGCAACCCATATCTGCAGAGGAATTCCCCGATAAGATCCAGCATATCTTTCATATTGGCAGCGCTTACTTTCATTTCAAGGATTATAAGAAAGCCATTCAATACTATCGTACCATCGCTCCCATGCAAGCGAAAGACCGCTTTGCCTATAGTTATAAACATGCTATTAATTCCATGGCTTTTACTTACCAGGAAATAGGCAATCTTGATTCTGCAAGGTATTACTGGAACTTTCTGAAAGCGTTTTGTGAACCTGCCAACGATTCTACCTGGATAGGCATTGTAGCTGGCAACCTGGGTTATCTTGAATACCTGCGCGGTCATTTTGATAAAGCCATTCCTCAAATGCAGGTTTGTATTGACCGGGCTGTTATGGACCAGGATTGGGGCCTGGCGGCCGGTTCACTCATGCCATTGGCGGATATTTATTTCATTCAGGGCAAGTTAGCGGCGGCCGAATCAGCCACCCTGCAGGCAAAGAAATACGTTGAAAGGTCGGGCCAGTATTGGCGCAATAAAAACCTGTTCCCCCTCCTGGCAAAACTATATACGGTCAAAGGGCAGCACCTGCTGGCGGCGAAGTATACCGATTCGATTGTGATGGTGATGGACAGTCTCAACCGGGCCTCCCGCGAATTAATGATGACCCGTGCCTTGCAAAAAGAAGCCATCAATGATCAAAAAGCCAAACTGATCGAAATAGAGAACAGCCGTAAATTAACCAACCTGCGGTTTAATGGCTTGTTGATACTGGCTATAATTATTGTATTGGTGGGGGTGTATTTTTACCGTAACAAACGGCGGCTGCATCGGCAGGAGCAGGTTCTGAAAGAGCTGCAATTGAAAGAAACAGCCAAAGAGTTGTCCATGGCCCAACGCCAGTTGCAGGACTTTACCCGCAATATTGCAGAAAAAAATAAATTGATAGAAAACCTCGAAGAGCAGTTTGGCGCTAATAAGATACTGGAAGAATTACAACAGAGTATTCTCCTTACGGGCAAAGACTGGGGGAGATTCAGGGAGCTTTTTGAACAGGTATATCCGGGATACCTGCAACGGCTCAATGAAAAAATACCTGGCATCAGCCCATCTGAGGTCAGGTTGATGGCATTGGCCAAGCTGAATTTTTCCAATAAGGAAATGGCCGCCGCCCTGGGGGTGTCTTCTCAGGCCATCCGAGTTACCTGGCACCGGCTGCGAAAAAAGGCAGGATTGCAGGAAGAAATGAGGCTGGAAGAGTGGGCCAGCCGTTTGTAACGTTTTGTAACGCTGCGTGTAACCCCCTGTAATGGGGGAAGTATATCAATAAAGGGTACATTTTCAGTTCTTGTGTCATTTTACTGCCAACCCTGAAAATATGCGCCTCCGAAAAACCACGCTTGTTCTCCATAGTCTTTTTGGCGGGTCTTCGCCTTTCCACAAACACTACAGCATTTTTTTATATGTATGCCTAGTGATGGCCGGCGATGCCGGCGCGCAGAACAATTATACGGTATCACTAAGCGGTAATCCCCTGGTCACTACGGGATGGACTTATGGAGGGGCAGCCAGTGTAGCCGGGAATACTATGATCCTTACCAATAACAGCAGTGCTGCCGGTTATTACGGGTATGTTTATCACAATACGCCCCTTTATCTAAGCCAATGTTCCCAGTTTACCGTGTCGTTCGATTTCCAGATCAATAACCCGAGTGGTGGTACTACGCATGCCGATGGGATCTCTTTCTATTACCTCGTCAATCCACCCAATGCTTTTGGTAATGGTTCCAGTATTGGGCTGCCCGACTATGCCAATGGATTTGCACTCCTGTTAGATACTTACAGTAATGACATGCGGTGGGATAATCCCCGGGTGAGCCTGCATGCACTTGATGGAAGAACCTGGTTTTATGATGAAGGTAATGACGGGACCCTGGTAAGTAACCTGGCGGGTGGCCAATCGTATGTTACAGACGGCAACTGGCATACTTGTGTGCTTACCTATAATAATGGAAACCTTTCTGTTTCTATGGATGGAGGGGCTCCTGTTGTAGCCGGCTTCTACAATATCAATTTCCGGGGTTATTTTGGTTTTGCTGCCAGTATTGGAGGCTTTGCCAGTCAGCACCAGATCCGCAATGTGCTGATCACAGGCGCCATTCCTCCCAATCCACCCTATTTAAATAAGCATGTCATCAATTATTGTCAGAACGATGTGCCTTCTGCCCTCACGCCTTATGGAACTTATTACAAGTGGTATGATGTACCGAACGGTGGTACGGCCGTCCCGGTACCTACCCCTTCTACAGCAACCTCCACCACCAAAACCTGGTATGTGGAGGCGCTGAGTATTTCCAATGGCTGTTACAGCCTGCGCAGTGAGGTGGAAGTAGTGGTGGATGCACTTCCCCTGGCTCCTGTTGTTACTAATCGTATTGAATATTGTGTAGGTGCTACGGCCTCGGCCCTTAGTGCAACGGGCACCAATTTAAAATGGTATACCAGCCCTGCCACTGGGAGTGGTAATCCTAATGCTCCCGTGCCTTCTACTGCTTCACCGGGAACCACCAGTTACTACGTGAGCCAAAAAAATGCCGCTGGTTGCGAAGGCCCGCGTGCAAGAGTGGATGTGGTGGTAAATGCACCGCCCTCACCCCCCATTGCTGTATCGCCTGTTAATTGGTGTGAAGGTGCCACGGCTGCGGCGCTTACTGCCACAGGACTTTCCCTGCAATGGTATACAGACCCGGCCACAGGCACGGGCAGCACTACAGCTCCGGTACCTGCTACCATTTCAAGTGGTACTACGAGTTATTATGTAAGCCAAACGAGTGCCGCGGGTTGTGAAGGTGCACGCAGAAAAATTGATGTAGTTATCAACCCCAATCCCCAGGCTCCTGGTGTTACGAGCCCCATTGCCTGGTGTGCAGGGGCTACAGCAACAGCGCTCACTGCCACGGGTACTTCTCTTAAATGGTATGCGCAGCCAGCCAGCGGCCCGGCCAGTACCGCAGCACCTGTGCCATCCACTGCAGCTGCGGGTACCACTCCTTATTATGTAAGCCAATCCAGTGCCGCTGGCTGTGAAAGCCCCCGTTCACAACTGGATGTTGTTATCAACCCTTTACCAGCACCTCCTATAGCTACGAGTCCTGTAGTGTATTGCGAAGGAGCAACTGCTACCGCATTGGTGGCAACCGGCAATGCTTTACAATGGTATACGCAGCCGGTTAATGGTTCTGCCAATACCATAGCGCCTGTGCCGTCTACCGCTCAGGCAGGCAGGGTGTCTTATTATGCCAGCCAAATGAGTGCTGTTGGTTGTGAAGGGGCGCGGCAACAAATTGAGGTGATAGTAAATCCTACACCGGCTGTTCCCCAGCCTTCCTGGAATGGGCCGCTGTGTGAAGAACAAACGCTGCAACTGGCGGCTACCTCTTCACCAGGTGCTTCATTTAGTTGGACTGGTCCTGCAGCGTTTAACAGCCTGGCACAGAATCCCAGTATAGCCTATGCCACACCTGCAGTTTCGGGCAATTATAAGGTTACTGCCACCATAGGCAATTGTTCGGCCCAGCCAGCCAGCCTGGCGGTGCTGGTGAAACCTAAACCTTTGATGCCGCAGGCCAGTGCCAATACCCCGGTCTGCGAAGGGTTTCCCTTGCAGCTCACTGTTGCTGTTGTACCGGGTGCTAACTATAGCTGGACAGGCCCTGCTGGTTTTACAGCTGCCTCCCCAATTACAGGTATCGCTCATGCATTGCCTGTAGCTTCCGGTGCCTACCAGGTTATTGCTACGGTAAACGGCTGTCATTCCGAAACCGCTATTACCCAGGTGCTGGTCAATCCTACACCAGCTACGCCCTTTATCAAAGAGCAAAACAATAAGACAAAAATATGCGCAGGGGAAAAAGTAGTCTATACGGCCCTCTCGCCTGATGCAACAGATTATAGCTGGTCAACAGGTGGGGATGGCAATACGCTCACTACCGGAAAAGGCGGCAGTTACCAGGCCAGGGCTATTAGTGCAGCAGGATGCATTTCCCCGGCCAGTAATACCCTTTCACTTATTGTTCATCCGTTGCCTGCCGGTACGATCGGGCAAACGATGAGTGGTGCTGGTGTTACCAGGTCATGGCGTTTGCAGGCCCCCTTGGGCGCCAGTTATTTGTGGAGTACCGGAGAGACTGTTTCGGTCATTGTGGTGAGATCATCTGGTGATTATAGCGTAACAGTAACCAGTGATGCAGGCTGCAAGGAAATATTCAATACACAGATTGGGCCGCAGCCATTAAGTATTCCCAATACTTTTTCGCCCAATGGGGATGGCATCAACGATTACTGGACGATTCCTGAATTAAAAAATTATCCCAATGCCATCGTTACTATTATTAACCGCGATGGACAAACAGTTTTTGAGGCCGGTAATTTCACCCGCTGGGATGGCAGAATCAATGGCAAGCCACTACCTGCGGGCGTATTCTTCTATATTGTACGTACCAGTGCGGACGCTGAGCCTTATAAAGGATGGCTCAACCTGATCAGGTAAGTACTGTAAGTTATCACCACCTAATGCTACCGACATGCGAATATTTATTATAGTATTACTGTTTACATCAGTTGACTGCCTGCAGGCACAAACCCGGCCACAGCAGTCGCTGTACATGGTGAATTATACTTTCCTGAATCCCGCTGCTTTTGGATTGGAGGGCTACGGACAGGTACAATCAGGCATACGCCAACAATGGGCGGGCATTGATGGCGCTCCGGTTACTACCTGGATCAGTGGCACGCTGCCCGTGAGGAACAGGAACCAGCCGTCCTGGGAGGCGTATGATGTAGAAAACAATGAAATACTGTTTGCCGGCCATGGCCTTGGTTTTAATATGTTCCAGGATAAAATAGGTCCCTATTCAACTATCAATTTGAATCTGGGTTATGCGTATCACTTGCCCTTATCTTCCTCCCTCGCTTTGTCGATGGGTGTTTCGGGGGGGATGCAGCAGGTACGGTTCGATGTATCGAAAAGCATTTATCCTGATCAACCTTATGATCCGGCGGCTACCGGCCAGGCGGCCATCCTCAAAAAATATTCACCCGATCTCAATGCCGGATTACTATTGCGCAATAGAAAATTCTTTCTGGGCGCCTCCCTGATCCAGATACTGCCTTCCAGGTTTGTGGATGTAATACATAGCCAGTCAAAATACAAACCCCAGCTATTGACCGCCGGAGGTTACTGTTTTGATCTTGATGAGGAAGGGATGGCCCTATGGCTATCGGGCATTGTGAAATCGGATTTTGCCAACCCCCTGCGTTATGATGTTTCGGCCAAATTAAGGTATCGCACTATTTGTTGGATGGGACTTTCTTACCGGATGGAGGATGCCATCGGTGGAAGTCTTGGATTAAATATTACACCCGCTATCCTGGTGGGGTATAACTATGATTGGAGCATTAATAAATTCAGATCGTCCTATAGTAAGGCAAGCCATGAGCTGATGGTGGGGTATCGTTTTTTGCGTGAAGGACAAAGCAATATGTCCCGCATTCGGTGGTAAACTTTCCTCGCCTGTATGAAACTCTGGTAAGAAGGCAGCATAAGCTTCTTAAAAAGCAACCTTCCCGGGCTGCTTTTTCCTTTTTGGGCCCGTCTGGCTGCATCGTTAGCCAGGATATCTTGTAGTCGGCTCAGGATAAGTTCTTAAAATAATTATTAAACTTCTGTTATTATTTTAAAAAGTTCTGTATCTTTTCTAAATCATTAGATTGCCTGACCAAAACTTTAACAAGTGTCCGAGAAACAGACCCTCTATAAAAAGTCGTTAATCAAGCACTTATACTTCAATGAGAAGCTGTCCTGTGCTGAATTGAGTCTTTTAACCGATAAAAGCCTGCCCCATACTGCCCGTGCGCTGAACGAGCTGGTAGAAGAGGGGATGGTGCGGGAATCTGGTCATGCCAGTTCTACGGGCGGCCGCAGGCCACAGGTCTATTCTTTGGCGCCAGACATTATGTATGTGGTGTCGGTGGCGATGGACCAGTTCATCACGCATATCAGTATACTGGATATGGCCAACCAGGTGGCGGACAAGGTAGAGCGGATCGAATTATCGCTTCAGGGTAATCCCAACGCACTCCGGGAACTGGGTCAGCATCTCAGCCAGTTTATTCTCCGGTCGGCCATTCCCAAGGATAAAATCGCAGGCATAGGTATCGGCATGCCTGGATTTGTAGATGGTCATAAAGGTATCAATCACTCTTTTCTTAATACAGAGCAGGAAAACATTATCAGCTATATTGAATCGGTTACAAACTTACCGGTATTAATAGATAACGATTCGAGTTTAATAGCCCTTGCGGAATGGAAGCTGGGGGCCGCACGCCAGCGGCAGAATGCGATGGTGATCAACATCAGCTGGGGCATTGGGCTGGGCATGATATTGAATGGAAGCCTGTTCAGGGGGCAAAATGGCTTTGCCGGTGAGTTTAGCCATATTCCCCTGTTCACGAATAATAAGATCTGTGGTTGCGGTAAAATGGGTTGTCTTGAAACGGAGACCTCCCTGCAGGTGATTGCCGAAAAAGCCATCCAGGGCATACAGGAAGGTAGAACCTCGATCCTTAAGAATCTTTCTCCCATACATCTGGAAGACACCAGTAAAGCTATTATGGAAGCTGCTGTGAAAGGCGACAAGTATGCAGTAGAGTTGTTGTCGCAGGCTGCTTATCATATTGGCCGCGGTGTCGCCATCCTTATCCACATTTTGAATCCCGGATTGATCGTGTTGAGCGGAAGAGGGGCATTGGCGGGCCGGCTTTGGCTAGCGCCTGTGCAACAAGCGCTCAATGAACACTGCATTCCTAAAATAGCAGAGAACATTGAGATCATGATGTCCCCGCTTGGCTATCATGCAGAGCGCCTGGGCGCAGCAGCGCTGGTGATGGAACATTTTGACGACGTTCCTATGCACCGGAAAAAACAAGAGCTCTTAGTCGCCTGAATACAAGGGCCTGGCCCCTTCTAAATTAGTATCTGAATTAGCATCTGGACCTGTTCTGAATTAGTATCTGAATTAGTAAACAAAACAAAACAAACTGCAATGAAAAAGTTGCTTGGCCTGTCGCTGCTATTATGCATTGCGGCGCTGTGTAGCCTCGATGTAAGCGCACAGGAAAAAAAATGGGTATCGGGTATCCTGAGAGACCCACGCGGTAACCCGGTAGCTTCTGCTACGGTAGTAGAAAAAGGAACGACCAATCAAACGCTATCGGATGGAGAAGGCGCATTCCGTCTTCAGACCGCAGCAAGTGCTACGTTGGTCATTTCTTCTGTAGGTTTTACTGTACTGGAAGTAGCAGCAAGTGGCTCTTCTACGCTCCACCTGGTACTACAGCCTACAGCTTCTGACCTGAATGAAGTTGTGGTGACTGCATTAGGTGTTAAACGCCAGAAGAAGTCATTGGGCTATGCGGTACAAGAAGTAAAAGGTACCACCTTGCTGGATGCCCGTGAGCCCAACCTCACCAATGCTTTATCAGGCGTGGTAGCAGGCTTGCAGGTTATTCGTTCTGCTACAGGACCTGCAGGTTCTTCCAGAATTACGCTGCGTGGTAACAATTCTCTGACTGGTAAGAATCAGCCGCTGATGGTGGTGGATGGTATACCGGTTGATAACTTCATCGGTAATTCCAAAGACAATAACGACTTTTTTAATCCTGGTCTCGACATGGGCAATGGCCTGGCGGACATCAATGCCGGCGATATTGAATCCATCTCTGTATTGAAGGGGCCATCTGCTGCTGCCTTGTATGGCAGCCGTGCAGGTAACGGTGCTATCCTCATTACCACCAAGACTGGCAGGAAACAAAATGGACTGGGTATTCAGGTATCTTCTACACTAGGTGTAGAAAGTATCTTTACACACCCCGACCGGCAAACGAGCTTTGGTATGGGATCAAACGGAGCCCATTCACCGACTGCTGCCGAAAGCTGGGGACCTAAGATCACGGGTCAAACGGTTACCGACTGGAAAGGGCAAAGTGAGCAGATGAAGGCTTATGACAATGTAAAGAATTTTTATGAGTCAGGCCTCACACAGAACCACAACGTTTCTTTCCAGCAACAGTTGAACAATACCTCGGTGTATACTTCTTTGAATTACCTCAATGACAAGAGTATGATACCGGGTACCAAACTTACGCGTGTGAACCTGACCGCCAGGGCAGTAAGCAAGTTTGGTAAAGACAGCCGGTGGACCACGGACACGAAGATCCAATACTCCAGTGCCAATGCTCAAAACAGGCCTATCGCAGGCTTGAATGCCAGCAACTATGCAGCGTTGTTGTACAACTTACCTGTTTCTCTGGACATCCGCCAGTTTGATCCCCCCGTTAACCAATTCGGCAGCATGATCTGGTATGATGCGAGCAATCGGGTTAATCCATACTGGAGCACCAAATACAACCTTAACCAGGATGTACGGGATCGTTTCATTATGAATGGGTCGATCAAATACAGTTTTGCTTCCTGGCTCAATGCTGAGGTAAAAGGTGGCGCTGATATGTATACTACCAATTACAACAGCAAATTATATGCTGGTAGCCCGCTGGCTGCCAATGGCAGGTTCAACGTAGGTAAACAAACTTATACTGAGTTCAATTACAGTACGCTCATTACGGCACAGAAAGAGAACCTTTTTGGCAGGCTGGGCGGTAGTGCTTCGGTGGGTGGTAACCTCATGCAACAAAAATCATCGAATGTAGGTATTAATGCCGGTGAACTGGAAGTGCCAAATCTTTTCTCTGCTACCAACGGAAAAGGTACGCCTACGCTAACGGATGATTATAGCGAGCGCAAGATCAACTCTGTTTACGGAACGGTAGGGCTTAATTGGGATGGATATCTGTTCCTGGACGCTACTTTCCGTAATGACTGGTCTTCTACGCTGCATCCGGATAACCGTTCTTTCTTCTATCCTTCTGTGAGCCTTTCTTATGTATTCACTGAATCATTTAAGGGGCTTCCTTCCTGGATCAGCTATGGAAAGTTGCGTGCTTCTTATGCTACGGTGGGTAATGACCTTGATCCCTACCAGTTGTACAATACTTATACGATCGGCCGCGATCCCAATGGTAATACGACTGCAACCAGGAAGCCTATTAAGTTTGATAAGAATGTAAGAAGCGAACTGATCAAATCCACTGAGTTGGGTGCTGAACTGCGTTTTCTGAATAACAGGATCGGGCTTGATTTCAGCTATTACAAGTCAAATGCTACGCGCCAGCTGATCAACCTGCCGATGGATCCTATGAGTGGTTATACCTCCCGGAAGATCAATGCCGGTGATATTCAGAACAGTGGTATTGAGCTGATGCTGGATGCACGGATACTCAGCAATCCAAATGGTTTTAGCTGGAACCTGGCTGCCAATTTCTCCCGGAACCGTAACGTAGTGAATGAGATCTCTGATAAAGACAGTGTGAACAAATACCAGCTGGGTATTTTTGACGCAGTGAGTGTGCAGGCTGTGAAAGGTGAATTATATGGTGAGATATATGGAAGTACTTTCCTACGTGTAACAGACACCAAAAGCGCCTATTTCGGACAGCTTATTTTGAATGGTTCAGGCTTGCCTCAAACAGGTTTGCAAAATCAACGCCTGGGTAATCAACAGGCTACTGCTTTGTTGGGTGTGACGAATACTTTTGGTTACAAAGGCTTCACGCTGGGTGTGCTGGTAGATGCACGCTTTGGCGGAAAGATATTCTCTGCTACACAGGTGGGTTTGCAGCGTTCAGGTAACGCAGCTGTGACGGTAGTGAATGGTGAGAGAGATAACTTCACTGTAGGCGGAGTGGTGGTTGATGGTACTGGTTACAAGCCAAATACGACTGCTGTAACACAGCAGCAATACTGGGCTCAGGTAACAAATCTTGGCAATGCCGGAATTACTGAGTTGAATCTGTACGATGCTTCCAACGTGCGCATCCGCAATGTACAGCTCAATTACGATCTGCCATTGAAAATACTGTCAAAGACGCCTATTCAACGGGCTAAGATCGGTATCTCCTGTAACAATGTATGGCTTATCTCCAGCCACATGCGTGGTATGGATCCTGAAGCAGTATTTGCAACAGGTTCCAATGCGGTCGGTTTAGAAAATGTAAGCCCGCCCACTACGCGTACTGTGTTGTTCAACCTGAGCCTTACATTCTAAATTTCAAACTGCATTACAATGAAAAAGCTTACAATAAAATCAGGATTGCTGCTGTCGGCCATTGCGTTGCTGGCATCCTGTAAGAAATTTGAAGACACCAATTTCGATCCTAAAAGTGCCAATGCCGATCAGGTGCAGGTAGAATATTTTCTCAACAACTCCATTGTTGGCGCCCAGATGGACCCGCATATTGCTGAACGTGTGTATGTGTTGTATTGGAAAACGGCCAGCCACCAGCATTTAAGTGGAGGTCTATCCTCTGGTACGCCGGATGATTCATGGAGTACCGATTATTACCGGTACCTGTCGGAGTGGCTCAATAATGCCAATACCGCTATCCAGGTAGCTGATGAGAAAGTTGATGCCGGAAAAGAAAAAGCCTATACAGGCAATCTGAAACAAGTAGCCCGCATCTGGCGCGCTTACCTCATGAGTGAAATGAGTGACAACTTTGGTCCGATGCCTATTAATGCATTCCAGGGTGTGAATCCCCAGTTTTCCTCTGTGAAAGATGTGTATTATTATATGCTGGATGAATTGAAGGATGCTGCGGGAAAGTTGGATGTGGCGGTAGTACTCGCTACCGATCTTGATAAAAAAGATCCTGCTTATGGATACAATTGGGCAAAATGGAAACGGTATGCAAATTCAATGCGCCTGCGACTTGCCATGCGCCTCTCGGAAGTCGATGGGGCCAAAGCAAAGGCAGAGTTTGAAGCGGCCGTTACCGGGGAGCTTATTACAAATATGGACTTTGCCTTCCAGGTGCAGGAAAAAGGAGGTTGGGACCCCCTTACAGGTGTGATGAGTCGTGAATGGAATGCACAAATACTTTCCACCACTATGGAGAATATCTATACGGGTCTTGGCGGTATTAAGAGTATCGACCAGGTGCCTGATTCCATCAAGCCAATGGTGAAGCCTGCGGATTATGCTGGTTTAAAGCTTACTGATCATTTCTCTACCATGAACAATGAGCCTTACGCAGGTTACTGGCTCGATGGTTTACCCAATTCCATCGATCCGCGTGCTTATAAGACCTTCCCCCTTGCCGGAGATTTTGGCAACAGCGAGTTTGCGAAATATCCTTCTTACGACCAGAATTCATGGATCACTACCAAACGTGACCTTATGAGTGCCACCAATACAGTGGTAAAAACGCTGGATGGTAAGTTCACATGGAACGGCTCTAATGGTGGTGACTGGGGGGTAAAAGGCACCCGTAACCAATGGCGTGGATGGATTGGGGCGGCGCCGCGCCTTGCTATGAAGTTCAGGGGCAGTACTGCCAAACGTATCTTCTTTGCACCCTGGGAAACCTATTTCCTGATTGCTGAAGCAGCTGTAAGAGGATGGACGGTACCGATGGCGGGCAAGGATGCTTATGAAGCAGGTATCCAGTCGAGCCTGGAGTATTGGGGTGTTGGCAATTTTGGAGCGGCTTACAAAGCTTCTACGGATTTCAGCAGGCTCGGTACTTCGGTTAGTTGGAACCATGTAGCAGAGCCGCCAGCCAGTTATAGCATGAACTATGTGGATGGCTATACGAATGCTGCGGGTAGTGCTACCATTTTATACCCTGTTAATACACTGTATAAAAATGGTGCTGTAAGAAATGACCTGCTGACGAAAGTTATTACGCAAAAATACATTGCTCAAATGCCCTGGGCACCGCTGGAAAGCTGGAATGATTTCCGCAGGCTCGGATTGCCTTTCGTTGAGAATGCTACCATTGAAAATCCGCTGCCTAACCTGCCGGATCTGACTGCTGGCAATTATATGACCAGCAATGTGAAGTTTTTCCCGCAGAGATTAGCTTATCCCTCTACGCTTAGAAATACCAACGTAAAAGGTTATGCCCAGGCACTGGAATTCCTGGGTGGAGCTGATAATGTTCGTACGCCACTGTGGTGGGCTAAGAAGTAAACAAACGGTATTCTCAATCACATCAGAGCTATACACGGGCTGGCCTATCGGGGCCGGCCCTTTTTATTAGGGGTGTACGATGAAGTAAGTTAAGAAATTGAAAATGAGTTTATTGGGTTCGTTTTTTAGTGGGAGGAGAAGCTTTAAGGACTTGGCTTTGAGGGGAGAAGAAGACGGGACACGGCGGATATACGGCCGTACAACGGCTTAAATATGAATGATATACGGAGACATATCGCTATAAGGTCGCTATAACGTCGCTAAAAGGTCGCTGAAACCTCGCTATGAAGTCGTTAAAATGTCGTTGAAAGGATGAGCAAATTTGGCCTTGGCCGTTGAAGTTCCCGACAAAATTCCCCTTCCGGAAGACTAAATACGACTATGTAAAGAACAGGAAATTTGTATTTAAATATACGAAAAAGGGCTGTCACAAAGATGCCCTTAAGGTCAAATAAAACGGTATGGCAATGTGCTCGGTTGACCGCTCCAGGATCAGTTGGGCCGCCTTTTCGCCCATCATCTGGAAATCGCTGGAAATGGTGGTGATGCCGTTGAGGATGATCTTCTTCAGCGGGGTTTCGTTGTAGGAAATAACGCCTACCTGTTTGCCCACCTTAAGTTTGGTGGCCAGTATCCTTTCGATAAGGGTGACCAGGTCGTTTTCCATCAGGTTGATATAAGCTTCGCCTTCCTGTATGGGCTCTTCTTCTATATCATGTACCACTTTGTAATTAAAAGCATACTGATTGCAGAAGCGGTAAAAGCCTTTGAGTATTTCCTGGGGGAAATAAGTATAGGCCGGGAATATTATCTTGAGTGTATCGTACTTGCTTAGTTGTTGTAATGCCTGTTCGAGAGCATTGTAAATATCCTTTTCGAAATTTTCGTATACGGCGCCATATTCACCACCTACCCCAGCCACCAACTTGTCGAGCAGGATCAGCTTATTCTTGTCGATGATGTTGATGATCTCGTGTGCATTATCGCCTCCTTCCATGAAATGGGGGATGATGACATAATGGGTATAATCATCTTTCTTGTTCTCCAGCAGCTTTTTGAAGAAAGCAAAGTCGTTGTTGTAGATGTAGAAATCCACGCTGGCCATTTCACCGAGGGCTGCTACAAAAGCATCATATACGATCTTTTTGTGGGGGCTTAGTTTGTTGAACAACAGGAAGACCTTCAACTGGTGATTGACCTCGGTTGTCTTCACAAAAAAGCCTTTACCGGGCACTGAACCCAATACGCCTATTTTCTTGAGGTGCTTGTATCCTTTCTCGGCGGTATCGCGGGATATTTCAAACTCAAAACTTAACTCATTAATAGAGGGAAGTATTTCATCTTTAGCTATCTTACCATCGGCGATTGCCTTCACAATGGAATTGGCCAGTTGCAGGTACTTGGGGGTAGCAGAATGGTAATCAATATACAGGTGTTGATAGATGGGCGGCTTTTTCATCACAGCGGCATTCGTTATCTCATTAATTGCCAAACCTACAAAAAAATGCGGCACCTTCTCCGGTTATCTCCGGCAACGATTGCATGCAGGGTATTTACGTGGTTAACAGGCACTTTGCCACCATGATAGTACATGATGGCCGACTAGCTGAATCCGTCTACTTTTAATTACATATTGATCATTTCTTGCCAGGCCATATTGAAAAAACTTTTAACTCATGGGTTCTATTTTAGGCGTTCTATTCCACTTTATAGGAGGTTTTGCATCAGGAAGTTTCTACATACCATTTAAAAAAGTAAAAGGCTGGGCCTGGGAAAGCTACTGGATCATCGGTGGCTTGTTTTCATGGCTTATTGTTCCGCCGCTGGCTGCTTATCTGACTATCCCCGATTTTGGCAACATTATTAGCTCAACCGATTTTTCAGTGCTTAAGTGGACCTATATCATGGGTGTGCTTTGGGGCATTGGAGGGCTAACTTATGGTCTTGGTGTACGTTATCTGGGTGTATCGTTGGGTAGTTCTATCATTCTTGGTTTGTGCTCCATTTTCGGATCGATCATCCCTTCTATATACTATGATTTTTTTCCTGAAGCGGGTAAGGACACGATCACGGACCTGTTCTCGCAACGTTGGGGGCAATGGGTATTGCTGGGTTTATTGGTATGTGTGATTGGCATCATTATTTGCGGCAAGGCCGGTGCGATGAAAGATAAAGACCTGGCAGGCAATACCAAAGGCGCGAACCAGGAATTCAAGCTGGGCCTGGGCCTGCTGGTGGCCATTATTTCGGGTGTGCTGAGCGCCTGCTTTAGTTTTGGTATTGAGGCAGGTACATTCATGTCCACAACAGCCAATACTGCGTGGAAGGCGTCCCATCCGGGGGAAGGAGAATTCCTGTATCGAAACAATGTGGTTTATGTGGTGTTATTATGGGGGGGACTTACCACCAACCTGGTCTGGTGTATGATCCTCAATGCGCGTAATAAGACCTTTAAAGATTATACGAATAAACAAACTCCGCTGGCCAAAAACTACCTGTTTGCGGCACTGGCGGGTACTACCTGGTTCCTGCAGTTCTTTTTCTATGGCATGGGCGAAAGCAGGCTGGGCAATGGCGCCAGCTCCTGGATATTGCACATGGCTTTCATAATACTTGTGGCTAATGCATGGGGCCTGGCGCTCAATGAATGGAAAGGGGTAAGCCGCAAGACGAAGACTACTATTATCGTCGGAATCCTGGTCATCCTGGCTTCGGTATTGGTTGTAGGCCGGGGCAATTACCTCAAAGAACAGGGGAAGGAAAAAGAGAAGACAACCGCAATTAATAGAATTTAAATACTCGAAAATGTCTGTTACTACATCAACATTTAAGCATGTCAGTTATCTGTGGAATGAAGCTACAGCGGCATCAATGGCCGGTGATGAAGTGGCTTTGTTGATCTATCGTTCAAATCTTCTTGGCGCCGATCTGCGGCTCACCAATTATGGCGGTGGCAATACTTCCTGTAAAGTGATCTCGAAAGACCCGCTTACGGGCAAAGAAACGGAGGTGATGTGGATCAAAGGTTCGGGAGGAGATATTGGCACGCTCAAAAAAAGCGGTCTTGCAGCATTGTATATAGAAAGGCTCCGCAGTCTTACCAATGTATACCGTGGCATTGAATTCGAGGATGAAATGGTAGAACTGTTCAACCATTGCATATTTGACCTGAGCTCCAAAGCTCCTTCGATCGATACGCCCCTGCATGGCTTTCTTCCCTTCAAACATATTGACCACCTGCATCCGGATGCAGCCATCGCTATTGCCGCTGCCAAAGATGGCAAGCGCATTACGCAGGAGCTTTTCAATGGCAGCATCGGTTGGGTAGAGTGGCAGCGCCCGGGCTTCGACCTCGGCCTCAAACTGAAGCAATGCCTGGATGAAAATCCCGGTATCAAGGGTATCATGCTGGGTTCTCATGGGCTCTTTACCTGGGGTGATACGGCCTATGAAAGCTATATCAATACGCTGGAAGTAATAGAACGCTGTGCGGAATTCATTGAATCAAAAACAACGAAAGAAGCCATCTTCGGAGGCGCTAAGATACAATCGCTGAAAAAGGAAGACCGGCTGAAACAAGCTGCGCTCCTGGCTCCTGTGCTCCGTGGATTTTGTTCCAGCCATACACGTATGGTAGGACATTTTACGGATGATGACCGTGTACTGCAGTTCATCAATTCAAAAGACCTCGACAGGCTGGCGCCGCTGGGTACCAGTTGTCCTGATCACTTCCTGCGTACGAAGATCAGTCCGCTGGTGATTGAACTGACGCCGGATGCAGATCTTAGCAATGAAAAAGCGCTCAAGGATCAACTGGCGGCGCCCTTTGAAGCCTACCGCAAGATGTATGCGGAATACTATAATACCTGCAAGCATCCGAACAGTCCGGCGATGCGTGATCCCAATCCTGTGGTGATCCTGTATCCGGGCGTAGGTATGTTCACCTTTGCAAAAGACAAACAAACTGCCCGTGTAGCGGCAGAGTTCTATACGAATGCCATCAACGTGATGCGTGGGGCAGAAGCTATTTCTTCTTACACTTCTTTACCGCGGCAGGAAGCATTCAATATTGAATACTGGCTGCTGGAAGAAGCCAAGCTGCAGCGCATGCCCAAGCCCAAAGCATTATCGGGCAGGATTGCGCTGGTAACGGGCAGTGCCGGCGGTATTGGTAAAGCGATTGCACAGAAGTTTGCGGATGAAGGCGCCTGTGTGATCATCAATGACAATGATGCGCAAAGACTGGAAGGAGCCAAAGAAGAATTTCAAAAGAAATACGGCAAAGATGTTTTCAGCACAACGGTGCTGGATGTAACGAGTGAGCAGGATATTGAAACGGCTTATACAACGGCCGCACTGGCTTTTGGTGGTATTGACATTGTGGTGAACTGTGCGGGACTATCTATCTCTAAGCCGATAGAAGAACATACGGATAAAGACTGGGACCTGTTGTACGATGTACTGGTGAAAGGTCAGTTCTTCGTAACGCAGGCGGGTGTGAATATCATGCGCAAGCAGGCGCTGGGTGGTGATGTGCTGAATATTGTGAGCAAGAATGCACTGGTATCCGGACCCAACAATGCGGGTTATGGTTCTGCCAAGGCAGCACAGCTGCACCTTAGCCGGCTCAATGCGGCTGAACTGGGCAAGGATAATATCCGTGTGAATGTGGTAAACCCGGATGCGGTGATCTCGGACAGTAAGATATGGGAAGGCGCGTGGGCGGAAGGCAGGGCCAAAGCTTATGGCGTGAAAGTGGAAGACCTGCCGGCTTTCTATGCCAAACGCACTTTGCTCAATGAGATCATTTTACCTGAAGATATTGCGAATGCCTGCTTTGTATTTGTAGGTGGGTTGTTGAATAAATCAACGGGCAATGTGCTGAATGTGGATGGTGGGGTAGCGATGGCCTTCGTTAGATAACTAAATCATTCTTAGTATGGCACGGGTCGCTTTCAAAATGACGCTCTATAAAGGATTTGAAGAGGAATACCTCAAACGGCATGATACGATCTGGCCGGACCTGGAGCAATTGCTCAAACAAACAGGTATCAGCGAGTATTCGATCTTTCTGGATGAGAGCACTAACAGCCTGTTTGGTGTGCTCAAAGCAGAAGACCCTAAAGCGCTGGACAACCTGCCTGCACAGCCAGTGATGCAAAAGTGGTGGGCCTATATGAAGGACATCATGGAAACAAATGATGACAATTCACCGGTTAGTATTCCCCTAAAAGAAGTATTTTACTTACCATAAAACGATTGACCATGCAAGTGGAAAAGTATATCATAGAAGGCCATAACAATGATCTGCTCGCTCAACATACAAGGAAGTTTGATTTTGTAGCTGCTGATGTTCCCAATGTTAAAACGGTTATTCAAAAGCTAAAGGATTTCCAGGTAGCCATTCCCAGTTGGGCCCTGGGCACAGGTGGTACGCGCTTTGGCCGCTTTTCGGGTGGTGGTGAACCGCGCAATATTGAAGAGAAGATTGAAGATGTGGGATTGCTGCACAGCCTCAACCAATCGGGTGGCGCTATCTCGCTGCATATTCCCTGGGATGTGCCGGAAAATGCACAGGCGATCAAAACACTGGCCGCACAACATGGTCTGCGTTTCGATGCCATGAACTCGAATACTTTCCAGGATCAAAAGGACCAGGAACACAGTTATAAGTTTGGCTCACTGCAGCATGTAGACAAAGCGGTACGTAAACAAGCTATTGAACACAATATTGATGTGATAAAACACGGGGTGGAGCTTGGGTCCGATTCGATTACGGTTTGGTTGTCGGATGGGTCCTGCTTTCCCGGCCAGTTAAATTTTCGCAAAGCATTTCAACGTACGCTGGAAGGTTTGCAGGAGATCTATGCTGCGCTGCCAGCCAACTGGAAAATGTTTGTAGAATACAAAGCATTCGAACCTAATTTCTATTCGATGACGGTGGGTGACTGGGGACAGTCTTTGTTGTATGCTACGAAACTGGGTCCGAAGGCGTACACGCTGGTGGACCTTGGCCATCATTTGCCCAATGCCAATATTGAACAAATTGTAGCACTGCTGCTGAATGAAGGCAAGCTGGGTGGTTTCCATTTCAACGATTCCAAATATGGTGATGACGACCTTACGGTAGGTAGTATCAATCCTTACCAGTTGTTCCTCATCTTTAATGAACTGGTAGAAGGGATGGATGCGCGGTCGATGAACCATGCTTCGGATCTTGGCTGGATGATCGATGCCTCGCACAATGTGAAAGATCCGCTGGAAGACCTGCTGCAATCGGTAGAGGCGATCAAGATCGCTTATGCACAGGCGCTGCTGGTTGATACAAAAGGGCTGCAACAGGCACAGGATAGCAACGATGTGGCCAGGGCACAGGAAATACTGCAACAGGCTTACCGTACGGATGTGCGTCCGCTGGTAGCTGAAGCCCGCTTGCAGGCTGGTGGTGCTTTACAGCCGCTTGCGTTGTATCGCTCGGCAAAAGTAAGGGAGCAACTGATTAAAGACCGTGGACAGAAGACGGTTGCAACCGGATTATAAGAAAAGCCAACAAGGCAAAGAGGCATACAGGCAACGAGGCTAACAGCTAAAATTAACCCTCATTGGTGACCACTATTCCTATCATAGCAATATTTGACATTGGTAAGACCAATAAGAAGTTTTTCCTCTTCGATGAGGATTACAATATGCTTTTGGAACGGTCTACCCCTTTCTCTGAAACGAAAGATGAGGATGGCGATGCGTGTGAAGACATTGTGGCATTGACGGAGTGGGTAAAGCGATCGCTGCAGGAGATCCTTGCCATGCGGGAGTTTACACTCAAGGCGGTAAATTTTTCTACGTATGGCGCCAGCTTTGTACATATCAATGCGGAAGGCAAACCGGTGGCGCCCTTGTATAATTACCTGAAGCCTTACCCCGCCGATCTGCAAAAGACATTTTATCAGCAATATGGTGGCGAGATCACTTTCTCTATCCATACGGCTTCGCCGGCCTTGGGTAACCTCAACTCGGGCTTACAGCTCTACTGGTTGAAACACCAGCGGCCGGTGTTGTTTGACAAGATCAAATACTCTTTGCATCTTCCGCAATATATGAGCTACCTGCTTACGGGGAAAACATATTCTGATATTACCAGCATTGGTTGTCATACGGGGCTTTGGAACTTTTCACAGCAGCATTACCATGAATGGTTATTCCGGGAAGATGTGAACGATAAGTTGGCGCCTATTTTCCCTTCCAATCAGTTGATCCCTGCTTCGCTCAACGGCAGGCCGATACTGAGTGGGGTAGGATTGCACGATAGTTCTGCTGCGTTGATCCCTTACCTGTCTAATTTCAATGATCGCTTTGTATTGATCTCGACAGGTACCTGGTGTATTACACTTAATCCTTTCAACCAATCGAGGTTACTGGCTGAGGAGTTGCAACAGGATTGTCTTTGTTATATGGAATTCAGGGGCAGGCCGGTGAAAGCATCGCGTTTGTTTGCCGGGTACGAGCATGAACAACAGGTGAAGAAACTGGGTGAGCATTTTAAGTTATCCCCCGATTATTATAAGACAGTGGCTTTTGATCCGGCCATCGTGACCAGGCTGACTGCGGCTGCCGGGGCGCCCGTAGCCGGGAGTGCTCCGCAATTATTACAGCAGTCAACTTTCGGTAGAAGGTCGCTGGACAGTTTTGCTACGTACGAAGAAGCATACCACCAGTTACTGATGGATATTATGGATCAGCAGGTAGCTTCCACCAATCTCGTGATGAATAGGGAGGTAAAAAAGTTGTTTGTAGATGGTGGCTTTAGCCGTAATCCTATTTATATGAATCTGCTGGCGATGGCATATCCGCAGGTAGAAGTATATGCTGCTTCTATTGCGCAGGCTTCTGCAGTAGGCGCCGCTATGGCGGTACATGCTTACTGGAACAAACAATCGGCTCCCATGGAGTTGATCGACCTGAAGAAGTTTAGTGTTTTATCCACGCAGCTATAGTATTCCACAAACCGTCTTTACAGTTTTTCCCGAAGGGGCCCAGGTGCCCGATCTTTTTCATGCCTATATCTGCCGGTTTGAAATGATGCCAGGTGATCTGTGTGCCGGAAAAGTAATAGAGCAATTCCTGTACTGCCCTGCGCGGAGATCGCCAGTCATCAGAAAAGCTCACAGCCAGCAGGGGTATCTGCAACTTACGGTAATTGTTGTCCGGGAATTTATCAAAAAGTCCATTGTTGTTACTGCACCAATCCAGCCATTCATAGATCACGCCTTTGGGCAGGTCATCTGACATGCCGGTGGTCTTTCCCGGGAAGTAACCAAAGAATATACTAGACAAGCGTACAAAAGATTTGAGAAATACCATGCGCAGCTTGTCTTTCCAGGGCCATAGCTTTTTGCAGGTCAATGAACTGTTGACCAATACCAGCCGGCTGATGTATTGGCTGGCAGGAGAAAGACCGATCAGTTCTCCCCCGATACCATGGCCAATAAAAATGATCTCCTGGTTGGGGAACTGGTTGCGGGCATAACGGATAACGGCATCTATATCCTGCACGGCCCATTGGTGTAAGCCTGCTTTGAATCCTTTCAGCGTTTCCGGGGCCGACCTGCCTACACCGCGGTAGTCGAAAGTAATAACGGGATATCCTTTTGACTGAAGGAAAACAGCCAACTCATGGTAATGCATTTGGGTGGCCAGCACCGAAGGACTGATCAAAACGACCTTGCCCTGGGTAGCATCCTGCATATAGACATTCATGCCGATCGTGCAGCCATCTTTAGTCCTTATATTGCCGTTTTCCTGCATAGTGGTACTTCATATAGGTTAGGATAACAGTTGTTTACATAAGCAGATTCATCAATTCTTCCCGCCGGTTTTTTGATACAGGGATCTTCATTTTGTTTTCCATCACCAGGTAGCCGCCATCGCCCCGGATAAACTCCCGCACCTGGTTGAGGTTGACGAGGTAAGAATTGTGGGCCCTGAAAAAGTGATAGGGAGACAGCATATCCTCGAAATCTTTTAATATGCGGGATATTACCTTTTTCCGGTTGTCGGTCAAATACACGGTAGTATAATTGCTGTTTGCCTCACAGCAAATGATCACCTGGGGATCTACAAATTCAATGCTTTCTTTGGATGCAAGGGCTATGCGTCCCATCTTCCCTTTCTTTTCTGCCTGTACATTGGTGAGCAGGGCATCTACCTGCTCGGCTGGTATTTTGCGTTGTGCTTTGCGCTGGTGCTTTTCGATGGCTTCCTTCAGCTCCTTATTTTGTACAGGTTTTAACAGGTAATCCAGGGCACTGCACTTAACGGCCTGGATACCAAAATTGTCGTAGGCGGTGGTAAAGATGACATCAAAGGCAATCTCCCTGCCCAGTTCTTCCAGTACATCAAACCCATTGAGCATCGGCATCTCAATATCCAGGAACAAGAGATCGGGCTCATTTTGTTTGAGCCAGGCCACCCCTTCCGCCGGCTTTTCAAATGAAGCTATGACGGATACTTCGGGGCAATAATTCTCCAGCTTCCACTTCAGCGTTTCAATGCTGTGGTGCTCATCGTCAATAATCACTGCTTTGATCATATGAATACATTTAGAATACTGAATACAGCTTTTAGCAATTAGGTATTAGCTGTTAGCCCTTTTGCCGCGCCAGGGTTGCTGAGCTAGCGCCTAAAAGCTAATACCTAACAGCTAACACCTCGTCCGTTACAATGGTATCACCAGCTCCACTTTCGTGCCCATGGCATTACCCTGTTCATCCACCAGGTCGGTGATGGTTACGCAGGTATTCACATCGTACAGCTTGTTGATGATCTCCATCCTGTCGCGTGTGATCTGCATACCCATCGATCTTTTTTTGCCGGCAAGCTTCTGTGACCTTAACACCTGTGCTTTTACACGTCCGATGCCATTGTCCTGTATTACGCAAAACAGGTTGTTACCCCGCTCTTCTACCAGCAATTCCACTTTTCTGCCTGTGCCATCGTGTTTATTCATGAGTCCATGCCAGATGGCATTTTCCACATAGGGTTGTATCAGCATAGGAGGGATCACAATAGAGCCGGTATCGGTTTGTGTAATGATCCTTATATCATATTGAAACTGATCTCTGAAGCGGAGTCCTTCCATCTGGAGGTATAGTTCCAGGGTTTCCACTTCATCTTTCAGGCTGATGTAATTGGAACGGGAGTTTTGCAGTATCAGCCGCATCAGGCGGGCAAAACTGTTCAGGTATTCGGAAGCCTTCCTGGACTCATTCTTAATAATGTAACTATCAATGGAGTTGAGACAGTTGAATAAGAAATGGGGATTCATTTGTGCCAGCAGGGCGCTCATTTCTACATTGGCCAGCTTTTTTTCATATTGGGTCTTCAATTGTTCTTTCTTCCTTACCTGCCTGATCCGGAGCCGGTATAGCCAGTATACAACGGCAGCGATCACTAAAAAAGATAAGGTATAGAACCACCAGGTCTGCCACCAGGGGGTGGCGATGTGGACTATTAACTGTAACATTTTAGGATTCCATATGCCTTCGTTGTTGGCAGCCTGTAGCTGAAAGGTATAGGTGCCCGAAGGTACATTGGTATAGTTCACTGCATTGCGGCCTGTTATTTCCTTCCATTCATCAAAGCCCTGCAGGCGATACCGGAAACGTACTTCATTGGCGAGGGTGTAGGCCTGGGCTGAAAAACCAATGGTAAAGAAATTTTGCTGGTGAGAAAGCTTCAGCAGGGTGTCGTTGAACAAGGCTGGAAGTGCAAAGGGCTGATTCAATACCTGCAGATCGCTAATATAGGGTGCAGGTATTTCATCATTGCGTTTGAAATCGTTGAGATTGGCCAATACAATATTGTTGCGACCACCCAGCAACATTTCACCAGTAGGTAGAAAAGAGAAATGATAAAAGTCAACATCCTTTATGCCATACTGAAAATTGAAGGTAGTGAGATTGGTATCTCCTGTATTGATCCGGAAAAGCTGTTTATCATTGTATCCCCAGACGTTACCTTGTTGATCGCTGGTGAGGTTATATATTCTTCCATCTATGTTTTTGGCGGGCAGGTAGATCTTGTATACAATGCCCCGCTCAGGCGCTGCTGCCAGCGCATATCCCAGCGAACCGGTATTGCTGGTAGCCCATACCCGGCCTGCGCCATCTTCCGCATACCGGTGAACGAAGGGAAAGCTGTTTGCATTATTTTGGGCATACAGGAAGCTAATGATACTGTCCTTATTTGCCAGGTATACGCCCATACCGCTATTGCGGGTAAACCAGATATTGCCACGGCTGTCCTCAAATAAGTTGACCACCCGGTCGGCCAGTTTAGAGCTATCGTCCGGCCAGATGTATTTTGTATAATTCTTGTATTGATGGGTGCGCTGGTCCCAACAGATGAGTCCATCGGCGCCTGCGGCCAGCCAAAGACGTCCCCGCTTGTCGGTAATGATATCCCTCCATTGGTGAAATTTGGTGGGAGGGGGTGTCATGGTTTCCAGCTGCTGGGTACGCACATCGTAGGTAAATAATCCATCGGTAGCAGAGATGGCCAGCCTGCCATCCGGCAGGGCTGCAAATCCCACTACCTGCAGTTTGGTAAAAGGAGCAGGGCCTTTGAAGGGAAGTTTTGTCCAACTGGTGGTTTGCTTGTCAAACACATAAAGCCCATTGGCCTGGATGGGACATACGGTGATCATTCTGCCAGCCTTGTCGCTTACTATGAACTGTGCGAAGGCCCAGTCCATGCCATAGAGTTCAAAGAAAGAATAATTCGTAAACTGCTGCATGGCGGGATCAAAGTATTGGATGCCGTTGATATTGCCATACCATATTCTGTTGTGCTCATCAATGCAATGAATACCGTAATAGAGGTCTTTCTGTGGATTGTTGAAGCGTGCCCAGGTAACGTCTTTCAATTGTGTGTTGTATACCAGCAAGCCGCCAAGGGTTGTGATCCATATCTCGTGATCGCTTTTCCCGAAAATACTGAAGATGGAGGTTTTTAGTTCGGCCTGCCACCTGCTGCTTACGGGCAATGGATTTAAGGAGCCGGTAGCGGGATCAAATACCTGAACGCCTGCCGACCAGTTTCCCACATACAGCAATCCATCGGTATGGTGATACAACTTCCGGAAAACATTGACGGCTACCTGGTAGCCTTTATCCTTTTGTGGATACACATACCATTTGACAGCGCCTGTATATTGATTGATCTCCTGCAGGCCGGAAAGCGTTCCTGCCCAGATAATGGAATCATTGTTGCGGTTAGGCTCTATGCAGAGAATATTTTTGTTGGAGCCCAGTACCGGCACCATAAAGGGATAAGCAGCGGCGGGGTAAGGATAACGCCGGAAATTATCCCTGACTCGATCATATCGCCATATTCCATTGTAAATAGTGCCCACCCATATATTGCCGGCTGCATCCTTACTCAGTGAATTGACCCCGAAATTAAAGGCTTTTGCGAGGCTATCTGTTTTGCCTGTTTCCCCGATCTGGTAATGGCGGAAGGTTCCATTGCGGGTATTGAGCACCGATAATCCCTGGCTGGTAGCTACCCAAACCTCATTGGCAAGGGGCAACACAACGTTTACGGTATTATCGTATAGAGAAAAACGCAGATCGCTTCCTTCTTTGTAGACCTTGAATTGCTGTCCGTCGAACCGGCACAGGCCTTCGCGGGTAGCAACCCAGATAAAGCCATCCGGGCCTTTTTGTATAGCTCTTACATGATTGGCTGCTAAACCCTGCTCCTTGTTGAGGTAAACGGCTTTGTCAAATTTATACTGGCCCACTGCCAGGTGGTGAAACAGGCAGCAGGTCACTGCCAGGAAGGTGATAGCAATAGTGGGCAATAACTTCATGAATCAAAGGCTTGGGCTTATCGCAATGTAAATACAGTTTTTTTCCCCGTTTATAGAACGTTTCCTGATCAAATGGCCTGATTTCCTGTGTAAATGTCTCTTTATATTGAGCCGTCTGCTCCAACTTTTCATGGCTTTACGGGATTATTGCCTTCCTCAAAATATGGCCAATAGTACGCAGGATGTAGGGCCTTTTGCTAATGTGCGCATCTCTCCGGTCTGTTCTTGTTCTATCCTTGCAGTGCGCTAATAAAAATAACCTTTATTCTTTTAATCAATCACCGGACCGTTCCTGAACGGTATAAATTCTTATCAGCCATGAAGAAAGTATTGTTTTTGCTGTATGGTATTTTTTGTTATTGCCTGTTCCTGGGCACGATCCTGTATGCCATGGGGTTTGTAGGCAACCTGTTTGTACCCAAATCTATTGATAGCGAACCACGCACATCGTTATTAAGCGCCGCATTGATCAATGCTTCCCTGTTGCTGTTGTTTGCGCTGCAGCACAGCATCATGGCCAGGCCTTCCTTTAAAGCGTGGTGGACTAAATATGTACCCGGTCCGCTGGAACGCAGCACTTATGTATTGCTGGCCAGTCTTTGCCTTGTGCTGCTGATGTGGCAGTGGCAGCCGATGGGGGGAGTGGTATGGAGTGTGGAGAGTAGTGAGCTGAAGGCGGTATTGTATATTGCCTATCTCAGTGGTTGGTCAATTGTGTTTACCAGTACTTTTCTCATCAACCATTTTGACCTGTTTGGCCTGCGCCAGGTGTGGTTGTATTTTAAGGGCAAGCCATACGAGCCGCTGCTTTTCAGGCTACCCTTGTTTTACAAAATGGTGCGTCATCCCCTGTACCTGGGTTTCCTGATCGCTTTTTGGGCTACGCCTACTATGTCGATGGCGCATTTGTTATTTGCCATTCTTACTACGGTGTATATACTGGTGGCCATACAATTTGAAGAGCGTGACCTGGTTGCCCATTTTGGTGAACAATACAGGCGTTACAAAAGGTGGGTGCCTATGCTGGTGCCCTTCCTGCGGAGATTGAAGCAGAAATACTAGACTAATCATCTCTTATAAATAGCCAATATTTTATGCAGGCTTTCCGGTAACCATAAAAAAAGCAAGCTGTTCTACGCAGCTTGCTTTTTATTTTGATGTCAGGCTGAGTCCCGCCATCTGGCGGGAAAGCCGGCTTCGACAGGCTCAGCCTGACATTAGAATTTGAAAGGTAGATACCAGTTTGCTTTATCGAGTAATTTTTGCCTTATGAGGTCTGCACCGGGTATACCATCCTTTTGCAGTTTTGCGTAGATCTTATTGGCCAGGAAGGAAGGATCGTTGCGGCGGCGGGCAATCCGCAGCAAGTCTGGCCAGCGGGTGCCTTCAAATGCATTCTCCAGCGCGCCCTCGTTCACCAGGCTGTTTTCGATATGGGTAAGACTGTCTCCCCCGAGAGCCACTGTATCTTCCGTCACCAATGCCCTGGCACGTATACCGATATTGCGGTACCAGTCGGACCTGAAGGTGGGTATCTCTCCATTACGCGCATCGAAATTATAAGGCGCCGGATAAGCCAGGGTATTTTGATAAGTCGTCATATTGGTAATGGGAGGGGTACTTGGCGGGGGAGCGTAAGCAGCGCCAATACCTGAATTGATAAGGCCATAGGCCAGGCGGTGAAAACCATCGCGGTTGGTGGCTTCTGCATAGCGCAGGTGCAAATGGGTTTGGCGGAATAGGTACCATTTGCCGTTCTTTGTCAATGCGTTTACCGGTACATTGGTGGCGTAGTTGATATAATTGTACAGGTACTTCATGACTACGGGTTGCCCGCCAATATTTCTCACGCTGAAAATACCACGCGCATCATAAGGAATGCCGGCAGCAGTGCCGGGTACTGTTATCGGACGTTGCCGTTGATTGTTCCAGTTGTCCATGATCTCCTGTGATGGCTTTACGAGGTAATTGCCACCGATGGGAGAGAATAATTTGATCAATGGATTGTCGGGGCTGAACCGGCTATCATAAGGTAATGCCCAAACCCACTCGCGTGTATAACCTACATCGTAGGGCCTGTCGAAGATGGTACGCCAGCCATCTGCAAAGTTCAGGCTGGAAGCATCACCGCCACGGGTATAAGCTATATAATGGTTGAAGTTGCCACCCCAGCCCAGCTTGTATTGGGTGTAATAGTTTTCACTTTGAGGACCCACTGTAGCTGTTTCCATCACCTGGCGGTAATAGGTGGCTGCCTGGCGGTAATTGCCTTTCCATAAATACAGGTCGCCGAGCAATACTTTTTTATGAACAAAGAAGTTGCCGGTAGGCGCTCCGTCCAACAGGATATTGAGGGTTGATCCGGTAGCATATTGATCTTTATAAGGGATATTTTCGGTGAAAGCGATCAGGGTATCCAGCAGGGCGTCAAACTTTATTTTGGGAAATTTGCTTTCGTCTTTCACTGCCTCGATGGTTTCCAGGGGATCGGTCACATACCGTACTTCATCTCCATAATGAATACCCAGCTGGAGGTACAGGAAACTGCGCAGAAAGGCGATATCTGAATAACGCTGATCAAACTCCGCTTCCTTCATGGCATTGTTCTGCTTCATGATGAGGAAGTTTTTCAATGCATCATTACAGTTGAGGATCAGTTCATAGAAAGGGCGGGGGCTTGCATAGGGATTGTCGGCCTTTACGCTGTGGGTACTGATCTGGCGCAGGTTTTCGTCTGCATTGTTGGTATACTCCAGGAGGTCGCCCCGTAATTCATTTAGTATAATGTAGCGGTCGGCCAGGCTCATGAATTTGCCATAGATGCCCATTACGGCTGCGTCGGCATCGTATACATTCCGGTACATCTGGCTGGCATCGAGTTCGGTGCCGGGGTTGATGTCGAACATTTTTTTACAGGCACTTAGGGTAATGGTCACCATCGCTGCCAGTAGTATTGCTTTTATAGAAAACTTTTTCATATCTCTTGATTAAACAGGAATGATTAGAATTATAAACCGATCCGCACACCCAGGGTTACTGTCCGGTACAGGGGATCCAACCCGGTGTCGATGCCCTGTGCAAACACACTGGGGGCAGCGCTGAACTCGGGATCATATCCTTTGTATTCGGTGAGGGTAAACAGGTTGGTGCCGGTGGCATATACACTGGCATTCTTTAAAAAGCCATTGGGTTTTAATGGCAGGTTGTATTGCAGGGATAAGGTACGCAGGCGGATATAAGAACCATCTTCTATCCAGCGATCGCTGAAGCGGCTATTGCCCATCGGATCGCCCCAGGTAGCTTTGGGCATATTGGTTACCTGACCATTGCCGCGCCAGCGGTTCCGCGCACTTTCCAACTGGTTGTTGGTGTTGCTCAATGATTCCAGGCGGTAGCGTACATAATTGAAAACATCATTGCCCTGGCTGAAAGTGAACAAGACACCCAGCTCAAAACGTTTCCAGATGACACGGTTATTAAAACCGCCAAAGAATGCGGGATTGGGATCACCGATCACCTGCCGGTCATTTTCATCGATGATCTTGTTGTTGTCTACATCTGTAAAATGTACATCGCCTCCTTTAAATGAGCTGAATGATCCGTCTGCATTCTTTTGCGTAAGACCTGCAGCTGCGGCCTCCGTATCGGAAGTAAACACGCCCTGGGTGGTATAGCCATAAAATTGATTGGCGGGTTGTCCTACTGCGGTGAGGATGGTAGCGCCGGCATATTCGGTTGTGAACCGGTTGTTGGGAACGGCTTTGATCTTATTCTTGTTAGTGGCGATATTGAGACTGGCATCCCAGCTAAGATCGCGGGTGTTGAGTACACGTACGTTCAGGCTTGCTTCGATACCTGTATTCTGCATCTTGCCACCATTGGTGAGAATGGTTTTGAAACCGGCAGGGGTAGGCAGTGATTCATACACCAGCATATTATTTGTAGTGGTGTGATAGGCGTCGAGGCTCAGGCCTACGCGCTCATTCCAGAAAGCTATATCTGCACCCAGATTGGCCTTGTGATTGGTTTCCCATTGCAGTGCCGGATTGGCAATGCCGCTACGCAGCAGGCCCTGAGCGCCCAGCAGGTTTTGTGAGCGATAGGCTTGCCGGGCGCTGTAATTGCCCATGTCATCATTGCCTGTTATGCTGAAGGTGGCTCTTAGTTTGAGCAGGTCGATAGGCGATTGTGCCATAAAGTTTTCTGAAGAGGCCAGCCAGGCTGCTCCCAGGGAAGACATGACAGGAAACTTGCTACCGGCAATGGTAATGCCATCAGGCGCTTGTTTACCAAAGCGGGAAGAGCCATCCATGGCTGCATTGAGCGTCAGGAACAATTTGTCTTTGTAACCATATTCTGTTCCAAAGTAACCATTAAGCCAGTTCCATTCACCGATACCACCGCCCACCTGCCGAAGGGCATTCAGGCCGTTCTGCACACTCACCAGGTCATCGGTAGCGGAGTTAAATCCTTTGGCAAGATCCTGTTCTGCTTTGTTGTGCTGGTAACGAATACCAAGGTTGGCGGTAATGGTATGATCACTGTTGATACGCCTGTTGTATTCCAGCCTTGTATCATTGTAAATGGTGAAGAGCCTTTTTACCTGTGTGCCCATGCGGCTATCTGCCACAGCATTGGTGAGGGTATCATCTGCTACGCCTTTGCGCGGTACAAAGAAATTCTCCCGCACTTTGTCGTAGACCACACCCATCATAGTACTGGCGCTAAGGGTTTTGGAAATATCATATTTGAATCCAAAAGAACCGGCAAAACGATAGTACTTATTGTATGCCTGCATATTGGCAATGATGGTAGCGGGATTGCTGATACCGAGGATATCTGTATCGGCGAGGTTGGGTGATTCTACGCCTTCGTTATTGACCTCATTGGCTGCTAAGAAAGGTGATTTTGTCCAGGAGAGGAACAGAGGGGCTGTTTTATCGGAGATGCCCTGGTCTTTCAGGTTTTGCTCATTGTAGGTGAAAGCCAGGTTGGCGGTACCGGTAAAGCGCTTCGTGAAATTAAAGACGGCATTGAACCGTGTGTTGTAGCGGGTGAGGTCGGTTTCCTGTACGACGCCCCGGCTGCCTGAATAACCCATGCTAAGGCCGTAGGTGGCTATGTTATCGCCACCGGTTACTTTCAGGAAGATGTTCTGGTTCACGCTACTCTTCAATACATTCTTTTGCCAGTCGGTATTGTAATGGTAACGGGCATAGTCTGCATTTTTGGAGTCATCATTCATATAAGGCAATGAAGCGATAGCGGTACTGCTCATGCCTTTGCTCTGCAACATCTCACTCAGGTAAATGCGATAGTCATTGGCATTCATTACCGGCAGGTTGTTGGGGGGTGAGTTGAAACCTGTGTACGCTGCAAAGTCAATGCGGGTAGCCTGGCTCTTCGTACGGGAAGTGGTAACGATAATGGCCCCATTGGCGCCTTTTGTTCCGTAAATACTGGAGGCGTCTTTCAGTACGGTAATATTATCAATATCCTTTACGTCGATCAGTGCCAGTGGATTGGTATAGGTGTTGGCGATAATGCTTTCTCCATAACTCTCGGTATCAAACAACATATTGTCTACTACGATCAATGGTTTGTTGGTGCCATAGAGTGAATTATAGCCGCGCAGGAATAAACTGGCGCCGGCGCCCGGTGTACCGGAACGGCGGATCACATTCAATCCGGCAATGCGGCCCTGTAAGATGGCATCGGCCATTTCGCCCGGCTGACCCCAGGAGGCATTGAGGTTGTACTGGCCGGTAGCGGCTGTTACATTGCCTTTTGTTTTTGGACCAAAGGGCATGGTAACGGGTTCATGAAATGATTCATGGGCATCATTGAGCAGGGCTGCCTGGATATTGTTCCTGCCCTTAAGCGGTACCCGCCTTGTATCATATCCTTCACCCTCGATGGTCAGGGTGGAAGTATAGGAAGGGGCTATGATGTTAAAATGACCCTGGTCGTCTGTAATGGCTGCGGAAAAATCATCTATCTTAACTTGTATGCCTGGTAAGCCTTTGCCGTTCACTGCATCGGTAATAGTACCGGAAACCGATACGCCCTTTTTTACTACAGGCTTTACGATCAGCTGTATGATACTGGAGTCTTTGGCAGTGGAGTCTGTTTGTGCTGCCAGGGTGCCCGTCACCAGCACAAATGCCGACACTGCTGCCGTTTTTCTGATATATCTTCTTATTATAAGCATCGTCATGGTATTGTGTCAAAAAACGAATTGGTTTTACAAAACAGGTTCAAGCCTGATATAATCACATACAATGGTGTTGGCTATTGCCGCGGTACCGTTGAAGGCGGTGAGATAGACCATCAACGTGGGGTTGTAAGTGGGCAGCTGAAACTCACCCAGGTACACTTCATTATAGTTATTGAGGTTGACAGTGATGTACGGTAGTGCGGTGGAAGTGGCGGTGCCAATACCGAGCTTTTGGGTAAAGGTGGCGGTACTGCCATTGATATTGTCGTGCAGGGCTACCCAATAGGCTTTATATTTTATAGAAGGCATGCCATTGAGTCGATAACCCAGGTTGAAGAGGGCAACGCCGTGATTGTATACCAATACATCTCTGAAGTCCTGCCCGGTGACAGGACTGTATCTATCCCGGAAATAAGTATTGTTGCGACGGTCATTACTCACGGTATTGTAATTCTCTGCCTGTATCACAATAGGTGGGAATTTGTCTACGGGTCTTACGGCTATCTTGTTCATGATGAAGACCACGCCGTTACTGGTCTTGATGGTTTTGGTAATGGCGCTTTTTTCAATGCCTACTTTAATATTGAATTTGGAAAGGATGGTATCGGGAATGGTGGTTGCATCATACACTCCTTCTACGGCAAAGTCTTTTACTACCGACCAGTTGGCCAGGTTGATGGTGCTGTCATTAGTACCGGTCACATAAAAAGGTTTGTACTTTGTAACTTCTGTATCCCAGGCGTCATTGGCGAGTACAAAAAAAGTGTACTGTTTCTTTTCATCCCGCAGGTCATATACATTCCGCCAGAAGAGGTTGGTCTTTACCGAGTCGGTGCCTGGTTGATAAATGGGCTTGCCGGTGGTGGGATCTACACCGATCTGTACGGCATTGGTGGTATCAAATACATTGCGGAAAAGCGAGAGCAGGTAATCCTTTTGTTTTGACGGGGCTTCTGGATTTGTTTCCAGAAACTCCCAGGCATTGGGCAGAGCAGGTACCATTTTATCAATAACATGAAATACGCCGTTTTTGGCATAGTGGTCTGCTTCTGTGATCGCGGCATCCTCCAGTTTATTGGCCAGCATATTGTTGTACTTGTCGCTCAGCATTTTCAGGCGCAAGGGAGTTGACGCTGCCGTGGTTTGCCAGGTTTGGTTGGCAATATGGTTGGCCACAAAGAGGCGGAGCTTCGGACCATCATTAACTACTGCAGGATCAAGGGTAGCCAGGGCCGCATTGGTGGGGGCAAATACCGTAAATGTCTTTGAGGAGGCAATTACTTTATCATAGCCCGTCTTTGTGAGCAGCCCGGTAAACTTGCTGAGGTTGGTATTTTCACTGATCTGCGTAAACAGGTCTTTGCCGGCAGCAGGGTCGGTGATCGCATTGTGGTCATCCCATTTTTTGCAGGCCGACAACAGCAGGGTGGTGGTTGCCAGGGCCAGTAATGGTTTATATATCTTTCTTCGCATTATTCGCTTGGTTTAAATTCTGTTGAATTAAGTGCTAAATGTCAGGTTGAGCTTGTTGAAACTGGCTTAAGACGCCTTCGACAGGCTTAGGCTGACACTATCATACTACTGGAACACTTTGGTGCCATCTGGCCGGAAACGGGGCAGTACCTGGTTATCATTTACAGGAATAAAATGCACCATATCCAGGTGACTGGCTGCATTTGTGCCGCTCAGTGACTCGAGGCGGAATTTGTGCCTTTCCGTGGTCTTAATATCCACTGTACCTACCAGCCTGCCGGCAAAATTGCCCGAGGAGGTGCTTTCTGTATACCGTTTCCATCCAATGGACTCCAGTTCTGCATCTGTGCCGGCCGGTCTGAACTCACCAAGGGCTACGGGCCTTTGCATCAGTTCTCCATTCACCCGTATATTGACGGTTACAGGATTGCGGCTGCGGTAACATACCCACACTTTGTACCGGCCTTTGATGATGACAGGGGTTGTGAAGTCCCACCAGGTGGCCCTGTTGGGAGCGCCCAGTGGCAGTGTAATGATGTCGTTGTTGCAAGCGAAATTGGCTATAGAGCCAGTCGTAGTATACTCATAAGTGAGGAAGTTACTGGCGCCTTTGTATTCCCAATCCATATCCTTGATGGGTTTGTCCAGTTCATTCTGCCGGGTGAAAGTGTAGTTCTGTTTTTTATAATAGGCAGGCAACTTCATGATCTCGGGAAATGCAGAGAGGTCCCAGAATACAGCAGTAGGTTTGCGAAACTTTGCCATGTAGTGAGCAGCTGCCTGGTGCCATACACCATTGGTGGCTGCATTGTCGCTAAGGCTGCGGGTGAGCAATACACCTTTTTCCAATACACCATTGAACTCATCTTCATTTACAATTACTTCCTGGTTGATAAGTTGGGTGCTGATCACTTCCTGTGGTTGTAAGGTTTGGTGCGAAGAGGCATTGATAATATCTCCCAGGAACTTGATATCGCGCAGGATATGGTAAGCCATATACACATGCAGGCTGTCATTCGTATTGGCAGGATTGCCGGTATTGGAATATTTGGTTTTGAGCGCTGCGAAGGAATTGAATCCGCTATCGGCCAGTGCCTGGTTGCTTTCTGCTATCACCGTCATCCATCTCTTGGCGGTATCCGGGTCTACTGTATTCAGCAGGGTATAATAACCGGTCGCCTTCATGGCTTCTACAAAGATGGAGAAGTTGGGGTTGGCCTCCAGTTGCTGGGCGATGGTTTTGGCCGAAGGGACGAGTACATGGTCAATTTCATGAATGATGCCATTACCTACTTTGATATTGGACCGAAGTACGGCGGCTTGCCTGTTGACCGTATAGCTGGAATTACCATCTTTAAAAGAAACACCGGTAATGAGGAACTGGCTTTGCATGGTGGGTACAGGCAACCTGCCATCTTTGAATGCAGCAGTGGTAACAGTATCGCCCAGCAGGTGAAACTTTACCAGTTCTTTGAGGACATTGATATCTGCAGCGTCTACAGATGCTGTATTGGTAGCCGCCAGCCATGCTTTTACACCACCATTGGTAGGGGCAAAGCAGGTATAGGAGCCATAGGCATTGAGGAAGGCGCTGTTGTCGGTCCTGTCCAGAATTTGCTTAAAGAGGGAGAAAGAGTCAATGTTCTTTTCCAGGTAACCCACAATATTGACATCCTCTGTGGTGTCTTCCCTGAATTGCTGTTTCTTACAGCCGCTTATCATAAGGCCTGTAACGAGGGAGATCAGAATGAAAATGGCCAGTAGGGCATTTTTCTGCTTCATAAACAAGCGGTATTAATTATTTATAAAAAGGATTTTGTTCAAGTAGCCGGTTGGTCTGCAGTTCATAGGTATAAATGGGGAAGTAGTGACAGTTCTTATCCCTTAGCTTACTGAGGGCGGCTTGCAACCTGTCGGAAGGAATACTCACGCCGGCCATGGTAAGGAGGTATTGCATACCCTCGTAATTATTGCGTTTGGCGTTGCGCAGTACATCATACCAGCGTTTGCCTTCAAAGGCCAGTTCCCTTTGTCTTTCTTCCAGGATGAAACCTGTCATGAAGCTTTTGCTGGTGCTGTCCATGATCTTCAGGTCGAGTGCATTGGCCCGTTGGCGGATGGTCTTTACAATGCGGGAAGATTCGAGTGGCTGATCGAGTTGGTTGATGGCTTCGGCTTTTAGCAACAGAATGTCTGCATAGCGATAAATGATCCAGTGTGCAAAAGATTGTTCCAGTGTTCTGAAATTGTCGCCTGTATTATCTGCGCCCATATATTTCCAGATGGAAAAATCGGTACCGCGGAAAGAGGTCTTATCGCCGCGTACATCCGATATGGGAATAGAATTGACAAGGTCAATACCATATATCTCTTCACTGATGTGGAAGGCAGCACCCCAGCGGCGGTTGGAAGGCGTATGCATGAAATAAAAGGTATTCAGCTTTTGTGCATCGTACTGCAACTCAAAAATGCTTTCGTTGGAATTGCCCTCATAGAATACATTGTTGAAGAATTCAGGTGCCTGCACCAATCCAAACCTGCCTGAGTTGATGATCTTATCACACTCCGTCACACATTCATTGTACTTATCCATCCACAGGTATACATCCGCCAGCAGGGCATTGGCTGTATAGCGGGTAGCGCGGCCTTTGTCGAAAGCTTTACTGCCGAAGGTGAGGGGGAGGAAGGGCTCCGCTTTCTTCAGGTCGGTTACGATCTGTTGCAGAATGGAATCACGGTTGGTTTTGCCCAATGGCGTTACGTCCTTATCGCTTACAGTGGCAGTTAATCTTAATGGTACATCACCAAAACTGCGCACGAGGTAGAAATACATTAAGGCGCGTATGGTGAGGGCTTCGCCGGTAGCCCGGTTAAGCTGGTCCTGTGAAAAAGTATTGTCACTTTGCAGCACGGCAGGCGCCAGGTCTATTACGGTATTGCAGTAATTGATGGTTTGGTAAAAGGAGCGCCAGTTGGTAAAACTGTTGGTGGATAACATATTGAGGTTTACAATATCCTGTTCTTCCGGGCTGGCGCGGAAGCCGGGGGATACCATATCGGCCCGGGCCTCACCCCAGATAAACATGTATTCCGGCAGGGCACGATCACCTGAGGTACTGCCCAGCATGGAAGCGTAGATGCCGATAACAGCTGATTCAACCTGTTCTTTTGTTTTCCAGAATTCTTCCCGTACAATGCCATCCTGCGGCTGGAGATCCAGCCATTTTTTGCAGGAAGTAAACCAGGCCGGCAGTGTAAGGATCGATATGTAGATAAATAGTTTTTTCATGTATGTAAGAATTTAGAAGCCTGCTACAAGGCCGATCGTGAATGTTTTGGAAGGAGGCGTCATAGAATAATCAATGGCCAGGCGGAAGATATCAGCGCCACGGGCATTCACTTCGGGGTCCTGTCCGGTATATTTTGTCCAGGTAATGATATTTTCTGCGGTGACGAAAGCGCTGAGGCTTTTCATTTTCAGTCTGGTCAGCAGCTTCCCGTCAAATATGTATCTGGCGGTAATCGTGCGGAACCGGAGGAAAGAAGCATCTTCCACATAGCGGTCACTGCCCAGCCAGTTATAGCCGCCTGCAATAATGCCCCGGGGAATATCCGTTACATCACCTTCTTTGCGCCAGCGACGCAATACGGCAGTGCTCTGGTTGTCAAAACTGCTCATACTGGTTGTGTTCATCTTCGTTCCATTGATCACTTCGTAACCGTAGCGGAAATTGAAATAAGCCGACAAGCTTATTTTATTCTTGTAAGAGAACGTGGGCCCGAAACCGCCTACCAGGGAGGGATTGCTGTTGCCCAGGTACACCACATCCATGTAGTTAATATTACCATCATGGTTGATGTCCTCATACATCGCATCACCGGGCTGGAAAGTATAATCTACATTGGGGTAGTTGAAACGCATGTACACCTGCTGCCCATTGGGGCCTGTGATGGGCTTGCCGCCGGCCGATTTGGCGAGGGTAGCTTCCTTATCCTTGTATACGCCTTTGTATTTGTAACCATAGAATGATCCGAAAGGATTGTCAATCTGCAACAAGCGCAGGTATTCTCCATTGGCGCCTACATTTCCTTTGCTGTTGGCAGCATACTCAGATATTTCACGGATGAGGTTCTGGTTCTGTGATATATTGAAGTTGAAACCGATGGTCCAGGTCTTATTCTTATAAGGAATGGTCCAGATAGCCAGTTCCCAGCCCCTGTTGTCCATGGTGCCGATATTCATGCTTAATGAATTGTAACCATTCTGGGTGGGTATGGCCAATGCGTCAGAAAACAGATCGGTGGTACGGTTGCGGTACACATCAATGTCAGCGCGTACACGTGCTTTGAACAGGGAAACGTTCAGGCCAATGTTGGCGCCGTGAACGGTTTCCCAACGGAGGTTCTTGAGTTCGGGCCTGGAAGGGAATACGCCACTCTGACCAAGGTAACTCCAGGCATAGGTATTATAGGTATTGAAAAAGGTATAGTCGTACCGGGGCGCGTTGCCACTGAGTGCATAGCTTAAACGGAAGCTAAGATCATCCAGCTGTTTGATCTTTTTAAAGAACCATTCTTCCGAAATGCGCCAGCGCATAGAGCCACCGGGGAATAAGCCATACTTATAATCGGGGCCAAAGCGTGAATTGCCATCTCCCCGGAGGGTGGCCTCAAAGAGATACTTGTCTTTGTAACTGTAGTTAGCAATCAGTACAGCACCTACCGTTCTGGTTTGTGAAATACGGGATACGGCTGCCAGTTCCTGGTTTTGGGTACGGGAAGGAGCGGAAGGATCAACCAGCAGGGAAGAAGCTGTGTTGGAGGTCATCAGTTCCTGGTTTACCGATTTGTTGTCACCGGTAAAGAGATTAAAGCTGCCGGAGAAAACATGGTCCTCATTCTTAAATCTTGGGGTATAGAAGAGACTGCTACGGGTAGTAACGCCAAACAGGTCAATGTCTCCGTCGTAAGTTCTGTTCACTACCGTTTCCGTATTGGGGCGGCCGGTAGCGAGTTGCGGCAGGAAACTGCTGTTCTTCGTATTGTTGATATCAAACTGCACATCGAAAGTAGCGCGCAGTAAATTTTTAACAATCGAGTAATCGATCTGAAAGCGGGGTACGATCCTTTCTCCCAACACATTCAGTTTGGCCAGGCTGGCCATCGCTACCGGGTTGTAGATGCGCGAGTATTGTCCCTGCACATTGGAAGCGGGTGAAAAATAATTGGGGGTGAGATTGCCCAGCTCATCATATTCAAACACACTCATATTGGGCATCTTCAGGTAAGCCACATTACGGATGGCGCCCTCATTCTTGTTGTCGTTGTTGAAGTAATTGCGGGCCTGGTCGGTATGTGTGTAAGCAATGCTGGTGAATATTTTGATCTTGTCTGAGATAGTGTAATCCAGGTTGATACGGGTGTTGATCCTTGTAAGGGCTGTACCAATGGTATTGCCGGTTTGATTGAAATAACCTACCGAAGCAAAATACTTGGCCTTTTCACCACCGCCCGTCATAGAGATCGTATGGTCCTGCAAAAAGCCTTGCTGGCTGATCTCATCTACCCAGTTCACATTGTTGCTATAGTTGTGGTACCAGTAAGGATCGTTGGGGTCATAGTTGAACTCTCTCACCGATGGGTTCATGATCGTGCCGATCCGGTTCATATAAGCTTCGGGGATCATAGTGGAATACTGATCACCGTTGAGCATGGGGATCGCTTTGGGTAATATAGAAGCCGCGCCTTTGAAGGTATAGGTAATGCTGGGTTTGCCGCGGCTTCCACGTTTGGTGGTGATGATCAATACGCCATTGGCGGCTCTGCTGCCCCATACTGCCGTAGCGGCGGCATCTTTTAAGGCGGTGATCTCTTTGATATCGGCCGGTGATATATTCAATAGCTGGGCATATCCCTGCTCATCGGCCGTTCCAAAATTGAAGTCGCCAGGTATTTCTGTTTCGTAGGGCATTCCATCTACCACGATCAGGGGCGTACCGGTAGAGTTGATGGAGGAAACACCACGTATACGTATGTTCATGGCGGCGCCGGGATCACCACTGGTAGCGGTAATATCCACACCGGCCATACGTCCCTGCAATGCCTGGTCGATACTGGCTGAGGACATTTCTTCCATGTCCTTTGCGTTGACGCGCGAAGCAGCGGTAGTCATATTCCTTTCGGCTTTTTGTCCCATACCGTTGTCTATCCGGCGGGCGGCCACTACGATTGCCTCTTCCAGGTCGGCGCCACCTCCGGCTTCCAGTTGGAAGTTGATGGTAGTGCGGTCGTTGATAGCCTGGCTGGTTGTCTTGTACCCTACATAGGAAACGGAGACCTTGTTTTTAGGATTGGTGATCCGGAGTACATAGTTTCCTTCAATATCAGTAGCTGCTCCTTTTATGATACGGCCATCTGCATCCATTTCAGATACAGAAGCCCCTGTAATAGGTTCTTTGTTTTTCCTGTCGGTGATCTTACCACGGATGATGTGTTTATTATCCGTAGTGGCGGGTGTTTGCGCTGTGCCGGTGAGCCAGCAGGTGGCTGCCAGGATCAGTGTGCAACAGGCTTTTTCAAAATACTTCCTCATTTGCAATATGATTTGGAGTAATTAGTCAATGAATTTTAAGTAGTTGTCGGTGAGATGGATCATGCAACGGTTGCTGAGGAAACTGCCTGGTGTAGATATTACATGGGCTACCCGGCCTTCCATATCATTGAGCGTGATGGTTCCCGGCACATTGTTCACGAAAATGGTGGTAGGATCGCCATTGTTCTTCTTCAGGATGGTTTCAAACGTGCCACTTTCTACACCATCTGCCGCGATCATTTTTTTATTGAGGAAATGGTAATTGATAAACTTGAATACCTGTAATTGTTCCGCCGGCAGGGTAGGGGCAAAGTTGGGTGTGCCATCTATCTTCTTTGGCAGAAAGCCATCGTCTACTGCTTTTTGAATGGCAGCCTTATCAGGAATAAACAAAGTATAGAAGGTGCCGGCCGATACGCCGAGGATCTCCTTGGTGGTATTGTTCCACAAAACAGAGTTCTTCAGGTATTGCCAGAAAGAATTGTAAGGGGATGCTGCAGGTGTGCCCAGCGCTTCTATATGTTTGCCTACAGCCGCCTCACTGAATTCCAGGATGCGGTCGATATAATATACCACACCATTCTTAGCGGTTTTGCTGTCCAATACCTGGGCTACATTGTTGGAGTCAACATTACCTGGCGCATAGACGGTATTGTTCTTAAAGGCGATAAACTCACCACCATAACTGCCTGCTGCTCCTTCGGTGGATAGGTTGTTCAGTACCTTTTGCGGAATAACGTGCATGTTCAGGATGCGCAGCAGCCTGTTGCGTGCCGTACCGCCCGTAGCGGCTGGTATGGTAGAGCCCGGCGGGGGCGTATAGCGCCACTGATCGATCAGGTCCTTGCTCACGGAAGGGTCGACAAAATACCCTGCCTTATTGAACATCTCATTGTTGATGAGGAACAGCGTATAATCGCGGTAAATATTGGAGACCTGGAATTTCAATTCCATGTTGAGCAGGGAGATCATCATGGAATATTTAGGGTCCAGGTAAGCTTTGCCATATACACTGGTGAAAACATTGGCCTCCTGTACTTTATTGGTACCATAGAAAATGGCATTGCTTAATAGTTTTTTATCTACCACATCGGTAGCAGGATCAAAGCGGGCCTCTTCGTTTACGAAATTGAGGGTGGTCTTAAACTTGCTGGGCCACACGGCGCTTTGCCATAGGTGGGCATTGATGAAATCGTAAATAATGCCAATGGGCATGTTTTCCAGTTTGTCATAATGTTCCAGCAGTACCGTATTGAGGTAGTTGTTCAGCGCGTCGTTGGTGGGTACAAAAATGCTGTAGCTATTAGTTTGTGCATCATTCTCCTGCGCCTTCAGGAAGTTTTCGTTGTTGGGTGCAAATGCCAGTATCGGATTGTAGACCTTGGTAAATACCTGGTCTGCTCCGCCCGTTACATTCTGGTACCGGGTAGTGGCTACATTATTCAATACATACTGGATCAGGAACCTGTCAAATATCTTTTTGAACTGGCTGTATTCCGGCTTGCCTGCGAGGTATTGATCGATCGATGGCAAAGAAGTGATCACTCTGTTGACGATATGGATAATGCCATTTTCGGCAGGAATATCTTTTTCCGTGACCACGGCATCTGCCACATTGAAGCCTGTATAGGGTGTGTTGGGATAGAAATAATTGTAGTCAGCGGCTGTAAGGTTTTTGGCCGTCATGAAGTTGTCTACAAAATAAGGGATGTGCTTATTGTTGTTGTCCGTCTCCATGTAATAACCCACTCCATTGCGATTGGAGGCAATCATTTTCAAGGGTTTCGCACTCGTATCCAGGCCATTGTATACACCGGTATAATTGGCCGTACGTCTTCTGAAGGCACTGGCAGCTACCCATCCGGTATTGGATTGATAATCGCCGATGCGCTCTTTCTTATAAGCGTTATACACGAGGCAATAGGTAACGATCTGACGGCAGGCATTGCTGTCCAGCTGTTCTATACCACTAATACCGTTTGCTGCAAAGTATACCTGGAAGGCAGAGTCGTGTGGAGCAAAGAAAGTCCAGTATCCGGCTGCACCGAGGATGTTTTTATAACCTGCCTTATCGATGGCTGTGAGCAGGTGTTTAAAATTGCCCCTGGCTTGCAGTTGCTGATAGATGGGTGGTTCGAGTGAATCGGGGCGTCCATAATACTCGTCGAATGCTTTTTTTCGACAGCCCGCCAGCAGTAACACGATTGTGCCAGCCAGGAGCATCTTTTGTAGAAGCTTGTGCATAGAAGTAGTCAGTTTTTCTTTTTTGAAAGAGAACTTTAAATAGAGGAGTGACAGGATACAATGACAGGTGTACGGTCAGGATAAGGTAAGTGATACCCCCTGGCATTGCTTACCGTGGATCGATGACAGTAATACTATAGTTATATGCTATGTCCGATGGTATTACATCGGTTGAGCTTTCTTTTGGAATGATGATTGGTAAACGCTGTTGTTTCCGGAAACGATAAATGATGGGGTAAACAGAGGTGCCAGGTAAAAAGCCGCTGAGCATGGCTTTGGCAGTCAAAGTGTAGCATGGCAAGCAAGTTTGGTTCGGGTTAATATTTAGGTTACTTAATTAGCAAAAGCATGGAAAGGAACACGTCACATAATCGTTAGAAATACACTAATTCGGTAATAAAATTAGCTTTTGCGCTGCAGTAACCATCCTGAAGCGTCCTGCCAACCTGCATTTCAGGCTAAATGGCGCTTTCTGCACCCTGATAGAAGGGCAATTACGTTAAAATGACACATAAAAATGCAAAATCAGGATAGTTCAGGATGATTATCCAATAGCAGCTGTTTAATTTAGGCTTCGTAACGAACGCTAAAACTTGCTATTAAATTAATTGCTGTATGAAAAAAAGCCAATTCTACACTTGGACTTGCATATCCATGTTATGTACAGGTTTATGTTCCCGATCAGTTTTTGCCAACTCTCCTCATTTCTCCCCCATTAAAGAAGGTATCGCTCCTCATACTTTTACAGGATTTGCGGATATTAAGTATGATACTACCATTACGGGCACTATCATCAATGAAAGAACAGAGCCATTAATTGGCGCTACTGTTACTGTAAAAGGCACCGGTACTTCTGCCACTACCAATGACAAGGGGGCTTTTACCCTGCAGGTTCCCAATGGTAATGTGACTTTAACGGTGACCTATATTGGGTACCAAACGCAGGAGTATAAGCTCAATAACCGCAGTATTGTAAGTATCATTCTGGCTGCGGATAACAGAGAGATGGAATCGGTAGTGGTGATCGGTTATGGAACCCGTAAGCGGAGTGATGTTACCGGCGCCATTGCTTCTGTAGGTTCAGAACAGATACGGCAGGTGCCGGTTACCAATGTATCGCAGGCCTTACAGGGAAGAGTTCCAGGTCTGGTAGCTTCCCAAAGTTCTTTCCGTCCTGGTTCCGGCTCTACGATCCGGATCAGGGGTAACCGCTCCTTGCAGGCTAATAACAACCCGCTGTATGTAGTAGACGGTATTCCGTTGGCTCCGGAGAATACAATTGATGATATTAACCCGCTCGATATTGAAACGATCGATGTGTTGAAAGATGCATCTGCTACCGCTATCTATGGTTCCAGGGGAGCCAATGGTGTTATACAGATCACTACTAAAAAAGGACGGGCCGGAAAGATAGCTGTGGAGTACAGCGGCTCTGTGTCTATGGAAAAGATACTGGTGCCCCTCGATGTATTCAATGGCGCTGAGTGGGCACAGTTAAAAAGGGATGGGTTTATTGCTTCCAAATCTTATAATTCCAATCTGAGTACTACCAACGGCACTCAGTTGTACTTTCCCGATGCGATAGCCGATTCTGTACTGTTCAAAACCCGCGGGGATGTATATACCTGGAGGGCTGTAGCCAACGCCTATACATGGGCCAACAGGAGTACTATGACTGCTGCCAAAAGAGCGACCACTGCAGAAGAGAAAGACCTGCTGAGAAACTTAAAACTGGCGGTGCTGGACAGTGTGGCCATTTATGACCCTTCCAAAGTGATTGGGTACGACTGGCAGGATGGCGCTTTAAGAACGGGCGTTACGCAGAATCATAATATCTCATTGACGACTGGCACAGACAAATCCCGTACTTCTTTTTCCGGTGGTTATTTTAACCAGAAGGGCATTGAATTCGGACAGGATTATACCCGGTACACTTTTAGCCTGAGCAATGATTTCAGGCCCAATAAAGTGATCAATATTGGGGGTGGTATTAACTATTCCAATGCTATTCAGAATGTAGGGCCCAGCATATATGGCGGAGCTTCCAGCCAATTGCCGATCGCACAGCCTTATGACTCTACCGGTAAGTTGATCTTCAATCCCGGTAATGATGGTAATATTGTGAACCCGCTGAATGATGCCAATACGGTATTCAATGAAATACGGATCAACCGCCTTCTCGGTAATGTTTTTGCTGAAGTGAATTTGTACAAAGGGTTGAAGTTCAGGTCTGCTTTTGGTATTGATCTTCGCAATGAGCGCCAGGGGACCTTCAACGGCAGTCAGTCTTCAGTAAGGCTCGGTGGTGCTGCCAATGGATCCTATACTACCCGTGCACGGTTTAACTGGACCTTGCAGAACATGCTTACGTACGATACGCGTATTGGCGATAAACATGCCATTTCCGTATTAGCGGCGCAGGAACTGGTAAAGAACCGTTATGAGTTCAATACCATGAGTGCGGAGAATCTCAGCTTTGAAAGTCAGAAATGGTATTCGCTGCAACAAAATAATACAGGTACTGTGATTGGGAGCGGCACTTTCAGCCAATACCAATTATCATCCTTCATTGGCCGTTTGAACTATACGTTTGACGACAAATACCTGCTCACACTCAGCTTGCGGAATGATAATTCATCAGTGCTGGCAGACGGGCATAAAGGTGAGTTGTTTCCCTCTGCTGCCCTGGCATGGAGAATAGACCGGGAAAAATTCATGCAAACTGCCACTTTTATTGATGCGTTGAAACTGCGTGTTGGTTATGGTTCCGTGGGTAATGCTGCGATTGACCCTTATCTTACTTCTGGTACACTCGATCGCAGCCTGTACAATTGGGGTGGGGTAGCGGCTACCGGATATTTCCCCAATACATTGCCATTACCACTGCTCACGTGGGAAAAAACGAAAACCAAGAATATTGCGGTAGATTTTGGTTTATTCAAGAACCGTATCACAGGTACGCTTGATTTTTATGAGTCGAATACCAATCCCATTCAAAACAGGTCTATCCCGGCGGCGGGAGGTATTTCCAACGTATTGGTCAACCTGGGTAATGTAAGGAACAAAGGTGTGGAGTTGAGTTTGAGCACGGTGAATATTGATCGCCCGAATGGAGGTATTCGCTGGACCACTGATTTTGTGGTTTCTTATAATAAACAATCCATCACCGATATTAATGGTACCGGCTCTGATAACATCGGTAACCAATGGTTCCTGGGTCAGCCAACGCAAGTGTATTACGACTGGCAGTTGCTGGGCATGTTCCAGTACTCTGATACGGTGAAAGGCGGTATCCTCTATGATTATTTCTGGCAGAAAGCAGGCAACAAGGCGAATGTGAACTACCAGCCAGGCCGTGCTTATGTAAAGGACTTGAATGGCGATACGGTGATCACAGATGCCGACAAACTGGTGCTGGGCTCTCATAACCCTAAATGGACAGCCAGTTTCAGTACCAATATCTCTTATAAGAATTTCGACCTGAGTGTTTACATGTATGCGCAGTTTGGCTCGCTGATCCGCGAAATGCGGCCCAGTCTCAATGCCCGGTACCAGTCCTTTAAAGTGAATTACTGGACGCCTACCAATCCTTCCAATGAATATGCGCAGGCAAATAATACGGTAGATATTCAACAATACTTCCAGGCTATGAGCTTCCGCAGCGGGGATTTTGTAAGGGTACGTAGCATTGCATTGGCCTATCACGTACCGGAGTCATTTATAAGCAAGGCAAAGTTGAGCAGGTTGACCTTGTCTTTCAATGTGGTAAACCCCTTCATCTTCAGCAAATACAAAACGGCTGATGTGGAGACGATCCCTTATAAATCCACTTACCCCACCAGTGATAATTCGGGGCCTACTGTAAACTCCTATAGCTACCGCAGTTTTGTTTTTGGCGTGCGCTTAGGATTATAAGATCATACTATTGTAAACAGTCTGAAAATCATTATACATGAAAAAGCTTGTCATTCTGCTGTTAACGGTTTCTTCCCTGCTGTTCAGCATCTCCTGTAAGAAGTTCATTGAGGAAGACCTGGTTAGTACACTTACTTACGACTATTATAAGACGGATCTTGGGCTGGAAGACCTCGTAAGGTCATCGTATTCACCCTTGCGTTATAAATTCGACAATGAGCAGGCCTACTGCCTGTGGAATTTCGGCATCGATGAGTTTATCCTGGGCGATCAGTTCAACTATAGTTATTACAATACCTATGAACCCCGGCTTAATGCGGCCGAAGGTTTCCTGAATGGTCTTTGGGTCAACAATTACAATGCTATAAACCGGTGCAATCTCGGTATTCAGCTGATCAATGATTTTAATAGTCCTACTTCCAAAATACTGGGAACGGCTACCCAAAAGAATCAACGCCTGGGTGAGTTGCGTTTCCTGCGGGGGTATTATTATTTTCAATTGGTACAGCAGTTTGGCGGGTTACCTCTTGTGCTCCAGTCCAGTGATTCGATCAGGACCGATTTTCCACGCTCAAGTGTAGCGGAAGTGTACAATGCGATTATTCCCGATTTGAAATTTGCCTCTGAAAACCTGACCAATACCACCGGGGATGCAGGAAGGGCATTAAAAGGTACAGCCGATCATTTCCTGGCCAAAGTATATCTTACCCGCGGAAGTGCCGTTACTGATCAGCGGGGGCAAAAAGCGACGGATATGGACAGCGCGGCCTATTATGCAGACCTGGTCATCAGTTCAAATAAATTTATCCTGGAACCAGATTATATGAACCTGTGGGCTGTAGTGTATCCCAAAGGATATCCCAACACAACGGTTACCATCGGTACACCACCTTACAACTTTGATGGTGTGAGTGGGGTAGCTTCAGGTGAGACTTCCAAACTGGCGATTTCCAATAACAGCAAAGAGATCATTTTTGCCGCCAATTTCAGCACCAATATCGGCTTGGCCTCTCCTTCGGGCTCCACCGCGGGTGGCAACCGGACGCATGAATACTTTACCTGTCAGTATGATGGTGGCATACCAGGATTGATACGTAACTCAGATAACTTTAATGGACGGCCTTTCCGCCGCATGGGGCCTTCTGATTATACGATCGATCTTTTTGACCGTCAGAACGATTCCCGGTTCTATAAAAGCTTCCGGACTACTTTTTACACCAATACTACCGGTGGTAAGACGCCAATCGGCGATACGGTTGCCCAGTTCATTGTAAACAATAAGAATACTACTTTAACGGCCGCACAGGTGGCTGCCGCCAGGTATGTTACCTATGCCCGGTATTACAGGGACGCAGCCAACAATATTGTAGAAGGGTTTAATAACAACAAATACCTGTCGCTCGTAAAGCATTTTGATCCTATCCGCGTTACCCCCGCTTTCAATGAAGAACGTGGCGTTCGCAATGGTATTCTGGCGCGTCTGGCAGAAACTTACCTTATTGGTGCAGAGGCTTATGGCCGCAAAGGCAATTACGTCAAGGCTTTGGAATACATTAATAAAATAAGGCAGCGGGCAGCCTATCATGCCAACGAGTTCCGCAATCCTGCTACCTGGATGTATGATGGCGGTACCAAGGGCGATGTGACAGATACTTATGCAAACCTGATGGCCACAGATGTCTTATTTACTACTAATGCTGCCAGCGAGAACTATCCTCCGGGCGTAGGTTCAACGGAAGAAAGGTTTATTCACTTTATGCTAAATGAACGTACACGTGAATTGCTGGGTGAGTTTTGTCGTTGGGAAGACCTCGTGCGTACAGAACTGCTGTACAGTCGTACAAAACTGTTCAATAAAGATGCTACAAGCCTTTTGCCTTATCATAAACTAAGGCCCATTCCACAGCAGCAGATCGATCTGACTACACAGAATGGCCAGTTAATGGATGCGCAGCAGAAGAAAAATTACCAAAACCCGGGATACCAATAAAAAATACTTAGCCCCTGGTAGTAAATGAGATTTTGAATGATCTATTTCTGACAGATCAACGAGACTTAAGAAGCAGTCTTAGTTAGTAGAATAGCAAGCACGGACGTGTCAATTTTTATTGACCGTCCTTTTGTTTTAGATTTTGTCGATAAGAAAATAGAAATTGTACTATATGAAGTATTCAATGAAACCTGTTTTGCTTTCCTGTTTTATTTGTGCAGGGCTTCCTGCCCTTGCTCAAAAAGCGAATGATGTAACGGCTCCGCTGCACGCCTTACAACCTGATTACCCGATACCCTATAATCCGCCCACTACAGCAGCGGTAAAGCAAGTGCTGGACAGGATATTTAATTACCTGGATGGTTCTACGCCAGCGGAATTCGTCAACCGTGGCTCCAGTACCGTACTGACTAATGTGAGTACAGCAGATACCAATACGATCTTCAAGCCGGGCGATTTTCGTCTTACCAGTTATGAATGGGGTGTTACCTACAGTGGTATGCTGCAGGTGGGGGCCGCTACCGGAGACAAGAAATATTCAGACTATACCACCCGCCGTATGCAGCTGATCGCAGATGCTGTTCCTGTGTTCAAGCCCTTGTTTGAAAAATACAGGAACCGTTCCAATCCCTTGCGTTCTGTTATTGATCCCCATGCCCTGGATGATGCTGGTGCTATGTGTGCCGCCATGATCAAAGCCGAAAGGACGGGCGCTGTTAATAAGCTGCGGCCGGTCATTGAAAATTTCATGCAGTATATTTCCACGAAAGAATTCCGGCTAAGCGACGGTACGCTGGCCCGCAACCGCCCACATCCCAATACCATCTGGCTCGATGATCTTTATATGGCGGTACCGGCGCTGGCGCAGATGGGTAAACTCACAGGAGATAAAAAATACTTCGATGATGCAGTAAAGCAGGTGCTTCAATTCTCCGAACGCATGTTCAACAAACAAAAGAATGTCTACATGCACGGTTGGGTACAGGGTATGGAAGAGCATCCACAATTTCATTGGGCCAGGGCCAATGGCTGGGCCATTATGACCAAAGTAGAATTGCTGGATGTGTTACCTGAAAATCATCCCGGCCGCGCCAAAATACTGGAACTGTTGAAAGCACATGTCAAAGGATTGGCAACTTATCAATCGGGTTCAGGATTCTGGCACCAGCTGTTGGACCGCAATGATTCTTACCTGGAAACCTCTGCTACAGCCTTCTATACTTATTGCATTGCGCATGCCATTCAAAAAGGCTGGATCGATCCGGTAGCTTATGGCCCCATGGCATTGCTGGCCTGGAATGCGGTATCTACCAAAGTGAATGACAAAGGTCAGGTTGAAGGCACTTGTGTAGGTACAGGTATGGGCTTCGAGCCGGCATTCTATTATTATCGTCCCGTAAATGTATATGCTGCTCATGGTTATGGTCCCGTATTACTGGCAGGCGCTGCCATCTATGATCTGCTGCAAAAAAATAAATACAGGATCAACGATAGTGCGTTACAGTATTATGAAAAATAGAATATAGAATACAGAATTCAGTATATAGAAGGCGGAAGCCTGTAAATCTTATCGAATCAAACGATTCTGTATTCTGGCTCCTGTATTCTTCTTCATCAGGATAGTTCAGGATGAATGCTAGTATCAGCTTATATAATTTTAGCATCAATAGTCCCCTCTGTAGAAGAATGGATCATCTATAAATGATATGGTCCCGTTTGTGTATTGATGTAAACTAAGATTGCTGAAATTAAAAAAGCTGTATGAAACTACAATCGTTCCTGCTACGATCTGTCCTGTTTTTTCTATGCCTTTTATGCTCTCTCCTTCCCAGCCGATCTCATGCCCAGGGTGATACCAATGCAAATGGTATAAGCGTCTCGGGTAAAGTAACGGATGAAGCCGGCAAGCCGGTGGCTGGTGTAAGTGTTCAGGTGAAAGGAAGCAATGCCAGCACTATTTCCAAAGACGATGGTACTTTTAAATTAACAGTATCCTCTGGTAATGCAGTGTTGCTCTTTACGCACGTAGAATATGAGTTGCAGGAAGTGCCGCTGAATAATCAGTCTGTCCTGACTGTCAGTCTCCAGGCTAACAAAAAGACATTGGATGATGTAGTGGTGATCGGATATGGAACTCAAAAGAAAAGAAATGTAACAGGGGCCGTATCCACCTTTGATGCCAAAACGCTGAATGAACGGCCCGTTACCAGGGTAGATCAGGCGCTGGTAGGACAGATGGCTGGCGTGGCTGTTAAACAAACCACCGGTGCACTGGGAAAAGGATTGAGTATACAGGTAAGAGGTACAGGTTCCATCACGGCGGGTAATGAGCCACTCTATGTAATTGATGGTTTCCCCTTATCGGGTGCTGCGCCCAATGGTTCTGGTAACTATGCACTGGGCAACCCGCTTGATAACATCAATCCCAACGATATTGAATCCATCCAGGTATTGAAAGATGCGGCTGCCGCTGCCATCTATGGCTCCAGGGCTGCCAATGGGGTAGTGCTCATTACTACCCGGCGCGGGCAGACCGGTAAACCAAAAGTGTCTTTCAACAGCTATATGGGTTATTCAGAACGTAGCCGCAAACTCGATATGCTGAACGCAGATGAGTGGGTAGACAGGGCTACGGAAATGATCAACGCACAGTGGGTAGCTTCCGGAGCAGGAAGGACGGCTGCACAAACCAATGAGCAACGTCGTGTGATACTAGGCCTGGCGCCCGGCGCCGTGAATACCAGTTATATGACAGATGACCGCTGGACTCAACCTGGCCATCCCGGTTTGCGCTATATAGATTGGCAGGATGAAGGTTTCCGCAAAGGGCTCACGCAAAATCACCAGATAGCTGCCAGTGGTGGTAATGAGTTTGTACGTTATTATATCTCCGGCAACTTTGCCCGGCAGGAAGGCATGGTCCATTATATGGATTATACCAGTTATTCAGCCCGGGCCAATGTAGAGATCAATGCCAGTAAGAAACTCAAATTTGGCATCAACCTGTCGCCCACCTTTTCTATTACCAATGATCCCGGTGTAGAAGGGAAGGATAATATCCTGCATCAACTGGTAAGTTTTACACCGGTGCAGGAAGATACCATGGGCATTTATCCCAATGTTGACCAGGACGGTCAATACCGCTGGAGTGTATCACCCAATAGTCCCATTGCCAAACTGCAATATACGGTTGGAGAGACTAAACGTTTCCGTACACTCACTTCTTTGTTTGGAGAATACCAGATCATCAAGGGGCTGACATTTAAAACAACCCTGAACCTTGATAATACGGACAATAATTCCAAAGGCTATGTTCCCTATATCATTGCCAGCACCCTGCCAACACGCATAGCGCAGCAAACAGCGTTGACGTCCGGTTCCTATACCAGTTTCCGCCGGCAGACCTTTGTAAACGAGAATACGCTTTCTTATAACAAGACCATTGCTGATAAACACGATATTTCTGCATTGGGCGGTATCTCTTACAATTCCGATAAGATCGACAATGTGCGCATCAATTCTTCCAATGGATTTACCAACGATTATATTACTACCCTGAATGCTGCAGCTGCCATTACCGGCAATACAGGCGAAGCGAGGAATGTACTGATCTCTTATTTTGGAAGGGTACAGTATGGATATGATGGTAAATACCTGCTGTCGGCCAGTTTAAGGCGCGATGGGTCATCCCGCTTTGGAGAAGATACCCGTTGGGGCTGGTTTCCTTCCGCTTCTATCGGCTGGAGGATCTCGGAAGAATCATTCATGCGTAACGTAACTTTTATTAGTGATCTGAAACTGCGGGGGAGCTGGGGTACATCAGGCAATTACAATATTGGCGATTACAGCTCTATTGCTGTGCTGGGTTTCAACAATTATAATTTCAACGGCACACAGGTAGTAGGTCAGTCACCTACCGGCATCACCAGTCCAGCCCTTAGCTGGGAGAAATCAGAAACCATAGATGTCGGGTTTGATATCGGCGTGTTGGCCAACCGTATCACGGCTTCCTTTGATTATTACAATAAGCTCAATTCCGACCTCCTGCTGAATGTGCCCGTACTCGGGGCTACCGGTTTTTCCAATTACCTCCGTAATGCAGGTGAAGCAAGGAATAAGGGTTGGGAAATAGAACTGACTACGCGGAACATGACCGGTGCTTTTCAGTGGACTACCTCCGCCAACCTGAGTCATAATACCAACAAGGTAGTAGCATTGGCAGGTGGCCAGGATCAGATCCTCATCCCCTCTTCTTTTGATATTTCTCACGCTATCCTGAAAGTAGGACAGCCTATGTACGCCATTTATGCCGTTCGGCAGGATGGCATACTTACCCAGGACGATATTAACAAGGGCGCTGCGCTATTTGGTTCTCAAACAGTGGGTGATCCCAAATACTTCGATTATTCAAAAGATGGAGTAATAGATGCCAATGACCGTATGATCGTAGGACATCCCAATCCCGATTATATCTGGGGCATTACCAATAGTTTCCGGTACAAAGGATTTGACCTTACTGTATTGGTTCAGGGCCAATGGGGTGGTTCCATTTATTCCCTCCTGGGCCGTGCTTTGGGAAGAACAGGACAAGGGTTCACTGATAATGCACTGGGTACGTTCAGGGATCGCTGGCGTTCTCCCTCCGATCCGGGCGCCGGAAAGATCGGGAAAGCCTATTCTACTTTTGGCCGTATCATCAATACCGACTGGCTGTACCCATCCGATTATGTGCGTGTGCGCAATATCACCCTGGGCTACGATGCCGGCCGTCTGATCAAAGCAAAGAATATACTCCAGGCTGCACGTATCTACATTACTGCCGAGAACTTCTTTGGTCATGACCGCTACAAAGGAGGCTTCAATCCCGAAGCCACCAATACCGATCTGAGCGGAAGTTCAGCTTTCCCCGAAGCGGGTGATTATGGCGGGCTTCCTTTACCCCGGTCGCTCATCATTGGCGTGAACATTACCTTTTAATCATCTACTAATCGATCTGTATGAAAAATATTTGTTACCTCGTCGCAGCTCTCCTCCTGCTGGCTTCCTGCGAAAAGAAACTGGAACAATTGCCCATCTCTGCATCACCTGCTGATGCGTTCTATTCATCTCAAAATGATTTCCTGCAGGCTACCAATGCCACTTATAACAGCCTGCGTGGTTATCCCGACAGGCAATTGAACTTATCCGAAACAAGATCGGATAATTTGTATGCGGTATCCGATGGTGGTGTGCGCGACTGGGAAGGGATCAACAGCTTTCACAAAACCATTGCTGCCAATCCCTATGTTACAGAAGCCTGGAATGTGAATTTTAATGGCATCTTCAGGGCCAATATCCTGCTGGATCAACTGGCGAAAAATGGTACGGTGATCCCTGACGCTGCTTTGCGTACACGAATTGAAGCAGAAGCAAAGTTCCTGCGCGCCTTCTTCTATTTTGACCTCGTAAGATGGTTTGGGAAAGTGCCCGTTATTGATCATCCGGTTTCACCGGAAGAAGCTCTGCAAATACCAAGAGGTGCAGTTAGTGATGTGTACAATCTCATCATGGCCGACCTGCAGTTTGCCAATACCAACTTACCGGAAGTGTATCCTGCTGCCGATAAAGGAAGGGCTACCCGCTATGCAGCCAAAACACTGCTGGCGCTGGTACATATGACACGTTCCGGACCTACCTACGATATTGAAGGTCCGGGCCTGGGTGTGAATGAATGGGATAAAGCCGTACAGTTGCTGGATGAAGTGATCAGTAGTAATAAATACAGTTTCCTGCCGAAGTATACGGATATATTCTCCTTTACCAATGAAAACAATGCAGAAGTGGTTTTTGATGTGCAATACATCACAGGGGCCAATCCTGTATTGGGTTCTACTTTTGCCTGGGTGCTGGTACCGGATACCTGGTTTCAATCCCAGGGCAAGGCCACCCAGGGTGGATTGACCATCCGGCCCGTTTCCAACGACCTGCTCAATTCCTATGAAGCCGCTGATACGCGTAAAGCATTTTCCATACAATCAGGTTATACGTACAACGGGGTAACGGAAACACGCTCTTTCTTTAAGAAATATGTTGACCTTACCAAAGTGCCTTCCAACCGGGTAGACTGGCCGATCAATTTCATTGTATTCCGGTATACCGATGTGCTGCTAATGAAAGCTGAGTGTATATTGCATGGGGCAGCAGGCGGGCAGAGCTTTGTTGATGGAGCAGTTAACCAGGTGAGGGGAAGAGCTTCTCTGTCTACCACAGCCGCCAATGTGACGCTTGCACAACTCATGAGCGAAAGAAGAAGAGAGTTTGCCGCAGAAGGCTCCCGCTGGCACGACCTGGTAAGAAGTGGTATGATAGAAACCATTATCCCTGCCTGGATTACAGCAGAAGATGTACAACATACCATGCAGCCATTCCAGAAAGATTATATCATTTATCCGGTACCGCAATCGGAGCTGGACACAAAACCAGGTTTATACCAACAGAACAAGGGATATTAGTATGAAACATTGCATTGCCCTGCTCGCTTGCTTTATTGCTTTATTGGCGCAGGCCCAAACCAATGCCTGGCGTTTTGATTTTGGTACCGGCGCTACCGCTGCGGGCTATACAACAGTAGGCCCCTCTACGATTTACAATGAACAAACGGGCTATGGTTTTGAACCCGGGTCTGCTTTGATCGCTACAGACAGGGGCGGTAAAGATGCCTTGCGCAGCGACTTCATCACCAGTAATCTCCCCTTCCAGTTCTCTGTGAAAGTGCCGGAAGGAAATTATAATGTAACGGTGACGCTGGGTGATGCAGACAGCGCCACCGTAGCTACCATCCGTGCAGAATGCCGCCGTATGATGGTGCAGCAGGTGAAAACGAAGAAAGGAAAGTTTGCTACTGTATCCTTCACGGTACATGTGCGCGATTCATTGATACAGGGCACCAATAAGAAAGTGCGGCTGAAAACCCGTGAGATCAACTACCTGCACTGGGATAATAAACTCACCCTGGAGTTCAATGACGCGTATCCTAAAATTTGTGCAGTCGAGATCACGCCGGTCCAGGATGCCATCACCGTATTCCTGGCAGGCAACTCCACCGTAGTGGATCAGGCAGAAGAGCCTTATGCGGCCTGGGGACAAATGCTGCCTTCCTTTTTTCAGCCGGGTAAAGTGGCTATTGCCAACTATGCAGAATCGGGGGAAGCACTGAATAGTTTTATCTCCGCCCGGCGCCTGGAGAAAGTATTGAGCCTGATGAAGGCAGGCGATTACTTGTTTATAGAGTTTGGACACAATGACCAAAAGCAAAAAGGAGAGGGTATCGGCCCCTTTACCTCTTATAAACGCGACCTGAAATTCTTTATTAACGAAGCGCGTAAAAAAGGCGGCATTCCCGTACTGGTCACTTCTATGCACCGCCGCAATTTCGACAGTACCGGCAAAGTGGTTAATACCCTGGGTGATTATCCTGCTGCGGTGAGGCAAACGGCCGCAGAAGAGAAAGTAGCGCTCATTGATCTCAACAGTATGAGCAAAAGCTTATATGAAGCCTGGGGACCTGATAAAAGCCAGCTGGCCTTCGTGATCTATCCGGCCAATACTTTTCCCGGTCAGGAGAAAGAACTAAAAGACAATACCCATTTCAATCCCTATGGTGCTTATGAAATAGCCCGTTGCATTGTACAGGGCATCCGGGATAATAAGCTCAGCCTGGCGCAATACATTAAAAAAGAGGTGCGCACTTTTAATCCTGCCAAACCTGATGACATTAGAAATTGGCATTGGCCGCTGAGTCCGCGCATGAATGTGGTAAAACCCGATGGGAATTGAGGAAGGAGATGTCAGGCTGAGCCTGTCGAAGCCGTCTAATGCACCCTTCGACAAGCTCAGGGTGACAATGAATAAAATTAACAGGACGGCTCAGGATGATTTCATTTGCCGGGTAGTTTACTTTAGAGTGCTTGTTTGACTAACTATACAACGTTGCCGTATGAAAAAGCAATGGCATATTGCCCCGCTTAACCTGCTTGCACCTGTCCTGCTGTTGTCTGCCACCTCTTTCGCACAACAGGTATTGGAAACCGGTAAAGACATGCCGGATGAATGGATCGATAAGGATACTCACCACAAAGTAGTCCGCATCACACGTACCGAAGGAAGGAATTCCAGCTTTTATTTCCACAATAACCCTTTTGTAGGGAATAAAATGGTTTATTTCAATTCCGGTAAGAACGGACGCCAGATATATACGGTTGACCTTGCTACATTACAGTCCGAACAAGTTACCCAACAGGCCTCTCCCATGCTTGGCGAGATTGTTGGTCCAAAGGGGAAGGCCGTCTATTACCAGATAAAAGACAGCGTATTTTGCACCGATATCGTTTCCAAAAAAACAAACCTGCTATTTGTTTTCCCGGCCGGTTTCAAAGCTGGCATCACTACCCTCAATGCCGATGAAACATTGCTCGGCGGCGTATATTCAACCGAGGCAGAGAAAGAGATCTTCAAAAAGTATCCGGATAAAGGAAGTTATTTCAACAGGATCTATGAGGCCAAACTACCACGTACCCTGTTCACAATTGATATTAAAACAGGACAGCTCCAAAAACTCTTCACCGATAGTGCCTGGCTCAACCATGTGCAGTTCTCTTCTACCGATCCCAACCTGCTGATGTTTTGCCATGAAGGTCCCTGGCATAAGGTCAACAGGATTTGGACCATCGACATCAATACAAAACAGATCAGGTTAATGCACAAAAGGACCATGGACATGGAGATTGCCGGGCATGAGTGGTTTGCTCCCGATGGTAAAACCATCTGGTTTGATTTGCAAACACCGCGCAGTGTGAAATTCTTTGTAGCAGGCAGTGATGTAAAAACACAGCAGGAAAAGCGGTATGAACTTACCCGCGATGAATGGTCCATCCATTTTACCATTTCACCCGATCAGCGCCTGTTTGCAGGTGATGGCGGAGATTCTGGTCAGGTAGCCCGTGCAAAGAATGGCCGCTGGATCTATCTCTTTCGTCCTGATGGCGATAAGTTTGTATCAGAGAAGCTGGTCAATATGCAGTACCATGGTTATAAGCTGGAACCCAACGTGCATTTTTCTCCCGATGGCAAATGGGTTATATTCCGTGCCAATTTTGAGGGTGAAGAACAGGTATATGCCGTAGAGATAGCAAAATCAAAAGTATAAACTAATCTGTCAGCCTGAGTCCCGCCGAATGGTGGGAAAGGCGGCCTCGATAAACTCAGCCTGACAACAAAAGATTTCAACCTTTAAGCATGAGAAAGCTGTTATTGAGCACCTGTTCCTTATTGATGATCGTTGTGCTGGCGTACCCGCAGGCAAAATGGCCCGTCATCACACAAACTGCCAAACCCTGGACACGCTGGTGGTGGGAGGGCAGTGCCGTCAATAAAGCAGACCTGCAATGGTCGATGCAGCAATACCAGCAAGCTGGCCTGGGTGGACTGGAAATAACACCCATCTATGGAGTGCGGGGCGCTGAGCAACAGTTCATACCTTTTCTCTCTCCCCAATGGGTGAGTATGTTGGAATATACCTTGCAGCAAGCCAAAAGCCTGAACCTGGGTATCGACCTGGCCACCGGCACCGGCTGGCCCTTTGGCGGTCCCTGGGTTACCCCCACGGATGCCTGTAAAAATGTGAACCTGAAAACCTGGACGCTGAAGGAAGGAGAAAAACTTACTGAGAAGATCAGCTTCACCCAGCAACCCATGGTGCGCACGGTGAGTGGTAAGCCCGTAGATATAAAAACATTGTCTTATCCAATTGCTACCAATAAGAACCTGCAGGAATATGCTTTTGACCAGGTGCGTTATGAAAAAGTATTGCCACTCAGTTTGCTGATGGCTTATGATGAGAAAGGGAATAGCCAGGACCTTACGGCTAAGGTTGGCGCCGATGGAACACTCAACTGGACAGCGCCCGCGGGCAACTGGACCCTATATGCCTTGTTTCAGGGATGGCATGGTAAAATGGTAGAGCGGGCAGCACCCGGCGGTGAAGGCGATGTAATAGATCACTTTTCCTTACCTGCCCTGCAGCACTACCTCCAATATTTTGATAAAGCTTTTGCAGGTAAAAATTTGAAAGGCATACGCTCCTTCTTCAACGATTCTTACGAAGTAGATGATGCACGCGGACAAGCCAACTGGACACCTGATATGCTCCAGGTATTTCAACAAAGGCGTGGCTATGACCTGCGGAAGGAATTGCCAGCCTTATACGGAAAGGATACCAAAGAAAAGAATACCCGGGTATTGAGTGATTACCGGCAAACCATTTCCGAATTGTTGCTGGAGAAATTCACTACCCCCTGGCATAGCTGGGCCAAAGCAAAAGGCTCTCTGATTCGCAACCAATCGCACGGATCACCTGCCAATATCCTGGACCTCTATGGTGCTATTGATATTCCCGAAACTGAAGGCGCCGATATCTTACGTTTTAAGTTTGCTACTTCTACCGCCCATGTGCTGGGCAAGCCCCTGGCTTCTGCAGAAGCAGCTACCTGGCTCAACGAGCATTTTCAGTCCAGCCTGGGCGATGTGAAAGTAGCGCTGGATAAATACTTTATTGGTGGCGTGAATCATATCTTTTACCACGGCACCAACTATACGCCTAAAAATGATCTCTGGCCAGGCTGGTTGTTTTATGCCGCTGTACATTTTCATCCCAACAATCCTTTCTGGAAAGATTTCCCAACGCTCAACCAATATGTAGCCCGCACTCAGTCATTCCTGCAGGCCGGTAAACCTGACAATGATGTGCTGATGTATTTTCCCATCTATGATCGTTTTGCCGAGCCGGGGCGCGATCTCCTGCATCATTTTGATGGTATGGAAGGATTTGACAACACTGACTTTAAGAGCAGCGCCAGCTGGATGCTGGAACATGGTTATGCATTCGACCTGTTCTCGGATAAGCAATTACAATTAGTGGCCAATAAAGGAGCGGGTTTGTTATCAGGTGGGAATGCTTATAAGACCATCCTGTTGGCGGAAACAACATACCTGCCACTGGAAACCTTAGAAAAGCTGGTGACATTGGCACAAAATGGCGCTACTATCCTGGTGCATAATTCATTGCCCGGTGATGTGCCGGGTTATTCCGATCTGACTGATCGCCAGGCTGCCTTTAAAAAGCTGTTGGCCCAATTATCATTTAATACCGCTAATGGTATGCAACAGGCTACTATTGGGAAAGGTCGTTTTATAATGGCTGATGATATGCAGCAATTACTGGCTGCCGCCAAAGTGCCACAGGAAACAATGGCCGCACAAGGATTGCAATGCATACGCCGGGCTATACCAGGCGGTAAATATTATTTCATTACCAATACGAGCAGCCAACGGGTAGATGCCTGGGTAAACCTGGCTACTGCTGCTGAGCATATTAATGTATTCAACCCGATGACGGGAAGTTCCGGAAAAGCAATGGTGAAGAAGGAAGCAGGGCAAACGGCTGTTTATCTGCAACTCAACCAGGGCGAAAGCTGTGTGTTGCAAAGTACACCGACTGCTAATCCTGGCAGTGCTTATGCTTATTATGCGCTTGCCGGTAAACCGGTGAAGATCGAAGGGGCCTGGAAAGTATCCTTCCTTAGCGGCGGGCCCGTTTTGCCTGTTGCCACTACCACTACACAACTGACTTCATGGACAACCTGGGCGGGCGATGGCTTGCAGCAATTCTCCGGAACAGCTTCTTATACTACCAACTTTACAAAGCCGGCAGGTGCATTAAAAGATTTCCTGCTCGACCTGGGCAATGTACAAGAAACCGCAGAAGTATTCCTCAATGGAAAACGTGTGGCAACCCTGATCGGCCCGGTCTTCCAGGTAGTACTGCCTGCAGGATCGTTGAAAGACAATAACCTGCTGGAAATTAAAGTGACCAATGGCATGGCCAACCGCATTGCTGATATGGATAAGAAGGGAGTACACTGGAAGAAATTTTACAATACCAATTTCCCGTCAAGACTACCCGCCAACCGCGGTGCGGATGGGTTGTTTACCGCAGTCAACTGGACGCCCAAAGCCGCCGGATTGACAAGTGAGGTTACTATTACGCCAATAGTATATATGGATAAAGTGCGAATTAAGCAGCCCGATCCATCGCGGGTAATACAATAAAACTTAATATTGGGTTCATTCTCAACCCGTAAAAAATATACTGTATGCGTATTAAATTAATGGGCCTTTTATTAATGGCAAACCTTATCACGATGACAGTGTTGGCACAAACCAAAGATGAGACCGCGGTAGCCGCTGCTGTGGAAACACTCCGTAAAGCAATGGTTGATGGCGATAGAACTGCACTTGAAAAAATAGCCGCTGCTGAATTGACCTATGGGCATTCCAGCGGTAAACTGGAAGACAAAGCCGCTTTTGTGGAAGCCATCGCCAGCGGCAAATCTGATTTTGTAACCATCGATCTCACTGAACAAACCATCACCGTATCGGGCGATGTGGCCATTGTGCGTCATAAGTTGGCTGGCACTACCAATGATGGCGGCAAACCCGGTACAGTAAACCTGGCGATCCTGACTGTATGGAAGAAACAAGGCAAAGAATGGAAATTGCTGGCGCGGCAGGCTGTGAAGATTGTCTAAACTGTCTGAACCATGATTTATAGGATTTATGGGATTAGTGGGATATAGGTATGTGGGCGCCAATAAGTAGTACGAACCCATTCACGATTCACGATTGCCGATTCACGAATGAGACTAATCATTGTTATCATATTGATCCATCTTACCTTTCTGACTTCTGCTCAGAAACCGGCTCCCAAACCTCTGTACCGCGATCCGGTATATGATGGGGCGGCCGATCCCGTGGTGATCTGGAATCCCAAAGTGAAACGCTGGTGGATGTTCTATACCAACCGTCGCGCTACCATGCCCGACTCTACCGGTGTGAAATGGGTACATGGCACCAGGATTGGTATTGCAGAATCGAAAGATGGGATCAACTGGCAATACAAAGACACCGCCAATATTAATTACCGGCCCAATGAAGGATATACTTTCTGGGCGCCGGATATTATTGAATACAAGGGTAGCTGGCATATGTACCTTACCTATGTGCCAGGCATATTCGACAACTGGAACCATCCCCGTCATATTGTACATTGTACCAGCAAGGATTTACTCAACTGGACCTATGAATCCACCCTGCCACTGGTCAATGATAAAGTGATCGATGCTTCGGTATTCCACTTGCCCGATGGCAGCTGGCGTATGTGGTACAACAATGAAAAGGATGGCAAGTCTATTTACTATGCCGATAGCAAAGACCTGTACCATTGGGACGATAAAGGCAAAGCCATTGCCGCCCGGGGCGAGGGGCCTAAAGTATTTCCCTGGAAAGGAATGTACTGGATGGTGGTAGATGTATGGAAGGGGATGGAGATCTACAGCTCCACCGATCTGTTGCAATGGAAAAAGCAAAACGTCCGCATATTGGAAGAGCCGGGCACCGGTGCAGAAGACCAGGCCATTGGTGGTCATGCAGATGTGGTGGTCAATGATGATAAAGTGTACCTGTACTATTTCACCCATCCCGGCAGGCGGAAAGATAAGCCTGCCAGCCGGGGATCAGTGGATGATAAGCGCAGTCTTATACAACTGGCCTTATTGGAATACAACAACGGGGAACTTACCTGTGACCGTAATAAGCCGGTAGTTGATAAGTTGCAGCCACCAGGCAGGCGATAGGGAAGGGGCTTTAGAATACCTGATATGAATTTCCATCGTACTATAAGCGTAATGCTATTCCTGTCTATGCTGGCTACGGCAAGCGGCCAGGAAAAAGAGATCAGATACCTCTCCGGCACTGATAAGGACCATACCGTAAACTGGGATTTTTATTGTACCAGCGGCCGGAAGAGTGGCAACTGGACCAGTATACAGGTGCCTTCCTGTTGGGAACAGCAAGGCTTTGGCGCTTATAATTATGGGCGCGACTACAAGACCTACGGACGCAATTTCCGCTTTGCTGAAGAGAAAGGCCTGTACCGGCATTCCTTCACCATTCCTGCCAACTGGAAAAAGAAAGAAATATTCATCGTGTTTGAAGGTGCGATGACCGATGCCGAAGTAAAGGTCAATGGTCAACTGGCCGGCCCCGTGCACCAGGGAGCTTTCTATCGTTTCAAATACAATATCACCAATAAACTGCTTGCCGGCAAGCCCAACAAACTGGAAGTGACCGTAAGTAAAATGTCGGCCGATGAGTCCGTCAATAATGCAGAACGGCTGGCAGACTATTGGGTATTTGGCGGCATCTTTCGTCCTGTATACCTCGAAGCAGTCCCCAAAGAACATATTGAGCATACCGCTATTGATGCCAAAGCCGATGGTAGTTTCGCTGTCAGGGTGGCCCTCCAAAATATCAGCTGGGCCCGGCAACTGTCAGCTGTTATCGTAGATGCCACCGGCAAACAAGTCGCTACGGTATCTCAGGAAGTCAAGCCCAATGATTCTGTTGTACTACTCACCACAAAAGTCAACAACCCTCAACTCTGGACTGCTGAAACGCCTAATCTATATACTGTGGCGTTAACGCTGCGGCATGGGCCCGATCCTATTGCCCGTACGCATGAACGATTTGGATTTCGCACTATTGAAATACGCAAGGGAGATGGTATCTATATCAATGGCATACAGGTAAAAATGAAAGGGATCAACCGGCACGTATTCTGGCCCGAAACAGGGCGCACCGTCAGTCCGGCTATTGACCTGGCCGATGTGCAACTCATGAAAGAAATGAACATGAATGCCGTACGCTGTTCTCACTACCCACCCGATCAGCGTTTCCTGGAGCTTTGCGATTCCCTGGGCTTGTATGTATTGGATGAACTGGCCGGCTGGCAGAAAGCCTACAGCACCAAAGCAGGTGCCCCCCTGGTAAAAGAAATGGTAACCCGTGATGCGAATCATCCTTCCATTATTTTCTGGAGCAATGGCAATGAAGGCGGTCACAACAAAGAACTGGATGATGATTATGGCATGTATGACCTCTCCAATCGTCCGGTGATCCATGCGCATCATCGCCCGGGCAATACCTTCAACGGCATTGACTGCAACCACTATGAAGATTATTACAGCAGTAAGACTATCCTCAACGGACCGGATATATATATGCCTACCGAATTCCTGCATTGCCAGGATGATGGCGGTGGCGGGGCGGCCCTCAATGATTTCTGGGAACTGCATTGGGGAGCTAAGAAGTCGGGCGGCGGTTTCCTCTGGGCCCTGGTGGATGAAGGCATTGCACGTACCGATTTCAACGGACGTATTGATGTGAATGGTGTGAATGCGCCCGATGGGGTAGTAGGGCCGCACCGGGAGAAAGAAGGCAGCTTTTATGCCATCCGGGAAATATTCTCGCCGGTTAAAATACAGTTGACTGCTTTGCCTGCCGGTTTCAATGGTAGCATTCTCATTGAAAATCGTTATCACTTTACCAACCTCAGCCAATGCCGCTTTAGCTGGCAGCTGGTGAACTATACCAAACCCTTTAGCGGACAATCGGGTGTTACCATCTTACAGAAGGGCCAGGCCACTAGTCCTGCTGTTGCCGCTACCCAATCGGGGACCCTCTCATTGAACTTACCTGCCGACTGGAAAAACCATGATGCACTGACCGTCATAGCTGTTGATCCTTCCGGTAAGGAAGTATATCGCCGTACCTGGAACATCAAAAGCAATGAGCAGCTATTAAGTAATGTGATCACCACCAATACTGATTCTGTGCTGGTGGCAGAAACAGATACCACCCTGTCTCTTCGATCGGCGGGCATTACCCTTTCCTTTAGTAAAAAGAATGGACAGCTTACAGGTGTTACCAATGCCAACAGCAATACACTCACCTTTCGCAATGGTCCGGTGTTAGTTAGCGGCCAGGCTGAATTCAGCGCTATCAAACAATCAGCCAGTGGCAATAACCGCATGATAGAAGTCGCTTATACCGGTGATCTCAAATATGCCCGCTGGACCATGCATCCCGGTGGATGGGTGAGTCTTGACTATGAATACAGTCTACAAGGTAGTTATGCCCTGGCAGGTATTAGTTTCAGTTATCCGGAGAATTTTGTACTGGGCGCCAAATGGCTGGGTAAGGGTCCTTACCGCGTATGGAAGAACCGCCTGCAGGGTGTAAGCAATAATGTATGGGAGAACATGTACAACAATACACAGACCGGCAGTTATCCCTGGAACTATCCTGAGTTCAAAGGCTATTATGCAGATATCACCTGGATGGAAATGAACACCGTGGAAGGCAAATTTCTCATCGCCAGTCAGGACACGGGACTGTATGTACGGCTCTTTAATTTTTATGGCTTATCGGGTATAACGCCACATCCGGCCCTGCCTGTGGGGGATATTTCTTTTCTCGATGCCATTCCACCCATTGGCACCAAGCTGGCCTTGAATATCAGCGCCAATACCAGCAACCTGGGACCGGCTGGTGAGTTCACCAAATTCAATGGCCCGGTAAAACGTACACTCTGGTTTTATTTCGGTTTACCAAAACCTGAGGACCAGCGTAAGCAATTTACCATGCCCTCGGTGAATGACTTGTTTTAATGCCCCATCGGGGCAACAGCTTTGTAGAAGAAATTATTGGTCAGAGTTTTTTGCCCTGTAGGGGCTGCCCTTGCGCAATAAAAATTAATCATGAAATACATATTCATATATGCGGCATTGATGATGGTGACGATGTCCCACGCACAACAATCAACGATCAACCGCCAGGCTGTCGTACGCCGTCATACCATTCACATCAACAAAGCCGATTCCTTATCCTCGCTTTCTGTAGGCAATGGCAAATTTGCTTTTACCGTGGATGTTACCGGCCTGCAAAGCTTTCCCGCTTTCTATAAGGGAGGTGTGCCACTGGGTACCCAATCGGAATGGGGGTGGCATAGCTTTCCCAATACCGGTAATTACAAGTTTGAAGAAACCTTGCGTACCTATGAGCTGGAAGGCCGCAAGATCCCTTATACAGTACAAATAAAAGAACCGGAGCATAATAAAAAAGCCGTTGAGTATTTCCGGGTCAACCCCCATCGCCTGCAACTGGGCAATATCGGCCTGGAGATCATCAAAAAGAATGGACAGCCGGCCACCATCAATGATATTGAGAATATCGATCAGCAACTGGATATGTGGACAGGCGAGATCAATAGCCGGTTCACAGTAGAAGGACAACCCGTGCAGGTGATTACCTATGCGCACCAGCATAGAGATCTCATTGCTGTGAAAATAATCTCTCCGTTGGTAAAACAAAAGAAGATCATATTGACCGTTCATTTCCCTTATCCCAACGGTGAGTTTAAAGACGTGGGTGTGAATGAAGCAAACGCCAATAAGCATGTGACTACACTGCACACCAGTTTGCCTCCATTGAGTGGAAAGCCCATTCCTGCCGGTGAGATCATTTCCATTCAACATATCCTTGATAGTACCCGGTATGCCGTACATGCTAATTGGAAACAAAAAGCTTCCATATTGAAGGAGGGTACGCACCGGTTCATTATACAACCCAAAGGAGTATCTAATACCTTTGAGGCGAGTTTTTGGTTCTCGAACCTTGTTCTCACCAATCCTACATCAACAAAGATTGATGATCGGCTGGTACCAGACTTGTCCTTAAATTCACCCTTGCCTTCTTTTGAGGAAACGGGTAAGAATAGCCAACTTGAATGGGCCCAATTCTGGCGTAGCGGTGGCGCTGTTGATTTTGCCGGCAGTAAAGATACCCGTGCGCCAGAGCTGGAGCGGAGAATGATCTTATCTCAATACCTTACCAAAATACAATGTGCATCAGACTTTCCGCCACAGGAAACCGGATTGACCTATAACAGCTGGTATGGCAAGCCGCACCTCGAAATGCATTGGTGGCATGCCGTGCATTTTGCTTTATGGGGCAGGATAGAACTAATGGAGAAAAGCCTCGACTGGTATGCAACAGTAGCGAATGGCGCTAAAGCAATCGCCAAACGCCAGGGTTTTGAGGGCCTGCGCTGGCAGAAGATGACAGACCATGCCGGTAATGAAGCACCTTCTTCTGTAGGCTCCTTCCTCATCTGGCAGCAGCCCCATTTTATTTATATGGCAGAGCTCAGTTACCGTGAAAGGAAAACAACGCAGGTACTGGAGAAATATAAAGATCTGGTATTTGCTACCGCCGATTTCATGGCTTCCTTTCCTTCCTGGGATTCTGTAAAGAAAAAATACAACCTGGGCAAAGGATTGATCCCCGCCCAGGAATGCTTTGATGCCGTTACTACGTTCAATCCCACGTATGAACTGGCTTACTGGCATTGGGCCTTGAATGTGGCGCAGCAATGGCGGGTAAGGCTGGGAATGCCCCGCAAGGAGGCCTGGGATAAAATTATTAATGACCTGGCCCCTTTACCACAGGCAAATGGAGTGTATCTTGCTACTGAAAGTACCCCGGATTGTTATACAACCGATCGCTATAAAACGGATCATCCGGCCGTGTTGGCCACATATGCTTCCATTCCAGGCAGCAATAACCTGGATACCGTTGTCATGAAGAGTACCTTTGATCTTGTGTGGAAAGTGTGGAAATGGGAAGATACCTGGGGTTGGGATTTTCCACTCACGGCTATGGCTGCCACGCGGTTGCATATGCCAGAAAAAGCTATAGATGCCTTATTCCTACCAGTTCGAACCAATACTTACCTTGTCAATGGCCACAATTTTCAGGATGAAAGACTAACGATTTACCTGCCGGGCAACGGTGGCTTGCTGAGCGCCATTGCTCTCATGTGTGCCGGATCCGATGCCGATAAAACCCTTAATCCGGGTTTCCCTGCAACTACCTGGACTGTAAAGTGGGAGGGGTTGCGAAAGATGCCTTAAAGAAGTCCGGAGGCGGAAGTTCGGAGTGCAGAGTTGGGAGATTGCCGATTGCCGATTCACGATTGAAGATTCACGTAACCCCCATGATACGTTATCTATATATCGCCCTGACACTGGTAGCAGCCCCTTTCACTACCAATAGCCAATTGCCTGGCCCCTGGCATGGTAAGGAACGTAGTATCCATTACCGGCCCGAGGGAAAAGACTTTGTGACCACCAATGGAGCTTTACGGTTCAACCGGGCTTTGTATGGTGGTAATACAGCATTCAGGGTAGAAGCCGGCGACCTGCCCGAATTTGCTTTGTACCTGCCAGGTATGGGCGGCAACTGTAAGCTGGGCATCATCGTGGGCAATAGTAGCAAATGGATTACCGAAGCAAAATCCATCAAGGCTATCTACCGGCCCGGCTCCATGCTGTATGAGATCAGTGATCCCTTATTGGGAACAGGCAAGTTGCAGGTGACCGTAATGGCCGCCTACGATCAGGAAGCCATGATCATACAGGTCGTTCCCAAAGGCATCACCACAACCGTGCAGTTATTGGCAGCTTATGGCGGCGTAACCGGAAAGAAATTCTCCCGCGATGGAGACATTGGCGCCGATCCCGAATCCTCTTTTTATTTACAGCCGGCTTATTGCGTTAATAACGTATATGATATAAATGCCAATAGCTTTACGCTCCATTATGGTGAAGCGGGTGCTAAAAAACTGGAAGGTATTTTTCCTGCTGGTATGCAGCTGCATACAGCCCATCCAGGTAAACAACAATCACCACTGGTATTGGATGGATCTGCTGCTATCGACACCGCATCCCTGATCAATGGAAAGGTATTGTTGAAAAAGACCGATACCCTCTACCTGGCCATCAGGCAGCCTGGTGCTGCAGCAACAGCTATGGGTTATAGTGAACTGCCTGCTCTCTTCCGCACAACAGAAACAACGCGTAAGAGCCTGGCAGCACGTGTGCAGATCAATACCCCCGATGCTTATATCAATACCCTGGGTGGCGCTTTGAGTATTGCTGCCGATGCCATCTGGGACGATCCAACCTATATGCATGGCGCAATTGCCTGGCGTATGCGCCTGCCGGCCTGGCGTGGTGCTTATACTGCCGATCCTATCGGATGGCACGACCGCGCCCGTGCACATTTCAGCAGTTATGCGAAGTCGCAGATCACTTCGCCACTTACGGGACCGGTAGTACCGGATACTGCACTGCACTTTGCGCGGCAACAGGAAAAAATTGGTAATGCCCTCTTCAGCAGCGGTTATGTCTGCCGCAATCCCAATGGCGATATACGCCCGCATCATTATGACATGAACCTCGTGTTCATCGATCAGTTGTTCACCCATTTCTGCTATACCGGCGATACCGCTTTCATTCAACAAATGTGGCCGGTGATAGAGCGCCACCTTGCCTGGGAGAAAAGGAATTTTGATATGGATGGCGATGGTTTGTACGATGCTTATTGTTGCATATGGGCCAGCGACGCTTTACAATACAGTGGAGGAGGTGTAACCCACTCTTCCGCCTATAACTACCGCGCTAATAAGATGGCAGCAGCATTGGCGCCTGTGGTGGGCAAAGAAGCAGCGCCTTATCAACAGGAAGCGGCAAAGATTGAGCAGGCCATCCAACGCCAACTCTGGTTGCCAAAGGATGGCTGGTATGCAGAATACAAAGACCTGCTGGGAAACCAACTGGTACATCCTGCTGCCGGACTTTGGACCATTTACCATGCTATTGATTCCAAAGTACCGGATGCTTTTCAGGCCTGGCAATCTCTGCGCTATATCGATACCAAAATTCCGCATATACCTGTACAGGCAAAAGGAGCAACTGGTAAAGATTATTACCTGCTGTCGACTTCCAATTGGCAACCCTATACCTGGTCCATCAACAATGTGGCCCTCGCCGAAAATCTGCATACAGCCCTGGCTTACTGGCAGGGAAACCGGTCAGAAACAGCTTATCATTTATGGAAGAGCGCTTTGCTGGAAAGCATGTACATAGGAGCCAGTCCCGGTAATTTTCAGCAACTGCCTTATTATGATGCCATACGGGGTGAGTTGTACCGCGACTTTGCCGATCCCATTGGCATGGCTTCCCGTACATTGGTAGAAGGATTATTCGGTATACAACCCGATGCCCTGCGCGATACCCTCACCATCAGACCAGGTTTGCCCGTCAGCTGGAATTATGCTTCCCTGCAGGTGCCCGATATACAGTTTGATTTCAAGCGCGATGCGATCAAAGATCAATACACCATCCTTCCTTCTTATTCACACAGCATGCACCTGAAATTGCAGCTGAGGGCGTATAAAACAGGCGTAGCATCCGTAACCGTCAATGGAAAAGTGGTGAGCTGGAAAGCTATCAAAGATGCCGTGGACGATCCTTTATTGGAAATAGCCGTTCCAAAGCAGGAACGTTATACCATTGTCATCACCTGGAAGGGAGCTGCGCCGCAAAAGATATTGCATGATAGCATTTATGTCGCCGGTGTGCCCTTGTCTATATCCGGTGGCGCAGCAATGATACAGGAAGTCTATGATCCGCAGCAGGTATTGGAGAAGGCAACAACCAATAACAACAAGCTACAGGCAAAGGTATTGCCGGCTTATGGCGATAAAACCATTTTTGTACGTCTGCAGCAGGGTAGTTGCAGTTGGTGGCAGCCGCTTGCTTTTACCGTGAAACCACCTGTTGAAATTATTCCTTCAAGGGCCGATTCGAGCGGTATCTATTTTACCGTGCACAATTATGCTGCGGCCGTACAGGGTAACCTGGTGATCAATCCAGGTCCACGGGTGATCCGTATGCCTTTGCAGATAGCAGCTAAGAAAGGTTCGCCCATGGTGCATATTCCTGCTCCTTACCTCATCACCGGCAGCAACCTGGTACAGTTTGAATGGGACAGTGTGAAGAGGGTACAAACGACGATGCTCAACTGGGATATCCCATCTATTGGAATCGCTTTTGAAAAGATCGACCTGTCGGCCCGGATGAACGGGAAGATCAATAACCTGTTTCAGCAAACTTATCTGTCACCCCGCCCGGCATCGCCTACTTTACAATTGCCAACACAGGGCATTGGCAACTGGTGTTATCCGCTGGTCCAACCTGTGATCGATGATGTGGGTTTGCGGCAACTCGCCGGTGGCAACAATGAGATCAATCTGGATCAACATATTCCTTTTGGTATTACCGGAGATACCAATACCAATAATATCGTGTTTACTTCGCAGTGGGATAATTATCCTAAGTCTGTCGCTATTCCGTTGACCGGCCGGGCTTCCCATGCTTACCTGGTGATGGCGGGCAGTACCAATCCCATGCAAAGTCGCCTGGTGAATGGTGAAGTGCGCGTACAATACACCGATGGATCGACCGATACCCTGGTGCTACGGAATCCGGAAAACTGGTGGCCCATGGAGCAGGATTATTATACCGATGGGTATGCGTTTACCACCAATGCTACGGCTCCCTTGCGACTGTATTTAAAGACCGGCCGTATTGGGTCGGCGGCACCCGAATACACCACCATCAAGGGATTCAGCAACCGGGCTATCGATGGCGGCGCTGCCACCATTCTGGACATGCCCCTCAATAACGACAAAGACTTAAAGTCCATCAGCGTACATGCCCTGGCCAATGATGTAGTGATTGGATTGATGAGCGTAACGCTGGTGAGAAATTGATAACCGTTAATCGTACACTTTATTTATCTTGCTTACCTGCCATCTATGGCGCCCATCTATATGAAAAAGATACTTGTCACTTTTTGCTTGCTTATCCAATCTGTTTTGTTGATGGCTCAATCTAAAGAGCCTGTTTATATTTTCTCCTATTTCAAAGGCAATGGCGAAGATGGCCTGCACCTGGCTTATAGTCAGGATGGTTATACCTGGAATGCCCTGCATCATGATAGTTCTTTCCTGAAACCAACTGCCGGTAAAGACAAGCTCATGCGCGATCCTTGTATCGTACGAGGCCCCGATGGCACTTTCCATATGGTGTGGACCGTAAGCTGGAATGAGAAAGGCATTGGCTATGCCAGTTCCAAAGATCTGGTACACTGGACCGGCCAGCAATACCTTCCTGTGATGGAGTACGAAGCAGAGGCCCGCAACTGCTGGGCCCCGGAGATATTTTACGATGCCGGCAAAAAGCAATACATGATCTTTTGGGCTACTACCATTCCCGGCAGGTTTGCCGCGGGAGACACCGCAGGCGATGACAAATACAACCACCGCATGTATTATGTGACCACCGAAGATTTTGTAAACTTCAGTCCCACAAAGCTGCTGTACGATAAGGAGTTTAACGTCATCGATGCCACCATTCAGCAGAATGGCAAACAGTATGTGATGTTCCTGAAAGACGAAACAAAGAAACCACCACAAAAGAACCTGCGGATAGCCACCAGCAAAAGTCTGACAGGAGGTTATTCCGCACCTTCTGCACCCATCACTGGGAAATACTGGGCGGAAGGGCCTACCGTGATCAGGATCAATGGCAACTGGATCGTTTACTTTGACAAATACACAGAACACAAATACGGCGCTATCACCTCTACTGATCTCAAAACCTGGACAGATATATCCGACAAGGTCTCTTTCCCCAAAGGCCTGCGCCATGGAACAGTTTTTACGATCACGAAAGAAGAGTTTGAGCGGCTCAACCCGTGATCCGACAGGATGCCGCAGGATAGCCACCCGGTAATCCTGCTCTAATTTACTGCTCCTTAAATTGCTTGCCCATGCGTACCGTTGTTGTGTCCGGGATGATCGGGATCTTACTTACGATAATGATTCATTATCCGGTTTTTGCCAATGAACCCGACAGCCTGCCCGCTGCCGTATTGAACTGGGCAAAGAAAACCGGCGCCCGCAAGAAACCCACCGCTTCCCGGCTATTCCTCGTCAACAAGTATGGGGCAGTTAAGGACGGCAAGACCATTTCCACTGCATTTATTCAAAAAGCAATAGATGATTGTGCTGCGAAAGGCGGCGGCATTGTGAGTTTTGAGTCCGGTGAATATGTTACCGGCGCCATCTTTCTCAAAAGCAACGTGCACCTGCAGATCAATACCGGCGTGACCTTATTGGGCAGTCAAAGTTTTGATGATTATCCCGAGATCGATACCCGCATCGCCGGCATTGAAATGAAATGGCCGTCAGCTCTCATCAATATCATTGGTCAGCAGAATGTAATGGTGAGTGGTAAAGGAAAGGTGAATGCACGCGGCAAATTCTGTTGGGATAAATACTGGACCATGCGTCGCCAGGAATACGAACCCAAAGGATTACGCTGGATAGTGGATTATGACGCTAAAAGAGTACGCACCTTCCTGGTGCAGGAGAGTGCGGACATTACCCTTCGGGATGTTACTTTCTCCAATGCCGGCTTCTGGACCGTGCAACTGCTCTATTCAAAATACATTACCGTAAATGGTATTGTGGTGCGCAACAATGAGGATGGTAAAGGTCCCAGTACAGATGGCATTGATGTGGATTCTTCATCCTGGGTATTGATAGAGCATTGTGATATTGATTGTAATGACGACGACTTTTGTTTGAAAGCTGGTCGTGATTGGGATGGTCTGCGTGTGAACCGTCCTACTGAATATGTGGTGATCCGTGATTGTATTGCCCGCAAAGGAGGTGGCCTGCTTACCCTGGGTTCAGAAACCTCCGGTAGTATACGCCATGTGCTGGCTACCAACCTGGTGGCCATGGGTACCGGCAATGGCTTTCACATTAAGAGCGCCACTACACGTGGCGGTACCATTGAGGATATTTACTTTCACAACAACCGGCTGGACAGTGTAGGCAATGCATTTCATTTTACTATGAACTGGAATCCTACGTACAGTTATTCCAAATTGCCCGAAGGATATAATTATGATTCCATTCCCGCCCATTGGAAAACCATGCTGCAAAAAGTAGAACCGGCGTCCAAAGGTATTCCGCACTTCAGGAATATCTATATATCCGACATTAAGGCTACCGGTGTTAAAAAAGTGGTGAGCGCAACGGGCTTACCAGAGTCTTCCCTTCAAAATTTCCAATTCAGGAACATTGCTATCGAAGCCGCTACTGCCGGTGAAATTAGTTTTGCCGAAGGCTGGCAGTTTAAGCAGGTGCGCATTACTGCAAAAGACAAAGCGCCCCTGGTGGAGAAAGATTCCGAAAAAATGGGGTCCGTTAACTAGCACTGGCTTTATATAAACCTGGTCTCATCCGCTCTTTATAAAGCTCTCGCTTGAATTCCTTATCCCGCCGCCGCCATGCACGCAATTCAAAAGAGGGCCCCGCAAAAGGAGTATTCTTAAATAAGTCCGGTACGTCTGGCCTTGACCTGCGATAAGATGGCCGCAATACCGTTACAGGAGCTTCCTCAGGAAGTTGCATCCCGCCATATGGCGGGACATATTTTTTGGTGAGGTATCCAATGATGTCCGCAGTTGCCCATCCATATTTCAGCCAGGTCATGGCTTCTCCGGTGATCTTACGGCAGAGATCCTTTTTTCTATTTTGTAACGGGATCAATGCATATACCTTCGACGCAATGGGGGAGCCTTTTGCCATCAGGTCGGCGTATTTCATGGTATTGTAAAAGACGGGGTCTGTCTTCACCCTCTTGCCGGTAAGTGAACTGCGGGTGCGTATATAGTACCTTTCAAACATGTAGTATATGGTTATTGGTCCGAAAGTGCCAATCAACTCAGGTATGCAATTTAGTCGTGCCATAACATTGTTTTTGATAAAGGTAGAGCCTTGGTCTGTATGATCAAAAGGATGCTAACGCTAATGATTAAGTTCTGTCACATTCGGTTGAAAAAAGTTGAAAACTGAAGTTTAAAGTCCCATTTTGATAAGTACCAGTACCGCCCCATAGCCGGGATTGGCAGGGACCTTGTTCGGGACATGTTCGTACCAGGACCGGAGTTAAAGCGCAATATTCCAAATTACGGTGCGACTTTGTGACGATTTTGGACCAGGAGAGGCCTGTTTTGTTTTTGGATAGGGGGTGAGTTCGCCTAAGCGGGTTTCGAACATGGTACGAATGAGGTACGACCCAGACCAGAACAAGCCCCCTTGTTTTGGGGGCTAACTCTTCTACCTGATCTTCTTTTTAGGCGATTCTTCGCTTTTGTTTTGTGGAATTCTCCATGGTCAGCATCCTGCTAAAAAAGACCCCCATGAAACTGTTTACGCATCATTCTGGCAAAGTCAGCTTGAAACTCATCGCGATAATACTCTCGGTTACACAATTACCATTACTGACTGCTGCGCAAACAACCCATCACCAAAAACTGGTAGACAGGCTGAAACTGGTAGCTGACATGCCCTATAGCTGTGAATCGGCAGATGGTTGTGGCGACAATATCTTCTGGCGGGTAGTACAACAAAAGCAAGCCATCATTCCACTGCTGATCAATAAGCTATCTGATACCACTACCACCAGCGCAGTAGTTCCCAATTTCGGCGGACAATGGACTGTCGGCGACATTGCCTACAGCGCCTTGAAGGAGATCATACAGGATATTCCCACTTTTGAACTGCTGGGTGTTAAGTTTGACCAGGCTGGCTGCGGCTATTGCTCCTATTGGGATCATTTACGGAAAAGCAGGCAAAACAGGATACGGTTCCAGGCAGCCGTCAGGAGTTGGTACAACAACCATAAACAAAACTTAATATGGGTGGTCAGCAATGATTTCACCACCTGTGATTGTCAGGGCCTGCACCCTAATGGTGGGCATTTTGCATTGAAAAAGTAGGTAGACGACATCCATCGCCGGGTAATTGATTTTCTTTGTACATTGCGGCAATCCTATACGGATCATCGTCTTTATTCCTGCCTGCGTGAAAATAGTCTTGCATCTATTTAAACCCCCTTTCTTATGAGCATGACAACAGGCTTGATAGCCATTAGAGGACGTCATTTAGATAAACTTGCTGAAATATTTAATTTCTTCAGCCTGGTAGATACTGGTAATGATACCATCCTCACCAATTGGGACCAGGTATCCCAGCTAATTGATGAGGAATATAAATCACAGGATGACCATTCTCAACGACGGATCGTATGGATTGACAATGGCTGGACTATCATTGAAGATTTCTCCCTTATACTGTGTACAGACGAGCCTGCTATGGAAGCCATTTCACGGCATTTGTCTACCCCTGTTTTTTCCCTGGTTACCCAGGGTACCAGCGGAAGCTATGCGTTTTGGTATTTTGACAAACAGAAGTTGCGTAGTTTCTGGATCGACAATGGTGAGGTGACCGACAATTTTGGAACACCGCTTCCCCAGGAGGTGAGTTTTAATTTCGATGACACAGCTTCCTATGATGATATACATGGCCTGGCTAAAAAGCTGGGCATTGATATAGAGAATACTTCACACCTGGATCATTTTGTGGTCAAGCAACTTGATAACAGCGAAGAACTGGATCAGGAAATAAGACAGGCTGCGGAGAACTACCAACAGCCGGGTAATAGTACAAAGTCTAAGCCCTGGTGGAAGTTCTGGTAGTTTTTACACTGATCCAAATAGTTGTAAACAAGTAGTTGTGAGAGTGGTGGGTTAAAATGCAAGGGGTGTCAGGATACATCAACTTTATATGGAATATTTATATATAAAATGTAAGGAGCCAGCCGCTATCCGGCCCGCGTCCGCAAATAAAACCAACAGCCTTGTAAAAAAATGGATAGATGGCTTAGTTTCCTCCTTCGTCCCTAAAGCTAACCCTGATTATGATGGACTCATAGACGATGTTGCTGAATGGCTGCTGGAGATCAATGTTGATGACCATAAGCCCTGCCGTGAAATTGGCATTGATCAATATGGACAAACCCTCATGATCATGCCCTGGAAGGACAATTATGGTTATTGGACCGACAATAATATTACCCTTGACTATTTTAAAGAACAATTTCAGGCAGTAAGCATAGACAAGGTTGAATTTGAAAAACTATGGGATCGCTTTATGGAGGTAAACCCTCTTTCAAAGTAAATCTCTCCTGCACATGAAAATCCGAAAACAAGATCAGGTAGCTGCCTTATGCAAATCCACTCCCCATGACGGTACAGGATAGCAAACTGTGAAGGGTATACTAAATTTATATACTTGCTTGAGCTACATTAATAATTAAGACTGCATACAACATGCAGGTACACTCCCCCGGTTTCCGACTCTCTCCTGGGGCAATATCAGCTTGTTATGGTAAACGTATATCGTGAGAAGACCCCCTCACGCCCGGCTTCGTTTTCCTTAACCAAACATATGCCATATGAAATGTTCTCTAACTTGTCCTGTAGGGGCTGCTTGCTTGCGCCCCCAACGGAATCGTTTTGCCAGGCTTCTTACAAGCCGTAAGCTGTCTTTCCTCTTTTCTTTTTTATTGATCAGTAGCGCAATGCAGGCCCAATACCAGATGGAATACCTGGGCAGAGGTGTAGTGGCCGTACGCACCAGCAGCAGCCAGGTATACGTGGGCTGGCGCTTACTGGGCACCGATCCTTCGGGCATCAGTTTTAATGTATACCGTGGCACGACGAAGATCAATGCCACTCCCATTACGGCTTCAACCAACGTGGTAGACAATATCACCACCAACAATACCTATACCGTAAGGCCGGTGATCGGAGGAGTAGAGCAAGCCGCCTCAGCCGGTGCAGGTGTTACCACACAGGCATACCTGAATGTGCCGCTGCAAATACCGGCAGGTGGTACCACACCCAGCGGAGAGGCCTATACTTACACGGCCAATGATGCATCCGTAGGCGACCTCGATGGTGATGGAGAATATGAGATCATCCTGAAATGGGACCCCACCAATGCCAAAGACAATTCACAATCCGGCTATACGGGCAATGTGTACATCGATGCCTATAAGCTCAATGGTACCCGCCTGTGGCGCATCGACCTGGGACGCAACATCAGGGCCGGCGCTCACTACACCCAATTCCTGGTTTATGACTTCGACGGTGATGGCAAAGCTGAAATGGCTTGCAAGACAGCCGACGCTACCCGCGATGGCGTAGGTACTTATATCGGTAGTTCTTCTGCTGATTACCGCAATACCAGTGGTTATGTACTCACAGGCCCGGAATTCCTCACCGTATTCAACGGACAAACAGGCGCAGCGATGGCTACTACCAACTACCTGCCCGCCAGGGGAACGGTTTCTTCCTGGGGCGATAATTACGGTAACCGCGTAGACCGCTTCATCGCCTGCGTGGCCTACCTCGATGGCCAACGCCCCAGCATGGTCTTTGGTCGTGGGTATTACACCCGCCTGGTGCGCGTTGCCTGGGACTGGCGCAACGGCACACTTACACAACGCTGGAATTTTGATAGCAACAATTCCGGTAACAGCGCTTATGCAGGTCAGGGCAACCACCAACTGAGTGTGGCCGATATTGATGGCGATGGCAAACAGGAAACCATCAACGGTTCCAGCGCTGTCAACGACAATGGTACCGGCTCCTGGGCCAATGGCATGGGTCACGGCGATGCCTTGCACGTGAGCGATATGGACCCCGACAGGGCCGGTCTGGAAATATGGCAGCCTTATGAAAGTCCCGGTAGCAATGGACAGGTAGGTGCCGCACTGGTCAATGCTGCTACCGGTGCAAGGTTGTGGACAGTAGCCGAACCGAGCACCGATGTTGGTCGTGGCCTGGCGGCAGATATTGATCCACGTTACAAAGGATACGAGTGCTGGGCTTCCCGTGGCGGCCTCTATACCGTAAAGGGCGTACAGATCACGACTACTAAACCTTCTATCAACTTTGCCATATGGTGGGATGCCGACCTCTCGCGCGAATTGCTCGACGGTACCACCATCAGCAAATGGAATTATACTTCCTCTACGGTTAGCACTTTACTATCGGCCAGTGGTACCGCTTCCAACAACGGCACCAAAGCTACTCCGGCCCTGAGTGCGGATGTATTGGGCGACTGGCGGGAAGAAGTGATCCTGCGCGCCTCAGACAATAGTGCATTAAGAATTTACACGACTACTATCCTGGCCACCAATCGCATCTATACATTGATGCATGATCCACAATACCGCATGGCCATAGCCTGGCAAAACGGAGCGTATAACCAGCCACCACATCCCGGCTTTTACCTCGGTACCGATATGAATACACCACCCACACCCAATATTGTGATGGTAGGCGCGCCGCCACCTTCCGGCGGAAACGGCATTACCATTGAAGAAAACACCACCGGCTTCTGCAGTGTGGATGGAACAATAGATAATAACAATGCAGGCTTTACAGGAGCGGGCTTTGCCAATGCCAACAATGCAGCCAACAGTGGCGTGAACTGGCGCATCACAACACCTGCTGCCGGTAGCTATACCCTCAGCTGGCGCTATTCCAATGGCGGCGGCGCCGACAGACCATCCAGGTTATTGGTGAATGGTAGTACTGCTGTGGCCAGCATCAGTTTCCCGGCCACAGTCGACTGGGTCACCTGGACCACCGCCTCTGTAAATGTTTCCCTGCCCGCTGGTACCGTCAACCTGCGCCTGGAAGGGATCAATGCTACAGGTGCCGCCAATATTGATAATATAACCATCACAGGCAGCAATCCAGTAGCAGTTGCTTGTGCCGGCGCCAGGATGGCAACCAATACGATACCTACAGCTGAGGAGCGTATTAAGGTAGCCGTATTCCCCAATCCTTCGGCCAGTAGCTTTCAGTTAACTGCTCCGGGTGCTTTTGGATATGAAGCCTATGATGCAGCCGGTCGCCTGATTGAAAAAGGCAAAGCACAAAACAAAGTACAACTGGGCGTTTCCTGGACAGCGGGATGGTACCTGGTGAAGATCAAATACAATGATGAGACGATCGCTACGAAAGTGATGAAGCAGTAGGGAAGAGCAACAAGTATTGAGCTGCGGGCAACGGGCTTGAGCAGCGAGTCTAATTATCAGGCTCGCTGATTGTGGCTCATAGCTCGCAGCTTTTTTCCTTCAGAACAGTACAGGATGGAGAAAACTTGATAGCATGCTACCTTTTCAACCGCTATATGAAAAAGAATTACCTCTTGCTCAGTCTCCTGTTGCTGTATGCCTTTGAACCCCTCACCGCACAGCGCCAAATGGAATGGCTGGGTCGCGGTGTACATGCAATAGCCCAACACGATGGTCGTGTTTTTGTGAACTGGCGATTGCTGGGCAATGATCCCGATGAGATCGCTTTTAATGTGTACCGCACTACCCAGGCAGGAAAGCCCATCAGGCTCAATAAGCAACCCATCACCAGTTCCACTGCTTTTGAAGATACCAACCCCGATACGACCAAAAGCTATACTTACTTTGTAAAGGCTGTTATCAAAGGAAAGGAAGGAGCAGCCAGTAAACCATTTGTGCTGAAGCCCGGCACCTTGCCTTATGTTTCCTTGTCTTTGCAAACACCGGCCGGTTATACTCCCAATGATGCGTCCGTAGGTGATCTGGATGGTGATGGCGAATATGAGATCATCTTACACCAGACCGGCCGCGCCAGGGATAATTCCCAGGCAGGCATTACCGATCCTCCTGTTTTCCAGGCTTATAAAATGGACGGTACGCTTTTGTGGACCCTCAACCTTGGTAAGAATATCCGTGAAGGCGCTCACTATACCCAGTTCATGGTCTACGACCTGGATGGTGATGGCAAAGCAGAGATCGCCATGAAAACTGCGGATGGCAGCATGGATGCCAAAGGAAAAATAATTGGCGATTCCTCCAAAGACTGGCGCAATGAACGTGGTTATATATTATCAGGCCCCGAATACCTCACCATATTTGATGGACTTACCGGCGCTGCCCTGGCTACCACGGCTTATATACCTGCCAGGCATCCTTCTTCTTTGAATCCAACAACAGAAGAATTGAAATCAATTTGGGGTGATGGCTATGGCAACCGGATGGACCGTTTCCTGGCTTGTGTGGCCTACCTCGATGGAGAGCATCCCAGCCTGGTGATGTGCCGCGGATATTATACCCGCACAGCATTGGCTGCCTGGGATTGGAAAAATGGACAACTCACTTCCCGCTGGGTATTTGATACCAATAATGGATTTCCTACCTATGCCGGACAAGGCAATCATAATTTAACCGTAGCTGATGTAGATGGCGATGGCAAAGATGAGATCATCTATGGCGCCATGACCATCGATGATGATGGCAAAGGATTGTACTCCACCGGGCTGGGGCATGGAGATGCTTTGCATGTAACCGACCTCGATCCCACTCACCCGGGTATGGAAGTATTCGATATACAGGAACGCTTTGATGATGCAGGCGCTAACTTCCGGGATGCGCGCACAGGCGAAGTGCTTTGGAAGAAGGCTTCTGTAAAGGCAGGTGAAGATGGGGAAGGCCCGGGCCGCGGACTGGCATTAGACATTGATCCCCGCTATCCCGGCTATGAATGTTGGGTAGCAGGTGCCGGTATTACCGGCTTGTTTGATTGCAAAGGAAACAAGATAGCCGACAATACACCGGCCTGTAATATGGGCATTTACTGGGACGGCGATGTGCTGAGTGAGATTTTAAATGCAACTGCCGTTGATAAATGGGATTACCAGAATAGCAAGACCAGACGGCTGCTGGATGCATCGCAGTTCAATTGTGTACGCAACAATGGCACCAAATCCAATCCCGTGCTGAGCGCTGATATATGGGGCGACTGGCGCGAGGAGGTGATCTATCGTACTGCAGACAACAACGAATTGCGCATCTTCTCTACCACTATTCCTACTACCCATCGTTTTTATACCCTGATGCATGATCCGCAATACAGGCTCAGCATTGCCTGGCAAAATGTTGCGTACAATCAACCGCCACATACCGGTTTCTTTATGGGAGAAGGGATGCAACCTCCACCTAAGCCGAATATAAAATTGTCTAAATAAACCAACACACACTATGAACAGGATCAGGAAATACCTTATTAATGGGATGTTGTTGTTGACCACACTAGCAAGCCTGTCTTTTATTATATGGCAACAACAAAAGCCTACTTTATACATCATTGGCGACTCAACCGTGCGCAATGGCGATGGCAGCGGCAGCAACAAGCAATGGGGCTGGGGCAGCCTGATAGCTCCTTTCTTCGATACCAGCGCCATCAGCGTACGCAACCATGCCATAGGCGGCAGAAGCAGCCGCACCTTTATCAATGACGGACGCTGGCAGCGGATACTGGATGAACTGAAGCCAGGTGATTTTGTGATCATGCAGTTTGGTCACAATGATGCGAGTCCGTTGGATGATACCGCCCGCGCCCGGGGCACCATCCGTGGCACGGGTGATGAAAGCAAAGAGATCTACAATCCCATTACCAAAAAGCAGGAAGTAGTGTATACTTTCGGCTGGTACATGCGCAAGTATGTGAACGAAGCAAAAGCCAAAGGAGCTACCGCCATTATCTGCTCACCCGTACCCCGCAATAATTTCAAGGATGGTAAAGTAAGTCGTGCAGATGATAGCTATGGCAAATGGGCCAGGGAAACAGCCGCCACTACCGGCGCCTGTTTTATAGACCTCAATAATACCATTGGTGATGAATACGAAAAGTTGGGGGCCGACAAGGTGAACACCTTCTTTCCCGCCGATCATACACACACCAATTTAGCCGGTGCACAGCTGAATGCGGAGATCGTGATCAAAGGTGTGCAGGGTCTTAAAGATTGCGGACTGAATAAATATTTGAAGAAGTAATTTGTCACCGCTAGTTTATTGATGTCAGCCTGAGCCTGTCGAAGGCGGCTTCGATAAACTCAGCCTGACATCGTTGGCTAATAGTTCAATTGAATAGTATGAAAAGAAAGCTGGTTGTTGCTATATGGATGTTGGTATTGGTTGTTGCCGCACATGCACAATCTTTACCAAAGAAAAAAGAAGTATTGAAGGCCATGACCCTGGCCAATAAATATTTTATGCAGAAATGGCCCGACCCGGGCAAGTCTATCATCACCAATCGCGAGCGGCCCAGCAATATCTGGACCCGCGCCGTGTATTATGAAGGCCTGATGGAGTTATACCGTACCGATAAAAAGAAGGCCTACATCGATTATGCCTACGAATGGGGCAATAAACACAAGTGGGGATTGCGGGAAGGCATCCGTACCCGCAATGCCGACAACCAATGCTGCGGACAAACCTATATTGAATTATTCCTGCACAGCAAGGACTCTACACATATCCGCGATATCAAGGCTTCCATTGACCTGATGGTGCAAAGTGACAAACAGGATGATTGGAACTGGATCGATGCCATTCAAATGGCCATGCCCGTATTCACCAGGTTGGGTGTCATCTATCAGGATACGGCCTACTTCAGGAAGATGTACGACCTGTACAGTTTTTCAAAATACAAACACGGTACCAATGGGCTATATAATGCCTCAGAGGGCTTGTGGTGGCGCGACAAGGATTTTGTACCTCCCTATAAAGAGCCCAATGGAGAAGATTGCTACTGGAGCCGCGGCAATGGCTGGGTAGTAGCAGCGCTGGTCCGTACAATGCAATGGTTACCCAAAAACGATCCGCATTATACAGAATACCTGCAGGATTATAAGTCCATGCTGAAAGCCTTGCTGCCCATCCAGCGGGCTGATGGTTTCTGGAATGTGAGCCTGCATGATTCTACCCATTTTGGAGGGAAAGAACTTTCCGGCACAGCCTTATTCGTTTATGGTATGGCCTGGGGCATCAACAATGGTTTGATAGATAAGCAGACTTATTTGCCGGTTGTGATCAAAGCATGGAACGCCCTGGTGAAAGATTGTCTGCATGAAGATGGTATGCTCGGTTTTGTACAAGGCACAGGCAAAGAACCGAAAGATGGACAACCTGTTAGCTATACCAATATTCCCGACTTTGAAGATTATGGTCTTGGCTGCTTCCTGCTGGCCGGATCGGAAGTATACAAGCTGAAGAAATAGCGTCCCCTTTATTTATGAAATACATCCTTACATCGCTTTTGCTGATGAGCATTGCAGTTGCTTCAGCACAAAGAGCGAAATACAATTTCAATGCTGATTGGAAACTGAAGGTCGGTGATATCTCCGGAGCAGAAGCCAGCAGCTATGACGATGCAACCTGGAAGAATATAACCCTGCCACGTGCCTGGAATGAAGACGATGCCTTTAAAAAAGATATTGTAGACCTGGCTACCGGCATTGCCTGGTACCGTAAGCATTTTACGATACCCGCTGTGCACAAAGGGCAAAAAGTATTTCTGGAATTTGAAGGCGTACGACAGGCAGCCGATGTGTATGTGAATGGCACCCATGTAGGATTGCATGAAAATGGCGTGACCGGTTTTGGGTTTGATATTACCAACCTGGTAAAGGCAGGTGAACCCAATATAGTGGCGGTGCGTACCGACAATAGCTGGGAGTACCGGGAAAAAGCTACCAATACCAAATACCAGTGGAGCGATAAGAACTTCAATGCCAATTACGGAGGCATCCCTAAAAACGTATTCCTCCACGTGACAGGAAAAGTATACCAGACATTGCCCCTCTTTTCCAACCTGGGCACTACCGGTGTATATATTTATGCCGATAGTTTTAATATCCGCGGTAAAACTGCTGTAGTACATGCCGAGTCAGAAGTGAAAAACGAAAGCGCACAACAAGCCACTGTCCAATATGAAGTAACGATAAACAACAGGCAGGGGAAGACGGTGAAAACCTTTTTAGGAGAACGTATTACAATGGCGCCCGGAGCTACCAATATCCTGAAAGCTTCGGCGCCTGTACAAGGCCTGGAGTTCTGGAGTTGGGGATATGGATACCTCTACACAGTAGAAACCATACTGAAGGTAAATGGCAAGTCAATAGACCGGGTGGTGACCACTACAGGCTTTCGCAAAACAGCTTTTAAAGATGGCATGATCTACCTCAACGACCGCGTGATCATGATACATGGATATGCCCAGCGCACCTCCAACGAATGGCCAGCCATTGGCCTGAGTGTACCTGCCTGGTTAAGTGATTACAGCAATAAACTAATGGTGGAAAGCAACGGCAACCTGGTGCGCTGGATGCACATTACCCCCTGGAAGCAGGATGTAGAAAGTTGTGACAGGGTAGGATTGATGCAGGCCATGCCTGCCGGTGATGCAGAAAAAGATGTGGAAGGAACCCGCTGGGTACAGCGCACCCAGGTAATGCGTGATGCCATCGTCTGCAACAGGAACAACCCCAGCATTGTCTTTTATGAATCGGGCAATGAATCCATCAGCGAACAACATATGGAAGCCATGAAAGCGATCCGCGATCAGTATGATCCCCATGGCGGAAGAGCTATTGGCAGCCGCGAAATGCTCAACAGCAAAGTAGCTGAATACGGTGGTGAAATGTTGTACACCAATAAAAGCGCTCATATTCCTATGTGGGCCATGGAATATTCAAGAGATGAGGGCCTGCGGAAATACTGGGACGATTATTCTCCGCCTTATCATAAAGATGGAGAAGGTCCACAATACAAAGGACAATCCGCCGCAGAATACAATCGCAACCAGGAATCACATGCCAGAGAAAATATTGCCCGCTGGTATGAGTTCTGGAAAGAAAGACCCGGCACAGGCACACGCGTTAGTTCTGGTGGTGTAAACATCATCTTCTCCGAATCCAATACCCACCATCGTGGTGCAGAGAACTACCGGAGAAGTGGCGAAGTAGATGCTCTCCGTATGTATAAGGAAAATTATTTTGCCAACCAGGTGATGTGGGATGGTTGGGTGGATATAGAAAAACCGCGCATCCATATTATCGGACATTGGAATTATACACCGGCAGTGACGAAAGATATATATGTAATATCATCGGCCGATAAAGTAGAATTATTGATCAATGGAAAGTCATTAGGTTTTGGTGAGCAGAGCAACCGCTTCCTCTACACCTTCAAAAATATTCACTGGCAGCAAGGGGCTATCGCAGCTGTGGGCTATGATGAACAGGGAAAAAAGTTATGTACTACCCAAAAGACAACTGCGGGAGAACCTTATGCCATTAAGCTAAAGCCCATTACACATCCAACAGGATTTAAGGCCAATGGGCATGACCTGGCCCTGGTAGAAGTAGAAGTAACAGATGCTACCGGTCAACGTTGTCCCACTGCCCTGAACCTGATCCATTTTTCCCTGGAAGGCGCAGCCGAATGGCGGGGCGGCATGGCACAGGGACCAGATAATTATATTCTATCCAAAGACCTCCCGGTAGAGTGTGGTGTGAACAGGATATTGTTGCGCAGCACTACCCAGGCAGGAGCAATAACGCTTACTGCCCGCGCAGAAGGACTGAAGCCTGCTGTGCTTAAACTGGCCGCCTCACCGGTAAAGGTGAACGGAGGATTAAGCACACAATTGCCCGGCGATGACCTGCCTGTTAACCTCGATAGAGGACCAACACCTTCAACGCCTTCTTTCACCCGGAAGCGTGAGGCTTTGACCATCGTAAAAGTTGATGCAGGCGCTCATGCAGACAGTGCTTTTGAAAGTTTTGATGACAACGAATTGACCGAATGGAACAATGGCCGGCAATTGGCCAACGCCTGGATAGAATATGAATTGGGCACAGCAGCAGAAGTAAAAGAAGTGACCTTGAAGCTGAATAATTTCCGGAGCAGATCGTACCCCATCCGTATTTCTGTAGATGGAAAGGAAGTGTTTAAAGGAAATACCGGGCGGTCCCTGGGTTACTTTACTGCTGTGTGTTCACCACACAAAGGGAAGAAAGTGAAAATTGAATTGCTGGGCAATGTTACTACTCAAGATAACAATAGCGTAGAGATATCAGGGAAAAAGCTGGATGACGGGGTGGCCCGGAATGATGCCACTGCAACAGGCACCCTCAGTATAATAGAAATAGAGATATATCAATAAGGGTGATTATCAGTGGCTAGGATCAATGTTATTGAATTTAGCCACTTCAATTAAACCCGTCGCCAGTCAGCCAGTCTTACCAGGTGGCAGGAAAGATGCCCTGGAAAACTGCTGGCTGAAAAAGCCATGCGTAAAAAAATCAGCGGCCTCCTGCTGGTTTTGGAAAGGGGTGTCGTCCAATTAATGACACATACCCAAAATCAACGCATGAAATTATTTACCCTGACCTTATTGGTGTTACTGACTGGTCATAACCTTTTTGCTCAACAAAAAGTGGCTGGCAGTATTAAAGGTAAAGTAGTAGATGTGTTGAATAACCTTCCCCTGCCCGATGCTACTATCACTGTCATGAGCAAGGAAGACTCTTCTGCTGTTGGTTTTTCTGTAGCCGATAAAACAGGTGCATTTGAGATCAAAAATATTCCCGGAGGTTCTTACCTGCTGGGCATCAGCTTTACTGGCTATGGCAACTTTATGCGCTCTATTGATATTACAGCAGCCAAACCGGATATCAACCTTGATACCATTAAGTTGAATACCGACACCAGCCTGATGACTGCCGTGATTGTAACAGCGCCTCCTATCACCATCAAGAAGGACACCGTAGAGTTCAGGGCCAGCGCCTTTAAGACAAAGCCCAATGCCACCGTTGAAGATCTGCTGAAGAAGTTGCCCGGTGTGGAAGTAGATAAAGATGGAAACGTTACCTCACAAGGCGAAAACATTCCCAAGATATATGTAGACGGTAAAGAATTCTTCGGCAACGATCCCAAGCTGGCTACCAAGAACCTGACCGCCGAAATGGTGGAAAGTATTCAGGTATTTGATGACATGAGCGATCAGGCCAAGTTTACCAAAATTGATGATGGCAGCCGTCAACGTACCATTAATATCAAATTGAAGAAGGACAGGCGTAAAGGATTGTTTGGCCGCACTACAGTGGGCGGTGGCAGCAGCGACCGCTATACCGGCAACCTGTCTATGAATATGTTTAATGAAGATCAGCGTATATCCATCGTTGGTGGCACCAATAACCTCAACAGGTTGGGTTTTTCCGCCAGTGATGTGGTTAGTTCCATGGGAGGAATGGGCGGCATCAGCGGTGGTGGAGGTGGTGGAGGAAGAGGTGGACGCGGCGGTGGCGGAGGCGGTGGTGGTGGTAGCGCCGGCAACGGTAATACCAAATCCTGGAATGCCGGGGTAAACTACCGCGATAACTGGGGAAAGAAAATGGAGTTCAATGCCAACTACTTTGTATCCAAAACCAGTACCATCAACCGCAGCAAGAGTTTACGACAGAACCTGTTTGGCAATGATTCCACTTCCCTGAGCGATGAGCAATCCTATCAAAGAAATGATAACCTCAATCACCGGTTTGGCTTTCGCTGGGAATATGCCATTGATAGTATGAACTCTATCCTGGTCACCCCCAATATCACCGTCCAGCAGTCAGAGTCTGAAAGTTTTGATTCCATACTTACCATCGCCCGTACGCCCAAATACAATTACAAAGCGATTGAAGGTATTAGTTCAAGGACCAACCAGCGCGATGGGGTGAGCTTTAACAACAACCTGTTGTTCCGTCACCGGTTTAAGAAATTGGGCAGAACCTTTACCATTGGCTGGAATACCGCCGTGAATGACAGTGAAGGCGATGGCTATAATACTTCTCCTTATAATTATTACAATCCCGATAGTACACTGAACTATACAAGAGATCAACGTCAGCACAATGAACAGCTCACCAATTCCTTTAACAATACCATAAGCACCTCCCTTACAGAAATGCTTGGAGAAGGCAAGATCCTGGAATTGAATTATGCTTATTCCGTCAATGAAAGCACCAGCGACCGGAAAGTGTTTGATTATGACCAATCCTCCGGCGAGTATGACAGCGTGAATAAGAACCAGACCAATTATTTCGAGAACACCTTTATCTCCAGCAGGGTAGGGACCAACTTCCGGGTGAAAAAACTGAAATATGATTTCCAGTTGGGTGGCGCAGTACAATTTGCCACTTTGAAGAATATGAGCCACCGCGCTATGACAGGCAAAGACAGTACCATGAATCAGCGGTATACCAACTTCTTCCCCAACGCCAACTTTAATTATAACCTGGGTACCCGCAAAAGCATTCGCTTTGGTTACCGTGGTAGTACCCGCGCTCCCAGCATCAGCCAGTTGCAGGATGTGGTAGACCAGAGCAATCAGCTTGTATACCGTACTGGTAATCCCAATCTGAAGCAGGAGTTTACCAATAACTTCAACGCCAGCTACAACACTTTTAATGTTTCCAATTTCCTGTTCTTCAACATGAACCTCAATGCATCCGTGATCAGCAATAAGATCGTGAACAGCATGGAGAAGATTGGAGGCACTACCCAATTGATCCGCCCGGTGAACCTCAACGGCTCCTGGAACATGTCGTTTTCCGGAACAGTGGGTATTCCATTGGTCAAGGTGACCACTGGCAAGCGTAGCCCCATGAATGTGAACCTGACCAGCAGCGTGCGTTATAACCGCGATATCAACCAGCAGCAAGGTGTTATTGGTTTCAACAAGACCATCGGATTAGGTCAGCGCATCCGGTACGATTACAATATTCCTGATAAACTCGATGTGGGCGCCAGCGCTAATTTCAATTATAATGATGCCAAATATGACCTGCAGGAAAATGCCAACAACAGGTATTTCAACCACAATTATTCACTGGATGTAACCTACACTTTCCTGAAACGCTTTATGCTGAGCAGCGATTTTGATTATTATGTAAACAGTGGCCGCGCTGATGGGTTCAACCAGCCCATTCCATTATGGAATGCCAGCCTGGCCTGGGTAATGTTTAAAAAGAGAAATGGTGAACTGCGCTTCAGTGTGGTGGATATCATGAACCAGAATAAGAATATCGACCGTACCATCGATCCAAACTATATTGAAGATACTTTCACCGAAACCTTGCGCCGCTATTTTCTGGTCACCTTTATGTATAACCTCAATCGTTTTGGCGGCAGGAACAATGGTGGCCAGAACAGGGGCAACGGTGGCGGTATGCAAAGACAGGGCGGCGGCGGAAATGGTGGCGGCAACCGGCGTTTTTAAAGTGCGGGATCTATAAGAAGACAAACCTGGTGGCGTATGCTACCAGGTTTTCTTTTATATTGCGGATGGTTTAACTGAAATACATGAAACAAATTGTTCCTGCGCTGTTGCTTCCCATACTGCTTGCAAATTCCGGTATCACACAAGCACAGCAAAAAGCTTCTGCCAACCGTCAACCCAATATTATATTGATCGTAGCCGATGATTTGGGTTATGGCGATGTAGGATGTTATGGTCAACAGAAAACCACCACGCCCAATATTGATAAACTGGCTGCGACTGGTATGCGGTTTACACAGTTTTATTCCGGCACTACCGTATGTGCTCCTTCCCGCGCAAGTCTTATGACAGGCCAGCATACAGGCCACACACCCATCCGTGGCAACCGGGGCTTTCAACCCGAAGGGCAGTTTCCTCTGCCCGATTCTTCCCTCACCATAGCTGAAGTATTGAAGAAGGCAGGCTATGTTACCGGCGCTTTTGGTAAATGGGGCATGGGTTATCCCGGTTCTACCGGCGAACCCCTGAAACAGGGTATCGATCGTTTCTATGGCTATAACTGTCAGTCCGAAGCACACAACTATTACCCGGATCATCTGTGGGATAATGACCGGCGTATTGAATTTCCTGGAAACCGCACCGGCGATGTTATGTATTCCGGCGATAAGATACATGCTGCCGCCATGGACTTCCTGCAACAGAACAAGCGTAAACCTTTCTTTCTTTTCCTCCCTTATACCTTGCCCCATGGCGATCTGGATGTGCCGCGCGACAGCGTATACCAGCGCTATGTAAAGTTGTTCAACGAACAGCCATTACCTGCACCTACAGGTCCCATCAAGGGGCGCTTTGAGCCTTATCCTCATGCAGCTTTTGCTGCCATGGTAAGCAGGCTCGACAGGTATGTGGGTGAAATATACCGCTATGTGCAACAAAACGGCCTGGCCGATAATACCCTCATCCTTTTCACCAGCGACAATGGTCCACACCGCGAAGACGGCGGCGATCCTAAATTCTTCAATGGCAGCGGCGGCTTCCGCGGTATCAAACGCGATATGTATGAAGGAGGTATCCGGGTACCCTTTATTGCCAACTGGAAAGGGATCATCAAAGCAGGTGTAACCAATGATCAGCCCGCTGCCTGGTGGGACCTGTTCCCAACTTTTCAGCAACTGGCCAATATAATGGTATGGAAAAACATCGACGGTATTTCCATTGTACCCACACTAACCGGTCAGCCGCAGCAATCCCATGAATATTTCTATTGGGAGTTTCATGAGCAGGGTGGCAAGCAGGCCGTACGTTGGGGCAACTGGAAAGGGGTGAGGCTGAATATATCTACCGTAAAAGAGGGCCCGATCGAATTATATGACCTGAAAAATGATCCTGCCGAGCAGAAAAATGTTGCGGCTGAACATCCGGATGTAGTGAAGCAGATCGCTACCTATATGCAGCAGGCCCACGTGTCCGATCCCAACTGGCCAGTGCTGGTAGGGGAGATCAAGCCTTAAAGACCTGAGAGGTGTGACATCTTCGTATGCCGCGCAAGCGAAAAGGCGTCACCGCTCAGGCAGCATGTGGAAGGGTGGCCAGGTGCACGGTTTTTGCAGAGCTTTAGCTACTCACCCTTGTACATCAAAGAATTTGATCAATTATGGAAACGTATAATCGCCGGCAAGAGATCGTCAACGGCCTGATACATGGGTTTGGTATGCTGTTTGGCATCGCCGGCCTTCCTGTGCTCACCGGCATTGCTACTGCCCATGGCAACATACCTGGCATTGTTGGTTCCGGTATCTATGGTTTCTGTTTCTTACTGCTGTTTACCAATTCCACCATCTTCCACATTACCACAGAGCCTGAAATAAAGCGGATCTTTAAGATATTCGATCACATCAGTATTTACTTTCTCATTGCAGGTACTTATACCCCTTTCCTGCTGGTATACATGGATAACGCATTTGGGATATCCCTTTTGTCTGTATTGTGGGGACTTACCATTATAGGTGTCTTTTTCAAGATTCGGTTTACCGGCAGGTTCGAAATAGTTTCCGTGATTATCTATTTACTGATGGGATGGATCATGGTGGTGGGCGGACGCAGATTCTTCGACAGCCTGCCTGTACCCGTATTGGTGCTTATCTGCATAGGAGGCGGCTTGTACTCCATAGGCGTCATTTTCTATGTGTGGGATAAATACCTGTACACCCATGCCGTATGGCATACTTTCGTATTGGCTGCCGCCATCTGTCATTATGTAGCCGTGTTGCTGGCCATGTAATACCAACTTTCCTGTAGCTACAGGATGGTTGTGCCCCCGGGTTCTTTTACATTGCAAATCACCAATCAAGGTTTCCTCATTAAAGTAACGATTGCATGTATAACAGAATTTTGTTATTGTTGGCCATTCTGTGCATAACTCTCTCTCTGGCAGCCAATACCGGTATTGGCGATATCAAAGGCAGCTTTAAACGTAAAGACAACACCTTCCTCTTTACAGCTACCCAGGCAGCTGTTCAATTGGAGTTTTGTACCCCGGGCATGGTGCGTATCCGCAGTAGCTGGACGAAGACCTTTGAAGCCAGCGAACCCTGGATGGTGGTGCAATACCAATGGCCCGCCGTGAGTGTGCAGGTAAAAACAATGCCGGAATATTTCTTATTTACTACTACCCAATTACAGGTAAGGCTCTATAAAAAAGCAGCCCGCATAGATATCTATTCTGCAGCAGGCAAACTATTGTCTTCAGAAAAAGTAAGCACAGGACAAGGAGGCATGCAAAGTCAGGCTGATACCGTAAGCTGTACCAAACAATGTCTGCCCGATGAACAATTCTTTGGCTTTGGTGAGCGCATGGACTTCCTGAACCAGCGCAGTAAGACACTCAATCTTAATGTGGGCCGTGGCAAGGGATTGCCCCATGCCATAGGTGCTTACAATATCCTGGAAGCAAACTATTCCCCCATTCCTTTCTTCATGAGCACACAGGGCTATGCTATCTTTTTTCATAATTCTTTTGCTACCTCCTGGGACATGGGTGCTACCCACGACGATGAATACCGGTTTGCTGCAGCGGGGGGTGAAATGGATTATTATTTTATCTATGGTCCTCAGTTCCCTGCCATGCTGCAACAGTATACAGCCCTCACCGGTCGTTCACCCTTGCTGCCACGCTTTGCCCTGGGGCTGCATGTGGGCACCTATTCCGGTGGCACCTGGGGATATGAGCAAATGAGTTCCGACAGTTATGTAATAGCGCTGGCCAGGAAATTAAGGGCGATGGGTATACCCGTTGACCTGCTCTGGCTGGATTCTACCTGGCGCATCTTTGGAAAGAAAGGCGGCAAGGGAGCTACCTCTTTTGAATGGCGCGAAACCTTTGCCAATCCCAAAGGGATGTTCGATAGTTTGTATGCCATGGGCTTCCAGATGGCGGGCCTGCACCTGCGGCCCCGTTTCGATAATGGCAACCAGATACGTTTGCTCGATACAGCCCAGCAGTTGGGTTACACCTATAAAGAAGGCAATTATGCAGGCGAGTTTGTGAACTACTTCGATTCCAATGCCGTGAACTGGTGGTGGCAGCATGGCGTAATGCGCGTAGCATCCATAGGCGCCAGATTCTTAAAGACAGATGAAGGCAGCGCTTTCGGCGCCCTGGCCAACGAAAGCGATAAAGTAGGACCCACCGGGAAAGCCGTACAAAAACTACACAATGTATTTCCCATTGCATATGCCAAAGCACCTTTTGAGAAATTCCAGCAATACAATGGTGTGCGGGGGTTAAACCAAACCCGCGAAGGCTATGCCGGTATCCAACGTTACCCTTATATCTTTGCGGGAGACTGGCCCAGTGAATGGCAGTATTTCCCTGCTGTGATCAGGGCTGGATTGAACATTGGCCTTTCCGGTGTGGGCTATTGGGCCCATTGCATGGGTGGCTTTGAACACAATGCCGATCCCGAATTATACATACGTTGGTGTCAGTTTGGTATGTTGAGTCCGATAGCCACCGTCTTTGGCATGGACCATCCCGGTTATAAAGAGCCCTGGAACTATGGCGAAGATGGCCTGCGCAATTTTAAAAAATACGATTCCCTGCGTTACAACCTGCAACCTTACTTATACAGCAATGCCTGGTCTCAATACAAAACCGGCATGCCGCTCATGCGTGCCCTCGTGCTGCATTACCAGAACGATAGAAATGTACACGATATTAGCGACCAATATTTACTGGGTGAAAATATTATGGTATGTCCCGTTACTACCAAGGGCGCTCAAACCAGAACCGTGTACCTGCCAGAAGGCAATTGGTTTGATTGCTGGACCGGTAAGGCCTACACCGGCAAGCAATATATTCACGTAGTAACACCTCTCGATACAATGCCCCTGTTTGTAAAAGCGGGCAGCATCATACCCTCACAGCCCGTGATGAATTATACCGGTGAAAAAATAGTGGACCGGTTAACATTGGATGTATACCCCGGTAATGGAAGCTTTACCTTGTATGAAGATGATGGGAAAAGCCTGGAATATCAGCAGGGGAAAAATGCCCTTACCAATATGCAGGTAACAACAACCGGCCAGGACATAAAGCTGACCATTGGTGCCTCCACGGGCACTTATATTTCCGCAGTCAGTGAATACCTCATCGCATTTCACCTGAATAAGTCTCCTTCAAAAATTATCGTGAATGGCAAGGAACTGATGATGGGGAGTCCTGATGAAGTGCTGGATGCTACCAGTTATTATTTTGATCCTGCTACAAAAAAGTGCCGGTTCCTGGTCCCTAAAAATAAGACCGGGGCACAAGGCCAGCTTTTGAATTCTACAGAAGTGAAAGTATTTTTTTGATATACCATGAGCAACTGTATTTTGATTATTGACTTGTTGATCAGGAAGGCGACTGCTTGGGAGGCTTACCTTTAGGGTTTGTCTGCTTAGCGTGACTGGATTTTTCCTGTTGCTCATGGAGCATATAGACAGCTTCCATCAGTGTTTCCACTTTTTCATAAAAAAAGAACAGGTTACTGCGCTCCTTTCCTTCATCATAAATACTATGGCTTTTACCGAGGGCCGTAACCAGCCAGTCCCATAATATTTGTTTCACTTCATGCAGGTGATAGGAATCACAAAAATCCGAAAGTACAGGTAAGGGATGTAGCTTTTCTGCTTCTTTCAGCCTGTCTTTGGTGGGCTTGGCAATGCGCTTGTTACTTTTTTGCATGGACAAAAGATTTAATATAGGGTACGGTTAAAAGAGATGAGGGCGAAGCCCGGAATGAGTATTGCTTACCAGCAAGTCCGGTAGATGATCTATATTATTGGATACCTGCCTCAGTACTTCGGCCCGAATGATCTCACGTTGAACATAGCTTTCCGTTTCCTGCCATATGGCTAACCAGGTGAGGTCATCTTTGAGCGTTGGCTGAAGTTTTTTGGCAAACAAAAAACAGCCCTCCCGGGCACTGGCATAAAGAAAATCCCTGATGGCTGCCAGGCTATAAAATCTTTTTCGTTCATCCCACAGTTTCAATACAACCTGTTCCACAATATTGGAAGCTACCCCCTCCTCGCCGGTAAGCCGCGCGGCAAAAAAACAGAGCGCCGGTGAGAACTGGTTCAGGATAAACTGGTAGGCATACCTGTTGCCGGCCCGCAGTTCTAAAGCGATCACATCATTTGTAGGAAACTTTTGATTGTCCATGAAACACATCATTAGTCAGTAAAAAAAGGGCCCACCCACCCCTTAATGTAAGGTGAGCCCCCAGAGCCTTACCATGGTAGTGATAAAAGAAAAGCGCGATAAAAAAAACTGAATACTATGATTGCCGCAATAAATGGCCTGGCCGTGGACATGCCATCAACAGCAAAATGATCAGAAAAATCAAATTATGTTTTGTGAATTGGTTGGGTGCTTTCGATATTGAATCCTTCTGCAGAATATAACTGGATCAAATATACGGCAAATATTATTAAGCGGTATAAAACAACCGCACTTTTTTCAAGAAAAACAGGTTCAATGGCCAAATATCCCCACTCAAAGGAGCATCTTAACAGGCAGGCATACCGTATGTATGGTATATGGCACCTAGGGAAGGCCGGTATTCCTGACTTTTAAACGAAAATGTACCTTATCTTTAGACTGATATTATAAGTTATGGCTACACAAACGGATAAGAAAGTTAATAGTAAAATGAATGTTCGCTTTGGCGAGCACCTCCATGCCGTTCGTAAAGAAAAGGGGCTTAGCCTCCGCGAAATGGCAGAGCTGTGCAGCCTTGACAACAGCAACATTTCAAAGATTGAGCATGGAAAGTTTGATATTCAATTATCTACCATTGTAGAACTGGCTAAAGGTCTTGGTGTACACCCCAGGGAATTGCTGGATTATGATTTCGAATAGCTGACTTACCTCTTTATATCATCTTCTTCACAAGATTGCCCAGCGTTTTTAATCCCTTCTCTACTTTATCATTCCAGGGGCTCCCATACCCAATGCGCAGGTAATTGGAATAATTACAACTGTTGGAGAAAATACGCCCCGGCGCTACAGATATCTGGTGTTTCAGCGCTTCTATACATAAGTTATAAGTATTCACTTGCTTATTCAGCTCAACCCATAATACAAAGCCTCCTTGTGGGCGCGAGATCTTAGTGTCTTCCGGAAAGTATTGCATCACTCCCTGTATGTAACGCAGGCATTGCGTATGAAGGGCTTTGCGAAGGTTCTTCAGGTGATATTCATAACGGCCGATGCTGAGAAAATGCGCCATGGCCACCTGCGTAAGCGTGGGGCTGCTGAGCGTATGCATCATTTTCAGCGCACTTACCTGCTCCAGGAATTTGCCAGGCAATATCCAGCCTACCCGGTAGCCGGGCGCCAGCGATTTGGAAAGCGAGGAGCAGTGCATCACCAATCCTTTGCTATCATAATACTTACAGGTTTTGGGACGGTGCCTGCCAAAATACAATTCACCGTAGATATCATCTTCAATGAGCGGGATATTGTGCCGGGTGATGATCTCTACCAGTCTTTTCTTGTGTTCATCCGGCATACAGCTGCCCGATGGGTTGTTGAAGTTGGGTACCAGCAGACAGGCTTTGATCGGCATTTCCCTGATCACGTTCTGCAGGCAATCGAGATCTGCTCCCGTAGTAGGATCAGAAGGTATCTCCACTACTTTGAGCCCCAGGTTCTCAATAACCTGGTAGATGCCAAAATAGGCAGGTGCTTCTACTGCTACCGTATCACCGGGTTTCGTTACAGCTCTTAGGCACAGCACAATCGCTTCCATACAGCCCGAGGTGATCACCACTTCCTCAGGTCTTATCTTGCCGCCCCAGTTAAAGGCAAGCTTGGCGATCTGTTTGCGGAGGTCCGCATTGCCCTGTATACTTTCATAACCAATACAATGGTCTTTCCCATTGCGCAGGGCATATACCACCGATTTATTGAGCTTGGCGGCAGGCAATAATTCCAGGGCAGGGGCCGCCAGTGCAAAGTTGATCATATCATGTGCGTCGATATCCCTCAATATCCGCATGATCATTTCCTGTACTGTTACCTCACTCGTTACCGGCTCTGGCTGTATTACATTGGGTACTGCGGGAAATCGGCGATGATTAAAGCGAACATAGTAGCCCGATTTGGGCCTGGCTTCAATCAATCCCTTTCCTTCCAGGTGATAATAAGCCTGGAAAGCCGTGCCCATGCTGATGCCGTATTCTTCACTCAGCACCCGTACCGAAGGGAGTTTGTCGCCAATCCTCAATACTTCTTCTGCGATCATTTGCTCAATACCGCCGGCTACCTGCAGGTAGATATGATCCTCCGATGTGAATTTTGCTTTGCCCATATCCGTATAATCTGATATAGTCAAAATTAACAAAATTAAATCTATTCAATAAAGTGGGTGGTAATGATTACTCCATCCGGCGAGCCAATGATCGTGTGCGTAGCCATCCCGATAAACAATCCATTGTCTACTACACCAGGTATGGTATTGAGTGTGGTATTGAGTGCTGATGCGTCTGTTATATGCCTGAACCGGGCATCGAGGATAAAATGTCCATGATCCGTAACCAATGGTTGATTCCCTTTCATACGCAGCTTACTGCTTACATTGTATAGTTTCCGGATACGACTTTGCACCTGTTTCCAGCCAAAAGGTATCACTTCTACAGGCAGGGGGAATTTACCCAGTTGTTGTACCTTCTTGGTATGATCGGCAATGATCACCAGCTGTTTAGAGGCTGCGGCCACCATCTTTTCCTGCAGAAGGGCGCCGCCGCCGCCTTTGATCAGTTGTGCGTGCGGATCGATTTCATCGGCGCCATCAATGGTAATATGAATGGATCTGATTTCATTTAGTTCAACAAGCGGAATATGTAGTTTGGCTGCCAGCCGGGCTGTTTCGCGGGAAGTGGGCACACAACGGATATCCAGGCCCTGGCGTACTCTTTCCCCCAGCGCCATTACCAGCCAATAAGCCGTAGAGCCTGTGCCAATGCCTACCGTCATACCCCCCTTCACCAATTCTGCCGCCTTTTCTCCTACCATTCTTTTAATATCAGCCTTTAGCATGGGATGTGTGATTTAATAACTAAAGGTAGTTTTTTGTCCTGCAAGAAGGAAGCCACACAAAAGCAATAATCAGTAATTATTAATTAATAATTACTGATTATTGCCTGCTGCTATTAATTAGCTTCTTATAATTGAGCCAGTATTTCCGCTACATCAGGACGTTTCGTATAGTCACTATTGAAGAAACGATATACGATCTTCCCTTCCTTGCTGATCACGTATACAGCAGGTACCGGCAGGTTAGTGCCATTGCTGCCATTAACTTCATTGAAGTCTATCTTGTATTTTTTGTATTGTTCAATTGTTTTTTCGTCCACTGCATAATTTACTCCATACTGCTTCATGATTTGTAATCCTTCATCATGAACCACCGCATAGCTGGCTTTTGTTTTATCAATCGTTTTGGCAATATTTTCCGCCTTTTCAGGCGTAATGGTCACCAGGCTGGCGCCTTTGCCCGTGATCAGCGATAACGAGTCTTCCAGCTTTTTTAAATAGCGGTTGCAGTAGGGGCACCAATAGCCGCGATAAAAGACCAATACAACCGGCCCTTTGGCCAGCTGGTCCTTTAAAGAAACAGTTTTGCCATGTTGATCCCTGCCAGTAAACAAGGGAGCGGCATCTCCTGCCGATAAGCCAGTGGGTTTATCCTGACTATAAGATACCTGGCCGATAAACAGGGCCAATAAGAAGGTTAACAGCGTACGCATAATGTATTTTTTTACAAAGGTATTGGTCACCATCGCCCGGGACTGTCAGCTAGGTGACAATCAGAAAAAGAACAGGAATTTATTCTTGTGCAGGCCGGGGGCTTAGTTAGTGGGTTTCAATGCAATAAAGATTGGGATGCATATTGATAGGAGAAAATAATGTTGTGAATAAAAACAAAACCCGCATCTGGCGCGATTTCCAGCGGAATTTATTATCTTGTATATATTCAAATTCAACTGCATGGAACGAGTGTACAAAAACTGTCAATCCTGCGGAATGCCGATGAAGCGGGATGACCACGGTGGAGGCACCAATGCCGATGGCAGCAGGAATGTGATGTACTGCAGCCATTGTTACCAGGATGGCCGTTTCACCATACGCAACATTACAGTTGAGGACATGAAGGTGCAGGTAAGGGGAAAATTAAAAGCTGTTGGCTTTCCGGGTTTTGTAGCCAGCTTTTTCACCCGCAACCTGCATAAACTGGAAAGATGGAAGATCCACACCATGGCTGTGGAATAATGTATGAAACGATCCTCTACAAATTGGTTGCATCCTTTTATTATTGCTACATACAAGTAGTCAGGCCTTCTATTGTTCCAATTACCCATACCTGGGAAGGAGTTTATAACCAGGTGCAGATATTGTCGTAATTTTGCCACTAGATAATTATACACCTATGGGCGTCCTGCGACAATTGGCCGAATACTTCTACATCAAAAAAAGAGATCCTCAGGCTCCACATACCCGTTGGATGCAATATATGCATGGCATCAACCGCATTTCCCTCTTCATGTTCCTCATAGGTCTCATCGTTATTATACTTAAGTTGTTTGTTTTCAGAAAGCATTAAACGCTTCTAAAATAATATTTAATCAATTTTTAATTGCCTCCTAACGTTGGTGGCATTTGTTTTGATCTCTAACATTTTAATATACACGAACGCTTCTTTTTTCAATTTATTTATTATTTTTGCCACACCCCCTTTAAGCCTCCTCTTTCATCCTGATATCCCTTGCATTACACACGCTACCTGTAATCTAAATCCAACTGAAATCCTCCGATTAAAAAATCCACAACTCCGCTTTTGGCTACAGCCATTAAGGCACAATTAAATGCATTCTAGATGAAGACTTTGTACAAATTATTATTTGTTGCAGTGGCATTGCTATGTACCTACACGCAACTAACTGCTCAAACATTTCCCGCCGGTTTCCAGGCCACTAAAGTGGCAGAAGGGTTGAATCCTACCGACATGGAATTCTCTTCCAATGGACAATACCTTTTCATTGCTGATAAAACCGGAAAGGTTTTTTTAGTGGAAAACGATGTATTGTTGACGACACCCCTGATGGATATCTCAGCGGCCATCATGACAGACGGTGAAATGGGATTGACCCACCTTTGCCTCGATCCTGATTTTGCTACCAATCGCTATGTGTACGTGTATTATACCATGCCCAATCGCCGGAACAGGGTCAGCCGGTTTACTTTTAATCCTGTTGCCAAAACATTGACATCCGAATACGTGCTGGCCAACATTTACCCAATGACAGGTGATATCCACACCGGAGGCGCCATGAATTTTGGTAAAGATGGAAAGCTGTATATCGCTACCGGCGAATCCAGCCATCCCCAGTGGGCGCAGGATATTTACAACCAGTTGGGTAAAGTGTTGCGCATGAATAAGGACGGCTCCATCCCAACCGATAATCCTTTCTATAATGTACTGACCGATAGTTTGCGTTATATCTACGCCCTGGGCTTTCGCAATCCCTTTGCTGCAGACGTACATCCCGTTACAGGTCGCTATTTCATTTGTGATGTAGGACAAAATACATACGAAGAAATTAATGAGGTAGTAGCCGGCGGCAATTATGGTTGGGCCACTGTGGAAGGACCTATACAAGCTGGTACCACGCCACCCGATAATTACAAAGACCCCATATTGTATTATTCACATAGCGAGGGATGCGCTATCGTAGGCGCAGCATTTTATGCGCCGGCACAACCAACTTTCCCCGTACAATACCTGGATAAGTTTTTCTACAGCGATTATTGCAACCAGACCATCCGGTATATGGACCCCGATTCCCATCAGGATCTCGGAGTATTTGGTTCCAACCTCAAACGGCCCGTAGCTTTTGCTGTAAAACCTTCCGGCGAATTTTATTACCTCGACAGAGGGGGCTTACCCCAGCATGGAGAGGAGGACCTGGACGGCATTCTTTGGAAAGTAGAATATACCGGTTCACTCGCTCCAGTAATAGGCGCCCACCCACAAACCGCAATCGCTTCTGTTGGCGGAACTGCTTCTTTTTCTGTACTGGCCAATGGGCTGGGAATTACCTACCAGTGGATGCGCGATGGGGTGGATATTCCTGATTCCGATTCTTCCACCCTTGTTTTATCCAATGTGCAATTGGTGGATAGTGGCGCTTTGATAACCTGCCGTATTACCAATGATTATGGTACAGCTACCAGCAATGCAGCCGTCCTGCGCGTCACTTCAAGACCACCTCCTGTGCCCATAATCTCTGCACCGGTAAACGGCTCAACCTATGTGGCCAATTCTTTCCTCGCCTTCAGTGGTTCTGCCACCGATGCCATAGATGGTGCCCTGACACCTGACAAGCTCACCTGGAAAATTGACTTTCACCATGACGAACATTACCATCCTGGTCTTGATGCTACACCGGGCAATGCGGTCACCGGCTCCTTTTTCCTGGCGCCCAATATTGAAGTATCTGATACCGTATGGTACCGTATCTACCTGACTGCAGAGAATAGCCTGGGTCTTAAAGCCACGGTATACCACGAAGTATTTCCCCAAAAAGTTACCCTGCACATTAAATCACTCGTAGCCGGCAGACTGGCCGCTATTCCCCTCAATCTTGATGGAACCATTACCGAAGCGCCGGTCGACAAGCTAAGTGTAAAAGGCGTGATCCGTAATATTGTAGCCCAGACTTCTTATACCCTAAACGATACCTTGTTTACCTTCCTGGGCTGGGGTAATGGCAATACCAACCCTTCACTCACCATTACTACTCCCAATGCCGATACCACCATCACCGCCCTGTATGATAAAACGGCCATCTTTGTAGGGGAGGGGCTCAGGGGAGATTATCGTAAGAATTCCAGTGTGTACACCGGTCCGGTTACTGTTAGCCGCATTGATCCTACCATCGATTTCTCCTGGACGGGCGAGCCTGCACCGGGTGTAGGAACACAGAACTTCTCTGTAGTGTGGGAAGGATATATGCAGCCCAGAACATCAGGTCTGTATACCCTCTATCTGGACAACTCTATAAGTACTTCTAAATTGTACATCAATAATGCACTCTTCATTGACCGGGGCAGCGGAGGTACAGTAGGAGGCACTGCTAAAGATATCACCTTGACAGCCGGTACCAAGTATAAGATTCGCATTGAGTACTGGGCCAATTTCGGGGCCACCTCCACCATTAATTTAAAATGGAGCGGACCCCGCGTATTTAAACAGGTGATACCTACATCTTCTCTCTATGCTGATGCTGCCTTGCCCGTACGCTTTACAGAGTTTACCGTCAAGCCCCGTAACGAAGCATTGCAACTGGCTTGGAAAGTGGAAGACCTTGGCAATGTGAAAGGATACGCCATAGAAAAACGGAAGTCCGGCACTGCAACATTCGAAACCATTGCCTTTATAAATACCACCGGCAGCAATACATACACCTTTGCCGATGCAGCCGTGAAAACCAATACCCTCTACGAATACCGCATCAGGCAGGTAGACCTGGATGGCAGAGAAGCTTATTCTTCCATCAGGATGGGCAGGTTAAGCGCGCAGGTTGATTTCGATTATGTGATTGTGCCCAACCCGGCAGATGTGAACAGGCAGGTGCAATTGGTATTTACCGAGGCTATTGGCCAGGCAGAGATCTTGTTGATCTCTCCGGAAGGTAAAACAGTATCCCGCCGCCTGGTGACCTCCACTGGTCAAACCGTGGAAATGCCACTGAAAGGCATTCCCGCCGGCACCTATTACATCAAAGTAATTCAGGGACGAAATGTACTCGTGAAGAAACTGGTAGTACAATAAGTAGTCAGCAAGCTAAATGATAAAAGGCAAGGCCATCAGTTCGAAGCTGATGGCCTTGCCTTTATGTTTAGTAGCAACTGGCCGCCTATAGGCCAATAATCAATAATCAGTAATTAATAATCCTGCGAAGCTACCCTTTCAGAAATTGCACAATACTCGCCGCTGCTTTGGCCGAAGCATGTCCGCCTTTTCCTAATAATTCTTTTAAAGCCGCATAATCTGTTTGTAACTGTTGCTGCCTGGCGGGGTTATGCAACAGTTCGTTGAGTTCATGTCGCAGGTTGGCAGGAGTCAGTTCATCCTGTATCAGTTCTTTCACCACCAGCTTGTCCATGATAAGATTGACCAGCGAAATGTATTTGACTTTCACCAGCCGTTTGGCTATCTGGTAGGAAATAGTACTTCCCTTGTAGCAAACCACTTCCGGCACACCAAAAAGCGCTGTTTCCAGTGTAGCTGTTCCGGAGGTTACCAGCGCTGCTTTGGATTGCAGCAGCAGTGTATAGGTCTTGCCACTCACCGAAGATACATTGGGATGCCCTTGCAGCAAAGCATCATAAAAAGCAGCATCCTGTCCCGGCGCTTTCGCCACTACAAACTGCAGTTCCGGAAAATCCTTGCTTACTGCCAGCATGATCGGCAACTTCTTCAATATCTCCTGCTTCCTGCTGCCCGGCAGCAAGGCAACGATAGGTTTCTCCTGTTTTCCGCCTTCTGTATTCTGTATCCTGTATTCTGTATTCTGGTATTCCTCCACCACCTCCACCAAAGGATGTCCTACATATTCTACTTCCCAGTTCCATTTATCCCGGTAATAATCTTTTTCAAAAGGCAGGATCACCAGCATTTTGTCGATGCAGAGCTTCATCTTCTTCACCCGGTTCTCTTTCCAGGCCCATACCTGCGGAGAAATATAGTAGATCACCCTGATGCCCTGTTCCCTGGCCCATTCCGCAATACGCAGGTTGAAGCCGGGATAATCGATCAGGATCAGCGTGTCCGGTTTGAATTGTAAAATGTCTTCCTTGCAAAGTTTCAGGTTGCGAAGAATGGTGCCCAGGTTCTTGACTACTTCCAGGAATCCCATAAAGGCCAGGTCACGGTAATGCTTTACCAGTTCAGCGCCGGCTGCTTCCATCAGGTCGCCACCCCAGCAACGGATCGTGGCCGCCTGGTCCAGCTTTTTCAATTCTTTGATGAGATTACTTCCGTGCAGGTCGCCCGAAGCTTCCCCCGCTATCATATAATAACGCATACAATTCTTTACATTTCGGCTGCAAAGTAACTAAAAGAAGCCAGCCGCCATCCGGTTCAAGCCCGACAGTGGAAAGCCTGCATACAGAATAGCAGATATATTACTATGTGCTGGCTGTTAAATTCTAAATACTGAATGCTGGATGCTGAATTCTTGTATTCAAGCTTACAGCGCAAACTTCAGCAGCAACGCCCCAATAGCAAAAATGAGCGTGATGGCAAAAACACCTTTTGCCGTCTTGTCACGGTGCGTATTAATGTAGAAGGTAAAGAGTGCAATATTCAGTATAAGGCAGGGAACAGAAATAGCCGTAACCTGGTTCTTGTTCTGGGCTACAAAGTTGAAGAAATCACTAACTGAATAGAGTGGGTAAAACTTAACAAAATAATAAATGACCAGGCTAAGCAGGGGTGCTATAAAGCCGATCAACATACCAAAGCGGAGGTTGTCTTTCTTGAACATCAGAATTTCCACATTTTTTGCAGTTTGTCTTTTAGAACGTAATTCGTCAGATCAAATTGTACAGGCACCAGACTCACATAATTATTTTCCAATGCCCACACATCCGTATCCCTTCCCTTATCGAAATTGACGAATTCGCCCGTTAACCAGTAATACTTCCGGCCATTCGGATCATTGCGCTCTATAAAGTCTTCCTCATATTTGGCATAGGCCTGCCGGCAGATGCGGATTCCCTTAATAAGCGTTTCGTCTACCGCCGGTATATTCACATTCAGTACCGTATGTTTATCCACCTTTTTCTTCAGTATCTGCTGCACAATAATGCGGGCATACTTGCGCGCCCCGTCAAAATTAGCCTCGATACTATGGTCCAGGAGGGAAAAACCGATGGAAGGAATACTTTCAATAGCTGCCTCCACCGCCGCCGACATCGTACCCGAATAAATAACATTGATCGAATGGTTGGCGCCATGGTTGATGCCGCTGATACACAGATCCGGCTTGCGGTGCAATACCTTGTCTACTGCCAGCTTTACACAATCCACAGGAGTGCCGGTACACTGGTAAGCTTCTATACCCTCAAAATATTGAACAGGAGTAAGCCGTAAAGGTTGGCCGATCGTGATGGCATGGCCCATGCCCGATTGCGGTTTATCAGGTGCTACCACTACGATCTTTCCAAGGTCTTTTACCGCCTCTACCAGGTTGCGGATACCCGGCGCAGTAACGCCATCATCGTTGGTTACAAGGATTACAGGTTGTTCTTTTTGCTTCGCTTTGGCCATAATGAATATTGAACGAGTAACAAAAGTGCTAAATATTTCATACAGCGCAAAAAGAAAGAAAACAGATGCAGGCAGGAGCCGCCTGGACAATATACATATATCAATTACGGGCAGGGATAAACTTTATGGAAGTCCTCAGGCAGGCTGAAGCACCAATCGGGCCAACCTGATATGCCTGATCTCAGGCACCGTATAAACCATGGAGCTAATGGGAGTATTTCGGGTTGCATAGACCAGCGTGGCGATCATCTGGTCAATAGTTACCAGGCCCTGCTGCCGGGCTATTTCCCGGCTGCGAGGGAATAACCCGGCCAGCCAGTAAAAAGGCAGCAGCGTGGCCGGCCACCAATGGCCCGGACCCAGTACATACCAGGGGCGTACAAAAGAGCAGGGGATACCTGTGCCTTTTACCAGCTTTTCACCCATCAGACGAACCACTTGGTAGTCCTTCATAATAGAACTGGGATACTGGCTCACACTTACATATATAAAATGTCGTACCCGTGCCCGTACAGCGGCAATTGCCGCCTCCCGCACCGATACACCATCAATTTCGCGGAATTCCTGCTTTTTGCGGGGAGAGGGGTGAGCAACCCCTACCAGGTGAATGAAGATGGCCCGCTTGGGTATCTTGTCCAGGTACGTCCTGGAATCCAGGGCATCGCCAATGACAGGTTCGCATCCTGGGGGAAGTTTACGAGCTGACTGCTTGCGAACCAACGCTTTAATCTCATAATCACCCTCTTTTACCAGGGCTTTAATGAGCCGTTTTCCAATATAGCCGGTTCCCCCGGTGATGAAGATAGTCGTCACAGCAGTACAGTTTAATAAGTATACGAAATGGAGAGCGGTGGCAGTTTTACCCGGACCGCCTATTTTTATCCCATCGCATGCCGGAATTTTCCACAGCGGGATGGAAATCCGGACGCTATGCGCTACCTTTGCCGCCGATTAAAAAAGGGTCAATGTTGTCCTTAATACAACGTTTTCTTAAAGCAAACTTTTCAACCCTCCATACATGGCAGGCCAATTAAAAGAAGTTCGAAACAGGATCAAATCGGTACAGAATACTCAGCAGATCACAAAAGCCATGAAAATGGTGAGTGCTGCCAAATTGCGTAAGGCTCAGGATGCCATCATCCAAATGCGCCCCTATGCCCGCAAATTGCAGGAAGTGCTGAGCAATATCGTAAGCAGCGCAGATGGTGAAGTAGGTATCAACCTCGCAGTAGAAAGGCCCATTGAAAAAGTATTGCTGATCGTTATCACCAGCGACCGTGGTTTAAGTGGTGCTTACAATGCCAATGTGATCAAGCTGGCTAAAGCCACCATCGTTGAAAAATATGCTGCCCAGTCTGCCAAAGGCAACGTACATATCTGGAACATCGGTAAAAAAGGCTTTGAACATTTCTCCAAAAACAAGTTCAATGCCGACGAAACCTATAAAGATATTTTCCTCCACCTCACTTTCGAAAATGTACAAGCCTGCGCCCAGGCTGCTGTAAAAGCTTTTGAAAGCGGACAGTTTGATGTGGTGGAACTCGTATACAGCGAGTTTAAAAATGCTGCTACCCAGCAATTTACACTCGAGCGCTTCCTGCCGATCCCCAAAGTAGTGCAAAAGGAAGGCGCTAAGAAAAGCGACTTCATATTCGAACCTTCCCAACAGGAACTCATCGCAGAACTGATGCCTAAGATCCTCAACACACAGCTGTTCAAAGCCGTGTTGGATGCACATGCTTCTGAACATGGCGCCCGTATGACAGCCATGGATAAGGCGACCGAAAATGCCAATGAGTTATTAAAGAACCTCAAGATCTCTTACAACCGTGCCCGCCAGGCTGCCATCACTACCGAGCTCACAGAAATCGTGAGTGGAGCTGCCGCCTTGCAGGGATAATAGTTTATTGTTTATTGAATGTAGTTTGTGGTTATACCAGATTACAGCAACCAGTAACCATAAAGCAAAAACCATAAACTGCCAGTATGGAAATCGGACATCTTATACCACACATTGAGGCCCTCATTTTTGCCAGTGATAAGCCATTGACAGGGTTGGAGCTTACCGAGCTCATCAACAATGCCTTTGGTTTTATGGAAGATAAGATCGTATTGGACCAGGTTGAGTCTGCTTTGGAAGGTATCGTAGAAAAGTACAGATCCGAATTTTATCCCTTCGAAGTACGCGAAAGCGGCGGAGGCTGGCAATTCCTTACCAAAAGAGATTATCATAAGACAGTAGCCCAGCTCAATGGAGATAAGTTCCTCAAACGCTTATCCACCGCTGCCCTGGAAGCCCTTTCCATTGTTGCTTACAAACAGCCCGTTACAAAAGCCGAAATAGAAGCCATTCGTGGTGTGAGCAGCGATTACGCCATCCAGAAACTACTGGAGAAAGAACTCATTGTTATCACAGGCCGTAATGAGAAAATGCCCGGTCATCCCCTGGTATACGGCACTTCCAAAAACTTCATGGACTACTTCGGTATCAATTCTGCCGAAGACCTGCCCAAACTCAAGGAAGTGTTTGATGAAGCCATGGTCAATGCTACCAACGTCACCGATGCTATAGCAGAACAAGCTGCCCACGACACTGCCAATGCCGCTGAAGCGGGTGCAGAAGGAACTGACGAAGCCACCGTACTGGTAGTAGCTGAAAATGGCGAGTTGATAGAAGGAGTGATAGAAGAAGCAACCGAAGGCCACCTAAACGGCGAAGCCGTTGATTTTGTGACTGGTGAAGAAGATACAGAAGAAGAGCCAGGCGAAGAAACCCCCGAAGCAGAAGATAGCATAGAAGAACCTGAAGAAGAAAGCACCGGCGACGAAGACCAGGAAGAAGGAGCAGAGGACGAAGAAGGTGACGAAGCAACGGATGATGAGGAAGCGGAAGAAGAGGATGAGGATGCCGGTGAAGAAGAAGATGGCGATGAGGATGAAGAGGAGACAGATGACGAGGAAGATGATGAAGAGGAGGACGGAGACGACCAGGACGAAGAAGAGGAAGGATCAGATGATGAAGACGAAATCAGTGAAGAGGATGAGGAAGAAGGAGACGACGAAGATGAAGAAGATCAGGACGAAGAGAAGAAGCACAAGTAGGAAGTTTCGTACGATCCGTGGAATCCCTTTAACCCACGTAATCAGCGATATAGTTTTTTTGAGATACAAATGTCACAGCCCATGCTGTGACATTTTTTTTACCAGTATATTCGCAAACTATGTCACAGCAGCTCACAAAAGAATACTTAACCCAACTGGCCGGTGAATTCGGCACTCCACTGTACGTATACCACGCAGAAAAGATCAAAGAGCAATACCAAAAGCTCACCTCTGCTTTTAATAAAAGCAATACCGTATTCTTTTATGCCTGTAAGGCATTGACCAATATTAATATTCTTAAATATATATGCTCCCTTGGCGCCAATATAGATTGTAGCTCCATCAATGAAGTAAAGCTGGCCCTTCATGCAGGGTTCCCCAAGGAACGCATCCTCTATACTTCTAATGGAATTGCCTTCAGCGAAATAGCAGAGGCCAAAGAGTTGGGCATCATCATTAACATCGACAGTCTTTCCAATCTCGACAAATTTGGTCAGCAATACGGTCATACCTATCCCGTAGGTCTTCGCCTGCGGCCCAACATCATGGCAGGTGGAAATCTTAAAATATCTACCGGTCACGATAAAAGTAAGTTTGGCATCCCCGTCGACCAGATCGACCAGATACTGGCCCTCGTAAAAAAACACAACCTGCGCATCAGCGACCTCCACATTCATACCGGAAGTGAGATCAAAGATGTAGAGGTATTTGTAAAAGGCATAGAAGTATTGTTCGATATCGTTCCCCAGTTTAAAGAACTGGAATTCATCGACCTGGGTGGTGGCTTCAAAGTGCCCTACCAGGAAGGAGATGTGGAAACCGATATCAGCCTCCTGGCAGAAAAAGTGGGTGAAGCATTTGCGTCCCATCCCAATCCAGGCGGCCGGCCCTTACAGGTGTGGTTTGAACCCGGTAAATTCCTGGTAAGCGAGTGCGGTTATTTCATTACACAGGTCAACGTGATGAAGCAAACATCTGCTGCCACTTTTGTGAGCGTCGACAGCGGTTTCAACCACCTCATTCGTCCCATGTTCTATGATGCTTACCATCACATTGAGAACATCAGCAATCCTGCCGGTGAGCAGAAAAAATACTCTGTTGTAGGGAACATTTGCGAAACAGACACATTTGCCTGGGATCGCACCTTGAACGAAGTGCGCGAAGGAGATTTCCTTGTATTCAGGAATGCCGGCGCCTATGGTTTTGAAATGTCTTCCAACTTCAATTCCCGTTACAAGCCTGCTGAAGTACTGGTGATCGATGGCAAGGCCCACCTCATTCGTAAACGCGATGAGTTTAAAGACCTGTTGCGCAACCAGGTAGAAGTTTTATAAACAATACTCCCGACTCCGAACTCACGGCTAAAAATAAAAACGGGTCTTATTCCCCTACGGAAAAGACCCGTTGTTGTTTTCATGGTATATACTCTCCCTCGTTGCCTTGCTGCCTCAATACCTCGTTGCCTGCATCTTATACCACGTACGTATAATCAATCCTGATACCCCTCAGCAGGCGTACATCTTTTTCACTGGGCTTGCCCGTTCCATACACTTCAATAAAGTATAAGTATTTGTCTTTGATTAATCCACCCGCATCAAAATGATCGATAAACTTTGCTACAAAATTGTCCGGCGCTAAAGTGGCTGGTGGTAAGAAGTCAATCGTCACTTCCACTTCACCACTGGGGCAATGGTGATCAATGCTCTTCTTCAGAATGAAGAACTGCATATCTTCTGTGCTCGTATTCTTATAATATACAGTCACTGATTTTATAACAGCATTCACGGGTAAGGGAAGCGCTGCTACAAGTGCTGTACCAGCTGTTACCGTTTGACGGCCTTCCTGGAAATGATCTATATATCCCAAACTGCTTTCAGATGGAAAGAAGAAACGTGAATCTACATATACTACATGCGAACCTTTACTTCTCAATACCGGAGGAGCTTTAATTGCTTTGACAGCGGCTTTGACAGCTTTTTTAGGTGCAGCGGCTTTGGAGGGCGTGGCTTTTTTTACAGCCTTCTTGGAGGTTTTCTTTTTTAGAGCCATGGTACTTTTTTTAGGTTATATGGTGAGAATGAAGCGGCAAGTTACCTCCTTTGAAGAACGCGTAAAATACCACGATGTGGTAAAAAAAACGGCCCAACAGCAAATCCGGCACACCCTGCTTTTCGTACATATCCACATAAAGCTTTTCTGGAATAATGATCTTTACTGCTGGGTTTTCAAAAGGACTGCACCTCATGGGTGTAGTTCTTTTTTTATACAGTACCCAATCGCAGCAACCTTCTCGCAACATATCGTTTTCCCCTCCGGCTTGTCAAAGCAATCGGCTCACAGCTCGTAACTCATAGCTCGAAGCTTCCTATTATTATTTTCTTCATGTGGCTTTTCTGAATTCTTGGTACATTTAGTATCGAACGCAAAACTTTTTCTATATGCCTATTCGTATGACCGATGATCCACAGGATCAACAAGATAGTAGTAATGACAGCGGCGGCGGTGGTGGCCGTTCCAATTTCCCCGGTGGGGGTGGCGGTGGTGGCTTACTGGGCCTTTTGCCCTTACTCCTGGGCCTTTTCCGGGGCAAGGGCATTTTGTTTTTGCTCGTCATTGGTGTCGGTGCTTACTTCCTCCTGGGAAGAGGTGGCGGTGGTTGCAACCTAAGCCAGGTGGCCCAGTTGGCTACCGGTGGATTTTTGGATCCCCGTCAGTTTGAAAAGGCTAGTATCTATGAACCCCTCGCAGAAGACGATAACAAAAATCCCCTGCCCGAAAGTGCCAACCTGCAAAAGTTTGCACCCGCTGTAGGCAACCAGGGCCAGCAAGGCAGTTGCGTAGCCTGGAGCAGCGCCTATGGCGCCCGCACCGTGCTCGAAGCAGCCCGTACCAACGAACCAGGCGATAACCTGCGTTTTAGCCCTGCTTTCCTCTACAACCAGATCGGCCTTCAGGGCTGCCAGGGATCCTATATCATCAGGGCCATGGAATACATGACCAAACAAGGCGCTGTTGCTTACGACAAGTTTCCCTATTCCGACCAGGATTGTACCCGCCCGCCCAGCCAGCAGCTGATACAGGAAGCCGCTCAGTATAAAATGCGCGGCTTTAACCGCCTTTCCCAGGGCGATCGTACAGATGCTATTGATATACGCGCCATCAGGGAAAACCTCGCCCAGGGAGCCCCCGTGGTCATCGGTATGATGGTAGGGCCCAGCTTTATGCAACCCATGCAAGGCAGGGACCTCTGGGAGCCTGAACAGGGCGACCAGTCACAAATGGGCTTCGGAGGTCATGCCATGTGCGTGGTAGGATATGATGATCGTAAATATGGTGGGGCCTTCCTGCTGATGAATAGCTGGGGACCAGAATGGGGCAACAACGGATTTGCCTGGGTACGCTACGGCGACTTCAGAACTTTTGTGCGCGAAGCGTATGGATTGGAGCCCATGGCTAAAATGGGCGCCGCTGCCAACCAGCCCTTCGAATGTGAGATCGGGCTCGTACCAGTAGCAGAAGAAAATGGCAAGATGGTGCCCAAAGGATATGTTCCTCTCCGGCTGACAGGTAATAATGTTTTTGAAACCACTTCCCCCATGCAGCCAGGCAGCCGCTTTAAAATAGAGGTGAAAAATACTACCGAGTGCTATATCTATGTATTCGGCAAAGAAACCGATGGCACCAGCTACACCTTGTTCCCTTATCCAAGTAAAGACGATCCGAAGAAAACAAAATACGCACCCTTCTGCGGTATCACCGGCTACCGGCTTTTTCCAAAAGATAAAAGCATGACACCCGATAGCATTGGCAAACGTGATATCATGGCCGTAGTAGTGAGCAAAGAACCCCTCGATTGGTATGCGCTCAACGAACAGATCAGCCGCAACCCCCAATCCGATTATGCCACACGGTTAAATTCCGCTTTGTCGGGCCGTATCGTCAAAAATGTACAGTTTGACAATACCAACAAAGGCACCATGCATTTCAATGCAGGCGGCGATGAGAACAAAGTAGTCGCTACCATTGTTGAAATAACCAAGTAACCACAATAAAGCATCGCTTGTATTAATATTCTAAATGCTGGATGCTATATTCTAAATTCTCTTTTTTTTATGAAGTTATTATCCCTTGTTACCCTCATCCTTCTTTTGAGTATTTCCCTTCATGCCCAGGACATGAAGAATTTTAAATTGTACAGTCCCACCGAAGATGCTGAAAAAGCTCTGGCCCAAAAGGTCAACGAGGCAAAAGCAGCCGGTAAACATGTATTTGTTCAGATAGGCGGCAACTGGTGCATATGGTGTGCACGTTTCCATGACTTTATTACCAAAGATGCCTCTATCGATTCCCTCATTAAAGCCAATTATATTGTATATCACCTGAACTATAGCCAGGAAAATGAGAATGATAAACTCCTGGCCCGTTTTGGTTATCCCCAGCGCTTTGGCTTTCCCGTATTTATCATACTGGATGCTAAGGGCAACCGTCTCCATACACAAAATTCGGCTTACCTTGAAGAAGGAAAAGGATACAGCAAAAGAAGAGTAACAGAGTTTTTTGAAAACTGGTCTCCCAAAGCACTGGACCCTGCCTCCTATAAGAAGAAATAGTATGCCATCTACCGCCCAAACGTTTATACAACTCATGAAACATCCTGTGAAAAGCAGGATGTTCTTATTGGCTAAGTTGCCTGCTGCCTTTTTTTCCGGCGTGCGCATCAGAGAGGTGACCGAAGCGAAATGCGTGGTAACAGTACCGTACAAGTGGTTTTCTCAAAACCCCTTTCGTTCCACTTATTTTGCCTGCCTTGCCATGGCTGCCGAACTCTCTACCGGGGCATTGGCCATGATACACGTGTATAAGCGCACTCCTGCTATTTCTATGCTCATTGTTAAAATGGAAGCCAGCTACTTCAAAAAAGCTGCTGGTACTACTACCTTTACTTGTACCGACGGAATGATGTTAAAAGAAACAATAGAAAAAGCGATAACCACTGGCGAACCCCAATCCTTCATAGCCCGTTCCACTGGCCTGAATGAGCAGGGCGAAGCCGTAGCAGAATTTTTATTTACATGGTCCTTTAAAGTAAAAAAATGAAAATAGCATTCCATGGCGCTGCCCGTACCGTTACTGGTTCCAAACACCTTCTTTCATTAAACAATGGGAAAAAATACCTCCTCGATTGCGGTATGTTCCAGGGCATGGGCGCCGAAACCGATGCCCTCAACAATACCTGGGGTTTTGATCCCAGGGAAGTAACGTATCTCATTTTATCCCATGCCCATATAGACCACAGCGGGTTGATCCCCAAGCTCGTCAAAGACGGCTTTAATGGTAAGATATTCTCTACACCTGCCACCAGGGAATTATCAGCCCTCCTGCTCGAAGACTCTGCCGGCATCCAGGAAAACGATGTCAAATATGCCAACAAGAAAAGAGCCGCCGAAGGCTTGCCCTATATAGAACCCCTCTATACCAAAGAACATGCCTGGGCTGCATTGGATCTTTTTGTGAGCGTGGACTATGGCGAATGGCATACCATCGATGAAAATGTAGAGGTGATGTATACAGATGCAGGTCATATTATCGGCAGCGCTGCCGTGCACCTGCGCATTAAGGAAAATGGGAAAACAACCCGTCTTACCTTCAGTGGTGATGTTGGCCGCTACCGCGATGTGATATTGAAATCTCCCGCCAATTTTTCACAGGCCGATTATATCCTACTGGAATCCACCTATGGCAATAGCCTTCATGATGAGCAAACAACTACCCCCGATCAACTGTTGGAGTGGATTGTAAAGACCTGCCTCCAAAAGAAAGGTAAACTCATTATGCCTGCCTTTAGCGTAGGCAGAACCCAGGAACTCCTGTATGCATTAAATCAATTGGAACTGGAGAATCGTTTACCTAAGCTGGATTATTTTGTAGATAGCCCCCTCAGTATAGAGGTCACAGAACTCCTCAAGAAATTCCCCCAATACTTCAATAAACATATTCAACAGGTATTGCGTACAGATAGCGATCCATTTGCATTCACCGGCCTGAAATATGTAAAAACAGTAGAACAATCTAAACTGCTCAACTTCCGCAATGAACCTTGCGTTATCATCTCTGCCAGTGGTATGGCCGAAGCGGGCAGGGTCAAGCACCATATCAGCAATAACATTGAGAACAGCCGCAATACCATTTTATTGACTGGTTATTGCGAGCCCATGTCCCTCGGTGGCAGACTGATGGCGGGTGCAAAGGAAGTAGGCATCTTTGGCGTACGCCATGAAGTGCATGCCGAAGTGGGTGCTATCCGCAGCATGAGTGCCCACGGCGATTATGAAGACCTGAGCCAGTTCCTGGCCGGCCAGGATCCCAAACTCGTGAAGAAACTATTCCTCGTGCATGGCGAATATGATGTACAGCAGGCTTTCAAACAACGACTTATACGAAAAGGCTTCCTGGATGTAGAGATTCCCGAACGCCATAGTGAGATCGGATTAGGTTAAAAGAAAAAGCTGCTTCACGGAGCAGCTTTAAATTCTTTACTGTGGGTCGTCAAACGTTCTTACTTAACCTGTTAAACCTTATAAGGGCTCATTGAATATTGGATGTATTGGCAATCATAGACATTGGCAGAGGTTTTCCTTCGAGGAGATTACTTGCTATTCATCATAGTCTTTCGTGGAATATTGGATCAGTAGACGGCCCCGTGTGGCCGGCCTGAGATGCAGTCCCGGAGCAGGTCCGGGAGCTTTTCAACAAAACAAAGATGCAGATTCTTTTTACTTTAACCTATTTTTTTCGCCAAACAGTGGCGTAACGTCGTTTTTTAGGAGCAGGCCTTGGTTGGATACACAATAAAAAAAGCAACCGAACCAGGTGGTTCGGCTGCTTCCAATGAAATCCAGGGTGTACATGAGTAAAGGCTGGAGCGTTTACCCATTAGTTTTCATACTGTACGGACTTCATTTGCGTAACTAAGAGTATTGAGATAACCGTCGCAATTAATATCTTTTACTATAATCAGTCTTTTTTGGTAGTGGTTCAGGGCTTACTCCCTTGCTGATACAAAGGTGTAAAATGAAAGGCAGGAGGGGAAGTTTTTTAGTGTTTTGGACCCTAATGACCGGTGAAACGACCTTTTTCTTCGATAAGTAGAATGGACGGAATCTCTGTAAGTTGGGTAAAATAGGTTAAGAAACTGGTAATTAAAGGATTGAGATGGCGGTTCATTTCGAACGCAGCGTACTTCCTAACTTGTTCATTTCGAACGCAGCGAAGCGGAGTGAGAAATCTGCTATCAAAGCAAGCGGCTCGCAGCTCGTAGCTCAAAGCTCGCAGCTTTCCTAAATAATATTCAACCGCTTCATCACCTCACTGCGGTGCGCCTTACTGATGGGGATCTCATTACCCTTGATAAACAGGTCATTTTCGCGGATATCGTCAATCTTCGTGATGTTGATAATGTAGGAGCGGTGCACTTTAATAAAACAGCCCTTATTGACCTTCTCTTCCAGGTTCTTGATCGTGTTGTGCGTTACGTATTTTTTATCGCCCGTCACAAACTTCACATAATCTCCCATACTCTCAATGTACAGGATATCGTCATTGTTCAGCCTTACTAGTTTACCATCACTCTTAATGAAAATATGGTCCGTGGCTGTACTGGTAATATTGTTTTCAGGCGTGGAGGTCGTAAGTTTTTGTAAAGATTCCAGGAAACGCTGGTACGTAAATGGTTTTTTCAGGAAGTCAGTTACATTGTATTCAAAAGCATCATACGCATATTCTGATTTGGAAGTGGTCAGCACCACCTTGGGAAAGTAAGCCAGTTGATCCAGCAATTCAAAACCTGTAGCGCCAGGCATTTCTACATCAAGGAATAGAAGATCTACAGCATGTTCATTCAGGTATACCAGCGCCTCCTGTACATTCGGAAAATGCGCCTGTACATCGATCTGTCCACTTTTCTCACAGCATTTAGCCAGGTAATCGGCAGCTACTTGCAGGTCTTCTACTATTACGCACTTTAAATTCATAGGGGATTGGCATTAAAATCTTTCAACTTGCGATATTCTGCTTCTAGAACGAGCTTTCCCTCTTCTAATGATGCAACCAGGTTTTTATAACCAACTTTTAATGCCTCTTTTTCCGTAGCCTCCTGGCAGGCATCCTCAAAAGCACCGCAGATCTGCTGAATATCCGTAAGCCCCACAAAACCAAATGCAGGTTTTATCTTATGAACCCCCTTCTTCAGGTCCGCAATATCACCGCCTGCATATGCTACCTGGATCGCTTCAAAGTCCTCGTCAAAATGTTGCAGCGTTACCGAAAACACCTCTTCTATATAAGGATAATCATCCGCGTACAGGCTGAAGAGATAATCGCTGTTAATTTTTTCATTGAAAATGAATTGCTTAGATAGGGTGGGCTGGTTCATAGGAAATAGATTTTCGATTTTTTCGTTACATAACAAGTCCGGAAACCCGTTTTGTTACAAATGCCTAATCCAATAACTCTATGAAGCAGAAATTATTATATCTGGGGTGGTCAATTTACCGGGATATTGTGTTTTCAGGGCTGCAGGAGGGCATTACCAAAGACCAGCGTAAAAAGATCATCGGCTTCAACCAGTTTATTCTCCTGGCATTACTCGTCAACTTCTTTTCCGTTGTCTCTTACTTTTATCACAAACTATATATCAGTGCGCTGATCAACATTACTTCAGCTTACTTTTTCCTGCTCGCCTTTTATTTTGGTTCCCGGCGAAAATTAGAGATAGGTCGCATTATAGCAGTCGTAAACCTCAACCTCTACCTGATCGTCATTAGTTATATAGAAGGACTCAAAGCAGGCGAATACCTTTTTTACTTTCCCTATTTCCTCGTACTCACTTTTGTGGTGAGTATCCGGCGCAACTCCAGGGAGTTGTTCATCGTTTATACCATTACCGTTATTGCATCACTCATCTGTCTTAAACTATCGCCTTACACCAATACCGTACAGCTGATCAATGATGCCTTGTACACTCGTTTGTACAGCAGCAACCTCGTTATATCCCTGTGCATGACCATCATTTTCTCTTATTCCATCCTGCGTGTCAACAAGGATAATGAAGTAGCTATCCTGCAGGAGAAAAAATTCGGAGACACTATTTTCAATACATCACTCGATGGTGTATTTATTATATTCAGCCAGTCAGGCATCATTGCCAGTTGTAACCACCGCGCCCTCGAGCTCTTTGATGTAACCGAAAAGCGCGAGATAGAAGGCTCCCATGTGGAGAACTGGTTTGATGAAGACCATGTACGCCAGTTCAACGCCATAGAAAGAACAGTATCCGATGGTACACAAAGCTGGCAGGGCGAACTCGCCTTTACTACACAAAAGGGCCGTACTTTCCACGGCTATGTCAGCCTGGCTCCTTTTTCCTATAAGGATATTCGCTATACCAAGATCAGTATCCTCGATGTGTCCCACGTAAAAATGACCGAGTTTGAATTGATGAAGGCCAAGGAGAAAGCAGAAGTAGCAGCCAAGGCCAAATCAAGGTTCCTGTCCAACATGAGCCATGAATTGCGGACCCCCTTAAATGGGATCATTGGTGCTTCCAACCTCCTCGTTCAGGAAGATCACCTGCCTTCCCAGAAGGCCCACCTCGATATCCTGAAATTTTCTTCCGAGCACATGATGATGCTCATCAACGATATCCTCGACTATAATAAAATTGAGGCAGGCAAGCTCGAACTCGCAGAAGCGCCCGTCAACATCAAAGAATTTATACAACAGGTATCTACCCAGTTTGCTTCACAGGTGAAAGCAAGAGGACTGGAATTTAAAACAGATATTGACGACAGGCTCAATGCCGAGTTCATTACCGACGAAACACGCCTCAACCAGGTGCTGAGCAACCTCTTGTCCAATGCCATCAAATTCACCCATGCCGGTAAGATCACCCTGGCTGTGCGCAAGCTGTTCGCATCCAGCACCAAAGCCACCATCCAGTTCATCGTCATGGATACCGGTATTGGCATACCCAGGAATAAACACCGTGAAATATTTGAAACCTTTACCCAGGCCGATGTAAATACTACACGTAAATACGGTGGTACCGGCCTCGGTCTTGCCATTACCAAAAAGATTGTCAACAAGTTCAACAGCGATCTCCTCCTCGAAAGCGAAGAAGGAAAAGGCAGCGCTTTCCATTTTACCGTCGAATTGAAGATCAATGAAAGCAGGCCCCGGTATATCCATGAGGAAAACATAAGCCAGCTCACACAGATGCCCGGCGTGAGAGTACTCATAGCAGAAGACAATCCCGTCAACCTGGCCATAGCCAGGCGCTTCCTCGCCAAATGGGGCATTGAAGTAAGCGAAGCCGTTAACGGCAGGGAAGCAGTAGACAAATTCCGGAAAGAGGAATTTGACCTCCTCCTCATTGACCTCGAAATGCCTGAAATGGATGGCGCTACCGCACTCCGGGAGATTCGCAAACTCAACAACAATATCCCTGTAGTGGCATTTACAGCCGCTGTATATGATAATATGCAGGAAGACCTCCTGCAAAAAGGCTTTACCGATTTCATTCACAAACCATTCCGTCCCGTCGAATTACACGCCAAGATCACTTACCTCGTGGCTGCCCTGAGAGCCTGACAGTTCAATCCGCAGTTGGTATACCATAAACTGTATTCTATAGGTCCATTTGCGTTATACAGATTCGGTTATACATAAAAGTGTAAACGAACTAACGTTAGGTTATTTTATTCTCAAGATAAGTTAGTGACTTTCTTCCTGCTCGAACGGTAAAAATCCATGATCAACGCAGCAGCACAAGACTATTTTCCTGCCTCTTATTAATGACCATACTAACATTTTAGCCATCTAAAACACTTCTTATGAGGAAAATTCTATTGCATTTCCTTGCAATGCTCTGTGCACTTTACTCATTCGCACAATCCAAAACAGTTAATGGGCGTATCGTTGATGAAAAGGGAGATCCCATCGCATTCGCATCTGTAAAGATCAAAGGATCACGTTCAGGAGTAGCAGCAGATGCTTTAGGTAGCTTTACCATCCGCGCAGCCAATGGCGATGTATTGGTGATCTCCTCTGCCGGATCAGCCGATAAAGAAGTAACCGTCACAGATATCCCATTGATCACCGTACAATTGGCGCGTAACCAGGCCGCCCTCACCGAAGTATTGGTAACTGGTTATAATACCCGGTCCAAACGCTCTTCTGCAGGGTCTGTGAGTTCCGTATCCATCGACGACATCCGCACACAGCCCATCGCTTCCTTCGATCAGTTACTGCAAGGACAGGCTACCGGTGTAAGCGTAAGAACAGGTACCGGACAGCCCGGCTCCGCTGCCGAAGTCGTGATCCGCGGCCGTGGTTCCATCAGCGGTTCCACCAATCCCTTATATATAGTAGACGGCATACAGATCAATGCCGCCGATTTTGCTACCCTCAATCAGGGCGATTTTGAAAGCGTTTCCGTTTTGAAAGATGCTGCTGCTGCTTCTATCTATGGTTCAAGAGGCGCCGGCGGCGTTATTGTGGTTACCACCCGCAGAGGCCGCACAGGTCCTGTCAGGTTTAATTATGATGTTCAATATGGTCAGAGCAAATGGCCACGCCAGAAGCTCAAACTCATGAACACACAAGAAAAACTCACTTATGAAATGGACCACGGTAATCCCAATGGATGGAGCCAGGCCGATTTCGATAGCCTCCGGAATATTCAAACCGATTGGGAAGATGTTTTCTTTCGCACAGGCAATACCCAAATGCACCAGTTAAGCGCTTCCGGGGGAACTGATCGCACCCGCTTTTATGCATCCCTGTCCTATATGAACCAAACAGGCGTCGTACAGGCCACCGACCTGAAAAGATATACCGGTCGCATCAACCTCGAAAGCGGTACCAATTCCCTCCGCTTTGGTATCAATGCTTCCTTTGGATACTCCATCTTCAACAACACAGCCGAAAACAACCAGAGCGTCGTATCTCCATTGAATGGCATACGCTGGTCATTACCTTATTTCACTCCCTACGATCAGGATGGCAAATACCTGCAGGATCCTACTCCTTCCGGTCAGCCCAACCCCTTGCAGGAATTGTTGGAAAACAAACGCCGCTTTCCTCAATGGAAAGGCGTGGCCAATGCCTTCATTGAATACAAACCCACCTTCGTTAAGAACATAACACTGCGCACCAACTGGGGCTTCGATTATACCCAAAACGAATCAGAGGTATACAATGCTCCCGGCACCAATGCCGGCAAACAAGCACAGGGTGGACAGGGAAGCCTGGCCCGTTTATTCAACCGCAACTTTCGCTACATAGGTACCAACTCCATCAACTATAAGAACAGATGGGATGATCACGACTTCAGCGGCACCATCTACCAGGAAATACTGGAAAGCGATTTCAACCAATTCAATTTCACAGGCTTTGGATTGACCCTGCCTTTCCCCAATGAATCCGCCATTACCGACGGTACCGCCGACAATGGATTTATTCCCGTGGTAAGAGGTACCGGTACCGATAATTCCCTGGTGTCTTATTTTGCAGAAGCCGACTATGGATACAAGAACCGTTACTTCCTGCATGCCGGTTACCGGCGTGATGGTTCCTCCCGTTTTGGCGCCAATAACAAATGGGCCGATTTTTATAATGTAGGCGCCAGTTGGGTACTATCCGACGAACCCTTCTTCAGCCCCTCGAAAGGAATCTTCGACCTGCTCAAACTGAAAGCCAGCTATGGCACCGTGGGCAACCAAAGCGGTATTGCCGATTTTGCTTCGAGGGCCTTATTCGGTAAGATCAATTATGCAGGCACCACTGGTCTGGGCCTCACTTCACCGGGCAACCCCGATCTGAAATGGGAAACCAAATCCACCCTCAACCTCGGTGTTGAATTTGCCTTACTCAATAACCGCGTTACCGGATCAGTGGAATACTACAACAGCATTACCAAAGACCTGTTCTACAACAAAACAGTATCCATGACCGGCGGCTTTGCTTCCGTACTTTCCAATGCAGGCCGTTTGCGCAACAGGGGTATTGAGGTCAACCTGCGCGGTGTACCTGTCAATACCCGCAACTTCAGCTGGACCATCGACGGTAATTTCACCTACAACAAGAATACCATACTCGAACTGGGACCTAATGGTGAAGACAATGTGCTGGCCGGTGATGATGTCAGCGTGCTCAAGATTGGTAAACCCCTCAATACCATCTACCTCGTTAAGTACGCAGGTGTTGACCCCGCCAATGGTGATCCCCTCTACTACGACAAAGAGGGTAAGATCACCCGCGATTACTCTGCCGACAACAATGTTTACCTCGGCACAAGCGATGCCCCTTACTTCGGCGGCATTACCAATACCTTCCGGTACAAAGCCCTCGAACTGCAGGTTTTTTGGGTATTTGTGTTTGGCAATGAACTCGTGAACAATGATCGTTTCAATGTCGAATTTCCCGGATACATAGCTTCCAGTATTTCCACCGACCTCCTGCGCGAATGGCGCCAGCCAGGCGATATGACCGATATCCCACGCGCCGATCCCAGCGTGTACTTCCTCGACAAAACATCCCACTTTGTAGAGAACGGCAGCTACTGGCGCTTAAGGAATGTGCAGCTGGCTTACACTTTTACAAAAGGATTGCTGGATAAAATAAAACTCAACAGCCTGCGCGTATTTGTGCAGGGGCAAAACCTGTTTACCGGTACCAAATACCGGGGATACGATCCCGAGCCGCCTTCTAATGGAGCTCCCGTCCTCAATGCAGGCGCACAATATCCCACCCTCAAAACAGTAACAGTGGGCATCAACATCGGATTATAAGTAACCAACAGGAATTGTTTATCAAAAATTATCAGCAATGAAAACATTAATCTATAAATATTACTTAACGACGAAGGCAGCGACTCACAACTCACAACTCACGACTCTCAGTCTCTTCTTCCTCCTGCTCCTCACCGCCTGTACTAAAAAGATCGAACAAAAGCCCGATTACCAGCTCGATGGCAGCAGCCCCCTGGCCAGTATCAAAGAAGCCGATAATGTGCTCACCGGCGCCTATGATGCCTTTCAGTCAGGCGACTATTATAGTTCTGCCGCCGATGGCGCCTTCTCCATAGTGCCCGATATTATGGGCGACGACCTTATACAAACCAAAGAGTCCTTGGGCAATGAACAATCCATGTCCGAATGGACCGTTGTCCCCACTGATGGAGAGGTAAAATCTCCCTGGCTAAGCGCCTATAATATTATTTCCGGCGTCAACATTATCCTGCGCGATATCGACAATATCGCTTCTCAGGATACCAAAGCCGCCAGGCGCATCAAGGGACAGGCACTTGCCATCAGGGCGCATGTGCATTTCGACCTCCTGCGCCTGTATGGTGAATCCCTCGACGGCAATTCCGCCGCCAAAGGTGTTCCCTACGTTACCAAATTTGATATCACTGCAAAGCCAGCCCGCAACACCGTGAAAGAGACCTATGATAAGGTACTTGCCGATCTGAATGAGGCCGCTACGATACTTGACGGCGAATTGGACAAGCCCATCAATACCGCCGATGACAAAACACATATCGACTGGCTGGTGGTAAAAGCCATGCAGGCCCGTGTAAACCTCTATGCCGGCCTGTGGCAACCTGCCGTGGATGCCGCTACCGCTGTTATTACCCGCAAAGCGATCAGCAACATCGATGATTTCCCCTTCATCTGGAATGACGAATCCGTAGAGGAAGTACTATGGTCAGTGAGCTTTGAAAGCGTGCTGGATGGAGCCGTCTACGACAACGTGTTCTTTGCCAGCGGCAACCGCAACACTTACCGGCCCGCACAGGGATTAACTGCTTTGTATGATCAGGCCAATGATGTGCGCTACAGTTCCTACATGGCCAACGTGGGTACACTCAATGGCACCGTCAAGCCACCACGCCTCATTGTGAGCAAACACCTGGGTAAGGGCAATGCCACCGATGGCATCGTCAACTGGAAAGCCTACCGCGTGGCTGAAATGTACCTGATAAGAGCAGAAGCCAACTTTAAGCTCAATAAACAAGGTGATGCGCTGGATGATATTAATACCATCAGGGAAAATCGTATCAATGGATTCACCCCCGGCACAGAAACAGGCAATGCCTTATGGACCGCCATCCTTACCGAGCGGAGAAAAGAACTGGCATTTGAAGGCCACCGTTTCTTCGACTTCAAACGTTGGAACAAAACCCCCATCAATCGTTGCCCATCCAATACCGATACCAACAGTACCATTTGTTCACTGCCTTCCAATAGCCGCTCATGGGCCTGGCCTGTTCCATTCAATGAGATCATTGCAAATCCCAACGTCATTCAAAATGATGGTTATTAACCACCAAACTTTATCAGTATGAAAAATAGTGCCATCTTATATGCCCTCTTCCTCCTGGTGCTCGCCAGTTCCTGCATCAGGGATAAATATGCCATTGACTTTACAGACAATACCAAACGCATCATTACCGAGTTTACCGACGCAAAGAATGAGATCAATACACTGGCCCTCGATTATAAGGACATATCAATAGAGACCAATCTCACCGAATTGCAAATATTCCGTTCCGAATTCAATACCGATGTACAGGTAAAGATCGCTTTGAACAATACCATCATTGACAATTACAACCTGGCCCACCTGACTGCCTATACACCGCCGCCCGCCGGGTCTTTTAATATCCTGTCCTACGATCTCGTGATATCCCCGGCAACACGCAAGGCAGTAGTACAGATCCAGATAAAGCCCTCCGCCATAGCCGGTGGTGAATATGCTATTGGCCTGTCCATTGCACAGGTAAGCCAGGGAGAGATCAGTCCCATCTACAAGAATGTGCTCATTGAATTGAAAGTGAAGAACGATTATGAACGCTCTTATGAAGCATCGGGCCTGCGCATACTGTACAGCGGCGCCACCAACACAACACCCGTTGCTGCAGAGGCCCCCATTGAAGGAAGCAAATACCTCTCTACTGTTGATCTCACCACCGTCGAAACAGAAGTGGCCGACCTTACCACTGCCTGGATGTACCTGAAAATTAATCCCACTACCCACCAGGTCACCGTACTGCCCAGTGCCATCAACCCAAGTTTTTCTTCATTGGAAAATGATGGTACCTGCACCTACGATCCGGCTACCAAAACTTTCACACTCCATTACAAATATTACAATGCTGCCGGTGCACTGAGGGAAATACAGGAAACCCTCGTGGCCGAATAATTGTCTGGTTGCAGTTAAGGGCAAATAAAGGCTGCCACCAGTCTCATGCGCTATACAGGCCCCGGTTCGCCGGGGCTTTTTCTTAACGTTTCCCTAACCAATCTTTCACAAAACTTTATTGACGGTGAAGCAGCTTATTGCGTTAATAATAGTGACAAAAAGCTTTATCAACATAAACGCAACGTGATATGAAACAGTGGAAGTTAAACTCAATAATGCTGGCCCTCCCCGTACTGCTCATGGTAGGATGTGCAGCACCGGCCCATGTAGAAAAAGACGACACAGCCGATTTTACACAATACAAAACATTTGCATGGGTCACCAGCGAAAGCAAAGACAAAGAAGACGATAAGAAGGACAACAAAAAAGACAATAAAAAAGAAGACAGGAAAGACAGCAAAAAAGAAGAGCAAAAGGATACAAAGGACCGCAGGAATGATTTGATGGACAAGCATGTACAACAATCCGTCAATAAAGAGCTGGAAAAACAAGGTTGGAAAGAAGACAAAAACAGACCCGATGTACTCATCAGCTACGACCTGCTGGTGGAAAGAAACAACCGGGAAACTTCCAACCCCGTCTATTCCCGCCCTTACAGCAGGATATTTTACAATCCCTACCTGCGCCGTTATGGAACCATTTACTATCCATCTACCTTTTTAGGATATGATGACAATTCCGTAAGCGTACGCGAAGGCACCCTCACCGTCACCATGGTGGATGCCAAAACAGATCATACCATCTGGCAGGGCTGGACTACTGATGAAGTGGCCAACCGCAATGTGACACAGAAAGAAATTCAGGCCAGTGTGAAATCCATCTTCAGAAAATTTGACGTGGTAACAAAATAAACGGGTCAGGATCATTAATGAAAAACCTGGATGCCGGCGCCAAAACAGGATCTTACCACCTGTTAGGTTGCCGGCATTCTTTATTGATATCGCTCCTTTTACGAATATTTGAAAAAACTATATGGGAAAAGCTGACGAGGACCTATAGAGGACCTGACGAGGAATTATAGAGGACCTGAAGAGGACTTCACCCCTGTGTCAGCCGTAGATAATAGTAGGACTATCTATTGATTATCCGCTGATTATCCTACTAAACCCTTCACCCCTGTCCAATCCCCCTCCACCATTAGAGAGCAACCAGTAACCTCTTCCTCATTCGCAAACAGTCAGGAAAGCTTAAATCGCGGTAGCAATTCTGTATGCTAAATTCTGTATTCTGTATGCCGTATCCTGTATTCTATATGCTGTATTCTTTTATCTTCACGTCAAACAGATTTCTCTCATCCCCAGCCAAACTTGAATATGAAAAGATTCTTCCTTAGCCTCGCCATTCTTGTCCTTACCCAATTCGTCTATGCCGATGTTACCCTGCCCCGCATATTTGGAGATAATATGGTGCTCCAGCGTAACAAGCCCATTCCTGTATGGGGTTGGGCGGCTGCCAACGAAAAGATCACCGTTCAGTTCAACAAACAGCTAAAGACCATCAAAGCCGATAAGACCGGCCAGTGGAAGCTCTCCCTCGATCCCGAGCAGGCAGGCGGCCCCTGGCAATTGACCGTAAAAGGAAAGAACAACCTTACCATCAACAACATACTGGTGGGAGAAGTGTGGATTTGCTCCGGTCAGTCCAATATGGAATGGACCGTCAACAGTACCAACAACAAAGACGAGGAGATCAAAAATGCCAACTTTCCTCAGATACGCCATTTTAAAGTGCCCCTTAAAACAGCTATTGCTCCCCAGAAAGACATCTCCGGCGGCGAATGGAAAGTATGCAGCCCCCAAACTGTGGGCGACTTTACAGCCGTAGGTTATTTCTTTGCCCGCGATCTTAATCAACAGTTAAATGTGCCCGTGGGTCTTATCAATACTAGCTGGGGCGGTACCATGGTGGAGACCTGGACCAGCAAAGAAGCTTTCGACAACAGCGAAGAGTTTAAGACATTGTTCGGCAATGCGCCCATTGCCAACCTCGAAGAGACCGCAAAACAACGTAACAAACAATTGGTACAGAAAATAGAGGCCCTGCAAGGATCCCTCAACGTCAATACAGAAACAGGCAGCTGGAAGTCCATTACCCTCAACGATGATAACTGGCCCCACATGAAATTGCCCAACGCCTGGGAAAGCCAGGGTTATGAAGACCTCGATGGAGTGGTATGGTTCCGGAAAACCATTGTCCTCAATGAGGCACAGGCAGGAAAAACCGCTACCATCGAATTGGCCCAGATAGATGATATTGATGAAACATTTGTCAATGGTACCAAAGTGGGTGGCATGGCCCAATGGGATGCACCCCGTAGCTATACCATACCTGCAGGCATTCTGAAGGCCGGCAAAAATGTGATCGCCATTCGTGTTACCGACAACGGTGGCGGCGGCGGTGTGCATGGCGATCCCCTTACCATGAAGCTCACCATTGATAATTCGGCACAGTCATTAGCGGGCGATTGGTTATTCAAAGTAGAGTCCGTCCGCATAGTTGATGCCACCGGGCCCAACAGCTATCCTACTTTACTTTTCAACAGCATGGTCAATCCCCTCATCCCTTATGCTATACAAGGCGCTATCTGGTACCAGGGTGAGACCAATGCGGGCCGTGCTTATCAATACCGCAAAGCTTTCCCCTTAATGATTAACGATTGGAGGAAGCGTTGGAACCAGGGTGACTTCCCTTTCTATTTTGTACAACTCGCCAGCTTCAATGCCGCCAATGGCAGTACAAAAAATGGCAGCACCTGGGCCGAGCTGCGCGAAGCACAAACCAATACCTTAGCATTACCCAACACCGGCATGGCCGTGACCATTGATATCGGTGAATCAAAAGACATCCACCCGCGCAACAAACAAGACGTGGGAAAACGCCTGGCAGCCATCGCCCTCAATAACCTCTACCAAAAGAACCGCGAGTGGAGCGGTCCCTCATACCAGGCCATGAAAACAGTAGGTAATAAAATTGAATTGTCATTTACCCATGCCTCCAATGGCTTTATGGCAAAAGATAAATATGGATACATCAAAGGATTTGAAATTGCAGGCGCTGATCACAAATTCTATTTCGCACAGGCGCAGGTAAGTGGCGATAAACTGATTGTCTGGAGCGACAACGTAACAGCGCCCCTGGCCGTTCGCTATGCCTGGGCCGATGATATGCCCGAAGCCAACCTGTACAACAAAGAAGGTTTTCCCGCTGTCCCATTTCGTACCGATACCTGGAAGGGTATCACCGAAGAGGTTAAATACAAAGTAAATTGATAAAGACTTTTAATTTCCTCAAATAAACACTTTACTTTGGCAGAACAGGGCTGAGCTGATTACCTGTGAACATTAAATTATCCGGTTCTTAACATCAATGAACCAATAATCAATAATTAGTAATTAATAATTCGTTCTAATTCTATATTGAGCCCTTAAATAAGACCATGTTATGAGAAAAATACTGCTATCAGCATTTATGTTATCTGTTGTTGCTACGTCCTTTGCCCAACAAAGGCAAGGGGGCGGGCCAAGAGCAGCGGCCACCGCCGCCCCTGCACCTCCCGTTGTAAAAGAAGATAAAGCCCCTCCAAAGTCACTCATCGATCCCGATGCCTCCGTGATCACCAATCATGAAGTGACCATTAAGGGCCAGCGTATACCTTACAAAGCAATAGCCGGCACCCTGCCTGTATGGGATGAAGAAGGAAAGCCCATTGCAGGGTTGTTCTATACTTATTATGAAAGAACAGACATTAAAGACAAAGCGCCCCGCCCCCTCGTTATTTCTTTCAATGGTGGTCCCGGTTCCGCTTCTGTTTGGATGCACATTGCCTATACAGGTCCCGTGTTATTGAATATTGATGATGAAGGTTATCCCGTTCAACCTTATGGCATCAAAGAAAATCCTTACTCCATTCTTGATGTTGCCGACATCGTGTATGTCGACCCCGTAAATACCGGCTTTTCAAGGCCCATGAACAAAGATATACCCGGCTCCAGATTCTTTGGTGTAAGGGCCGATATCAAATACCTCGCCGATTGGATCGGTACCTTCGTTACCCGTCAGAACCGTTGGGCTTCTCCCAAATACCTGATTGGTGAAAGCTATGGTACTACCCGTGTATCAGGTCTTGCCCTCGAATTACAGAATGCACAATGGATGTACCTCAATGGTGTAGTGCTCGTTTCTCCTACAGATTTAGGTATAGATAGAAGTGGCCCTGTGGAAGCTGCCTTACGCCTGCCGTATTATGCAGCCACCGCCTGGTACCACAAAGCACTTCCTTCCGATCTCCAGCAGAAAGACCTCACCGCTATGTTGCCCGAAGTGGAAGACTTTACCGTGAATGAGCTCATTCCTGCTATCGCCAAAGGAGGATACCTGCCCGAAGCCAAGAGAAAGGAAATTGCCGGCAAAATGGCCCGCTATTCTGGTTTGTCAGAGAAAGTGATATTACAGCACAACCTCGATGTGCCTACCAATTACTTCTGGAAGGAATTGTTGCGTGATAAAGGATTTACCGTAGGCCGCCTGGATTCCCGTTACAAGGGCATCGACAGACAGGATGCCGGTGATAGTCCCGATTTCAATGCCGAGCTTACTTCCTGGCTCCATTCATTTACCCCGCCCATCAACATGTACCTGCGCAATGACCTGAACTATAAGACCGACCTGCGCTACAATATGTTTGGTCCTGTGAATCCCTGGGATCGCAGTGGCGATCAGACCGGTGAAAACCTGCGTCAGGCAATGGCACAGAATCCTTACCTGCATGTATTGGTGCAATCAGGTTATTATGATGGCGCCTGCGACTACTTCAATGCAAAATACGACATGTGGCAAATGGATCCCGGTGGTAAACTCAAGAGCCGCCTGAGCTGGGAAGGTTACCGCAGCGGTCACATGATGTACCTGCGCAAAGAAGACCTCGCCGCCAGCAACGAACACATCCGCGAGTTCATCCGCAAATCATTACCCAAGCCCGGTGAACCAGCTAAGTATTAAAAGATGTCGGGTTGAGTATTAACAGATGTCGGGTTGAGCTTGTCGAAACCCATCATAAATAGATTAAAATAGCAAAGTCTCTCCCCGCGGAGAGACTTTGCTATTTTAATCAAGACTTGTATTCACTCTCAGCTCCTGGCTCCCTGCCCGCAGCTGTCTTCTACGTACCTCACTGCCTTAATACCTTTCCTTCCCTCCCCGGTATTTACACCTGATGCGTTCAGGTGTAAAAACGCCCGCCAAAACAGTTCTTATACCCTTGATGCCCCTGTGCCTCCTGGTGATATTTGTACCGGCAATAACACCAATACTACTCATCAAAAGAAGCCAATCATGAAACTGATTGATCCAATGGATTTTTCCAATGATCCCTTACTGTCAAACATACAGGGCAATATCCTCAAAGGCCATGGCAGAGATTACACTACACACATTTTTTTGCAATTTAAAAAGGGACAGGAGAAAACAGCCAGCGCCTGGATCGGGATTTACCTGGCAGAAAAAGTAACCAGTTTTAAAAAGCAGCTTTGGGAAAGAGAACGATTCAAAAGGAACCGTGTACCCGGTGGCGTATTTACAGGCTTTTTTATTACCGCCACAGGGTATAAGTACTTAGGAAAGGAAGTAGAAAAAAACCTCGATGATAAAGCCTTCCTCGACGGCATGAAAAAAAGGTTGGATATTACCTGCGATCCCGACCCTAAACATTGGGAAAAAGGTTTTCAGGGAGAAACCCATGCCATGGTATTACTGGCCGATGATGATGTGGCCCGCATGGAACTGGCAGCGCGGGAGATCGTGGATTTGTCCGAAGACTTCGCTGATGTGATCGCTGTAGAATATGGCAACGTGATCCGCAATGATAACGGAGATGGTATTGAACATTTTGGATATGTAGATGGCATCAGCCAACCCCTTTTCTTAAGAGAGGAAGTTGATGAGTGGATGAAATTTCACAGCGCCGATCCCAAAGCCGGTAATGACGATCCTGCCAAACCTAAGTTTAACCCCACAGCCGACTCCGACCTCGTACTCATAAAAGACCCTTATACAGAGGAGCCGGATTCATTTGGCAGCTATTTTGTTTTCAGGAAGCTGGAACAAAACGTAAAGGGCTTTAAAAAAGCAGAAGAAGATCTTGGGCTGGGCGAACTGGGAGGCGCTTACCTCGTGGGTCGTTTTGAAGACGGTTCGCCCGTAGTGCTTACCGACGATGAAGGCGTAATAGGAGCAGGTAATTACAACAATTTCAATTATGGAAATACCCCGGCCGGCATGGAAGCCTCAGCTAGTCGGTGTCCCTATTTTGCGCATATACGTAAAACAAATCCCAGGGATAATAAGATTGCGGGCGACAAAAAGATACCACCTGTTATGGCAAGGCGCGGTATCCCATTTGGTCAGAGGGAAAAGAAAACAGCCATAGCTCCTTGTAAAGAAGTATTTCCTGAAGAAGGAGTGGGCCTCTTGTTCATGAGCTACCAGCGAAGCATCGAAGATCAGTTTGAAGTGATACAACACAGCATGGCAAATGATCCCGATTTCCCCAACCCCTTGCCCGGCGCCCTCAATTCCGGAGTGGATGCGATAATCGGACAGATAAAAGATCAACATCCGGCCACACATCATTATCAGTTCCCCGTCGAATATGGCAAACCAGAGTTGACCGGTAAACTTCCATTCACCCAGTTCGTGACCATGAAAGGCGGCGAATACTTCTTCACCCCCAGCATTCCCTTTCTGAAATCTTTGAAACCCTCATTTGTTAACCAGTAATACAAACTATATGCTAATCCGACTAATTTTATTGACAACCTGCCTGGCAATTGCTACTTGCTCCCTCGCTCAGCCAGCGAGAAGAACACTTGATTGGAAGGACTTCACCAAAAGCGTTTCCGAAACCATCATTGCACAACCCGTAAGGTCGGGAGAGTTTACCATCTTTGAAATACAGAACATCAATAAGTTTCTTTACAAAGTAGAAATGCAGGGTAAGGTATTTGAGCTACAAACCCCCATTCCTACAGAACTGCAAACCTTGTTCCGCCTCAATCCCACTGAACTGGCCAATACAGCTAATAACAAAAAAGCCGAAGAGGCTGTAGGCAAGATCTCAGAGCAGGTGCCTGTTATGAATAAAATTGCCGAATCTCCCGAGGCTAAAGCCAGTGGGGCTAAATCACCCGAACAAAATGAGGCTGCTGAGGAATTTAAGAAAAGCCTGGACATGGTCGTCACCAAATGCCTGAAATACCTCGATAAATCAATTCTGGTAGCCGGGTATATATTCGATCTGAGGAAAGTGAGAAATGAATTCATATCCGTTGCCCAAATGGATTTACCCTTTTCCGAGATTCAGGCCAAAACAGAAGTAGCTGCTGCAAAGATCCCGGCTGCCGACGTCAAAACCCAATACTTTGAATTAAAAAAGCTATACCATGAAGTGGAAGCTTTGTACCGCGATGCTTCTGCAAAGGCCGACGATGCAAATGCTACTCCCAAACAGAAAAAACAAATTGAAGTAGCATTGGGAGAGATTGAAGAAGCTGATGAATTAATTGATGAGGAAGGATTATTAGGCCTCTTGGATGAGGTTAGCTTTCTCAACGATGAACTGCGCAATAAGAAGAATTTCCTGGCTGTGGCCCCGCCCGTTCAGATGGATGGAGATTTTGTAGCCTATCAGATTACCATCACACCCACCTATACGAAAACAATAGGTGCTCACAAAAATCCCATCAACTTCAAATTCGATATACCAGCCAAAGGTGGTTGGAAGGCCGACTTCAGCGTAGGACCGGTAGTGTCTTTTGGCAGTAATGCCAAAGACGAAACCTACTTCCTTAGGGATGTCCCCGGCCAGGATTCAGTAACACTCGAAAAGCAGGACAACAACAACACAATCAGTCCGGGTATTGGCGCTATGATGCATTTTTATCCCCGCACCGGAAAGGATTGGGCCCTGGGTCCCATGTGTGGTGTAGGGGCAGGATTCCAGTCAGTTAGTGATGTGAATTTTAGCCTTTTCTTAGGTGCTTCCCTGATATTGGGCAAACGCCAGAAGATTATCGTTAGCGCAGGTGCAAGCTGGCTGCGTGTAGAAAGACTGAAATCACCTGAATTCAAAGACGGAAGTAAGTATGCTGCTTCAAAAATTATTATAGGCGATGTTACTGAAAAAGCATTTAAGCCATCCGGTTTCTTCTCCATCTCTTATAACCTTACCAACCGTGTTGACATCAATTAAATAATACTATATCAAAAAAATCAAACCTAACAATCCCAAAATGAAAAAGTATACTACCTGCCTGTTAGTTGCCTTGATGCTCTTCGGCGCAACCTCTTTTGCTCAAACCATCATTGTAACAGAATTAAAAAGGCCCATAGAGTCTGCCAGTGAAGTAAGGTTCACTGCCAATGAGATCACCTTGTCCAATGTAAAAATTACCTGTGAAACTCTCACCATTGCTGCAACAGTTACAAGGATCAATATAAGTGGCAATGTGGAAATAAGATGCAAAAGATTGGCTGTGGCCGCAGGTACTACTATCCAGCTTATTAAGACCGGTGCCAACGACGCCTTACTGGGTATATGGTATGAAACTTATGCGCCCAACAATTTAACACTTCAAACAGGCACAGGTGAAGTGCAGGTCACCCTTAAGAAACAATAAAAAAAAGGAGCGGCCATGCAGGGCCGCTCTAAATTCGCCTCGAAACCTGCCTGAAAAAGTTAGTGCTACCTGGGGGCTAGTCCGTTCTGTTAATGACTTCACATCCTGTATACTCCAGCACCCAATCTCCCAAATTCAACTCACTACTGTAGTATTCTATTGATAGAGGCTCTTTTACACTTAAATAATTAACCTAATTTCCTTAATATTAGGCCCAAATAGGTGCATTTTTGTACTTATTTGTAGCACAATTGTACCCTTTGTTTCCGTTTTTGGGAGAAGAAAACTAACTTCAGAAAGCCAAAATAATAACCATGCCTGTTAAAAACTACGTCCATCAGATTGAGCTCACGCCGCCTGAACAATTGGATACACTGGTTGAAAACCGGCGCGTATTTAACCTGCAGAACTGCGAGTTCAACATTTTTGAAAGCTATCAACAGGCATACAGCGTACCACTCCGGTTCAACGACCTGGTTATTAGCAGCATGGTACGAGGCAAAAAAGTAGTCCGCATCTTTGATGATCCCGCTTTTGAATACCTGCCCGGAGAAACAGCCATCGTTCCCGCCAATGAACCCATGATCATTGATTTCCCCGAAGCCCGGTTCTCCGATCCTACCCAATGCATTGCCCTCACCGTAGACGCTACTTATGTAACCCAGATACTCCATTACCTCAATGAGTATTATAACAGCGACAAATATGAACTGAACGAATGGACCTTACGATTCAATCAGTACCATTTTAGCAACGACAATGAAATATCCGGTATCATCAATAAACTCATCCGGATCTGCAGCAGCAGCGATAAGACCAAGGATATATTTGCCGATCTAAGCCTGAAGGAACTCTTTATCAGGCTCATGCAAAGCCAGCGCCTGTCACAGGCAACCCTTGAAAGCGCCAACAGTACCAACAGTAACCGTATGCAATACGTGCTCCACTATATCCAGGAGCACCTGCTGGAAAAGATCGCCATTGATGAACTAAGCCGCAAAGCCTACCTCAGCCGCAATATGTTCTTTAAATGGTTCAAAGAACAATTTGGTATCACCCCCCTCGAATACATAACCCGCGAACGCATCAGGCTCGCCCGTCAGCTGCTGGCCGATAAAAAGAATTCCGTTACCAGCGTCAGTCAGCAATGCGGCTTTACCGATGTGAATTACTTTATCCGGGCATTCAAGAAAGCCGAAGGCATTACCCCCAAAAACTGGCAATCCACTATCTCCGATTAATTAACGAATATCACCCTGAGCTTAACGGTTGTCACCCTGAGCTTAACGGTTGTCACCCTGAGCTGACGGTTGTCACCCTGAGCTTGTCGAAGGGTTGTTGAAGGCTTAACAAATCTTAGGTTGAGCTTCCCGAAACCGCCTAAAGGACAAACGTCCTCCAAATAATGACGAACGACTACCTCCTTGTTTTGACAAATATCAGTTCGCCTGTATATTTGAAAAAAAACTTAGCCATGAAAAAAAAGTCCACCCTGACTTTCTTATCCTTGCTCTTTGCCGTTTACCTGGTAGCACAATCCACGCCCGCCGAAAACGGCCATTCCCTGTTCAATATCATGCCTGATTACCATGTAGACAAATACTCGCTCGTAAAAAAAGAATTTGACCAACTGAAAATACGGGTTGTTAGTAAAAAAGAAAGTGCAGGCTATGTTGAAGAAACCAAAGAAGGTGAATTAGAAGAGTGCACTTTTCGCTTTAACGGAGATAGGAGTAAAGCACCTGCCAATCTACAGATCCTGCGTAATTTCAAGAATGCAGTGGCCGCAAAGAACGGGCAACTTTTATACGAAGACGACTTCTACAAGGACAAAGAATATTTCAAATTAAAAAAGGGGGGCGATACTTATTGGGTCAAGATATATTGTGATGGCATCGGCGGATATACCATTACCAGCATAAAAGAGGCCGCCATGAAACAGGATATCGTGCTCAATGCCGATGAGATCAAAGCCAGCCTCGCCACAGAAGGCAAAGTATCTTTCTATGGAATATTCTTTGATACCGATAAAGCTGTGGTGAAACCCGAATCAGCACCCACCCTCACCGCAATTGCAGCCTTCCTAAAAGCCAACCCAACAACCAACGTATACATTGTAGGCCATACAGACAATACCGGCGACTTTACCCGCAATTCCACCCTCTCCAAAGACAGGGCTGCCGCAGTGGTAACAGAGCTGACCACCAAATACAGTGTTAACAAAACACAGGTTACACCACAGGGCGTGGCTTCACTGGCGCCCGTAACACCCAATGATACAGAAGAGGGTAAAGCCAGGAACAGGCGCGTTGAAATTGTGAAGAAGTAATAAAAACTATATATCTTTCGAAACAATTACCCCTGCACAGTTCAGTGCCGGGGGTACTTTTTTTAATAAGGATCTATATGAAATACAGGAAATTTAAAGACGTAAGAGTATCGGAAGTAGGGTTAGGTACCTGGCAGCTGGGCAGTGCCGATTGGGGCAATATCAACAAAGAAGATGCTTTCAGCATTCTCCAGGCTTATGTAGACGGAGGCGGCAACTTTATTGATACCGCCGATGTGTATGGCATGGGCGTAAGCGAAACATTGATCGGTGAATTTCTTAAAACACAAACGAAAGAGTTGTTTGTAGCCACCAAGCTGGGGCGCAGGCACGATGTGCCCAATGGCTGGCCGCAGAACTTTAGTTATGACGCCATGCGCCGGCATGTGGAAGACTCCCTTACCCATCTCCAACAATCTCAGCTATTCCTGGAACAATTACATTGTATACCCACCGATGTCATGCAACAGGGTGATGTATTCAAACACCTCGCGCGTCTCCGCCAGGAAGGTCTTATCCGGTACTGGGGCGCCAGTGTAGAAACATCAGCAGAAGCACTGCTGTGTATGGAACAGGAGGGATTGGCTTCCCTCCAGATCATCTTCAACCTGTTTCGCCAGCATGTGGCAGAAGAGGTCTTCGCAAAGGCAGCAGAGAAAGGCATAGCCCTCATCATCAGGGTACCCCTGGCCAGTGGATTGTTGACCGGCAAGTTTACAGCAGCTACCTCCTTTGGAGAAAAGGACCACCGTCATTACAATGCCGATGGGGCCGCCTTCAATGCCGGTGAAACTTTTTCCGGTGTCGAATTCAGCAGGGGCGTGGCAATAGCAGATAAAATGAAAGCCCTCTTGCCTCATGATCAGATGGCTACCGCAGCCATCCGTTGGATACTCGACCATCCGGAGGTCACCACCGTTATTCCTGGTGCTTCAAAACTATCACAGGTAACCGGCAATATCGCCGCTTCTGCCATGCAACCTTTAAGCATGGATACCCACGACGAATTAAGAGATATCTACGATAGGGAAGTATTGCCGTTCATTCGCGGTCATTTCTAAGTAATACTATTATACTATTGTAAGAGCAGGTAACATGCCTGCTCTTTTTTTATGTATCCTTACTAGTAAAAGATCAAAGCATCCAGCTGCCGGTTTGTTTTTTCTACAGCCAATCCCATCTTTTTCAGCGCAGCCAGCATATCTTCCGTAGTGCGCATTACATTTTCTGTCGTAATATCATACTTACCCGTCAATCCTGTTTCATCTATCACAGGTAGTTGCAGTTCATTGGCTATATAATCAACAAAGGTTTTCATAACGATACCTGTACCTTTAAATCCACGACCGCTAAAACTATATTCACTGATTGCTGCCGAAGACGCTTGCCAGGCGAAGCCTTCCGGTAGCCTGCGCAATACATACACCGGCATGTCCTTTTTTTCCAGGCGGTACTTTATCGGCAATAACTTACCCAATACCTGTTCCATAATAATATAGAGACTGTCTTTTTGCGATGGCTTTACCAGCAGATCAAAACAATAGAGCGTATTTTTGTCATCCCAATTACATATACTTTTCTCTGGCACCTCGTACAATACCTGCTTCGACGATACCTTGTAAATATCCCTCAGTATATTGCTGGCGCATACATTAAAATAGGTACGGCGCCGTCCTTCAAAAGAAGTCTTAAGGTACGTCTTCGACATGCTGCCTACACCCTTGCGATAGCCACTCCAGGTTAGCTGGAAACCCAATGTACTGTCCACTGCAAAAGGGTCAGCCTCTACATCCATCGTATTGCCTGTTTCAGCCGATGAGCGTATCGTCTCCTTGCGGACAAGCTTATCGATCAGTTGTTGATTGATCGAGTCTGTACGTACAAGCGCCACTACACGGTGCTGTTGATCAAGAATGGCCGACTGTCCCACATAGTTAAAGCCAAATTGACCATACAGCCAGGAAGCCGTGTCCGAAGCCAGCCAGATGCCTGATGGTTTTCGTTGCAGGTATTTTCGAAGCCTGTCTACCGGCTCATTCGAGATGGCGATCACCTGGATGCGCGGGCCATTGCTGGCCTGCAATTTTGCCAGGCTGTCCATCTCTGGCAGGCAGGGGCTGCACCAGGTGCCCCAGAAATTCAGAATGGTGAATTTCGTAGTGGGCTTACGCGCTTCCAGTTCCTTCACCGGTGCATTGATAATATTACGAATGATCATGTCAGGAAACAGATCGCCGGTTTTCAACAGTGGCTGAGCTTTAGCCACTGTGCAAAGAGCGACCATCAAAATAGATAGGCTGATCCGCATAAAGATGTTTTAACAGCAAAACTGGCAAACCTTCGTCAGTGATCAGGTTATCCGTTCTGTTAGTCTTTGTTAATTTATGTTAACGGAATTACGGGGGTTCGCCCGGGCAACCTACATTTGGATCCACATGGACCGGAATACCCGCCTCATA